>QFCS01000488.1_pt1 | contig 200155 bp, 203 predicted proteins | sample 3576561 | NCBI WGS metagenome assembly QFCS01
GCCGGCGTGAAGGTGCCGGACGTCGCCACCCTGGTGAGCAAGCTCAAGACCGAAGCCAAAGTGATCTGAGGACAGAACAAATGACCGCACTCGTTATTGCCGAACACGACAACGCCACCCTCAAGGGCGCGACCCTCAACACCGTGACCGCCGCTGCGCAATGTGGCGGTGACGTGCACGTGCTCGTGGCCGGCCACAACGCTGGCGAAGCGGCCAAGGCCGCCAGCCAGATCGCCGGCGTGGCCAAGGTGATCCACGCGGACGCCGCCGGTTTAGAACATGGCCTGGCCGAGAACGTGGCCGCGCAGGTGCTCGCGCTCGCGGGCAACTACAGCCACATCCTGTTCCCGGCCACGGCCTCGGGCAAGAACGTGGCGCCGCGCGTGGCGGCCACGCTGGACGTGGGTCAGGTCTCCGACATCACCAAGGTGATCAGCCCCGACACGTTCGAGCGCCCGATCTACGCGGGCAACGCGCTCGCCACGGTCCAGGCCACAGACGAGAAGAAGGTGATCACGGTGCGCACGACCGGCTTCGACCCGGCCGCGGCCACGGGCGGCAGCGCGGCGGTGGAGACCGCCACGGCAGCGCTGGGTGAAGGCAAGAGCTCCTTCTTGGGTTCGGAGATCGCCAAGAGCGACCGCCCCGAGCTGACCGCCGCGAAGATCATCGTCTCCGGTGGCCGCGCGCTGGGCAGCAGCGAGAAGTTCGACGAGGTGATGACGCCGCTGGCGGACAAGCTGGGTGCAGCCATCGGTGCGAGCCGCGCGGCGGTGGACGCGGGCTACGCCCCGAACGACCTGCAGGTGGGCCAGACGGGCAAGATCGTCGCGCCGCAGCTGTACATCGCCGCCGGCATCTCCGGTGCCATCCAGCATCTGGCTGGCATGAAGGACTCCAAGGTGATCGTGGCGATCAACAAGGACCCCGAGGCCCCCATCTTCTCCGTGGCCGACTACGGCCTGGAGGCCGATCTTTTCCAGGCCGTGCCTGAACTCATCAAGGCGCTTTGATGTGCCTTGGGTCTGAAGGGCTTCGCCGATTCTTCTGCTGACGAACGACCAGCCACTCTTCAAGTGCACGAAGTCAAACTGCGCCTTGGGCGGTAGAATCCCACTACAGCAACCTCGTGGTGCAAACGCGAGGGGTGTAGCCAGTGACTCACAGGTAGCAGCAGAGTTGGGGTCAATCCCCGCCAGCCGCACCAAGTCTCCAAAGCAGCGTTTATAGCGCTGACCTTCCCGACGCCGAAGCCCCAATGCGCAGCACGCTGTCTCGAAGGATGACAATTGGGCTGTCTTCGGCTTGGCCCCTCCCGATCCCGTCAACTCCTGACCAGCACGGGCACGCGCAGCAAAGCCATGGTCTTGCTTCTGCGCTGTGCGTTGCTCGTTCTTTGTAGTGGCGACTCGGAGAGCTTGAGCCACTCCACTTCTTGCGATCAAGAACCCGCCTCGTGAGGGGCTATCGCAGGGGCTGTCTGAAAAGCGGCTTCCAACAGTGGTGGTCGTTTGCTTAAGCTGGCGTTCATCCGGGTGCGTTGAAATTTCCCCACCCGCGCAATTGCGGGATCTTCAACGCACGAGGAAACCCATGCAGTCTTTCGTTCTCTCCGTTTTCGTGCTCGCCGCAGCCAGTTCCGCCATGGCCTCTCCCACCTGCAATGCACCCAAAGAGAAGTGGCAGCCGGAGGCGGCTTTCAGGCAGAACCTCGAATCCCAGGGCTACAAGATCAAGACGTTCAAGGTCACGAAGCAGCAGTGCTACGAGATCTATGGCACAGACAAGACGGGCAAGAAGGTCGAGATCTATTTCGATCCCGTCAGTGGCAAGCCACTGTTGCAGAAGTGAGCACGGTCAAGGCATCGCAGCGCGTCTGGGATCCCTTCGTGAGGGTCTTCCACTGGTCGCTGGTGGCGTGCGTTCTTCTCAATCTCTTCGTGGTGGAGGAGGGTGAGACCCTGCACCAGTGGCTGGGATATGCCGCGTCCGTTCTCGTCATCCTGCGCGTGGGATGGGGTTTTGTCGGCCCGCGTCACGCCCGCTTTGTGGACTTCTTTCCTACGCCAGCGCGTGTGACAAGGCACATTCGAATGCTCGTGCGTGGCCAGCCTGAGCACACATGGGGCCACAACCCCCTTGGCGCGCTGATGGTGCTTGGCCTCATGGTCATGGTGCTGGCCCTCGGGCTGACCGGCTGGATGCAGACGCTGGATGCCTTCTGGGGCGTGGACTGGGTGCAGGATCTGCACGAAGGCCTGGGCGAAGGGTTCATGCCCATGGTCGGCCTGCACGCCCTGGCTGCCCTCGTCATGGGCCGCATCGAGCGCACGCGCCTGATCAAGGCCATGGTGACCGGGGTGAAGGAACGTTACTGATGCCATCCCGCGTTCGCATGGGCCGGCTGTGTGCCACCGCCGCCGCTGGCGTGGTGGCTGTTGTCATCCTGGGCGCCGAGTGCGCAATTTACGCCGCGTTGACAGGCGAACCCCTCTCGCTGTTGACGGCCGTCGACGGCCTGACCCGGGCGGTCTGCGGGCTGCTGCGTGTCTGCTCCGCATAATGGAAGCCGGTCGTCCGCCCGATCGGGCGGAGAACGGAGGGGTCTCCATGCGTGTGCTGTTCGTCGAGGACGATGTCCTGCTTGGCCAGGCCCTGGTCGCGGGGCTGCGCCAGCTGGGCCACGCGGCCGACTGGTTCACCAATGGCAACGATGCGGACGGCGCGCTGGTCGCCGCGCCTTACGATGCAATGGTGCTGGACCTCGGGCTGCCCGGCGGAGATGGACTGGTGTGGCTGCGGCGCTGGCGCGACCGGGGTGTCAAGCTGCCGGTGCTGGTGCTCACCGCCCGCGATGGAGTGGATCAGCGCATCGCCGGACTCGATTCCGGTGCCGACGACTATCTGCTCAAGCCCATCACGATCGACGAACTTGCGGCTCGCCTTCGCGCTTTGCTGCGCCGCGCCTCCGGCCGCGCACAACCCACCTGGCGGCATGGCCATCTCGAGTACGAGCCGGCGACCAAGCTCGTGCGCTGGAAAGGGCTGGGTGTGGAGCTCACGGCCAAAGAACTCGCGCTGCTCGAGGCCTTGATGCTCGAACCTCAGCGCGTGCTGTCCAAGTCGAAACTGCGCGAAAAACTTTACGACTGGAGTGAGGCCGAACCGGAAGGCAACGCGCTCGAGGTCCACGTCCATCACCTGCGTCGCAAGATCGATCCGTCTGTGGTTCGAACGGTGCGAGGCGTGGGATACGCGCTGGGTGGTGTGGAGGATGCGCCATGAGCCTGCAGCGGCGCCTGATGCTGTACCTGCTGGCCTGCGCGCCACTGGTCTGGGCCGTGGCCGTCCTCATTTCGATCGACCGCTCAAGGCACGAGGTCAACGAGTTGTACGACACCGAACTCATCCGGCTCGCGCGGCAAGTGCAGGCCACCATGCTCCCCGCGCTGGCGCTGGCCGACCTCGCGATTGCCCCGCCGTCCACGCAGCTCGACAGCGGGGAAGGCGACGTGCGCGACATGGCGGTGGCCGTGTGGGACCGCGAGGGCCGGCGTGTGATCTCCGACCGCGAGGGTGAGGGCCTGCCGTACCGGGCCGACACGGCGGGCTTCGTGAACGGCACCATCGATGGCAACGCCTGGCGCATCTACTACCTGCAGTCCCCAGGGGGGGAGTGGCTCGTGGCAGCGGGCCAGGGTGCCTACGAACGAGACGAGGTGGTGTTCGCCCTCGTGGCCAGCCAGATCGTGCCCTGGCTGCTCGTGCTGCCGATCCTTCTTCTCGCCATGGCCTGGGCCGTGCGGCGTGCGCTCAGTCCCATCCGCCACCTCACGGACGACCTTCAGTCGCGCGGTGGCAACGACCTCGCGCCGCTGGTCCATGTCCGGGCGCCGGCCGAACTCAAGCCCCTGCTCGCGGCGATGAACAGCCTGTTCGAGCGCATTGAAAGTCTCCTGAGCCGCGAGCGCCGGTTCACCGCCGATGCAGCGCACGAACTGCGCACGCCGCTGGCGGTGCTGCGCGCGCAATGGGACGTGGTCAAGCGCTCGCACAGCGAAGAAGAGCGGGCTCAGGCACAGCGACAGATGGACGCCGGCCTGATGCGCCTGGACCGGCTGGTGACGCAGATGCTCTCGCTCTCGCGCGCCGAGGCGGCCACCACCGAGCTGCTGGACACCGAGATCGAATGGCCACCCATCGTGGAGCAGGTGATGAGCGACTGCCTCGAACTCGCCGACCGGCGTGGCATCGAGCTGGCCTGCGACTGGCCCGACGCAGGCCGTCCGGCGCTGCCGCTGATGGGCAACACCCACCTGATGACAGTGCTGCTGCGCAACCTGGTGGACAACGCCGTGCGGTACGCACCAGCCGGCAGCACCGTGTTGCTGAACATGATGGCCACTCGGATCGAGGTGGAGAACCCTGGCGGGCCGCTCACGCCCGAACAGCTCGCCAGCCTTGGACAGCGCTTCCGCCGGCCGCCGGGCCAGCTGGAAGGCGGCAGCGGGCTAGGCGTGTCCATCGCCCAGCGCATCGCCGCGCTGCATGGCCTGGAGGTCGTTTACGACGCGGCGGGTGGCGACGCGGTGCGTGCCTCTGTCCGATTCACCCGCGTCACTTCTCCCTGATCTTGTCCAGCAGCTGGCGCGCCTCTTCCCGGCGCCCCGTGTCGGCCACCTGCCGGCCAGGCCGGGCGGGTGCCTGCAAGGCCTTCTCCAGATAGGCCACCGCTTTCTCGGGCTGCTTCGTCTCCACAAGGTACTCGCCGTAGAAGAAGTTGGGATCGATGCCTCGGGGATTGATGGACAGCGCCTTCTGCAGCAGTTCACCCGCCTTGGCCTTGTCGCCGAAGGCCATTGGCCAGCCGGGCACCTTGTAGTACAGCACGCCCAGGCTGTTGTAGGCCGAGCCTTCCAGCGCATTGCCATCGATCTGGATGGCGGACTCGTAGAGCGCCTTGGCCTGCTTCACCAGCCCCAGGGCACCCAGGCCCCCCTTCTCGCCGGCATAGGAGCTGAGGATGATCCCCTCCCACACCAGCGGCTCGCTGCGACCCGAGAAGCTCTCGCTGACCTTGTGCGCCTTGGCCGCCAGGGCTTCGAAACGCTTCTCGCGCTCGGAGGCGGCGGTCTGGTATCGGATGACTTCCCAGTCGCGCTGGAGGTCGGCCACCGCGTCGTCGACGGGTGCGGCATGGGCGGCACCCGTGCCGATGCCAGCGGCGGCCAGAAGCAGTGCGCCAGTGGCGCGCAGAAAGGTGTGGCGGTCAATGTGCATTTTTCATTTCCTCGGAATGGGATGGGGCGTGGGGCAGGTGTTTCATTCGCATGGGCAGGCTCGCGCGGTGTTTGTCGAACGCGCCATCCAGCAGCGTTGGAGCCAGCCCGTTGAGGCGCACGGCGAGCTTTTCCGGAAAGCCGAGAAAGCGCTCGGCCGTCTCGGCCTCCAGCAACTGGAGCAACGCCTGGGCGACGGCCTTGGGTGGATCCGTGGCGGAGCCAGTGGCCCGGTTGTAGTCGTTCACCTCGGAGGAGTTGAAGGCCGTGCGGGTGCCGCGCGGCCCCAGGTATTGCACCCGCACCGTGGTGTCGTGCAATTCCCTGCGCAGCGCCTGGGAAAAACCGCGCAGGCCGAACTTGCTGGCGCTGTAGACGCTGTAGCCGGGCAGGCCGATGGCGCCGAGCACCGAGCCCACGCAGACGATCTGCGCATGGGGCAGCGATTTCAGGTGTGGCAGCAGCGCTTGCGAGAGCAGCATGGGTGCCAGCAGGTTGGTGCTCAGCACCTGGGCGATGCGGTCGGGTGCGGTGGTGTCGAAGTGGCCAAACTCCGGCACTCCGGCGCAGTGGATGACCACGTTGCATTGCCAGTCGGCGGCATGCCGGGCCAGGGCGGCAATGGACACCGACTGCTGCAGGTCCACCTCGTGCCAGTCCAGCTGCACATCGGGCAGGCGTGCCTGCACCGCGCGCACCTGCGCGGACAGCCTGGCCGGCGAGCGGCCGGCCAGCAGCACCGCCGCGCCTGCGCGGGTGAGGGCGGCCGTGGTGGCCTGGCCGATGCCACCGCAGGCGCCGGTGAGCAGCACGCGCGCTTGGCTGGCCTTCATGCCGCTACCCCTTCGGACACCATGGCGCGCGGCTGCGGCAGAGGCAGGCTCCTGAACACGTCGCCGTAGAGCCGGAAGAACACCTTTGCAGCGTGCACGATGTCGGCCTGGTCCTGTGGATCGGTGATCTGGTCCATCAGCAACTGGAAGTGCTGCACGTGCTCCTGGTCCAGCGTGCCGTGCGAGCGCAGGTAGCTGAACGCCGAGTCCGGCAACCCCAGCGGTTTCTGGATCTGGTCGGCGGCCAGCAGGGCCAGCGACACACTTGTGCCCTCCAGCACATGCACCATGCCAAAGAAGCCCAGCGGGTTGCGTCGTGCGATGGTGTCGTAGGCATAGGCCACCATCACCTCGGTGGCCTGGCCCGGCTGGCTGTCGCGCACCGGCTCTGTGTGGCCGCAGGCGCAAATGTCGTCCAGGATCCATTCGTCGTGTCCCTGTTCCTCTTCGATGTACTCATCGAGCGCGGGAGCCAGCCATTCGCGGCCCGCGGGAATGCGCGCCCGGAACGCCTGCATCAGCGGCACGGTGTGGCGCACGTGGTGGTAGGCCTCGCGAAGGAAGGCGATATAGCTCGGCAGCGAGACCTCGCCGCGCAGACAGCCCTGAATGATGGGTGTGGACAGCAACGAGGCGCGGTCCAGTGCCGTCTGCGACACCAGTTGTTCGTAAAAACTCATGAAGACTCCGTCGATGGAATGAAAGGGGAAGGGGTGGGACCCAGTGCGTCGGCATGGGCCTGAAAGATCGCGGCGCGCTGCGGCCGGCCATTGGCGGTGGCCATGCCGCTGGCGGCGTCGAACGGGCGCCTGGCACGCACCCAGCGGTGCACACGGGCGTAGTCCGGCAGGCGGGCGTTGGCCGCGTCCACCGCCGCCTGCAGTGCGTCATCGGGCATGCCGGCGTGGGTGGGCCAGAGCACTGCGCCGAGCGTGGGCTGAGCATCGCCAAAGACCACCGCCACGGCCACGCCCGCTTCCTGCAGCGCGCCTTCGACCCACTCCGGCGACACGTTGCGCCCGTACGAGGTGATCAGCACGTTCTTGCGGCGGCCTCTGACGTGCAGGAATCCCTGCGGGTCGATCGTGCCCAGATCGCCGGTGGGCCACCACGGCGGCGCTTCGCGTGTGTCACCGAGGTAGCCGGCGAACAGGCTGCCGGCCACCTCGATTTCACCGTCTGCGCTGATGCGCAGGCGCGCGTGCGGCAACGCACGGCCCGCGCTGCCGGGCAGGTCGGCGCCGGGCAGATTCAGTGTCTGCACGGATGCCCCTTCTGAAAGCCCGTAGCCTTCGTGGGCGGGAATGCCGAGCGCGCACGCGGCTTTCACGAGACCCTCCCCCACGGACGCCCCGCCCACCGCCACGAACTTCAGTCCCTCAGGGGCTCGTTGTTGCGTGGCCACGAGGTAGCCCACCCACAGCCGCAGCATCTGCGGTAGCAGGATCAGGCTGTCGGGCTGCATCTGCAGAACGGTGGCGTGAAACCGAACAGGGTCGAAGCTGGACGAACCGCTCAGCCCCACGTCGGCCAGTGGTAACACGATGCAGGTGGTACCGTTCATCTGCGGCGCGCACAGCCCCGCCACGTTCTCCAGCAGCACCGCGAACGGCAGCACGCAAAGGTGGCGCTGGATCTGCAGCGGGCGCATCGCCTGGACCACACCCTGCGAGACCGTGTCGATGGTGGCGGCGCGCAGGCACACGCCCTTGGGCATGCCGGTGGTGCCCGACGTGAAGGTGATCTTGGTCGTGCCCGCTGGCATCGGCACCTGAGCGCCGGGCAGGCGGTGCAAGGCCAGTGCGGTGTCTGCCACGCGGCACGGCATCGTGGTGGCTTGTGGCCAGGGCAGAAAGGCCGGTGTCAGCAGGGCGTCCGCACCCGTGGCGCGCAACGCATGGCCCGTCTGTTCCTGCGTGAAAAACAGCGGCAGAGGTACGTGCACGATGCCGGCCTTTTCCGCCGCCCGGTCCGCCACCACCCAGGCCACCGAGTTGTCCAGCAGGGTGGCCAGCACCCGAACACCCGCTGTTCTCAGCATGTCCGCACAGGTGGACACCGCCAGATCCAGCTCGCTGGCCAACCACGATCTGCCTCCGTCGTGCAGAGCAGCAATGCCGTTCTTCGGCGCGGTCATGGCGCGGCTCCGTCGTGACGGGTCGAGAGGCGCCGCATCGCTTGCGGCAGATGCCCTGCCAGCACGAGGGGGGTGTGGTCGTAGTAGCTGCCCCAGTGCACGGCCTCGTCTCCCAGGGCGGCCGGATCGGCGGTGCCCAGCGTGAGCGGCGTGACCCCGATGCGCAGAAAGAGATGGCGCAGTTCCTTGGTGAGGGTGCTCACCACCCACTGGAATTCCTGCTGGGCCAGGTGGCGGCCCAGCATCAGTATCAGACGCCGACCTTCGCCCGCGCGACTGGCGGCCAGGTGTCCGACTTCAACGATGTCCTTGCGCGCAGGAACTGTTCCGTGGCTGTGGGCCAGCAGGTGTTCCACCGGGGCCGCCAGATAGCGCTCCAGGAACAGCGGCGCCCGGTCGGCGGCACGATAGCCTGCGGCCGCGATGATGCCGGTGGCGTCGCGAAGGAACGCCAGGACAGGGGCGAAGTGAAACACGCGGGCGCCATAGCGGCGGGCGTACACCTCGTGAATGAAGAACTCGACCTCGGCCCGCTCAGGATCGTCCGGATGGCAGATGGCCAGGGATGGCGCCACATGAGGATGTGAAACCGGGGCGGCAGACAGACTGGGATGCGCCATGGGCATGAAAACTCCTTGAAGGAGTCGCCATGGTGCTCAGCGAGGATTTGTGGAAGATTAAGGGGAGGAGGAATACATGGCCTGAGACACGCCGTTCACCGCCGCAACACTACCGTCTGGCGTCACCTGTGCAGGCATCTCGCGGGTGTGCGCGGCATGCCGTTGAGGTTCTGAAGTCAGCCTGGAGCGCACTTCCTGCGCCAGAACGTCATCGGGGCCGTTGGGCGGCAAACTCCTGGCGAGAAACTCGATGGAGCCAGCGACCCCTCCGCCCACCCACGTCGCGCCAACGCAGGCCGCAACAGACACCTTTCCTCCATGGCATAACCAGCGGCGTCGCCATGAATGAACCGGACCTGACCGGCCACGCCGAGTTTCTTCGCTCGCGCCGCTGCCTGCGCTGAAAACAGCTGACTCCTGTCAACCCCGACGCCGCTGACGCCGTGGTCAGGGGCCCGGCATGCGCTCGGCGGCCTTCTTCATCGACGGCCCGATGTGCGCTGGTTTAACTGGGTTGGTGCAGGGCTTCCCCAATCTCTCCGGGGCCTGTTGCGGCGTTCGCAAGGCGGTCCGCTGGCATCGGGAAAGGCAGGAGAAGGGCTGCATGACGCCTGACGCGACCTGTAGCGGATGGTTCACCGAGGATGAAGATCACGGCCTCGGCCGGCCAAGCCGCCGGCTCGCCCTGGATATCGCGTGGTTCACGAGGCAGTACAGCGCCGCCACCACGAGGTACACAGGCACCAGCGAATGGTAGTTGGCAATGAGCACCCTGGCGTTCTGCATGAGTTCACCGTAGGTGACCACGTAGCCGAAGGTGGTGTCCTTGACCACGATGACCAGTTGCGCGACCAGTGCCGGAACGATGTAGCGCAGGGCCTGGGGAAAGACGATGGAGAAGAAGACCTGGACCTCGGTCAGGCCCAGGCTGCGCGCCGCCTGGGCCTGACCGCGGGGAACGGCGAGCACGCCAGCGCGGTACACCTCGGCCACCACGGCGGCGGTGCTCAGGCCGACCGGCAGGGTCAACATCCAGTAGGTGCTCAGCTTGATCCCGGCCGACGGCAGCACCAGAAAGCACACGTAGATGAGCAGCAGCGTGGGTGTGCCGCGCAGGAACTCGATGACCGCGATGCTGGGCCATCGCACGAACCGGGACGGTGCCACGCGCCCGAGCATCAACACCAGCCCAAGGGTCAGCGCGATGACGGCGGCCATTGCCGCCGAGGCCATCGTGCCGAGCAGGCCCTTGCCCAGGAAGGCCCAGGTGGTCGGCCATGTGAAGAAATTCCAGTACCGGGCCTCGAGCTGCCCTGCGGAATGGAAGCGGAACACCATGCCCACGGCCAGCAGGAGCAGCATGGCCGCGGCGATCGCACTCACCACCCGCGTGATGGTCCGGGTCTGCGGGCTGGGCGCGCCAAACAGGATGTCTTCCAGCGTGCGGCTCATCGCAGTATCCGCACCTTCTTCTCCAGGGCGGCGCCCGCCCAGGCGATGAGCAGGCCGGTCGCCACGTACATCGCTGCGGCCACCGCGAACGCCGCCATGCCGGCGGCGGAGTCGGTGGCGATCTTCGACACGAGTGCGGTGAGTTCGCGGCCCGGAAGCGGGACCTGCGACGCCAGCGAGGTCGACAGCATGAGCGCAATGAGCAGCGAGGTCAGCGGTTGCACCACGGTGCGCAGCGCCTGTGGCAACACCACGGAAACGATGACGCGGATCGGCCGCATGCCCAGGCTGAGTGCGGCCTCGATCTGACCGCTGGCGACGGTGTTGATGCCCGAACGCAGGTAGTCCGCCGTGAACGCGGAGCAGACCAGGACCAGCGTCAGGATCACGGCGGGCTCATAGTCGATCAGGACGTTGAGATCGGGCAAGGCGAACACGATGAAGATCAGCAGCGCCACGCTGGGAATGTTGCGAAAGATCTCGACGTAGACGGTCAGCACGAAGCGCAGTGGCGGCAGCGGGAAGAGCCGGAGCACCGTCACGACCACGCCCAGCAGGAAGCCGGGCACGAACGAAACGACCGTGAGCTTCCATGTCAGAAAAAGGGCCTGCGCGAAGGCAGGCCCGTATTCGGCCAGGAGCCTGGAGACCTCGCCCATCGTTCAGGGGATGGCGGGCGGCGTCGGCACGGCGGTGCTGCCGGTGCGTTGTCCGATCGAAATGGTCCAGAGCTTCGCCCAGGTGCCGTCGGCCTGCACCTTCTTCAGGAAGGCATTGACGAAGGCCACGCCGTCCGAGCCCTTGGGCAGTCCGACGCCGTAGGGGTCTTGAGCGCCAAAAGGTGCGCCTGCCAGCTTGGCGTCGCCGGTGCCCAGGCTCAGTGCGTTGAGCAACAGCGTGTGGTCGGTCACGTAGGCGTCCACGCGCCCCTGGCGCAGCCCGTCGAGGGCCTCCTGGTGCGTCTGGAACTCCTGCACGATCCCTTTGGGCGCGAACTGCGCCAGGATCGCGGGCCCCGTGGAGCCCGCCTGCGTGGCGACCCGCTTGCCGGCCAGGTCGTTGTACGACTGGATCGCGCTGTTGTTCGATTTGACCAGCACCCCCGCCTGAGAGGTGTAGTAGGGGCCGGCGAACGAGATCTTCTCGGCGCGGGCGGGCGTGATGGAGTAGGTGGCGAACACGATGTCCACCTGGTTGTTGATGAGCACCTGCTCGCGCGTGGAGGAGTTCACCTGCGTGAACTGGATCTTCGCCCCATCGCCGAGGATGTAGCGGGCGAGAAGCTGGGCCAGACCCGCGTCGAAGCCACGCATCCGGCCGTCCTTCTCGTTGAGCAGCGAGAACAGGTTGGAGGTCTGCGTGCCGCCCAGGCGCAGCGTGCCGGCCTGCTTGATCTTGGTCGCCCAGGTGCTGGATGCGATGGTCGCAGCGTCGGCGACGGGGCCCTGCGCGACCAGCGCGTCAAACGCTGTGGTGTTGATCGGTGTGCCCTGTGCGAACAGCGATCCGCTGGCGACGATGGCGAGCGTCATCGCGGTGGACTTCAGAAAGGATGGGATAGACATGGGAGCCTCTTGATGTGTGTCGTCCATCAATTTATAGCAGTTGTGGCGTGTGCGCGGCGATGCCCGCGCTCCGGCCGGCCCGCCTGCACGGGCCGGCCGGAGAACGGCGCCGCGATCTGCACGCAACTGCCCGTCGAAATGCCCACGAAGTACGTTCTTGCCGGATGGGCCGAGGCCAGTATTTTGAATGCCGCCACGTTGCGTCGCGCACACGTTTGATGTGTTCTCCTGCGTAGTTCCGGGCGGCGATCTGATCGTCCACTTCGTCACCGTTGGCCGTGACTTTGGCAAAGCCGAGATCGGACGTTCGTGGCCGCCGCCGAGGCGACATGGCGTGCGTGGGTTGTCTGACCGGGAATGCCTGTACAGGCGGTGGCATGTCCAGAGACAACACGGGTGATCTGGCGGCCGTGCCGCGCGACGGCCGTTGCGTGCAGGCCGCGGTGCCGAGGGTTGCAAGCGGGATTGATTCGGCAGTTTGGCGCCAGACCCGCGAAATTCCTCACGATCCCGGGGCTGGACCGGCTTCCAGGCCTTCACCACCCGTGGCTACACTCGCCGCCATCCGAACGGTTTCAACGAGGGAACACACATGTTCAAGGGTGGTTGGAGGGTTATCGGGGTTTCGCTGGCGCTTGCGGGGCTGATGCTCCCCGCGTCTGCGCAGGATGCGGCGGTTTTCAGCGATCCGGACAAGCAGCTCGCCGTCAACGGTCAGTTGAAGATTCCGCAGAAGGCGATCTACCTGCCCGTCACGCAGGTCAAGTGGATGCTGCATGGCAAGTTCTCCGCGCGCGGCGGTGTGTTCCGGGGTGCGATCTCTTCCAAGGAGGTGGTCAGCGATGTGGACCAGGTGCGTGTGCGCAAGATCGCCCAGGCCTTGCACGACGACCTGGCTGCGCAGTTCAAGGCGGCTGGCTGGACGGTGAACACCCGGCAGGAGCTCGGCACCAATGTGCCCAACTACACGCCGGCCACGCCGAACAAGGATGCGGGTTATCCGATCGACAACGTGACCAGTGGCGCCTTGAAGGTGAGCTATGCGGTGCTCGCACCCGAAGGCATGCCCACGCTCATGCTCTCCGGCATGACGGGTACCGCCGGTATGGGCGGCCTCCAGGGGTTTGGCGCGATGGCCGGCATGGCCGCGCTCGCGGGCGTCAACAACGAGTCCTTCCGCTACGCGCGGGCCAACCCGGGTGTGACGATGCTGGTCGACTACGGTTTTGCCACTGCCGCGCTGGGAGAAACCGAGAGCCGCATGCTGGGCACCGAAGCCGCGCCCACGCTGGTGCTCACGGGCGGCTACATGGCCTACACCGCCGACTCGCAGTCGCGCGTGAACATCAAGGAAGGCATCGAGGTCGCCACGGGCATCGGCACGCTGGAGCAGCTGGACCGCACCAGCACGGGCACCAACGTGCTGCGCTACCTCTCGGGCATGTCGACCATCGACAAGACCAACTACGTCCTCATTCCCGACTGGGACAAGGTCGAGGCCGAGGCCTTGCGCGCGGGCAAGGCCTTCAACGCCCAGATTGTGGCCAAGCTCAACGGTTGACCGCGGAGCCGATCGCGTTCTCGAGCCCCTCGCGGATGTTCTCTGCGGTCGGTCCGGCGCTGTCGCTGGTCCAGGCCACGAAGTTGTCCGGCCGCAGCAGCACCAGGCGCGCGCCGTAACGCGCAGCTTCGCCTTCAAGCGCCGCCTCCACCACCTTCAGAGGCACCGCCGATGCGGTGGCGGCGTCTCGGAACGCCTGCACGGCATCGGGTGAGGCTTCCAGAGCCAGCAGGGTGAACCCCGGCCCCAAAGCCTCGTACACATTGCATCCAGAGGACAACGCCGCCGGTGCCAGGTGGTGGCCTGCGCGCGCGATGAACTGGTGCGATCCCACGGCACTCGGGCCCTGTCCGCTGCCGTTCGGTTGCACCACCGGCGAGCCTTCGTAGTTCGGTTCGAATGCGTGCACCTCGCCCACCGCACCTTTCGCGCGCGCCTGCCAGGCCTGGTCGAAGCGCGCCTGGTCGACGGCCGGGTCGTGCGTCTCCAGGAACGCCCGATCGGTCTCGATCGACTTGGCGATGAAGTCACGGATGGTGGAGCCGAACACCGGGCGGCGTTCGGCATCGTAGGAGTCGAGCAGCCGCTCGCCACCCCAGCCCTTCAGCGAGGCCGCGAGCTTCCAGCCCAGGTTGCGCGCGTCCTCCAGTCCCGAATTCACGCCGTAGCCGCCGTAGGGCGGATGGCTGTGTGCGGCGTCGCCGGCGATGAAGACCCGGCCCTGCCGGTAGCGGTTGGCCAGCATGAAGCGCAGGTCCCAGAAACCGATGTGCTCGAACGCGATGTCGAAGGGTGCGCCCACGGCCTCATGCAGATAGGCGGCGAAGTCGAAATTCTCCTTCGTCGTGCCTGGCGGCACCGGCGCGTGAAAGAACCACGTGCTGCCCAGGTCCACACGGCCGAAGAATTTCCAGTAGCCCTTGAGGCCGGGTTGCAGCACGTTGTAGTAGGACTTGCCGGGGTAGCACTTCAGCAGCTCGTGCAGGCCTTCCGACTTGAAGACAAGCAGCACCATCATGCGGTCGTGGTCGGTTTTCGATTGCGTGATGCCGGACTTCTCCCGCACCAGCGAGCGTGCGCCATCGCAGCCCACGGCGTAGGCCGCGCGCAGCTGGCGGCGGCCAGAGCCGCCCCGTTCGGCCACGCTCACCGTCACGCCGTCGGCATCCTGCTGCACGTCCCCGGCCTCCCATCCATACAGCGTGTCGATGGCAGGCAACGACGCCGCACGGCGGCGCAGCACCGCCTCCGTCGCGTACTGGGGCAGCCGTTCGTTGGCGGTGAAATAGTAGGGCTTGACCAGATCGCGCTGCAGCCAGTCGTAGTGCGGCCCCAGCAGGGTGCCGTAGGCCGTGAGGCCGCCGATGCCGTATTCCGGCGGGATGGTGCGCGCGGCGCGCAGTTCCTTCTCGGCACCCCAGGCGTGGAAGTGCTCCATGGTGCGCTGCGTGAGGTTCTGGCCTTTGGGAATCGGCTGGGGCTGCGGGTAGCGTTCCACCACCACGCAGCGGATGCCTCGCTGGCCCAGCTCGATGGCCAGGCCCATGCCCACCGGCCCGCCGCCGACGATCACCACATCGGTGTCGAAAGCGGCATGGGCCGCGCCGTTGTTGTCCTGTGTGCTCATGTGGGGTGCTTATTCGGCGGTGATGTTCTGGGCTTTGATCAGGGCGGCCCAGCGCTGTGCGTCGGTCGCCATCAGCTGCTGGAACGCTTCCGGCGTGGAGTGCGCTGGCGTCATGCCCTGGGTTTCGAAGGCGGTAGCCAGCGCGGGTTGCGCCAGGATGTCCCGCAGCTCCCGGTTGAGCTGATCGATCAGCGGGCGCGGCGTGGCTGCCGGCGCCAGCACGCCGTACCACATGTCCACGTTCAGGTTGCCGATGTTCAGGCTGCCCAGCGGTGGCACCTGCGGCAGCAGCGGGTGTGCCTTCTCCGAGCTGATGGCCAGCGCCTTGAGCTTGCCCGACTTGACATGCTGCAGTGCCACGTGGATCGGCAGGAACATCAGTTCGATCTGGCCGCCCAGCAGGTCGGTCACGGCGGGTGCCGTACCCCGGTAGCCGATGTGGGTGATGGAGATCTTCGCGCGGTTCTTCAGCAGCTCCATCGCCAGGTGGTGGGGTGTGCCCGCACCGGGCGATCCGTAGTTGAGCGCGCCGGGCTTCGCCCGGGCTCGCTCCAGCAGGCCTTGCAGGGAGTCGATCTTCGCGTTGGGGTTGGCCACCAGCAGCAGCTGGCCCCAGCTGGTGAGCGAGACGGCCGCCAGGTCGTTGACCGGGTTGAAGCCCGCGTTCGGGTACAGGGCCGAATTCATCACCAGGGTGTTGACGCTCACCAGCAGCGTGCTGCCGTCCGGCGTGGCCCGCACCACTTCCTGCGTGCCGATGTTGCCGGACGCACCGGCCTTGTTCTCGACGAAGAACGGGCGCTTCAGGCGCTCGGCGAGCTGGGGTGCGATCTGGCGCGCGATCAGGTCGATGCCGGTGCCCGGCGTGAAGGGGACCACCAGACGCACCGGGCCGGTGGCAGCGCCCTGGGCGCGCACGAAGGGGGCGGCGGCGGTGGCCAGACCCGCCAGCACGAGGCGGCGGCGCAGAACGGAGGTGGACGAGCGGGCGGGTTTGTCGATCATGGTGTTGTCTCCATTGAATAGGGGAGAATTACAGCAACTCCCTTGACATTCATCAAACGGAAGATTTTGAAGAACTCTTCAGGAAAATTGATCAATGTGAGCGGCCGGCAGCTCCACGCTTTTCTGGAGATCGGCCGTCTGCGCAGCTTCGCCAGGGCGGCCGAGCAGGTTCACCTGTCGCCTTCGGGCATGAGCATGCTGGTCAAGGAGCTCGAAGACCAGGTGGGTGCGCGCCTGTTCGATCGCACCACCCGGTCCGTCACACTCACCGATGCCGGGCGTCGTCTGCAGCCGGTGGCCGAACGCATCGTGGCCGAGCTGCGCGCGGTGGACGACGTGCTCGGTGGCAGCGAAGCCGCCGTGCGATCTCGCATCGATGTGGCCGCCACGCCGATGGTGTCGGCCAGCCTGTTGCCCGAGGTGATCAGCGCCTTCAACCAGAGCCATCCGCAGGTGCAGATCCACCTGGCGGATGTGGACGTGAGCGTGGTGCGCCAGCGCATTCTGGAAGGCGAGGCCGACATCGGTCTGGGGTTCTTCATCAAGCCCGCTGCCGGTCTGCTGCGCCAGCCGTTGTGCAAGTTCCGGCTGATGCGCATCAGCCCGCCAGGCAAGGGACCGGGTGGCCTCGGGCCCAGCCAGACCTGGGGCAGCCTGGCCGGGCTGCCGTTGATCAGCCTGCCCATCGACAACCCCATCCAGGCGGTGATCGAGAAGCACCTGGCCCGCATCGGCCGCGCGCACGAAGAGCGGCCACGCATGAACCTCATCGGCACCCTCATCGCGATGGTGCGGGCGGGCCGGGGGCACGCGATCGTGCCGTCTTTCGCGCTGGAGGACTGTCTGCGCCAGGGCCTCAAGGTCGCCATGCTCGGCAACCCGACCGTGCACATCGAACTGCACGTCGTGTCGCTGCGCGGCACGCAGCCCAAGCTGGCCGCCACGGCCTTCGCCTCGGCGGTGAAGAAGGCGGCGTCGCGCCTGCCGGGTTAGCGCCGCTGCTTCATGGGCGGCTCTTCGCCCGGCTGGTTCTGGGTGGTTGCCGGGCCACCTTGCGCAGCGCGTCCAGCAGGCCATCGACCGCCGCGAACCCGAGCGCATCCTTGCGCCAGTACATGGTCATGGCGCTGGGCGTCTCCAGCAGCAGGGGCAGCCGCTTGAGCATCTTCCAGCGCTCCGGCAGTTCGATGGCGCGTTCGGATACCACGGCCACCATGTCGCTTTCCGCCACCAGGGCGATCGTGGCCAGCAACGAGTTCGATTGCACGCTCGCGCTGGGGATGGAGCGCCCTGCCGCCGACAGCGCCGATTCGAGCAGGTCGCGCGCGGGGATGTCGCGCGTCCAGACCACCCAGCGCTGCGCCATCAGGTGCGACCACTGCAGCGCCTTGCGCTGGGCCAGTGGATGGTCCGGGCGCACCGCGAAATGCAGCCGCTCCTCGTACAGCACCTCCGAGGCGATGCCCGGGTCGTGGTACTTGGCCGCCGGCCGGCCCACCGCGATATCGATCTCGCGCTGCGTCAGCTGCTGGAACAACCGGTCCATCGGCGCTTCGACCAGTTCCACGCTCGCGTTGGGCATGCGGGTCAGCAGCGAGAGCACCGCCTGTGGCACCACGCCCGCGATGGTGGCACCGGAGGCGCCGATCACCGCGCGGCCGCTGCCGCCGTCGCGCAGTGCGCTCATCTCTTCCCGTGCCCGGTCGAGTTCGTTGCCGATGTGCACCGCGAACTCGCGCAGGATCTGGCCGTGTGCGGTGGGTCGCAGGCCCCGCGCATGGCGTTCGAAGAGGGTGAGGCCGATGTCGGCCTCCAGCTCCTTGAGCCACTTCGACAGCGCCGGTTGTGTCATGTGCAGGCGCTCGGCGGAGTGGCTGATGTTCTGCGTCTCGGCCAGGCTGACCAGAATCTGCAGATGCCGCAAGCGCAGTCGGTGGGTCCAGTCCATGGGGCGGCGCAGGTATGTTGAAAAAGTTATGGATCAGAGCAATTCATCATTTTACGTGGCATGGCATCGGCCCAATACTCGAAGCCTTCAAGAACAGGAGACAAGACCATGATTCGCCGAAGCCTTCTGGCCTGCGCCGCGCTGTCCGCCTTTGCCATGGCGGTGCATGCCCAGGACAACTACCCCTCCAAGCCCATCAAGTTCGTCGTCGGCTATTCGCCAGGCGGCTCGAACGACATCCTGGCGCGCATCGTCGCCAAACGTCTGGGGGATAGCCTCGGCCAGCCGGTCGTGGTGGAAAACCGCCCCAGCACCGGCGCCATCGTCGGTGCCGTGGTGACCAAGCAGGCACCGCCCGATGGCTACACGCTGATGATCGGCGCCAGCGGCCCGCTGGTGATCAACGCCGCCACCTACTCCAGCCTGCCGTACTCGCCGCAGAAGGACTTCATCCCGATCTCCACCATCGCGACCTTTCCGCTGATCGTCTCGGTCAAGGCGGACTCGCCCTTCAAGACCATGCCGGACCTGGTGAAGTACACCAAGGAAAACCCACAGCTGTCGAACTACGCCTCCAGCGCCTCCACCTTCCAGCTGGCCACCGAGCTGTTGAAGGAGCGCACCGGCATCCAGTCGCAGCACGTGCCCTACAAGGGCAGCGGCGATTCGATGAAGTCCGTGGCCGGCGGCGAGACCACCTTCAGCATGCTCGACCCGGGCCCGGCCGCCGGTGCCATCAACGGCAAGCTCGTGCGGGGCCTGGCCGTGTCGTCCGACGTACGCAACCCGTCCTTCCCCGACATTCCCACGCTCAAGGAGCAGGGCATCGATCTGAGCATCCAGTTCTGGATCGGTCTGTTCGCGCCCGCGGGCACACCCACGCCCATCGTCAGGCTGCTCGAGCGCGAAGTGGCCAAGGCCGTGCAACATCCGGAGACGCTCAAGAGCATGGCCCAGCTGGGCCTGACACCAACCTCCAGCACGTCTGAAGCCTTCACCCGCCAGATCGCGCAGGAGATTCCCGCCTGGACCGAGGTGGCCCGCAAGAACAACATCAAGGCGGACCAGTGAGCGTGACGACCGGCGGCGACATGCCTTACCGCGCACCACGGTTGTTCATCGGAGGGGCGTGGCGCGCCGGCAGCGCCGAGACCCGCAACCCGGTGATCAACCCGGCCACCGAGGCGGTGCTCGACGAGCTCACGCACGCATCGCCGCGCGACCTCGACGACGCGCTCGCGGCTGTGGCGCGGGGCTTCAAGGTCTGGCGCGCCACGCCTGCGGCAGCGCGCCAGCGTGTGCTGCTGCAGGGCGTGCAGAACCTGCGCGCGCAGCGCGAGGCCATTGCGCGCCTGCTCACGCTCGAGCAGGGCAAGCCCCTGGCCCAGGCGCGCATGGAGGTGGACACGGCGGCCGACATGGTGCAGTGGTACGCGGAGCAGGCCAGGCGCGTGTACGGCCGCATCCTGCCCGCACCGCAGCCGGGTGCGGACTACGAGGTGCGCAAGGAGCCCGTGGGCCCCTGTCTGCTGATGTCGCCCTGGAACGTGCCGGTGATCCTCGCGGCGCGCAAGTTGGGCGGGGCGCTGGCGGCAGGGTGCTCCTGCATCCTCAAGCCCCCGGAAGAAACCCCGGCCTCGGTGGCGAAGATGGTGGAGTGCTTCATCGAGGCCGGTGCGCCCGATGGCGTGATCAACCTCGTCTTCGGGGTGCCGCAGCGGGTGTCCTCGCACCTCATCGCCTCGGACGTCATCCGCAAGATCTCCTTCACGGGCTCGGTCGCCGTCGGCCAGGGCCTGGCCGGCCTGGCCGCGCCCGGCCTCAAGCGGCTCACGCTGGAACTCGGTGGCCACTCGCCGGTGATCGTGTTCGACGACGCCGACGTGGATGCCGTGGCACGACAGCTGGTCGTGGCCAAGTTCCGCAACGCCGGCCAGCTGTGCCATGCCCCCACACGCTTCTTCGTGCAGAAGGGTGCCTACGCGCGCTTCGTGGACACCTTCGCCGCCGCCGCCTCGCAACTGCGCGTGGGCGACGGCATGGCCGAAGGCACCGACATGGGCCCGCTGGCCAACGGCCGGCGGCTGAGCGCCATTCGCGAGCTGGTCGCGGCCACGCGCGCCGACGGCACGGTGGTGACCGGCGGCGAGCGCGTGGGCGACACCGGGTATTTCCACCAGCCGACCGTCTTTGCCGACGTGAGCCCCGACGCGAAGGCCATGCGCGACGAGCCCTTCGGCCCCGTGGCGCTGATCCGTGCCTTCGACACGCCGGCGCAGGCCATCGAGCTGGCCAACGCCACGCGCTACGGCCTGGGCTCCTACGTGTTCACCGACTCCGCACGCCTGCAACGCCAGATGATCACGGAGCTGGAGGTGGGCAGCGTCGCCATCAACAGCACCGTCGTCACCGTGGCCGAGGCACCCTTTGGCGGTGTGCGGGACAGCGGCTACGGCTATGAAAGCGGCGAAGAGGGTCTCGATAGCTACCTTCACACCAAGTTCGTCAACCGCAACCACTCCGCATGAGCCCCGTTTCCCTGCCCCCTTTCACCGTCCGCGACGGTGTGTACGACGTGTTGCGCCAGTTCGGCGTGGACACCATCTTCGGCAACCCGGGCTCGACCGAGCTGCCCATGTTCCGCCACTTTCCCAGCGACATCCAGTACGTTCTGGGCCTGCAGGAAGCCGTGTGCGTGGGCATGGCGGATGGCTATGCCCAGGCCAGCGGCAAGGTCGGCTTCGTCAACCTGCACTCGGCCGCCGGTGTGGGCCACGGCATGGGCAACATCTACACCGCGTTCAAGAACCGCACGCCGCTGGTGATCATCGCGGGCCAGCAGTCGCGCTCCATCCAGGCGCTGGACGCCTACCTGGCCTCGGAACGCGCCACCGAGTTGCCGCAGCCCTATGTGAAGTGGAGCATCGAGCCCGCGCGCGCGCAGGACGTTCCCCAGGCCATCGCCACCGCGTGCCGTCGCGCGTTGCAGGCGCCGTGCGGCCCGGTCCTGGTGTCGGTGCCCTCGGACGACTGGGACCAGCCCGCGGAACCCGTCGTGCACCGGTCCGTCAGCCCGTGCACGGCGCCCGAGCCGCAGGCCATCGCGGCGCTGGCTCAGGCGCTCGCGGCCTGCGAGCGGCCGGTGTTCGTCACCGGTGCGGAGGTGGACCGTTCCGGCGCCTGGGACGAGATCGTCGCGCTGGCGGAGCGCCATGGCGCGAAGGTCTTCAACTCGCCCATGTCGGCGCGCGCGGGCTTCCCGGAAGACCATGCGCTGTTCCACGGCTTCCTGCCCGCCGTGAAGGCGCAGATCGTCCAGAAGCTGACGGGTCACGACCTTGTCCTGGTGGTGGGTGCGCCGGTGTTCACCTACCACGTGGAAGGCGAGGGCGCGCATCTGCCCGACGGTGCCGCGCTCTGGCAGCTCACCGAAGACCCCGATGCCGCCGCGCGCGCACCCGTGGGCACCTCGGTGGTGGGCGATGTGCGGCTCGCGCTGCAGGCGCTGCAGGGCGCGCAACCCCGGCGCGCGCGCGCCGCGCCGCCGGCCTGGGTGCGGGAAGCGCGTGCCGAGCCGGGCGCGCCGATCCAGGTCGCCTACCTGTTGCAGACGATTTCTGAACTGCGTTCGCCCGACGATGTGATCGTGGAGGAGGCGCCCACCGCCCGGGTGGTGATGCACCAGCACCTGCCCATCCTCAGGCCGCGCAGCTTCTTCACCATGGCCAGTGGCGGCCTCGGCCACAGCATGCCCGCTGCGGCCGGCATCGCGCTGGCCTGGCGCGAGCGGCGCGTGATCGCCATCATCGGCGATGGCTCCAGCATGTACTCGATCCAGACCCTCTGGACCGCCGCGCAGCTGGGCCTCAACGTCACCTTTGTCGTGGTCAACAACCGCCGCTACGGGGCCATGAAGCGCTTCGGTGGTGTGCTCGGTTTTCCAGCGGGTGCCGTGTTGCCGGGCACCGACCTGCCGGGCATCGACTTCGTCGCGCTGGCCCAGGGACACGGTGTGCCCGGCGAGCGCGTGCAGGAGGCCGCGCAGTTGCGCGCAGCGCTGGCATCGGCCTTCGGGACAGCGGGGCCCACGCTGGTGGAAGTGCTGGTCGCCTAGCGCGACGAATGCTTCTCCGGACATTCCAATCACCACCCGACCAGGAGACAGAAGCGATGAACCCCACCCTGAGCCGCCGGACCTTCGTGGGTGCGGCCCTCGCCGCCGGCACCACGCCCCTGACCTTCGCGCAGACGGGCCCCTACCCGAACCGGCCGATCCGCATCTTCGTGGGCTACGCCGCCGGCGGCGCGGTGGACACGATGGCGCGCATCGTCTCGCAGCGCCTGACCACCGCGCTGGGCCAGTCCGTCGTCGTGGAGAACCGGGCGGGGTCGGCCGGGTTGCTGGCCGCTGACACGGTGGCCAAGGCGCCCGCTGACGGCTACACCTTGCTGCATGGCGAAAGCGCGCTGCTCATCGCCCCGCAACTGCAGAACCAGGCCTCCTCGCTGGATCCGGTCAAGGCCCTGGTGCCGGTGGCGGGCCTGTTCCAGTCGCGCCTGATGCTGGTGGCGAACAACGAGGTGAAGGCCAGCAACCCGACCGAGTTTCTCGCGTTGGTCAAGGCCAATCCGGGCCGCTTCACCTACGGCACCTCCGGCATCGGCACGGTGCACCACCTCGGCGTGGAGCTGTTCAAGTCGCGCACGAAGACGCACCTGCTGCACATCCCCTACCGCGGCGCGTCGCAGCTCGTGACCGATGTGATCAACGGTCAGCTGCAGTTCGGTGTGGTGAGCGCAGCGGCCGGCGTGCCCCAGGTGCGCAGCGGCCGCGTGAAGGCGATCGCCATGTTCAGTTCCACCCGGCTGGCGGGCGCGGACGACATCGGCACCCTGGCCGAGGTGGTTCCCGGTTTCCATGTCGCGCCCCGGCAGATGCTGCTGGCACCGGCCGGCACGCCTCAGGCCATCATCGACCGCCTGAGCGCGGCCGTGGGCGAACTGCTGGCCACACCCGACGCGGTCAGTGCCGCCACCGCGCAGGGTGTCACCACCGCCTACATGGCGCCCGGGCCGCTGGCGGCCGACGTGAAGCGCGAGTACGCGGAGTGGGGCAAGGTCATCAAGGCCCAGGGCATTTCTGCAGAATGAACGCGCCACGCCCCCGCATCGGCCTGATCGTGCCGCCAGCCCATGGACGCGTACCGCCGGATGCGCCGCTGCTCTACGGCGAGCGCTTCGATTTCATCGCGCGCGGCCTGGGCATCGACGGCGTGTCGCCCCGGGGCTTCGCGCCCGTGGTCGACCAGATCGTCGACCACGCCCGCGCCCTGCGGGCCGACGGCGCCCAGGCGATCTCGCTCATGGGCACCTCGCTCAGCTTCTACCAGGGTCCGGCCTTCACCGACCGGCTGCGCGACACCATGCAGCAGGCCACCGGCGTGCCCTGCACGACCATGAGCCATGCCGTCGTGTCGGCGCTGCAGACCCTGGGCGTGCAGCGCGTCGCGGTCGCCACCTCGTACATCGACGAGCTCAACGCGCGCCTGGTGGACTACCTCGGCGCCCTGGGCTTCGAGGTCACAGCCATCGAGGGCCTGGGCATCGAGCCGGTCGGTGGCGCCGCCGAGGTCTCCACCGAGCGGCTGATCGCGCTGAGCCAACGGGTGCACGCAAAAGCGCCCGGTGCGCAGGGCATCTTCATGTCCTGCGGCGGCCTGTTGACGCTGGACGCGATCGCCGCGCTGGAGGGCCGACTCGGCATCCCCGCCATCGGCAGCTCGCCCAGCGGCTTCTGGAACGTGGTGCGCACCGCGGGGCAAGACCCGCGCAGCCCTGTGGGCGGCCAGCTCTTCGAGCACCCCTTGTCTTCACAACCGGAGCGCCAGACCCATGCAACGCCGTGATGTCCTGTCGGCCGCCGCGCTGACATCCGCCTGGGCGTTGTGGGCGCCGGCCATCGGTCGTGCCCAGAACGCCGCGCCGTCGCCCGCCCTGGTCGATCCGAAAGGGGACACGCTCCTGGTGATCGAGAAGAACGCCCACGCGCTGGGCTACTACTCGTTGCAGTCCGGTGCGCGCACCCACAGCGTGGAACTGGCGCCCTATCCTCACGAATTCGTCGTGGATGCCCAGGGGCGGTACGCCTTCGTGGGCATCTACGGCGTCGAGTTCGCCACCCAGATCGGGCAGGGCGGCTCGCACATCGCCGTCATCGACCTGCACCAGGGCAAGCAGGTGCACCAGGTGGAGTGCGCCCCCTACAACCGCCTGCACGGCATGGGCATGGACCGGCAAGGGCGTCTCTACGCGCTCAGCGAAGAGAAGTCCGTGCTGCTGGTGGTGGACAACCCGGGCAAGGACGCGCGCCCCACATCGGCCGTTGCCACCGGCGACGTCAAGCCGCACATGTTCGCGCTCACGCGCGACGGCGAACGCGCCTACGTGACCGCGCTGCTCTCGAATACCCTGTCCCTCGTGCGGCCGCACGACCCGGTGGCGCCGGTGCTGCGCGCCTCGACCGGCCGCATGCCCGAAGGCGTCTGCCTCAGCCCGGACGAAAGAACCGTGCTGGTGTCCAACCGGCGCAGCACCTCGCTGGTGGCGATGGACAGTGGCACCCTGAAGGTCCTGCGCACCGCGACCACGCGCGGCGATGCCCTGCGCGCTTACTGGTTGGGTGACGAGATCATCACCTCCAACCTGCAGGACCAGAGCGTCACTTTCTTCAGCCCCGACCTCAAGGAGACCGCGCGCGTTGCGCTCGACGGTCGACCGATCGGCATCTCGTTCAACCCTTCGGGTACGCTGGCCTTTGTGTCCGTCGGGCCCGACAAGCTCGTCGTCATGGACGTGAAAGCGCGCAGGATCGTGTCCCGGTTCGAGACGCGTCCGGGCGTCGACCTCTCCTGGCTGCTGTCCGCCGCCTGAACCTTTCTTCTCACGCTCGCCACCGATGAAAATCACCCGCATCACCGCCACCGCACTGCATGTTCCTTTCACGCTCGACGTGCCCGGTGGCCGCCAGCATCAGGAAGCCCTTGGCTGCTGCATCGTGGAAGTGGAGACCGATGAAGGTCTGATCGGACATGGCCTGACCGCGATCACGCAGGAGAAAGTGGCCGAGTCCATCATCACCCACGTGCTGGCCCCGGCGCTCATCGGCACCGACCCGCTGGCGCACGAGGCGCGCTGGGAACAGATGTACTGGCTCACGGCCTCGCGGGGTCAGACCGGCTACGCGCAACACGCCATCGCGGCCATCGACGTCGCGCTGTGGGACATCAAAGGCAAGGCGCTCAGGCAGCCGATCTGGCGCCTGCTGGGCGCTGCACGCCAGAAACTGGAAATCTACGCCACATTCGGCTTCGAGTTCCTCGACATCGACGGACTGCGCGGCGCGGTCCGGTCCCTGTCGTCCGAAGGCATCGAACATCTGAAGATGGTGGTGGGTTTCCGCGCGCTCCCACGGCGCGAGAGCCGCAGCCTGATGTCGGTGATCCGGGAAGACGCGAAGCGCGTGCACGCGGTGCGCGAGGCGGCGGGCGACGAGGTCTCGCTCTACATCGACGCCAACTGCGGCCTGGACGCGTACCACGCCGAGCGCCTCATCCGGATGACCGCCGACTGCAACCTCGGCTTCTTCGAGGAGCCCATCACCCAGAACGATGCGCTGGCCATGGCCGACCTGCGTGCGCGCACCGGCATGCCACTGACCTGTGGGCAGAACGAGGGCCTGGCCTACCGCTTCCGCGACTGGCTGATGGCGCGCAGCGTGGACTTCGTGCAGCCCAACGTGGTGATCACCGGTGGCTTCACGCAATGCGTGCGCATCGCGGCGCTGGCCAACGCCTTCAACGTGCCCATCACCAGCGGCGGGGCCTACCCGTTGCACAACATGCACCTGCAGGCCGGCGTGGGCAATGGCACCAAGGTGGAGTGGCATCTGCCTGTGGTGGCCATGATGAAGCAGATCTACCAGGGTTTCCCCGAGCCCGTGGGGCCGCACATCACCATGTCCGAAGCACCCGGCCTGGGTTTCGAGCTGCTACCGCAGGCGCTCGAGGCCTACCGCGTCTGAGCCCAAGCCTCACTGCAAGTGGCCACCGTGCTCCTGAACCTCGACGATTTCGAATCCGCCGCGCGGGCGCGGCTGCCCCGTGCGCTGTACGGCTTCGCGGCCAACGGCTCGGAGCGAGGCGCTTCGGTGGACGCCAATGCGCGCTCGTTCGCGCGCCATGCTTTTGCGCCGCGCGCCCTCGTGGACGTGTCTGCCGTGTCGCAGACCCGCTCGATCTTCGGCGAGTCCTACACCGCGCCCTTTGGCATTGCACCCATGGGCGGTTGTGCGCTGTTCGCGCACGAGGCCGATCTCTCTCTCGCGAGGGCCGCGCACGACAGCGGCATTCCCTTCGTGTTGAGCGCGGCGTCCAGCGTGCCGCTGGAGCAGGTGATGGAGGCCGCGCCGCGCAGCTGGTATCAGGGCTACATCCCGGGCGACGAGGCGCGCATCGACCGGCTGCTCGCGCGCCTGCAGGGGGCGAAAGTGCCGGTGCTCGTCGTGACGGTCGACGTGCCCATCGCGTCCAACCGCGACAAGGACCGTCGTCTGGGCTTCACCATTCCGCTGCGACCGCGCCTCTCGCTCGCCATCGATGGCGTGCTGCACCCACGCTGGCTGCTGGGCACCTTCGCCAGGACGCTGCTCACCGGCGGTATCCCGACCCTGCCCAACTTCGGAGGGGATCCCACGGGCCGGCCCATCATCTCGGCGCCCACCGCCGCGGCGCGCTCCGACCGCGACCGGTTCACGTGGGCGCACATCGCGCTGATCCGCCGCCGGTGGAAGGGTGCGCTGGTCATCAAGGGCATCCTGAATGCCGACGATGCCGCGCTCGCACGGCAGGCCGGCGTGGACGGCCTGGTGGTGTCCAACCACGGTGGCCGGCAGCTCGATGGTGCGGTCGCGCCCCTGGACGCGCTGCCGGGAATCCTCGATGTGGCACAGGGTCTGCCTGTGTGCGTGGACGGGGGCATCCGGCGAGGCACCGACGCCCTGAAGGCGATCGCACTGGGCGCGCACATGGTCTTCGTCGGGCGGCCCATGCTGTACGCCGTCTCGGTCGGTGGCCAGGCCGGCGTGGAAAGCGCGGTGCGCATTCTGCAGAGCGAAATCAGGACCAGCCTGGCGCTGCTGGGATGCACCGGCATCGACGGCCTGCAGCGCACGTTGCTGCGCCCGGCCTGACACCGCGGCTAACCCGCCGCCACGCCGGAGAGCGCGCCGCGCACACGGTCGATCAGCGCCATCGCGTCCCCGGGCAGGCGGTCGCCGCGCCAGGCCACGTGCTGGTCGGGGCGTGAGAGCACCAGCGGGTGTGCGTAGAGACCCGCAGCCTCTGCCGAACGCACCTCCAGCACCTGCAGAGGCACGCCCCGGCGCGCGGCCGCCTCCTGCAAAGGGCGCACATCGACAGCGGCATCGAAGCGCAGCAGGGTGTAACCCGGTGCCATGGCGTCGTAGAGCGAGCGGCCGTCGTCCAGCCAGAGGTGGGGTGTGCGGCAACCCGGCACGGTGGACGGGGTGAAGCTGTCCATCGAGTACGCCGGCTGCGCCTCACCGTCGTAGGCGATGAGCGGAGACTGGTCGTAGAAGTAGCCGAAGTTCAACCCTGCGCAGCAGTACTGCTTCACGTTCAGGTCGTAGAGCGCCTTGCCAGCCACCTGGCGCGCGGCCTCCCCGGCCTTGCCCGGTTCGGTGATGAAGGGCGGCACGCCTTCACGGGCCTTCTGCAGGGCCAGCGCGTGGTTCATCGCGTAGTGCGAGACCTGTGCCGTGATGGGCAGGCGCTCGGCTTCGTGCGCGTTCAACATGGCCTCGCCACCCCAGCCCTGTACATGCGCCGCAAGCTGCCACGACAGGTTCATCGCGTCGGCAATGCCGGCGTTCATCCCGTAGCCCGCCATCGGAATCCACAGGTGCGCCGCGTCGCCGCAGATGAACACCCTTCGGTCGCGCAGCTTGTCGGCCACCAGGCGCCGCCCGATCCAGTCCTCCTTCGAGATCACCTCGTAGCGAAAGTCCTCGCCCACCCCAAGAATGGTGCGGATCGCCCAGTCGCGGTCCACCGACTCGAAGTCGGTCTCGTCCGCACGCAGGTAGTTGTGCAGCAGGAAGGTCTCGCGACCATCGATGGCGTACACGTTGCCGCTGCGCCAGGGGTTCAGCGAGAACGTGGCCCAGGCCGGGCGGTGCCGGGCGGCGCGGGCCAGCAGATCGGGCGCGCGGAAGTACGTGGACTGCACACGGCCCACGACCTCGGTGCCCGACAGCGTGGCACCGATGGCCTTGCGCACGGCCGAGCGACCGCCGTCGCAGCCGATCAGGTGGTCGGCGTGCACCTCGATGGACTCGCCCGAGTCCAGGTTCACGCCACGCGCCCGCACGCCGTCGGCGTGCTGCTCGAAGCCTTCGATGCGAGTGCGGTTGAGGATGCACACACCCGGCGTGGCCTCTGCGAACGCGAAGAGGATGGGCTCGAGGTAGATCTGGTTGATTCGGTGCGGCGGCTCGGGCGTGGGCCACCAGCCGTCCGGGCCGCTCTTGTCGGTGTAGCGGTGCTGTCTCGCGGGGATGTGGATGCGAGAGAGCTCCTCGCCGGTGAAGGTGGTGCGGTAAGACACATCGTTCGCGTGGTCCGCGGGCAAGCCCGCGTCGCGCAGCGCCGACGCCACGCCCAGGCGTCGGAACACCTCCATGGACCGCGCCGCCACGTGGTTGCACTTCACACTGGGCGGCTCACCGCGGTGGCGCGTCTCCGCGACCAGCACCTGGATGCCACGTTGTGCGAGGTCGATGGCCAGGGTCAGCCCGACCGGTCCGGCGCCTACGATCAGCACCTGGGTCTGCAAGGGCTTGCGGGTATCGGCAAGGGAGGTGTTCATCCGGCGTTTCTTCGTTCGACAGGGGAGACCCGTATTGGAGTCCAATGCGAGGCGGAAGGAAAATGAAACTTGCATGCCGATTCATAAAAAAACCTTATCTGCGCTTCCCTCGGTGCGGCAACTGCGCGCCCTCGTCGCGGTGTACCACGCGGGCAATGTGTCCATGGCCGCGCAGGAACTGTCGGTCACCCAGCCGGCGGTCACGCTGTTGCTGCGTGAGCTGGAAGACCGGCTGGGCGTGACGCTGTTCGACCGCAGCACCCGCCGACTGCGGCGCACCGAGGCGGCCGTGCACGCGGTGGGTTACGCAGAACGTGCACTGGCCGAAATGGAGGCCATGGCGGTGTCGATGGCCGAGCTGTCGGGTGCGCACCGCGGCCGCGTGCGCATCACGGCCACCGCGGCCGTCGCACAGGCGCTGCTGCCGCGCGCGATCGGCCAGCTCAAGGCCGTGCATCCCGGCATCAAGGTGGAGATCGACGAAGTGGGGCCGGGCGATTTCGTCGAAGCGATCCATGCAGAACGCACCGATTTCGGCGTGGGAACCCTCGAAGCACCCACGCCCGGTCTGGCAGAACACGTGCTGGCGCGCGAAGCCCTGGTGGCCGCCGCGCTGCCGTCGGAGCAGTTTCGCGGCGGTGCCGCGATGACCTGGCGGCAACTCGGCCAGTGGCCCGTCATCACCGTGCGCTCGGGTTACGGCATCCGGGCGCGCATGGAGGCGGTGGCCAAAGAGGCCGGCGTCGCGCTGCGCATCGAACACGAGGTGTCCCTGCTCGGTACCGCGGTGGCGATGGCCGCGCAGGGGCTGGGCGTCGTGGTGGCGCCGCCTTCGATCCTGGTGAACGAACGCCGGCTGGTGACCCGGCGGTTGACGCGGCCCGTGGTCGAGCGGGTGATCAGCGTGGTGTACAAGCGCGACAGGTCGTTTTCGCCGGCGGCCGAAGCCATGCTGGCCGCGCTGCGAGAGGTCGTCGGCCCCGGGGCATGAGTCCGCCCGATGTCGGCGCATGCGTCCCGTGCCATGTGGACGGGTACCTCCGCAACCTCGTTCAGCCAGCCAGTTGCACCAGCTGTTGCCGTGAGTGGATGCCCAGCTTCAGGTAGGCGCGCTTGCGCAGCGTCTGCACCGTCGACGGTGCCACGCCCATGCGGTCTGCGATGGCGTGCAGCGGTTCTCCGTTGACCATGCCCACGCAGACTTCACGCTCCCGCTGCGACAGCCTGGGCGCGCGTTGCGCGAATTGCCGGTCGAGCAGCGACGATCGCACGTCCGCATGCAGGCGTTCCCGCTGGGCCAGCAAGGCGTTGCTGTGCACCTTGCGCAGAAGGGGGGCGATGCCCGCCAGCAGCACGACCTCATCCGACCCGAAGGGGCCGAACGATTCGTCCCGGTAGAGGTTGAGTGCGTACGCGGTGCGGGCCACCGGCGCGTACAGCAGGGTGACGCGCCCGGTGAGCCGGGAGCTCTCGAAGATCTCCTGGCGCCAGCGGATGTCGGGGATGTCGTCCACCGCGTAGTGCACCACGGTGACGCTGCCATTGCCCGCCACCTCGCGCTGCACATGACCTGCCAGCCGGGTCACCTCGTCGAACTGGCTGTACTGCCGCTTGTATCGGGCGAAGCACTGCGCGGTGATGTTGGGCAGGTCCGGCCGGTGGGTGCAGCCGTCCACCTGCGAAGGCACCGCGTCGGTGTACTCCACCAGGGAGAGGTAGTCGACCTGGACGTGGGCGTTGATGAAGCTCAGCAGGCCCCGGCCCGGCGCCTGGCTGGTGGGCACGTCGAGCAGCGCGTCGAGCGCACCCGCGTCCACCTGGTGGCCAGGGGGCGGCGTACGGACAGTCCAGGTGGAAGGCATGGCGCTTCGAGTTTAGAAACGCGACTTGCACGCACACAGAGGGCAAACCCGAGCGCTGTCCGGGGGCTCCAGGTGCGGCGCAGATCTACTGCGGCAGCAGTCCGAAATCCTTGATCCGCTTGAGAATCACCTCGGCCTCCGCGCGGTGGCTCGCCTCGAACTCCTTCGGTGTGCTGTTCAGGATCTCGAGCCCGCGCTCGTTCATCAGGCGCCCCACCTCGGGGTCGGCGAGGATCTTCCGGATTTCCTCGGTCAGCCGGCGCAGCACGGGCTCGGGTGTTTTCGCCGGCGCCACAAAGGCGATGTAGACCGCCGCGTCGAACAGCGGGTCGTCGAAGCCCTGTTCGCGCATGGTGGGCACCTGGGGCAAGGCCGGCGAACGCTCGCGGCCCATGATGGCCAGCGCCGTCACCTTGCCCGCCAGCACATGCTGCTTCGCCAGCCCCGCGGACGTGAGACCCAGGCTGACGGTCTTCGACAGCAGGTCCGCCATCACGGGGGCTTCGCCGCGCTGGGGCACGTGCACCATGCCGGCGTCGAGCGTGCGGTTGAGCTGCTCGCCCGCCAGGTGGCCCAGGCCACCGGGCCCCCAGGAGCCGTACGTCAGCTTGCCGCGCTGTTCGGCGGCCAGGCGCCGGAAATCGGCCATGGTCTTCACGGGCAGGTCCGTGTTGGCGGAGATGACCGCCGGGCTGCGCACGGCCTGGGTGATGTAGCTGAAGTCCTTGAAGGGGTCGTAGCTCAGGCTCTTGTACATCGCCACGTTGTTGATGAGCGTGTCACCCAGGGTCACGAGCAGCGTGTACCCATCGGGCGCCGCCCGCGCGACTTCGGTGGCACCGAGCGCGCCGTTCGCCCCCGCCTTGTTGTCCACCACCACCGGCTGGCCCAGTTGCTTCGACAGGCGCTCGCCCACGGTGCGCGCCACGAAATCGTTCGCGCCGCCCGCCGCTGCAGATGCCACGATGCGGATGGGCTTGTTCGGAAAGGGGGTGCTGCCCTGTGCGAGCGAGGCCAGCGGGATCAGGGCCACGCAGGCGATGGCCAGAAGGCCGGTGAGCGGACGGTTCATGGGTTGTCTCCTTGTGTTTTTCGGTGGGGCGGGCATTCAGGCGGTCGCGGCAACCGGGTACGTGGCCCGTGCGGCCTGTTCCCGTGCCAGCTCGCTGTCGACGAGCCGGCGGAACTGGACCAGCGCCGCGTCCATCGCCATCGGCAGCATGGGCGCGTCGGGGTTCAGCAGGATGTTCCGGTACTGCGCGGTGATGATCGAGCGGTCTTCCTCGAAGGCGGCGATGAGGCCCTTGAAGATGGTCTCGGTGGTCTCGGCCATCGCCTGCGGCGCGTGGTAGGCCTGCTGGAAGAAGTAATGGGTGGTGTTCTCGGTCTCGGGCGTGAGCGTCTGGCAGCTGTGCAGCCGCACCGCGCCGGTCATGTCGCCTTCGGGCTGTCCGGCCGGCCGTCCGCCCGAATCCATCAGCAGCGTGCCGGGCAGCAGGAAGTCGTAGATGAACCAGCGGTCGACATGGCCTTCGAAGGTGTGGAAGGAGCGCCAGTACGCCGAGGGCGGCACATCCGGCACGTGGCGGGTCACGCGGATGCCCCGTGGCACCCGCTCGACCTCGGGCCTGGACTGGGCGATGCGCGTCGACCCGCCCAGCGTGTTCTCGTGCACATAGGACAGGTGCGAGAAGTCGAGCAGGTTGTCGCAGATGAGCATGTACGGGGTGTCGTAGTGCAGGTACCCGGGCTTGTAGTGCCACTCCGGATGGCTGCAGGAGAAGTTGTCCGGCAGTTGCGATGCGTCCGCGAGTGCGGGGTCGCCCATCCACACGAACACCCACCGGTTGCGCACCTCGACGGGGTAGGTGCGCACGCGGGCCTTGATCGGGATGCGGTCGACGCCGGGCGCTTCCACGCAGGCGCCGTCGGGGGCGAACTTCAGGCCGTGGTAGCCGCAGCGCACGCAGTCGCCCTCGCGCCGGCCGGCGGACAGCGGCGCCAGCCGATGGCAGCAGCGGTCTTCCAGCGCGACCGTCTCGCCGCTGGAGAGCCGGTACAGCAGCAGCGGCTCTCCCAGGACGGTGCGGTGGAAGAGCCCGCTCTCGGGGATCTCGTGGGCCCAGGCGGCCACGTACCAGCAGTTGCGTATGAACATCGGCTTCTGTCTCCTTCGTGAGGCGAAAGCCAATGTAGACAGGGCGCCTGCGCTTGTCTGTCCCTCCATATGGGGACAAGACCTGGCCGGCGGACCAGCGCGCCTCCCATGGAATTCCATTCCTTGGAATTGGGGTGGTGCGCGAGCCGGCCGGTCGACCTAAGCTGCGCGCAGGTGATCACGTGCAAACCGTGCGCCCTTCCATAACGAGACCCGGAGACATATTCATGACCACCCAACATTCCTTGTCGCGCAGGCGTTTCAATGCCGTGATCGGTGCCAGCCTCGCGCTGCCCCTGGCCGCGCGGGCGCAGGCCTTTCCCTCCAGGCCGATCCGCATCCTCGTGCCGTTTGCGGCAGGCGGTCCCACCGACCTGATGGCCCGCGCCGTGGGCAAGTCCATGTCCGCGTCGATGGGGCAGCCCGTGATCATCGAGAACAAGCCGGGTGGCGGTGGCGTGATCGCCATGGGCGAGGTGGCGCGCGGACCGGCAGACGGGTACACGCTGGCGTTCCCGTCCATTCTGGCCGTGACCAATCCGGCGCTCATGCCCAACTACCCGTTCGACACCCTGCGCGACTTCGCGCCGTTGACGGTGGTGGGTTTCATCCCGCACGCGCTGGTGGTGAAGCCCGATTTCCCCGCGAAGGACCTGCAGGCCCTGGTGGCGATGGCCAAGGCCAGCCCCGGCAACATCAACTACGGCTCGTCGGGCAACGGCACCTCGGCGCATCTCGCCGCTGCGCTGTTCGCGCAGCGCGCCGACATCAAGGTCACGCACGTTCCCTACCGGGGCGCCGCCCCGGCGGTGCAGGACCTGCTCGGTGGCCAGATCCAGTTCATGTTCCTCGACATGAGCTCGGCGCTGGCGCAGATCAAGACCGGCAAGCTGCGCGCCCTCGCCGTGGCACCGGCCACGCGCTTTGCCGGACTGCCCGATCTGCCGACGGTGGCCGAGCAGGGGTACCCCGGTTTCAGCGTGCACGGCTGGTATGGTCTGTTCGCGCGCAGTGGCACCCCGGCGCCGATCATGCAGACCTTGCACAGCGAGGTGAAGAAGGCCCTGGACTCGGCCGAGATCCGCGACGTGTTCCAGAACTACGGCATCGAGGCCGGCGGCATGTCGTCCGAGCAGTACACGGAGATCGTGCGCAAGGACCTGGCCATGTGGAAACGCACCGTCGAGCAGCTTCAGATCACCCTGCAATAAACCCGATGAAGATTGTCATTCCCGACGACTACCAGGACTGCGTCCGGCACCTGGACTGCTTCGGCAAGCTCGCGGGCCATGAGGTCCGGGTGTTCAACGATTCGGTGAAAGGCACCGATGCCCTGGCCGAGCGCTTCGTCGATGCGGAGGCCATCGTGCTGACGCGCGAGCGCACCCGCATCGACGCCGCACTGCTTGAGCGCCTGCCCAGGCTGCGCCTCATCAGCCAGACCGGCAAGCTGGCCGGCCACGTGGACCTGGCTGCCTGCACCGCACGCGGTGTGCTGGTGACCGAGGGCAGCGGCGCAGGGTCGGCCACCGCCGAGATCGCCTGGGCGCTGGCGCTCGCCAGCCGTCGGCATCTCGTGGGTGAAGCGAACCGCCTCAAAGGCGGGCAATGGCAAGGCCACCTGGGCCAGCAGCTCAGCGGGCAACGGCTGGGGGTGTGGAGCTATGGCCGCATCGGTCGCCAGGTGGCGGGTTATGGCCGTGCGTTCGGTATGAAGGTCTGGGTGTGGGGCCGGGAGACATCGACCGCCGCCGCGCGGGCCGATGGCTTCGAGGTGGCGCCCAGCCGCGAGGACTTCTTCGCGCACAGCGATGTGATCAGCCTTCATGTGCGGCTCAACGCCGACACGCAGGGCATCGTCGGCGCTGGCGATCTCGCGCTCATGAAGCCCACCGCGCTGCTGGTGAACACCAGCCGTGCCGAGCTGATCGAGCGTGGTGCGCTGGAGCAGGCCCTGGTGCAGGGGCGGCCCGGCTTCGCGGCGGTCGACGTGTACGAGGAAGAGCCGGTGCTGGGGGCCGGCCACCCGCTGCTGCGCCTGCCGAACGCGCTGTGCACCCCGCACATCGGCTACGTGGAGAAGGACAACTACGAGCGCTACTTCGGCATCGCTTTCGACAACATCGTGGCGTTCGCGCAAGGCCGGCTCACCGAGGTGGCCAACCCGGCGGCCCTGAAAACCCCGGTCAGCGCGGGCTGAGGGCGCCCAGCCAGGCCAGCAGCATCGGGTTGACCTCGTCGGCCCGCTCGTACTGGACCCAATGGCCTGCGCCGTCCACGACGCGGGTCTGCGCACCGGGCAGCGCGGCCGACAGTGTGCTCGCGATGGCGGCGGGCTCGGCGGTCACATCGTGTTCTCCCCAGGCCAGCAGGATGGGGCCCGTGTAGGAACCCAATGTCTCGACGAGACCGCCCGAGCGCGAGATTTCCTTGCTGCGGAACCGCGTGCGCACGCAGGCCTCGGTGTGGATGCGCAGCGCCAGCGGGTCGATGTCTTCCGCCCTCACGCTGAGCATGTGCATGGCGAGGTTGTGGCGCATGGCCTGTTCGATGGCCGCCGTATTGCCCGCGCGCCACGCGGGCTTCCAGTTGACCAGTTCGCCCTTGGGCCGCCGGCGCCCCTGGTGGCCGCCGGTGCCGAGCAAGGCGAGGCGTTGCACGTGAGGCCGCTGCGCCGCCATGTGGGCCGCCACCAGGCCGCCGAAGGAAAAGCCCACCAGCTGGATCGGTGTGTCGGGGCCGACGAGTGCGTCCAGCGTGGACAGGGTCGGGCCCAGCAATGGCGCCAGGCCTTCGCCCGCGGGGGCGTCCGAATCGCCGAAGCCCGGCAGGTCGACCGCCCACACGGTGTGCTGCGCGGCGAGTGCGTCGATGTTGCGCACCCAGTGCAGCCAGCTGCCATGGCCGCCGTGCACCAGCACCACGGGGCTGCCGCTGCCAAAGCCGCGCCAGCACACGTGGCCCCCTGGCCACGCCACCTGCTCGACGCGGGCCCGTGCGGACAGCGTGTCGGCCAGGTCCATTTCAACCGGCATCGGCCAGCACCACCACGCCGTCCGCCGCCTTCACGCCCTGGCCCTTGGCCAGCACGAACACCGGGTTGATCTCGGCCTCGACCAGCCGGTCGCCCAGTTGCGCCGTCATCTGCGAGAACGCCACGATGGCCGAGACCAGTGCATCGACATCGGCCGGGGGCCGGCCGCGGTAGCCATCAAGCAGAGGCCAGGTCTTGAGCTCGCGCACCATGGCAGCCGCCACCTCCCGGCTCAGGCCGCCCGATGTGGGCAGCATGCGCAGCGTGGTGTCCTTGAACAGCTCGGCGGTGACGCCGCCCATGCCCAGCAGGATGGCCGTGCCCAGCGCGTCGCGGTGCATGCCGAGGATGAGCTCGGTGCCACCCGACACCATTTCCTGCACCAGGAAGCGGGAGGGCCGCGTGCCGGCCTTGGCCTGCACGTCGTTGGCCATCTGGCGCAGGCGCTCGCCGATCTGTTCCGGTGGCAGGTTCACCGCCACGCCACCCACGTCGCTCTTGTGCGTGATCTCGCCGGTGAGAATCTTCAGCACCACGCGTTCACCGAGGTGGTGAGCGGCCTGTTCGGCTTCGGCGGGCGTGGCCACCACGGTTTCGGCGGTGCAGGGAATGCCGAAGCGGGCGAACAGCTGCTTGCATTCGGCTTCGTTGAGCGAACCCTTGCCGATACCGTTCAGGGCCGCGGGTGCCACGGGTGGCGTCGCCGTCGGCTCGGTCCAGCGGCGGGCCTGCAGCATGCCGGCCAGCGCCGCGGTGCAGCTCTCCGCGTCGACGAAGGCGGGCACGCCACGCTGGGTCAGCAGTGCCGTCACCTGTGGCGCGTGCGGGCTCACATAGGCGATCACCGGCTTGTCGCTCAGCGGCAGGCAGTCCTGGATCGCGCCGGCCATCAGTTCCGGCATGGCCAGACTGGACGAGCCCACGATGATCGTCAGCGCGTCGTAGCTCGGGCTCTCCAGCAGGGCGCGGATCGCGCCGCGCAGCAGGTCGGGCTGCAGGCCGGCCAGGGTCACGTCGATGGGGTTGCGGTCGAGCGCGGCCTGGTCCCCGGTCTGCAGCGCGCGCAGGCGGGCGGCGGTGGCTTCGTCGGGGGGCGGGGTCTCGAAGCCGGACACGCCATAGCTGTCCGACACCAGCGTGCCGGCACCACCGGTGGAGGTGAGGATGGCGACGCGGTTGCCACGCAGCACACGGCCGGTGGACAGGGCCGCCGGAATGTCCAGCAGGTCACCGAAGGTCTGGGCGCGGATCACGCCCACTTCCTTGAACAGCGCGTCGTACATGCGGTCGGCACCGGCGAGCGCACCGGTGTGCGAGACCGCCGCCTGCGCGCCGGCTTCGGAGCGGCCGATCTTGAACGCCACCACCGGCTTGCCGGCGCGCGCTGCCTTCAGCGCGGCCTGGCGGAACCGCTCGGGATGGCGCACGCTTTCCACGTACAGCGCGATCACGCGCGTGGCCTCGTCGTCGGCCAGGTGGTCGATGAAGTCGGCGAGATCGAGGTCCACTTCATTGCTGGTGGAGATCAGCTTGGACAGGCCGATGCCGCGCGCGGCCGCGCGGGAGAGCAGGGCCCCCAGGATGCCGCCGCTCTGCGAGACCACGCCCACCGATCCCACGGGGAAGTGGTCCATTTCCAGCGCACCACTGGCCGATAGCACGATGTGGTCGGTGAGGTTGACCAGCCCGATGGTGTTCGGCCCGAGGATGCGCATGGCGCCCGCGGCCTCCATCAGCTGCGCCTGCCGGCGCGCGCCTTCCTCGCCGGTCTCGGTGTAGCCACTGGCGAGCACGATGGCGGCGGCCGTGCCGCGTGCGGAGAGGTCCTGCACGGCCCGGTGGGCGCGTTCGGCGCCGAGCAGCACGATGCCGACGTCCGGCACGGTGGGCAGCGAGGCCACGTCGGGGTAGCAGCGCAGGCCGTCGATGTGGTCGGTGCGCGGGTTGACGGGGTAGATGTCGCCGGTGAAGCCGTGCTTGCGCAGGTAGGCGACCGGTCGGCCGGCGGTCTTGCCGGCGTCGGCCGATGCGCCGATGACGGCCACGCTGCGCGGCTGCAGCAGCCTTGAGATGGAGGTCACGGAAGTCATTCCCTGGAAGCGGCCTTGCTCAGGAAGGCCATGACCGAGTCGCGGTGCTCGGTGCTGGTGTAGCAGATGCCCTGGGCCTGGCTGCCCTGTGCGAAGACTTGCTGTGCGGGCAGTTCGAAGGTCTGGTTCAGGATGGTCTTGCTCAGCGCGAGCGCGGTGGCAGATCCCTTGCTCAGCTCGCGTGCCCAGGCCTGCGCGCTGGCGAGCAACTGATCCGCGGAGGTCTTGCGGTCCACGATGCCCAGCGAGAGCGCCTCGTCGGCGTCCACCTTGCGGCCGGTGAAGATCAGTTCCTTCGCGGTCGACAGGCCGACGCGGCGCGGCAGGAAGTACATGCCGCCACCGTCCGGGATGATGCCCCGGTGGATGTACGACCAGGTGAAGCTGGCCCACTCGCTGGCGATGATGAAGTCGCAGGCGAGCGCGGTGTCGGCACCCAGGCCCGATGCCGCGCCGTTCACCGCGGCGATCACCGGCTTGGGCATGGTGTGCAGCAGCATCTGGGTGTGGTGCACGCGCTGCTGCCGGTGCCAGCCATTGAAGCCCACCTCGCCCGCCGGGGCGTTCATGCGCTTTTCCATGCCGGCGATGTCGCCCCCCGCGCAGAAGCCCTTGCCCGCGCCGGTGAGCACCAGGGCGCGGATCGCCTTGTCGGCCGTCACATGCTCCAGTGCGTCGATGAACTCGGTGCGCATGGCATCGCTCATCGCATTGCGTTTGTCGGGGCGGTTCAGCGTGAGCGTGGCGATGCCGGCGTCAACCTGCAGATCGATCAGGGAATAGGACATGTCGGGTTTCCGGGTGGGTGTCAGTTCGATGTGATGTTGTTTTCCTTGACGATCCTGCGCCAGCGCGCTTCTTCGGCCCGCACGTAGGTCTCCAGCTCGGCAGGGGCACCGGCGCTGATCACCAGGCCTTCCTGCTCGACCTTCTTGCGGAACTCCTCGGTCGCCACGGCCTTCTTCGCGGCGGCGTTGAGTTTCGCGATCACGTCCTGCGGGGTGCCGGCGGGTGCGTACAGGCCGTACCAGCTCTCCATCACGTAACCCGGGATGGTCTCTGCGATCGCTGGCACGTTCTTGAGCACGGCCGAGCGCTCGGCGCCGGTCACGCCCAGCGCGCGCAGCTTGCCGCTTTCCAGTCCGGAGGAGACGGCGGTGGCGGTGCCGAAGATCATGTCGACCTGCCCGCCCATGAGGTCGGTGAGCGCCGGTCCTGCGCCCCGGTAGGGGATGTGCTTCATCTGCACCTTGGCCAGGTTGTCGAACATCTCGCCAGCCAGGTGCGCCGAGGTGCCGTTGCCCTGCGAGGCGTAGTTGAGCTTGCCCGGGTTGGCTTTCGCCGCGTCGAGGATGTCCTTCACGGATTTGTACGGGCTCTCCGCGCGCACGACCAGCACGTTGGGGCCCTTGCCGATCAGGATCACCGGCGCGAAGGCCTTGTCGTTGTCGTAGGGCAGCCTGGGCATCAGGCTGGGATTCACCGCGTGGGCGAAGGTGGAGATCACCAGCGTGTAGCCGTCCGCCGGGCTCTTGGCCACGATGTCGGTGCCGATGATCGTGCCGGCGCCAGGCTTGTTCTCGATCACCACCGTCTGGCCCAGCTCCCTGGACATGCCCAGGCCCAGCGTGCGCGCGATCAGGTCGGTGCCGCCACCGGGTGCGAACGGCACGATGAGGCGGATGGGCTTGTCGGGGAACTGTGCGAGAGCGGCGGTGGCGAACGCCGCCGACAGGAGAAAGAGGCTGGTCCGCACAGCGAGGGTTCGACGGGAAATGGGCATGGTTGTCTCCAGTGGGGCCTTGGGCACACGGTGTTCTTCTGAGAGGCGAATGCTACGTTTTCCCCCTGGTTGCCGCACCTGTTCAATTCCATTGAATGGAATTGGAGCGGTGGTTTTGAGATGATGCGAATGCCATCTGACGACCAACCCATCGAGAATCCAGCGCATGAAGAAGAGCCCGATTCCCGAGGTGCCCGACGACACATTCGGCGCCTCGCCCACGAACCGTTCCCTGGTGCGCGGCATCCAGATCCTGCGGGCGTTCCGCCCCGGTTCCGACTGGCTGGGCAACGGCGACCTGGCGGAGCGGACGGGGCTCTCCCCATCCACCATCAGCCGCCTCACGCAGACACTGGTGACGGCGGGCATGCTGCAGCACGACCGCCGCCGCCGCGCCTACCGGCTCGCGCCACCCGTGCTCAGCTTCGCGCACGCCATGCGGGCGGGGTCCCAGGTGCTGTCGGTGGCGGCACCGCGCATGCGGGCGCTGGCGGAGCGTGAGCGCGTCAACGTCGGCCTGGCGGCGGCCGACAACGACGAGATGGTCTACCTGGAGTCCATCCGCTACAACCGGCGTGTGGCGCTGCGCAACGTGGTCTCCGGGCAGCGTGTGCCCATGGAGCTCACCTCGCTCGGCAGGGCGTACCTCTCAACCGTGCCACCGAGCCGGCGCAAGGCCTTGTTCGACGTGTTCCAGCGGCGCTGCGGCCACCACTGGCCCGAGGTGCAGTCCGACATCCTGGCCGCCATCCGCCAGGTGCACGAGCAGGGTTTCTGCGCGGCGTCCTGGCAGCCGGAGGTGGTGGCGATGGCGATGCCGCTGGTCACCGCCGAGGGCATCTACACACTCAATATCAGCGTCTCCACCGAGGAAGCCCTGGACGATGTGGTGCGCGAGCTGTCTGGCTCGCTGATGGCGCTGGCGGCCGAACTGCAGGTCGCACTGGCCCGCGAGGCGGAGCCATGACTGCGGTGTGGCGCGATCAGCGCGCCGCGTGTCACAACACCGTGGACCGCGCGAACGTCTCGATGTTGTCGAGCAGCGCGTCCAGCGCCTTGCCTGCGCCAGCCACGTCGCCCGCGCCGATGGCCGACGCCACCGCCGCGTGCAGGCGCGCGGTCTCCGGCAGATCGGCCGACTGCTTGTAGTGCAGGTACCAGAAGCGCCTCGAGAGGCCGTGCACCAGGCTCATCGCCCCTTCGGCAAATTCGTTGCGCGCGGCGGCCAGACACAGGGCATTGAATTCCCGGTCCGAGTTCATGAAGGCTCGGTCGTCGTGGTTGCGCGCGGCGGCCAGGAAGTCGTCGGCCAGGCGCACGAAATGGCGCTTCTCTTCATCGGTGGCGCGCTTGGCTGCGCTGCGGCACACCAGCCGCTCCACTTCACGTCGGGTTTCGAGCAGCTTGAGCTGCTTGCTCAGGTCCATCTCGGACACCAGCAGTCCGCGCTGCGGCAGCACCACGATCAGGTGCTCGCGTGCCAGCCGCTGCACGGCTTCGCGGATGGGCGTGCGGCCGATGCCGGTCATGTCGCTCAGACTCTGTTCCGACACGGCGGTGCCGGGAGGCAGCCGCAGTGTGACGATGGCGTCCTCGATCTGCTGGTAGGCGAGATCGGTGAGTTTGGTGGGGACTTCCGCCAATTGTTCGGCGGGCCGTATCACCTTGGTCGCGCCCCGTGTGCGGGGGACTGTGGTGCGAAGCGGTGCGCGTCGGGTGGCCATCGGGATGCGTTCTCTCAAGTGAACAGAAGATGTGACTGTAACGCCGCCGACCGCGGTCCCGGTGTGGCGGTCGAGCTTGCGTCAGGTAATTGTATGCTAGTAATATATCAGCTGTACTCAATCACTGACCGAGGTAGGCATTGGACTTTGAACAGCGAGGTGAAGGGCCGGCCGTGGTGCTCGTGCATGGCATCCAGGGCACCCGCAGCACATGGAGCGGCGTGGCCGACATCCTGGCCCCCACGTGCCGGGTGCTGCTGCCGAACCTGCGCGGGCGGGGCAGCGCGGCACGCGGACAGGGGGGCGCTGCCTACCGGCTGGCCGACTACGCCGACGACCTGCGCGCCGTGATCGAACGGCATGTCGGTGACGCGCCTTTCGTGCTCGGCGGCTGGAGCCTCGGGGTGTCGGTGGCATTGCACTACCTGGGGTTGCCCGGCGTGGCCAGGCCGGGCGGCGTGCTGCTGGTGTCGGGCTCGCCGTGCCTGGCCCGGACACAATGGTTCACACGCGATGACAACGCCTTGATGGCCTCGGTGGCCGAACGCCGCCAGCGCCTCGGCCTGCGCGAGCACGCGGACGACGAAGCGGTGGTCGCCACCTGGCAGGCCATCCGTGACAGCGACCAGCGCGCGTTGCTGCCCGGCATCAATCTGCCCGTGCGCGTGGTGCATGGCCGCGACGACGACGACTGCCCGCTCGAGCACGGTGCCCTGCTGGCGCAGGGCCTGCGCGCGCCGCTGCTGGCGCTGGATGGCGTGGGCCACAGCGTCCCGGCGCTGGCGCCCGAAGCCGTGGCGCAACAACTGCAGCTGCTGCTGCGCGATCTCCCCTCAACCGTTCATCCCTGATGCGCTCCAACGACCTGATCCACTTCTGCCCGCCGGGCCGCCTGATCCTGGGCTGCGGTACCCGCCACCAACTGCCCGCGCTGGTGCAGCGCATGGGCTGGCGCACCGGCTTGCTGGTGACCGACCGCTTCTTCGCCGAGCACACCCCCTGGGTGCGCGACTATGTGAGTGCCGCCAGCGCGCTTGGCATCCACACTGAGGTGTACGACGGCGGCATGGCCGACCCCAGCACCACGCTGTGCGACGAGGCGACGCAGGCGATGCGTCTGCGTTTCGCTGGCCGGTTGCCCGATCACGTGGTGGCGCTGGGCGGGGGCAGCAACATCGACCTGGCGAAGGCACTGTGCCTGACGCTGCCCACCGGCCGCCCGGTGCGGGACTTCGTGGGCGACATTGGCAGCCTCGTGCCGCTGCCGATGGTGGCGATTCCCACCACCTCGGGCACCGGCTCGGAGGCCACGCCGGGCGCGATCCTGGTCGATCCCGAGAACGCCACCAAGGTGGCGGTGATGGACAACCGCCTGCGACCACAGATCGCACTGATCGACCCCGAACTCAGCTACACCTGCCCACCGCGTGTGACGGCCGATGCCGGCATCGACGCGTTCACCCACGCGGTGGAGTCGTGGCTGACGATGGACTCGTGGGCGTTCGACCGTGCGGGCCATCCCGACCCGGGCTACAGCGGTCGCTCCTCATTGACCATGCTGTTCGCGCGCGAGTCGACCCGTCTGTGCATCGCTTGGATGGAGCGTGCGTACCAGAACGGGCAGGACCAGGACGCGCGCATCGGCATGGCCTACGCCAGCATCTACGCGGGGCTGTCCTATGGCAGCGCAGGCCTGAACGCCGTGCATGGCGCGGCCTACGCCGTGGCAGGCATCACGCACAAAAGCCACGGCAGCACCAACGCGGTGATGCTGCCCTACGTGCTGGACGCGCTGCGCGACACGCGCCGCGACGAACTGCTGGAGATGGGTCGCATGCTGGGGCTCGGTGACGGAAGCGCGGAGGCGGTGCTCGATGCGGTGCCGCAACGTGTGCGTGACATGGTGGGCCGCCTCGGCATCCCGACCAACCTGCGCGACTTCGGCATCGCCGAGTCCGACCTGCCCGCACTCACACGCGACGCGCTGGCCGTCACGAGACTGGCCAAGGCCTTTCCGGTGCCAGATGTGGAAGCGGCCTACGATCGCATCGTGCGCAACGCCTTCCACGGCGTGCTGTCGGGCGGTTGATGAGGGCGCCGCGAAGCGGCGCAGGGGGTGGTCAGCCGTGCCGTCCCCGGCTGTCGCCGGGTGCCTCCTCCCGCTCGTTCAGCCCGTAGTCGCGCATGACGCTGGCCACGCGCAGGCGATAGTTGGCGAACACGCCACCACGACCCTGCGTCTGCGCGGCGCGGTGCTTCTCCAGGTTGCGCCAGGCCAGCACGGCGGCTTCGTCGCGGAAGAAGGAGAGGGAGAGCATCTTGTCGGGATCGACCAGGCTCTGGAAACGCTCGACCGAAATGAACCCGTCGATCTGTTCCAGGTCCTTGCGCAGCTCGGCGGCGATCGCGAGATAGGCGTCGCGGCCACCGCCGGCGGCGGGCCACACTTCGAAGATCACGGCGATCACGCCGCCACCTCGTCCACACCCTTGATGATCTTCATCACCGCGGCGTCGCGCTCCACCTCGTCCAGCGTGCCCGCGAACACGATCTCTCCGCGTTCGATGACGTAGATGCGGTCTGCGAAGCGCGGCAGGTGGTAGAAGTTGGATTCGGCCAGCAACACGCCCCGATTCTGCGCCAGGATGCGCTTGAGGCCGTCGCTGATCACCGGCAGGATGGCCGGCGACAGCCCTTCGAAGGCCTCGTCGAGCAGCAGCAGCTCGGGGTCGAGCGCCAGTGCCCGCGCGATCGACACCATCTTGCGTTCCCCGCCCGAGAGTTGGTGACCACCACGGTGCAGGTAAGTCAGCAGCTTCGGGAACACGGCGTAGGCGGCCTCGATGCGTTCGGCGGCCGGTTTGTCGGTCTTGCGCGTCCAGGTCGGCAACGCGATGTTGTCCTCGACCGTGAGGTCGCCGAACACGTCGCTGCCCTCGGGCGTGTAGCCCAGGCCCAGCGCGGCCACGCTGTGGGTGGGCATGCCCATGATCGACTGCCCCTTCCAGTGGATCTCGCCGCGCTGGGCCGCCTGGTAGCCCATGATCGTGCGCAGCGTGGTGGTCTTGCCCGCGCCGTTGCGCCCGACCAGGCAGACCAGCTTGCCGGGCTGCACGGCGATCGAGACTTCGCGCAGCACCTCGTTGCCGGCGAGCTGCACGTGCAGGTTCTTCACATCCAGCAGCGTGTTCATGCGTGCCCCTTGCCCACGACGATGGCGAGGGCCTCCTCGTTGCGAAAGAATGCGTCGGTCGGTTCGTCGGCGATTTTCTGGCCGGCCATCATCGCGACGATGCGCGAGGAGTAGCGTGCCACCAGGTCCATGTCGTGTTCGACCAGCAGGATCGCCTCCACGCCCAGGTGTTTCGCGGCGTCCAGCAATGTGGTCATCACGCCGTCCTTGTCGGCCGTGGACACGCCGGCCGTGGGTTCGTCGAGCAGCATCACGCGCGGGTGCAGCGCGAACGCACTGGCCACGTCCAGCAGCTTGCGCCGACCGTGGGGCAGCGAGTTGGCGGGGGTGTCTGCGTCGCGGTCCAGGCCGAAGGCGCGCATGGTGCGGTCGACGATGGCGCGGACCTTGTCGTCCCGGTGCACGTTGCTGAAGAGGCTCCAGCGCGTGCGCAGGTGCGAACACGCGGCCACCGACAGGGTTTCGCGCACGGTGAGTTCGGGAAACACGTTGACCAGCTGGAACGCGCGCGCCAGGCCGCGTGTGGCGAGTTCGACCGGGCCGACCCCGGCGATGTCTTCGCCGCAGAAGCGCACGGAGCCGGTGCTGGGTTTGTGCAGGCCGGTCAGCACGTTGACCAGGGTGGACTTGCCCGCGCCGTTGGGCCCGACCACGGAGACGAATTCACCGCCGTGCAGGCTCAGGTCGACGTTGGAAAGTGCGACGAAATCGCCATAGCGCTTGGTGACCTGCGTGGCGTGCAGGAGGGCTTGTGGGGTCGACATCAGTGCCTCCGCAGAAAGGGCAGCTTGCGCAACGTGCCGAGAATGCCGTCGGGCAGCGCGATCACCAGGATGGCCAGCATCAGGCCGAGGAAGAAGCGCCAGTACTGTGTGAGCGACATCAGGTTGTCGTGCAGCAGGATGAACGCCATGGCGCCCACCACCGGGCCGAGGAATTCGCGGTAGCCGCCCAGCACGGCCATGAAGACGAGGTGGCCCGAGTGCGTCCAGTAGGCCAGCTCGGGATCGGCGAGGCTGATGTTCACACCCAGGATCACGCCACCGATGGCGCCGTAGGCGGCCGAAATCACGAAGGCCGCGAAGCGCACACGGCGCACCTGCACGCCCAGGTAGGCCGCCTTGCGTTCGTTGTCGCGCTGCGCGGTGAGGTGCAGGCCGAACGGCGAACGCACGATGCGCCACATGACGAGACACAGCAGCGCCAGCAGCACGAGGCAGTACAGGTAGAACGGACCGGTGAGGAATTCGGCGGTGCTCAGATCGTCCCAGGCGTTGCCGAACAGGGTGGGGCGGGGCACGCGCATGCCGCTGTCGCCGCCGGTGATGTTGTAGAACTTGTTGAGGAACGAGTGGAACAACATGCCGAACGACAGGGTGAGCATGCCGAAGAAGATGCCGGTGAAGCGGCTGGCGATCCAGGCGATCGGGATCGCCATCACCACGCCCGCGGTCAGCCCGGCGAGCAGCATGAGCTCGAGCGAGGTCACGCCCCAGATGGAGGCCGATGCGGCCGCACCATAGGCGCCCAGCGCCACGAACATCGCGTGCCCGAACGACAGCTGGCCGCCGTAGCCGAACAGCAGGTTGAAGCCCAGCAGCACCACCGAGTACCCCAGGAACGGGATCAGCAGTGTCATGTGGTACGGGCTGAGCACCATCGGCGCGGCGAACAGGGCCACCAGGATCGCCCCGAACAGGATGGGCACCGTGGGTTTGCGCCGCGAAGTGGCCGGCATGGGAATGGCCAGCGCTTCGGCGCCGGAGTCGAGGGTCTTGGCCATCAGTCAGCCACCTTTCCGAACAGCCCGGACGGACGCCAGATCAGCACGCCGAGCACGATGATGTAAATGGAGAGGATGTCGGCCTCGGGGTAGATGGCAATCGCCAGCGCACGCACGATGCCCACGATGGCCGCGCCCACGGCCGCGCCCTTCATGCTGCCGAGCCCACCGATCACGACCACGGCGAAGGCCTCCACCACCAGTTCGACGCCCATCTCCAGCGACGCGGCGGCGGTGGGCGCGACCAGCGCACCACCCACCGTGCCCAGCATGGTGCCCAGCACGAACACGAACAGGTACACGCGCTTGATGTTCACACCCATCGCGGCCGCGGTGTCGCGGTTCTCCGCCGTGGCGCGCAGGATCTTGCCGGCCGAGGTGCGGCCAAGGAACAGCGCCAGCGCCACCGACATCGCGATCGCGGTGACGATGACCATGGCGTTGTAGACCGGCATCATGATGTCGCCGATCACCAGCGAGCCATAGGTGGAGGACAGGCTGCCCAGCTGCTGGGGATTGGCACCCCAGCCGAAGCGCAGCACGTCCTGCACCATCAGCAGCAGCGCGAAAGTCAGCAACAGCTGCAGCGACTCCGGCTTGCCATAGATGGTGCGCAGCAGCCGTTCCAGCGGGATGCCGACCAGCCCGACCACCACGCCCGTGGCCAGCAACACCAGCGGGAACATGGGTGCTGGCATGCCCGCGTTCAGCGCCCATTGCGTAACGCTGATGCCGCAGTAGGCGCCCAGGGCGTAGATCGAGCCGCACGCCAGGTTGACGATGCGCTGCACGCCGAAGATCAGCTGCAGGCCGGCGGCCACGAGGAACAGCACCGACGCGTGAAAGACCCCTGCCAGCAGCAGGTTCATGTAAGCACTCATGGCCAGGTCCCGGGTGTGCTGCTCAGAGCTTGATGTCGGCCGTTTTCAGCCACTCCCAGAAGTCGGTGCCAGCCGGCTTCTGGATCTGCGTCGAGTACATCGTGTCCACACTGGCCAGCGTCGGGAAGTCGTAGTTGTTCTTGTTGGTCGACAGCCCCTGGTGGAAGGTCTGGTCAGCGATGTGGTCCGCGCGCATGCCGCCCTTGCCACCCAGGGACATCACCTCCACGCCGGCCATGGCTGCCGCGATTTCCTGGTTGTTCGGCCAGGCACCGCCCTTGGCCGCCATGGCCTTCTCCACGCCCGCCTTGTAGACCTGCAGCGAGAAGTAGGCGCGGTCGGCCTCCCAGTGCGGATAGTCCTTGAACTGGTCGGCATACCACTGCACGAACTCCTTCTGCAACGGGCTGGCCTTCGGGTCGTTGAAGTACAGGGTGTTGTGGCCCAGGATCACGCCTTCGGGCATGAATTCCTTTTTCAGCCCGGTGTGCTGCCAGCCAGCGGCGGGCAGCACGAACTTGGTGCCCTGGCTCAGGCCGGCTTCGTGTGCCTGCTTCATGAACACCGGCAGGTCGGCGAACAGCAGCGAGGAGAAGATCAGGTCGGGCTTGGCCGCCTTGAGCGCCGCCACGTTGGAGGTCAGGTTCAGGTTGCCGACCTTGGACCACTGCTCCGAGACCACGCGGTGCTCGATGCCGAACTTCTTCAGCAGCGCCTGGAAGGCGGCCCAGTTGTTGCGGCCGTAGGAGTAGTCGGGGTTGATGCCGGCGATCGTGACGAACTGGCCCTTGAAGTGCTTGATGGCCAGCAGGGAGGACATCACCGCTTCGCACTCGTTGTCGTTGCTGCGGAACACGAAGCGCGGTTTGGGCATCGTCTCCTTCACGCCATCCTGCGTGGTGCCGTCCCAGAAGATCGTGGGCACGCGCGAGTCCTCGGCGGCGGGGGCGAGCGCCAGGCTCACGCCGGTGGACACGATGCCGTGCACGGTGTCGACCTTGTCGCTCAGCACGAGCTTGCGGAAGCGTTCGATCGTGTCCTTGGGCGTGGTCTCCTCTTCCACGATCAGTTCGATCTTGCGGCCACCAATGCCGTTGGCCGCGTTCAGCTTGTTCGTGGCCCATTGCATGCCGCGCAGGCCACATTCACCCACCGTGCCCATGACGCCGCCCCGCGGCGCGATCACGCCGATGCGGATGGGTGGGGTCTGTGCCAGCACGGGAGCGCCCATGGCGGTCACGGCAACGGCGCCGAGCGTCCTGAGTGCATGGCGGCGGGTGGAAACGTGCGTGGGGACGTTGTTCAGCATGGGGGACTCCTCGTTGGGTGGGCAGATGAACGGGCCGGGTGAAAAGCTGCTGTCTTGTTTATGGATATTTCTAGTATGTCAGTTGTGCACTTATAGGTAATCAGGGTTTACCATGCCTGTGAAGTCGATTGTTTTCATTGGCAATTTTTAGTTTGTTCAACGGATTAAAGCTGCCTTGAAGCTTCGTTGACTGAAAAAAAGAATACAACTAACATATCAGAAGGATTTTTCAAAAGGAGCCGCCGCCATGATGACCGAACGCCAGCGCAAGTTCAGGGAGCAGTACAAGTCGAACATCAGCCCGCTGTACAACGGGTTGCTTCACATTGGTGTGATGTACGGGGTGGGCATTGCCGCCATCTGGTACTGCGTGAACCAGATATCAGGGCTGGGCTGGGAATGGTTGGTGGCCATTCCGGTATTCCTGGCGGGCAACCTGGCCGAGTGGGCGATGCACACCTATGTGATGCACCGCCGCATCGACTTCTTCGCGCTGCGTGCCATCTACGAACGGCATACGCGGGAACACCACCAGTACTTCACCGACAACGACGTCACCATCGACACGACCCGCGAGTTCCGCATCGTGTTCTTCCCGTGGCGCGTGCTGGCGGTGCTGGGCGTGATGGGCACGACGCTGGGCTACATCACCAGCCTCGTGATCAACCCGAACGCGGGCTATGTGGTCTTCATCACCATGGTGGCGATGTACCTGAACTACGAGACCTTCCACTACTGCTGCCACGTCCACGACAACTGGTTCGTGCGCAATGTGCCCCTCATCAACACGATCCGCCGTCATCACACGGCCCATCACAACATGGGGATCATGATGAAATACAACATGAACCTGACGTACCCCATCGCGGACTGGCTCATGAACACCAGCGACCTGCGGCGCGGCCTGCTGGGGCACCTGTTCAATGGCACCAGCGAGCGGCACATCAAGGAAGAGCTCAAGCCGGTGATCGCCCGGTTCCGCCAGTCGGACGTGCAGGACCGTCGCGTCACGCTGGACGGGCCGGTGCTGGAGGCCGACGAGAAGCGCGCGATGTCGATGTGACCACCGCGGTGGTGGTGGTCTCAGCGCGGGGGGCTCACAGCCCCCGTTTCACTCGTACGCGCGCCCATCCTTGTGCGCAAAGATCCAGTGGCCTTCACGCAGCACGGCCATCAGGTCATCGTCCGGGTAGCTGGCGGCATCGCCCTCGGACCGGTCGCCCACCTCGATGTACCGCACCTCTTCGCCCGTCTCGTTCAGCAGCTGGTGGCCGTTGCCGGTGCCAGCCGGGAATCCCGCGCACATCCCGGGCGCCATGGGCGTGGCGCCCTCGTCGGTGAGCAGGGTCGGGTGACCGGTGAGGATGTAGATGAATTCGTCCTGCCGGCTGTGCGCGTGTCGCAAAGCGGACACCGCGCCCGGGGCCAGCGTCGTGAGGTTGACGCCGAAGTTGCGCAGGCCGAACAGGTCGCCCAGCGGCTGTTTGATCCGCCCCGCCATGCGCGAGGCGAATGGCTCTGGGTAGTTGGAGGGGCGGGTACGGGGTGGCGCTTCGCAGGCCAGCAGGGCTGCGGGTTTCGGCGGGGTGGACATGTCGGGGGGGCGGGGCCGGGCGTGAAAAGTGGTGGGGCGAGAGCGCATTGTGCGGCGTCGTTGGTCGCTGCGCCGGCTTGCCGCCTGTCGGGTCAGCCGGGGGATAAGCGGCTGGCCGGTGGCGCTTTTCCACGCACCGCGCCGGCGCGCCCTCATTCAAGATGCGATCCGATCCGCCGATGTCGTGGATCGGTGCGCTCTGTCACCCCTTGCGGGACAGTCGCATGGCAAATCGTTTCTCCCTATTCCCGTTCCCGTCCAGAAAGTTCTCCCGAATGAAACTCAATGACATCAAGGTGGGCAGCCGCCTTGCGATCGCCTTAGGGCTGGTTCTGCTCATCACGGCCCTGATGGCCGGTATCGGAGTCTGGCGACTCCAGGAGCTGGTGCAGACCACGCGCGTGCTGGCGCTGGAAGACAACGAAAAACTGCAACTGGCCGTGCGGTGGCGGCAGACCATCGATTTGAACTGGGTGCGCACCCGCGCCGCGGTCCTGGACGCCGACACCAGCCGCATTCCGATGTGGCAGGCCGACATGGACAAGACCTCGGAGATCACCACCGCTTCCCGCAAGCGGATGATCGAGCTCGAGCAGACCGACATGGGCAAAGAGCTGATCGCCGGCATTGACGCCGCGCGCGAGGCCTACCGCACGCCGCGCGCCAACGTGCTCAAGGCGCGCATGGCCGGTGAGGACATGAGCGCCGCGCTCGACCGCGATCTCAAACCCCTGGCCGAGGCCTATATCGCCTCCATCCAGAAACTGGAGCAACGGCAGCAGGCGCTCTACGACGCTGCTTTGAAAGAGGCGGAAGAGAGAGCCGCGAACGGCCGCACCATCCTCATCCTGGGTGGTGTGCTGGCGACGTTGCTCGGCGCTGCGGCCGCTTTCGTGCTGAGTCGCTCGATCACCGTGCCGCTGCAACAGGCCGCCGAAGGCGCCCGCCTGATCGCCGACGGTGACCTGACACGCGCGATTCGGGCCGAGGGGCGCGATGAGGCTGCCCAGCTGCTGCACGCGCTCAAGGGCATGCAGGAAGGCCTGGCGCGGGTGGTGTCCAACGTGCGTGGCAATGCCGAGGGCGTGGCCATGGCCAGTGCCGAGATTGCGCAGGGCAACAACGACCTGTCGGCGCGCACCGAACAGCAGGCCAGTGCACTGGAAGAAACCGCCGCGTCCATGGAGCAGCTGAGCTCCACCGTGCGCCAGAACGCCGACAACGCCCAGCAGGCCAACCAGCTCGCCATGAGCGCGTCCGCCGTGGCCGTGCAGGGCGGCGACGTGGTGGCGCAGGTGGTGGACACCATGCGCGACATCAACGACAGCAGCCGCAGGATTGCCGACATCATCGGTGTCATTGACGGCATCGCCTTCCAGACCAACATCCTGGCGCTCAACGCCGCGGTGGAAGCCGCGCGCGCGGGCGAGCAGGGGCGGGGTTTCGCCGTGGTCGCGGGTGAGGTGCGCAACCTGGCGCAGCGCAGCGGCGAGGCGGCCAAGGAAATCCGCGGGCTGATCACCGCCAGCGTGGAGCGTGTGGAGCAGGGCACGTCGCTGGTCGATCAGGCCGGCGTGACCATGACCGAAGTGGTGAACTCGATCCGCCGCGTCACGGACATCATGGGCGAGATCAGTGCGGCCAGCAACGAGCAGAGCTCGGGCGTCGCGCAGGTCGGCGAGGCCGTGACACAGATGGACCAGGCCACGCAGCAGAACGCCGCGCTGGTGGAGGAAAGCGCGGCAGCGGCGTCCAGCCTCAAGGCCAGGGCCGAGCAGATGGTGCAGGCGGTGGCGGTCTTCAAGCTCGCGTCGGGTTGATCGCTTCTTCAACGCCGTAGCGCGACCCGCAACGGGTGAAACAAGCCTGACAGCGGTATCCGGGGTCCGGCTCCGCCGGTCCGGGATGCCGCCCCCCTCGAAGCGTCGAAGGCGCGCTAGGGAGTGGGAAGGCCGCGCAGCGGCGCAGGGGGGTGTTCCTTCGTCCACCGCAGGGCCACCCAGGCGAAGGCCCAGCCCACGGCCACGCCGGCCACCACGTCCAGGAACACATGCTGGCGGATCGCCATCGTCGACCACACGATCACGATGCAGTGCAACACGCTAAGCCAGCGCAGGGTGGCGGGTGCCTGCGTTTCCCTGAAGATGCGGGCCAGCCAGAAGGCCGAGTACACCGACGAGGCCACGTGCAGCGACGGGCAGGCGTTGCCTGAGGCATCGATGCCTTTGAGGAAGGCCAGGTTCGGGTGTTGCGACCAGTCGATGTCGGTCAACGGTGTCTGGGTGGGGGCCAGCCAGAACAGCGCCAGACAGAACACGCACAGCGCGGCGACCCACAGCCCGTACCGGATCAACTCCCGCAGATTGGGCATGAGCGCCGGGGGCAGCGACACATAGACCCACAGGGAGACATAGGCGAAAAAGGCCTCTGGAACGAAGGGCACCCAGTCGTCCATCCGTAGCGTGGGCATCATCACCGGCTCGGCCATGGGGTGCTGCAGCACCCAGAAGTAGCCCTGGAAGAACAGCACCATGAAGGCCATGGTGCCCAATGCCTTGAGGTACCAGAGCGCGACGAAGCGCGAGAAAAGCTGTCGCGCCCAGCTGCGTTCGGATGGGGGAGGCATGAGGATCGGGCCCGTCGGTGTTGGGTGGCCGGGCTAATGTACGCCACGCCTGATCGGCTACCGCTTTGCAATTGGTTTCGATGTTGCGTTGCTTTGTTCCAAAAAATAGCTGCTTTGTATAATTCCACACCCTGCGAAGAGAGGGTGGCGCTTGTCGCCCCAGGCCGGAACGGTCACGTCATACGGCCCTTTTTTCGCTTCGGGGGTTCCCCTTGTTCTTTCTTGTGTCACGGCTTGCGCGCAGGCCCCACCGTGTCAGTGTCTTCCTTGGGCGTTTCTCATGAGTTCCACCGATCTGATTCGCACCTTTCTCACCGACCGCCTGGGCGTGCAGCCCGAGCAGGTGACGCCCGAGGCCCTGCTGGCGGAACTCGGGGTGGACTCGCTGATGCTGGCCGAGCTGATGTTCGAGGCCGAAGACCGCCTGGGCATCGAGATTCCATCCGACGTGCAGCCGCCCAAGACCGTGGCTGAAATGCAGTCGGTGATCGACACACTGTCTGCGCTGAAGACCAGCTGACCCATGGTTGCGCACCGCGTTGCGATCACCGGCATCGGGGTGGTCAGCCCTTATGGCGGTGACGCCCGGGACTTTTTCGAACGCCTGCTCGCTGGCGAATCCGCCGTGGGCCTGCTGCAGACCGAGGCGCCGCCGCGCCCGATGTCCACCCCCTTCGTGAGTTGCACCGGCTTCGACCCCGAGGCCGTGCTTGGCAAGCCGCTGGCCCTGATGATGGAACGCTTCGCCCAGCTGGGTGTGGCAGCGGCCTTCCAGGCCTGGGACCAGGCCGGTCTGCCGCGCAAGGCAGCCGAGGCCGATGCCGACGCGCGGGAAGCCTGGGGCTGCATCTGGGGCACCGCCCTGGGCGGGCTGGAAGCGCATGAGCGCGGTGGGCGAGAGATGTGGGTCAAGGGCCGGGACCGGGTCTCGCCGCTGTCCGTGGTGCAGGGCATGAACAACGCGGTGAACGCGCACGTTTCCATCCAGCTGGGCCTGGGCGGCGTGAGCACGAGCCAGACGGCCGCCTGCGCCTCGTCCGGCATCGCCATCGGCGAGGCCTTCCGGCGCGTGCGCAGCGGCGAGGCCGCCGTCATGGTCACCGGGGGCTCCGACGTCTGCCAGTCCTACAGCGTGTTGCGCGCCTGGGAGGCCATGCGGGTGATGGCCCCTGGCGATGCCGGCACCGCGCCGGCGGCCTGCCGGCCTTTCGCGGCCGATCGCGCCGGCCTCGTGCTGGGCGAAGGTGGCGCGGCGCTGGTGCTCGAAGCCTGGGACCACGCCATGGCCCGTGGCGCCACCATCCATGGTGAAATCGTCGGCTATGGCACCAGTTGCGATCACAGCCACCTGGTCCGCCCGCACCGGCAGGGCCAGGTGCGCGCCCTGCGCGCCGCGCTCGCCGACGCAGGCCTTGCCCCGCAGGACATCGGCTACGTCAACGCCCATGGCACCGCCACCGCCGAAGGCGACCCCGTGGAAATCGCCGCCCTGTGTGAGGTGTTCGGTGACGGTGCGGCGAGCCTGCCCGTGAGCGCCACCAAGTCCATGCACGGGCACCTGCTCGGTGCCGCCGGCGCGATCGAGGCGGTGGCCACCGTGCTGGCGCTGCGCGAACAGGCCGTGCCGCCCACCGCCCATCTGGCTGGCCGCATCGACCCCGCCTGCGAGGGCGTGGACCACGTGCTGCAAGGCCGGCGCGACGTGCCGCTGCACGCCGCGCTTTCCAATTCCTTTGCCTTCGGCGGCAGCAACGCGGTGCTGGCGTTCCGCGCGCCGCCCCGTTGAGCCTCTTTTTCAAGTGACTGCCATGACCCAATCCGTCTCCCCCGAAACCGTCGACGCGCTCTGGCCCGAGGTGGTCGCGCTGATCATCGAAGCCCTCAACATGGAGGTCGCACCCGGCGAGGTCGATCCCGACGGCCCTCTGTATGGCGATGGCATGGGGCTGGATTCCATCGACATGCTGGAGATCTCGCTTGTCATCTCCAAGCGCTACGGGTTCCAGATGCGCTCGGACAACGAGGACAACGACAAGATCTTCGCGTCGCCGCGTGCGCTGGCGGCCCACATCGCCAGCCAGCGAACTCAGTGACATGGCGGCATCCACGCTGCTGCGCGACCTCGGCGTGGTGCTGCTGATGCTGGCCTGGGTGGTCGCGGCGCATGTCGGCAGCACCGGCTGGGGCAACGCCGATTTCAATGCCGGGGTGGCCGTGCTGCCGATCGTGGTCGCCGCACTCATGGCCTTGTGGCGGCTGCCGCAAACGGCCTTGCGCGTGGCCGGCGCCCTGGCGCTGGCCGCGCTGCTGGCGTGGCTGTGGCCGCGGCTGCGCCACAACGTGGCCTTGCTCTACTACGTCCAGCACCTTGGCATTCATGTTGCGCTGGGGGTGCTGTTCGGCCGGTCGCTCATCGGGCCGGGCGATCCCCTCATCACCCGCATGGCGCGGCGCATCTTCGCGCAGCCGCTGTCCGAACGCAAGCTGCGCTACACGCGCGGCGCCACGCTGGCCTGGACGCTGTTCTTCTTTCTCAACGCGCTGGTGTCGACCGTGCTGTTCATCTGGGCGCCGCCGGCCATCTGGTCCGTGCATGCCAACCTGCTCACGGGCCCGCTCATCGGGCTCATGTTCCTCGGCGAGCACCTCGTGCGCATGCGCGTGCTGCCGCCGCACGAAAGGCCGGGGCTGGCGGACATCATGCAGGCTTACCGTCGGGAGTCGGCATCGCACAACGGCAACGGATCCTCGCCACCATGAACGCGCAGCCACTGATCAGTGCCCACGGGCTTGACGACGTGTTCGCCTGGCGTGCCCAGGGGCCGGTGCGCGTGCGCGAGTTCCTGGCCGACGCCCATGCACTGGCCGCCTGCCTGCCGGCGGGCGACTGGCTGCTCAACATGTGCGAGGACCGTTACCACTTCGCCGTCGGCTTCGCTGCCGGGCTGCTGGCGGGCAAGGTCAGCCTGCAACCTTCCTCGCAATCGCCCGAGACGCTGCATCGCCTGGCGGCCGACTATCCCGGCGTGTCCTGGCTGGGCGATCGGCCCGACACGGTGCCCGGCCTGCCCGGCACCGTGTTCCCCGACCCGGGCACGTTGCCGCGCCCTGTGGTGAGCGACATGCCTTGCGTGGACGCCGAGCGCGTGGTCGCGATCCTGTTCACCTCGGGCTCCACCGGCCTGCCGCAGCCGCACCGCAAGACCTGGGGCCGGCTGGTGCTCAATGGCCGCGCCGAGTCCACCGCGCTGGGTCTGATGCGGCGGCCGCATTCCATCGTCGGCACCGTGCCCGTGCAGCACAGCTACGGCTTTGAATCGACCTTTCTGCTCGCGCTGCACGGGGCCTGCCAGTTCACGTCCGGCAAGCCGTTCTACCCGCAGGACATCGTGGCCGCACTCGAGGCCGTGCCGCGCCCGCGCATGCTGGTGACCACGCCATTCCACCTTTCTGCGCTGCTGGCCTCCGGGCTGCCGTTGCCGCCGATGGACCTTGTGCTTTCGGCCACCGCACCGCTCAGCCCCGATCTTGCGCGCCGCGCCGAGGAGCGCTGCGGTGCGCCCGTGCACGAGATCTACGGTTCCACCGAGTCGTCCGCTTTGGCCACCCGGCGCACGCTCGATGGCGCGGCCTGGCAGCTCATGCACGCGGTGCAGCTCGAACACGAGGACGACACGACCTACGCCAGCGGCGGTCACGTCGAAGGCCGCGTGCCGCTGGCCGACATCATCGAGTCCGTCGAAGGCGGTCACTTCCTGCTGCATGGCCGCCACACCGATCTGGTCAACATCGCCGGCAAGCGCACCTCGCTGGCCTATCTCAACCACCAGATCGGGGCCGTGCCCGGCGTGGTGGACGCTGCCTTCTTCCTGCCCGATGAGGCCGGCGACGATGGCGTGACGCGGTTGACCGCGTTCGTCGTCGCGCCCACGCGGGATGCACGTACCCTCATGGCCGACCTGCGCCAGCGGCTGGACGCGATCTTCCTGCCGCGCCCGCTCGTGTTCATGGAGGCATTGCCCCGCAACACCACCGGCAAACTGACGCGCCAGGCACTGGAGGCGCTCTACGCCGAGAAGGTGGGGCCGCATGGACGCGGCTGAGTTCACCTGGGTCGTGCCGCCCGATCACCCGGCCTTCGCCGGCCACTTCCCCGGACGCCCCATCGTGCCGGGTGTGGTGCTGCTCGACCACGCCTTGTTGCTCGCTGCCCGGATGCAGGGCCTGTCCGCCAGCGGTGGCTGGCAGGTGTCACAGGCCAAGTTTTTTGTGCCGGTCGGCCCGTCCCAGGCGCTGCAGTTCGCGCTCCGGACCACGCCGCGCGGCGCCATCGCCATCAGCGTGACCTGCGAGGGCCGCGAGGTGGCCGCAGGCACCCTCGTGCCACCGGCGACATGAAGCCTGCGCAGCCTCCCCAATGGATGCGCCAGCGCGAGCGCAGCCACCCCGGTGCCCTGCGCTTCATGGTGTGGATCTCGCTCACGCTGGGGCGGCCGATCGGGCGGCTGGTGCTGCGTTTCGTGGCGCTGTACTTCGTGCTCTTCTCACCGCAGGCGCGCCGCGCCGGTCGCGCCTACCTGCGCCGCGCACTGGGTCGTGCACCCACCTGGAGCGATGGTTACCGGCATGTGTTCAGCTTTGCGAGCACCGTCCACGATCGCGTCTACCTGCTCAACGACCGCTTCGACCTGTTCGACATCACGTTCGTGGGGGACCAGGCACTGCACGATGCGCTCAAGCGCCAGCCCGGTGCGCTGCTGCTCGGTGCCCACCTGGGCAGTTTCGAGGTGCTGCGTGCCATGGCTCACGTCCGTGCCCGGGTGCCCCTGGCGATGATGATGTACGAGGAGAACGCGCGCAAGATCAACGCCATCCTGCACGCCATCAACCCGGGCGCCCAGCAGGACGTGGTGGGCCTGGGGCATCCGGACTCGATGCTCAAGGCGCGCGACAAACTCGATGCCGGCTATCTGGTGGGGCTTCTGGCCGACCGTTCCCTCGCCAACGACAGCACGGCAGAATGCATGTTTCTCGGCGCGCCAGCGCGTTTCGCGCTCGGGCCCTGGCGCATGGCCGCCATGTTGCGCCGGCCGGTCTTCTTCATGGCCGGCCTGTACCTGGGCGGCAACCGCTACGAACTGCGATTCGAGCAGCTGGCCGATTTCTCCACGGTCGAACGCAGCGGGCGCGACGCGGCCATCGCGCAGGCCATGCAGGCCTATGCCGATCGCCTGAGCGAACTCTGCCGCCGGGCACCGTACAACTGGTTCAACTTTTTCGATTTCTGGCACCGCACATGATCCGACGACTTCTCACCGGCTTCGCGCTTCTGGGGTTCACCGCCCTGGCGCACGCGGCCTTCAACATCGACCAGCTCATGGCCGAGCTGGCCCGCAACCCCGGTGGCCAGGCGACGTTCGTCGAGAAACGCTACCTCGCGCTGCTGGACAAGCCGGTGGTGGCCACCGGCGAGCTGATCTACAACGCGCCGGACCGCCTGGAGAAGCGCACCGACAAACCCAAGGCCGAGACCATGGTGCTCTACAAGGACACGCTGAGCCTGGAGCGTGATCGCCGGAAGATGCAGATCCAGCTCGGCCAGCGGCCCGAGGTGGCGGCTTTCGTCGACAGCATCCGCAGCACGCTGCAGGGCAACCGGTCGTCGCTGGAGCGCAACTACAAGCTGCAGCTTGCCGGCACCGTGGATGCCTGGGTGCTCACGCTCGTCCCGACCGACCCGCGCGTCACCGAGCTGCTGCAGCGCATCACCCTGAAAGGTGCGCGCCATCAGGTGCTGGGCATCGACTACCTGCAGGCCGACGGTGACCGCACCGAGATGACCATCGAGCCGGTGCCGGGCAAATGACGCGATCGTTCTGGCGGGCACTGCTGATCTGGCTGGCGGCGATGGCGGTCGGCCTCGGCCTGCTGTGGAACACCCGTTTCTCGGCCGACGTTTCCTTCTTCCTGCCCTCCAAGCCCACGCCCGAACAGGCGGTGATGGTGGACCAGCTGCGCGAGGGCGCGGTGTCGCGCCTGCTGATGCTCGCGATCTCGGGAGGCACGCCCGAACAGCGCGCCGATGCCTCGCGCGCGCTGCGCGCAGCGCTGCTGCGCGATGACACGCTCGACACCGTGCAGAACGGCGAAGCCGAGGCGCTGGATGCCGCGCGCGATTTCCTGTTGAACCACCGCTACCAGCTCAGCCCCGCTGTCACCCCTGAGCGCTTCAGCGTGGATGGCCTGCGCAGTGCGGTGAACCAGAGTGTGGACATGCTCAGCTCGTCCGCTGGTCTGCTGTTCAAGCCCTTTCTCGCCCAGGACCCGACAGGCGAATTGATCGAACTCGTCTCCGGTCTCAACGCAGGCGTGCAGCCCAACGAGCTCGAAGGCGTGTGGGCCTCGCGCGATGGCGAGCGTGCGATGCTCATCGTCCAGACCCACGCGCTGGGTTCGGACACCGATGGCCAGAACGCCGCCATCGATCTCATCCGCACCCGGTTCAGCGACGTGCAACGCGAACTGGGCGCCACCGGGCTGACGCTGGAAATCTCGGGCCCTGGCGTCTTCGCGGTGCGCGCGCGCGCCACGATCCAGGAGGAGGTCAGCCGCCTTTCGCTCATCAGCACGGCCATCCTCGCCGTGCTGCTGGGTTTCGTCTACCGCCGTGCGCGCCTGATGCTGCTCACGCTGGTGCCGGTGCTCAGCGGCACGCTCGCGGCCATCGTCATGGTGGGGCTGGTGCACGGCACGGTGTTCGGCATCACGGTGGGCTTCGGGGCCGCGCTCATCGGCGAGGCGGTGGACTACGCCATCTATTACTTCGTGCAGTCGGGCCGGAAAGGCGTGGGCTCATGGCGTGAGCAGTACTGGCCGACCATCCGGCTGGGTGTGATCACCTCGCTGCTGGGCTTCGGCGCGCTGCTGTTCTCGGGCTTTCCCGGGCTGGCGCAGCTCGGTCTGTACGCCATCACCGGCGTTCTCACGGCCGCGCTGGTCACGCGCTACCTGCTGCCGCAGCTCGCGGGCCCCGGCGTGCACCTGAACGACGGCGCGCGCCATGGCCGCCTGCTGCGTCCGCTGATCGCTCGCTCGACCCTGCTGCGCTGGCCCTTGCTGGTGCTGGTGCTGGTGTCGGCCGTGTACCTCGTGCAGGAGCGCGACGACCTCTGGCATTCCGATCTCTCCGCGCTGTCCACCGTGAGCCAGAGCGAAGGCGAGCTCGACGCGCGCATGCGCAGCGACCTTGGCGCGCCCGATGCGCGCTACATGGCGGTGATCACCGCGCCCGACCGCGAGAGCGCCCTGCAGGCCGCCGAGCGCGCGGGTGCACAGTTGAAGCCGCTGGTGGAGCAGGGGCTCATCGGTGGGTTCGACACGCCGGCGCGCTTCCTGCCCAGTGAGGCCATGCAGGCCGCACGGCGCGCGAGCCTCCCCGCCACCGACGAGCTGCGCGCACGGCTCGAAGCGGCGCTGGTGGATGCGCCGCTGTCCGCCAGCCGGCTGCAACCCTTTCTCGACGATGTGGCCGCCGCGCGCAATGCTCCGCCCGTCACGCGCGAGACCCTTGAAGGGACCGGCCTGGGCCTGGCCGTCGACGCCTTGCTCATGCAGCGCGCCAATGGCTGGAGCGTGCTGCTGCCCCTGCGGCCATCCTCGGAGGCGTCCAGTGCCGATATTCCGGTGGATGCCGTGCGCACCGCTCTGGCGGGCAGTGGTGCCCTGTTCATCGACCTCAAGGGCGAGTTCGATACGCTCTACGGCGAGTACATCGACGAAGCCATCGTGCTGTCGATCGCCGGCTTTCTCGCCATCGTGGTGGTGATGGCCTTCGTGCAGCGCAGCGCGCTGCGCCTGGCCAGTGTCATGCTGCCCCTGGTGATGGCGGTGATGGTCGTGATCGCCGGGCTGCACTTCTTCGGTGTGCGTCTGCACCTGCTGCACCTGGTGGGCATGTTGCTCACGGTGGCGGTGGGCTCCAACTACGCGCTGTTCTTCGACCGCCTGGCACTGGGTGAAGAGCTGGATGACGAGACGCTGCTGTCCATCGGCGTGGCCAGCACCACCACCGTGATCGGCTTCGGCGTGCTGGCCTGGTCGTCCGTGCCGGTGCTGCACGCGATTGGCGTGACCGTGGGGCCGGGTGCGGTGCTCGCGCTGCTGCTGTCGGCCGCCTTCGCCGTGAGAAGGCCGGCGCCATGAAGCCGCTGCGCACCGTGGGCACCTTGAAGGGGGCGTCGCATCTGATCGCGATGCTGCCCGGTGCCGCGATGCGCCCGGAAGAGATATTCGAGGCCGGCATGGCCGACGCCGTCGCGCGGCGTGGCCTGCCGATGGACCTGCTGGCGGTGGACATCGGCGAGCTCGGGCTCGACGCCCTGGGCACCTGGGACACCCTGCAGACCGGGGTGCTCACGCCAGCCCGTGAGCGGGGCGCACGCGTGTGGCTGGGGGGGATCTCGCTCGGTGGCATGGTCGCCATGGCGCACCTCGCGGCCCGGCCGGGTGTGGTGGATGGCCTGTGTCTGCTCGCACCCTACGCCGGCAGCCGACCCAGCCTGAATGTGATCGAACGTGCCGGCGGCGTGGACCGCTGGCAGCCCACGGCCCAGGACCTGCAGGACCCTGAACTGCGCGTGTGGCAATGGCTCAGGCGGCCGCCGGCCGATCTGCCGGTGTTCGTCGGCCATGGCACCGAAGACCGTTTCGCCGCGCGCATCCAGCAAGTCTCGGACCGCTTTCCCGCCGCATCCCGCCACACCGTGCCGGGCGGGCATGACTGGTCCGCCTGGTTGCCGCTGTGGGAACGTTTCCTGGACACAGCGCCTCTCAAGAACTGACATGGGCACGCGCTGGACACCATCCCCATTCCTGAGCGCGAGCGCTGCCGTGCACGGCGCGGCCGTGCTGGGCACATTGGCCGTGCCCGCCGCCTGGCCCTGGGCGCTGGGGGCGCTCGCGGCCAATCACGCGCTGCTCGCGGGTGCCGGTCTGTGGCCGAGTTCGCACCTGCTGGGTCCCAACCTCACCCACCTGCCCGAGGCCGCCACGCGGCGGCGCGAGATCGCGCTGACCATCGACGACGGGCCCGACCCCGCTGTGACGCCACGCGTGCTCGACCTGCTCGATGCCGCGAACGTCAAGGCCAGCTTCTTCTGCATCGGCCGCATCGCAGAGCAGCACCGGGTGCTGTGCCGCGCGATCGTGCAGCGCGGACACCAGGTGGAAAACCACGGGTATGCGCACAGCAACGCGTTCTCGCTGTTCGGCCCCGGTGCGATGCGCCGCGACATCGTTCGTGCGCAGGCCACGTTGAGCGACATCACCGGCCAGGCGCCGGAGTTCTTCCGTGCCACCGCCGGCCTGCGCAACCCCTTCCTCGATCCGGTGCTGCACGACCTCGGCCTGCGCCTGGCCACCTGGACCCGCCGTGCCTACGACACCCGCACCGGCGATCCCGAGCGGGTGTACCAGCGCCTCGCCACACGGCTGGGTGCGGGCGACATCGTGCTGATGCACGACGGCCACTGCGCGCGCACACCCACCGGCGAACCCGTGGTGCTGGCGGTGCTGCCGCGCCTGCTCAAGACCATCGCCGAACGCCAACTCCAACCCGTCACCCTGACGCACGCCCTGACACCATGAGCCGTTCCCCTGTCCAGATGCTGGTCGACGAAGCCAGCCAGACCTTCAAGCCCGGCGGGCCGTTCGCCTACCACTATGCACGCGGCAAGCTCGGCTACGACACCATCTTCCACGAGATGCTGCGCCGTGGCCTGCTGCCCCAGCGGGGGCAGTACCTCGACCTCGGCTGCGGCCAGGGCAGCCTGTTCGCGTGGCTGCTGGCGGCGGGCCGGCTGTACGACCGGGGTCAGTGGCCCGAAGGCTGGGCACCGCCGCCACGCCCGACGACACTGCGCGGCGTCGAGCTGATGCAGAAGGACGTGGACCGTGCCGAGCAGGCCTTTGGTGCACAGCACCCGGTGGTGCGGGTGGAGCAGGGCGACATGAACGCGGTCGACTTCGGTCAGCCCGATGCCATCCTGATTCTCGACGCCTTGCACTACTTCAGCCACGAACAGCAGCGCGAGGTGCTGGCGCGCATCCGCCGGGCGCTGCCGCCCGGTGGCGTGTTCCTCACCCGCGTGGGCGACGCCAGCGCCGGTCTGCGCTACCGCATCTGCAACGGCGTGGACCGCCTGGTCACCTACTCGCGCGGCCACCGGTTGCCCCGCCTGTACTGCCGCACGCTCAAGGACTGGGTGGGCGAGCTGGAGCGCCTGGACTTCGCTGTGGAAACGGAAGACATGAGCGGCCGCAAACCCTTTGCCAACGTCATGCTCGTGTGCCGGGTACCGCACTGAGGCCCGCGGGCCCGAATGCCACCATCTGAGACAATGCCCGACCTCGCCTGAGCACCCCACCGTGAAGCCCCTGCTGCTGTCCGCCTACACCGCCACCACCTGCCTGGGTGTGGGCATCGATGCCCACCGCGCCGCCGTGCGCGAGGGTCGCAGCGGCCTGCGGCCCTGCGCGTTCGAGACGGTGGAGCTGCCGACCTGGGTGGGCGAGGTCGATGGCGTGGACGCCTTTGTCGTGCCGCCCGCCGTGGCCGCCTACGACTGCCGCAACCACCGCCTGGCCTTGCTCGCACTGCAGGCCGACGGCTTCGAAGCGCAGGCCCGTGCCGCGGTCGCGCGTTACGGTGCAGGCCGGGTGGGCGTGTTCGTGGGCACCAGCACCTCCGGCATTCTGGAGACCGAGCTGGCCTACCGCCAGCGCGACCCCGCCACAGGCGCGCTGCCTGCCACCTTCCACTATGGGGCCACGCACAACTCCTATGCGCTGGCCGGTCTGCTGCGCGAGCACCTGGGCATCACCGCCATGGCCGCCACCATCTCCACCGCCTGTTCGTCCAGCGCCAAGGTGTTCGCCGCCGCCGCGCGCCAGATCGCGCTCGGCACCATCGACGCGGCCGTGGTCGGCGGCGTGGACTCGCTCTGCCTGACCACGCTCTACGGCTTCGCCTCGCTGGAACTCACCTCCAGGGAACCCTGCCGGCCTGGCGACGTGGACCGCGACGGCATCTCGATCGGCGAGGGCGCAGCCTATGCGTTGCTCGAGCGCGCTGGCAGCGATGTGCCTGCCGGCGCGGTGCTGCTGCTCGGCACGGGCGAGTCCAGCGACGCGTACCACATGTCCGCGCCACACCCCGAAGGGCTGGGTGCGCAGATGGCCATGCAGGCCGCGCTGCGTTCGGCTGCGCTGGAAGCGAGCGACATCGATTACATCAACCTGCACGGCACCGCCACACCGGCCAACGACGCTGCCGAAGGCAAGGCCGTGGCCGCCGTGTTCGGCGATCGCGTGCCGTGCTCGTCGACCAAGGGCGCCACCGGCCACACCCTGGGCGCGGCCGGCGCGCTCGAGGCGGTGCTGTGCGCGCTTGCGTTGACCGATGGTTTCGTGCCCGGCAGCCCCGGCACCCGCGCGCCCGATCCCGCCATCCCGCTCCGGCTCCAGCTGCAGGGCGCGGCGGCCCCGCTGCGCCGCGCGCTCACGAATTCCTTCGGCTTCGGCGGCAGCAACTGCAGCCTTGTGCTCGGACGGAGGGACGCATGAGCACAGCACCGGGCCATTCCCCAGCAAGCCTGCACGACGAAAGTGTTCCCGTGAACGCACCGCTCAGCGCCTGGATCACCGGTGTGGGCCTGATCGCCCCGGGCATGCCCGACTGGCCGGGCGCGCGCGCCGTGTTGCGCGGCAAGGCCCCCTGGGTCTCTGCGCCCTCGGTGCTGCCTGCGCCCGCCATGCTGCCACCGGCCGAACGTCGCCGCGCCAGCCGTGTGATCAAGCTCGCGCTGGGCATCGGCCTCGAAGCGGCGGCGGGCACCGACGTGTCGACGCTGGCCACGGTGTTCAGCGCCTCCGGCGCGGACGGCCACAACTGCCATGCGCTGTGCGAGCAACTGGCCACGGACGACCGCCACATCTCGCCCACGCGTTTTCACAACTCGGTGCACAACGCGCCCGCCGGCTACTGGGGCATCGCCACGAAATCGATGGCACCCTGCCAGGTGCTGTGTGCCTTCGACGGTAGCTTCGGCGCGGGCCTGATCGACGCGCTGGGCCAGGTCGTGCTGGACCGGCAGGCCACGCTGCTGCTGGCCTACGACAGCGAATACCCCGAGCCGCTGCACGCCACGCGACCGGTGCCCGATTGCGCCGGCGTCGCGCTGCTGCTGGAGACCGGGCGCACGCCGCAGGCGCTGGCGCGCATCACGGTGCAGACCACCGACGCGCCCGCGCGGCCCACGGACCTGGCATCGCTCGAACCCCTGCGCGCGGCCATTCCCGCGATGCGTTCGCTGCCGCTGCTGGAGCGCCTTGCGCAAGGCCGTGGCGACGAGGTCTGCATCGAATTCCTGCCCGGCTTGCAGCTGGCCGTGCGGATCGAACCCGCATGACCACGTCGACGCTCGACCGCGAAGGGATCGCGGCCCGCATTCCGCACCAGGGCAGCATGTGCCTGCTCGACGCGGTCACCGAGTGGTCGCCTTCGCACATCGTCTGCCGCGCTGTCGGTCACACCGATCCGGCGCATCCGTTGCGGGCCGCCGGTCGTCTGGGCGTGTCCAGCGGCATTGAATACGCTGCGCAGGCCATGGCGGTGCACGGCGCCCTGGTGGCTGGCATCGACGCCGCGCCGCGCCAGGGCTACCTCACCAGCGTGCGGGGTGCCACCCTGCACGTCGGGCGGCTGGATGACCTGGAAGGGCCGCTCGATGTGCGCGCCGAGCGTCTCTCGGGCGATGCCCGCAACGTGCTCTATGGTTTTTCCGTGCACCATGCCGGGCGTTGCCTGCTCGAAGGCCGTGCCGCCGTGGTGCTCGACGCCGATTCACTCTGAACCCACAAGGACATGCCATGAAACGAGCCCTGGTCACCGGTGGCAGCGGCGGCATCGGCGCAGCGATCTGCCGGCGCCTGGCGGCGGACGGTCATCACGTCATCGTGCACGCGCACAAGGCGCTGGACAAGGCCAGCCTGATCGCGCGCGAGATCCGCGAAGGGGGTGGCAGTGCCCAGGCGGTGGCGTTCGATGTGACCGACCGTGAACGTTGTGCCGCCGCGCTGGCCGCGCTGCTCGAGGCCGGGCCGGTGCAGATCGTGGTGAACAACGCAGGCATCCACGACGACGCGGTGTTCCCCGGCATGTCGGGCGAGCAGTGGGATCGCGTGATGGACGTGTCCCTCAACGGCTTCTACAACGTCACGCAGCCGCTCACGCTGCCCATGCTGCGCACGCGCTGGGGCCGCATCGTCACCATCACCTCCATCGCGGGGGTGATGGGCAACAAGGGCCAGGTGAACTACGCGGCGGCCAAGGGGGCGTTGCACGCGGCCAGCAAGTCGCTCGCACTGGAACTGGCCACGCGCGGCATCACGGTCAACGCCGTCGCGCCCGGCATCATCGAGACCGACATGAGCGCCGGTGCCTTCGATGCCGATGCCATCAAGCGCCTGGTGCCCATGCAGCGGGCCGGTCGCGCCGACGAGGTGGCCGAACTGGTGGCCTTCCTGGCATCCGACAAGGCGGCCTACGTCAGTGGGCAGGTGATCTCGATCAACGGCGCGATGGCCTGACCCGCTCACGCACCACGGATCACTGGTACTCCAGCGTCAGCAGACCCGCAGGCATCTGCCCGAGGCCCACCACATCGGCCGCCACCGCGTTGATGGCGCCGAGCGTTTCGGTCAGGCCCTTGCTCATGTCGGGCGTGAAGGACTTCAGCAGGTCGCGGCGCACCTGTTCCTTGAAGAACGCGAGCGACTCAGGCGAGAGCTTGAGGCGCGCACCGTGTTCAAGCCACACTTCCTCGTTCTTCATGAGGATGTCGGCCGCTTCGCGGTAGGCCGCCACGAAGGCCCTGGCGTTGCCGGGGTTCTGTTTCGCGTAGTCCTCGCGCATGCTGAACATGAGGAACGGCACCGTGGGCAGGCCCATCTGCTGGGTCAGCTCGCGGATCGTCACCATCGTGCGGTACTTGCCACTGGCCAGCATCTCGGGTGCGAGGGAGTTCCACATCTGGGTGGCGTCCAGGTCGCCCTTCTCCATCAGGCCGCGCAGCAAGGGCACCGCACCTTCGCGCACCTCGACGTCGCGACCGAGGTCCATCTTGTTGAGCTTCTCGGCGGCGGCCTGCATGATGACCCAGTCGAAGCCGGTCTTGTGGGCCACGCCCACGCGTTTGCCTTTCAGGTCGGCCAGGGTGTTCAGCTTCGAATCCCTGGGCACGATCACGCTGTTGACGTAGGTGAGGAACGGCGCGATGCCCACCACCGGGGTGCCGCTGGCGCGCAGCCGGGCGGTGGCCAGCCAGTCGAACACGACCATCTCGGCGCTGCGGCTCTGGATCGCGGCGGTGGCCGATTTCTGGTCGGAGTAGGAGACGACCTCCAGATTGAAGCCGTGCTTCTTGTCGAGTTCGTACTTCTTGATGACCGCGGGCGCGATGCCCATGGTGCCCGCCGGGCTGATCATGATGCGCACGGTGCCACCGTCACCCGTGGCGCGGGTCTGGGCGAGCGAAGCGCCGGTGCCCAGGGCGGTGGCTGCGGCGACAAGGCCGCCGGCGATGAGCTTGAGAGCGTGGAGTCTTTGCATGGTGTTTTCAGGTTTCAGGGGTGGGGCTGGAGGGAGGGTGGGGAAACGGAATGCTGTTCGAGCGTGCGGATGACGCGCTTGCTGGTCTCGAAAAGCGCGGTGTCGTCGTAGCAACGCGGGCGGGGCGAGCCGCTCAGGTCGATCTCGTGGGTGATCTTTCCGTGTCCCATCACCAGGATGCGGTCGGCCAGGAAGGTGGACTCGAACGCGTTGTGGCTGACGAAGACGATGGTGGTGCGGAACTTCTCCCAGAGATCGAGCAGGCTCTGCCGCAGCTTGCGCGCGGTGAGTTCGTCCAGTGCGCTGAAGGGTTCGTCCATCAGCAGGATGTCCGGGTCGATGCAGAAGGCGCGCGCGATGGACGCACGCTGCTGCATGCCGCCAGAGAGCTGGGCGGGGTAGAAGTCCCGGAACCCGGTGAGATCGACCGCCGAGAGCACGCGCTCGATGCGGCCGGCCCATTCGCTGCGCGGGAACTCGCCGGCCTGCAGCACGAACTCGAGGTTCTGCTGCAGCGTGTACCAGGGCAGCAGGCGCGACTCCTGGAACACGTACGAAACGCGGAAGCCCGCGCCGAGCTGTTCGCGCATCGGACGCCCCTGCACAGTGACGCTGCCCGTGTGCGCTTCATCGAGCCCGGCCACGATGTTGAGCAAGGTGGACTTGCCGCAGCCCGACGGGCCCAGCAAGCCAACCACCTCGCCCTCGCCGATGGAGAAGCTCACGCCGTCGAGCACGCGGCGTGGCGCGTTCGAGGCGGACGAAAAGGTCTTGGAAACGGTGGATACCTGGATCTGTGCCATGTGTGTGCTCCTGTGGGGTCAGCCCTGGCGCCACCGGAAGGCGCGCTTTTCCAGCCAGCCGAAGATGCCGACTTCGATGGCCAGCATCACCAGCACGAAGCACATCGCATAGGCCAGCACGCTGGTCATGTCGAAGAGCTGGAAGTAGTACTCGATGCGAAAGCCCACGCCGTCGCCACGGCCCAGAAGTTCAACGAACAGCACCATCTTCCAGACGAGGCCCAGGCCGAAACGCGCGGAGGCGAGCAGCATGGGCGCGACCTGCGGCGCGATGATGGAGCGCACCACCTGCCCGCGCGAGGCGCGGAACACCTTGCCCATCTGCAGCAGTCGCGTGTCGAGGTTCTTGAGCCCTTCGCGGATGTTGATGGCAAGGAAAGGAATGACGGTGAGCGCCGCGCCCAGCACCGCGCCCCGGTCGTTCATGCCCACCACCATGTAGACGGTGAGGATAGTCACGATCGCCGGCACCGTGATACCGCAGACGATCCAGACGCGGAAGAACACGCCCGCGCGCCGGGACATGGCCATGGCGGAGCCCAGCAGGATCGCTGCACCCATGCCGATGGCAAACGCCAGTGCAATGCGCCCCAGGGTGACGGCCGTGTCCGTCCAGAGCTCCTGCGTCTGCACCAGCGCGGCCATGGCCTGCACCACGAGCCATGGCGAGGGCAGCACGGCCGGGGGCAGGAACCACGAAGCGACCGACCAGATGCCGAGCAGCGTCAGCACCGAGGCGGTTGTCCAGAGTGCCTCGGTGGACGGGCGCCAGGGACCGCCATGTGCGGCGGCCTTCGACGGCGCAAGAGGGGTGGCGACCGTGTTCATGCGGCGACCTCCACCCGCCCCGCGACCACGCGGACCGGAAAACACTGCACGGCCTGCGTCACCGGTGCGCAGCGGGGTTCACCGGTCCGGATGTCGAACAGGCCCTGGTGCAGCGGACATTCCACGCAGCCGTCTTCCACATAGCCGTCGGACAGGCGCGCCATGCCATGGGTGCATTGATCGTGCAGCGCGTGGAGTTCATCGCCGAGGCGGAACACCGCCACCTCGACCCCGGCGATCCGCACGGGCCAGATGCCTTGATCGGGGAAATCGTCGGGCTCGCCGACGTCGTGCCATTGCGTCATGTGGGGTTCCTCAGAGGGGGGTCGCCAGCAGCTCCGGGACGCCATAGGTGTCCAGGACGACGGTGCGTTCGCGGAAGCGGGGTGAGCCGGTGCCGAGTTCGATGACGTCCAGGTAGACGCCGGTGGCGAACAGCTTGCTGACGCCCGACTGGTCGGACTGCAACACCAGGAATTGCGTGCGGGCAGTGGCCGTGTGCGGCTCGCTGCCCGCTTCCACCAGCGGTGGTGACATCAGGTGCCGGTCGAAGTGGATGTTGTAGATGTTGGCACTGCGAAGCGACGCCACGCGGTCCTTCAGCATCGCCTGACCCGTGCAGTCGATGAGGCAGGCGGGCAGGCCGCGTGCGTGGTTCTCGCGCGGGATCACGCGGTAACGGCAGGCCTCGGTGAAAAAGCCCGGCCATTGCTCCAGCGCGTCTTCGTCGATGGCGTGCGCGTAGCGCAGTTGCAGGTCCATCACCTGTTCGCGGATCGACGGCATCATGACGCCTCCGGCTCGAAGCCCATGGTGCGGGCGTACTGCTGCCAGAAGCCGCGTGTGCAGACCTCGGTCACCACATGGTCCGCGTCGACGATCGGGCCACGACCGCCCATCTCGATGAAGGAGGTCGCGTCGCGCTCGCCCGCCACCGATTGCTGCACCAGCCGGATGGCCTCACCGTCTTCCATCGAGATGTAGCCCGCCGGCCCCACCAGGTTGAGCTGGCGCAGGCGCGCGGCGGTCTGTTCGGCAGCGTCGTCCTCGAAACCGAAGTAGGTCCAGTACAGCTCCATGGCGCCAGTGCCCAGGGGGCGCACCTGGCGGGTGGCGAGCGTGTTCAGGATCTGGTGAACCACCATGTTGGGGAACACCGAGATGATCAGGTTGCCGATGCCATCGTGGAAGTCCGGCGTCCATTGCAGCAGCGCGGGATCGGACAGGGCAAAGTCGTCCTGGTATTTGTTGGTCGTGCCCTTGTAGGCCTCCACCACGCTGGCCGTGTCGTCGGTGTTGGTCACCGAGTACACGACCGCATGGCCACCGCCCGGACTCAGCAGCGTGTTGCCGCGCTGCGTGGAGCGGTAGACACCGAAGGTGGCCATGAAGGTGTGCAGCAGGCCGGCGTGATATGGGTCCTTGATGTTCTCGAAGTACAGCTTCCAGTTCGCAGAGATGCGCTGGCGGTGGTAGCCCAGTATCTTCACCGGCTTGATGAAGATGCGGTCCAGGTGCATGACCACGTTGGGCCCGAGGTACTCGATGAGGTCGGGCGCGTCGTCGCTGAAGCTGCCGAAGATCAGGCCCTTGTAAAGCGCGATGTTCAGGCGTTGCAGGCCGTGCTGGCCCGGCTTGAAATCGGCCGGGTAGCCGCCGTTGCCGTTGAGACCCCGGCGGTAGGGCACGCCACACAGGCTGCCTGCACTGTCGTAGTTCCACTGGTGGTAAATGCAGGGGTGGTTGTCGGCCTTGCCGAACTCCTGGCGCACCACGGTCGCGCCGCGGTGGGCGCAACGGTTCACGAACGCCTTCACCTCGCCCTGCTGGTTGCGCGAGACCACCACCGGCATGTTGCCGACCTGCACCGTCTTGTACGAACCGGGCTCGGGGATCTCCGCCTCCAGCGCGAGGTAGTTCCAGGTCGGTCCCTGGAAGATGCGCTGCATCTCGCGTTCGTGGATGGCCTCGTCGGTGAACACGCGGTAGGGCGTGCGCGTGTAGTCGGCGTTCGGCCACTTGAAGTGATCGAGCGGATCGGGCGCGGTGGCGGTGCGCACGGGAATGTCGTTGATCTTCATGCGGGGCTCCCGCAGGCCTGCGTGGCGAAGTCGATCCAGCGGCGGACGAATTCCTCGGGCTGTTCCACGTACGGCGCGTGGCCCACGCCGCGCATCACCGGCAGCTCGCCCTGGCCAAGCGCTTCGGCGGCGGCCTCGCCCACGGTCAGCGGCACCATGCGATCGTGCTCGCCCCACAGCAGGCCCACCGGCATATCGCCGGCCAGCCGCACCAGGCTGTCGGTCACGAGTTCGCCGTTGAGCCGCTCGACGATGTAGTCACCCAGCGCGCTCAGCGCGGTCACGGCACCCGGCGAGCTGTTGATGCGCGACTCCTCGACGATCAGCTCCTCGGTGGCCAGCGACGGGTCGATGAACACACTCTGCAGCTTGGCGCGCACACCTTCGATGGACACGTTGCGCACGCTGCGGCGAATGCCTTCGCCCGCTTCGGGCGCGATCGGTGCGAGGCCCAGGGGCGCGACCAGGTACAGGCTGGTGCAGCGGTCGGCTGCGCGCTCGGCGACGAGGGACGCCACATGGCCGCCCAGCGAGGTGCCCACGAGGTGCGCCTCGGGGATGCCCAGCGCGTCCATCACGGCGAGCGTGTACGTGGCCAGGCCTTGCGAGGTGTAGTCGAACGCCGGCGGCTTGTCGGCCAGACCATGGCCCGGCAGGTCGAAGGCGATGGCGCGGAAACCCTGTTCGGCCAGGTGTTCCATCGCGCCTTTCCAGCGGTCGGCCCGCGTGGACAGGCCGTGGATGAGCACGACGACGGGGCCGGTGAGACCGGCTTCCAGCACGCGCGTGCGCGTGCCGTGGAGGGTGAGGGGATACTGGATCATGGGGTCAGGCCGGCTGGGCTTGTGAGCGGGGGAAGTGGGCATCGACATAGGGCCGGTCGTAGACGCGGTTCCACATGCCTTGCGAGAACTCGGAGAAGTGGCGCGCGTGCGTCGGTGCGGGCGTGAGGTCGACGGGTTTGCCGCCGAGCAGCACCGCCTGGATGGCCTCGCGGCGCTGCAGCAGCGTGATGTCCTGCAGTGGGTCGCCATGCACGGCCACCAGGTCGGCGAGCCTGCCCTGGACCAGACCGCCCAGGCGGTCGCGTTCGCGCAGCAGCCGTGTGCTGTCGACCGTGGCGCAGATGATGGCCTCGGCGGGCGTCATGCCCACGTAGCGCACGTGCGCCTCGAGCTCCTTCGCGCCCCACTCGCCATATGGCGTGACCGCGAAGCCGGCTTCCGAGCCCGACATGAAGCGCACGCCGGCTTCGCGGGCCCGCGTCAGGTTTTTCGAGGCCGTGGCCAGTTCGCGGCGCTGGATGTCGGGCCACCAGGGGGCCGAAGGATCGGTCGGCTCGTGGAACTCGATGTTGTTGACCAGCAGCGCGAGCGAGGGGCAGAGATAAACCTGGTTGTCCAGCGCGGCCTGGATGCCTTCGTCGCAGATGCTGGATGCGTGGTAGATGATGTCCACGCCCGCACGCGCCGAGTACAACGCGCCTTCACGGCCACGCGCATGCACCACCGCGAGTTTGCCGAGGCGGTGGATCTCGTCGACCATGGTGTGCGTCTCGGCCTGCGTGTAGGCCGAGATCAGGCCGCCCCCGTTGCGGCGCGCGTGAATGCCATCCATGGTGAGCTTGATCGCGTCGACGCCCGACTTGGCCTGCTGACGGATCAGCGCGATGGCCTGGTCCATCGACGTGGTCATCACGCCCGTGGAGGCCTCGGGCACACCGATCCACTCCGGGTACCAGTCGTACAGGCCCTGCTGCGTTGTCAGTGCGCGGCCCGATGCGGTGATGCGTGGACCCTGGAACAGGCCGACGTTCACCGCATCGCGCACGGCGGGCGAGATCAGACCCGAACACGCGGGATCGATGATCGAGGTGAAGCCCGATTTGAGGATGGCCTGCGCCGCCACCATGGAGCGCAAGGTCCTGAACTCCATCGAGGCATACAGGTCGATGTCTTCCTGCGTGAGTGCGTTGCCGTAGGTGATGTGCGCGTGGCAATCGACCATGCCGGGCATCACGAACAGACCCGAGTAGTCGAGCAGCGTGTCGCCGTCGGTCATGTCCGGCGCCTGCGCCGTGGGGCCGACCCAGTCGATGGTGTCGCCGTACACCACCAGGGTCTGCAGGGCCTCGGCACGTCCTGACAGACCATCGAAGAGATGGCCGCAGTGGATGAAGGTTCTTGCTGTCATCGTGAGAAATGTTCGTGATCAGGTGAAGGGCAAGGACGGCCTTCGCATCGCTGGCGACACCGTCGGGATGGCATCCGTTTTGCGTTGTCAACTCAAAACCGATTACCATTCGATAAAGCAACACACGTGCCATCCATGACATCCGCGCTCCCATCCCGAACCGAAACCTGGGCTTTCGAAGCCGGCGAATTCGCCGTGCACATATATGGGGGCGGCCCACCCCTGCTCCTGGTACACGGCATCGGCCCCGGCACCTCGATCCGCGCCAACTTTTCTGCGGTGCTGCCCGCATTGGCGGCGCAGCGCACGGTTTATGGGATCGACCTGATCGGTTTTGGTGCGTCGCCCAGGAAACAGGCGCCACCGCTGTTCGACTTCGATTTGTGGGTGAAACAGGCACGCGCGGCGGTGTCGCGCATCGGTGCGACCGAGCTCGCGGTGTGGGGGCAGTCGCTGGGTGCGGCCGTGGCGCTGTCGGTGGCGGCGGAAGAGCCGAGCGTGACGACCGTGATCGGTACCGGTGCCGGTGGTGGTGCGCAAGAACTCAACGAGACACTCGACCGGTTCTGGGCGTCCCCCGCCACGCCCGAGGCCATGCGCCGCGCGATGGAAGGCGCGGTGTACGCCCCCGGTCTGCTCAGCGATGCGCAGATCGAAGACCGCTTCGGCCGGCTTTCCGCCGAAGGCCTCGGGCCATACTTCGACGCGATGATGGCGAGCGGCAAGCAGGCCCACCTGCAGAGCTGCTGGCTGTCTCCCGATGTGCTCCAGCGGGTGCGTGCCCGCGTGCTGCTCATCCACGGTCGCGACGACAGGCCGGTTCCCTACCGCGAAAGTGCGCTGCACCTGCTGGACCATCTGCAGGACGCGCGGCTCATGCTGCTCTCGCGCTGCGGTCACAACCCGATGCTGGAGCGCACCGACGATGTGCTCGCTCTGGCGCTCGCCCACCTTCCAACCCGACAGGCCACGCCATGCAATACCTGAACCCCGCCGATCTGCCCGCACCTGCAGGCCCGTACTCACAAATCACCCGGGTACAGGGCCCGGGCGAGTGGCTGCACATCTCCGGCCAGGTCGGTATCGATGCGCAAGGCCACACACCCGAGGGCATCGAGGAGCAGGCCGAGCTGACCTGGGGCCATGTCGTGCGCGCCCTGCGCGCCGCCGGCCTGGGCATGGAGCATGTGGTGAAGACCACCACCTACCTGGTGGACCGCGCCGACATCGCACCCATGCGCGCCATCCGCCTGCGGCACCTGGGCGAGAGCCGACCCGCATCGACGCTGGTGCTGGTCCAGGGATTGCTAGATCCGGCATGGAGAATCGAGGTCGAGGCGGTGGCTTACCGTCCCCTGCAAGCAGACTGAACACCATGGCACAGGTCAAGAAAGAACATGTACGCACCGCCATCCTGGACGCCGCCTTCCAGCTGTTCACCGCCCACGGTTACGCCGGCACCACGTTGCCGATGATCGGCAAGACCGCGCAGATATCGACGCCGAACATCTACTCGTATTTCTCGTCCAAGCTCTCCATCCTGTACGCGATCTTCGACCCCTGGATCCGCGCGCAATTCGCCACGCTCGATGAACAGCTCGCGGCGCTGAAATCGCCCGAACGGCGGCTCAAGCGCCTGCTCGCCATGCTCTGGCAGGAGCTGCCCGAGCTGGAGCACGGTTTCGCCAACAACGTGATCCAGGCCATCTCGACGGCCACGCCCGATGGCGAGTACCGGCCGAACCTGATCGCGTGGATGGAGGCGCAGATCGAGCGCATGCTGCTCGATGCCCTGCCGCCCGAGCGCCACAGCCTGGTGCGCGGCACGGACATGGCCCACATGATCGTGATGACCACGGACGGCTACATCATGTACGCGCACACGGTGCCCGAGCGCCGCTGCAGCGACCACACCATCGACGCCTTCTGCCGCATGCTCAGCGGGAAGCCGCCGAAACGCTAGCCCGCGATGGCGCTGGCCTTTCCGCTGGCGCGCACGCGGCGCAGCTTCGGTTCCACCATCGGCACCGTCATCATCGTGCTGGCCACGGCCATCAGCAGCAGCGCGGTGAAGGTCTCGCTGGTGATGATGTGTTTGTCCAGCAGCACGTTGGCGAAGATGATCATGATCAACGCCTTGGTCTGCAGCAGCCAGCCGATGATGGAGGCTTCACCGGGTGGCCAGCGTAGCACGCGACCGGCGATGTGAACGCCCAGCAGCTTGCCGCTGACCGAGACCGCCAGCAGCAGAGCTGCGGCGCCGACGACGGCTGCCCCGCCGACGTCCCAGTTGGTGCGCAGGCCGGTGGAGAGGAAGAACACCGGCATGATCACCAGCAGCACGTGGTGGCGCAGCTGGTCGAGCCGGTCCTGGTCGAACCACCCGGCGTCCATCACCACGCCGGCGAGGAACGCGCCCACCATGTAGTGCAGGCCCGACCAGTCGGCACCGAAGGCACACACCGCGAGCCAGATGAGGGCGAGTGCCCAGCGGTCGGCCTCGCGCAGGCGGTGCATCAGGTGCCGGAAACCCCAGGCCAACAGGGCGAAGGCGAACAGGAAGAAGACCTGCTTGCCCACGCGCTGCCAGTCCATGAGGATCAGCGCCAGCACGCCCCAGATGGCGATGTCGTCCAGGCTGGCGTAGCGCAGGATGCGCTGGCCCAGCGGCTGGCGCAGCACGTGCATCTTCTCCATCAGCAGGATCAGGATCGGCAGTGCAGTGACCGCACAGGCCATGCCCACGCCGGCCACGAACTGCCAGGGCAGTGCGGCGCTGCCGACCCAGCCCGGGCGGCCCAGCAACACCAGCGCTGCCAGGCTGCCCAGCAGCAGGGGCATGCCCAGGGCGAGGCCGGCGGTGATGCCGCTTTCACGCCGGTGCTTCCAGGCCTGGCCCAGGTCGAGCTCGATGCCGGCGACCATCACGAACAGCATGACGGCCCACCAGGCCACGCCGTTGAGCGACTGGATCACCGCGGGGTTGAACACGAACTGGTGGAATTCCGGAAAGGCCTTGCCCAGCACGCCCGGGCCAAGCAGGATGCCGGTGATGATCTGCACCACCACCAGCGGGGCCCAGTAGTCGGTGCGTCCCAGGCGCCAGATCAGCCAGGGCACGGTGAAGATGATCGCCATGGCGATCAGGAAAACTTCGGTGGTGTTCATGCGTGTTCAGCGGCTGCCCAGGCGGCGCCACAGCAGCAGGGGCAGGCGCAGCACGAAGCCGGTGAACAGGCGGGTGTGCATCCAGCTGAGCAGCGCGTTGTCGCGCAGGTACTTGAAGTGCGAGACGCCGCCTTCTTCGGGTGTGAAGTAGCGGACCGGCGCGTCGATGTTGATGGGGCGCACGCCCGCCCAGCACAGTCGCACCACCGCCTCGGGGTCGAAGTCGAAACGCCGCATGAAGCGCGTGCCCTGCATCACGCGCATCAGTGGCGGGATGGGGTAGACGCGAAAACCGTACAGCGAATCGCCGATGCCCATGCCCAGGGTTTCAAGGTTTGCCCAGGCGTTGGACACCTTGCGCCCGTTCACGCGCAGCGCGGGCGCTTCGGGTCCGAACACGGGTTTGCCCAGCACCATCGCGTCCGGGTGGGCCTGCGAGGTGGCCATGAACGACGGGATCAGGCCCTCGGGGTGCTGGCCATCGGAATCCATGGTGAGCGCATGCGTGAAGCCGGCCTGTGCCGCCAGGGTGATGCCGTGCAGCACGGCCGCACCCTTGCCCTGGTTCCGCGGCATGGTGATCACGCGCAGGCCCGGATCGCGCTCGGCCTCTTCGGCCAGCCACCCGGCCGAACCGTCGGTGCTGCCATCGATCACCACCCACACCGGGGTCCACTGCGCGCGCGCGGCGCGCACGGTGGCCAGCACCTTGCGGCCCGGGTTGTAGCTGGGAATGAGGACCAGGTGCGTGCTGCTGGGAAGGGGCATGGGTCAGGCCGCGGCGGACGTGGCGTGGGCGGTGGAGGGGGTGTCGAGTTCGGAGCGGAAGTGGGCGTCCAGTTCGGCGGTGAACGCGCGCGCGTCGCGCGGCACGTCGAAGCGCTTGCCCAGCCGCACGCGGCAGGTCAGCGGCAGGCTGGGCCGGCGCCACAGCGGCCAGCCCTTGCCCAGGTACGGGCTGGAGAACTCGATGATCAGCGTCTGCACCGGCACGCCGGCGCGCGAGGCGATCAGGGCGGTGGAACGCGACAGCGGGTTGAGCGGGTTCTCCGGGTAACCGACGGTGCGCGTGCCTTCCGGAAAGATCACGAGTTGCGCGCCCTGTTCCAGTTCACGCCGGCAGATCTGCACGGCGCTGAGCAGGTGGTCGTTGCGCACATAGCGCGCCATGCGCGCGCCCGCACCGAACAGGGGGTTGTCCATCAGCTCGGCTTTCATGAAGCAGACGGCGTCGGGCAGGCGCGAGGTGATCAGCACCGCGTCGAGCAGTGACGGATGGTTGGCGGCGATGACCATGGGCCCCTGGTCGCGCAGGGTGTCAATCTCGGAGAGGTCGAACCGGCAGGCGCACAGCGTGCGCAGGATGGTCACATAGAGGCGGAAGCCGCGCATGATGGCCTGGCGGCCCAGCCAGCGGCCCAGTGGCGTGGGCAGCACCGGGTACAGCGCGAGCGCCAGCGGTGTCCAGGTGAGGCAGATCACGGCCAGCGAACTCAGCCCGAGCACCATCGCGATGTGCTCGTACACGCTCCACAACAGCGAGGCCGGCTGGCTGGCCATCGCGCTCACCGGAGCCTCTTCGCCCTGTTGGCGGGTCTGGGAACGACCGGGTGCGGTGCTCATGCCGGCTCCGTGGAATGGATGGCGTGGCATTCGATCTCCACCAGCAGATCGCTGCGGCACACGTCGGCCTGCACACACACCAGCGGCGCGCCACCCAGCAGGGGCTCCAGCGTGTGCCGCACGGTGACCGCGTCGTCCGCATGCCGCACATAGGCGCGGTGGCTCAGCCCCGCCAGCGAGAACGGCCGCGAGCGCGCCACGCGGTTGGCTTCCTGCACCAGGCACTCCAGGTTGCGCACCGTCTCGCGGCATTGCGCGGCCACGTCGCCAGGGTGCACGGTTTCATGCCCCACGATGCTGGCGGTGCCCGAGATGAACAGGGCTTCCTGCCCGCGCGGATGCGCCAGTGCGGCGCGAGAGAAGGTGGGTGCCTGCGGGCCATATTGCGACGGGTAGCGCCATGCGCTCACCTGGCGCGGGTTCTCCAGCGGCACCAGGGGCGTGGTGCCCGCCAGGAAGGCGATCGACAGTGGACCCTCTTGCAGGCCGAGGGCGCAGGCCGCCGGCACCTGACCGCCCGTGTCGCGCTGCGCCTGCACGAAGGCATCGTACCGGCCGAGGTTGAACTGCCGGTAGCGCTCCAGCCCGTGCGACGCGTCATTGATGCGGCCCATGTAGTTCCACACGCGCCACAGGTGCGGCGTGCCCTGCTCGCGCAGCAGGCGGAACAGCCGCTCGTAGGCCAGGCGGCTGGTGGCGCGCAGCGGCGAGTCGTCGCGCGTGGTCGGTGTGTCGGTCTCGTGCAGTTCGATCACGCCGTACAGCATGCCATCGCCGCGCCTCCAGTGAATGCCTTCGCTGTGGCCCTGCGCCAGCGGGCCTTCGGCGAGCCAGCATTCCTGCAGCAGCGGGCCGGCCGTGTCCAGCAGGCGTGTGCGCAGGTGCTGTCGGGGCCAGGCCGCGGCCGCCAGATCTTTGGTGTCGCCCAGGGCCACACCACCGAGTTCGTTGCCACGCGCCTTGGGCGGCACGCCCGTCTGCACGGCGAGGGTGTGCTGCAGACTCACGATGGACGCACCAGCGCCGATTCGTCACCCGGGCGGATGTTGGCGCGCCGCCGGCGCCAAGCGGCCAGCGCGCGGCGTGGCTGCGCCAGGTTGAAGCCGTAATAGAGCGCCTTGAACAGCAGCAGCGAACGCCAGATCGGCGTGCGGCCGAAGATGTCGCCGGCCAGCATGGACAGCAGGGCCTCCTTGACGCGGAAGACGTTGCTCGGGCCCATGAAGAAGTCGCGCATGACGGGGTTGGTCACGCGGTAGATGAACCAAGAGAACTCCTTCGGTCCGTGGCGCATCTGGCGGTCGAAGCGCCGGAGCGCGGCCCTGGCGCGTGCGGGTTCGGTCAGGCAGGTGTGAATGGTCTGTGCGCCCATTTCGCCGCCGTTCATGGCCAGCCACACGCCCGAGGAGAACACCGGGTCGATGAAGGTAAAGGCATCGCCCAGCATCAGGTAGTTCTCGCCGTGGTTGCGCTGGGCCGAATACGAGAAGTTGCCGGTGGCCTCGACCTCGGTCACCAGCGTGGCGTCGCCCAGTCGTGCGGCCAGTGCCTTGCAGGTGGCGATGTTGTCCAGCAGGAACTGCTGCAGGCTGCGCTGCTGGCGCGTCTTCATGTGGTACGGCCAGGTCACCATGCCAACGCTGGTGGCGCCGTCGGACAGGGGGATGAACCAGAACCAGCCGTGGTCGAACCAGAAAATGGTGATGTTGCCCGCGGCCTCGCCCTCGTTGCGCAGCGCGTTGGTGAAGTGGCCGTACACCGAGGCGCTGTTGTGCGCCGGGTTGCGGTCCTTGATCTTGAAACGGGATGCAAGAAACGTGTCGCGGCCCGAGGCGTCGACCAGGAATTTCGCGTCCCACACCGATTCGCGGCCGTCGTCGTGCTGCGCGTGCACGCGCACGGAGCGGTCGGCCAGGAACTCGACCGCCGTGGCCTTGCAGCCCTCGTGCACGTCGACCCCCTCGCGCGTGGCGTTGCGGATGAGGATCTCGTCGAAGTCTGCGCGCTTGACCTGGTAGGCATAGGGCATGGACTTGTCCCAAGCCTCGGCGAACCAGAACGACTGAGACTGCTCGTGCTGGGGCGAGACGAATTCGGCGCCTGGCTTGTGCATGCCAATGGCCTTCACCTGTTCCGCCACGCCCAGTCGCTCCAGCAGGGGCAGGTTGGCCGGCAAAAGGGATTCGCCGATGTGGAAGCGCGGGTGGTGGTCTTTTTCCAGCAGCACGACGCGGTGCCCGTGGCGAGCCAGCAATGGCGACACGGTGGAGCCGGCGGGGCCCCCTCCGATCACGAGAACGTCACAGGTGTGGCGCTCGGGTCCCGGTTGGTCAGTGTTCATATGGACTCAACACCGTCGGTGCGGATGTGCACCGTGGTGTTCGGCTGTGGACAGTCCAAAATTGTAGCGGTGTAAACGAAGGTGGTACCGTGCGCTGGCCCACGCCTGTTACAGCCCGAGAAGCTCCCTCAGACCGGGCGCGCGGGCCTCGGTCTGCAACCTCACGTTGCGCTCCAGCACCTGCAGATGCTCCTCCATCAGGCGCGCCGCGCCATCGGCATCGCCGCGCTCGATGCACTTCACGATGGCCTCGTGTTCGTCGTGCTCGCAGCAGGCGTTGCCCGGCGGTTCGTACAGCGCGACGATGAGCGAACAGCGCGAGACCATCTCCACCAGATAGCGGTGCAGGATGGGGTTGCGCCCGAGCTCGCCGATCTTGAGGTGGAAGCTGCTGGCCAGCCGCGCCCACGCGGGCTGGTCGAAGCGGTGCATGGCCTCGTGCTCGGCACGCAATTGCGCGCGCAAGGCCTTGAGGTCGGCGGCGGTGGCGTGGGCCACGGCCAGGCGCACCAGTGCGGCTTCCAGCCCGCGCCGCGCCTCGAAGATCTGCCGCGTTTCCTCGGGCGTGGGCATGGCCACGATGGCGCCCCGGTTGGGGCGCAGCTGCACGATGTGGTCGTGCGCCAGCCGCTGCAAGGCCTGGCGCACGGTGGATCGGCTGGCATCGAACAGTTCGCACAGCGCGGCTTCGGGCAGCTTGGTGCCAGGCGCGAGGCGCTGGCCCATCACGCTCTCGAACACCGCCAGGTAGATGCGGTCCTCGGGTGTGTCGCCGGACGCGCCTGGCGTCAGTGCACCGCTCGGCAGCGGCGCTTCGGCACTCGCGGCGGCTTTGCCCCGGGACGGGGCGCGGTTCACAGGGGCGGCGGGCTTTTTCGGGGTTCGCGGCATGGGCTGAGCCTGGAGATCAGTGCGGCATAGCTTGCCACAGCCGCACCGCCAGGGCGATCAGTGCGCGGTCGCTGCCGGCGGGGCCGAGCAGGGAGATGCCGATGGGCAGACCTTCCGGGCTGCGCAACGGCAGGCTCACCTGCGGCAGGCCGGCCAGGCCGGCGATGCTGGTGATGCGCAGCGTGCGCATGCGTACCGCATCCACGGCGGCGGGGTCGGCTTCGCGCAGCGGCGCGAGGCTGGCGGCGGACGGCAGCACGGCCACGCCGTCCTGACCGAGCCAGCCACGCACGTGGTCGCGAACGCGCGCGATGCGTTCGCGCGCGGCGGCCGCGTCGTCTGCCTGCACCGTGCTGGCGAAGGCCCAGCGCGAGGCGATCGGGGGGGCGAACGCGGGGGTGTGGCTGCTGATCCAGGCGCCATGCGTTTCCCAGCCGTTGAAGGCGGAAGCGGTCACGTAGTCCTGGCGCCAGGCTTCGAGCCCCTCCGGCGATGCCTGGATCGTGGAGGCGGGCGCTCCGAGCAGAGCGGTGAGCGTGTCGCGGGCCAGGTGCAGCGCGGGCTGGAACACCGCTTCGGCTTCGGCCCATGCATCGGTGGGCACGATCACCCGTGTGGGTGCAAAGGCCGATGCGGGCAGCAGCACGCGCGCCACGCGCTCGAACGTGCCCGCGTCGTGGGCCAGCCAGGTGGGCGTGTCGAACAGCGGGTTCAGGGGCACCAGGCCTTCGCGACAGAGCAGGCCGTGGGTGGTGCGCAGGCCCCACAGGCCGCAGTAGCTGGCGGGCACGCGGGTGGAGCCACCGGTGTCGGTGCCGAGCGCGAAGTCCACCAGGCGGGCCGCCACGGCGGCGGCCGAGCCGCTGGACGAACCACCGGTCACGCGGTCGGGGGCGGCGCTGTTGATCGGCGTGCCGTAGTGGATGTTGTCGCCATGGATGCTGTAGGCCAGTTCGTCGGTGAGCACCTTGCCGGCCAGTGTGGCGCCGGCTTCCAGCAAGGTGTCGATCAGCGGGCTGCTGGCCGTGGGCACCGCGTGGCTGGCCAGCCACGCGGGGTTGCCCGCGCCGGTGGGGTGGCCGGCCACATCGAACACATCCTTGGCGGCGAAACGCAGGCCCGACAGTGGGCCGCTGGCCTGGCCGGGGCGCAGAAAGCGGCCGTGCGGCACCCAGGCGCCCACGGTGTCGGTCAGGGAGAGCGGAAGATCGGTCAGCGTTGTCATGGGATGGCGGCCAGGGCCTGTTGTTCGGCGGCGTCGCAGATCGCGCCCGGGGTGGTGAACCAGATATCGCCCGCGTCGCGTGCGCGGGCCAGGTGTTCAAGTGCGCGGCGCAGGTGCCGCAGGCGATAGGGCTGGCCGACGATGTACGGGTGCAGCGCCAGGCCCATCACGAGTGGCTGCCGCGCCGCCTGTTCGCGCATCTCGTCGAAATTGTCGATCACCATCTGCGCGAAGTCCTTCGCATCCATCTGGCGCGCCACGATCATCGGGATGTCGTTGAGCTCCTGCGGGTATGGCACGCTCCACAGCCGCTCGCCGCCGCGTGTGCGCATGGCCACGGGCTGGTCGTCGTGGCACCAGTTGAGCGTGTAGCGGTAACCCGTCTCGGCCAGCAGGTCGGGTGTGAGGCGGCTCTCGGAAATCCAGGGCGAGAGCCAGCCCGTGGGCGCCACGCCGCTGTGCCGTTCAATGCGTTCGCGGCACAGCGCGAGCAGCCGACGTTCCTCGGCCTCGTGCAGCGTGCCCTGCCGCTCGGCGTTGGTGTGTCCGTGCCCCACGAGCTCATCGCCGCGCGCCACGCAGGCGGCAATCAGCTCGGGACAGTGGTCGTACAGTGCGGTGTTGAGCAGGGTGGCGCAGGGCAGGGCGAGCTGGTCGAAAAGCGCCATGCAGCGCCATGCGCCCACGCGGTTGCCGTACTCGCGCCAGCTGGCGTTGAGCACGTCGGGGTGGGGCGAGACCGGACCGATGCCTGCGCCCATGCCCTCGCCGAACGCGAAGTGCTCGAGGTTGAAGCCGATGTAGACCGCCAGCCGCGCGCCGTTGGGCCACACGTGGTCGGGCCGGCGCGTGATCGGCAGGTAGTCGAAGCGCTCGTGGTGCGGCAGTGCGCCGTCGTAGACGAGGTGGCTCATCACAGGGTGGCCAGGCCGGCGCGCACCAGCAGCCATTCCGCGCTGTCGTTCCACACGTCCATCTGCGTGATCAGGCCGTGCTGCACCACGTAGCGGTCCACGTAGCGGTTGCCTTCGAACGGCGTGCCGTCGGGCCAGGCGCCGTACAGCGTGCCCAGGCTGTAGACCACGGTTTCCTCGGGTGAGCCGCCAGCCACCAGCTCGGTGCGGTCGATGCGCTTCTTCACCCACGCGTAGCGGCTGGCGTTGAAGGCCGCGCACTCGGCCGGTTCGTTCATGGCGCGCCCGCCGGTGAAGCGGATGCGCAGGCCCGGTGCGACGAAGCGCATGGCATTGACGGGGTCCGGGATCATCAGGATGCGCAGGTATTCGTCGACCACACCGGTCGGGTCGAGCCCCGCGCTGGTGCACTGTTTTGGCGATTCGCTCATGGTGGTTTCTCCTTGGGGCACCGCTTCGGGGCATGGGCCTGACCCGGCAGGTGCATGGCTTCTGTGTGAGCAAGCCTTATGCCATATGGTAAACAAAGCAAATACAAGATTGTTGACAATATTTGAGGGTGTTTGTTGACGCTGGCACGGCCCTTGCATCCTGCGGCGGTCATGTTCAACCCCCTCTGGAGATTCGCGATGACCCACGCCGCCCGTCCGACCCGCCGCCACCTGCTGGCCGCCACCGCCGCCGTCACCTGTTCGCTGTGGGCCTTGCCCGCGTTCGCCGCCGATCCGATCAAGATCGGCCTGATCACCGCGCTCTCGGGTCAGTCGGCACTGGCTGGCGAGGCGATCACGCGTGGCCTCACCGTCGCCATCGACGAGATCAACGCCAAGGGCGGTCTGCTGGGTGGCCGCAAGCTGGAACTGGTGCGCCGCGACGACGAGGCCAACCCGGCCAAGGGCGTGCTGGCCGCGCGCGAACTCATCCACCGCGAGAAGGTCGCCATCATCTTCGGCGGCCTGGACACGCCGGTGTCCATGGCCATCGTGCCGCTGATCAACCAGGAGAAAGTGCCTTTCATGGGCCCCTGGGCCGCCGGTACGCCGATCACCAAGAATGGCGCCAACCCGAACTTCGCCTTCCGCGTCTCGGCGGTGGACGAGATCGTCAACGTCGGCATGCTGGACTACGCGCAGAAGAACTTCAAGTCGACCAGGCCCGCCATGATCCTGGTGAACAACCCCTGGGGCGAGTCGAACGAGAAGGGCCTGCACGCCGCCCTAGCCGCCAAGGGCATGAAGGCGGTCGGTGTGGAGAAGTTCGAGGGCAACGACGTCGACGTCGTGCCGCAGCTCACGCGCCTGAAGGCGGCCGGTGCCGACACGCTGTTCATGGTCGGCAACGTCGGCCCGTCGGCGCAGGTGGTCAAGTCGCTCGACCGCATGGGCTGGCAGGTGCCGATCGTGTCGCACTGGGGTCCGGCGGGTGGCCGCTTCACCGAACTCGCGGGACCGAACGGCAAGAACGTGCACTTTGTTCAGACGTACAGCTTCTTCGGCGAGCAGGGCCCGGTGGGCCAGAAGGTGATCGCGGCGCTCAAGGCCAAGTACCCTGCCATCAAGGGCCCGGACGACATCACGCCCGCCGTGGGGGTGGCCAACGCGTACGACGGCATGATGCTGGCCGCGCTGGCCATCAGCGCCGCCGGCTCCACCGAAGGCGATGCCGTGCGCCAGGGTTTCTACAAGATCGGCAAGTACGAAGGCCTGATCAAGACCTACGAGCAGCCTTTCAAACCCGGTGTGCACGACGCGGTGAACTCGACCGACTACGTCTGGGCGCAGTTCATCGACAACCGCATCCTGCCGGTGAAGAACTGACACCCCCTGCGCGCCTTCGGCGCTCCCCCCTCAAGGGGGGCGACACCTCGGGCCGGCGGAGCCGGACCCTGGGTGTCCCTGGTTGAGACCTTTGCGCGCGCGCGCGATCTCGAGGATTCCTGAATGTTGTTGTCTGCTTTGATCAGCGGGTTTGGCCTGGGGAGCATGTACGGGCTCATGGCCCTGGGCTTCTACGTGACTTATGCCGTCTCGGGCACGGTCAATTTCGCCCAGGGCAGTTCCATGATGCTGGGTGCGGTGCTGACCTTCGCGTTCGCGCAGACGCTGGGCTGGCCGCTGTGGCTGTCCATCTGTCTCGCGCTGGCGCTGTGCGCGCTGTATGGCCTGGTGGTCGAGTTCGTGGCGGTGCGGCCTTTCGCGCGCCGGGGTTCGGACGCCTGGCTCATGGCCACGGTGGCGCTGGGCATCGTGCTCGACAACCTCGTGCTGTTCACCTTCGGCAAGGAGCCGCGCAGCCTGCCTTCGCCGCTGGCGCAGACGCCGCTGAACCTCGGTGAGCTCGGCCTCGGCCTGTATCCGCTGCAACTGCTGATCCCGGTGGTCGGGCTCGGCCTGGCCGGTGTGCTGCACCTGCTCTCACGCCGCACGCGCTGGGGCACCGGCATGCTGGCGGTGGTGCAGAACCCGGCCGCCGCGCGCCTCATGGGCATCCCGATCCGCCGCGCGATCGCGCTGGCCTTCGCGCTCTCCGCGCTGTTCGCGGGCATCGCCGGTGTGCTGATCGCGCCGCTGTTCAACGTGCAGTCCGACATGGGCACGCTGTTCGGCCTGAAGGCCTTCGCGGTCGCGATTCTGGGCGGCATCACCAGCGCCTGGGGCGTGATGATCGCCGGCCTGCTGTTCGGCGTGATCGAGGCGCTGGTGACGAGCACGCTGGGCTCGGGCTACACACAGATCATCACCTTCGGCCTGGTCATCGTCGCGCTGGCGGCGCGGCCCAATGGGCTGTTCGGCCGTGCGGAGGTGAAAAAGGTATGAACCACGCAACTCCCCGTCTCTGGCTGGGTCTGGGCACACCGGGCCAGCTCGCCGCCATCGGCCTGCTGTTCGGCACGGGTGCGGTGCTCGCGCTCACCGTCAACCCGTATTACGCCTTCGTGCTGGCCAACGTGGCACTGCTCGCGGTGGTGGGCATCGGCCTGAACCTGCTCATGGGCCTGAGTGGTCAGGTGTCGTTCGGCCACGTGGGCTTCTATGCCATCGGCGCCTACACCGTGGCAATCCTCACGAGCAAGGCCGGCTTCAGCTTCTGGCTGGCGTGGCCGATCGCCGCTGCGCTGGCCGGTGCCATGGGCGCGCTGCTGGCCCTGCCGGCGCTGCGCGTGAAAGGTCCCTACCTTGCGATGATCACCATCGCCTTCGGCTTCATCGTCGAGCACGCCATTGTCGAGATGCGCGACCTCACGGGTGGGCAGAACGGCATCATGGGCATCGGCTCGCCCACGCTGGGCGCCGTGTCGGGCGAACCGGCGGTGGCGCTGCTTGCGCTGCTCAGCGCACTGGTGGTGCTGGCCGGCTACGCCTGGCTCTCGCGCGGCACCTGGGGTGCGGCGTTGCGCGCGGTGCGCGACAGCGAGACGGCGGCCGAGTCGATCGGGTTGAATCCGCTGGCGATCAAGGTGGTCGCGTTCGCCCTGTCGGCGGCCTGCGCCGGGCTGGCCGGCGGCCTGTTCGCGCCGCTCTCGGGCTTCGTCACGCCACACACCTTCGGCTTCATCCAGTCCATCCTGTTCGTGCTCGTCGTCATGCTGGGCGGCGCCGGTTCCGTGGCCGGGCCACTGGTGGGTGCGCTCATCGTCGGCCTGCTGCCCGAGTTGCTGTCCAGCCTGGAGGAGTACCGCCTGCTCTTCTTCGGTGGCCTGCTGCTGCTGGTGCTGTGGGCTGCACCGGACGGCGTGGCCGGCCTGTCGCGGCGGCTGCTGCAGCGCGTGCGCGGCGCGCCAGCGCCTTCCCGGCCGGCCGCTGCGCTGGTGGAAGGCTTCTCGCTGCCGGTGCGCGAGCGGCAGGCGCTCACGGCCGAGGGACTGACCATGCAGTTTGGCGGTGTGCGCGCTGTGGGCGACCTCAGCCTGCAGGCGCGCAGCGGTGCCGTCACCAGCCTCATCGGCCCCAATGGCGCGGGCAAGTCCACCGCGCTCAACGTGCTCAGCGGCTACTACAAGCCCACGGCGGGCGGCTTTTCGCTGGGCGGCCAGGTGCTCACGGGCCGTGCGGCGCTGCGCCTCGCGCGGCGGGGCATCGCGCGCAGCTACCAGACCTCGCAGCTCTTCGGCAGCCTGAGCGTGGAGGACAACGTGGCGCTCGCGCTCAACCGGGGCCGGCTCGGACCGCTGCTGGGCGGTGCGCGCCTGCATTCGGCGCAGGCGCGTGCGCATGCGCGCGCCCTGCTGGCCTGGTGCGGTTACACGGGTGTTCCCGAGGCGCGCGCGGCCGACCTGCCGCACGTGGACCGCCGCCTGGTGGAGATCGCGCGCGCGCTGGCGCTCGACCCTGAAGTGCTGCTGCTCGACGAACCGGCCGCCGGCCTCTCGCGCGAGGACAAGGCTTCACTGGCCCTGCTGCTGCGCCGCATCGCCGACGCGGGACTGGGCGTGCTGCTGGTGGAACACGACATGGCGCTGGTGATGGGCATCTCGGACCACGTGGTGGTCCTGGATGCCGGCCAGTGGCTGGCCGCGGGCAGCCCGGCCGAGGTGCAGGCCAACCCGGCGGTGCAGCAGGCGTACCTCGGCGAGTCGCTCGAAGCATCGGCGTCGGGTGCGGCGCGTGCCGCACCGGGGGCGGAGATGCTGGGCGTGGGCGAACTGGTGGCCGGATACGGTGCCGAGCCCGTGTTGCATGGCATCTCGCTGCAGGTGCGGCGCGGTGAGGCGGTGGCGCTGCTGGGTGCGAACGGCGCGGGCAAGTCCACGCTGATGCGTTCGCTCAGCGGCCTGCACCGGCCGTTGGCGGGCGGTGGCATCCACCTCGACGGCGAAGACCTCACCCAGCAAGGCACCGAGGCCATCGTCGCGCGCGGCATGGTGCTGGTGCCCGAGGGGCGTCAGGTGTTTCCGGAACTCAGCGTGCTGGACAACATCCGCCTGGGTGCCTTCCTGCAGCCTGCGGATCGCGAGTCCCGTGTGGAAGAGATGCTGCAGCGCTTTCCCCGCCTGCGCGAACGCCTGCACCAGCGCGCCGGGCTGTTGTCGGGCGGCGAGCAGCAGATGCTGGCGATCGCGCGCGCGCTGATGTCGAAGCCGCGCATCCTGTTGCTGGACGAACCCTCGCTGGGCCTGGCACCCAGGGTGATCGCGGAACTGTTCGCCTCGCTGGATCGCCTGCGCGCCGAAGGCATGACGCTGCTGCTGGTGGACCAGATGGCCGGCCTCGCCCTCGCACTGGCCGACCGTGCCTACGTGATGGAGAGTGGGCGCATCGTTGCCCAGGGCAGCTCGGCCGAGATGGCCGCCGATGAGGCCCTGGCCAAGGCCTACCTCGGCGGGCACTGACGCGCCGGCCATTCGATAAGGGGCTGATCGCCGCGTGCGGTCTGCTGACACCGTGCACCAGCCATGCGTTGAACCTGCTCGGCAATGAACGCATGAAGGCCCCCGACGTGCCGGACTTCTGCTGGCAACGCCGGATCGGTGTGCTTTCGCGGCAGGGCCTTTCGATGGCGCCGCTCGCGCAAGACCTGCTGCGGCTGCTCACGCAGGATATGTCGTCCGGGCCGCACGCGCGCTGACGCACAGCGCCAGCCCGGCGATGAACACGGCGGCCAGCGGCGCCACCGCCTGCGCCGCTCCCATGGTGGCCAGCGTGGCGGCACTTGCCAGCAGCCAGGCCATCGCACCGGCGCGCAGCGCCCCAGCAAGCAGGCGCGGTCTGGCATCGATGCACAGCAGCAGGCCGAGCGTTGCGATGGCGGTTGGATCGGGCGCCAGGCCAATCACCTCTGCCTGCATCCACGTCCGGCCCGCTGCGGTGGGCAATAGCGGGTGCACGAGCACGGCCCACAGCATGAGGCCGAGGCCGGTGCGGTGCCGCACGGGCGAGCGGGTGGCTTCCGGACGCCGCAGTGCCAGCATGAACAGGGCGATGGCCATCAGCGCAAAACCCCAGGCGATGTGGGTGGCCGCCCAGTTGATGGGGGCGTAGCGTTGCGCGAGAAAGTCCCACGCCACCCAGGCCCAGGCCAGCGCGAAACCAAGCGCACCCGTGCGCAGGCTGGGCAGGTGCCGGCACCACACGCCGGCCAGCAGCGCCAGCGCCGCCAGCAGCAGAAACGGCTGGAGCGGCCACAACGCTTCGTTCTGCAGTTCGAACAGCCGCCAGTACGTGCGCGGCGCGAACATCAGGAAGTCGGAAGGCCGGTAGGTCCACCACTCGCTCATGGCGTGACCTACAGTGCGGCCACGTCGCGTGCCATGCGGCTGCGCAGGGCCGCGTCGGGCAGGGGGCCACGCGCCGCGCCCATGTTCTGCCGCAGGTGGGCGACCTGGCTGGTGGCGGGAATCGCACAGGTAACGGCCGGGTGCGACACCACGAACTTCAGGGCCACCTGCGCCCAGCTGTCACAGCCGATCTCCGCGGCCCAGCCAGGCAGCGGATGGCGTCGCAACTGGTCGAGCAGGGCCCCCTCGCGGAAGGGCCGGTTCGCCAGCACGGCGATGCCGCGCTCCTGCGCCAGCGGCAACAGGCGTTGCTCGGCCTCGCGGTCCAGCAGGTTGTGGCTGAGCTGCACGAAGTCGATCGGCTGGGTGCGCATGATGCGTTCGAGTTCGGCGTGGCGCCGCCCTTCCGATGTGCTGATGCCCACGTAGCGCAGCCGGCCCCGGGCCTTCATCTCGAAGAGGCGCGGCAGGTGGCCTTCCCAGCCGAGCAGGTTGTGCACCTGCATCAGGTCGAAGCGGGGCACGCCCCAGAAGGCGCGCGAGGCCTCCATCTGCGTGTCACCGCGCCCGGCGTCGCCAACCCAGACTTTCTCCGCCGAGAACAGCGATGCCGGATGCCCCAGCCTGGCCAGCGCATGGCCGATGGTGGGCTGCGACGAGCCGTACATGGGCGAGCTGTCGATCAGCCGCCCGCCGGCATCGAAAAAGGCGCGGACGACCTCGGCACAGGCGTCGCGCGCCTTGGGGTCATTGCCGACGTTGAACGTGATCCAGGTGCCCAGGCCCACCACCGGCACGGCCTCGCCGCTGGATGGGATGCGGCGTGTGATCGGGTTGCCGGGGGGGGCGGCGGCCCAGGCGGGCCATGCCAGCGCCAGCGGCGCACCAAGTGCACCGCCCAGCCACTGGCGGCGGTTCCTTCGGGGCCCTGGTATCGCCGGATTCTTCATGCCGCCCTCGCGTTGGGACAAAGCGGTGGGACGCGCGAACGCGCCCCGAAGTTCCGACCCGGGCCTTGCGGAGCTTCAGCCCGCCATCACCTTGCGGACCGCTGCGCGCTCGCCCACGGCCTTGAGCCAGCGTTCGGTGGAGGGCGTGTCGCCCAGTGCACCGTTCGACAGGTCTTTCACGCGCTGGAGCCAGCCGGCCGTGGAGCAGAACGACGGGATGTCGGCCACGGAGTAGTCGCCGGCGAGGAATTCGACCTCGGACAGCCGCTTTTCCTGCACCTTGAACATGCGCACGCAATCGCTGGTGAAGCGTTCGATGGCCGACGGCAGCTTCTCGGGCGAGTCCACGAAATGGTGCAACTGCGGCAGCGCACCGCCCAGGCTGCTGGTGCCCCAGATCAGCCAGGCCATGGTGTTGGCGCGGGCGGTAGGCTCGGTGGGCAGCAGGCGGCCCGACGACTCGGCCAGGTAGAGCAGGATCGCTGCCGTCTCGAACACAGCCACCGGCCCGGCGGGCGTGTGGTCGACGATGGCGGGGATCTTGTTGTTGGGCGAGATCTTCAGGAACCCGGGCGCGAACTGTTCGCCCCTGGTGATGTCCACGTTGCGCACGGTGTACTGCGCGCCCGCCTCCTCCAGCATGATCTGCGCCTTGCGGCTGTTGGGGCCCGGGTAGGTGTAGAAGTCGATCATTCCGGCGTTCCTCAGGCGGCGACGGTCTTGGAATCGATCAGTTCGATCTTGTAGCCGTCCGGGTCCTGCAGGAAGGCCAGGTGCAGCGTGTCGTTCTTCATCGGGCCGGCATCGCGGATGATCTTCGCGCCCTTGGCCTTGAGTTCGTCACAGACGGCGTAGATGTTCTCCACCGCGATGGCGATGTGGCCGTAGCCGTTGCCGATCTCGTAGTCGGTGGGCTGGTCCCAGTTGTGAGTGAGCTCGATCACGGCGTGATCGATCTCGGGGCCGTAGCCCACGAAGGCCAGCGAAAAGCGACCTTCGGGGTAGTCCTTGCGGCGCAGCAGCTTCATGCCGAGCAGGTCGGTGTAGAACGCCAGCGATTTTTCCATGTCGCGCACACGCACCATGGTGTGCATCACGCGATGAGGAGTGGGGGTTGTCGTGGTCATGATCGTCTCCAGCAGGTTTGTGGTGGGGTGGTTGATATCTTTGAGTTGCAGTATCAACTCAAAGCCTAATGACGTTGAGTTGCAATGTCAACAGTATTTCGACTGACTTGCCATTCATGGTTGCTGTATCAACAATAGAGTCTTTCTTGCACACGAAAGAGGAGACTCCATGACGCAACCGCAGACATTCCGGATCGAGGTGCCCCAGGCCACGCTGGGCCGGATCGCCCAGCGCCTCAAGGACTACGAGTGGCCACAGCTGCCCCAGGGCGAGCCCTGGAAGATGGGGACGGACGAGGCCGGTTTGCGCGCGCTGGTCGATCACTGGCTGAATGGTTTTGACACCGCAGCCCAGCTGCAGCGGCTGAACGACCAGCCCCAGTTCCGCGCACAGGCCGGTGGCATCGGGCTGCATTACGTGCACCATCGCAGGACCGGCACACAGGGCCTGCCGGTGATGCTGATGCACGGCTGGCCCAGCAGCTACCTGGAGTACCTTGACGTGGCGCAGGCGCTGGCCGCGGATCGCGATGTGGTGGTGGTGTCGCTGCCCAATACCGGCTTCTCCGACAAATCGGCCACATTGATGGGACCGCGCGCCATGGCCCATGCGGTGCACGCGCTCATGACGCAGGTGCTGGGGTACAAGCGCTATGTCGCGCACGGGTCCGACTGGGGATCGATCCTCGCCAGCTGGCTCGGCAACGATTTCCCCGAGCAGGTCGCCGGCATCCACATGAGCATGATCAGCCCGCGATTCGTGGCCGGTGCAGTGCAGGGGCCGGAAGAGCAGCAATGGCTGGCCGGCTTTCGCGAGCGCTTCGAGGACGATGGTGCGTACTTCCGCCAGCAGACTTCGCGGCCGCACACGCTGGCCTTCCTGCTGGGGGACAGCCCGGTCGGCCTGCTGTCGTGGCAGGCCGAGAAGTTCATGGCCTGGTCCGATCCGGAGCAGGGCAGCGCGAGCGAGAAGATCGCCACGCGTGCGTGGAAGGATCGCCTGGTGCTCAACACTTTGCTGCAACTGGTGAGTGGCACGGCGGCCTCGTCGACCCTGATCTATCGGGGCCTCGCCGTGGAGGGGGCGCCCGGTTTCCCGAACGGGGGGCGCGTGAACGTGCCGGTGGCCATCGCCGCGATGCGCGATCCGGCATTCCCCGCGCCACCGCGTTCGCTGGTGGAACGCGTCTACCGTGTCGAGCGCTGGACCGGGTACGCGCACGGCGGGCACTTCCCGGGTTACGAGGCCCCCGACCTGCTGAACGCCGATCTGACCGCTTTCGCGCAAGGCCTCTAGCCCGCGCGTGCGGCGGGCCGTGCTGCGGGGGAAGGTACAGTACGGCCCTGGTTCAATCTCCCTGAAAGTGGATTCACGATGGCGACTCGTCGCGGCAACACGGCGGTGCGGCAAGGCCGCAAGGTGCTCAACCTCTCGGGTTACGTCACCTTCTATTTCACGGTGCTGGCCAACAAGCTTTCCAGCGGCGCCTCGCGGCTGTACCTCAAGCGCTACGACATCGGCATTATCGAATGGCGTGTGATGGCCATGCTGGCGGTGGAGCCTCGCATCTCGCCGGTGCGCATCTGCCAGATCATCGGCCTGGACAAGGGCGCGGTCAGTCGTGAGATGCGCAAGCTGGAGGCCAAGGGCTACCTCACGGTGGACGAGGATCCGGAAAGCACGCGCCGGCGCACGCTGGAGCTCACGCCCCTGGGCTACGCCATCCACGACGAGATCATCCGCACCGCGCTGGAGCGCGAACGCCGCCTGCTCAAAGGCCTTTCGGCCGACGAGGTCGACACGCTGCTCGATCTGCTGGTGCGCACCACCGCCAACATTCCCCACGTGAACGAGTACGAGCCACCGGCGGACAGCAAGCCGTCGGCTGGTCGCAAGAAGAAGGCCTGACACGCGCCGGCCTCCGGCCCTGCTAGGCGCGGAGCAGGTGCCGGTCGAAGAGCGCATGCAGGCGACTCCAGTGCCGCTCGGCGGCGGGCCGGTCGTAGACCCCGGTGCGTTGTGGAAACACGAAACCGTGTTGCGCGCCGCCATACCACTCCACCCGATGGGCCGTGCCGCTCTGCTGCAAGGCGGCCTCCAGTTGCGCGATGACGCGGGGCTCGGCCCACTTGTCGTTCGTCGCGCAGCCCAGGTACACCTCGCTGCGCAGCCTGCGCGCGAGCAGGTGAGGCGAATCGGGCCGGTCGGTGACGAGATGGGCTCCGTGGATCGAGGCCACGCACGCAACCTGATCGGGAAAGGCCGCCGCGGCGGCGATCACGAAGGGCCCGCTCATGCAGTAGCCCACCGCGCCCACGCGCGCGTGCCGCACCTCGGCCTGCGAAGGCAGCCAGGCGAGCAGCGCTCCGGTGTCCGCCGTGACGCCCGTGTTCGTCAGGTGGCTCATCATCTCGAACAGGCGTGCCATGCCCGCGGGTGTCTGGTCGGTCGAGAATTCGGGGGTGCGGCGGTAGTAGAGGTTGGGTGCCACCACGAAGTAGCCCGCGGAGGCCAGGCGGCGCACCATGGCGTAGATCTCCTCGCGCAGGCCGAAGGCATCCATGTAGAACAGCACGGCCGGAAAGGGGCCACCCTCGTCGGGGCAAGCGGCGAAGGTGTTCATCGTGCCGTCGGGCGTGGCGATGTCGAACCAGTTCTCTTTCATCGTTCGGTCCTCAGAGGTCCAGCACCAGCGTGCCGCGCCCGCGCGAACAGCAGGGGGTCATCTGGTCGCCGCGGGCACGTTCGGCCTCGGTGAAGTAGCCGCCGTCGCGGTGTTCGATCTCGCCCGAGATCACGCGCGTCACACAGGTGCCGCAGATGCCTTGCTCGCACGACACCGGAATGCTCACGCCGTGGCGCTCCAGCGCCGTGGTGATGGACTGGTCCGGCGGGATCTCGATGGACTGCCCGGTGGACGCGATGCGCACGGTCAGCGCATCGCCACCCGCGGGCGCCACGGGTGTGAAGTGCTCGACGTGGATGTGGGGTTCCGGCCAGCCTTGCGCGCGCGCCGCTTGGCACACGTAATCGATGAAGCCCTTGGGGCCGCACACATAGAGGTGTGTGGTGGCCGGGTCTTCCTGCGCAAGCCGGTCCATCTGCAGGCGTTGCGCAGCCGGGCCGTCGTCCAGGTGCACGCGGGTGAGCGGTGCGTAGGGCGCGGTGGCCAGGCGGTCGAGGAAGGCCGCGTGTGCGGCGGAGCGTGCGCAGTAGATGAGCTCGAAGTCATCGTGTGTGTGCCACAGCGCTTCCGCCATGCTGAGCATGGGCGTGATGCCGATACCGCCGGCGAACAGCAGCGAACGCCGCGCGGGTGCGAGCGGAAAGTTGTTGCGCGGCGCACCCACGGTGATCGTGTCACCCTCGGCAAAGCGCTGGTGCATCGCGGCCGAGCCGCCACGGGAGTGGGGCTCGAGCAGCACGCCCAGCAGGTAGCGGTCGGTGTCGCCGGGTGCGTTGCACAACGAGTACTGCCGGGTGAGCTGGGGTCCGATGTGCACGTCGATGTGCGCACCGGCCGTGAAGGCGGGCAGTGGGCGGCGCTGGGGGTCGCGCAATTCCAGGCTCACGATGCCCTGGGCCACCAGGCGCTTCCGGGTGATCTGCAGGTCGAGAAGGGTCATGGAAGAAAAACGGGCCCGCAGGCCCGCTGGTTCATTTGGCCACCGTGATCGGAATCTCGTGTCGCGTGGACGCGCTGACGGGCACCGGCTGCTTCTGCTCCTCGTCGAACATGCGCTTGATGATGCGGCGCAGCTGGACGCGCGTGGCGTCGGACACGATGTCCACCAGGTGCGACTCGCCCCGCTCGTCGATGCGGGCCTGCTGGCCTTCGCAGAAGATCTTGTCTTCCATGAACGCCTCGGCGATGTGGTCGAACAGAAGTTCGGTGGCCTGCGGGTCGTCCTGCTTGTAGCCGTTGGCGGGCGTGAAGAAGTAGAAGCAGGTGTTTTCCGTCTCGGGCGTGAGGCCGTGGAAGATGCGCAGCGAGAAGCCGCCATCGCGGTTGCCGTGCTCGCGCGCGCCGGTGCCGGTCTTCACCGCGCCACTCCACTGCAGGATGTTGCTCGGCGCGGAGAAGGCGAACTCCTGCCAGCGATCGACGTTGCTGCCCCCGAAATCGACCGCCTTGGTGTACGTGGGCGGCGGCACGGAGTTGATCATCCAGCGAACGTACTTGAGGCTCTTCTCGTCGCGCGTCACGTCCATCTCGGCCTTCACGTGCGTCATCGGGTTGCCGCCGATGGTGGTCTTGTGCACGTAGCCCAGGTGGGTCAGGTCCATCAGGTTGTCCACCATCAGCATGTAGCCAGACTTGATGTGATAGAAGCCGTGCTTGTGTGGCCAGTTCTTGTGGTCGTCGTTGTAGGGGTAGTCGACGATCAGGCTCTCATCGGCCAGTGCGGGATCGCCCATCCAGATCCAGATGAACTCGTTCTTCTCGACCACCGGGTAGGCCCGCACCTTCGCCTTCTCGGGGATGCGGTCCTGCCCCGGAATGTGCACGCACTTGCCCGAGCAGTCGTGCACCACTCCGTGGTAGCCGCATTCGATGCCTTCCTCGACCACCGTGCCCAGCGACAGCGGCGCACCCCGGTGGCAGCACATGTCGGCGAGCGCGGCGATCTTGCCGGTCTGCTTGTCACGGAAGAAAACGATGGCCTCGTTGCAGATGCGGCGCGGAAAGGGCTTGTCGGTCACATCTTCCGCCCAGGCGGCGATGTACCAGGTGTTGAGGACGAACATGGTTTTCTCCTGTCTTTCGTGGAAATGCGGGAGGCGTCAGGCGCCGCGCTTGGAATGTTTGGCGATGAGGGCCTTGGCCGAGGTCAGCATCTTCTGGCCGTCGTAGCCGCGTTTGTTCATGTCGGCCACCCAGGCCTCCTCGACATGCGAGGACAGCCTGATGAATTCCCGCGTCTCCGCCTCACCGATGGTGATGATGGTGTTGCCACGATCGCGGGCCGCCTTCACGCCGATCGCATCGCTGTCCTGCGTGACGCCGCCAAAGTGGGCCGAGGTCTCGATGCCCGAGTTGGCGTCGATGACGCGCTTGAGATCGGGTGGCAGGCTGTCGTACTTCGCGCGGTTCATGGCCATCACGAAGGTGCCGGTGTACAGCGCCGGACTGTTCGCGGGGAACTCGCTGTGGAACTTGGTCAGCTCATGCACCTTCACCGAGGGGACCACGTCCCAGGGCATGGCCAGCCCGTTGATCACGCCTTTGGACAGCGCGTCCGGCGTGGCTGGCAGAGGCAGCGGCACCGGCGTGGCGCCGAGCGAGGCCAGCATGCTGGTCACCGGGCGGGTGGGTCCGCGCACCTTCATGCCCTTGAGATCGGCGGGCGACTTGATCTGTTTGTCGACGCTGTGGAACACGCCACGGCCGTGCACGTGCAGTGCCAGCACCTTGGTGTCCTTGAATTCGTCCGGTGCCTCGGTCTGGATGAACTCCCAGTAGGCGCGCGAAGTGGCGCGGGCCTCGGTCATCATGAATGGCATCTCGAACACTTCGCCGCGCGGGAAACGGCCAGCCGAGTAACCGGGCAGTGTCCAGATGATGTCGGCCACGCCATCGCGGGCCTGGTCGTACAGCTGGGGTGGGGTGCCGCCCATCTGCATGGCCGCATAGCCTTCGAACTTGATGCGGCCGCCCGACTCTTTCTCCACCTTCTCCATCCAGGGCTTGAGCATCAGCGTCCAGACGTTGGAGGTGGGCGCCATGAAGGTGTGGAACTTGAGGGTGACCACCTGCTGTGCATGCGACAGCAGGGCAGGGGCGCCCAGGGCGAGAGCTGTGCCCGTCTTGAGCAGGGTGCGGCGTTGAATCATGTCTGTCTCCTGTTGTGGGTGGAACGGTGTCATCTGAACCGGTCGCACCGCATTCACTTCATGGCGGTGAATGTCGGTGGTTTTGGTTGCAATAGCAACTCAAAACGGACGATGCCAGTATTGAGTTGATGTTGCAACTTGGCGGAACCCCGCTTGACGGTTGAATCGCCAGGTGCTATTTGTCATGCCATTTCGGCGGCGGCCTGCGCCCCCGCGTCGACCGACAGCGCGTCGTATTCGAAAAGCCAGTCGTAGCGCGCCCGCACCTTGTCGGCGGCCCACTCGGTGTCGATGTAGGCGTGCGCGCCCTCGGGCGATGCCAGCGCCGGGTTGTGGAAGCGCTTCGCGTTCTCGGCCGACTTCCGCACGATGGCGGAGGTGCGCGCATGGCGCAACCTCTCGTAGCGCAGCAATGCGGTGGCCGGATCATCCGGGCAACCATCCAGACAACGCGCGAGCACCACGCCGTCCTCGATGGCCATCATGGCGCCCTGTGCGAGGAAAGGCAGCGTGGGATGGCAGGCATCGCCGAGCAAGGTCACGCGTCCCAGGCCCCACCGAGGCAGTGGGTTGCGTCCCATCAGGGCCCATTTGAAGGGCTTGCCCAGCCGTTCCACCATGGCCAGTACGTCGGCGTGCCAGCCGGGAAAGTCGGCCCGGCACTCGTCCACCGAGCCCTGTTCCGTCCAGGACTCCTTCTGCCAGGCCGCGCGCTCGACGATACCGACAAAGTTCATCAACTCGCCATTGCGCAGCGGGTAGGTGATGACGTGCGCTCCGGGTCCCACCCAGTTGGTGCCGACCGGACGCCGCAGATGCTCGGGCAGGTCGGCGGCGGGTATCACGCCGCGCCAGGCCATGCAACCGGTGTAGCAGGGGTCGTCGTCCCCGTGCAGCACCTGCCGCACCCGGGAATGCACCCCGTCCGCACCGATCAGCGCGCCGGCGCGGTGCACGGTGCCATCCTCGAAGCGCAGCTCCACCCCTTCTTCGTCCTGTGCCACCGCGATCAGTCGCGCGTTCAGGTGCAGCGCCTGCGGCCGCAGGGCCTGGATGGCCCGCACCAGCACGCCGTGCAGGTCGGCACGGTGCATCATGAGGTAGGGCGACCCGTAGCGCTCCACCGACTCGGCGCCCAGGTCGAACAGGCGCCAGGTGTCGCCGCTGTGCCAATGGCGGATTTCCTTCGCGGCGGGCTGGCTGGCGCAGCGCAGCATGTCCTGCTGAAGCCCGAGCGCGAACAGGCAGCGCGTTCCATTGGCGCTGAGCTGAATGCCCGCGCCCACTTCGCCGAAGGCGCTCGCCTGTTCGAAGATGTCCACCTGGAAGCCGCGCTGCAGCAGGGCGAGCGCCGCGGTGAGTCCACCAATGCCGGCGCCGGAGACGGCGATGCGGGTCTTTCGGTACATGGGTGTCGGGTCTTTCCTGATAAGGTTGCAACGTCAACTGAATTGCAGCACCATGCGAACCATGTGTGAAGTTTGTTTATGAAATGGATTGATTTCACCTGCTTATGAATGTCAGCACCCGTCAGCTGCAGGCCTTTCTCGCGGTGGCGCGCCTGCAGAGCATCACGCGCGCGGCCGAGCAGATCCACCTCTCGCAGGCTGGTCTGAGCCTGCTGTTGCGCGAAATGGAATCGCAGCTGGGTGTGCGCCTGTTCGACCGCACCACGCGATCCGTGACGCTCACCGACGGTGGCCGCCAGCTGCTGCCCGCGGCCGAGCGCATGCTGCGCGAATGGGCCGATGTCTCCGGGCGCATCGACAAGCTCTCGGTCGATGTGGCGCACACCCTCACCGTGGCGGCCACGCCGCTGGTCTGTTCCAGCGTGATGCCGGTGGTGCTGCGCACGCTGCAGAGCAGCCACCCCCACACCACCGTGGTGGTGCGCGATGTGGAGCGCAGCCACATCGAAGCGCTGGTGCTCTCCGGCCAGGTCGACATGGCGCTCGGCATCCTGTTCAAGGCGGCCTCGGGCATCCGGCGGCAGCGCCTGCTCTCGCTGCCCCTGGTGTGCGTGAGCCCGCGCGAGTGGCCTGCCGGCAGCGGCAAGCCGCGTCGGCTGCAGCACAGCCACGTGAGCTGGGCCGACCTGGCCGATGTGCCGCTCATCGGCCTGCCCGTGGGCAATCCGATCCAGCAGGTGATCGACCAGCGGCTGCGCGAGATCGGCCGCGCCAACGAGGACCGCATCACCTTCAACAACCTGCACAGCGTGGTGGCGATGGTCGAGGCCGGTTACGGCGCGGCGGTGATGCCGGCCTTCGTGCAGGGTGCCTGCAGCCGCTACGCGGTGAACGTGTCGGTGATGACCGGACCCGAGGTGCCGCTCGATTTCTTTGCCATCACACGCAAGGGCGCCGAGACCACCGACGCGGCCCGCGCCTTTCTCTCGGCCTTTGCCGCCCAGCTTCGCGAATACCCCCAACTGGAAACCTGAGGAGACCTCCGTGACCGACCATGCCGCGCTGCCCGCGCCCCCGCTTCACAGCGAACGCACCGGCGAGGGCCCCGGCCTGCCGCTTGTGCTCATCCATCCGATTGGTGCCTCGCTGCGCTTCTGGGACGCGCTGCTGCCCCACCTCGCCGGTCACGGCCCGGTGGTGCGCTGCGACCTGCGTGGGCACGGCGGCAGTGCCGTCGTGCCAGGCGAGGGCCACATCGACGCGTTCGCGGACGACCTGCTGCGCCTGGCCGATGCCCAGGGCCTGGAGCGTTTCGATGTGTGCGGTGTGTCGCTCGGCGGCATGGTGGCGCTGGCCGTAGCGGCGCGCGCCGGTGCCCGGGCGAACCGTGTGGTTGTGAGTTCGACGGCGGCCGCCGTGGCACCGCCGCCCAACGGCTGGAACGGCCGCCGCGAGGCCGCGTTGAAAGACGGCATGGCGCCGCTGGCCGGACCGATGGTCGAGCGCATGTTCAGCCCGGCATTCCGCGCCACGGGCGATCCGATCATCGGCACACTGAGGAGCGTCTTCGAAGGCATGAGCCCCGTCGGCTACGCAGGCGCCGTCTCCATCCTGCGCGATGCGGACCTGGGTTCTCGACTGGCGCATGTCACATCACCCACCCTCGTGGTCGCCGGATTGCAGGACCCGCTGTGCCCGCCGGCGAAGCAGGAGGCACTGGTCAGTGCGCTGCCCCACGCACGGTGCGTCACGCTGGACTGCGGGCACTTTCAGCCGGTGGAGCAACCTGCGGCTTTCGCGAGGTTGTTGGGCGAACACCTGACGGGTTGAAAGCTCAGGCGCCCGGGGAGCTCCCGTCGTCCCTGAGGGGCCGTGGCGCCCCGTGGCTGACCGAGGGCGGGATCTCGCCCTCGCCCGGATTGCCGATGCGGCGGCGGAACAGCTCGGTGCGCGCCAGCAGGATGGTGGTCACCGGCACCGTGAGCGAGAGGAAGATGATGATCAGCCAGGCGTGCAGCGAGAGCCGTTCGTCCTGCGCCGAGAAGTAGATGATGGTTGCCAGCGTGACGCACCAGGCAGAGAAACTGAAGGCGAGCGCAGGCGGGTGCATGCGCTGGAAAAAGCTCTTGAAGCGCACCACGCCAATGGCGGCAGAGAGCGTGAAGATGCCGCTGAGGATCAACAGCAGTGCCACCGGGATCTCGGCCCAGAGCGATACACCGGCCGGCATCATCATTCGATCACCTCGCCGCGCAGCAGGAACTTGGCCATGGCGGCCGAACTGACGAAGCCGAACACGGCGATCAGCAGGGCGGCCTCGAAGTACATGGCGCTGCGGTAGCGGATGGCCAGCACCATCAGCACCAGCATGCCGATGGTGTAGATCAGGTCCATCGCCAGCACGCGGTCCTGCGCCGAGGGGCCCCGGTACAGGCGCAGCAGCGCCAGCGACATCGCGAGCACGTAGCACGCCAGCGCGAAGACGATGGCGCCGAACAGGAAGGGGCTCATTCGAAGATCTCCATCAGAGGGCGCTCGTAGCGCGTCTTGATCAGTTGGATGTCCAGCTCCGGGTCCTGCATGTCGAAGATGTGGACCAGCAGCGCGCTGCGGTCGAGCGCCAGCTCGGACCAGACGGTGCCCGGGATCACGCACATGATGGCGGCCAGCACCGCCAGGCCATTGGGGTCGCGCAGGTCCAGCGGCACCACGACGAACCCGCCCTGCGCCATGCGCTCGCCGCGCGACAGCGTACCGATGAGCACGCGGAAGTTGGAGCCAATCACGTCCTTGCCGACCTGCATGAACAGCTTGAACGCCACCCAGGGCCGCTTGAAAGTGACCGGCGTCGGGCGCAGCGACTGCGTGAGCAACGGCACCGCGAAGCCGAGCACGATGGCCATGATCCACTGGCCCAGGCTGTAGGGGTTGTTGAGCACGAGCCACAGCGCGACCAGCGCCAGCGACAGCAGGGGTGCGGGAAACAGGCGTCGCATCATGGCCGCGTCTCCGGAGCCGGAACGCCCAGGCGTTCGGCGTTGGTGGCAGTGGGCAGGGGGCGGGCGGAGAACACCGCATCGATGTAGCCCGCCGGGTGGTACAGCGAACTCGCCGTGGCCGAGGTGTAGCGCATCACGGCCTCACCGCGCACCGTGAAGAGCACGCACAGGGCGATCAGCACGGCGATGGGCACGAACTCGGCCACGCGCAGCAGATGCGCGCCTCGCTCCATGGGGGCCCAGAAGAAACGGATGCCGGTTCGGGAGAGCGCGACCATCGCGAACAGACCGGAGACGATGATCAGCACCACCAGCGCCCAGCTGGCCGAGCTCACGGCAGGTGCCTCGTTCTGCAGCGGCAGCAACGCCGAGAGCATGGCGAACTTGCCGATGAAGCCCGAGAGCGGTGGCAGGCCCGCCACCAGCACCGTGCAGCAGATGAAGGCCAGACCCAGCAGGGCGGTCGAAGCCGGGATGGCCCGGCCGATCAGCACTTCCTCGTCTTCATCGAGGTTGGCGGTCCTGGCGATTTCCAGATCGGCCAGCGCGAAGGGCAGGTGGTCTTCCTCATCCTCGGGCGCGCGCTGGCGTGCCGGATCGGTGCGCTGGCGGTCCATCAGCTCGGCGAGCAGGAAGAAGGCCGCCACGGCCATGGTGGAACTGGGCAGATAGTACAGCGCGCTGGCGGTGAGTTCCGGCCGGGCGAAGCCGATCACGGCCATCAGCGTGCCCGAGGACACGATGACCGCGTATCCGGCCAGCCGTGCCGGCCGCTGCGAGGCCAGCATGCCCAGCGCGCCGAAGGCCAGCGTGGCCATGCCGCCCCAGGCCAGCCACTGGCTGCCGAAGCCCGCCGACGCGCCGGCTTCGGGCGAGAAGAACAGGGTGGACAGCCGCAGCAGCACGTAGACGCCCACCTTGGTGAGCAGCGCGAACACCGCCGCCGACGGCGCGCTGGCACTGGAGTACGCGGGCACCAGCCAGAAGTTGAGCGGCCACATGGCGGCCTTGGCCAGGAAGGCCACGGCGAGGACGGCGCAGGCAGCGTGCAGCAGCGCCCGGTCGGCCGCGGCCACCTGTGGAATGCGCGCGGCGATGTCGGCCATGTTGAGCGTGCCGGTGACACCGTAGATCATGGACGCGCCGATCAGGAACAACGAGGACGCGACCAGGTTGATCGAGATGTAGTGCAGGCCCGACTTCACGCGCGACGGCCCCGAGCCGTGCAGCAACAGGCCGTAGGACGCGGCCAGCATGACCTCGAAGAACACGAACAGGTTGAACAGGTCCCCGGTGAGGAAGGCGCCGTTCAGGCCCATGATCTGGATCTGGATCAGCGGGTGGAAGTGCGCGCCCGCCTTGTGCCAGCGGGCCAGCGCGAAGAACAGCGCCATCAGCGCGACCATCGCCGCCAGCAGCAGCATGAGGCCGGAGAGGCGGTCGAGCACCAGCACGATGCCGAAGGGCACGTCCCAGTTGCCCGGCAGGTAGACGCCGAACGCACTCGGTCCGTCGCCCTGCTTGCTCCACCACAGCAGCGCCAGGGCCACCGCCAGGTTGAGCACGGCGGCGAACAGGCTGATGGCGGCCTTGGTGCGGTGCTGCCGGTCGCGCAGGAACAGCAGCACGCACGCCGTCACCAGCGGCAGCAGGATGGGCGCGATCATCAGGTGCGGCATCAGCGCCACGACGATCGACTGGATCGGTCCTCCCGTCACTCCGCGTCTCCCTGTCCGTCCACGTGGTCATTGCCGAAGAAGCCACGCTGCGCCAGCAGCACGACCAGGAACAGCGCGGTCATGGCAAAACCGATGACGATGGCGGTGAGCACCAGTGCCTGAGGCATCGGGTCGTCGTACTGCAGCAGTGTCGCTTCCAGCCCGGGTGTGAGAACGGGCTCGCTGTCCACCGACAGGCGCCCCATGCTGAAGATGAACAGGTTCACGCCGTAGCTCAGCAGGCACAGGCCCATGATGACCTGGTACGTGCGCGGGCGCAGCATCAGCCACACACCGCAGGCGGTGAGGGCGCCAATCGCGATGGCCATGACGAGTTCCATCAGGCGGCTCCTTCTTGTTGTGCCGGATTCTCCTGCTCGGCCACCTTGGCCTGGCGATGGCCGCGCACGGACTGGTGGCCCAGCGCGGTCAGGATCAGCAGGGTGGCGCCCACCACCAGGGTGAAGACGCCGATGTCATAGAACAGCGCGCTGGCGACGTGGATGTCGCCCAGCAGCGGCAGGTGCAGGTGGGCCGTGTGCGTGGTGAGGAACGGATAACCGAACCAGAACGCGCCCAGGCCCGTCGCGGTGGCGGTGAGCAGGCCCGCCGCGATCCAGCGCTGCGGCATCAGCTGCATGTTCGCCTCCACCCACTGCGTGCCGGAGACGATGTACTGCAGGATGAACGCGGTGGACAGCACCAGCCCGGCCACGAAGCCGCCGCCGGGCTCGTTGTGACCGCGCATGAAGAGGTAGACCGCGATCACGGCGGCAATCGGCAGCAGCAGGCGCACCAGCACCGCCGGCACCATCAGGTAACCCTGCGCCGTGTCGTCCGCCAGTTGTGGATTGATGAGGTCGGTGTCCAGGTCGGCCGGCAGCGCGCGCTGCTGGGCCGTGAGCTCGGCGCTCTCCGGTGCGGGACGGAAGCGGCGCAGCAGCGCGTACACCGTGAGCGCGACGATACCCAGCACGGTGATCTCGCCCAGCGTGTCGAAGCCCCGGAAGTCCACCAGCATCACGTTGACCACATTCGTGCCGCCACCCTCGGGCAGCGACCGCTCCAGGAAGAACGGCGAGATGCTCTGCGGGAACTCGCGCGTCATCACCGCATACGACAGGCCGGTCATGCCGGCACCGGCCGCCAGTGCCAGCACGAGGTCGCGCGAACGCCGCCCTTTGGCCTTGACGCGCTGCCACAGTGGCTCGGCCTGGTCCTGCACCTCCAGCCGCTTGGGTAACCAGCGCAGGCCGAGCAGGATGAGCACCGTGGTCACCGCCTCCACCGACAGCTGCGTGAGTGCAAGGTCGGGCGCAGAGAACCAGGCGAAGGTGATCACGGTGGTGAGCCCCGACACGCTCATGAGCGCGAGTGCGGTAAGGCGGTGGTACTTGGCCTGCCAGACCGCGCCCACGGCTGCGCCCACACCCACCACCCACAGCAACGCGAACATGGGCGAGAACGGCAGCAGCTCGCGGTCGCCGGGTGTCAGCGCCGCGCCGGGTGTAGCCAGCCGGAACGCGGCCACCGATCCCACCACCGTGACCAGCACCAGCAGGAACAGCTGAGGCTGCAGCCGGCGCGTGCCCAGCAGGCGCAGCAGGCTGCGGCTGCCCGCCGTGAGCCGCGCCATGACGTGGTGAAACGCGCGTTTGCCGCTGTAGCGGCCCACCACCGGCGCGCGCTCGATGTGGCCCCCATACAGCGGCTTGCGCAGCAGCAGGTACAGCACGATGCCGCCGGCGAGTGCGAGGAAGCTCATCCACAGCGGCAGGTTGAAGCCGTGCCACACCGCCAGGTCGAACTCGGGCAGGTCTCCACCCACCACCGGCAGGGCGGCCGTGCCCAGGATGTGCTGGATGGACCATTGCGGCAGGATGCCCACCACCAGACAGGCGAGCACGAGGATTTCGATCGGCACGCGCATCCAGTGCGGCGGTTCGTGCGGCACGCGCGGCAGGCCGGCGCAGGTGTCGGGGCCGAAGAACACGCGCGCGGTGAAGCGCAGGGAGTACGCCACGCTGAACATGCCCGCCACCACCGCAGCCGTGGGCAGCAGCTTCTGGAACCAGGGCGCCGCGCTCACGAACACCGCTTCGGTGAAGAACATCTCCTTCGAGATGAAGCCATTGAGCAGCGGCACGCCCGCCATGGCCGCCCCTGCCACCATGGTCAGGGTGGCCGTCACCGGCATGTAGCGCGCCAGGCCCGAGAGCCGCCGGATGTCGCGTGTGCCGGCCTCGTGGTCGATGATGCCCACGGCCATGAACAGCGAGGCCTTGAATGTCGCGTGGTTGATGATGTGGAACACCGCCGCCACGGCAGCCAGCGGGCTGTTCATGCCGAGCAGCGTGGTGATCAGGCCCAGGTGCGAGATGGTCGAGTACGCCAGCAGGCCCTTGAGGTCGTTCTGGAAGATCGCCGCGAAGCCGCCAATGAGCAGCGTGATCAGGCCCGAGCAGGTGACGATCCAGAACCATTCGTCGGTGCCGGCGAGCACCGGCCACAGGCGTGCCAATAGGAACACGCCGGCTTTCACCATGGTGGCGGAGTGCAGATAGGCCGAGACCGGGGTGGGCGCGGCCATCGCGTGCGGCAGCCAGAACTGGAACGGGAACTGCGCGCTCTTGGTCAGCGCGCCCAGCAGGATCAGGATCAGCGCCGTGCTGTACAGCGGGTGCTGGCGCACCACGTCGCCAGCGAGCAGCACCACGTCGAGGTCGTAGCTGCCGACGATGTGGCCGAGCACCAGCACGCCGGCGAGCAGGCACAGGCCGCCCGCGCCCGTCACGGTGAGCGCCATGCGCGCGCCGCGCCGCGCGTCGCGGCGGTGGTGCCAGTAGCCGATCAGCAGAAAGGAGAACAGGCTGGTGAGCTCCCAGAACAGCACCAGCTGCACCAGGTTGCCCGAGAGCACCACCCCGCTCATGGCGCCCATGAAGGCCAGCAGGAAGGAGAAGAAGCGCGGCACCGGGTCGTCGGGCGACATGTAGTAGCGCGCGTACAGCACCACCAGCGAACCGATGCCCAGCACGAGCATGGAGAACATCCAGGCGAAGCCGTCCATGCGCAGCACGAAGTTCAGGCCGAGCGAGGGCAGCCACACGAACTCCTGCCGTATGACGCCGCCGGCCGCCACTTCGGGGAAGTACATCGCGGTCTGCACCGCGCAGAACAGCGCGATCGCGCCGGCCAGCGTGGATTCGGTGTTGCGCGCGTTCGCGGGCAGCAGCGCAGCGAGCAGGCTGCCCAGGAAAGGGAGGGCGACGAGGAAGATCAGGGAGAAGTGCATGGGCCTTCGAGTTTAGTGGCATGAGTTCCGCCGCCCCCGAGGGGTTCCCTGGCGCCTGAAAACACCTCTCGATCTGTGGCACGATGCCCGGTTGCCTTCGTGCCTGCCCCTCGCGTTCCATGACCTCTCGCCGCCACGGCCCCCTGATCGCCAACCTCGTCGCCCAGCTCGCCTTCGGCCTGCTCGCCATGACCATCTGCATTCCGTCCATGCAGGAGTGGGGAACGATCTTCGGTTCGAGCCAGGCGGCGGTGCAGCTGACCTTCAGCGGGTACGTGGTGGCCTATGGCGGCCTGCAGCTGCTCTACGGCCCGCTGTCGGACCGGCTCGGGCGCAAGAAGATCCTGCTGCTCGGCCTGTCGCTGGGCAGCCTGGGCTCGCTGCTGGCCGCGCTGTCGGTCGACCTGTTCATGCTCACCGCCGCGCGCGTGCTGCAGGGCGCAGGCTGTGCCGCCGGCATGGTGGTGGGCCGGGCCATGGTCCAGGACTTGTTCGAGGGGCCTGAGCGCACGCGCGTCATGGCCTACATCGGCATGGCCATGGGCCTGGTGCCACCGCTGGCCACCATCATCGGCGGGCAATTGCACGTGCGCCTGGGCTGGCAGGCCAACTTCGTGCTGCTGACCGTGCTGGGCGTGGTGCTGTTCATCGCGGCCTGGCGCGGCCTGCCAGGCCACACGCCGCCCGCCGCCCCGTTGCAGACGCACTGGTTGCGCGACATGGTCACGTCCTATGCGCAGCTGGCCCGCGCGCCCGGCTTCCTGCTGTACGTGGCGGTGCTCTCCATGACCACCGCCACCTTCTATGCCTTCCTCGCGGGCGCGCCCATCGTGCTGGGCAGCTACGGCGTGGGGCCTGCGGGCATCGGCTACTACATCATGATCGTGCCGCTGGCCTACATCGTCGGCAACTACCTCACCACCCACCTGGTGCACCGCGTCGGTGAACGCCTGGTGATGCGGCTGGGACAGGGCAGTGCGCTGGCAGGCATCGGGCTGATGCTCGTGCTTGCGCTGGTCGGGGTCGACACGCCGCTGGCGCTGTCGTTGCCCCTGTTGCTGCTGGGCATGGGGCATGGCCTGCTGGTGCCGCCCACGCTCATCGGCACGGTCGGCCTGCTGCCGGCGCTGGCCGGCTCGGCCGCAGCCGTGGCCGGCCTCATGCAGCAGATCATGGGTGCGGTGGGGGGCTTCGTGGTGGGCCTGGTGCCGCACGACGGCGCGGTCAACCTGGGCTGGCTCATGCTCCTGCTGTCGGTGGGCGCGGCTGTCGCCATGGTGTTGCTGCAGCGCAGCATGGCCAGCGCCCGGCGCGCGGGCTGAATGCGCCTTGCGCGCAGGGGTACCGGTATACTGGCCGGACCATGCGCCGCTGGCTCGTTGCCGTCTTTGCCCTGCACTTCCTCCTGAGTGTGGGTGCATTCGCATTCGGCCAGTTGCCCGCTGACGCACCGTCGCAGGTGCAGGAGCATCTGATGGCGGAAGCGGCGACGCCAGGCCAGCCAGCCTCCGACGGCACGCTGAAGGCCTCGCACCCGCAAGACCACGGCCTCACCGATACCCAACCCGACTTGCCCGAATGCCTGGACGTGCTCATCGCCGCGTCCAGCCGGGGCGAGCCGCTGCGCACGCCTTCACCACCCCTGGTGCAGGACCTGACGCCGCCCGTGCTCGACGGGCCCCAACGGCCGCCACGCGGCACGTTCGTCCTCGCCTGACCCTTCCCGGCGCGCGACCGTCCTGACGGCGCCGCCTGCTGTGCGGGTCTGGTCAGGCGCGCCCTGTGGCGCCCCAGCTTGACGCCACCTGCCGGCCTGCAAGGCCGTCAGCGCTGAACAGGCCTTTCAACCCTCTCCAACTGTTTTTCCTCAAGGACCACCATGAATCCGCATCTTGACCTTTCCTCCCCTGCCGTCGCCGGCCAGGCCGTCGCCGTCGAGCGCAACCGTGTGCTGCGCAACACCTACTGGCTGCTCGCGCTGTCCATGGTGCCCACCGTGCTGGGTGCCTGGCTGGGTGTGGCCACCGGCATCACCGCGCCGCTCACCGGCTTCCTGGGCATCGCGGTCTTCCTGGGCGGGGCGTTTGCCTTCATGTTCGCCATCGAGAAGACCAAGAACTCCGCCGCCGGCGTGCCCGTGCTGCTGGCCTTCACCTTCTTCATGGGCCTGATGCTCTCGCGCCTGGTGGGCTCGGTGCTGGGTCTGGCCAATGGCGCCGGGCTGATCATGACGGCCTTCGCCGGCACGGGCGCGATCTTCCTCGGCATGGCCACGCTGTCCACCGTCATCAAGCGCGACCTGGGCAACATGGGCAAGTTCCTGTTCGTCGGCGTGATCATGCTGATCGTCGCGGGCATTGCCAACGTGTTCATCCAGTCCGGCGCGCTCATGATCACGCTCTCCGTGCTGGCCATCGGCATCTTCTCTGCCTTCATCCTGTACGACCTCAAGCGCGTGCGCGACGGCGAGGAAACCAACTACATCACCGCCACCCTCGGTGTGTACCTCAGTCTGTTCAACATCTTCCAGAGCCTGCTGGCCCTGCTGGGCCTGGCGGGCGGCCGCGAGGAGTGAGAACCCCCTGCATGAAGCCTCCGGCCCGCGCGCGCCGGGGCTTCGCCGCGCCCGCTTTTCCCCATTCATCACGGAAGCTCGGCCAACACCGAGCGCCCATCCCCTCATGGAAATTGCCTTACTGTTCGCGCTGATCCTGCTCAATGGCGTCTTCGCCATGTCAGAGATCGCGCTGGTCACCGCCCGCAAGGCGCGTCTGCAGAAACTCATCGACGAAGGCGATGGCGCCGCCGCAGCGGCCGTCAAGCTCGGTGAAGACCCCACCCGATTCCTCTCCACCATCCAGATCGGCATCACGTCCATCGGCGTGCTCAACGGCATCGTCGGCGAGGCCGCGCTGGCCGCGCCGCTGTCGCAATGGCTCACCGAGCTCGGCCTGCCCGCGCCGTACAGCACCTACGGTGCCACCGGTCTGGTGGTCGTGCTCATCACCTACTTCTCCATCGTGGTGGGCGAGCTGGTGCCCAAGCGGCTGGGCCAGTCGCATCCCGAGGCGCTGGCGCGGTTGGTGGCGCGGCCGATCGACTGGCTGGCGGTGGCCACCAAGCCGTTCGTGCTGTTGCTCTCGGTGTCCACACGCGCGCTCATGAAGCTGCTGGGCATCAAGGAAAACGGCGCCAGCGCAGTGACCGAGGAGGAGATCCACGCCATGCTCGCCGAAGGCACGACGGCCGGCGTGATCGAATCGCACGAGCACACCATGGTGCGCAATGTGTTCCGCCTGGACGACCGGCAGATCGGCTCGCTCATGGTGCCGCGCAGCGATGTCGCCGTGCTCGATCTCGATCAGACTTTCGAGGTCAACATGGCGCGCGTCGACGCTTCCGACCATGCGCGCTTTCCGGTCGTGCGCGGCAACCTGGGCAATGTGGTGGGCGTGGTCAACGCGCGGCAGTGGCTCTCGCAGGCCTTGCGCGGCGCGAAGCGCGAGCTCGGCGAGCAACCCTTGCAGGCGCCGCTGTACGTGCCCGAGACCATCACCGGCATGGAGCTGCTCGACAACTTCCGCCAGTCCGACGTGCACATGGCCTTCGTCATCGACGAGTACGGCGAGGTGCAGGGCATCGTCACGCTGCAGGACCTCATCGAGGCGATCACCGGCGAGTTCAGTCCGCGCGACCCCGAGACCTCGTGGGCCATGCTGCGTGAGGACGGCAGCTGGCTGCTCGATGGCCACATTCCCGTGCCCGAACTCAAGGACCGCCTCAACCTGGACACCGTGCCCGATGAGGAGCGGGGCCGCTACCACACCCTCAGCGGCATGATGATGCTGCTCACAGGTCGCCTGCCGCGCGAGGCCGACACCGTGACCTGGGAAGGCTGGCGCCTGGAGATCGTGGACATGGACGGCCGCACCATCGACAAGGTGCTGGCCACGCGCGAGGTGCCGCCCGAAGCGGGCGTGGCCGGACTGATCTCGGTGGCTTCGTGATGCGCGGCGCCTGCAAGACCGCGCTGGTGCTGGCGCTGGCCGCCGCACTGGCCGCCTGCGCGGACGGCTACCCCAGTGAGGATGGCGCGCTCATCCTCAGCCACGACATGAAGCTGGAGAAGGCGATAGGTGCGATGCACCACCTGGGCCACCAGCGGCATCTCCATTACCACTGGCACTACGAACTGCTGCCCGGCTGCGTGCTGGAGGCGCAGGCCAAACGGTTTCTGCGCAACCGGGAGCCGGTGGAGGTGGCGCTGCGGCGTTCGGCCACGGTGGTGGAGAAGGATGTCACCACCGGCAGCCACACGGTGCGTGTGTTGCCCTCGGACGACACGGTGGGTGTGGTGGTGCTCGAGGGCGTGGGCGAACACGACGCCCTGCAGATGAAGTGGCTGCTGGACTTCCTGCCGCGCCATTGCGGCACCTGATCGTCCCCCCCTGGGCGATCACATTTCGCCGAGCGCCATTTCCGACAGCACGTCGAGTTGCATCAGCTCTTCCACGACGGGATCGGGGCGTTGCCAGGTCGCCAGCGCGATCAGCAGCGCAGCGGCCAGCAGCGCGCCGCTCCCCAGCCACAGCGTTCGGCGTGCGGTGCCGGGTGCGCGCAGCGTGGCCCCCGAAGCCCACGCGGCCACGGGCTCTGTGGCCGCGTGGCGCTGCCGCCACTGCGCGAGCACGCGCGCTTCCAGCGCGTCGCTGTCGCCCACCGCGGCGGTGTCCAGCCCGCTGCGCAGCCGCGCGCGCAGGTCGTGGTCCTCATGGGTCGGATGTGGCGTCATGCGGCACCGCCTTTCAGGGCCCGGCGCAGGCCTGTCTTGGCGCGGTGCAGCAGCTGGTGCGCGCTGTTGGCGTCGATCCCCAGCGCCTGGCCGATGTCGGCCGCGCTCGCGTCGGCATACGCCCACATGGCGATCGCCAGGCGCTGGCGCGCGGGCAGGCGGGCCAGCGTGTCCTGCAGGTGTTGCAGCGACACCGAAGCCACGGCATCGGCATCGCCGCCGGCCAGTGCCTGCTGCTGGTCCTGCAGCGCGACCAGGTCGGCGGGTTCCATGCCCAGCTCGCGGCGCCGCACCAGCTGCGTGCGGCAGCGGTTGAGCACGATGGTGTTGAAGTAGGTGGAGAGTTGCGCGCCGCGCGTGTCATCCGGGCGCGCGCTCCACAGCCGCAGGAACGACTCCTGCACCGCGTCCTCCGCGTCTTCCTGGCGACCCAGCATCTGCCGCGCCATGGCCAGGGCGGACGGGGTCAGCAGCTGGACGAGTGAGCGGGCGCTGTCTGGGTCGCCGTCGCAGGCGCGTTGCCACAAGGCCCAGCCGTCCTCGCGGGCGGTGCCGAGCCAGCGCCGCGCTGCCTGGCGCGTGGTGTCGAGCAGGCCGACCGCGAGCAGGAGTCGGGGACGCAGCGGGTCCGGTGTGGGCGACAGGATGAGGGTGTGCATGATGGCCGTTCTCAACGGGGGGGCAGTTTCTCGCGCAAGGCGGCGCGCTCTTCCGGGCTCAGGCGGGACAGCATCTCCCGGCGCTGCTGCAACAACTGGCGGCGCTCCTGCGGCGTCATGGCCTGGATGCGTTCCCGCCGCTGCTCCGCCAGGTCCTGCCGCTCCTCGGTCGACAGCGACTGCCAGCGTTCGCGCGTCTGGCCCGCGAGGGCCTGGCGCTCGGCGGGCGTGAGCTGCTCCAGCCGCTCGCGCACCCGGGCGCGGTAGGCCTGGCGCTCGGCGGGTGTGGCGGCCGCCAGTTCGCGCTGGATGGCAGCGCGCCGTTCGCTCTGCTGTTGCGGGGTGAGGCGAGCCCAGGCCTGGGGATCGGGGACTTCGGGTGCGGCGTGGACCGCACCGGTCCACAGCACGGCAAGGCTCAGGCAGGTGCGCAGCAGGGCGTTGCGCATCATGCCCTCCACAGGTCCTGCGTGGCCATCGGCGCGCCGGGCAGCACACGTGCCATGGCCGCCTGGCCCACACCGAGGTGGCGCTGCACCAGTGGGGCGAGCAGGCTGCGCACGTCGCGCGTGGGGCGCAGGTCGCGGCCGTCCAGCAGCGCCTGGCGGCCCAGGCCGGGCCAGTCGGTGAGCACACGGCCGCCGGCCACCGCACCACCGGCGAGGAACGCCACCCCCCCGGTGCCATGGTCGGTGCCGCCGCTGCCGTTGAGTGCGACCGAGCGGCCGAATTCCGTCATCACCAGCACGCTGGTGTCGGCCCAGCGCTCACCGAGCGCCTCGCGCAGTGCGGCCAGCCCGCCGTCGAGCGCACCCAGTTGCCGTTGCAGCCGCCCGACCTGTTGCGTGTGGGTGTCCCAGCCGTCGAAGTCCAGCCAGGCCACGTCCGGCCCGCCGGGTTCGGCGAGGAAATGCCCGGCCTGGCGGGCAAGGACCGCGAACGCCGCCGCGCTGCCGGCACCGCCGCCCATGCCAGGCCCGCGTGTGCCCGCGCCCAGCGTCTCGCGCTGCGCCAGTGCCTGTTCGAGCAGTCCGGCCAGCGCCGGATCGTTCGCGTACGTCTGCGCGATGCGCGCCATCAGGTCCGCATCGGGCGCGGCCCCGCGCGTGGGCGTCCAGGTGCTGGCGCCGCGCGCGCCGCGCAACGCGACCGGCATGGCGGGGCTCAGGGCCACGCCACGCTGGCCACCGGTTTCCAGCGCGCGGCCCAGCCAGCCCGTGGCGAGTTCGAAGGGCCGCTGCCCCCCGCTCTCCAGTAGTTGCTGGGCGTCGAAGTGCGATCGCTCACGGTACGGGCTGGCCACGGCGTGCGCCACCAGCAACTGGCCCTGGGTGTACCAGCCGTGCAGCGTGGGCAGGGCCGGGTGCAGCGCGAACGTCGCGTCCAGCGGCAGAGGTGCTACCGGGTTGGCGGTGGGGGTGTCGGGTGGCGGCCGCAGGCTGTTCCACTGCGGGTCACCGATGGCGGGCACGGCGGCCAGGCCGTCCAGCGCGCCGCGCAGCATCACCACCACCAGCTGGCCGCGCGCCTGCGGCGTGGTCGCGAAGGCCGCCCGCATGCCATGGCCGCCCAGCAGCAGGCCCGCGCCAGCGGCCTGCAGCCACTGGCGGCGGCGCCAGCCGGAGTCGGGCGGCAGGAGGGTAGACGGTGCGTGTGTCATGGGCGCTCCAGGGGGTTCAACGGCGCTGGAATTCGGGGCTGGCAAGCAGCAGCGTGAGCGCCTGCGCGCCGCTTTCGGCGCGCGCGATCTGCTGCCGGCTTTCGCCGGAGAGGGCGGGGCCCCAGGCCAGGTCGGCGAGTTGCCGTGCGTCGGCCAGGTTGCCGTTGGCGCGGCCCACAGCCATCGCCCATTCGACCCGCTTGAGCAGCGCATCGGGGCCGAGCCAGTCGTCGTGCCGATCGGGCCAGCCCTGCGGCGAAGGCGCGCGGCCCACGGGCTGGCCCATGGTGGTGAGCGCGGCCTGCGTGCGTTCGGGCATGCCCACGGGCAGCTGCAGCAGGCGGTGGGCCGCCAACATCAGCTCTTCCGGCCGGCGCACCTTGCCGGGCCGGTGCGGGGCCCAGGCCAGGTCGTGGTCGAACAGTGCGTCGGCCACGGCGAGCAGATCACCGTCGGTGTCGCGGTAACGGCGCGCCACCGCCTGCACCAGGGCGGGCGGCGGGTCGTCGGTGACAAAGTGGCGCGCCAGCTTGTCGGCCAGGTGCTCGGCGGTTGCCGGGTGGCGGGCGAGGTCGGCCAGCACCTCGTCGAGCGCCTGGGGACCTTCGCGGTAGGTGCGCCCCATCACCTGCTTGCTGCCGGGGTCGTGCAGCGCGGGAACAAAGCCGGGCTCGGGCCGCTGGGCGTTGCCCACTGTCCAGCCGGTGAGCAGGCGCGCGAGTTCGCGCACGTCGGTCTGGGTGTAGCCACCGCGAACGCCCACAGTGTGCAGCTCGAGCAGTTCGCGCGCGAGGTTTTCGTTGAGCCCGCGTCCGCGCCGCTGGCCCTGGCGCGAATCCGGCCCGATGGACTGGGCGTTGTCCAGGTACAGCAGCATGCCCGGGTGCACCGTGGCCGCGCGCAGCAGGGTGACGAAACGCCCTGTCGCGTTCGGCCGGATTGCCTCGTTCTCGAACGGCCACACCATGCCCAGCGTGGCGCCCTTGGTGGCCGACACGGTGAAGTGGTTGGCCCAGAACATCACCCAGCGTTCGTACACCGGCGTGGGGGTTTCGATCTGGTGCTGCCAGCGCCGCCGCAGCGCCTGCTGGTTGCCTTCGCGCAGCTGCCGGCGCGGCTCGCTCATCGGCACCGCCATCTGGCGGAGCAGGCGCGTGGTCTCCGCCACCGCCGCGCTGTCGGGCAACCCGCTCGTGTCCAGCAGCGCGGGGCGCCGCAGTTGCGATGTCACCCAGGCACGGGGTTCGGTGCCCACGCTGGACAGGCTGCTCTGGCTCAGCCCAAAACGGTGTGAGGCGATGGCCGGGGCGAGGGCGGCGTCGGGTGCCATGGTGGGTGAAGGGGCGGTGGTCTTGGGGGTGAGTGTGCCGGTTGAACCCGCCGGGCGGGCAGTTCTTACGCTGTCGCCTTCAAACCCGAGTGGTGAGCAGGGGCATTCGGGGCTGGCCGTAAGCACGGACCGGCTTGGGCGGTTCAAGCGTCACCGGACCTGTGTCCGGCAGCCCGTCCATCACCGAGGAACCCCATGTTGAATCGCACCCATTTCCTTCGCTCCGTTGTCGCTGTCGGCCTCATGGCCCTGGGCGCCACGGCCGCCCTCGCGCAGGGCCTCACCGCCGGCGCGCTGCAGGCCGAGCGCGTGGACAACCGCCAGGACCGTCAGGAGGCCCGCATCGAGCAGGGCGTGGCGTCGGGCGAACTCACACGCCGCGAAACCGCACGGCTCGATGCGCGGGAGGCGCGCATCACGCGCATGGAACACCGCGCCGAGGCCGACGGCAAGGTCACCGGCCGGGAAGCCGTTCGCCTGGAACGCGCGCAGGACAAGGCCAGCCGCCGCATCGCGCTGCAGAAGCACGACCGGCAGCACCGCCCGATGCCCTGAGCCGGCCTCAGGCTTCGAGGATCACCTGGAAGCCGCCGTAGATCATGCGCTTGCCGTCGAACGGCATCTGCATGTTCTGCAGGCGCGGGTCTTCCATGAACTTCTTCATGCCCTCGTCGCGCGCGGCGCGCGAGGGCCAGGTGACCCAGGAGAACACCACCGTCTCGTCGGGCTTGCGCTGCACGGCCATGGGAAACGAGGTGAGCTTGCCGTCCGGCACGTCGTCGCCCCAGGTCTCCACCACGTCCAGCGCGCCAAACTCCTTGAAGATCACGGCCGCGTCCCTGGCGTGCCTGAGGTATTCCTTCTGCTTGTCAGTGGGCACGGCGGCCACGAATCCGTCGATGTATTTCATGCCTGTCTCCTTTGAAGGGTGAACAACGGCTGGCGCGGACGCGCCTCACCTCATCTGACGACGAACCAGAGGGTCGGGAATCGACAACCGGTCAGGACGCGCGTCGCCCTGCCACGGGGGCGTGCCCGGCGATCACTTCCGCGACCCAGTCGATGAACACGCGCAGCTTGGCACTCACGTGGCGGTTCGGCGGGTAGGCCACGTACAGGGGCATGCTGTCCAGTTGCCAGTCGGCGAACAGGGGCACCAGCTGGCCGAGTGCCAGAGGCTCCTGGGCCATGTAGGCCGGCAACCACAGGATGCCGAGCCCGGCCAGCCCCGCGGCCAGGTAGGCGTTGCCATCGTCCACCGACAGCACGTGGCGTCCCTGCACGTCGACCCGCTCGCCGTCGCGCTGCATGGCATAGGGCATGGGCCTGCCCGTGCGGGCCCAGATGAAACCGACGATGCGGTGGTGCGTGCCCTCCAGCTCCTTCGGGTGGGATGGCGTGCCCGCGAGCGCGAGGTAGGCGGGCGCCGCGTACACGCCGAGCGGCAGATCGCCCACGCGGCGCGCCATGAGCGACTGGTCCCGGAGTTCGCCACCCCGTACCACGCAGTCCACGTTCTCGCCGATCAGGTTCACCACGCGATCGCTCACGCCCATGTCGAGCTGGATGTCGGGGTACCGCGCGAAAAAGCCTGGCAGGGCGGGCACCAGAATCGACCGCGCCAACGGGCTGGGCACGTCCACCCGCAGCCGGCCCCGGGGCTGCCTGGAGGCGCCGGAGAGGCTGGTCTCCGCGTCGTCCATGTCCGCCAGCAGGCGCAGCACGCGCTCGTAGTAGGCGGCGCCGTCGGCCGTCACGTTGACCTTGCGGGTGGTGCGGTTGAGCAGCCTGACGCGCAGCCGCGCCTCCAGTTGCTGCACGAGCTGCGTCACGCTGGTCTTGCTCATGCGCAGCGTGTCGGCGGCCCGGGTGAAGCTGCCCGTCTCCACCACACGCGCAAACGCCTGCATCGCATCAAAACGGTCCATGGGGCCTCCCGCCGTCCTCAGATTGTTTGGATTCCGCAAACAGTGATTGTGGGATGTGCGGCTTTATCCGCGTGGCCGGTCTGCCTAAAGTCCCTCATCACCATCACGCCCGAGAGGGCACGCAAACACAAGGCATCTGTCATGGTCACACGCGACGTTGTATTTCCCCCCGGGCGCCAGGCGCTCTATGAAAAGAACCGCTATTCGCCCGCGATCCGCTCCAACGGTTTCCTGTTCGTTTCGGGCCAGGTCGGCAGCCGCGAGGACGGCTCGCCCGAGCCCGAACTCGGTGCGCAGGTGCGCCGTGCATTCGACAACCTGAACGCGATCCTGAAAGCCGCGGGATGCAGCTTCGACGACGTGGTGGATGTGACGGTCTTCGTGGTGAATCCCGAGGCGAATTTCGAGACCATCTGGCGCATCGTGCCCGAGTACTGGGGCGCAGCGCCCCACCCGACGCTCACCGGCATCGGCGTGACCTGGCTCTACGGTTTCCAGTTCGAGATCAAGGTGATCGCGAAGCTGCCGGAGAGCGGGGCGGCCTGAACGCCCAGCCGCGTCACGGCACCCCGGCTTGCTCGAAGCGGCGGCAGAAGCGCTGCGCCGCCGCCTTGTCGGGCAGCTCGATCCGGTCCTCCAGTTCATCGAGCAGGTCCATCACGGCGTCATTGGCCTTGTACTTCTTCTTGAGCCGCGCGAGCTGCGCGTCCGTGCCGGCGCAGGCCCGGCAGACGGCGCGGTCGATGTCGCGCTGCCGCGCCTTGTCCGGGCTGGCCTCGCCGCGCCAGTGGTCGCATTCCTCGCGCCTTTCGAGGAAGGTGCGCAGGTCGATGGGATGCTCCTTCGCCACCGCGGCGGGCAGCGGCCGGCAGACAAGCAGCGTGAGCGCGGCGAAAAGCAGGAAGGGCAGCCGCGGGGCGTGCCGCCTCACTTCTTCGGCTTGGCGACCGCCCGACCGTAGTCGACGGACATCTTGTCCATGTAGTCCAGGGCGGCCTTGTGCTGCTCGGCGTGGAACTGCATCAGCTTCTCGAACTGGTCGGCGGCCACCTCGAACGGCACGCCAGCACCGCGCATGGAATCCAGCAGCGCCTTCTGGGACTTCAACACCATCCACCACGCTTCATGCGCCTGTTGGGCGGCGGCCTTGGATTGGTCCCAGAGCGTTTTGGCCATGTCGGCCTGTGCTTTGTCGATCATGTGGATCTCCAGCTTCGTTGACGGTGGACGGCAGGTGTCGGGCTTGAGGGCCCTGACGAAGAATAAAGGCAATGCCGCCCGCTGGATACCCTGTTTTTTCAGTGGGCGGCGGCCTCGCCGGGAAACACGAACTCCGGCGTTCGTGTTGCCGCGATGGGCGGAGGAATGTCGGGCACGAAGCGCGTGCCCGCATCGCCGGTGTCTGAAGCCACCTGTGTTGTCTCTTTCATTTCTGTTCGCTCTGTGACGACATGGCCACACCGTGCGAAATGTAGAGACGAATCGGGTTCGGAATCGGCACCGAAGTTAAGGCGCCGTTAACCACAGCGACACAATCGGGCAGGGGCCGTTGGCGATCACCTGCTCGTGGCCGCCTGCTGCGTGAACGCCAGCGCCACGAAATCCACGAAAGCCCTCACCCGTGCCGCCAGCTGGTGCCGCTGCGGGTACACCGCATGGATGGATGCGTCGGGCGTGGCGTACTGCGGCAGCACCTGCACCAGCCGGCCGTTGCGCAGATAGCGTTCGATGTCCCATTCGGCGCGCATGAGGATGCCGTGGCCGTCCAGTGCCCAGTTCACCGCGATCTCGCCGTCGTTGGTGGTGAGGTTGCCGCGCGTCTTCACCGCCTCGGTCCGGGCCGATTTGCCGCGCCCCTGCGTGAGTCGCCACACGCCATACGCTTCCTCCCCCTGCCGGATGCCGATGCAGTTGTGCCGCGTGAGGTCGTTCGGCACCTTGGGCATGCCGTGCTTCGCCAGGTAGGCGGGTGAGGCGCAGAGCAGGCGCCGGTTGGGGGCGATCTGGCGCGCGATCATGCGCGAGTCCGGCGGCGCACCGAAGCGGATGCAGACATCGAACGCGTCGTCGGTGAGCGGCGGCGGGTTCACCGAGAGCTGCAGCTGCACTTCCACCTGCGGGTGTTTGCGGACGAAGCGCGAGATGAGCGGCGCCACATGGCTGCGCCCGAAACCCAGCGTGGCGTTCACGCGCAGCAGGCCGGTGGGCGTGGAGCGTGACACCCCCAGCAAACCTTCCATGTCGTCGATCTCGCCCAGTATGCGGCGCGCGTGTTCCAGGTACACCTCGCCCTCGGGTGTGAGGCCCATGCGGCGCGTGGTGCGGTTGACGAGCGAGACACCCACGCGCGATTCCATCAGCGCCAGGTGCTTGCTCACCGCTGGCGTGGTGATGCCGAGTTCGCGCGCGGCGGCGCTGAGGCTGCCGGCGCTGGCCAGCACGGAGAAGAAGCCCAGGTCGGCGGGTTGGATGGCGGCACTCATGGCGATCTCACTGTTGAATTCAGGTTAACGGTGGATTCACTTTATCGGTGTTTCGGTGACCTGTCGAATCCCTACAGTCTGTCCATCGTTCCCACTTCTACAGAGAGACACCATGAAGACGTACGCCATCGCAACCATTCCCGGAGACGGCATCGGCAAGGAAGTCGTGCCTGCCGGCCGGCAGGTGCTGGAGGCGCTGGCAGCCACCAGCTCCGCATTCCGGTTCGAGTTCCAGGACTTCGACTGGGGCGGGGACCACTACCGCCAGCATGGCGTGATGATGCCGGCCGATGGCCTCGATGCGCTGCGTGGCAAGGACGCCATCCTGTTCGGCTCCGCGGGCGACCCGGACATTGCCGACCACATCACCCTCTGGGGCCTGCGCCTGAAGATCTGTCAGGGCTTTGACCAGTACGCCAACGTGCGCCCCACGCGCATCCTGCCGGGCATCGACGCGCCGCTCAAGCGCTGCAGGGCCGAAGACCTGAACTGGGTGATCGTGCGCGAGAACTCCGAGGGCGAGTACGCCGGCGTGGGTGGCCGTGTGCACCAGGGCCACCCGATCGAGGCCGCCACCGACGTGACCATGATGACCCGTGTGGGTGTGGAGCGCATCATGCGTTTCGCGTTCAGGCTGGCGCAGTCGCGGCCCCGCCGGCAACTGACCGTGATCACCAAGAGCAACGCGCAACGCCACGCCATGGTGATGTGGGACGAGATCGCGGTGCAGATCGCGAAGGAGTTTCCGGACGTGCGCTGGGACAAGGAGCTGGTGGACGCTGCCACGGCCCGCATGGTGAACCGGCCGGCCACACTGGACACCATCGTTGCGACCAACCTGCACGCCGACATCCTGAGCGACCTGGCCGCCGCGCTCGCGGGCAGCCTGGGCATCGCGCCCACCGGCAACATCGATCCCGAACACCGCTACCCCTCGATGTTCGAGCCCATCCACGGGTCGGCCTTCGACATCATGGGCAAGGGCCTGGCCAACCCGGTCGGCACCTTCTGGAGCTGCGTGATGCTGCTTGAGCACCTGGGCGAAGCCGAGGCGGCCAGGCGCCTGATGGACGCCATCGAGCAGGTCACCGCCGACCCTGCGCTGCACACCGGGGACCTCGGTGGCAAGGCCACCACCGCGCAGGTGACGCAGGCCGTGTGCGACCTGCTCACCGCGAGCCTGCAGCGCAAGGCGGCTTGACCCCTGTTGATTTCGCGCATCCCGCGCAACGACCGGGCAGTTCGCCCGGCGACACACAGGCACATCGTGCCCACAGGAGACAGACATGACATCCCTTCGCCCTTTCTCGCGCCGCCGCATCCTGCAGGGCGCGGCCCTGGCCGCCGCCATGACCGTGACCGGTGCCATGGCCCAGACCTGGCCCAGCCGTCCGATCACGCTGATCGTGCCGTTCCCGGCCGGTGGCACCACCGACGTGTTGGCCCGCGCACTGGGCGAGCGCCTGCAGCAGAGCCTGGGGCAGCCGGTCGTGATCGAGAGCAAGCCGGGCGCGGGTGCCACCATCGGCGCGGACTTCGTGGCGAAGTCCCGGCCCGATGGTTACACCTTGCTGGTGGGTGCGGTGCACCACACCATCGCCTCCAGCGTCTACAAGAAGCTGCCGTACGACTTCCAGAAAGACCTGGCGCCGATCACCACCATCGCGATGGTGCCTAACGTGCTGGTGGTCAACGCCAGCACCCCGGCGAAGAACGTGGGCGAGCTGGTGGCCCTGCTCAAGGCGGAGCCGGCCCGCGCGAACTACGGCTCCAACGGCAACGGCACGGCGCAGCACCTCATCGGCACGCAGTTCCAGAACAACACCGGTGCGCCGCTGATGCACATCGCCTACAAGGGCAGCGGCCCGCTGGCGACCGATCTGCTGGGTGGTCAGATCCTGATGTCGTTCGACACCATCACGCCGGTGCTGCCCCACATCAAGGCCGGCAAGCTGCGCCCGCTGGCGGTGACCACCGCCACGCGTTCGCCCGCATTGCCCGATGTGCCCACGCTGGACGAAGCCGGCCTCAAGGGTTTCAACATCGGCACCTGGTTCGGTGTGCTGGCGCCCGCCGCGACACCCAGGGACATCGTGGCGCGACTCAACACCGAGATGGTGAAGATCATCAAGTCGCCCGAATTCCGCCAGCGCATGGCCGACATCGGGGCTGACCCGATTGGCGACAGCCAGGAACATATGGCCCAGACCATCAAGGCAGAAACGGAGAAGTTCGGCAAGCTCGTGAAAGAGGCAAACGTGGTGCTGGAGTGAGCGTTTACGCCTTCGCACCCGGGTGCGCCACGAGGATCGACTCCACCGTGCCGCCATAGCGCGCCAGGCCCTGCAGCAGCACGTCGGCTGCCTCGGGGCCGATCTCCCGGATCATCTCGCGCTCGGCCTTCTTCACGGCCTGGCCAAAGGCCTTGAGCCACGCGCGCCCTGCGTCCGTGAAACGCACCGTGCGGGCCCGCTTGTCGCTCGGATCGGCCTCGCGCACCACCAGGCCCAGCGTTTCGCACTGGTCGATCAGCTCGGTCATGGCCGCGTTGGTCATGCGGGCGCGGCGTGCCAGTTCGGTGATGCGGGTGCCCTCCAGATCGAGATGGCGCGTCAGGTTCACGTGCGAGAGGCGCGTGTCCGCATGACCGGCGTCGGCCATGAGTTCGAGCACGCGCGACTCGAAGCGCGTGACGGCGTTGCCCAGCACGCGGCCCGCGTTGCCCAGCCGCCAGGCATCGGGCGCGGCACGCCGGGGTTTGGTGACATCGGTTTTCATGCGTACAATGAATTTGCTTAGGTAGCCTAATCAAACGAAACATGGAGACAGGTGTGGCGGATTCCCTGACCCTGGAGCAGGCACAGGCCGAGGGCCGTGAACTGCAGGTGGACGTGCTGGTGGCGGGCGCGGGCCCCTGCGGGCTGATGCTGGCCAACGAACTCGGCCTGCGCAATGTACCGTGCCTGCTGGTGGACCCGAAAGCCACCACCGCCTTCAACCCGCAGGCCAACGCGACGCAGGCGCGCACCATGGAGCATTTCCGCCGCATCGGGATCGCAAGGCAGGTGCGGGCCCTCGGTCTGCCAGGAGACCATCCGACCGACATCGCCTACTTCACCCGCTTCGCCCGGCACGAGCTGGCGCGCCTGCGCCTGCCGACGGCGGCCCAGGCGACGGAGCAGATCAAGACCATGACCGGTTCGTGGAGCGCGGCCGAACTGCCGCACCGCGTGTCGCAGAAGTTCGTGGAGGCGGTGTTGCGCGAACACGCGGAGCTGCGCACCGGCCAGCGCATCCGCTTTGGCTGGCGGCTGCAATCGTTCGAGGACACGGGGGATGAGGTGGTGGCGCAGGTGGTGCCCGTGGTCGGCGGCAACGCGGTCACGGTGCGTGCGCGGTACCTCGTGGGTGCCGACGGTGCGCGCAGTGGCGTGCGCAACGCGCTGGGGATCGACATGGGTGGCGCCACCGGGCTGCAGCGCCAGTTCATGGGCGGCAAGATGTTCGCGATCTACCTGCGCGCCCCCGCGTTCTACGAACGTTTCCCGCACGACATCGCCTGGATGTACGTCTCGGTGAACCACGAGCGGCGCGTGTTCATGGCTTCGGTCGACGGCCAGGGCGAGTTCGCCTTTCATGCGGCGGTGCACCCGCACGAAACACCGGAGGACTGGACGCACGAGGACGCGCGCCGCATCTTCGCGGAAGCCAGCGGCATGGACATCGACATCGAGATTCTGTCCACCGGTGTGTGGATCGCCGGCCACTCGCTGGTGGCCGAACGCTATCAGCACGGACGCGTGTTCATCGCGGGCGATGCGGCGCACCTGTTCACGCCCACCGGTGGCCTGGGCTACAACACGGCGGTGGGCGACGCGGTGAACCTGGGCTGGAAGCTGGCCGCCGTGCTGAAGGGCCAGGCCACCCCCGCATTGCTCGACACCTACGAGCAGGAGCGACGGCCCATCGGCCTGCGCAACACCGCCTATGCGCGCGAGTTCGCCGACTCCGTGGGCCTGTTCGAGGTGACGCCCGCGCTGGAAGCCGACGACGCCATCGGCGCGCAGCTGCGCGTGCAGGCGAGCGAGGTGCTGGGCGCGCACGTGCGGCGCGAATTCAACATCCCAGGGGTGACGTTCGGCGAGCGCGTCGATGCTTCCCCCATCGTGTTCGGTGACCCGGCCCTGGCACCCGAGGATCAGGCCAACGCCTACCTGCCTTCGACCCAGCCGGGTGGACGCCTGCCCCACCGCTGGCTGGCGGGCGGGCTTTCGCTGTACGACCGGCTGGGCTTCGAATGGACGGTGCTGGCTCCGCTCCACGCGGTTGCCGAGGCCGGTCGCATGGCCGAGGCGGGCCATGCGGCAGGGCTGGATGTGACCGTGGTGACGCTGGCCGCGGACGAGGCCGATGGTCTGCTGGACGACGGCCTGTTGCTGGTGCGGCCCGATCAGTTGATCGCCTGGCGCGGTACCGATGCGGCGGACGCCGCCGCCGTCTGGGCCCGCGTGGCCCGCTGCCGCTGATCGCGGCCGCGTTCCTGAAACATCGGGCCTGCCGCACGCCGGGTGGGCCTTTGTCTCCGTCGGGGTTGACCGTTGGCGGCCACGGTGCTGGCGTCGCCTGCGCGACTTTTTCCGGGTAATCCCGGTGCATGTTGCGGGTCGCGGGTCGCATAACCGTGTCCCTGTTCACGGTTCGCGCGGGCAGGCCACGATTCCCTACAACGACAGGAGACAAGCTTGAAGACACCTTACAGACTTCGCATGGCGGTTTGGGCGGGCACGGCAATGCTCGCGGCGTGTGGTGGCGGTGGAGGCGGCGGAGAAGTGCCGGCGCCGCCCCCACCGGTACCGGAAGAAACCCGCGCGCAGGACAGCCGAACCTTCACTCCCGCGGACCCGACCGCCACGACCTTCGCCGCCATGGCCGGCGTGACGCAGGGCACGCACCGCTGGGCGGGTGTGCTCAATGGCGCGGCCTATCGCATCGAGGTGCCCGCGACGGGCTGGAACGGTCGGCTCGTGATGTACGCGCACGGTTTCCGCGGCGAGGGCTCGACGCTCACCGTCTCCAACCCGTCCATCCGCCGCTACCTGATCGAGAACGGCTATGCCTGGGCCGCGTCGAGCTACTCGACGAACTACTACGACGTGCGTGCGGGCGTGGAAGACACCAATGCACTCGCGCTCGCCTTCAATGCCATCGCCGCCGCCAACGGGCAGGTGCTGCCCGCGCCCACGCGCCTGTACATCACCGGTCATTCCATGGGCGGCCACATCACCGGTGCGGCCATCGAGGACGAGGCCTACGCGACCGCCAGGAACAAGGTGCGTTACCACGGCGCCGTGCCCATGTGCGGCGTGATGGGCGATGTCGAACTCTTCAACCGTTTCGCGGGCATGCAGGTCACTGCGCAGGCGCTCGCCGGGGTGCCCAGCTACCCGACGGACAAGTGGTCGGAGATCCAGGGACTGGTGACCAGCACGCTGTTCACCACCTTTCCGACGGCACCCACCGCGCAGGGCGTCAAGTACCTCTCGGTGGTGAAACACCTCACCGGTGGGGAGCGTCCCATGTTCAATGAGGGCATCGCGTTCGGCGGCAGCTTCCCGTCCGCGTACGGCACCTTCGGCAGCGACGGCTCGGTCACCGGCATCCTGAACCGCAACGTCCTCGACACCAACGCGCTGTCCTACCTGATCGATGGCGATCCGGCGGGCACCACCGCGTTGAACGCCGCGGCAATCAAGCTCACCGCCGCGCCCGATGCCAACCGCCTGCGCCGCGACGGTCTGCGCTGGATCCCGGTCATCCATGGCGAGTTCACGATTCCGGTGGTCTCGATCCACACGCTGGGCGATCTGTTCGTGCCCTTCAGCATGCAGCAGGTCTATCAGCAGCGCGCGGCGGCCAAGGGCAACAGCAACTGGCTGGTGCAACGCGCCATACGCGGTGCCAGCCATTGCGATTTCACGGTGGCCGAACAGGTGAAAGCCTTCTCGGACATGGTGGCCTGGGAGCAGGGCGGTCCGAAGCCGGCGGGAGACGACGTGGTGACACCGGCCACGGTCGGGGCGTCCAGCTACGGTTGCACCTTCACCGACAACACGCTGGGGGTGGACGACGGGGCACCGGTGCCGGCCCTGCGTGCGGGCATCGCGATGAACCCGGCCAATACCTGCCCTCCGTGAGGGAGAACCCGTACCTGCCCGCGCGTGCGGGTGGGTGCGGCGCGGTGAAGTCGATGAGCGGTTGAATCCGCGTGCTCAGCGATGGCACCTCCGTGGGAGAGGACCGATAGCATCGAAAAGCGACCCACCCTGGTGTGAAGCTCGCGCCCACGATCGCTACAACCGGAGCCCCCACATGCCCTTGTCGACCCCTTTGCCCGGCATTTCGCGCCGCCATTTCAACGGCCTCGTGGCTGGTACCGCCCTGCTCGGCGCACCCAGCCTGCGCGCGCAGTCGGGCAACCGCATCGTGCTCGGGCAGTCGGCGGCGTTCACGGGCGCGGCGGCGCAACTGGGCATCCAGTTCCACGCGGGCGCCAAACTCTTCTTCGATCAGATCAATGCGCAAGGGGGCGTGAACGGACAGCGCATCGACATCGTGCAGCTTGACGACGGCTACGAGCCCGACCGCTGCGCGGAGAACACCACCAAGCTGATCACCAGCGACGTGTTCGCGCTGTTCGGCTACATCGGCACGCCCACCAGCCTGGCCGCACTGCCGCTGGCGATCAAGGCCCAGACCCCGTTCTTCGCGCCTTTCACCGGTGCCATGGGCCTGCGCGCGCCGTTCAACAAACTGGTGTTTCACCTGCGCGCTTCGTACAACGACGAGACCGCGCTGATCGTGCGCCAGCTCACGAACCTCGGCCTGAACAAGATCGCGGTGTTCCACCAGAACGACAGCTACGGCAAGGCCGGCCTGGACGGCACCCTGCTCGCGCTCACGGCGCGCAACCTCAAGCCGGTGGCCACCGCCACGGTGGAGCGCAATTCCGTGGACGTGGCACAGGCCGTGGCCACCATCAACGCCGCCAAGCCCGACGCGGTGGTGCAGATCAGCGCCTACAAGTCGTGCGCGGCCTACATCCGCGCCGCGCGCGCCGCGGGTTACGGTGGCACGTTCTACAACGTGTCCTTCGTCGGCACCCAGGCCCTGGCCGATGAGCTGGGCAAGGACGGTGCCGGCGTGGTGATCTCGCAGGTCGTGCCCACGCCCTACAGTGCCTCGCGCCCGATCACGCGCGAGTTCATCGACACCATTGGCAAGGGCGGCAACAAGGTGCAGCCCAACTTCTCCAGCATGGAAGGCTTCCTCGCGGCGAAGCTGTTCGCCGAAGGCTTGCGCCGTGCAGGTTCCCGCGTCACGCGCGAGAGCTTTATCAGCGGGATGGAGGCCATTGGCGAAACGTCGCTGGGCGGTTTCCAGATTGCTCTCAGTTCGGGCAACCATGTGGCTTCGCGCTTTGCGGAGCTGTCGATGCTCACCGGCGACGGCAAGGTCCGAACCTGATCCCTCAGCGGATGGCCGCGTAGCGCTGTTCCATTTCCTGCCGCATCGTCCTGCGCAGCTGGGCGGCGGCATGGCGGCGGTGCTCATCGGGCGTGCCGGGCTCCAGCGGCGGCACAGGCGTGGGCTTGCCATGGTCGTCCACCGCGATCATGGTGAAGAAGCAACTGTTCACATGCCGCTGCACCTGCGTGCGGATGTTCTCCGCGATCACCTTGATGCCGATCTCCATGGACGACGTGCCCGTGTGGTTCACGGCCGCCAGGAAGGTGAGGAGCTCGCCCACCTGGATGGGCTGCCGGAACATCACCTGGTCCACGCTGAGCGTGACCACGTAGGACGACGCGTAGCGGCTGGCACAGGCAAAGGCCACCTGATCGAGCAGCTTGAGCACGGTGCCGCCGTGCACCTTGCCCGAGAAGTTCGCGGTGTCGGGTGTCATCAGCACCGTCATGCTGAGCTGGTGGCGAGGGAGTTCCATGCGGTGTTCCAGATGAGGGAGGTGGATCGTGGGATGGCATGGATTCTGACAAGCAGAATAAATTGATTGCAAATATTTGGATATTCGGGCTATTCTGTGGCCCCCTTGGGAACCCGCCACCCTTTGACCACCCCTTCAGGAGAACATCATCAACACCCGACTGCTTTCCCTGACCGTTGCCTGTGTGATGAGCGCCGCCGCCTGGGCCGGCCCACAGGACCCCTCGCCATTTGATGGCACCCGTTATGCGCCTCAGAAGGCGCTGTACGACTTCAACTTCGCCAGGCCGTTGGAGGGCAAGGCGGCCTTTGGCTACATCAAGAACCACCTGCGCGCGATCAAGGAGTACGGTGACCCGGCCAAATCGCACATCGTGATCGTGGCGCACGGCAACGAACTTCACGCGTTTTCGCGGCTGAACCGCGCGGCCTATCCGGACATGTACGACGAGCTCAAGGCGCTCAAGGAGGCGGGCGTGACGATCCGCGTGTGCAGCAATGCCGCGCGTTCGCGGGGCTACAAGCCCGATGAGTTCTACGACGTCATTACCGTGGTGCCGGCGGCCGTCATCGACCTCGCGAAGTGGCAGAACGAGGGCTACAGCTACATGTACGCCGAAATGTTCCCGCGCCTGACGCGCGAGGAACTGGTGAAGCAGACGGTGGAGCTGCAGTAACGCCAGCGGCCGTGTGTTGCGCCGCGGGTGTCAGCGGGCGTCGGGGTCTCCGTCTCGCGGAACCAGCGCATCGGCGGCGCGCAGCCCGTCGGCTTCGGTGCGGTAGAGGTGCAGGCGTGGTCCGTCATCGAGGTGGCCGGCCAGCCGCAGCACGTTTTCCACCGGGAGCTTGATGCCCACAAGGTGCAGGTCGATGCGCTGGCTGTCCAGCTGCTGGCGCAGGCGCCCGAAAGCTTCCGCGCCGGTCGCGTCGATCCAGTTGATGGGGTGGGCGATCAGCATCACGTGCCGTGTGTCCGGGTGGGCGGCGATGTGCTCGGCCACCGCGCGTTCGAAGCCGCTGGCGGTGGCGAAGTCCAGCGCGGCGTCCATGCGCAGGGCATACAGCTGCGGCGCCAGCGGCGGCAGTTTCCAGAGGTGGCGGTCACGCAGACTGCCGTCCGGGTGCAGCCCCACTTCGATGATGCGCGGATGCAGTCGCAGGTAGAGGAAGTGCGACAGCGCCATGAGCACGCCCGCGAGCACGCCCCAGTACAGGCGTGGCGCCGCCAGCACCGTCACGGCGAAGGTGATGCAGGCGATCACAGCTTCCACCCGCGAGAGCTTCCAGAGCTGGGCGAAAGCGCGCGGCTTGATCAGGCCCAGCACCGCCACCACGACGATGGCCGCGAGCACCGCCAGGGGTACGTGGTGCAGCAGGGGAAGGAACAGCAGCAGCGTGATCAGCACCACGGCCACCGAGAAGATCGTCGCCCAGCCCGTCTTCGCGCCTGCGTACAGGTTCAGCGCGGAACGCGAGAACGACGAGCTGGTGGGAAATGCACCGCTCAGACCTGCCGCCAGCTTGCCCAGGCCCTGGCCGATCAGGTCCTGGTCCTGGTCCCAGCGCTGGCCGCGTTGCCCGTTGTCGACCTTGGCGCTGGACGCGGTCTCCAGAAAGCTCACCAGGGTGATCACCAGCGTGGGCACAACGAGCTGCCCCAGCGTGGCCCAGCCCGGCCAGCCCGGCCAGTAGGGCGCGGGCAAGCCCTGGGGCAGGGCGCCGATGACCGCGCCGCCCATGCCCTGGAAGCCAATCGCGTAGCTGATCGCCGCACTGGCGACCACCACCGTCAGCACCGTGGGAAAGCCCGGGCGCCAGCGCCGGGCCAGCAGCAGGATCGCGGCACTGCCGACCCCGAACGCCAGCGACGGCCAGTGCACGAACGGTTGTGTGAGCAGCGTGTCCCAGTTGGAGAAACCGAGCAGGGCGGGCAGCTGCGACGCGATGATGAGCACCGCCGCCGCCTGGGTGAAGGCCATCAGCACCGGCGAGTTCACCAGGTTGAGCAGCCAGCCAAAGCGCGCGAAGCCCAGCACGATCTGGAGCAGGCCTGACAGCAGGGCGAGCCACACGGCCAGCGCCACCCAGCGCGCCGAGCCGGGTTCGGCCAGGCCCGCCAGCGAGGCGCCCACCAGCACGGCGGTGAGTGCCGTGGGGCCGACCGAGAGACGGGGCGATGCGCTGAACAGCACGGCGACCAGCGCGGGGAGCAGCGAGGCATAGATGCCCGTGACCAGCGGCATGCCGGCCAGCGCGGCGTAGGCCACGCCCTGCGGGATCACCATCAGGCCGACCGTGAGGCCCGCCATGGCCTCGCCGCGCAGCAGAGGCGCGTCCGGACGCGGCCAACGCAGAAAGGGAAGCAGGCGTTCAAGACGTGCAGACATACCGTTGATCGTACTGAATTGCAGGGCGCTCGCATGCGGGCACGCGGTTCGTGCATCCACTCTTTCGCTTGGTGCTCATTCCTGCGCAGATCGATGACCAGACGCCACCGCGCAGGAGGAACCGGTCACCCTTGCGCAGTTTCCGTTCTTCCGCCTTGGGGGCTGCGCCGTGGTTTCGAGCATCTTCAGCATATTTCAGAGCGCCTTTGTGCACACCGACAAGGATCCCACTGCGGGCGTGCGGCAGCGGCTGGCGTCCATGCCGGCGTCGCAAGCCGAGGCGATCGTGGCCAATGACGACCTCCGGGGTTTCCTCAAGGCCGTGTTCAGGCTGCATGAAGAGAAGCGCATCCCGGCAGAGGAGTGGGCGGAGATTGCCCATTTCCTCATGGGGGTGAGGGGACAGACACCCCGTTCCGTGCTGCATCTGAACGCGCAATGGCCGGGTGCGGTCGAGTCATGGGGCACGGTGCGCGATCTGCTGCGCACGCCCCGCGCGGGTGCGATGGAACCAGCGTCCAAGACAGTCGCCAAGTTGCAGGCGCTGCTGGCCTACCTGAAGCAGAACGCCCGCAAGCAGTCCTGGTTGTCGCATGGTTTCCATGTGGAATTCAACAAGATGAGCAACGACCGGATCGCCATCGCGTCGCGGCGCATGGATGTGCTGCAACTGGCCACCACGAGCATCGGCCCGATGGATCGCGAGCAGTTGCAAGCCTGCCGGCAACGCATTGCGGCGGTGATGGAGCTGCTGCCACCGGACGATTACCCTTGCATTCGCGATTCACTGTCCAGGCTGTTCAATGAAGCGAACTGGCAGCTGGCGCTGTTCCGCCCACCGAAGGCGGGCACGCCGCCGCCTTCCGGCGAGCGACCGCTCAACGCTGAGGCATGTCCCTGACCGAGTAGCCCAGGCTCACCGTGGCATCCGCGGGTATGGGCGGAACGCTCGCATCCCAGGCCAGCCATTGTTCGCGCATGCGGACCAGCCGCTCGGGCTCACGTGCCATCAGGTTGGCGCGTTCGCGTTCATCCATGGAAATGTTGAAGAGGTACTCGTTGCCGTCCACCCGCAGGTATTTCCAGTCGCCGTCGCGCAGGGCACGCTGGCCGCGGTGGTTCATCCTCCAGTAGAGGGGTCGCTCGAAGCGCTGAGCCGGGTCGCGCAGCACCCGCAGGAGGCTGACGCCATCCAGTGGCCAGTCGGGGTCGGCCTGACCGCCACCGGCCTCCAGCACTGTCGCCGACCAGTCCATGCTCATGCAATGCTGCGTGCTCACCGAGCCGGCCGGGATGGCCGCCGGCCAGTGCGCGATCCAGGGCACGCGGATGCCGCCCTCGGTCAGGTCCATCTTGCCGCCGACCAGTGGCCAGTTGTCCGAGAAACGCTCGCCGCCGTTGTCGCTGGTGAAGACGACCAGCGTGTTTTCTTCCAGGCCGTGTTCGCGCAGCGCGGCCATCAGCCTGCCGATGCCCTCGTCCATGTGGTGGATCATGCGGCGGTAGGTCTGCACATCGCCACCGTGCAGGTGGAACAGGTTCTTTGCAACGTCGCTCGCCACATGGGCGTCGTCGCGTGTTTCCCAGGGCCAGTGCGGCGCCGTGTAGTGCAGGCTGAGCATGAACGGCTTGCCGGCCTTCGCGTCGGCGGCGCGCTGGTGCACGTGGTCCACGGCGCGTTGTGAGAGCACGTCGGTGAGGTAGCCCACCTCGTGGTGCTCTTCCTCGTCGACGTAGAGATCATGTTCACCGCTGGACGAGCAATGGGTGAAGTAGTCCACCCCACCGGCCATGATGCCGAAGAACTCGTCATAGCCCGAGCGGCGAGGGCCGAATGCGGGTGGGTAGCCCAGGTGCCATTTGCCGATGAGGGCCGTGTGGTACCCGGCCTTCTTCAGCAGCGATGGCAGCGTGGGCACCTCGGGCGGCAGGCCCAGCGTGGTGCTGCCCTTGCTGCGGCTGTTGATGGGCTCTTCCATCGCGCCGCGCAGGCGGTACTGGTAGCGCATGGTCATGATCGCGAAGCGCGTGGGGGAGCACACGGGCGAGTTCGAATAACCCTGCGTGAACCTCATGCCGCCAGCGGCCAGCCGGTCGATGTTCGGTGAAACGGCGCCGAAGTCCGCCTCGCGGCCGCCATAGCAGCCGAGGTCGGCATAGCCCAGGTCGTCGCAGACGATGTAGATGAGGTTGGGGCGTTGTGCCTGTGCCATGAGCCGCTCACTCCACCTTCATGCCGGTGGCTTTCACGATCGGGCCGTAGCGGTTGTACAACGCGTCGATGCGCTGGCTGGCCTGGGCGCCGGTGAGGCCTTCGAAGAAAAGGTCGAGGTTGGCCATGCGGGCCTGCACGTCGGGGCGCTTGAGCGCGTCGATGATGCCTCTCTGCAGGCTCTGCGCGATGGGCTCGGGCGTCGCGGCGGGCACCATCACGATGTAGAGCACTTCCTGTTCCAGGCTCTTGAGGCCGGCTTCCGCCACGGTGGGCAGCTCGGGCGCCAGGCGAGAGCGCTGACGGCTGGTGACGGCCAGCGCGGTGATCTTGCCGGTCTGGACGTGCGGCAGCATGCCCGGTGTGGCGAGGACACCACCGTCCACCTCGCCCGAGAGCACGGCGGTGACGGCCGGCGTATTGCCACGGTAGGGGATGTGGGTGATTCTGGCGTGCGTGGACTCCTTGATGACCTCCACGGCCAGGTGGCCGGGACTGCCGCTGCCCGCCGAGCTGAAGTTCACGCCCCTGGTCTTGCCGCCTTCGATCATGTCGGCCAGTGTCTTGAAGCCGGTGGACGGGTTCACACCCACCAGCAGTCCCGACGACGCCATCACCACCAGCGGCTTGAGATCGGCGCGCCTGAACGGCATGTTCGAGTACAGGTGCGGGTTGACCGTGAAGGTGGTGTCGATGCCGAACAGCACCGTGTAGCCATCGGCCGGCGCGCGCGCCACTTCGGCGGCACCGATGTTGCCGGCCACGCCCGCCTTGTTCTCCACCACGAACGGCTGCTTGAGCGTCTCCTGCAGCACCGCGGCCACCGAGCGCGCAAGCAGGTCGGAGGGGCCTCCGGCCGGAAAGTTGTTGACGAAGCGCACCGGCTTGTTCGGGTAGGTGTCCTGCGCGGCGGCGAATGGCAGGGCGGCGGCCGCAAGCAGGGCGAAGGCGAGGCGGAGGGCAGGGATCTTCATGGGAGCGGATGGATGGAAAGAAGAGGAAAAGAAACGAGGCTTGATCACGTCGGAGTGCAATCCGCACCGAAAAAAGCAATGGCCTCCAGAGGCCGCAAGGGTCCGGCTCTGCCGGCCCGTGCTGCCGTCCTTCCTCGACGCGCCGAAGGCGCGCCACGGAGGGGAGAGGCCGCGCAGCGGCGCAGGGAGGTGTTCATGGCTGGTACCCCGATTTCTGAACCACCGGCGCCCACTGCGCGCGGTAGGCGGCCAGCATGCGGCTGGTCTGTTCGGGGGTGCTGGCCACCGGGCCCAGGCGCGCGTCGTTGAAGCGGCGAACGGTCTCCGGGGCCTGCATCACCTCGCGGATCGCCTGGCCCAGTTGCGCCACGCGGGCGGCAGGCATGCTGGCCGGGGCGAAGAAGGTGTTCCAGCCATCAGCGCTGAGGTCCAGCCCAGCTTCCCTGAAGGTGGGAATGGCGGGCGCGAAGGGCGAACGCTTCGCGCTGGAGACCGCGAGGATGCGCACCTTGCCCGCCTCGTGTTGCGGCAGCAGGGTGTCAAAGGTGTCGAAAGCCACCGGAATCTGTCCGCCCATGAGGTCGGTGAGCAGCGGGCCGGAGCCTCGGTAGCCCACCACCTGCGCTTTCACGCCGGCCTTGTCGCCCACCATCAGGCCGAAAAAATGCGGCAGGCTGCCGGTGGCCGGGACGCCGAAGTTGGCCTGTTCCGGGTTGGCGCGCAGCCAGGCCAGCAGGTGGTTGAGCTCGCGCACCGGCACACCCGCACCCACCGCCACGGCGAACTCGTAGCTGCTCGCCTGCGACACCGGCTGGTAGTCCTTCTCGGGATCGTAGCCCGCGTCCTTGAACACCAGCGGCGCAACCAGCATCAACGCCGGGTTGGCCAGCAGCAGCATGTTCTGGTTGGCGGGCGTCGTCTTGAGCTGCTGGGCCGCGATGCGCCCGCCACCGCCGGTGCGATTTTCCACGACCACGGTCAACCCGAGCCTGGGGCCGAGCTTGTCCGCCACGAGGCGCGCAACGCGGTCCGACGAGCCTCCCGGTGCATACGGCACCACCACGCGCAGCGGTCCTTCGAGGGGTTGGGCGCGGGCGGGCAGGGCGGAGGATGCGGCGAGCGCGGCGGTGAGGGAAAGCAACTGGCGTCGCGTGGTCATGTCTTGTCTCCAGGAGGGGCCCGGGTGTTCCCGGTGCAGTCCTTCATGCTATGGAGGGACAATCAATTGCAGAAATCAATCATTGCGGGTGTTTTCCCTAGCCATGGCGTTCCCCGACCGACTCATCGATCCCCAGCGGCAGGCGGATCTGCTGCTGTACCGGCTCTACCGCATCCACACCACCGCCGGCCGGCTGGTGGTGCACATGTGCGAAAGCGAATTCGGCATCACCCGGCGCGAATGGCGCATCCTGTCCTTTCTGGCCGAACGCGAGGGCGCACTGTCGTCACAGCTCGCGGAGCACGCCATGCTCGACCGCGCCCGGACCTCGCGCACGCTGAGCACGCTGGCGGCCAAAAAGCTGGTGGTGCGCCAGCCGCGCCCGTCGGACCGGCGCGAGGTGCATGTGTTCCTGAGCGCGGAAGGACGCCGGCTGTATGGCGAGATCTATCCCCGCGTGGCAGCGATCAACCGCGAACTGGTCTCCAGCCTCGACGCCGCACAGCGTCAGGACCTCGACGCGGCGGTGGACGCGCTGCAGACCCAGGCCAGCCGCATGGTGGCCGAACGGCCGGGGACGCCGCTGGCCCGGGACGGCGGGGATTGACAAGGTCTGTCGGGTGCGGCCCGTCGCGGCGACCTTGAGACAATCCACCGCATGACCTTTGAACTGCTCGCGGCCCTGGGCAAGAGTTTCCTCTTTGCCTTCGCGGCCATCCTCCCCATTCTGAACCCGGCGGCCACCGCGCCCATCTTTCTCGGGCTGACCGAAGGCGCATCGCCATCCACGCGCGCCCTGCTGGCGCGGCGCATTGCACGCAACATGTTTGCGCTGATGCTGGGTTCCATGCTCGTCGGTTCTTACGTGCTCGATTTCTTCGGCATCTCGCTGCCCATCGTGCGTGTCGGCGGTGGATTGATCGTGGCCGCCTCTGCGTGGCGCCTGCTGAACGCGGGGCATGCCACACAGGACAGCCGCGCCGAACTGGCCGACGCCTTCACCCCGGAACAAGCGCGCCGCCAGGCCTTCTACCCGTTGACCTTTCCCATCAGTTGCGGCCCCGGTTCCATCGCGGCCGCGATCACCGTGGGTGTGGCCCTGCACGACCCGCACTTCGCCATCTCGCTCGCCCGCATGGGTGGGGCCATCCTGGCGTTGTTCGCCATCGGTGTGTTGCTCTACTTCGCCTTTCGCTACGCGCAACGCCTCCTGCGGCCCCTCGGTGAAGCCGGCACCCTGATCTTCCTGCGGCTCTCGGCCTTCATCCTGCTCTGCCTGGGCGTGCAGATCGTCTGGGATGGGGTGAGCGAGTTGCTGCGCGGGCTGCTGGAGGCGTTGCCCGCCGCCGCCTGATCAGGCGATGGAAGGAAAGCGCACCACGTTCCCCGTGGGCAGGCGGGCCATCGCCACGGTGAAGAGCGGGTGTTCCAGCCAGTTCGACAACCAGTTCTTCAGGGCCGGCAAGGGCTGCGCGGAGAACCAGGGCGGGTCCACCGCCGCGAACTGGCGCACGAACGGGAAGATCGCCAGGTCCGTCGCACAGGGCGTGTCCCCGCCAAGCTGCGCGGCCCGCGCCAGGCGGCCTTCGAGAGGACGCAGCAGGGTGTCCATCGCCTGCACGCGGTGCAGGACAGGGTCGCTCCCTTCGTGGCGCTCGGGGTACTTGGTGCGGTCCAGGTGGTGCTTGAAAGGTCCGTCGCACAGCGACAGCAGTGCCAGGTTGTCGGCGCCCTGCGCGCGCGACCACCAGCCGTCCGGATCCTGCGCCGACCAGGCCCAGCGCATGATGTCCAGGCTTTGCTCGAGCACATTGCCCTCTGGCAGCACGAGCACGGGCACGGTGCCTTTGGGCGAGCGTTCCAGCATCGCTGCCGGCTTGTCGCGCAGCACGATCTCGTGTGCGTCGAACGCCACGCCTGCCACCAGCAGTGCCATGCGCGCCCGCATCGCGTACGGGCAGCGCCTGTAGCTGTACAGCAGCGGCAGGCGTGGCGCCATCAGCGCAGCACGTCGCGGATCGACGGATCCTTGTCGAACTGCGCCTTGGCGAAGGGGCAGAGTGCGATCACCTTGGTGTCCGTCGAGCGCACCCAGGCCACGAGTGCGTCGAGCAGCTGGCGGCCCGCGCCTTGCCCCTTCAGGTTCTCGCTGACCTCGGTGTGGTCGATGATGATCAGCGCCGGACCGGTGCGGCTGTAGGTCATCTCGGCCAGGCGCTGGCTGCCCTGCTGGATGAAGAAAGCGCCTTTGGAATCCTGTTCCTGGTGCTGGATGGTGTGCTGGGTCATGGCGGTGAGGAGAGGTGGATGGATGCGAGGCTCAGGCCATGACGTCGCGGATCGAGGCGTCACGAGCAAACTGGAGTTTCACGTAGGAGCAGGCCGGGACCACCTTCGTGCCGGTCTTGCGAGCCCAGGCCACCATGGCGTCCTGAAGATGCTGCGCCACACCCTGGCCGCGCAGACCCGGGTCGACATAGGTGTGGTCAACGACGGCGAGGGATGGCTGGGTCCGGCTGTAGGTCATCTCGCCCACGCGTTGGCCGCTGCGCAGGACATGGAAGACACCCCGCGTGCCTTGTTCCTCGTGTTCAATGGCGTATTCCATGGCGGTTGTCCCGGAAAAGATCGCAAAGGTGCAGCCTACCACCCTGTGCAAAAGCGCATGCCCGGGGTGGGCTTTGTCACGCCCCCGATCAAGGGCCGTGCAGCGCACGCCCGATGTCCAGCGTGCTGCGATGCCCCAGGTCCCCCCGGTGGTCGTGCAGCCACCTGTCCGCCGCCTCCCGGCCCATGGCGTGCAGGTTCGCGAGAAAGCTCCACTGCGTGTTGGTCTTGCTCCCCGCGCCCAGCGCGGAGAGCGCCGTCCCTCCTTCGATGAGGTGCACGCGCAGTTGCCGCACGCGTTCGAGCAGGTCGGTACCACCGGCCGGTGGCTTGTCGCCCACCAGTTCTTTCATCATCGCCAGCGTGCGCAGCTCCTTGATCAGGCTGGCATTGAAAGTCACTTCGTTGATGCGGTCGAGGATGTCCCGCGCCGTGGTGGGCACGGTGTCGCGGAGCGTGGGATTGATCTGCACCAGCAGCAGGTCGTCGGCGCGCGTCTCGGTCAACAGGGGCAGCAGCGAGGGGTTGCCTGCGTAGCCACCGTCCCAGTAGGCTTCGCCATCGATCTCCACCGCCTGGAACAAGAGGGGCAGGCAGGCGGAGGCAAGCACCATGTCGGCGGTGAGCTCGTGCTGGCCGAAGATGCGCAACGCGCCGGTGCGCACCTGCGTCGCGGCAATGAACAGTTGCGTCTTGTGGCAGCGGCGCGCGCGGTCGAAGTCCACCGTGTCGACGAGGATGTCGCGCAGCGGGTTGAGGTTGAGCGGGTTGAGCTGGTAGGGCGACAGCGTGTGGCCGAGGGCGTCTGCCGCCTGTTGAAGGGGGTCGGTCCAGGGCTTGAACCAGGGTTCGATCCAGGCCTGCGCCGGCCCCATCAGCGTACCGAGCGGGCTGGTCTGCAGGCTGTAGAACGGCGAGAGTTCCGCCACCCGCGTCCAGAACTGGCGCAGCACGCGCTGCGCGCCTTCGCGGCCGCCGTCCATGAGGTCGGATGCCAGCGCCACGGCGTTCATGGCACCGGCGCTGGTGCCGCTGATCGCGGCGATTTCCAGGGTTTCGTCTTCCAGCAAGCGGTCGAGCACGCCCCAGGTGAAGGCGCCGTGCGAGCCTCCGCCCTGCAGGGCGAGGTCGATGGCCTGTTTCGTGGATGTGGCTTTGTGGCGACGTGATGGCTTGGAAGATGTCATGTGGTGCATTGCAACATGCGCCGCGGCGCTGCTCAAGTGTTCGCTACTGCACAGACGTGCGGACCGCGCTTCCTGCCTACTCATGTCCGCATGAAGCGCCGTTCCCTTTCTGGCTGAACCTCCATGCCCTGGCTCAAGCTTTTGCACATCAGCGCGGTCATCGTTTGGTGTGGCGCCCTGTTGTACCTTCCGCTGATGCTTTCATCCGCCGCTGCCGCGTCGCGGCCGCCGGCCGCTGCACTGCAGAAGCACTGGCCCCGTCAGGTGTTCATTGGCCTGGCCACGCCGGCAGCGCTGCTGGCCATCGGCTCGGGCACCCTGATCTTCGCCCTGCACGGCCCGGTGGCGCCCTGGCTCATGTTCAAACTGGCGGGTGTGGGCCTGCTGGTGCTCGGTCATGGCGCTTGCGGGCTGTTGGTGCTGCGCATCGAGCGTGGCGAGCCGGGCGGCGTGCGCTGGGTCAGTCGCGTGGTGATGTTTCAGTTGCTGTTGTGTCTTCTCGGTATCGCGTGGCTGGTGCTGCGCAAGCCGGCATGAAGCACGCCCGCATCGCCCAGCGGGCGGTTTCAGCTGTCTGTGTGCACGCCCACCGCGTTCTCGTAGACGAGACGGCCCCCGAGGTACGAGGCCAGCGAGATGAAGGCGGCGGTGAGCAGGCTCAGGCCCATGCCCCAGGGCATCACGTGCTCTCCGGGGTCGTCGCCCAGGCGCAGCCGCCAGTTCAGGGTGGCCACCGACAGCATCATCACGGCCATGAGCGCATGGCCCCAGGCCGTCACCAGTCGCCGGATCTCCCTCACGCTGAGGATGTCCACCAGCCCGGCCGCGCTCGCGGCCCAACCGCCCAGCGCGCCCACGCCTGCCAGCCACAGTCCCGCGCGTGCCCAGAACGGATCACCGCCGTAGAGGTAGGCCGCGTCGGTGCCCACCAGCGCGATGAGCGCCGCCACGGGAAAGTGGATCAGCATCGGGTGGATGGGGTGTCCGGCGATGGCGGCGCGGCTCAGGATCGGCTTGGTGCTGGGGCTCGTGCTCATCGGTGCATTGTGGAGCCATCGAGGTTCGCGTGTGCATCTGCGGTCTTGGGCGTGCCGATGCTGTCGGGTTGCGCGGGCGCGCAGTCGATGCTTGATCCGGCGGGGCCATCTGCGCGGGCCATCGCGCTGGTGTGGTGGTGGATGCTCGGCGTGGCGGTGCTGGTCACGTTGGGCGTGGTGCTGGCCTGGCTGCTCGCGATGCGCCGGGGAAGCGGCCCGGAAGGCGTGGCCACGGAGGCGCATGCCGCGCGCCACGGCCAGCGCTGGATCGTGGGTGGTGGCATCGTGCTGCCCTCGCTGGCGATCGCGGCCTTGCTGCTCTTCGGCACGCCGGCCGGCTTGCACCAGCTGCCCTTGCCCGCGTCCTGGTCGGGCGGTGGTGCGCAGGGCGTGGCGCCCTTGCGCGTCGACGTGACGGCGCGGCAGTGGGCGTGGGCACTGCAGTACCCCGACAGTGGCGTGCGGCTGCAGAACGAACTGCGCATGCCGGTGGGTCGCCCGGTCGACATCCACGTGGGCAGCGACGATGTGATCCATTCCTTCTGGGTGCCACGCCTGGGCGGCAAGATCGACGCCATTCCCGGTCGCATCAACGTCGTGCGACTGCAGGCCGACGTGCCCGGCACTTTCCGGGGGCAGTGCGCCGAGTTCTGTGGCCTGAACCACGCGCACATGGTGATGGCGGTGATCGCCATGCCGGCGGATGAGTTCGACGCCTGGCTGGCCGCGCAACCGCGAGAAGGCGCCCGATGAACGAGCCCATCCGATCCACGCCGCCGCACGATGCCGCCGAACTGCATGCCGAGTTCGAGGCGGTCTGGGGCAATCCGCCAGGCTGGCGGGTGCTGAGTGCGGTCAACCACACCAGCGTGGCGCGCCGCTTCATGGTGACCGGCGCGGTGTTCTTTTTCGTCGCGGGCCTGCTGGGCATGCTGTTGCGCGCGCAGCTCGCGCAGCCGGGGCAGGACTTCATGGGTGCGGAGGCCTACAACCAGGCCTTCACCATGCACGGCACGATGATGATGTTCCTCTTCGCCGTGCCGGTGCAGCAGGGGCTGGCTGCCTACCTGCTGCCCAAGATGCTGGGCTCGCGCGACCTCGTGTTCCCGCGCCTGGGCGCGTTCGGCTACTGGTGCTACCTGTTCGGTGGCCTCATTTTCACCAGCAGCCTGCTGCTGGGCCTCGCCCCTGACTCAGGCTGGTTCATGTACACGCCGCTCTCCAGCAACACCTACTCGCCTGGCAAGGGCCCTGACTTCTGGCTGCTGGCTATCACCTTCATCGAGATCGCCACCATGGCCGCCGCGATCGACATCGTGGTGTCCATCCTGCGCGCGCGGGCGGCCGGCATGGGCTTGCACCAGTTGCCGATCTTCGCGTGGTCGATGCTGATCACGTCGCTGATGGTGATCGTGGGCTTTCCGCCGCTGATTCTCGGGAGCATCCTGCTGGAACTCGAGCGCGCGGCCGGCTGGTCCTTCTTCGATCCGACACGCGGCGGCGACCCGGTGCTGTGGCAGCACCTGTTCTGGTTGTTCGGTCACCCGGAGGTCTACATCATCTTCCTGCCGGCGGCGGGCGTGGTGTCGATGCTGGTGCCGGTGTACGCACGACGTCCGCTGGTGGGTTACCGCTGGGTGGTGGTCTCCATGATCGGCACCGGCTTCATCAGCTTCGGGCTGTGGGTGCACCACATGTTCGCCATCGGCATTCCTGCCCTGTCACAGGCGTTCTTCGCCGTGGCCAGCATGCTGGTGGCCGTGCCCACGGGTGTGCAGCTGTTCGCGTGGATCGCCACGCTCTGGAGCGGGCGTCCGGTGTGGAGCGTGCCCATGCTGTGGATCGCGGGCTTCCTGATGATCTTCGTGGTGGGTGGCCTCACCGGTGTGATGCTGGCCTTCGTCCCCTTCAACTGGCAGGTGCACGACACGCACTTCGTGGTGGCGCATTTCCACTACGTGCTCATCGGCGGCATGCTGTTCCCGCTGATCGCGGGCATCTACCACTGGCTGCCGCATTTCAGCGGTCGCCTGCCGTCCGACCGGCTGTCGAAGGCCGGCTTCTGGCTCACCTTCATCGGTTTCAACGGGACGTTCCTGGTGATGCACTGGACCGGCCTGCTCGGCATGCCACGGCGTGTGTACACCTACGAGGCCGGGCTGGGCTGGGACCTGCCCAACCTCATCTCCTCGGTGTTCAGCTTCATCATGGCCTTCGGCATCGCGGCGCTGTTGCTCGATCTCGTGCTGCACTGGCGCCATGGCCGCAAGGCCTCGCTGAATCCGTGGAATGCCGACACCCTGGAATGGGCGAGCGGCACGCCGCCGCGCTCGTACAACTTCGCCAGCCTGCCGCGCATCGCCACGCGCCACCCTCTGTGGGATGCGCCCGACCTGCCCGAGACCATCGCCACCGGCCAGCACGCGCTGGCGCATGCGGCACACGGGCGGCGCGAGACCCTGGGTGTGGACCCGGTCAGTGGCCATGTGCGCGAGGTGTTCCACCTGCCGGGCAATTCCTGGCTGCCACTGGTGGCCGGCACCGTGCTGGCCGTGCTGTGCCTGACGCTGCTCTCGAAGCAATACGCGGTGGCCTGCGGCGTGGCGCTGGTGGCCGTGGTGGTGCTGCTGCGCTGGTCGTGGGAGAACGGACCTCAGAGCGGCACGCCCGCCAACGCGATGGCCAATGAGACCGACGACCTGCCGCGAGGCCTCAGGCTGCACACGCGCACCTTCGACGGCCCCGGTCTCTGGGGCATGGGCCTGACCATGCTGGCCGACACCGCGATCTACGCCTCGCTGCTGTTCGGCTGGCTCTACCTGTGGACGGTGGTTCCCGACACCCAGCCCGCGCAGTCATCCCCGCTGGGCACCTGGCCGCTGGCGGTGGTGACGGCGCTGTTCGCCGCGGGCCTGTGGTGCCTGCAGCGCGTGGTGCGGCGCCTGCGCGCCGGCGGCGACGCGGGCCTGCGCACCCACCTGTGGGGGTCTGCAGCCTTCGGTGTGGCGGGCTGTGGGGTGATGGGCTGGCTGCTGGCCACGGCTGGTCTGCAACCCACGCTGCGCGCGCGCGACGCGGTGCTGTGCTTCACGCTGGTCTTCCTGCTGCTGCACGGCGCACTGGCCGCGGTGCTGTCGGCGCTGCAGGCACTGCGGGTGCACCACGGTCGCGTGAGCCTGCAGGCACCCTATGAGCCGGGCGTGGTGGCCATGCTGTGGCGGTTCTGCGTGCTGGCCCAGGCCCTCGCCTGGGCGCTCATGGCCCTGTTGCCGTTGGCATTCGCGGCGCCATGACGCGAGAAGCCGGTACCGCACCGCGCAAGGACCACGCCTGGCACCTGGTGCTGGGCCTCGCACTGTGGTTTGCCTGGTTCTGCGCCACCTACGGCGGCCTTGCCGCGGCCTGTTCGGTGGCGCCACCGCCGCCCGGGGCCGGGCCGCTGACCTGGCTCAATGCCGTGGCCTTGCTGGTGGCGGCGGTGTGCACGGCGGGCTTCGGTGGGGCCGCTTGGGCATGCGCGCGCGCCGCGCGGCAGGAACGCGCGCACGCGGCCGCCGTGCGGCGGCGCTTCATCGCGCGCTCGTCCGCGTGGCTCTATGCCATTGCCGCGCTGTCCACCGCGTTGGTGGCCTTGCCGGCGGTGCTGCTGCCGCCCTGCGTCTGAGCCGCGCCGCTGCGGCGGGGTCGCAGATGCCCGTGGTCAGCGCGTCGGCAGCGCCCAGGCAATGACGCTGTCGCCCAGCTTCGTGTCCATGCGCTCGTGGCCGCCCACGGCGGCCACGATGTACTGGCGGCCGTCCACCTCGTAGCTCATCGGCGCGGCCTGCAGGCCGGCGGGCAGGCGCGTCTCCCAGATCAGCTCGCCGGTCTCGGTGTCGAACGCGCGCAGGAAGTTGTCCAGCGCCGCGCCGATGAAGACCAGCCCGCCGGCCGTGACCAGCGAGCCCGCGTTGTTGGGCGTGCCCATGGTGAACTTCATGCGCGAGGGAATGCCCATCGGTCCGTGGTCGTAGCCGGTGCCCAGCGGGCGGCGCCAGACCACCTCCTGGGTGCGCAGGTCCACGCCCGTGATATAGCCCCAGGGCGGCGCGATGCAGGGCGTCTCCAGCGGCGACATCCAGGGTTCTTTCTTGGCGCCGAAGGGCAGGCCGGCCTGCGCCATGTAGTCGGGCACGGCGCTCTTGCCCCGGAAGATGGAGACGATGCCCATTTCGTCCATGGTCTCGCGCGTGTAGACGTGCTCGGTGTAGGGCAGGCGGTTGCTGTTCATCACGAGAATGCCGCGCTGCAGGTCGATGGCCACACCGCCCCAGTTGATGCCGCCGTGGTTGCCGGGGTGGGCGATGGTGCCCTGCAGCGTGGGTGGTGTGTAGATGCCTTCGTAGCGCATCTGTTTGAACTGGATGCGGCAGATCAGCTGGTCAAACGCGCTGATGCCCCAGGTGTCGCTCTCGCGCAGCGTTTCAATGTCCTTGTCGGGCTGGCCGATGGTGTTGGGCATGCCGGGCGACAGCGGTTGCGTGGGGGCGGTCCAGTCGCCGTGGTCGGTGCCTTGCGGCACGGCCACCTGCTCCACCGGCAGAAGGGGTTCGCCGGTGGCGCGATCCAGCACGAACACCGGGCCCGCCTTGGTGGCCTGCACCATGGCCGCGCGGCGGCTGCCGTCTGGCATGGGCCAGTCGACCAGATTGGGCGGCGGGCCGAGATCGAAGTCCCAGAGGTCGTGGTTCACGGTGCGGAAGTGCCAGCGCACGCGGCCGGTGCTGGCGTCCACCGCGACGATCGACGAGGTGAATTCCTCTTCCTCGGGCGTGCGCTCTTTGCCGTAGAAATCGCCCGATGCGTTGCCGGTGGGCAGGTAGACCAGGCCCAGTTCGTCGTCGGCCGCCATGGGTGTCCAGACGTTGGGCGTGCCGCGCGTATAGACCTCGCCTTCCGGAGGCAGCCGCGTGGTCTCGGGCCGGCCCAGGTCCCAGGCCCAGCGCAGGCTGCCATCGATGGCGTCATAGCCTCGCACCACGCCCGAGGGCGCGGCGCGTTCCTGTCCGTCACGCACCTGGCCCGTGGGCTGGACGACCACGCCCCGCATGACCACCGGTGGTGACGTGGGGCCGACGAAACCCGCCAGCGTGTTGCCCGTGTGCTCGTTCAGATCGACGTAGCCCTGCCTGCCGAAGCCGGTGCACAGCTTCCCCGTCATGGCATCCAGCGCGCCGAGACGTCCGTCTGCCAGAGGCCAGAAAAGGCGCTGGGGGATTCGGCGGCAATGGGTGCTTCGTGATACGAGACACCACGGCACACAGAGGCTGCGGCCCTCGAAAGCGCGACCGGGTCGGTTTCCGGATTGAAGCGCCAGCGTTCCCTGCCGGTGCTGGCTTCGAGCGCAACCACTTGCTGGGTGGGCGTGCAGATGTACACCAGCTCACCCACTTTCAAAGGGGTGTTCTGGGTGGCGTAGGTGATGTTCGAATCGGGCGCCTTCACGTCGCCGTGCCGGTGGTGCCAGGCGATCTCCAGCTGCGCCACGTTGCCCTTGGTGATCTGTGCCGAAGGCGTGTAGTGGTTGGCAAGGTTGGAGCCCGCCTAGGCGGTCCAGCTGCTGGCGTCGTGGTTGGCGGACACGTTGCCGTCGGGCGAGGGCACGGTGCCGCGGCTGAAGGCTTCGGCCGGGCGCTGGCCATCGCCGCCGCTGGCGAGCAGGATGGTGGAGGGCCACAGCAGCGGGACGAGGATGGCCGCGCCCATCACCAGCGGAAGCCCGACCGTGAGCACCAGGTACGGGCGCCGGTTCATCGGCCATGGGCTGCGCCGCACCGCGGGCCAGAAGGCGGCCGTGATGAGCCCCACCACCGCCAGCCAGGCCAGCCGGGGCACAAGCGCCCAGCCGTCATTGCCCACTTCCCACCAGGCCCACACCAGCGTGGCGAGCAGCAGGCCGCCGAGCAACCAGATGCCCGCGCCCCGGCCCAGGGCGAGGCAGACCGCGGCGGCGGCCAGCGCCACGCCAGCCAGCAGGTAGTACCACGAGCCGCCGAGCATCGCGAGCCGGCCACCCATGACCACCAGCACCAGCCCGGCCATGGCGAGCAACACGGCCCAGGTCAGAAAGGCCCAGCCGGCGAGGCCGCGCCGTCGCGCGATGGGGGTGGGGGTGAGGTCGGTGTTGGCGTTCATGCGCATGCTCCAGATGCGTGCACGCGAACGCGCACTGGGGGTTGAAAGGTGTCAGCGCGGCGGGCCGGTGACGCGCCAGATCACATTGCCCACGTCGTCGGCCACGAGCAGCGCGCCCTTGCCGTCGATGGCCACGCCCACCGGCCGGCCGAGCGCCTTGCCGTCGGCGTCGAGGAAACCGGTGAGCACATCCACCGGCTGCCCGTTGGGCTTGTCGCCAGAGAAGGGCACGTAGATCACCTTGTAGCCACTCGGCGGCTTGCGGTTCCATGAGCCATGCTGGCCGACGAACATGCCGCCCTCGGCAAAGGGGCCGCCCAGGGTGCTGCCGCGCGCAGAGGCCAGACCGAGGGACGAGGTGTGGTTGCCCAGCGCGTAGTCGGGTCGCACGGCGGTGGCCACCAGGTCGGGGCGCGGCGGCTGTGGACGCTCGTCGACCTTCTGGCCGTAGTAGCTGTAAGGCCAGCCGTAGAAGGCGCCGTCGCGCACCGAGGTCATGTAGTCAGGCACGAGGTCGGAGCCAAGTTCGTCGCGCTCGTTGACCGAGGTCCACAGCGTCTCGCCCTGCCAGGCCATGCCCACCGGGTTGCGCAGGCCGGTGGCGAAGAGTCGGCCCTAGCCGGTGGCGCGGTCGAATTCCCAGATTGCCGCGCGCCCTTCCTCATGGGCCATGCCGTGTTCGGCCACGTTGCTGTTCGAGCCCACCGACACGTACAGCCGGCTGCCGTCGGCGCTGGCAATGAGACCCTTGGTCCAGTGATGGTTCAGCGCACCTCCGGGCAGATCGGCCACCTTGGTCACCGGACCACTGGCCCTGGTGTCTCCCGCTTGGTAGGGCACCTTCACCAGCGCGTCGGTGTTGGCGATGAAGAGCTCGTTGCCGACCAGCGCCATGCCGAAAGGTGAGGTGAGGTTCTCGAGAAACACGGAGCTCACTTCGGCGGTGCCGTCGCCGTCGGCGTCGCGCAGCAGGGTGATGCGGTCGGCGCTGGGCGTGGCGGCGCCCGCGCGCTTCATCACCATGCCCATCACCTTGCCCTTGATGCCCAGCAGCTCGTCGCGCAGCGGCCGTTCAGGCGCGTTCGATTCGGCCACCAGCACATCGCCGTTGGGCAGCACGTGGATCCAGCGCGGGTGGTCGAGCCCGCCGGCGAATTTGCTCACCGTGGTGCCGCTCGCGGCGGTGGGCATCTGGCCTTCCTGCCAGGGCTGTGCCTTCGCCACTTTCACGGTGGGCAGCATCGTCTTCACCGGCGCGGGCAGCTCGGGGTCGGGCCCGTAGCCGGTGTCCACTTTCAGTTTTGCCGACTCACCGCAAGCACCCAGCAGCAACGCACTGGCCATGAGCAGTGCAAGTGACGGTTGCCTGGCGGGAAGGGCGTGACGCGACGAGACCATTGAAGGCTCCTTGTGTATGTGGGTGTGACAGCGGGATGGTTTGAAACTAAGACCGATACCCACTGACGTCTGTGCGTTGCGCCACCAACACCGCGACGCTGACGCCCGTCTGGGACAATCGTGCTTTGCCCGCAGAACACCGCATGCCCACCGCCCTGGCGACCGACGCCACTCCCGCAACCCCCGATGCCTTGCCCAGCGGCCCGTTGGCGCGCGAGGCACTCGCGCTGGCCGCTTTCGATCATGTGGTGGCCCATGCCCCGGGCTACCGCGCGCGGCCGGGCCAGCGCGAGATGGCCGCGCACATCGCGCAGACGCTCTCTGGCGTCTCGCTGGGCGACGGTGCGGTGGCCAGCGATGCCCCCTTGCCCGCGCGGGGTATCGCGGTGGTGCAGGCCGGCACCGGCGTGGGCAAGTCGGCGGCCTACGCGTCCACCGTGATTCCGCTCGCGCTCGCGCAGCAGAAGCGCGTGATCATCAGCACCGCCACCGTGGCGCTGCAGGAGCAGTTGATTGCCAAGGACCTGCCCGCGCTCGCGACCACGCTGCCCCAGCCGTTCGCCTTCGCGCTGGCCAAAGGGCGTGGCCGCTACGTGTGCCGCCTGAAACTGGACCAGCTCAGCGGCGGCGATGCGGCCAGCGCCGATCTCTTCGAGAGCGACGACGGCGGTGCCGACACCGGTGCCACGGCTTCGGCCGCAGCGGCCGCGCGCTGGCAGGAGCGTGGCGTGCAGTACACCGCCTGGGCCAACGCGCTGGACAGCGGCAGCTGGGACGGCGACCGCGACCGGCTCGACGAGCCGCCCGACGGTGGCCTATGGGGACCGGTGGCGGCCGAACGCCACACCTGCACCGCGCGCCATTGCCCGAGCTACAACAGCTGCAGCTACTACCAGGCGCGTGCGAAGCTGGCCCAGGCCCAGGTCATCGTGGTCAACCACGACCTGCTGCTCTCCACGCTCGGCCTGCACGCGCTGCCCGCGCCGCAGGACTGCTACCTGGTGTTCGACGAGGCGCACCACCTGGGCCCGGTGGCGCAAGGGCAGTTCACCGCGTCCATGGACCTGATGCGCGGCCAGTGGCTCGACAAGTTGCCGCGCGCCGTGGACGAGGTGGCCGCTGCGATCGAATACAAGCCGACGATCGACGTCGCCGCGTCCGCGCGCGAACTCAAGAGCGCGCAGGGCGAACTCGCCCGGCTCGCCATGCAGCGCATCGGCGCCTTGCCCGCCTGGCTGGACCTCACCGGCCGCGCCGCCGGGCGGGCACCCCTGCGCCCCGGCGGCGGCTTCAACGACGCCGGCGCGCCGGTGGTGGACCGCTTCGAAGGGGGCATGCTACCGGCGGACTGGCTCGATGTGGTCACGACCCTGCACGCCAGCGCCAGCAGCCTGCTCAAGGTGTTCGAGGCGCTGGCCTCACAGCTCAAGACGACCGCGCGCGAAAACCCGGGCGACGCCCAGCGCTGCGCCAGGCTCTACAGCCGCCTGGGCGTGCTGGCGCCGCGCCTGCAAAGCGCGCAGGAAACGGCGAGCTACTGGATGCAGCAGGCCGGCGATGGCCAGCCGCCGCTGGCCAAGTGGCTGGAGGCCGGTGTCAGCCACGGGCTGGTCACCCTCACGGCGCACGCCTGCCCCCTGCAGCCGGGCAGCCTCTTGCGCAACCAGCTCTGGAACCAGGTGCGCGCGGCGGTGGTCACCTCGGCCTCGCTCGTCACCTGCGGCAGCTTCGATCATTTCCTGCACGAATCCGGTCTGGCCTGGGACGGCGCGGTGGCCGCGCGCGAGGTGCAGAGCCCGTTCGACCATGCGCGCCAGGGCCGCCTGATCGTGGTGCAGACGCAGGCCGACCCGAAGGACGTGGAAGGCTACACCCGCGAGATGCTCGCCCTGCTGATGGCTGACCTGCGGCAGGTGGAGCGCGGCGCGCTGGTGCTGTTCACCTCGCGCGCGCAGATGCGTCAGGCGCAAGGCCTGCTTGAGCGCGGTGAGCACGCGGCGCTGCGCGACCGCGTGCTGGTGCAGGGTGAGGCCTCGCGCACCGTGCTGCTGCGCCGCCATGCCGAGCGCGTGGCCGACGGCCAGCCGTCAGTGCTGTTCGGCCTGCAGTCTTTTGGCGAAGGGCTCGACCTGCCCGGTGAGCTGTGCGAGTGGGTGTTCATCACCAAACTGCCGTTCGCTTCACCCAGTGACCCCGTGGGTCAGGCGCGCGCCGACTGGCTCAAGAGCCAGGGCCGCGACCCGTTCAGCGAACTGGTGGTGCCCGCCACCGGTGCACGGCTGCTGCAATGGACCGGCCGCGCGCTGCGCACCGAGACCGACGAGGCCGTGGTCGTTTGCTACGATGCCCGCTTGCTGCGCCAGTCCTACGGGCGGCGCATGCTCAAGGGCCTGCCTCCCTACCGGCTGCAGCGCCGCGTCGATGGCGCGCTGACCGAGGCCTGAGCCTCCTTCCCACGAAGACCCACCAGAAAGCCATCGCCATGATCTTTTCCGTCCTCAAGCTCATCCACGTGCTCGCCGTCATCCTGTGGGTGGGCGGCATGGCTTTCGCGCATTTCTTTCTGCGCCCCTCGGTGCAGACGCTCGAAGCGCCCGTGCGCCTGCGCCTGCTGCAGACCGTGATGAAGCGCTTCCTGTCGACGGTGCTCGTGGCCTCGCTGGTGGTGCTGGTCACCGGGCTGTGGATGATCGGCCGCGTGGCCAAGGAAACCGTGCAGGCTGGCCTGTCCTTCAACATGCCGCTGGACTGGACCATCATGGCCACGCTCGGCATCCTGATGATCGCGATCTTCGGCCACATCCGCTTCGCACTCTTCAAGCGCCTCACGCGCGCCGTGGACGCGAGCGACTGGCCTGCCGGTGGTGCCGCCATGGCCTCCATCCGGGCCTGGGTCTTCGTCAACCTGTGCATCGGCATCGTGATCATCTGCGTGACCTTGCTCAAGGGCTGAATGCCCTCCGCGCGGCCATGGCTTCCCCATTGGCGCCCCTGGGTGGGTACCGCCTCTGGATGATCGCGCTCCTGGCTGCGTTGCTGCAAGGTTGCGCGCTGCCGCCGCTGGACGGGCGCAGCGAGTCCATGGCGCTGTCGAACGCCGAAGCGGCCGCCACCCGCCTGGGCCGTGCGCTGAATGAGCAGGTGCAGGCGCATCCCGGCGAGTCCGGCATCCTGCCGCTGGCCGAGGCGCTGGACTCGTTCGCAGCCCGAATGCTGCTGGTGCGCGCCGCCGAACGCACGCTGGACGTGCAGTACTACATCTGGCGCGACGACATCACCGGCAACCTGCTGCTGGACGCGCTGCGGGAGGCCGCCGGGCGCGGCGTGCGCGTGCGCCTGCTGCTGGACGACAACGGCGTGGCCATGGACGCCAGGCTGCTCGCGCTGGATCGCCATCCCGCCATCGAGGTGCGGCTGTTCAACCCGTTCTCGGTGCGCCAGCCCAAGGCGCTGGGCTACCTCACGCACTTCAGCCGCGCCAACCGCCGCATGCACAACAAGGCGCTGGTCGCGGACAACCAGGCCGCCATCGTGGGCGGACGCAACGTGGGCGACGAGTACTTCGGTGCCACCGACGGCGTGCTGTTCGCCGACCTTGACGTGCTGGCCGCAGGCGCCGTGCTGCCGGCGCTGTCGGCCGACTTCGACCGCTACTGGGCCAGTGCGTCCGCCTACCCGATCGACCGCATCGTGCCCGCTACCAGCGCGGTGCCAGCGCCCACGACCCGCACCGAGGACGATCCGCGCGCGGCGCGCTACCTGCAGGCCTTGCGGGAATCGCGCTTCGTGGCCGACCTGCTGGCCGGTGAACACCTGCCGCAGTGGGCCAGGGTGGAGATGGTGAGCGACGATCCGCGCAAGGGCCTCGGGCTGGCGGAGAGGGAAGACCTCATCACGCACCAGCTGCAGCAGGTGCTGGCCCGCCCACCCGTGGCTTCGCTGGATCTGGTGTCACCGTACTTCGTTCCGACCGCCGCGGGCGTGGACGCTTTCAGCCGGCTCGCGGCCCGAGGCGTTCGCGTGCGCATTCTGACCAACGCGCTGGAGGCCACCGACGTGTCGGCTGTGCACTCGGGCTACGCGCGCTACCGCAAGGAACTGCTGCGCGCCGGTGTCGAGCTGCACGAAATGAAGCGCGGCGCGCAGCCGCAGGGCGGCCGCGCCGGCGTGTCCGGCAGCTCGGGCTCCAGCCTGCACGCGAAGACGTTTGCCATCGATGGCCGGCGCGTGTTCGTGGGCTCGATGAACTTCGACCCACGTTCCGCTCACCTCAACACCGAACTCGGCTTCATCATCGACAGCCCCGTGCTGGCACAGGCGGTGACCCAGGCGTTTGACCGGGACATTCCGGCCAGCGCCTATGAGGTGAAACTCGATGAGAGCGGCGGCCTGGTGTGGATCGAGCGCAGGGAGGGGCAGGCGCTGCGCCACACACGCGAACCGGGCAGCACGCTGGGACGCAGCGCCTGGATCGGCCTGCTGTCGGTGCTGCCGATCGAGTGGCTGCTCTGAAAGAAGCACCCGCCTGCGCCGCTTTCCCCCTCCGTGGCGCGCCTTCGGCGCTTCGAAGGGCGACGGCATCTCGGGCCGGCGCAGCCGGACCCTTGATGCCTCTGGAGGGCACGCCTCTTTCGTTGGGGGTTTGGGAAAGACGGGTTCAGTCGTCGTGGCGGTGGGCCAGCAGGGTGCGCCAGATCAGCGCGCCCAGCGCGGCACCGGCGATCGGCGCGACCCAGAACAGCCAGAGCTGATCCAGTGCGACGGAGGGGCCGAAGAGGGCCGGGCCGGTGCTGCGCGCCGGGTTGACCGAGGTGTTGGTCACCGGAATGGAGACAAGGTGGATGAGGGTCAGGCACAGACCGATGGCCAGGCCGGCGAAACCCGCCGCCGCGCGCTTCGCGGTGACACCGAGGATCACCAGCAGGAACACCGCCGTCAGCACCACCTCGGTCAGCAGCGCGGCAACCATGTCGTAGCCGCCGGGCGAGTGTGCGCCGTAGCCGTTGGTGGCGAAGCCGCCCACCACGGCGCCCGGCTTGCCTGTGGCGATCAGGTAGAGCACGCCGGCGGCGGCCACCGCGCCCAGCACCTGGGCGACCACATAGCCGGGCAGTTCCGCCGCACGGAACCGTCCACCCAGCGCCAGACCGACGGACACCGCCGGGTTGAAGTGGCCGCCGGAGATCGGCCCGAAGGCGTAGGCACCGGTGAGCACCGTCAGCCCGAAGGCGAGCGAGACGCCGGTGAACCCGATGCCCAGTTCGGGGAAGCCCACCGCCAGCACCGCGCTGCCGCAGCCGCCCAACGTCAGCCAGAACGTGCCGAGGAACTCGGCGGACCATTTTTGGAGATTGCTGTATTCCATGCTGCTCACCTAGTCGAGAGGCAGCGGACGATACGCAGGCGCAGCGCGGCACACAAGCGAATTAACAATGATTTGACACATCCCTGTGACCGCGCCGCGCGGGCGCAGGGGGATCGCTCAGTTCGCCGCGCTGGCCGCCGGGGGCGGGCGTTGGCCGAGTATGCGGTGCCACAGCGCAGGCAACGCGGTGGCGATGTCGGGCCGCGAGCCGTTCAGCGTGGGGCGTTGTCCGCCGTTGGCGCGGTCGGCGTCGGTGCCAAGATCGAAATGGAAGGTGTAGTTCGGCTCCTGGCCCATGCGCAGGTCGGTCAGGTACAGGCGGCCTTCGGCTTCCGACACGCTGAAGAAACCGTGTGTGAAGGCCGCCATGCGCGCGACGTAAGGCTCGTCGCGGTACCGGGTGAGCAACTCCGCGCCGCGGTCGTGCACCGTCCACCGCACGTCGCGTGTGTCGTCCAGCAGCGAGTAGTAGCCCTCGCGGTATTGCGTGGAGGTGGTGGCCACGAAGCGCCAGAGCAACGTGTTGAACGGCGAGGGGGTGACCAGCAGGCCGTCAGCCGCCATGCCTTGCTGCTTCAGCGAATCGCGAGCCACCTGCGTGGCGTGGTGCTGTGCGCCCACGCTCCAGGCAAGGTAGAGCGTGCTGAGCACCAGGCCGGCGGCGTTCCAGGCCAGGCCGCGCGCCGACCTCAACCGCAGCGCGGCGACCACACCCACGATCAGGGGTAGCGTATAGGCCGGGTCGATGATGAACACGCTGCCCACGCCGAAGGGGTGGTCGCTGAACGGTCGCAGCAACTGCGTGCCGTACACCGTCATGGTGTCGAGCAGCGGATGGGTGATCAGCACCAGCCACAGGGCGAGCCACCAGCGCCGGAACAGCGCGGCTTCGCCGTGGATGCGCGACACGACCCACGCCAGCAAGGGCGCGAACAGCGTGAGCACGATGAGCGAGTGGCTCTCCGCGCGGTGCAGCGTCATGTTCAGGACGGCGTCACCGTGGTCGATGAAGGCGTCGAGATCGGGCAGCGTGCCACCGATGGCGCCCCACAAGGCGGCCTTCCACACGGCCGTGCGACGGCCCATCACCGCCACGCCCACGGCCGAGCCGAGGGCAATCTGGGTCAATGAATCCATGGCGCGAGAGCTTAGCCGCGCCGGCTCACACCGTGGGTGACAGGGGCTTGTTCAGGCCTGCACCACGATGGGGAACGTGGCGCGCAGGCCGTCGTTGCCAGGGGCGAACGGTACTGTCACTGCGGCGCGGTCCGCCTCGCTCATGCGCCGCCAGATGCCGTCGCGCTCGTTGCCCGGATCGCCTGCCACATAGAGCTGGGTGGTGAGCAGTTCCGCGCGGTCCAGCCGCACCTTCACGTGGATGTGCGGCGTGCGCCCGGTGTAGGGCACGGGTTTCAGGGTGCGGAAGCGGTAGCGGCCATCGCGCCCGACCGTGACTTTGCCGAAACCCTGGAAGGCCGGGTCGGCCCGGTCGCCATCGCCCGGGTGGTGGTAGTGGCCCGCGTGGTCGCACTGCCAGATCTCGACCACCGCACCCGCCACGGGCACACCGGCCAGATCGGTCACCGTGCCATCCACCCAGGCGGGCTGCCCTTTGCCATACACAGCCTGGCCGTTCTTCAGCAGGTCCGCGTCCGAATCGGCGGGCAGGCTCACGGGGTAGAACGGCCCTTCCGTCTGGCGCGGTGTGGGTCGCAGGTTATTCGACTGCGCCAACGCAGGCGAGAGCCAGACCGGGGCCGCCACGGCGGCGGCACTGGCGATGAGGATGCGGCGGCGGGGCAGGACGGGCATGGACTCTCCTGGAATATCTGTCTGATTGGAAGAGCGTCCGGCGTGCAAGTTCCTGATCCAGAACACCGCGGGACTGGCTACGCCAGGCCGCAGGCGTTGCCCCTGGGGGAAGACGCCGCAGGCAGCGCGGGGGGGCTATTTCCCGCCCATCCAGGCCAGGAGCGAGGCGCGCATGGCTTCTTCGACGGACATGTTGATGGGCGTCGTCCAGCTGCGCGGCACGAACACGGTGTAGCCGCCGATCATGTAGCCCATGGGCAGGTAGACGGCCACATGGTCCAGTTCCGCCAGCCCGGGCGGCAGCCCCTGCATGTTCTGCCGTGTGACCAGGCCGACGATGGTCATCTCGTTGTCCGGCAGCTTGAGCATCACGACCTGCTGCTGTGTCTCCTTCTGGCTGGGCGAGAAGTAGTCGGCAAAGCTTTTCAGCGAAGAATAGATGCTCTTGACCACCGGCAGGTTGGTGAAGGGCAGCTCCACCCACGAGAGCATGCGCGCCGTCACGGGCTGGGAAATCAGGAACCCCAGCCCGAAGATCATGGCCGCGCCGATCAGGATACCCAGGCCCGGCAGGTAGAAGTCGCCGACCAGCGGCCGGATTGCCCACATCGCCAGGGTTTCCAGCCAGACGATGAAGAGGTACAGCACGTAGACCGTGAGCGCCACCGGAAGGAAGGTGATCAGGCCGCGGAAGAAGTACTGGTAGATCGGTTTCATGGGGCGTCGGTCGTGGCGTGTGCGGCTGGCGCGGGAGGGACAGCGGGAGGGACAGCGGGAGCATAGCAGTCAGGGTGCTTGCAATGGGCTGCCTGGGCCCCATATGCCTGGTGTTTGCCCATTTCCGGGCCGCCACGCCTGGCGCTTGCGCCAGTTCAGGAACTCCCCTGGAGCCAGGAGGCTCTCAAATCCATGAATGGACTCTTCGATTTCTTCGGCCGCGTGCTGCGTGGCGTGCTCAGGCTGGTGCTGGTCGTGGCCAGCCTCATTTTCGTGTTCAGTCTCTTGCTGGCCGCGATCGTGGTGATGCTGGGCGTGTCGCTCTGGGCGCTGGTCACGGGGCGCAAGCCCACCCCGGCGGTGGTGTTCAGCCGCTTCCGCCAGACCTCGCAGCGCTATACCCAGGGCGTATGGCCGGGAAGCGCGGCCGGCGGCGCAAACCGATCGGCTGATGTGGTCGACGTGGAGGCCACCGAGGTGCCCGACGCCCCGGCCCAGCGGCGTGAACCGGGCGCGCGTTCCGGGCCCGACACCATGGCGCGCGTGCTGCGCTGAACCTCAGTTTTCCGCGGCGCCATTCTGGCGCCGGGCCAGCGCGGCGTCGTACAGGGCGTTGCGTGGCTGGCCTGTGATGTCCGCGCACAGGCGCACGGCGGTTTTCAGGGGCAGTTCGGCCAGCAGCAGGTCGAGCGTGCGCAGGGCGGCCGGGTCCATCGCCTCGGCGTCGGCCGCACCGGGGACCAGCGGGTGCACCATCAACACGAATTCCCCGCGGGTGCGGTGCGTGCCGGCCTGCAGCCAGGCGGGCAGGTCCTGTGCCGGCAGCGATGCGATCTCCTCGAACTGCTTGGTCAACTCGCGCCCCACGGTAAGGGTGCGTGGCCCCAGGGTGGCGAGATCCCGGGCCAGCGCGTCGATGCGGTGCGGTGCTTCCAGCAGCACGCAGGCGCGTGCATCGGCGGCGATCTGCCGCACTTCACGCTGGCGCTCTGCGGCCTTCGGCGACAGAAAACCGGTGAAGACGAAGCGGCCGTCCCAGCCGCTGTGGCCGGCCACGCTGAGCAGCGCCGTGATGCTGCTGGCGCCGGGGATCGGCAGGCTGCGCAGCCCGGCGGCGGCAACGGCCGCCACGAGGCGCGCCCCCGGGTCGCTCACGCCCGGTGTGCCGGCATCGCTCACGTAGGCGATGCGCTCACCGGCCTGCAGGCGCAGCACCACGGCTTGTGCCGCCTCCGCCTCGTTGTGCTCGTGCAGGGCCAGCAGCGGCTTGTGCAGACCATACGACTGCAGCAGCGTGGCGGTGTGGCGCGTGTCCTCGCAGGCCACGGTGTCCACCAGCGAGAGCACCTGCAGCGCGCGCAGCCCGATATCGGCCAGATTGCCGATCGGGGTGGCGACCATGTACAGCGCGCCCTGCGGATAATGCTGGTGCCCCGCCGCATCACGGGCGGCGGCCAGCAGGGATGGAGTGCTTGCAGACAATGTTGTGGACATCCAGAAAACCAGGGGCGTCCGCCCGGAAGGGCGCGGCGCAACAGACCACCAAGAGCCGGGGCGACGCCGCCGAAAGTGCAGCCCTCGCGCATCTGAAGCGCCACGGCCTGTCACTCGTGCAGCGCAATTTCAGAACACCCGGGCGGGGTGGTGGCGAGGTCGATTTGATTATGCGCGAGCCCGACGGCACGCTGGTCTTCATCGAGGTGCGCCTGCGCGCCAGCCAGCGGCAGGGCGGGGCCGGTGCGAGCATCACAGGCGTGAAGCAGCGGCGCATTGTGTTCGCGGCGCGGCACTTTTTGCTCCGGCTCGGCTCAGAGCCTCCATGCCGCTTCGATGTGGTGCTCATCGAGGGCACGTTTGACGGGCCCTCACCCGTGCGCATCGAGTGGCTGAAGGCTGCCTTCGACGCCTCGTTCAGTTTCTGATCATTTTGAAACACCCCTCACCGCTATGATCGCGCCATGCTCCTGCAACGCATCCAGCAACAGTTCATCGACAGCGCCGACCTGAAATACCAGTGTGCGCAGTCCCTGGCCCCGCTGGTGGAATCGGCCATCGCGGCCGTTCTGGCCTGCGTGACCGGCGGCGGCAAGGTGCTGGCGTGCGGCAACGGTGCGTCGGCCGCTGCCGCGCAGCACTTCGCCGCGAGTTTCATGGGCCGCTACGAACGCGAACGCCCCGAGCTGGCGGCGCTGTCTCTCGCGTCCGATGCCGCTGTCCTCACCGGCGTCGCCACCGATTTCGATGCCCGCTCTGTGTTCGCCCGGCAGGTGCGCGCGCTCGGGCAGGCCGGTGACGTGCTGCTGGCGCTGTCCACCAGCGGCAACTCGGCCAACGTGCTCGCCGCTGTCGAGTCGGCGCACGAGCGGGACATGGTCGTGGTCGCGCTCACGGGCGCGCGCGGCGGTCGCCTGGCGCAGCAACTGCGCGATACCGACGTTCACCTGTGTGTGCCGCACGAGCTGCCGGCACGCATTCTGGAGGTGCATCACCTGGTGCTGCACTGCATCTGCGACGGTGTGGATGCCCAGTTGCTGGGCCTGCCCGACGCGTCACATACCCATTTGGAGAGTGCTTCATGACCCGGAAAACCACCGCTTCCCTGCAACGCATCGCTGCCGCCACGCTGGCTGTCGCCGCCCTCGGCGCCACGCTGAGTGCATGCGCCCCCCTCGTGGTGGGGGGCGCTGCGGTGACCGCGCTGGTCGCTGTGGACCGCCGCACCTCGGGTGCGCAACTCGATGACCAGGGCATCGAACTGCGTGCCTCCAACCGCCTGAAGGACGAGCTGGGCGACGCGCATGCACGGTACGCGATCTCCAGTTACAACCGCCGCGTGCTGCTCACTGGCGAAGCCTCGAGCGAGGCGGTCAAGACCAAGATCACGCAGATCGTCTCGGGCGTTGAAAACGTGCGTGAAGTGATCAACGAGCTGGGTGTGACCAGCAGCCCTTCGCTCAAGGAGCGCGCCAGCGATACCCTGATCACGGGGCGTGTGAAGGCCTCGCTGGTGGACGCGAAGGACCTGTCCGCCAGCGCCTTCAAGGTGGTGACCGAGCGCGGCACGGTGTACCTGATGGGTCGCGTGACGCAGCGCGAGGCCGACCGTGCCACCGACATCGCCCGCAACACGCAGAGCGTGGCGCGCGTGGTGCGCGTGTTCGAGATCATCTCCGAGCAGGAACTCGCGAACCTGGGCGCACTCAAGCAGCCCGCACCGGCGAACAGCGGCACCCGTTAAGAACCGGGGGGAGCTGCCGAGGCGGCGCCTTCCAGAACACGGTGGAACCGGCTCCATCGGAGCGGCACGTGTTGCTCCCTTGAGGGGGTGACGTCGCAGGCGGCGCAGGGGGCTATTTCAACCGCTTGATCAGGCTCGATGTGTCGAAGCGCCGGCCGCCCATGGCCTGCACGTCGGCGTAGAACTGATCCACCAGCGCAGTCACGGGCAGCCGGGCGCCGTTGCGCCTGGCCTCGTCGAGCACAAGGCCCAGGTCCTTGCGCATCCAGTCCACGGCAAAACCGAAGTCGAACTTGTCGGCCACCATGGTCTTGCCACGGTTGTCCATCTGCCAGCTCTGGGCGGCGCCCTTGCCGATCACTTCGAGCACCTGGTTCATGTCCAGACCGGCTTTCTGGCCGAACGCGATCGCCTCGGAGAGCCCTTGAACGAGGCCCGCGATGCAGATCTGGTTGACCATCTTGGTGAGCTGGCCCGAGCCGCTGGCGCCCATCAGCGTGAAGGCGCGTGAGAATGCCATCGCGGCGGGGCGAACTGTTTCGAAGGCCGCTGCATCGCCACCGCACATGACGGTGAGTGCGCCGTTCTGCGCGCCGGCCTGGCCGCCCGATACCGGGGCGTCCACGAAGGCAATGCCCAGCGCTCTGGCCGCGCTGTACAGCTCGCGCGCCACATCGGCGGAGGCGGTGGTGTGGTCCACGAAGACGGCCGCAGGCGACATGCCCGCGAACGCACCGTCGGCACCCAGCGTGACCGAGCGCAGGTCGTCGTCGTTGCCGACGCAGGCGAACACGATGTCGGCCCCCTGGGCGGCTTCGCGCGGCGTGGGTTTGTGCGCACCGCCGAACTCCGCCGCCCATGCCGCCGCCTTCGCACTGGAGCGGTTGTAGACGGTGACGTTGTGCCCGGCGCGCGCCAGGTGCCCGGCCATGGGGTAGCCCATGACGCCCAGGCCGATGAAGGCGACCTTGCGGGCAGGCGTGGATTCGTAGGTGCGTTCAGTGATGCTGCTCATGCGGAGAGGTCTTTCATGTGTGTTCCAGAAATGCCGCGGAACTGGCTTGCCCAGGCCGCGGGCATTGCCCCCTTGAGGGGGTGACGCGCGCCTGCGCGGCGCGCGGGGGTGTTTTTACATGATCGTGAGGTGCTCGGTGCCGGCGGCCAGGTCGAGTGACTTGGCGCGCTGGCTGTTGAGCTTGATCTGCAGGCGCAGGTCGTTGAGCGAATCGGCGTTGCGCAGTGCGTCTTCCAGCGTGATGAGGTTGGCCTCGAACGCGTTGAAGAGCGATTGGTCGAAGGTCTGCATGCCCATCTGGGTGCTCTTCTTCATGATCTCCTTGATCTCGGCCACTTCGCCCTTGAAGATCAGGTCGGAGATGAGTGGCGAGTTCAGCATGATCTCGACCGCGGCATGGCGCCCCTTGTTGTCCTGCCGTGGCACCAGGCGCTGCGAGATGAGGGCGCGCAGGTTGAGCGAGAGGTCCATCAGCAACTGGGCGCGGCGCTCTTCGGGGAAGAAGTTGATGATGCGGTCCAGCGCCTGGTTGGCGCTGTTGGCATGCAGCGTGGCCAGGCACAGGTGGCCGGTTTCGGAGAACTGGATGGCGTGCTCCATGGTCTCGCGGTCGCGGATTTCGCCCATCAGGATCACGTCGGGTGCCTGCCGCAGTGTGTTCTTCAGTGCGGCCTCCCAGCTGTCGGTGTCCAGGCCCACTTCGCGTTGCGTCACCACGCAGTTCTTGTGCGGGTGCACGAACTCGACCGGGTCCTCGATGGTGATGATGTGACCATGCGTGTGCTCGTTGCGCCAGTCGACCATGGCCGCGAGCGAGGTCGACTTGCCCGAACCCGTGGCGCCCACCAGGATGCACAGGCCACGCTTGGAGAGCGCCACGTCCTTGAGCACCTGGGGCAAGCCGAGTTTGTCGACCGTGGGCAGCACGGCGGGAATCGTCCGCAGCACCAGGCCGACCTTGCCCTGCTGAATGAAGGCATTCACACGGAAGCGGCCAATGGCTGGCGGCGAAATGGCGAAGTTGCACTCCTTGGTGCGTTCGAACTCGGCCGCCTGCTTGTCGTTCATGATCGATCGCGCCAGCGCCAGCGTGTGCGTGGCGTTGAGCGGCTGTGGCGACACCTTGACGATGGAGCCGTCCACCTTGATGGCGGGTGGAAAATCGGCGGTGAGGAACAGGTCGCTGCCCGAGCGGCTGAGCATGAGCCTCAGCAGATCGTTGATGAATTTCGATGCCTGGTCGCGTTCCATGAATCTCCCCTGTTACCTGCCCTGCTCAGCCCGGGAAGTTTTCCGGGATCTTGGCCTTGCCCCGAGCCTCTGCCGGGCTGATGACGTTGCGTTTGACCAGCTCGGACAGGTTCTGGTCCAGCGTCTGCATGCCCACGCTGTTGCCGGTCTGGATGGCCGAATACATCTGCGCGACCTTGGCCTCGCGGATCAGGTTGCGGATGGCGCTGGTGCCCAGCATGATTTCGTGCGCTGCCACGCGGCCCGAGCCGTCCTTGGTCTTGCACAGCGTCTGAGAGATGACGGCCACCAGCGATTCGGACAGCATCGCGCGCACCATGTCTTTCTCTTCGGCGGGGAACACGTCGATGATGCGGTCGATGGTCTTGGCGGCACTCGACGTGTGCAGCGTGCCAAACACCAGGTGCCCGGTTTCGGCGGCCGTCATGGCCAGCCGGATGGTTTCAAGGTCGCGCATTTCGCCGACGAGGATGGCGTCCGGGTCTTCGCGCAGTGCCGACCGCAGTGCGTTCGCGAAGCTCAGCGTGTGGGGCCCGACTTCGCGCTGGTTGACCAGGCACTTCTTGGATTCGTGCACGAATTCCACCGGGTCTTCGACCGTGAGAATGTGACCGTATTCGGTTTCGTTCAGGTGGTTGACCATGCCGGCCAGCGTGGTGGACTTGCCCGAGCCGGTCGGTCCTGTCACCAGCACCAGGCCACGTGGCCGCAGTGCAAGATCCGCGAAGATCTTGGGCGCGTTGAGTTGCTCGAGCGTGAGGATCTTGCTCGGGATGGTGCGGAACACCGCGCCCGCACCCCGGTTGTGGTTGAACGCGTTCACCCGGAAGCGCGCCAGGCCTTCGATCTCGAACGAGAAGTCGCACTCCAGAAACTCTTCGTACTGCTTGCGCTGGCTGTCGTTCATGATGTCGTAGACCATGCCGTGGACCTGCTTGTGGTCCAGCGGTTCGACGTTGATGCGGCGCACATCACCATGCACCCGTATCATGGGTGGCAGACCGGCGGAGAGGTGAAGATCGGATGCTTTGTTCTTGACGCTGAAGGCAAGCAGTTGGGTGATATCCATCCCAGAGTCCCATGCGGTGTTGAGGTATGACGTCGGATTATGAGCACCATTGAACGCAATCTCCAAGGCTTGAAAGAGCGCATTTCACGTGCTTGTTCACAGGTTGGGCGCGATGGTCGTGAGGTGGTTTTGCTTGCGGTTTCCAAGACCTTCGGACCGGATGCCGTTCGTCAGGCGCAGGCCGCCGGCCAGCGGTGTTTTGGCGAAAACTACGTGCAGGAAGGCGTGGAGAAGATCCTCGCGTTGCGCGAGCCGGGTGTTGCGTCAATGCCAACGCAATGGCACTGCATCGGCCCTTTGCAGAGCAACAAGACACGGCCGGTGGCCACGCACTTCGACTGGGTGCAGTCCGTTGACCGCCTCAAGATCGCAGAACGCCTGAGTGAACAGCGCCCGGAAGCGCTGGCGCCATTGCAGGTGTGCCTGCAGGTGAATGTGGATGGAGGGCTCACGAAGTCCGGTGTGACACCGGTTGAGCTGCCGGCGCTGGCCGAGGCGGTTTCGAGGCTGCCGAATCTGCGCTTGCGCGGCCTCATGTGCATTCCCGAGCCCGCTCCCACCTTCGAGGCACAGCGCGCGGTGTTCCTGCAGGCGCGTGCGCTGTTCGATCAGCTCAACGCCGACGGCTTCGCGCTCGACACGCTGTCGATGGGCATGAGCGACGACCTGGAAGCGGCCGTGTCGGCCGGTTCGACCATGGTGCGCGTGGGCCGCGCCGTGTTCGGCGACCGGCCGCTCAAGCTCACTTCCGTGGCTTGACCGAGCCGCAATCGGCCGAGAGCCACTTGCCTGAGCCATCCATGGTCATGGTCTGCGGCTTGCCCTGGTGCGTGGTGTTCACCACCATCTTCATGGTGTAGGCCGTGTCGCCGCTGAAGGTATAGGTGCCCTCGCCGGACGACGGCGGCTTCTTGCAGACGAAATTCATCTTGAGTGCGTTCGCACTGCGCGAGGTGACGGTGCTGGTGCAGTCACCTTCGCTCTGCATCGGCATGTCCTGTTTGGCGGCCATCTCGGGCGTGATGCACATCTTCATGGCCATGCCACCGCCCGCGCCCGCCGATGGCATGCTCATGCCCTGCTTGGCCAGCATTTCTTCCATCTGCTTGCGCTGCGCGGGTGGCATGCTGGCCATCTGCTGCTGCATCTGCGCCATGGCCTGGTCCATCTGCGGATTCCCGCCCATCTTCTGGTTCATCTCCCACAGACCGGGCTTGATGGTCTGTGCCTGCGCGGCGGCGGAGAGGAAGAGGGCGCTGAACAGCAAAATGCGGGTGGTGCGGGACATGGCGGCTCCGGTGGTGAAGCGCCACATTGTGCTGCGCGGTGCCGTCGTGTCAACGGCGACGGCACTGCGTCACAAGGGCAGCCGCGAACTGTTCTTCACCTCTTCCATCACCGCGTAGGTGCGCGTCTCACGCACACCCGGCAACCGCCACAGCACGTTGCCCGCGAATTCCCGGTAGGCCGCCATGTCGGCCATGCGCGTCTTCAGGAGGTAGTCGAAGCCACCGGCGACCATGTGGCATTCCATGATCTCGTCGCGCACGTGCACGGCCGCCTTGAACTCGTTGAACACGTTGGGCGTGGTGCGGTCGAGCAGCACTTCAACGAAGACCATCATGCCGCGCCCGAGCAGGAGTGGATTGAGCCGCGCTTCGTAACCCAGGATGTAGCCATCGCGTTGCAGGCGCTGGGTGCGCGCCAGCACGGCGGTGGGGGACAGCGCCACCGCTTCGGCGAGCTTGAGGTTGGTCAATCGGCCGTCCGCCTGCAGCAGCTGCAGGATTTTCAGATCGATCCGGTCGGGTTCCTGGATGTCGGGCATGTAGTGAATTATCCGGTTGACGATTTGTTGTTTGGTGAAAAATTTTGTGAATCGAGCGGCACCATGCGTGCATTCACCAATTCTTCGGAGTTTTCATGCCGCGTGCCCAAGACCGTCTGCCCTTTCCCTATCGCCCGGAAGCCGGGGTGCTGGCCCAGCGCCTGAGTGCCTTGCAGGGTGGACTGGACTGGACCGCCGCGGCCGACCAGGCCGCACCCTGGGTGCGGTCCGTGCGCGAGAACCCGCCGCCTTTCTGGGCCATGGAAAGCCTGCTCAAGGAGTACCCGATCTCCAGTGCCGAAGGCCTCGCGCTGATGCGCCTGGCCGAGGCGTTGCTGCGCGTGCCGGATGCCGAGACCGCGATCGCGCTCACCGCCGATCAGCTGGGTCGTGCCGATTTCGACGGTGCGGCCGACTCCACCCTGGCACGGCTGTCGTCCACCGCCATCGCGATGTCGAAACACTTCCTGCCCCAGGCCGGTGGCGAGCCAGGCCTGATGGCCAAGCTGGGTGCGAAGACCGTGGTGGCGGCCACGCTGCGCGCCGTGCAACTGCTCGGGCGCCAGTTCGTGCTGGGGCAGACCATCGAGGAGGGCATGAAAGAGGCCGCCTCGGCCCGCAAGCGCCAGGCGAACCTGCGCTTCAGTTTTGACATGCTGGGTGAAGGCGCTCGCACCGATGAGGATGCCCTGCGTTACCTGGCCAGCTACCAGCATGCCATTGCCGCCATCGCCCGCAGCGCCGATCCGCAACAGCATCCCGCCCGCAACGATGGCATCTCCATCAAGCTCAGTGCGCTGCATCCCCGCTATGAGGACGCGCAGCATGCGCGCGTCATGCGCGAACTGGTGCCGCGCGTGTGGTCGCTGTGCGAAGCCGCCGCCCGCGCCAATCTCAACCTCACCATCGACGCCGAAGAAGTGGATCGCCTGGAGCTTTCGCTGGACGTGTTCGAGGCCCTGGCGGCACAGGTGGCCCAACGTTGCCCGCAGTGGCAGGGTTTCGGGTTGGCGCTGCAGGCCTACCAGACGCGCGCGGTCGAACTGATCGACCATGTGGCGGTGCTGGCCCGCCGGCATGGCGTGAAGTTCATGTGCCGCCTGGTCAAGGGCGCCTACTGGGACGCCGAGATCAAGCGCGCGCAGGAGCTGGGTCTGCCGGGTTACCCGGTGTTCACGCAGAAGCCGCACACCGATGTGAGTTACCTGGCCTGCGCGCGCGCGCTGCTTGATGCGCCCGACGCGATTCACCCACAGTTCGCCACGCACAACGCAGGCACCATCGCCGCCATCCTGCAGATGGCGACCGGGTCGTCCGCCACCTTCGAGCTGCAACGGTTGCACGGCATGGGCGAAGGCATCTACCGTGAGGTGCTGCAGGACCCGGCCGTGTCGTGCCGCGTCTACGCGCCGGTGGGTGCGCACCGCGACCTGCTCGCCTACCTCGTGCGCCGCCTGCTGGAGAACGGTGCGAACTCGTCCTTCGTGCACCAGCTGGCCGACGAATCGGTGGGCATGGACGAACTGCTGGTGTCGCCGCTGGAGTGTTCGCTGCCGGATGCGGTGGCCGGGTCGGGGTTGCCGCTGCCACCGGCTCTCTATGGCGCGGCGCGGCCCAACAGCCAAGGCCTGGACCTGGCCGTGGTGGCTCACCGCGAACCCTTGCTGGCCGCGCATGCCGCGCTGGTGGTGCCCGCCGTTCCCGAAGCCGACGCGGCCAGCGCCGCCTCGGCCGTCGCGCGGGCTGTGCAAGCCTTCTCGGGTTGGAACCACACGCCCGTGGCCGAGCGCGCCGCCACGTTGCGCCGGGCCGCCGACGCCATGCAGCAGCAGATGCCGCGTCTGTGTGCGCTGCTGGTGAAGGAGGCGCACAAGGGATGGGGCGACGCGGTGTCCGAAGTGCGCGAGGCGATCGACTTCCTGCGCTACTACGCCAACGAGGCCGGGCGCGTGATGGCGCCGCAGAACATGCCAGGTCCCACGGGCGAGAGCAACACCTTGCGACTGGAAGGGCGGGGTGCCTGGGTGTGCATCAGCCCCTGGAATTTCCCGCTGGCGATCTTCACCGGCCAGGTGGCGGCCGCGCTGGTGACAGGCAACACCGTGTTGGCCAAGCCCGCTGAGCAGACGCCCGCCATCGCTCAGGAAGCGGTGAACCTGCTGCGCGCGGCCGGTGTGCCTGCCGACGCCCTGCAGTTGCTCCACGGGCCGGGCGAGACCGTGGGCGCGGCCCTGGTGGCGCAGCCGGGCGTGGCCGGCGTGGTGTTCACCGGCTCGACCCAGGTGGCCAAGGTCATCCAGCGCGCCCTGGCCATGAAAGACGGCCCCATCGTGCCCCTCATCGCAGAGACCGGTGGCATCAACGCCATGCTGGTCGACAGCACCGCGCTGCCCGAACAGGTGGCCGACGCAGTGGCGCAGAGCGCCTTCCGCAGTGCGGGCCAGCGTTGCTCGGCGCTGCGCCTGCTGTGTGTGCACGAGGCCGTGGCCGATGGCGTGATCGCAATGATCCGTGGTGCGGCGCACGAACTCGTGGCCGGCGACCCCGGTGACTTCGCGACCGATCTGGGGCCCGTGATCGATGCCGACGCCTTTGATGGCATCGCGCGCCACCTTCGACGCCTCGCCGCCGAAGCCAAACCGTTGCTGGCATCCGCGCCCTCCACGGCGCTGCCACACCTGGTGGCGCCGCAGATGTTCGAGGTACGGTCGATCACCGAAGTGACGCAGGAGATCTTCGGACCGGTGCTGCAGGTGGTGCGCTGGACGGGTGATCCGATGGCCGTCATCCAGCAGGTCAACGCCCTGGGCTATGGCCTCACGCTCGGCATCCAGACCCGCATCGACAGCCGGGCGCAGGCGCTGGCGGGGGCTGCACGCGTGGGCAATGTCTATGTGAACCGCAACATGATCGGTGCCGTGGTCGGCGTGCAGCCGTTCGGTGGCGAAGGCCTGAGTGGCACGGGCCCGAAGGCAGGTGGGCCGAACTACCTGCCGCGCTTCTGCGCCGAACAGACGCTGACCATCAACACCACGGCAGCCGGTGGCAATGTGGCGTTGTTCACGGGCTGAACGGGGGGCTTGCGTTCACGCCAGCACCAGCATGCCGGCCGTGGGGTTCTGCAGCAGCGCGTCCAGCGCCTCGATGGGCAAGGGCTTGGCAAACAGGTGGCCCTGGAACTGGTCGCAGCCCTGGTAGGCCAGGAAATCGCGCTGCTCCTGGGTTTCCACGCCTTCGGCCACGACCTGCAGGCTCAGACTCTGTGCCAGCGCGATGATGGCACGCGAAATCGCCGCGTCGTTCGGGTCGGTCAGCACGTCGGCGACGAAGCCCTTGTCGATCTTGAGCTGGTCCAGTGGCAGGCGTTTGAGCACCGAGAGCGAAGAGTAGCCGACGCCAAAGTCGTCGAGCGAGAGCGTCACGCCCAGGGCCTTGAGCATGCCCATCTTGTCGATGGTGATCTCCATGCGGTCGGCCAGCAGGCTTTCGGTGAGTTCGAGTTTGAGCCGGTGCGGGCGGATGCCGGTGCGCGTGATCGCCGCCATCACCATGTCGACGAAGTCCGGGTGGCGGAACTGGCGCACGCTCACGTTCACCGCGATGCTCAGGTTCGAAGTCTGCGGCCGGTCGGCCCAGGCCGCGAGCTGTTCGCAGGACTTCTCGAGCACCCACTGGCCCAGCGGCAGGATGAGCCCGGTGTCTTCGGCCACCGGGATGAAATCGGCCGGGAAGATGAGGCCGCGTTGTGGGTGCTGCCAGCGCACGAGCGCCTCCACCCCGGTGATCACGCCGACACGGTCCACCTGGGGCTGGTAATGAACGACGAATTGCTCTTCATTCAGTGCCACGCGCAGATCGGAGCCCACCGTGGCATTGGCGGTCACCGTGGCCTGCATGTTCGGGTCGAAGAAGCAGAGCGTGTTGCGCCCCAGCGACTTGGCCTGGTACATGGCCAGGTCGGCCTGCTTCAGCAGCTCGCCCACGTCGTTCTGCTGCCCGTTGAACGAGGTCACTCCGATGCTGGGTGTGGTGAAGTGCTGGTGGCCGTTGAGCTGGAACGGCTCGCGCAGCGTGTTGAGCACCTTCTCGGCGAGTGCGGTCGCCTTGAAGGCGGCGGCATCCGGGTCGGTGCTGAGGTCGTCGACCATCACCACGAACTCGTCGCCACCCAATCGCGCCACCATGTCGGTCTTGCGCACGCTCTTGGTGAGACGCGCCGCCACCTTCTGCAGCAACTGGTCGCCCATCTGGTGGCCCAGCGTGTCGTTGAGGATCTTGAAGTTGTCGAGGTCGATGAACATCAGTGCACCATGCTGGCCAGAGCGAGCGCTCGCGGCCAGGGCCTGCTGCAGGCGGTCCAGCAGCAGTTGCCGGTTGGGCAGGTCGGTCAGCGCATCGTAGAAGGCCAGGTGGCGGATCATGTCCTCGGCGGTCTTGCGCTGCGTGATATCCCGCCCGACTGCCACCCAGTGCGTCACCTCTTCGGCGGTGGCCTGCACCGACACCACTTCCAGCTCCACCCAGAACATCGCGCCATTCTTTCGCCGCACCATCAGCTCGGTGCGCGCCTGCTGGGTCTGCTGCAGGCCCAGCGCGAGCTCGCGCAGCTTCGGGATGGCGGGGTCCAGCTCGAGCAGCATGCGCGGCGTCTGCCCCAGCACCTCCGCGCGGCTGTAACCGGTGTGCTGTTCGAATGCATCGTTCACGAACACGATGCGCGGTTCCGTGTCGTTGGTGCCTGCGCCGGTTTCAGCGATTGCGACGATGTCGTTGAGCCGGGACACGCTGGTCTCCAGCAGCATGAGCTGTTCCTGCGAGCGGCGCCGTTCGGTGACGTCACGGAAGTACACGGCGAGGCCTTCGGCGAAGGGGTAGGCCCGCACCTCCAGCCACTTGCCCAGCGTGGGGAAGAAGTCTTCCAGTTCCACGCGGCGGTTCGTGTTGAGCGACCTGGTGAGCTGGTCCTTGAGGCGCTGAGCGAGGCCGGCGCTGAAGCCCTGCCATACTTCCAGGCCCAGCAGATCTGCTGTGCTCTTCTGCAGCAGCCGCTCGCTCTCCTGGTTGAGGTAGGTGAAGCAGCACTGTCGATCCAGCGTGACGAACGCCTCCGTGATGCTGGCCAGCGTCGTGGTCAGTCGCATGGCGAGGCGCAGTGTGTCCTGCTGCGCCTGCTTCTGGGCAGAGATATCCTGAATCGCACCCTGGATGCGCACGATCTGCCCGTTGGCGCGTCGCACGGCGGTGCCCACAGTGCGCACCCATTTGGGCACGCCGCCATCGACGACGACCTGGATTTCCTCGTCGAACCCTTCGCCTTGCTGCGCGCAACGCTCCAGCCGCTGACGGATGCCGTTGCGCCACTCCGGGGCATATCGCTGCACCATATCCTCGAGGCTGCGGATCTGGTGACGGCCGGTCAGGCCGAGGATCGTGGCGAACTCGTCCGAATGGACCACCTCTCGGGTGGAGAGCTGCAGCGACCAGCTGCCCGCGCCCGCGGTGTGTTCGGTCAGATTCAGCCGGCTTTCGCTCTCACGCAGCACATTGGCGTTGTATTGCTCACTCTGCTCACAGCGGCGCGCCAGCGCCAGCACGTCAGCGGCATGCTGGGCCAGCAGCTGCAGTGTGGCGTCACTGACGGGCTCCCGGGCGTCGCGGCCCAGCAGCAGCAGGCCCGATTGCCCCACTACATCGAACACCGGCAGCCAGTGCCTGTACCGGAAAGGGGCTTCGGCCTCGGCCAGCACGCGCTCGCTGTCCGTCCTGGTTTTCAGTAGCGGTGCGCAGGCCCCCAGTGACTGTGTCGTCTCTTCAGGCGTCAGGCCGTGCGAGCCCAGCAGCAAGGGCGGCTCGTGCGACATGTCGACCAGCAAGGCGGCGTCGGCGGCCGCGAACTGCGCGGCCATCTGCGTCAGGCGGTCCAGTTCGCTGCGCTGGGTGGGCACCATCCAGGCGCCCGTGCGCTCGGAGGCCGGTTCGGCGTTCAAGGGGGGGCGGTTGTCGGGAGCGGGGCGCATGGGGGTGGGGTATCGGTTCGGTCCAGGGCGCAGCATACAGACGGCTTGTCATCGGACGTACATCCGCCGTGCCCAAGCTGTCCTCTGACGCGTGAACTTCTGCACGGCCTCCCCAAATGTGGGGAAAGTTTGTAACGAAAATGTTGGATCTTGTTGCTTATGTTCTAACATCGGGCCATGCAGGCGCAAGGCTGTCGTTTTGAACCTCCGGTCCCATCGCATCGCCATCATCGAACCAGGAAGGGTTGATTGTGAGCACACTCGCAGAACTCAGGCAATACAGTGACGTGGCCAGCCTGAAGTCCGCGTTGCACCAGCTGTGCAGCGAGTTCGGGCGTATCACGCGGCTCGACATCCTGACCGCCATGCACGAGGGCACCAAACAGGCGATCTGTTTCCTTCGCATGGAGCGGCCTGAGCAGGAGCAGGTGCTCATGAAGAGCCTGGGCGTGGGCCGTTTCGGCGGCGAGGTGGTGTTCGTGCTCAACCTCAACATGCCCGTGGCGGCCGAGGACGGCCCGTCGTCCCAGTGGGCCGATTCCGACATCTACTGATCGCGGTCCCCACGCCCGGCGTTTCATGGCCTCGGGCGCTTGCCTCGCCCTGTCTCCCGATTGACCCCTGCGCGCCCTGCGGCCGCGCAGAATCCGCGCATGAACTCCCTGCGCTCTCCCCTGGCTGCCCAGATCGTCCAATGGCTCGTGGCACCCGGTGATCGGGTGCGGCAGGGTGATGTGCTGGTCGTGCTGGAGGCCATGAAGATGGAGCACGAACTGCGGGCGGACGCACCCGCACGCGTGCTCGAACTGTTGTTTGCCGAGGGGGAGGTCGTGCAGGCGGGCGACATTCTGCTGCGAGCCGAAGCCGTGCACGATCCGGCGCCTCCAGGCGCACGAGACACAAGCGTCGCCGACGTGCCGCAAGCGGCGGGGGTGAGACCTGACCTGCAGCGGCTGCAGACCCGCCTGGGCCGCACCCTCGACAGGGCGCGGCCCGAGGCGGTGGCCCGTCGCCATGCGCTGGGGCTGCGCACGGCTCGGGAAAACATCGCCGACCTGTGCGACGAGGGCAGCTTCATCGAGTACGGCGCGCTCGCGGTGGCGGCCCAGCGAAGCCGCCGCAGCGAGGAAGACCTCATTGCCCATACACCCGCCGACGGCATGGTCACCGGGATTGGTTCGATCAACGCCGCTCAGCACGGTGCCGAGCGATCGCGCGCGGCGGTGCTGGCCTACGACGCCACCGTGCTCGCTGGCACGCAGGGCATGCGCAACCACCAGAAAACCGACCGGCTCCTGGGCATCGCGCTGTCGCAGCGGCTGCCTGTGGTGTTGTTCGCCGAAGGCGGTGGTGGCCGGCCTGGCGATACCGACATGCCCATCGTCGCCGGCCTGCATGTGGGCACTTTCGGTGCGTTCGCCCGGCTTTCAGGGCAGGTGGCGGTGGTCGGCGTCGTCAGCGGTCGTTGCTTCGCCGGCAACGCGGCGCTGCTGGGCTGCTGTGACGTGGTGATTGCCACGCGAGGCAGCAACATCGGCATGGGCGGACCGGCCATGGTGGAGGGCGGCGGGCTGGGTGTGTTCAAACCCGAGGAGATCGGGCCCAGCGCGGTGCAGCACGCCAACGGCGTGATCGATGTGCTGGTGGAGGATGAGGCCGGTGCGGTGGCTGTGGCGCGCCAGTACCTGTCGTTCTTCCAGGGCCCGGTGGACGATGCTCCTGCCCCCGATGTCCTCGCCCTGCGTGAGGTGGTGCCCGAGAACCGGCTGCGCGTGTACGACACCCGGGCCGCGATGGACGCGCTCGTCGACGTCAGCAGCCTGTTGCCGCTGCGCACCGGTTTTGGCGCCGGCATCCATACCGCGCTGGCGCGCATCGGTGGTCGCCCGGTGGGGTTGATGGCGAACAATCCCCTGCACCTGGGGGGTGCGATCGACGCGGACGCGGCGGACAAGGCGGCGCGGTTCCTGCAGCTTTGCAATGCGCATGGCCTGCCCATCGTGAGCCTGGTCGACACGCCCGGCTTCATGGTGGGGCCGGACACCGAGGCCCGCGCGCAGGTGCGTCACGTGAGCCGGCTGTTTGTGGTGGCGGCCGATCTGCGCGTCCCCTTCTTCAGCGTGGTGCTGCGCAAGGGCTACGGGTTGGGTGCGATGGGCATGACGGCAGGGGGCTTCCATGCGCCGGCCTTCACCGTCGCCTGGCCCACCGCCGAGTTCGGTGCCATGGGGCTGGAGGGCGCGGTTCGCCTGGGGTATCGCAAGGAGTTGGAGGCGGTACCGGAAGGGTCGCAACGCGATGCCCTGTTCGAGCGGCTGCTGGCACAGCAGGTGACCAACGGATCGGCGGAGCAGATGGCCACCACGCTGGAAATCGACGCGGTGATCGATCCGGCACACACGCGGGACTGGCTGCTCAAGGGGTTGGCGGGCGCGAAGGTCTCGGAGCCCCGCCCGGGGCGCTTCATCGATACCTGGTGAAACGGCGGGGGGCGCCGCCGGTTTACATCAGGTCGCCGAAGCCCGTGGTGCGCACGCCCGCGCTGGGCAGTTGCGGGGCAGTCTGATTGATGTTGATCCAGAACTCGCACACGTGCTTCATGGCGCTGAGGAACTGCGAAAACTCGGTCGGCTTGGCGATGTAGGCGTTGGTGCCTGCGTCGTAGGCGCGCAGGAGGTCACTGGGTTCGGTGGAGGATGTCAGCACCACCACCGGGATGTGGTGCAGGTTGTCCGATCCCTTGATCTCCCGCAGAACACCGATGCCGTCGAGCAGCGGCATCTTCAGGTCCAGCAGGACCAGCATCGGGTTGCTGCCCGATCGGTTGGTGAAACCGTTGCGGCGGTGCAAGTAGTCGAGTGCCTGCATGCCGTCCGACACATGTGTGACGCGTCCATCCAGCCCGTGGCGCGCGAGAGCGAGCTTGGTCAGCTCGGCGTCGTCAGGGTTGTCTTCAACGAGAAGGATGGCGTCGGCGTTTCTGCTCATGGTTCCAGGGCGGCCGGCATGGAGTCGGTGGGGGACTCGAACCCGTGGACGCCTTCAAAAGGTAGCGAAAAATAGAACACACTGCCCTCTCCGAGCTGGCTTTCAGCCCAGATGGTGCCACCGTGTCGCTCGATGATGCGCCGCGTCAATGCAAGGCCAATGCCAGTGCCTTCGAACTCCGAGGCGCGATGCAGGCGTTGGAAGACGCCAAACAGCTTCTGGGCGTATTTTGTGTCAAAACCCACGCCATTGTCACGAACAAAGAAGGTATAGCCGACAACTGGGTCCATGCTCCAACCCACCTCGATGCGCGCGCGCTCCCTCGGGCGGGTGTATTTGTAGGCATTGCCCAACAGGTTTGCCCAGACCTCGCGCAAAAGGAGTGCATCGCCCTGCACCACCGGCAGGTCGGGTGCCACCACCCAGTCGACCACACGGCCTTCCGTGTCGTGCCCGAGCTGGCTGACCACCGCATCCACCAGGAGGGTGAAGTCGACCGCGGTCAGGTTCACCGCTGACCGGCCCAGGCGCGAGAAGGCAAGCAGTCCATCGATGAGCTGGCTCATGTGACGGGCCGAATTGCCGATTGTGCTGAGGTAGCGGGCGCTCACCTCATCGCAATTGCCGCCCAGGTGCTCTTCGAGCAGGCTGACGAAGCTGGAGATGTGGCGCAGCGGAGAGCGCAGGTCGTGGGAGACCGAGTAGGAGAACGATTCCAGGTCCTTGTTGGCCGCGAGCAACTGCTCGGTGCGCTCCACCACGCGGTTCTCAAGCTCATCGTTGATGTTGCGCATCAGATCGTCGAGCCGCTTGGCGTCGGTCATGTCCCGGTTGATCTTGGCGAAACCCTTGAGTTCTCCGCTGTCGTCGCGCAAGGCGATCAGCACCGAGTGCGACCAGTATTGCGAGCCGTCTTTGCGGGTGTGCCAGTTGTGCAGCTCGTGTTGTCCTCGCGAGGCAGCCAAGCGCAGCATCTGCATGGCGCTGACCTTGCCGTGCTCCGGGTTGACCGGGTCGAACAGCACGCCATAGTGGCGGCCGACCATCTGGGTCGGAGAGTAACCGTCCATGCGCTGGGCGCTGTCCGTCCAGTCGGTGATGGTGCCGTCGGCATCCATGAAGAAGATGCAGTAGTCGCGCAGGTTGTCCACCATGAGGCGAAAGCGCTGCTCGCTCTCCAGCAACTCCAGCGAACGTTCGCTGATGCGCTGCTCCAGTTCCTCGTTGAGATGGACCACGCGTTCCTCGATGCGCTTGCGTTCGGTGATGTCGATGATCTGGACGAACAGCCCCTGCACCATCCCCTCATCGCTGAAGTCGGGCAGGTAGCTCGCGCTCACGAAGATCTGCTGGCCGTCCACCGTGGGTCGCCACGTTTCGAAATGTTGGGGCTGTCCGGCCAGCGCGGAACGCATGCGGGGCTCGATGTCGGCCCACACGTCGGGGCGCACACACTCGCCGATGTGCCGGCCGATGATGTACTGGGGGTCCATGCCGTAGACACGCAGGTGCTCGGCATTCGCGAAGCGGAAGTGCAGGTCCGCGTCCAGGTAGGCGATGAGGCCAGGGACATGGTCCGTGATGGTCTGCAGGAAGCGCTGGTTGCCACGCAGCGCCGCTTCGGCTGCCTTGCGCCGGGTGATGTCCACGACCGTCGTGTTGCTGCGCAGGAACTGGCCATGCGCGTCGCGCACGGCGGAGGACGAAAGCAAGGCGAAGAAGGTGCTCCCATCGCGGCGGCGCATCTCGTACTCCACGGCCTCCAGCGCATCGTCCTTCAGGATCTTGTGCATGCGGTTCTGCAGCAGCTCCGCATGCCGTGGCGCCATCATGTCGCGGAAGGCCATCTTGCCCACGACTTCCTCGCGGCTGTAGCCCAGCCATCCGAGTTCCGTGTCGTTGATCGATACGTAGATGCCGTTGATGTCGAGCGAGTGGTAGCCGCAGGGGGCGTTGTTGTACAGGTCTTGCGACTGCCGCAGCGCACTATTGAGTTGCGCGTTGGCCTGGCGGACAAGGTCTTCCGAGGCCTTGCGCTGCGAGAGGTCGACCATCTGGATGATGATTCCCTGCACGAGGCCGCCCTGCCAGTAAGGCGTGTACTCGATGCCGGCATAGAAACTGTGACCATCCGGGAAGACGCGCTCACCCTCGAAGCGCTGGATTTCGCCGGAGAGAGCGGCTGCCAGGCGGATGCGCGTGGCCTCGTAGTCTTGCGGTCGGGCAATCTCGCTCAGGTGCATGCCCACCAGCTGTTCGGTGTCGCCACTGACCCATCGCGCGTAGCTGGCGTTGGCGAAGCGGCAGATCAGGTCACGGTCGAAGAAGGCCAGTTGCACCGGTACGCTGTTGGTGATGGCCTGCAGGAAGTTCCGCTGGGCCGCCAGCTCGGTCTCGGCAGCCTTGCGCTCGGTGATGTCGAGCAGGGTGTTGTTGGTGCGGACGAACCGGCCTTGCTCATCAACCACGGCCGTGCTGCTGAGCAGCGCCAGGAAGGTGCTGCCGTCGCGCCGGCGGATGGTGAACTCCGCGGCCTCGAGCTTTTCGCCGCGCGTCAAGCGCGCGAGGCGTTCGCTGGCCAGGCTTGCATGTTCGGGCAACACGATGTCGTGGAAGCGCAGACGGCCGATGACCTCCTGTTGCTCGTAGCCCAGCCAGTCCAGCGCGGTGCGGTTGATCAGCACGAAGACGCCATCGGCATCGACCGAGTGATAGCCGCAGGGTGCATGGTTGTAAAGCGACTGGGCATCGCGCAGGGCCTGGTGGATGCGCTCCTTGGCATCGGCCAGTTCGTCTGTACGCTGGCGCACGCGGGCCTCCAGCTCCGTGTTGAAGTGCTGGATCTCTTCCTGTTGCTGGTGCAGCGCCGTGATGTCGCGGGAGACGGCCAGCAGCATCACCGGCTGGTTCTGTGCGTCGCAGATGGGCGTGACCATGGTGTCCCACCACTTGGGCGTGCCCTTGAACGTGTGGCCGAACGCGACGAAGCGGGCGCTCTTGCCCTGGCGCGCGCTCTCCAGTGCCTCGCGTGAAAGCAAGGCGCCGTCGTCGGGCCACCAGGTGGTCCAGTCGCTGTTGCGCACCTGTTCGAAATCGTCCACCTCCACCAGCCGGCAGCCTTGCGCCGTCATCTGCACGACGCGGCCTCGCAGGTCGAGCACCTTGGTGCAGTCGGGGCTGCTGGCGATGATCTGGCGGTTGAGTTCATCCTTGATGCGCGCGTCGGCTTCGAGAGCGCGCATCGGGGTGATGTCCTGCATGAAGCCCAGCTGGCTGATGACCGCACCGCTGGCATCGCGCATGGGGGCGTTGCGCACCAGCACGTGAACCACCTCATCGCCCGGTCGGACGAGGCGGAACTCCACGCTCATGGGCTCTGCATGCGAGATGGCATGCACCCAGTGCCGCTGCACGCGCTCGAGGTCGTCCGGGTGTACGCGGCTGAGCCAGCCAAAGTTGGGGAAGTCCTGCTTTTCCAGCGCGAAGATGGCCTGCAGCTGCTCGTCCACATGGGTGAGCACGCCCGCATGGTCGGTGCGGAACACGCCGATCGGAAAGACGCTGGCCAGGGCCGAGAACAGTGCCTCGTACTCGAGTTGGGCGGTTTGGGGCGAGGGATCCCGGGTGGCCGCGTCCAGGGCCGATTCGAGTGAAAGGGGCAGGTTGGCCTGGAGCTTCAGGCTGGCCGCTTCGGCGCTGAGGGGCTGTTCGCTCAGCCTTTGTGCATAGCTGCGACGAAGGTGTTCGTTTTCGGCGCGAAGGGTCTCGAGCTCCAGGAGCAACGCACGCTCGCGCTCCGCAGCCGATCGTTCGGTCCTGCGGGCGTCATGGCGTTGGTCCTCCGATGGGAAAAGGGAGCTCATCCGTCACGACTGTACCCCAGGGCCCTCATTCTTAAGTGTGAAATTTGACAGCTAGAAACGAGGCAGCTCCGGGTGTGCGAGAGCGCCGGCGCGCACCAGCATCCGGCCATATTCAGCACAACGTTGCAGGGTGGGCACGACCTTGCCGGGGTTGAGTAGCCCATTGGTATCAAACGCGCGTTTGATGCCGAACATCTGGGCGTTCTCCTCGGCCGAGAACTGCACGCACATGCTGTTGAGCTTCTCCACGCCCACGCCATGTTCGCCCGTGACGGTACCGCCCATGGCCACGCTGGTCTCCAGGATCTCGGCACCGAACAGTTCGCAGCGGTGCAACTGGTCGGCATCGTTGGCGTCGAACAGGATCAGCGGATGCAGGTTGCCGTCGCCCGCGTGGAACACGTTGGCGCAACGCAGCTGGTACTTCTTCTCCATCTCCGCGATCGCCAGCAGGATGTCGGCCAGCCGCTTGCGCGGAATGGTGGAGTCCATGCACATGTAGTCGGGGCTGATGCGTCCGCTGGCGGGGAACGCATTCTTGCGCCCGCTCCAGAAGCGCAGGCGCTCGGCCTCGTCACGGCTCACTGCGATGGCCGTGGCACCGCAGTCGCGCAGCACCGCGCTCATGCGGCCAATCTCCTCCTCGACCTCTTCGGGGGTGCCGTCGCTCTCGCACAGCAGGATCGCCTCGGCGCTCAGGTCATAGCCGGCTTGCACGAAGTCTTCCACTGCGGCGGTCATGGGCTTGTCCATCATCTCGAGTCCGGCGGGGATGATGCCCGCCGCGATCACCGAAGCCACTGCATCGCCCGCCTTGCGGATGTCGTCGAAGCTGGCCATGATGCAGCGCGCCAGCAGCGGCCTGGGCACCAGCTTGACCGTCACCTCGAGGGTGACCGCCAGCATGCCTTCGCTGCCCGTCACCAGCGGGAGCAGGTCCAGGCCGGGTGCATCGAGCGCGCCGCCGCCGAAGGTCACGGGCTCGCCTTCGGCGGTGAAGCCGCGCACCGCCAGCACGTTGTGCAGCGTCAGGCCGTACTTGAGGCAGTGCACGCCCCCCGAGTTCTCGGCCACGTTGCCCCCGATGGTGCAGGCGATCTGGCTGCTGGGGTCGGGTGCGTAGTACAGGCCGTGCGGCGCAGCGGCTTCGGAGATGGCCAGGTTGCGCACACCGGCCTGAACGACGGCCGTGCGCGAGCGCGGGTCGATCTTGACGATGCGGTTGAATTTGGCCAGTGAGAGCGTGACGCCCAGCGCGTGCGGCATCGCGCCGCCCGACAGGCCGGTGCCAGCGCCGCGCGCGACGACCGGCACGCCCAGCGCATGGCAGGCCTTGAGCACGCCCGAGACCTGCGCTTCGGTTTCAGGCAGCACCACCACCAGCGGGCGCTCGCGGTAGGCGGTCAGGCCATCGCATTCGTAGGGCACAGTGTCCTCGGCCTGCCAGAGCAGCGCATGCGCGGGCACCACGCCCTGCAGCGCCTGCACCACCTCGGCCTGCCGTTGTGCGCGCTGGACGGAGGTGTTCTCGGTGGGGGAGGTGGGCGCGTTCATCTAGGGCCTGCGGGGGTCGATTCAAGGATCGCGTCAGTCTAGGCCAAAGCTTCCTGCCGGAATTGAAGAATCTTGCACGGGCCTGTGAACGCTTCGACGGGGGGCTGACAAGGGGCTCTTGAAATCGGTGCCACGCGTCATCAAGTTGTGTTCACCGCAGGATGCCTGTCGCTTCCTGTCCCCCTTCAACCTTCTCAGGAGTCTTGCCATGAACCGCCATCTCGCCACCCGCAGCTTCTTCGACGAATTCTTCAACGACGCCGCTCCCGCCTTTTATGTGAAACCCTTGCACGGCGACGGTCTGCCGGCGCAGATCCGTGTCGATGTGAAAGAGACACCCGAGGCCTACACGCTGCAGGCCGAAGTGCCCGGCGTGTCCAGGGAAGATATCCAGGTCAACGTCGATGGCAAGCTGGTGACGCTGCGCGCCGAGATCAAGCAGCAGGACAGCCAGACCGAAGGTGGCAAGCTGTTGCGCAGCGAGCGCTACTACGGAGCGGTCTCGCGCAGCTTCCAGCTGCCGGTCGACGTCGACAACAGCGCCGCGAAAGCAAAGTACGAAAACGGTGTGCTGCAGCTCACGCTGCCCAAGAAGACCGCCGGTGCCGCGCAGCGCCTGACGATCGAATGACCGTGCTCAGTTCACGCTCTTCTTGAGCCACTCGGCGAACGCCGCACATTCCCAGCGCTCCATTGCGCCCGCCTGCCAGCACAGGTAGTGCGCGTGGGGCGACGGGATGTTCCGTTCCGAAATGCGCTCCAGCGAGCCATTCTCGATCCAGGGTGCGCCCAGCTTCAGACGCACCAGCGCCACTCCCAGGCCTTGCGCAGCGGCGTCGCACATGAGGCCGATGTCGTTGAAGGACGAGCCGTCGTGCGGTTCGGGCCAGTCCAGTTCGTGCGCCGCGAACCAGGTGCGCCAGGGCTCCAGCGGGCTGCGCAGCAGGGCCGCTCGCTGCAGGTCTTCCACCGAGTCGAACGGGCCGTTCTCACGGATGTAGGCGGGCGAGGCCAATGGCGTCACTTCGTCCTTGAGCAGGCAGATGTGCTCGACGTCGGCATAGCGGCCGGTGCCGTAGCGCACAGTGAGGTCGGCGTCCTCGGCCACCACGTCCAGCAGCGGGATCGACACCTGCAGAGTGAGGTCGATCTCGGGATAGGCCTCGGTGAACTGGCGCAAGCGCGGCATCAGGATCGAGCGCGCGAAGGTCGGCGTGACGGCCAGCTTGAGCTTGCGTTTGCCGGGTTGCGTGCTGCCACCGGGAAAGCGCTGCAGGATGCCGAGGCCCTCACGCACATGGGCCAGGTACTCACTGCCCTCGGTGGTGAGGGAAAAGTCGGCACGGCCGAACAGCTTGGTGCCCAGGATTTGTTCGAGCTGCCGCACGCGGTGGCTCACCGCGCTCGGCGTGACGTTGAGTTCCTCCCCCGTTTGCGTGACGCTGCGAAGCCGCGCCAGTGCCTCGAAGGTCAGCAGGCACTGGATGGGAGGAATCCGGATGGTCATTTGAAGACCACGGTTTTGTGTCCGTTGAGCAGCACGCGGTGTTCGCTGTGCCACTTCACTGCCCGTGCCAGCACCTGGCTCTCGGTGTCGCGCCCGTGCGCGGTGAGGTCCTCCACCGTGTCGGTGTGGTCGACCCGCGCCACGTCCTGCTCGATGATGGGCCCTTCGTCCAGGTCTGCCGTGACGTAGTGGGCGGTGGCACCGATCAGCTTCACGCCGCGGTCGTGCGCCTGGTAGTAGGGCTTCGCGCCCTTGAAGCTGGGCAGGAAACTGTGGTGGATGTTGATGGCCCGACCGGCCAGCTCGCGGCAGAGGTCGTTGCTCAACACCTGCATGTAGCGCGCCAGCACCACGAGTTCGGCGCCTTCGCCCCGGATGATCTCCAGCTGCCGGGCCTCGGCTTGCGGCTTGCTGGAGGCCGTCACCGGGATGTGGTGGAACGGCACGTTGTAGCTCGCGGCAAGCTGGTAGAAGTCGCGGTGGTTGCTGATGATGGCCCGGATGTCCAGGGGCAGCAGACCGCTCTTCCAGCGGAACATCAGGTCGTTGAGGCAGTGCCCCTCCTTGCTGACGAAGATCACGGTGCGCATGGGTTCGGCCAGGGGATGCAGGCTCCAGCGCATTTCAAAGGGCTCGGCGAACTGCTGGAGACGCTGGCGCAGATCGTCCTGTGCCAGCCGGTCGCAGGCGAACTGCACCCGCATGAAGAACAGGCCGGTGTCGTGGTCGTTGTATTGCGCGGCTTCTTCGATGTTGCCCCCCTGCTCCAGGAGGAAACCGGAAACGGCATGCACGATGCCCGGGCGGTCCGGGCAGGACAGGGTCAGAACATAAGTGTGGTTCATGGCCCCGGGATTGTCGCAGCAACGCGCGGTGGGCCTGGCCGGCTGTGGGGCAATGGAGCCACTGGAAAGGGGTTGTGGTGACAGAATCCCGGTTTCACCTTCCCTCGCCGCAGGAGACGCCCGCATGGCCTACAACGATCTACGCATGGACAACCAGTGGTTGCCCTTCACGCCCAACCGCAGCTTTCAGAAGGACCCCCGGGTTTTCGTGGCGGCCGAGGGCATGTACTTCACCACGCACGACGGGCGACAGGTCATTGACGGTATCTCCAGCCTCTGGTGCGTGGGTGCCGGGCACAACCGCAAGCCGATCAACGAGGCGATCAAGCAGCAGCTGGACACGCTGGACTACAGCACGGCCTTCAGCGTCAGCAACGACAAGGCTTTCCGCGCCGCCGAGATGATCGCGGCCATGGCGCCCGGCGACCTCAACAAGGTGCTGTTCTGCAATTCGGGCAGCGAGGCCGCCGACACCTCGATGAAAGTGGCGCTTGCATACCACCGCGCGCGCGGCGAAGGCCATCGCAACATCTTCATCGGCCGCGAACGCGGCTACCACGGTGTCGGCTTTGGCGGCATGAGCGTGGGTGGCATTCCCGCCAATCGCAAGGTGTACGGTGCCAGCCTGCTGCCGCGCGTGGACCACCTTCGTTTCATCCACGACCCGGTGAAGCACGCCTTCATCCACAACGTTGAGCCGGTGTGGGACGAGGACCTGCTGCTGGAACTGGAGAACCGCATCCTGCCGTTGCACGATCCCAGCAACGTGGCCGCCGTGGTGGTCGAGCCTGTCGCCGGTAGCGCGGGCTGGTACGTGCCGCCGCAGGGCTACCTGAAGCGGCTGCGCGAGATCTGCGACAGGCACGGCATCCTGCTCATTTTTGACGAGGTGATCACCGGCTTCGGCCGTCTGGGCACGGCGTTCGCGTCCGACTACTACGGCGTGCAGCCCGACATGCTGAACTTCGCGAAGGCCGTGACCAACGGCGTGATCCCGCTCGGCGGCGTCGTGTGTACCGATCGCATCTACGACGCCATGATGGGCGCACACGGCAGCGCTCCCGACCATGCCATCGAGTTCTTCCATGGTTACACCTATTCCGGCCACCCGGTGGCCTGCGCGGCAGCGATCGCCACACTGGACCTGTTCCGCGAGGAAAACCTGTTTGCGCGCGCCGGCGAAATGGGACCGGTGCTGGGCGATGCCATGCACGCCGCACTCAAGGGCCTGCCGAATGTGATCGGTGTGCGCAGCTTCGGCCTGGCGGCGGCAGTGGAGCTGGCGCCCATGCCGGGCCTGCCCGGCAAGCGCGCCTTCGACGCGTTCATGGACTGCTACCACCGGGGCGTCCTGGTGCGCAACGCGGGCGATAACCTCGTCTTCGCGCCGCCCTACATCGTTGACCGCGCCCAGATCGAGACCATGGTCGGCACGCTGGCCGACGCGATCAAGCGCCTGGCCTGATCCGCCCGGGGCGCGTCAGCGCTTCTGCATCTGCTGTTTCAGCTCGGCGCAGTGGTCGCGGGGCGCGAGTGCCGGGGTGGTCCACACCGCATCAGCGGTCGGTGCGGCCGCTTCAGCCGCCGAGCCCGCCTGAGCCATCACGACCTTGTGGTCGACGCCGGCAGGCAAGTGTAGCGGCACGCCAAGGTCGCGCTTCACATGACCGTTGCCCGCCACGAGCACGACGGTCTTGCCGGGAATGACCGCCTGGACAGCGGTTTGCGCCAGGGTCTTGTCGCGTGCCAGCTGAATGCGCGTCATCGGCGCGATCTGGCTCTCGGGGAGGAGGTTGCAGTGGCTCTCACGGATGGCGTCGCGCTGGCGTTGCAGCACGCTGCTGCTCACCGAGTCGTCCAGCACCGCGTCGCCCATGGCGTTTCTCATCTGCGCACGCGGCAGGTTGCCACCGATCACGGGAACGCCGCTTCGCACGGCCGCCATCACCACCGGGCCGTAGATGGACCAGGGCCAGCCACCCTGGTCGGTCCAGGCCAGTGCCTCTCGCACACGCTGTTCATTGGCGTCGCTGGGCAGGCCCTGGGTGCTGCGCCCCTGTTCGATCATTTCCATGACGAGTGCGGCAAGCTGGTCGCGCCGGGCCAGCGCCTCCACCACATCGCGTTGCAGAGCCTGGTGCTCGGCGGCATCGTGTTGTTCGCCCAGCATCAGCACCGGGGTGGGCAGCACGCGGTCCAGCAGGGCCGGTACGGTGGCGGGAGGGCGGTGTGCACACGCTGCCAGCAGGGCGACCAGGGCCAGGACAGCGGAAAGTCTCAAGGTCATGGGGGAATACTAAGCGCACCGTGCCAGAGACCGCCAGATGAACCGGCATGAAAAAGGCCGCTGGGTCGCAGCGGCCTTTTTCAATCCGAACGGGCACCAACGGACAGTCCTCGCCGTGGACGGCCTGCGGCGCAACCGTGAGGCGGCTTCAGTGCATGACGACGGGCATCTGTGCCAGCGTGGCGTAGCCTTCCAGCGTGTCTTCCACTTCCTCTTGCGACGGGGTGGTTTGTTGCCAGGCGGTGATCTGGAGCTGGAACATTTCGGCCCAGGAGCCGTCGAGGTACACCTCCTTGCCCGAGCGCTTGTCCACGATCTCGAAACCGTGACGGGGGATCTGCGGGCCATTGGCCTCGGGGGTCTCACCCTCGGCGGGTGCGTTGGCCAGGATATGGACCACAGCGAAGGCGTCCGAATCGTAAAGCATGTGCATGACGGAGGTCCTTGGAAAAGAAGCCGGTGTTCCTGTCAACCTTATATCGGCAAATAGCGGTTGATTTACAGGTCAGATGCAGCTTTACGTGGAGACGTTCCCCGGGACTTCAAGATGCGTGTCTTTTTTGGCACACATCTCCCTTTCCACTAAGGCATCTGACTGAGCTGCTGATCGGCCACATCGCCATTCGACTGCGTCACGCGCAGGCGCACGGGCAGGTGGTGCAGGCTGGGTGCGAGCCACATCTCGACGGTGCTGTCGAACTCCTTGCGGGGATGTCGCACGAGATGGCGCACCTTGAATTGCCCCGCAGGCAGTGAGATCGTGGACTCCTCGCCGACCTCGAATCGCCAGACGGGTGCATCGCCCGTGCCCGCCACCTGCATTTCCACGGTCTGTCCGGTCGTGTAGTCCTGCGGGCGTGCCTGCAGCAGGCTGGCCAGTTGTAGGAACAGGCTGAGGCGGTCCTGTGCGCCGGGTTGAAGCGGCACTTCCGGTGCGTTGCTGCTGAAGAGGATACGTTGTTGCGCGGCGTCGAAATGGGCCGCCTTCTCGCTGCGGCTCTTGTCGGCGAAGCGCTCGGGCATCAACCCGCCCGGGCCGATGCGGCCGGTGCTGGTCTGCGACCGGCTGCCCAGCAGCATCACGCGCATTTCCATGCGGGCTTCGTAGCGCGCATCCGCCACTGTCCAGTCCAGCGTGCCTTGGGCTTTGTAGCCGATGCCCTTGATGTTGCCGGTCACGTCGTAGTGCAGGCGCGTGCTGGCGGGGGGCTCGGCGGGCGGCAACGCCTTGGCTGCGGCCTGGGTCGCCGAGGCAGGCGGTTCGGGTTCCGGCGCCTGCGCGACGGCCACAGGTTCGGCGGGAGGCGCGGTCGCCACGGTGTGCTCGACCTGCGCCACCATCTCGTCCGGCACGCTGGTGGCCTCTTGTGGCGCGTCGGCCATGGCATGGGCTGGGGGCTCCGCTGGCGGTGCGGTGACAACGGATGGAGGAGCCGGCTGGGCTTTCGGTGTGGAGGGCTTTGGCTTGGCCGGTGGCGGGATGGGGGCCTTTGCCTGCGGCGTCGGTGGCTCGGGGACGATCCAGCGCACGGTGGACACGTGGACCGCCGGCGCCTTCGCGGAAGTCTGTTCGGCAGGCGTCTGGGCGGGCGGCGTGTCCGAGGGGTTCATGGCCGCCGTGCTCGCTGCGCTTGCGGCTTGGGGCAGGTTCAGTGTGAAGCCCCCTGCCAGAAGAACGAGGTGGGCGCCGAGCACCACCGCCACCAGCAGGGCCAGCACGGACCAGCGGGGTGAGGCTGAGGGGGCGGGGTGTGGTCGGATCACGGGCGTGGTTGTGTGGGGCCGTGCCCCAGATCGGCGCTGAGTTGACGGGCGCAGCGAAGGAGGGCGGAGGCCGGGGCGCCTTGCCAGTCGGTGTCCAGGGTCGCCACCGATCCCAACACGACGAGGCCAAGGGCCAGGCGGCCCTGGGCATCGAATACCGGCGCGCAGAAACCACCCACGCCCGGCAACAGGCTGTGCACCACGCGCGCGAGGCCGCGCTGCCGAGTGTCGTCCAGCATGGCCTGCACTTCTTGCATTGACTGTGGCACGTCCACCAGAGACAGGTCTCCGTTGCGTGGCAGCTTCTTCAGGCGAGCGAGCTCATCGCGCACCATGGGTGCAATGCGTTGGGCGTCCCGGCCCTCGCTGCCCATGAATGCGGCGAAACAACGACCTGTGGCGGAGGTCAGCAGCGGCATGACGTCGCCCAGGCGCAGGGTGACGGGCACGGTCTGCGGGGCCTCGGTCCAGTGCACCATCGTCGGCCCCTGGTTGCCCCAGACGGCGATCGCCAGCGTGTGGCCGGTTTCGGACAACAGCGCGTCGATGCGCTCGCGGGCCAGTTTCACCGCGTCAATGCGGGCCAGGGTGGCCAGTCCGATGCGCAGGGCGGCCGGGCCGAGGTCGTAACGCGTGCTCACGGGGTCCTGAACCACCAGTCCCATGCGCTGAAAGCTCACGAGGTAGCGGTGTGCCTTGGCCGCACTCATGTTGGCCGCGGCCGCCAGGTCGCGCAGCATCAGGGCGCCCTGGGCCTGTGACAGGGCGTCGAGCAGCTCGAAGCCGACTTCCACCGACTGGATGCCCGCGCGCAAGGGTTCTGCTTCGTCGGAGGTGTCAGCGTCGATGGCGAGGCGTTTGGCGACAGGCATGTGGATGAGGGTCACGAAGGTTGGACGGCCAGACGGGTTCCGGGTTCCGCGCTGCGACCCCAGGGTGCGACGGGAACGGCTTTCGTCTAGAATGCTTCATTTTACGGATAGGTGAATCGATTTCACTATTCGTAACGTTGGTGCCTCGTCAGGAAAGGTCCAGCGGTTCGCACCCGGGGACCATCAGCCCCTTTTTCGCAACACGGCAGCAGGAGACTTGCATGAAACTCGCCACTTACAAAGACGGCTCGCGCGACGGACAACTGGTGGTGGTGTCCCGCGACCTGAGCACGGCACATTATGCGACCGGCATCGCGCACAAGCTCCAGCAGGCGCTGGATGACTGGAACTTCATCAGCCCACAGTTGCAGGACCTCTACGTCACCCTCAACCAGGGCAAGGCGCGGCACGCGTTTCCGTTCGATCCGGCGCAGTGCATGGCACCGTTGCCGCGCGCCTATCAATGGGCCGACGGTTCGGCCTACATCAACCATGTCGAACTGGTGCGCGCCGCGCGCAGCAGCGAGGTGCCGCACAGCTTTTACGAAGACCCGCTGATGTACCAGGGCGGCAGCGACGATTTCATCGGCCCGTGCGAGGATGTGGTCGTGGCCAGCGAAGACTTCGGCATCGACTTCGAGGCCGAGATCGCCGTCATCACCGGCGATGTGCCGATGAGCGCCACGCCCGAGCAGGCGCTGGACGGTGTCCGCCTGCTGATGCTGGCCAACGATGTTTCGCTGCGCAACCTGATCCCGGCCGAATTGGCCAAGGGATTTGGTTTCTTCCAGAGCAAGCCGGCCACGGCCTTCAGCCCGGTGGCGGTCACGCCCGACGAGCTCGGCGATGCCTGGCAGGGCGGCCGTGTCCACCTCACGATGCAATCCACCTGGAACGGCCGCAAGGTCGGCATGTGCGAGGCGGGCTCGGAAATGACCTTCCACTTCGGCCAGCTCGTTGCCCACATCACCAAGACGCGCAATGTGCGTGCCGGCTCCATCGTGGGCAGCGGCACCGTCAGCAACAAGGGCGTGGAAATGGACGGGCGCAAGGACTGGCCCAAGGGCTACAGTTGCATCGCCGAGAAGCGCGCCATCGAAACGATTCTGGACGGCCAGCCTTCGACCGCCTACATGAAGTTCGGCGACACCATCCGCATCGAGATGAAGGGCAAGGACGGCCAGTCGGTCTTCGGCGCGATCGACCAGAAGATCGTTCCGCTGGCGAAGTAAGCCGCCCCAGGCGGCAGGGAGTCAGCTCGCGTAGAGCTGCTCCAGGGTGTCGAAACCCTTGACCTCGATCGGGTTGCCGAAGGGGTCGCAGAAGAACATCGTCCACTGCTCGCCCGGCTGGCCTTTGAAACGCAGCTGTGGCGGCAGCACGAAGTCCACCCCGGCCTGGGTGAGCCGGTCCGCGAGGGACTGCCATTCCGGCCGCATCAGCACCAGTCCGAAATGCGGCATCGGCACCAGCGTATCCCCCACGCGGCCGGTGCGCGCGGTCTTCAACGGTTCACCGAGGTGCAGCGAGAGCTGGTGGCTGAAGAAGTCGAAGTCCACCCAGGTGTCGGTGCTGCGGCCTTCGGCGCAGCCCAGCACGCCGCCATAGAAGCGCCGTGCGGCGTCCAGGTCGGTGACGTTGAGCGAGAAATGGAACAGGCTGCGGGTCTGTAACGGTGCCGTGGGTGCGTTCATGCCCTCAAGCATAGACGCCTGCGGGCGGTCGAGCACAATGACCGCAGACCAACCAGCCGGAGACATGCATGACGCCCGTGGACTACAGCCGCTACCAGACCCTGAACATCACCCGCCGTGGCCCCTCCGTGGACGGCACGCCTTCGGTGCTCGATATCCAGATGCGCGCCGACGGCCCGGGCGGCAATGGCAAGCTGCCGACGGCGGGCCATGAGGGCCATTGGGAACTCTGCGAGATCTGGCGCGACGTGGGACGCGACGACAGCGTGCGTTGCGCGGTGCTGCGCGGCAGCGGCATGGGCTTCTCCGGCGGAGGCGATCTCGCGCTGGTGCAGGACATGGCCACCGACTTCGAGGTGCGCACGCGCGTGTGGAAAGAGGCGCGTGACCTCGTCTACAACGTCATCAACTGCGACAAGCCCATCGTCAGTGCCATGCACGGTCCGGCCGTGGGTGCAGGGTTGGTGGCCGGTTTGCTGGCCGACATTTCCATCGCCGCGAAGAGCGCGAAGATCGTCGACGGCCACACCCGCCTGGGCGTGGCCGCGGGCGACCACGCGGCCATCGTCTGGCCCTTGCTGTGCGGGATGGCCAAGGCCAAGTACTACCTGATGCTGTGCGACCCCATCAGTGGCGAGGAGGCCGAGCGCATCGGGCTGGTGTCGCTCGCGGTGGACGATGCCGCCTTGCTCGACAAAGCCTATGAAGTGGCGGACCGCCTGGCTGCGGGCAGCCAGACCGCGATCCGCTGGACCAAGTATTCGCTCAACAACTGGCTGCGCCAGGCCGGCCCTGCATTCGACACCTCGCTCGCACTCGAATTCATGGGCTTCGGTGGTCCCGACGTGCGCGAAGGTGTGGCATCCTTGCGTGAGCGCCGCCCGCCCCGCTACGGTGTGGATGGCTGACACAGCCCCGATGACGGCACGACAGGAGATCTCCATGAGCGACGCCCCCAGCAGCGGTTTCGGAAAATTCGTGCCCGGCTTCGAATTCCTGCAGAACCTCGCAGGGCAGGCGGCCGGTGGCGTGGCGCAGGGCATCAGCCAGAACATTCCGCAGTTGCCCAACCTCGGCAACTGGGTCGCCCCGACCTTCAATGTGGAAGACCTGGAGAAGCGCATCGAGGAACTCAAGGCGGTGCACTTCTGGCTGGACCAGAATGCCAAGGCACTGGGCGCCACCATCCAGGCGCTGGAGGTGCAGAAGATGACACTGTCCACGCTCAAGACCATGAACTTCAGCATGGGCGATGTGGCCAACGCCCTGAAGATCAAGGCCGCGGACAAGCTGGCTGGCTTCACGGGATCGGCAGCTCCGGCACCTTCGCAGTTCGCAGGCCTCGAAATTCCGCCCCGCACCTATGGTGCCGCCGAAGCCACCCCACCCGTGGCACGCCCCTCGAAGCCACGCCGGAAATCCGCTGCGGCCAAGGCAGCCGAGCCTGCGGCCAGTGGCGGCGTGGTGGATCCGATGCAATGGTGGGGGGCGTTGTCACAGCAGTTCCAGCAGATTGCGAGCAACGCGATGAAGGACGTGGCCAGGCAGACCGCGCTCGACACCACGAGGCAGGTCGCGACGGGTCTGACCGACCAGGCTTTGAAGACCGCCACCGGTATGGCTGGCAAGGCCGCCCGCGGCGTGGGGCGTGCGGCGGCGAGGGCCGTGGGCGGACGGCCGGGCGACGGCAAGGTCGCCCCAAAACGCGCCCCTGCTGCCAAGCCGCGCGCCGTTGCCGCAAAGAAAGTCTCGTCCACACAGCCTCTTGCCGCGGGCGACTGGACCCTGCCCAATGCCTTTTTCCCAGGCCTGGCACCCGCCGTGCCCCAGCCGGTGACCAGAAAAACCGTGGGCAAGAAACCCGCCGCCCGCAAAGCCCCGCCCCGCAAGACCTCCAGCCGACGATGACACGCCCCAGGCGCTTCGTGCGGACCATGCCCCGCCGACCATGAAGATGTTTCCCTATGCCCACGCCACCCACCCACAGTGGCGCATGGCCGCCGCTCTGGTTCTCGCCCAGCTGCGTGCACAGATGGCACTGCCCGAGTACGCCAAGTCCCCCTGCCTCGGTCTGCTCTACATCACCGACCACTACGCGGGCGAAGCCGAGGAGATCTTCAAGTTCCTGAGTGCCGAGCTGTCGTCCGAGGTGGTTGACTGGGCCGGTACCGTGGGCGTGGGCGTGTCCGCCAACAACGTGGAGTACTTCGACGAGCCGGCGATGTGCGTGATGCTGTGCGACCTCAATCCCGGCCAGTACCGGGTGTTCAATGGCGTGGCGCCCCTGATGGCCAGTGGCCGTGCGCGCGTCGCTGATCGGTTCGAGGCGCACACGGCGCTGGTGCATGCCGATGGCGGTACACCAGAGTTGTCCGACCTCATCGCCGAGATGGCCGAGCGCACGCGCAGCGGCTATGTGTTCGGTGGCCTTGCTGCCAGCCGGCACCAGAGCGTGCAGTTCTCGCGCAGCAGTGCGGGCAATCTCGAAGGGCATGGTGCGGCCAGCGGCGTGTTCCATGGGGGCCTGAGCGGCGTTGCTTTTTCAGAGGATGTGGGAATGGTCTCGCGCGTCACGCAAGGCGCGCAGCCCGTGGACCGCGAACGCACGGTCACTGCGTCCGAGGGCAACCTCGTGCTCATGCTCGACGGTGAGCCCGCGCTGGACGTGTTGCTGCGCGAGCGCCTCATCTCCCTGGATCAACCGGAGCAGGCCATGCCGCGCCTGCGCGCCACGCTGGTGGGGTTGTCATCGCCCCAGCCCGAGCAGGCTGCACGCGCTCACGCGCCGCGTGTGCGGGGGCAGTTCGGTGTGGAGGTGCTGGTGCGCCACCTGATCGGGCTCGATCCTGCGCGCCGCGGCATTGCCGTGGCCGACGCGGTTCCGGTGGGCACGCGTCTGGCGTTCTGTGAGCGCAACGCGCACGCCGCGCAGGCGGATCTGGTGCGGGTGTGCGCCGAGGTTCGCGAAGAACTCGAGCCCGAAGAGTCGAGCGTCCCCCTGGGCAATTTTCTCGCCGCCGATATGGAAGTCGGGTCGAAGCCGGCACGGCGCATCGCGGGGGCTCTCTACGTGAGCTGTTCGGGGCGGGGTGGTCCGCATTTCGGAAGTCCCAGTGCCGAGTTGCAGGCGGTTCGGCGTGCACTGGGCGATGTGCCCCTGGTGGGGTTCTTCGCGGGTGGCGAGATTGCCCACCACCGTCTCTACGGCTACACCGGCGTGCTCACGGTGTTCACCCTGCCCTGACAGGATCGCGCCGGGCCTCTCGGTTGGGGTGCCTCGGCGGGGTCAGGCCGCAGGCGACTGTCGCGTGCGAAGGCGTGCACGGTCCAGCGTGCGGCGGGCTTCATGCAGCGGCATGCCGTACATGTCGGCGAAGGCCTCCACGGTCTGCCCGCTGTTTTCGAAAGCGCGCAGCAGCGCCTCATCCCGGGCTGCGCGGCTGGCGGCCTCGGCGAGGGCGTCGGCGGTGATGGCGTTGACCTTGTCGTCGCGGCCCATCACCAATGTGGCATACGCCTCGCGCCCCAGGCCCGAAGCCTCGAATGCCTGCACGATGCGTTGGCGCAGTTTGGGTACCAGGTCCTCGGGGGTGCGGCCCTGGCGCCGGCGGAACACTTCGATCAGCGCGTGGTGCACATGTTCAGGGGCCAGGGCCTCCACGGGCTGTCCGCCAAGGTCGTGGCGAGGTATGCCGGATGCCACCACCGTGAGGTAGCGCGAGGAGCGGGTGTGCAAGGCCAGTGCCGCCTTGAGGCTCTCCGCTTCAAGCACCCCGGGATGGGCATCGAGCAGATCCTGGAAGATGCCGCGCTTGAGCGGCCTGAGCACGTCACCGAAAAGATTCGGTGCCAACTCCGCCAGTTGGTCAAGCACAGGATGCTGACGCGGCGGCCGCGACCCGGCTCGCGGAGTGGCTTGGCGTGCCGGGCGGCGAGGGCGGGCCGGTTGTGCGTTGGCGCCGGGTGTGGTGGTGACTGCGTTCATGGGAGAAGGAGGCGAGCCTCGGTGGCGATGCAAAGCTGCACATCATGCCAGCGCCGGGATCGGTGGTCATCGCCGGTAGGCCTCGCCGCTTCTCGTCGGACCTGTGGCTTCAACAACAAAGTCGCATGATGGGTAAGTGGTTTTAATTAACACAAAGGTGTTATATATCTTCGGGTGCGCTGCCTGATGGCCTGACCGGCATCCCGCTGCGCCCAAACCCGACGACAAGGTCCCCCCGGGGGTGATCGACGCCCCGCGCAAAGACAGCTTCGTCGTTCTCGTGCAATTTGAGAATCTGGAAAGACTTCGCATGTTGAAAACATTGGATGGCAGCGGCGCCACCGACGCCTGGCATGGCTGGTTCGGAAAAAAGGAAACCCTTCGGACGCGAAGCGAAGTGCGCTCGCCCGTTGGGCAGTCCGGCCTCACGGTGAACTCGCTGGCGCGGCTGTCGTTCCAGGATGTGTTGCAGTACGTGTACGTGCGGGAGGCAGGTGTGGTTTCGGGGTTGCAGCCCGATGCACCATCGCTCAATGAAAGGCTCCTCGGTGTGCTGACGGCCTGCCACGAAGTGGACACGGCCCGCCAGCGCCTGCTCGGCGCGATGGGTGCCCAACAGACCCTGGACGATATGGCCCACCTGCTGAAAGCCCGGGCGTACACGGGCCTGTGCGCCCCGGCCGAGCCGCGCTGGCTGGTGGTCATGCGGGCGGATCTTGGCCGATCGGTGGAAATGGCGACGGCGATGTGGGACATGGCAAGTCGGCATTTCACCCGTGTCACCCACCTGCTGCCGGCGCAACTGGATGGCAATGCCGACGGTTGCACGCCGTTGGGGCAAGACGACCTCGAGCTGCTCGAGCGCCTGGCGGAGCGGCTCGGTGCGGCCGACCGCTTCGCCCAGGCGCGCGAGGCCCACAAGGTGGCCGCGCTGGATGGGGCGCTCGCCCGCTCCCGCTGGACGCATGCCGTGGACGCACGCCGGATCGCCGAGACCCGGTTTCGCAAGGAGCGGCGGGGTGCCCTGGCGTTCGCGGATGCGGTGGTGAACGAGCATTGGCTGGCCAACAGCCTGGCCTCGCGGGTGGCGCACCTTTGCATGAAACGGCATGCCCTGCATGCCGTCGCCCTGCGCCTGCCTCAGCACCTGGGTCTGGTCTGAGGCGCTGCGCGGCCGGGCATGCCGGAAAGAAAAAAGCCTGCGACCCCGATGGGGCGCAGGCTTTTTTTACAGGGAGGGCGCTCGAATCAAAAAGGTTATCCCCAACAGAAAATGTTGTTAGAGCCTTGTGTGTGAGTGAGTGAGCGGTTTTCAAGAGGTCGAGTTTTGCGATTTTGTTGTTACGTGTAGCAACGAGCGCCTCAAACACGGACTTTGGGGCGGAAATTAGCCATTCTGTGGGTAGGGATAGACTTGCTTAAAGGGGGCATGCATGCAGCAAGTAGACATCCGAACATTCAGAGCCTGGGTTGACTGCGCAAGAGCCGCCAAGTCACTTCCAACGCTAAATGACTATAGACAAGTTCACGAGGCGCTGAGGTCGTGCTTCGACGGCGTGGCCCCCCAAGTGAATGCCTTCAACTTGGCCCGCACCTCCGTCATCCTGCACCACTACTTGTCTGACGGTTTGCAGCCGTACTACGAGTATTCGTCGACCATTGGAGAGGCCCTGAGGGGAGCACAAGGCGGCACTGCTCGACCGGAGCAATGGCGTGCAGCCATGGAGGTGATTGCTGCGCACGAGGAGGTTCTGAAAAGAACCAGCATGTCAGAGGAATCAATCTTCCGTGTCAGAGCGCAAGAGGTAGAGGTACCCAGTTGCGCAGCTTGACGAACTCATCCTTCCAGGGGTTATCTGGCGACGCCGGATGCACGACACGCAGAACGCGGTCTTGGTCTTCCTTGGACAGTCCCTCTCTGGCGTTGAGTTTGGCTCGCTTCGAGGCTTTGGGGACATGCTCGCGAAGCGCTTTGAGCCCGGCACTACTTTGTGATTCGAGCTGGGCTGCCTTGTTAGGTGGCAAGGACGGCTTGAAGTAGCCCGCAAGAAATTCGAGGTAGCCCGCCATGTACCGGATTCGCGATGCTTGGGTCGCCGTGTCCACAGCTGGCGTAGTTTTGGGCGCTGCGGATGTACGGGGCATCCGAATGTGCTTGATGCTGATGACGTTCGAACTCTCTTTGCTTTCTTCCTCGTCGAGGTCTGACACGTGGTGCTGCGTAGCGCTTGCTAGGCGAGCAAGTTCGGGGCCCGTAAGAAACTGTCCTTCGCGGATGCGTTGAAGAATGTCAATGCGAGCTCTTGCCAACTCGCTGTAGAGAAGGGCGAGGCTGTGGCAGACGAGATGAATAGTGTTTGCAGCGAGTCCGCGCTTCCGAAACTTCTCAAGGTGCAGCGTCACTTCATGGACGGGGAGACCGTCCGGACCCTTGAGATAAGAGATGCGCTCGCCGTTCCGGAAGCGCAACCGCTGAGCGATGTATGCTTTCATCTACCCACCCTTTTTGTTGATTAGTAGCCTGTCATTTTGGCTACTAGAACACAAAAATGAAGTGTGGGTAAGGAAAAAGGCCCGTTTCCTCTTGGAAACGGGCCCTTCAATCAACGAAAAAGCGACAAACGAGGGTCTAGAACGGAATGTCGTCGTCCATGTCGTCGAAGCCGCTGGACTGGCGCGCCGGTGCCGCCGGAGGCTGTGGACGGGGTGCCGGTGCCGAGGCGCGGGGCGCTGCGGCAGGCCGCGAGTAGCCACCGCCGCTGGCACCGCTTTCGTCACCGCCACCCATGCCCTCACGGCCACCGAGCAGTTGCAGTTCGGTGGCGATGATGTCCACGGTGTTCTTTTCCACGCCCGACTGGTCGGTGTACTTGCCGTACTTGAGCCGGCCTTCGACATAGATCGGACGACCCTTCTTCACGTACTCGCCGGCGATCTCTGCGAGGCGGTCGTAGAAGGTCACGCGGTGCCACTGGGTGTCTTCGATCATCTCGCCACTGTTCCTATCCTTGCGGCGGCTGGAGGTGGCCACGCTGACGTTGGCCACGGCCTGACCAGATGGCAGGTAGCGGATTTCGGGGTCGCGGCCGCAATTGCCGACGAGGATGACTTTGTTGACGGATGCCATGGTGGTGATGTCCTGAAACGGGAGAGGGCGTGCCCGGGCGCTGCCGGTACGCAGCCTGCCATTGTGCCGCAACTGCGGGGAATGCCCCCACGTGTCGCTACACTGGCCGGCCATGAAAGGCGAACCGGATTTCCTGCAGAACCTGCGCGACGAGATGGGCGGGGGCAGGCAGTGGCTGGACCGGGCGGTGGTGCTGGTCTACGCGGTGCTTGCCGGCCTGGCCGTGGTGGCGTTCACACTGCTGGCCGATGGTGCCTTCGCGCTGTACAGCCAGTTGCGCAGTGGCTGGTGGTGGGCGCCCCTGGTGTGGACACCTGCACTCACCGCGCTGGTGGTCTGGGCGGTACGGCGCTGGGCCCCGGGTGCGGCGGGTTCGGGCGTGCCGCAGGTGCTCACCGCGCTGGATTCGGCCACACCGCTGCGCGAGCGCTCGCGCTTCGTCTCGCTGCGGCTGAGCGCGGTCAAGATCCTGGCGGTCTCAGGGGGGCTGCTCGCAGGCCTGTCGATCGGGCGGCAGGGGCCGTCGGTGCAGGTCGCTGCGGGGGTGATGTTGCATGCCCGGCGCTGGCTGTCGCCGGGCTCGGGCATCAGCCACCGCGAGTTGCTGGTGGCCGGTGGTGCGGCTGGCATCGCGGCCGCATTCAACACGCCACTGGGCGGCATCGTGTTCGCGATCGAGGAACTCTCCCGGCGCCTGCTGGACCGCAGCAGCGGCCTGATGCTCGCGGCCATCGTGATCGCGGGCCTGGTGGCGGTGTCGGCGTTCGGCAATCTGTCCTACTTCGGGCGCGTGCGGGCCGACGTGCTGACATGGGGACTGCTCTTGCCGGGTGCTCTCGTGGCGGTGAGTTGCGGCTTGCTCGGGGGACTGCTCTCGCGTCTCATGCTGGCCTCGTTCACCGGTCTGCCCGATCGCTTCTGCGCCTACCGACGCAAGCGCCCGGTCACGTTCGCGGCAATCTGCGGCTTCGCGGTGGCAGTGATCGCGGTGGTGAGCAACGGCGAGGCCGTGGGCGGCGGACACGAGCACACCCGAGCCTTGCTCGAACAGGCGGGCACGGCGCATGCCGCGCACCAGCCGCTGGTGTTCACGGGCCTCAAGTTCATCGCGTCCTGGCTCTCTGCATGGGCGGGTGTGCCGGGTGGTATCTTCGGCCCCAGTCTCTCCATCGGTGCGGGAGTGGGGGCCGATATCGCATGGCTGCTGGATTCGCCGCATGGTATGGCGCTGATCGCGCTGGGCATGTGCGGGTTCCTGGCCGCTGTCACGCAGACGCCGATCACGGCCATGATCATCGTGATGGAGATGACCGATGGTCACAGCATGGTGCTCAGCCTCATGGCGAGCGCGTTGCTGGCCAGCCTGGTCTCGCGCATGATCAGCCGGCCGCTCTACAGCACCATGTCCCAGCTGATGATGCGCTCCATGCGGGAAGCGCCACCCGGTCAGGCGGATCCGCCGAAAGACGAAGGCTCAGCGCCGCTGCGCTGAAGCGGGGGCCTGCATGGGCCAGGCCACCACCAGCCAAACAAGCGTGGCCAGGGTGCATGCCGCAAAAACGCCTTCAGCACCGTGGGACCGCGCCAGCCAGCCGCCCACCGCGCCGCCCGCGAAGAAACCCACCGATTGCAGGGTGTTGTAGACCCCCAGCGCCGCGCCGCGCGCGTGGGCAGGCGCCAGCCGTGACACGAGGCTGGGCTGGCTCGCCTCGAGTGTGTTGAACCCGATGAAAAACACGAACAGCAGCGCACCCAGCGTCCACAGCCCCGGCTGTGCATCGGCCAGCATCCACAGCGCGAGCTGTACTGTGCCGATCAGCGCGATGGCGATCAGAAAGGCGGCTCGCAGGTGGCCTCGTCGTTCCATGGGGAATAGCACGCCGCCCATCACCACCAGCGACGCGGCCACGGCAGGCAGGTAGACGTGGCCGTGATCCGCCTTGGGCAGGCCGGCGGACACGAGCATCGCGGGGATGGCCATCCACATCGCCAGTTGCACGGCGTGCAAGACGAACACGCCGAGGTTCAGGCGCAGCAGGCCACGATGGCGCAGCACTTCGGTCAGGCTGGTCTGCAGTTGCCGCATGTCCGACGGCCGGTGTTCGGTGGGCTCGGGGGGCGCCACCCAGACCACGACCGCGATGGCGAGCAAGGCCAGCACGCCGGTGATGGCGAAGATGCCCGCGAGGCCGACCCAGGCCGCCAGCATCGGCGCCAGCACCAGAGAGAGCGCGAACATGAGCGCGATGCTCGCGCCCACCATGGCCATGGCCTTGGTGCGCACCGTGTCGCGCGTGACGTCGGCCAGAAAGGCCGTCACGGCCGCCGAGATGGCGCCCGCGCCCTGTACCGCACGGCCGATGGCCAGCCATGTGAGGTCGGGTGCCCACGCGGCGATGCCGCTGCCCAGCGCGAACAGCAGCAAGCCGGCGACGATGACCGGCTTGCGCCCGAAGCGATCCGAGGCCAGCCCGAGAGGAATCTGCAGGAAGGCCTGGGTCAGGCCGTACAGGCCCATGGCCAAGCCCACCCGGGCCGCGTCGTGGCCGCCGGGCAGGCGCGCGGCTTCCAGGGCGAACACCGGCAGCACGATGAACAGCCCGAGCATGCGCAGCGCGAAGACCAGCGCGAGGGAGGCGCTGGCGCGGCGCTCGGCCGGCGTCATGCGGGAGGCATCGGGGGGCGTGTGGGCCGCGTCGGCGGGGGAGGGGCTGAGGGTGGGCAAGGCTGCGGGGCCGGCAGGCGGGACAGAGAACGGCATATTGTCGGTGAAAGGGCGGGGGCCGCCGGACGGGAGGGCGCAAAACGCCCTGGCGGCTTATCATGTCGGGTTGCCCTGAACATCGCACCGCGCCTTGAACCAGAACCCTTCCCCGGACCTGAAACTGCCTGGATCGACCGGCGCCGACACCCCCGACACGCCATCCGTGGAGGAGCCTTCCCCCCGGTACCTGGGGGCTGTGTTGCGCGCTTCCAGCGCCTTCCTGTCGGTGCGCGGTGCGCGCACCCACAACCTCAAGAATGTCGACCTCGACATTCCCAAGCACGCGCTGGTGGTCGTCACCGGCCTCTCGGGGTCGGGCAAGTCCAGCCTGGCCTTTGACACGCTCTACGCCGAGGGCCAGCGCCGCTACGTCGAGAGCCTGTCGGCTTACGCGCGCCAGTTCCTGCAGTTGATGGACAAGCCGGATGTGGACCTGATCGAAGGTCTGGCGCCTGCCATCGCGATCGAACAGAAGGCCACCAGCCACAACCCGCGCTCCACCGTGGGCACGGTGACCGAGATTCACGACTACCTGCGCCTGCTGTTCGCGCGCGCCGGCACGCCGCACTGCCCCGACCATGGCCTGGCGTTGAGCTCGCAGAGCGTGGCGCAGATGGTGGACACCGTGCTGGCCCTGCCCGAGGGCACACGGTTGATGATCCTCGCACCGGTGGCGCGCGAGAAGAAGGGCGAATTCATCGAGCTGTTCGCCGACATGCAGGCCCAGGGCTACGTGCGCTTCCGTGTGGATGGCGCGGTGCTGGAGGCGGAGGCACTGCCCGCGCTCAAGAAGACCGAAAAGCACAACATCGACGTGGTCATCGACCGCATCAAGGTGCGCATCGATGGTGAAGAAGAGGGGGTGAATCCCCTGCGGCAACGGCTGGCCGAAAGTTTCGAGGCCGCCCTGCGCCTGGCGGATGGACGTGCCCTGGCGGTCGAGATGGATGCCCCCGAAGGGACCGCCGCGCGCGAGCATGCTTTCTCGGCGCGCTTCGCGTGCCCCTTGTGCCACTACACCGTGGGTGAGCTCGAACCTCGCCTGTTCTCGTTCAACTCGCCGATGGGTGCCTGTCCCACCTGCGACGGCCTCGGCCACACCGAATTCTTCGATCCATCGCGCGTGGTCGCCTTCCCCTCGCTCAGCCTGGCCAGTGGCGCCATCAAGGGCTGGGACCGGCGCAATGGCTACTACTTCGCCATGATCGAAAGCCTCGCCGCGCACTACCGCTTCGACGCCGAGGCGCCCTGGGAAAGCCTTGGCGAAGCGGTGCAGCAGGTGCTGCTCTTTGGCTCGGGCGATGAAGAAGTGAAGTTCAGTTACGCGCTGGAGTCCGGCGAGCGCGCAGGCAAGAAGATCAGCAAGAAGCATCCGTTCGAAGGCATCGTGCGCAATTTCGAGCGCCGTTACCGGGAAACCGACAGCGCTGCCGTGCGCGAGGAGCTGGCGCGTTACCGCGCCGTGCAGCCCTGCCCCGATTGCGGGGGCTCACGGCTGCGCCGCGAGGCACGCCATGTGTTCGTGGGCGAGGGCGACCAGAAGCAGCCCATCTACAGGATCAGCCACGTCACGCTGGGCGAGGCGCTGGCCTACTTCCAGAAGCTGGAGCTGCATGGCGCCAAGGGTGACATCGCCGCGCGCGTGATCAACGAGATCCGCCAGCGGCTGAAATTCCTGAACGACGTCGGCCTCAACTACCTCAGCCTGGACCGCAGTGCCGAGACGCTCTCGGGTGGCGAGGCGCAGCGCATCCGGCTCGCGTCGCAGATCGGCTCGGGGCTGACCGGTGTGATGTACGTGCTTGACGAGCCCAGCATCGGCCTGCACCAGCGCGACAACGACCGCCTCATCGCCACGTTGCAGCACCTGCGCGACCTGGGCAACACCGTGCTGGTGGTCGAGCACGACGAGGACATGATCCGCACCGCCGACCACGTCATCGACATGGGGCCCGGTGCAGGTGTGCATGGCGGGCGCGTGATGGCGCAGGGCACCTGCGAACAGGTGATGGCCACGCCCGAGTCGCTCACCGGCCAGTACCTGGCCGGCACGCGCAGCATCGCGGTGCCGGAACGGCGCACACCCTGGCTGCCGGTGGTGAAGAAGGGCGATGCACCGAAGTCCGCACCCGCCAAGCCGCGTTTCCCGCCCAGTCCCGCCGCCGAGCGCCGTGCTGCGCGCGAGGCTGCGCACCAGGCGACGCTGGGCGAGCTGCAGGAAATCCGCGTCGTCAACGCGCGCGGCCACAACCTCAAGGGGGTGAGCGTGGCCTTTCCCGTCGGGCTGCTCACCTGCGTCACGGGCGTGTCCGGCTCCGGCAAGTCCACGCTGGTGAACGACACGCTCTACGCCGCCGTGGCACGAACGCTGTACCGTTCGCACGACGAGCCGGCCGCGCACGACGCCATTGAGGGCATCGAACATTTCGACAAGGTCATCAACGTCGACCAGTCCCCCATCGGCCGCACGCCACGCAGCAACCCGGCCACCTACACCGGCCTGTTCACCGGCATCCGCGAACTCATGGCCGAGATGCCCACCGCGCGCGAACGCGGGTATGGCCCGGGCCGCTTCAGCTTCAACGTGGCCGGCGGCCGCTGCGAGGCCTGCCAGGGCGACGGTGTGGTGAAGGTGGAGATGCACTTCCTGCCCGATGTGTATGTGCCGTGCGAAGTCTGTGGCGGAAAGCGCTACAACCGCGAAACGCTGGACGTGCAGTACAAGGGCCGCAACATCGCGCAGATCCTGGACATGACCGTGGAGCAGGCGCATGCCTTCTTCAGCGCCGTGCCCACCCTGCACCGCAAGCTGCAGACCCTGCTGGATGTGGGCCTGTCCTACATCCAGCTCGGGCAGAGCGCCACCACGCTCTCGGGCGGCGAGGCGCAGCGCGTCAAGCTCGCGCTCGAACTCTCCAAGCGCGACACCGGCCGCACGCTCTACATCCTCGACGAGCCCACCACCGGCCTGCATTTCGCGGATATCGAACTGCTGCTCAAGGTGCTGCACCAGTTGCGCGATGCCGGCAACACGATCGTGGTGATCGAACACAACCTCGACGTCATCAAGACCGCCGACTGGCTCATCGACATGGGTCCGGAGGGCGGCTCTGGTGGCGGCACCGTGGTGGCGCAAGGCACGCCCGAGACCGTCGCGGCGCACCCGGACAGCCACACCGGGCGCTACCTGCGCCGTCTGTTGCCCTAGGGCCTGTTAACACATCCTCAGCCCATCAGCGACAAGGACGAAGCTGATGAAGCCCAGGAACATGAGGTCGAGTTTCTCGAAACGCGAGAAGATGCGGCGATAGCCC
>QFCS01000166.1_pt1 | contig 199322 bp, 196 predicted proteins | sample 3576561 | NCBI WGS metagenome assembly QFCS01
ACAGCCACACCACGCTCGGTGACCAGTTTGACCGCCTCGAGCTTGAACTCTCGGCTGAATGTCCTTCTTCTCTCCATGAACCACCTCCGGTTTCATCTTCCACCTTAACAAGGTGTCTGTGAAACCGGCAGCAGCCCACTCAAACGTTCCTGCCAACACCCAGCGTGGTTGTTCAGACAGGAGGCACATATAGCGCTCCTCAGTACTCAGCACTCAATTCCCCCCAAGCCGTCCTGGGAATCGAAAACTCGGTAACTAACAAACTTCGCATTGCCGTCACCTACAAGGAGCGCAAGGAGCAAATCGATCGGCTGGCCGATCTGATCGAGAGGCTGACCAGTGAGGCGCCGAACGTCGAACGCGATGAAGCTATACGCAGCTTGTCCAACATCAAGGAAGAGCTTGAGGTCGCCGATCAACCAGATCCAAGCCGCGTCGCGCGATGGCTAGAGAAGGCAAAGCAGGCGATTCAACTCGGCAGTCTTGGCCACGAAGCAGTTCAAGCCGCAAAAGAACTCTTCAAGCTCTTCGGTCTCGGGTGAGGTGCGGTCTAACCCTTCCATCGAGAGGACGCGCCCCGGCGAGCCAGGTCGAATCTCTCATGTCAAACGTTAGCCGCATTCATCCTTGCCATGCGCGAACCGAACTTCTCTGAGTCTCAGCTTCAGCAAGCAGCGAATACCGCATTCGTCCGGCGGATCGTTGAACACCGTGGTGTCTGGACGTTTGCACATGTCCCATCTCTCATTGCCGAATTCGATCTTGGGTGGGATACGGCGTTTCACCTTCCTTGGCTCACGCACGCGCCGTCGGTCGGCGATGAAGGTTGCAACTTCTTCTTGCAGTACAAATTATCATGTGAACTCACCAGCCCCGGCGCAAAGGAATGGTGTCACTGGGGAGAAGAGTATTTTCGCTTCAAGATTCCGCACAGCAGCCGAGACTCAGCCGGGCATTTCATAGACGACTATCACCAATGGGACTGCCTCAAGGCCCTTGCGGACAAGGGCTACCCAACCTTCTATGCAACGAACTCGACTCTTCACAAGAATCAGCTTCAAAATGCATTAGCTGCTGGTACGTTGCTTGATCATGTACCACTTCTCGATGTGAGAGGCATCGCCGCGCTACACAAACATGTAACGTTCACAGCGACGGCTACCGTATTCGCCTTACATAGCGAGAAAGAGGAAGCTAGAAAAGTCAGCCTTTCTGAAGCACTTGATCAGCTTGCACAAAGCCGGCAGGCATCACTTTCCCAGTCGAACAGGGAGCTTCTCGCTGTGCTGAAAGAAATAGGTGAACACGATGAAAGTTGGAGAAAAGATTTATCTCGTATCGCGCAGCCAGTAGACCAACCTTCGCCAAGAGGAATCGAATCATTCTTCCAACACATGCTTCTAGCCGTCTTTGTTCGCAAGCACGTAGGTGCAGAGCTATTGTGGCTGCCAAAAGGCGGCTAACCCTTCCATTGAGAGGACCCGCCCCGGCAAGTCGGGGCGGGTCCTTTCATGCCAAATGCTAGAACTAGAAGGTCACCAATGTCGCAATCCGAAGAGAAGCTCAAGGCGATAGCTGCTCAGTTAAAAAAGGGAGTGGCCCCACAACGCGAAAGCGTGCGGTCTCTGCTCTTGTGGTTCAACGCCGAACGCCGTGGCTACAACGTCGTACGGCGAGTACGCGGCGCGCTAAGACGACATGGTGTTGTCACTTCGCCCGACTTCGAGTACGCATACATTGATGGCTTCATTTCGTTCGAGAAGGCGACTCCGGATAAACAAACTGGCGAATTCGATGCGGGCACAGCCACAGCCACAGCCACAGCCGACCCAACTTATCGCATCGGCAGACTGCCATCAGCCAACAAGAGCCCGGTTATAGCAAAGCCAGACTTCACCCTGCAACAAGCCGTCACGCAGATGCTTACGAACGACTTTTCGCAGCTCCCTGTTATGACAGGGCCGAGAGAGGTCAAAGGCGTGGTTAGCTGGAAAACGATCGGCAGTCGGTTGGCGTTGAAGCGGCCTTGCATTTACGTCCGAGATTGCATGGAGCCAGCGCACGTTGTATCGATCGACGAATCCCTGTTCTCAGCCATCGCCACTATCGCTGCTCACGACTATGTCTTAGTGCAAGCGGCGGACAAGACAATTACAGGCATCGTCACTGCAAGTGACTTCAACGATCAGTTCCGCATTCTTGCGGAGCCTTTTTGGGTCGTTGGTGAAATCGAAAACGGCGTGAGGAGAATGCTTCACGGCAAGTTCACAGTCAAAGAACTTGAAGAGGCCAAAGCTCCCGGGGAAGATGGCAGGTCAATCGAAGGACCCGCGGATCTCACGTTTGGTGAGTACATCAGACTGGTCGAGCCAGAGAAGCGATGGAAAAAGCTTCGTCTTGAGATTGATCGAGTCGAGTTTGTGAGCCGCCTCAACCGAGTTCGAGAGATCCGAAACGACGTAATGCACTTCGATCCCGACGGTCTAGCGCCGGAAGACTTGCTGTTCTTGCGCGAGTTTGCACAGTTTCTCAAGCGACTTCGTGACGTAGGTGCGGTCTAGTTCTAACCCTTCCATCGAGAGGGCATGCTCCGGCAGGCAGGGTCACGCCTTTCATGTCAAACGTTGATCGTCCGCTTCGCCTTTCCGTCATCGGCAGCTTCTGGCCGATTGCGGAAGTCTAGCTGTGGCGCCACTGTGCGCAAGCCGGGCACCTTCATGGCCACGACTGGATGACCGCAACGTGGCGCAGATCGCACGTTCGGTGCACAAGCGCAGCCGGCAGCAACCGCTGCATTGCAGTCTCTCACCGATATCCACGAACGGGGGGCGTTTGGCCCGGAGCAGACAGACTTCTCATATGCTGCTCACGCGCAGGTCGCCCCGTTGTATAGGGGTTAACTTGAATGCTTTCGGGTTAATTGTCTGGCTATACTCCGCCGTCGCGCCAAAAAAAGACGCGACCTGGCCGGGAAGCCAGAAAAAAAACCGATACGACGCAAGTCGTGTCTTTCTCGGCGTAGCCGAGTGGCGACTTGTCGTCCGCGCCCTTTTTGGTGGCTCGGACGGGGTAGCTGCAAGGCTCGCCGGTTTTTTCGCGTAAGCGGTTTTTCCGGTCTTCCCGCCCGTTCGAGCCACCGCCTTCATCACGAGTGAAGCGCGGCGGTTGTCAGCAATCAACCGAACGCAGGGAGCCAACCCATGGTTAAAACAAAGACCACTCTTCGCCCATCCGCTCGCGCCCAAGCCGAGCAACTCTTCACCCATCTCCTCGCCCTCGTCGTCCAGACCAACGAACAGGTGGGGCAGCTGTCGCTGCTCATGGACACGCGCGCTTCGCTGGAAGACCCGCTCGTGGAGCCGGTGAAGCGAGGTGTGCAGAACGCCGCGCCGCCGGACGTGCAGCGCGCCGTGCTCAAGCAGACACTCAACGACGAGATGCGGCGCCAGCTCAAGGTGCTGTCTCTCACCGTCGACGCGCTGTACGACCGCGCGGACAGGGTAACGAGCCTGGAGATCTGATCGGCGGCCCGGCGCTGCAGCCTGCGGGTATCCTCTGCTCCGCATCCAGGAGACACCTCACCATGCGGATACTGCTCGCCGAAGACGATGCCGATCTCGGCAACTGGCTCACCAAGGCCTTGGCGCAGAACGGTTTCCTGATCGACTGGGTGAACGACGGCCGCCTGGTCCGCCGCAGCCTCAAGGCCACGCGCTACGACGCGCTGATCCTGGACCTGGGCCTGCCCGGGGTCGAGGGCCACGACGTGCTGGCCGATCTGCGCGAGGCGGACCAGCGCCTGCCCGTGCTGATCCTCACGGCGCGCGATTCGTTGATGGAGCGGGTGAGCTGCCTGCACGGCGGGGCCGACGATTTCCTGGCCAAGCCTTTTGAACTCGCGGAGCTGGAAGCCCGGTTGACGGCGCTGATCCGGCGTTCGCACGGCGTGGATCACGCGCGCTTCGCGTGCGGGCCTTTGAGCTACGACAGCGCGAGCCGGCAGTTCCGCCTGCAGCAGGAGGTGTTGACCTTCACGCCGCGCGAGCACGCGGTGATGCGCGCGCTGATTCAGCACAGCGGCGAGCCGTTGTCGAAGCGCGAGCTGGTGGAGCGTGTGTTCTCCGACGAGAGCGACGTGCACCCCGAGGCGATCGAGGTGCTGGTGCATCGCCTGCGCAAGCGGCTGGAGGCTTCGCCGGTGCGCATCACCACGCTGCGCGGCATGGGCTACCTGCTGGAATGCGCGCCATGAAGCCGCCCCGGCGCTGGCTGCGGTCGAGCATCCGGCGGGCGCTGCTGGTGGTGCTGATCCCGGGCATGTTGCTGGTGTTCTCGGCCGAGCTGTGGCTGGCCTGGCGCACGGCCAGCGACGCGGCGGACGCGGCTTACGACCGCTCGTTGCTGGGCGCGGTGAAGTCGATCGACTCGAGCATTTCCACGGCCAGCGGCGGGCTGGGCGTGGAGCTGCCGTACCGCATGCTGGAGTTCTTCGAGCTGACGGCCAACGGCAAGGTGTATTACCGCGTGGCCTCGGAAGACGGCCTGGTGGAGATCGGCAGCCCGGGGCTGCCCGCGCCGCCCCAACCGTTGAAAACCGGCGTGCCCCAGTTCTACGACGGTGAGTATTTCGGCGAGGCGGTGCGCGTGGGCAGCTACGCGCGCGAGCTGTCGCCGCCGCTCACGGGCGAGGCGGGCTCGCAGCGCGTGGTGATCCAGGTGGCCGAGACGCTGGAGGCGCGCAACGATTTTCAGGACGCGCTGGTGATGCAGTCGGTGGCGCGCGACTTTTTTCTGGTGGTGGTGGCGAGCGCCTTGTTCGGCCTCACCATCGCCTGGGCCTTGCAGCCGCTGGCGCGCCTGCGGCAGGACGTGGAGTCGCGCTCGCCGCAAGACCTCACGCCGATCGCGAGCGACGACGTGCCGGCCGAGCTGTTGCCGCTGGTGGGCGCGATCAACCACCACGTGGAGCGCAACCGCGCGCAGAGCGAGCAGCAGCGGCGTTTCGTGGACGACGCGTCACACCAGCTGCGCACGCCGTTGACCACGCTGTCCACGCAGGTGGCGTACGCGCTGCGCGAAGACGACCCGGCCGCGCTGCGCACGGTGGTGGACGACATCCGCTCGCAGCTGGACGAGACCATCCGCCAGACCAACCAGATGCTGGCGATGGCCAAGGCCGACAGCGCGCCGCCCGCGCCCGAGGCGCTGGATGCGGTGGTGATGGCCGAAGACCTGATGCGCCGCTGGTGGCCGGTGGCGCGGCAGCAGGGGGTGGACCTGGGCTTGCACGCGCCCATGGCCACGCTGCCGTTCCAGGGGGAGCCCGCGCTGTTGAACGAGGCCTTGTCGAACCTGTTGCACAACGCGATCCGCCACGGGGGCGAGGGCAGCCGCGTCACGCTGTTCCTGGGCGGCGAGGGCGGGCAGGTGTGTTTCAGCGTGGTGGACGACGGGCCGGGCATGCCGGCGGAGGAGCTGCAGCGCGCCGGGGAGCGGTTTTTCCGGGGCGGCGGTGGCCGGCAGCTGCCGGGCTCGGGGCTGGGTTTGTCCATCGTGCGCTCGGTGGCGCTGCGCCATGGGGGCTCGATGCAGGTGCGGCCCGGGCCCGATGGGCGCGGGTTGGTGGTGGTGCTGGCCTTGCCGGCCGGGTTTGCGGGTTAACCCTTGAGGATTCGTGCTCGCGCTGAAAGCGTCTTGAAAGTGCGCATTTTTTACAGTGGCCTGCCACGCCGAGACTGCGCGGGCATTCAGCCATCGAACCGCCCTACCGAGGAGACACTGTCATGAAATTTCCCACCCGCCTTCTTCTGGCGATGACCGCCTTCGCCACGGGCGCCCTGTCGGCGCACGCGGCCGGCGCCCTGGAGAAAACCGAGTGCATCGCGCCCGCCAAACCCGGCGGCGGTTTTGACCTGACCTGCAAGCTGGTGCAGAGCACGCTGGTGGACGGCAAGTTCATCGCCGACCCGATGCGCGTGACCTACATGCCCGGCGGCATCGGCGCCGTGGCCTACAACACCGTGATCGCCCAGCGCCCCGACAGCGCCAACACCATCATCGCTTTCTCGGGGGGCTCGCTGCTGAACCTGGCGCAAGGCAAGTTCGGCCGCTACACCGAGAACGACGTGCGCTGGCTCTCCGCCATCGGCACCGACTACGGCGCGGTGGTGGTGGCCGAAGGGTCGCCGTTCAAATCCCTGAAGGACGTGATGGCCGCGATGAAGGCCGACCCCACCAAGGTGGTGCTGGGCGCGGGCGGCACGGTGGGCAGCCAGGACTGGATGAAGGCCGCGCTGACCGCGCGCGCCGGTGGCGTCAACCCCAAGTCCATGCGCTATGTGGCGTTCGAAGGCGGCGGCGAGGCGCTCACGGCCTTGCAGGGCGGCCACATCCACGTGTTCACGGGCGACGCGGCCGAGGCCCAGCAGCAGATCAAGGCGGGCGCCAAGGTGCGCATCCTCGCGGTGATGCACGACAAGCGCCTGAGCGGCGACATGGCGAACATCCCCACCGCGACCGAGCAGGGCTTCGACGTGCAGTGGCCCATCATCCGCGGCTTCTACCTGGGCCCCAAGGTCAGCGATGCGGACTACAAGGTCTGGGTCGACACCTTCAACAAGATGATGGCCACGCCGGCCTACAACGCGATGCGCGCGGAGCGCGGCCTGTTCCCGCTCGCGATGACGGGGGCCGAGCTGGACGCGTATGTGAAGAAGCAGGTGGCGGGCTACCGCAAGCTCGCCGACGAGTTCGGGCTGGCCACCACGCCCGCCAAGTAAGGCCATGAGCGATCGAGCACTTGGCGCGGCGTGTGCCCTCGCGTCCGTGGCCATGGCCGCGGCGGCGCACGACTACACCGCCGCCTTTTCCTACGAGCCTTTGGGCCCGCGTGCCTTCCCCTTGCTGCTGGCCGTGGGGCTGGGTCTGTCGGGGCTGTGGCTGATGTTCCGCCCCACGCAGGGGGCGGAGACCTTCAAGGGCGTGCCCTGGGTGCCCACGCTGTGGTGCGCGGGCGCGATCCTGGCGTATGCCGCGCTGTTCCAGGCGCTGGGTTTCGCGCTGGCCACGGCGCTCATGACGGTGCCGGTGGGCATGGCGTTTGGCGGCAGCTGGCGCAAGGCGCTGGCGGGCGGTGCGGCGCTGGGGCTGGTGCTGTACCTGTTGTTCGACAAGGTGCTCGACGTGGTGCTGCCCGTCGGCCCGCTGGCCGCGTGGCTGGGAGGTCTGTGAGATGGATGTGCTCAAACACCTGATGGAGGGTTTCGGCGTCGCGTTCAGCCCCGTCAACCTGGTCATCGCCGCGCTGGGTTCGTTCATCGGCACCATCGTCGGGCTGTTGCCCGGCCTGGGGCCCATCAACGGCGTGGCCATCCTCATGCCGCTGGCCTTCGCGATGAAGCTGCCGCCCGAGACCTCGCTGATCCTGCTGGCGGCGGTCTACATCGGCTGCGAGTACGGCGGGCGCATTTCCTCCATCCTGCTCAACGTGCCGGGCGACGCGGGCGCCATCATGACGGCGCTCGATGGCTACCCGATGGCGCGCCAGGGTTTGGGTGGCGTGGCGCTGTCGATCTCGGCCTGGAGCTCGTTCGTGGGCTCCTTGCTGGCCACGGTGGGCATCGTGCTGCTGGCGCCGCTGCTGGCGCAGTGGGCGCTGTCGTTCGGCCCGGCGGAGTATTTCGCGCTCATGTGTTTCGCGTTCGCCTGCATCGCGGGGCTGATGGGCGATGCGCCGGTGAAGGCCGGCGTGGCCGCGATGATCGGCTTGGCCATGTCCTGCGTGGGGCTGGACTCGAACTCCGGCGTGTACCGCTTCACGGGTGGCGACATCCACCTCTCCGACGGCATCCAGTTCGTCGTGGTCGTGATCGGGGTGTTCTCCATCAGCGAGATCCTGCTCATGCTGCAGGAGCACCACAGCAGCACGGGTGTCATCACCCAGACCGGCCGCATGCTGTTCAACCTGCGCGAGATGGCGGCCACCTGGTGGGGCACGGTCCGCTCCAGCGTGCTGGGCTTCGTGGTGGGTGTGTTGCCCGGTGCGGGCGCCACCATCGCCAGCGCCATGGCCTACTCGATGGAGAAACGGCTGACCGACAAGGAAGGCACGTTCGGCAAGGGCGACATCCGTGGCGTGGCCGCGCCCGAGGCGGCCAACAACTCCGCCGCCACCGGCTCCTTCGTGCCCATGCTCACGCTGGGCATCCCCGGCTCGGGCACCACGGCCGTGATGATGGGCGCGCTCTCGCTCTACAACATCACGCCGGGCCCGGCGCTGTTCACGCAGCAGCCCACGCTGGTGTGGGGGCTGATCGCCTCGTTGTTCCTGGCCAATGTGATGTTGCTGGTGATGAACATCCCGATGGTGGGTTTCTTCACCCGCATCCTCAGCGTGCCCAACTGGTTCCTGGTGCCGTCCATCCTGGCCGTGAGCAGCGTGGGGGTGTACGCGGTGCACGCCACCACCTTCGACCTGATGCTCATGGTGGGGCTCGGCTTCGCGGCCTACCTGTTGCGCAAGCAGGGCGTGCCGATGGCGCCCTTGATCCTGGGCTTCGTGCTGGGCGACCTGATGGAGCAGAACCTGCGCCGCGCGCTGTCCATCAGCAACGGCGATGCGGGCATCCTGGTCGGCAGCCCGATTTCCATCGGGCTCTGGTTGAGTGGCGGTTTGATGCTGTTGCTGCCGGTGCTGATGCGGTGGCGGTCGCGGCGCAGGCCGCCGATCGGCGCCATCGCGCCGGTCGGGAAGTAGCCGCGCCTTCAGCGCTGCGCCATGCGCGTCGGGGCGAACATGCTGCGCCCCAACCAGCGCCAGAGCCGCTGGCCGTTGCGGCCCGCGCCTTGCACCGTGAGGCTCCCGGACTGGATGGCCTGTTCGGGGTCGCTGTCACCGGTCCAGATTTCGGTGAGTGCGCGCACCGTCGAGTCGACCAGCACGCTCACGTCGTGACCCGGGTCGTCGCGGCAGAGGTCGGCCTCGTGGTGCTCCACCACGAGCCACCATTGCCGCTCGGCCGCCGGCGCATCGCTGAACCGGAAGTGGACGACGGTGCGTTCTCCGTCGGGAAACGCTTCCAGGCGCGCGAAGCGGCGAATGTCCCACATCAGAAAGCCGGCGTCGAGCTGCTCGTGCCGCAGCCGGCTGCCGATCCAGCGCGCGCCCCAATGGCCGATGCCGACGACGATCGGCCGCAGCTCCTCGCCCGCGGGCGTCAGGTGGTATTCCCAGTTTTTCTCGACGCGCCGCCGCTCGAGGACGCCGATCTCTTCCAGCTTGCGCAGCCGCTGCGTCAGCAGCGTGGCCGACATGCGCGGCACGCCGCGGTGAATGTCGTTGAAGCGGTGGCTGCCGCAGAGCAGCTCGCGCACCACGAGGGGTGTCCACAGCTCGCCCAATACCTCGGCGCCTCGGGCGACGGTACAGAACTGCATGTAGTCGATCATGCGGGCCAGTCTATCGGTGTGCCGCCGGCTTGCCTACTCCAGATTCTGGACTTGAGGCTGCCTGGCATCGGGCTTAACTTGAAGACCGACCGTGCAACTCGCACCGGTCTTTTCAAGGAGCACTGCCATGACCGAGACCCTCATTGCCTCCCCCGCCGCCCCGGCTGTTTTCGATGCCGAGAAGTTCCGCCAGTCCACGCGCGCGCAGTGGGAGAACGCCGCCGAAGCCTGGGACCGATGGGGGCCCTTGCTGGCCCGCTGGCTGGGCCCGGCGACCGAGGCCATGCTGGACATGGCGGCCGTCGGCCCCGGTTCGCGCGTGCTCGACGTGGCGGCGGGCGCGGGCGAACAGACCCTGGTCGCCGCGCGCCGCGTGGGCGCGAATGGCCACGTGCTGGCGACCGACATCTCCCCGGCGATCCTGCGCCACGCGAAATCGGCGGCCGAGCAGGCCGGCCTGTCGAACGTGGACACCCTGGAACTCGATGGTGAGCGCCACGACGTTTTGCCTCGCGCCTCTTTTGACGCGGCGGTCTCGCGCGTCGGTCTGATCTACTTCCCCGACCAGCAACGCGCGCTCGCCGGCATCCGCCATGCCTTGAAGCCGGGCGGGCGGTTCGCCGCGGTGGTGTATTCCACCGCCGAGCGCAACCCTTTCTTCGCCGTGCCGGTCGGCATCATCCGGCGCCGCGCGCAGCTGCCGCCGCCCCTGCCCGGGCAACCGGGGCCGTTCTCCCTGGGCGCTGAGGGCGTGCTGGCGAAGACGCTGGAGCAGGCGGGTTTTCGGGACGTGGAGGTGCGCAGGGTCGATTCCCCCGTGCACCTTCCCACGGCCGCCGAGTGCGTGCGGTTCGAGCGCGAGTCCTTCGGGGCCCTGCACCAGATGCTGGCGGGCCTGAGCGAGGACGAACGCGCCGACACGTGGACGGAGATCGAGCAGGCCCTGGCCCGCTTCGAAACCGAGGCGGGTGGTTTCGTGGGCCCTTGCGAGATGCTGGTGGGGGCGGGCACGCGCTGATCCGGGGGGCACCAAACGGCCCATTCGCTTCGGGCCGGTGTGCGACAGAACGGCAATGAGCGCGGCGGAAGATGGTGGCAAACCCACAACCCCACGAGGTCATGCCATGTCTTCCGTCCCGTTCTCCCCCGTCCGCCGCCGCCTGCTGCAGGGCTCCGGCGCCATCGCCGCCACGCGCTTCACCGGCCTGATGGGCGCGCTCTACGCGAGCAACGCGCGCGCCGCCACCGGCAAGCAGGCGGTCTCCGCCGTGTCGCCCTATGGGCCGGTCTCGCCGGTGAACGACATGACCACCGGCCTGCCGCTGCTGCAGTTGCCGGCCGGCTTCAGCTACCGCAGCCACGGCTGGACGGGCGACGCCATGAGCGACGGTTTCCCCACCCCGGGCAACCACGACGGCATGGCCGTGGTGACTTCGCGCCGCGTGGGTCGCAGCAGCGAACTGGTGCTGGTGCGCAACCACGAACGCGGCCTGGTGGCCACGCCGGGCGAGGCCATCCAGGCGCCCCATGCCTACGCCACGACCGAGGTCAACGGCATCATCACCGTGTTCTACGGCGGCCAGCCGATCCGCATCGGCGCGGGCGGCATCGTGACCAACCCCGCCGCACCCGCGCCCGCGCCTTTCGTGGGCTACCCCGCGGGCGGCACCAGCAACCTGCTGTTCCGCGACGGCCAATGGGCCGGCTCGGTGGGCTCCCTCAGCGGCACCCTGGGCAACTGCGCGGGCGGCCCCACGCCCTGGGGCACCTGGCTCACCTGCGAAGAAACCATTTACGACTTCTCGGGCATCGGCGGCAAGAAGCACGGCTACGTGTTCGAGGTGGCCGACGACGCGGCCGAGTCGATCGCCCAGCCCATCGTGGGCATGGGCCGCTTCATCCACGAGGCGGTCGCGGTGGACCCGGCCACGGGCCACGTCTACGAGACCGAAGACAACCGCAACGTGGCGGCCTTCTTCCGCTACGTGCCGGACGACACCTCGGGTCAGCTCGGTAGCCTGCACCACGGCGGGCGCCTGCAGGCCGCGCGCATCAAGACCCTGGTGCGCCAGGCGCGGCCTTCGACGCTGGCCCAGGCCAACGACCAGGGCTTGCTGAACCCCGACATCGGCGACGAGTACGAGCTGGAGTGGGTCGACATCGCCGACCCGGACGCCGACCCGGTGGTCGTGGTCGGCCAGCCCGGTGGCGTGAGCATCGGCTTCGCGGCCGGCCCGACCTACCAGGCCTTGAGCCAGGGCTGCGCGCGCATGAGCCGGGGCGAAGGCATCTGGTACTCGGGCGGCAAGCTGTTCATCGTGGACACCGCCGCCGGTGTCGACGGCAACGGCCGCGTGGGCCAGGGCGAGGGCGCGGTATGGGAGCTGACGATCTCGACCATGCGCCTGCGCGCGGTTTTCGTCAGCGGCCACCAGACCGCCGGCAACAACCCCGACAACGTGACGGTGAGCCCGCGCGGCGGCGTGGTGCTGTGCGAAGACGGCGGTGGCTCCACCGACGCCTTCGGCACCGGCTCGCGCCTGCTGGGCCTGAATCCGGCGGGCGAGGCCTACATCCTGTGCAAGAACAACCTCAGCCTGGACGCCGGCCAGATCGCCACCGCCGGCAAGACGGTGGGCGCGGCGGACTACCGGGGCTACGAGTTCTGCGGCGCCTGCTTCGACCCGACCGGCCGCATCCTGTTCGCCAACCTGCAGACGCCCGGCATCACGGTGGCCATCGTGGGCCCGTGGACCAAGGGCAACCTCTGAAGCCTGCGCGGACGGCGTGCGCGCCGTCCTACAAAGAGGCATCGCGGCGGCTGACACGCCAGGCGGTCCAGGCTCCCTACGATGGGGTATTTCTACAAGGAGCACACCTCATGAACACCATCATCTACATCGTGGGCCTGGTCGTCGTCATTGGCGTCATTCTGAGTTTCTTCGGCCTGCGCTGAATCGGTGGCGTTGCCTGACAGCGCCCCTCCTTCAGTCGACGTCGGTGGCGGTGTTGGTGTGCGACAGTGCATACAGACCGCGCACCGCGCCGATTTTTGCGCCCACGCCGGTAAGCACCGCATCAGACAGCTCGGTGCCGGCCAGGGCCTGCAGTGACGCAAGGTCGTAGCCGCAGACGATGAAGATCCAGTCGGCTGCGGGGTCCGGTCCCCCGCGAATTTTCTGCTCTGTCGTGGTCTCGATTTTGGGGGCCTGGTGGACGAGCAGGTGCCCGGCCGAGACGCCGGGGCGCGACCTGAACGCGTTGGCCTGTGTGCGCAGATGATCGCGCAGCCGCTCGGCGGCACCTTCGCTCGGTGAAAGGCGCACCGTGAGCGCGTGGCGCGACAGCGCGCCGCCAAAGCTCTCGAGCACACGGCACTGGCTGCGCACCATGTGGCGGTGATGCGGCATCATCTTCGCGGACCAGGTGGTGGGCGCATTGAGTCGACCCAGGTAGCCAGGTGACGCCAGGGTGTCATAGGCCTCGAGTTCGTACAGCACGAAGAAGCCTTCGCCGCCATCGGCGGCGGACCAGCGCGAGCCGCGGTGGAATCCCGGTATCGCCATGCGTTCCGGGAAGTGCTCGTGCGTGTGCCAGTCCTCGAATTCGGCCCTGAAGGCGGGCGCAATGTCCCACCACATGGCCACGGCTCCTTGACCCAGCAGCGCCATGGTGTTTCCTGGCTTCGCCGTGCCCGCTGTCAGGCGGTGGCGCGCGCTTCGCGCACCAGCTCGACGAGCGCGCGCAGGCCCGCGGTGTACGAGCGCCAGCCCAGGCCCTGGATCGTTGCCTTCACCGCGGGCGAGATGATCGAGTGATGTCGCCACTGCTCGCGCGCGCCGATGTTCGACATGTGGATCTCGAGCACTGGAAATGGCATGGCCTTGATCGCGTCGTGCAGCGATACGCCGTGCTGGGTGAGTGCCGCGGGGTTGAGCAGCGCGCCGGCCGCCACATCGATGTTGTCGTGAAAGCGGTCCACCAGCACCCCTTCGTGGTTGGACTGGTGAATCTCAAGCTCGACCTCCAGTTCCACCGCGAGCGCACGCAGGCGGTCGTTGATCTCCGCGAGCGTGGTGGTGCCGTAGATATGGGGTTCGCGCCGGCCGAACAGGTTCAGGTTCGGTCCGTGCAGGACAAGGATTTTCATGGGGTTCAGAGCTTGGAGACCCGCTCCAGTTCGGCTCTGAAGAGCGTGACGACCGCGGGGTCGTAAGCGGCGGAGAACTTGTCGTAGACGGGACGGACGTCGGCCCGCATGCGGGCCAGTTCGGCGGCTGGAATGTCGTTGTAGATCATGCCTTTGGCCTTGAGCTCGCCCAGCGCTTTGCCTGACACCTCCCGGCTGACGACACGTTGCCAGTTCTGGGCTTCGGTGGCGGCTTCCTGAAGAATTTTCTGCTCCACCGGCGAGAGGCGGTCCCAGAAACGTTTGCTGATCTGGATGGGGTTGGTCGCGTAGACGTGGTTGGTGCCGCTCACGTACTTCTGGACTTCGTAGAACTTGCTCGACTCGATGACCGCGAAGGGATTCTCCTGCCCGTCGACCGCTTTGCTGTCGAGCGCACCATACAGTTCGGCAAACGGCATCGGCAGGGGGTTGGCCTTGAATGTCCTGAAGGTTTCCAGGAACACCGGGTTGGGGATCACGCGCAGCTTCAGGCCTTCCAGATCAGCGCCCTTGGTGATGGGCCGCTTGCTGTTGGTGACGTTGCGGAACCCCAGATCGAAGAAGCCCAGCACCACCAGGCCCTTTTCCGGCAGTTTGGCGCTGAGCATCTTGCCCAGCGGGCCGTCCACCAGCGCATCGGCCTGCCGCTCATTGGCGAACAGGAAGGGGAAGTCCAGCAGGCCAAATTCCTTGACGATGCCATTGAGCGAGGTGGTCGATGCCACCAGCATCTCCTGCACGCCGCCTTGCAGGGCCGCTTGCTGCTGGAGCTCGTTGCCGAGCTGGGACGACGCGAACTCCTGCACCTTGATCTTTCCGCCGGTCTTGGCGGCGACGATCTCGGCGAACTTGCGCACGCCCAGGCTGGTGGGATGGCCCGCATTGTTCAGATGGCCAAACTTGATGGTGCGTTCCTGGATGTCCTGCGCAGCCGCCCCGCTGGCCAGGCCCAACGAAAGAGCGGCGGCCAGCACGGCCAGCGATACCTTGATTTTCACGTGTGCTCTCCTTGAAAGGGCGTCAGAATCGAATTTGCCAGTGTCGATGGGAATGTTATTCCATTTGGAATCCTATTCCATTTTTGGCATGTGTTGCAATAGTGGAATCCATGGCCATCAACCTCGACCGATCCCTCGCCGCCCTTGAATACCTCGCGGCGCGCCCCGAAGGCCAGCCTCTGGCCTCGATTGCGGACGACCTGAACATCCCGCGCAGCGCATGCCACCGCATGCTCAGCGACCTTGTGCGTTGCGGCTGGGTGCGCCAGATGCGCGAGCACGGCGACTACGCGCTCACCACCAAGCTCGCCGCATTGGGCCTCAACTACCTGAGCGGGTCCGGCATCGTCGACATCGCGCAGCCGCTGATCGACCGCATGGCCGAGATCTCGGGCGAGCTTGTGCGCCTGGCCATCGTTGACGGCGAACGCCTGACCTTCGTTGCCAAGGCGCAGGGCGCCAAGGCGGGCCTGCGCTACGACCCGGACACGGGCACCGATGTGCGCCTGTCGTGCAGCTCGGCAGGCCATGCATGGCTGGCCACCCTGCCCGAGAACCAGGCGCTGGAGATCGTGGCGCGCCAGGGCTTTGGCAGCCGTGAGCAGTTCGGGCCCAAGGCGCCCAACACCGTGAAGGCGCTCGCGAAAATCCTTGAGGACACGCGCCGTCGCGGCTACAGCACGATCAATGAAATGTTCGCGCCCGGCATGAGTGCCATGGCGGCTGCGATCCAGCGCCCGGGCGAAGCCGCCATCGGCGTGATCACGATCGCAGGCCCGCTGATCCGCTTGACGGAATCGCGCATGCAGGAACTCGGGCCGGCGCTGATGGCGATCTCTGCCGAGCTGGCGTTGGCCAGCACCTCTTCGCCCATCTTCGAGCGCTACCGCGTCCGCGAGACCGAGGCCAGTTGAGTCCCGTCGGGTGTGCCCGGCCTGCCGCGCCTGCTACCGTGTGGGCATTCGCCACCCTTCCGGAAAGCCCACCATGCGCCATTTCCTCGCTCCTTGCCTCCTGCTGTTCGCCGCCGCGGCTACCACCGCCACCCATGCCGAAGAGATCGGCTCGGTGGACACGGTGTTCAAGTTCATCGGGCCCGACCACAAGATCGTGGTCGAGGCCTACGACGACCCCGGCGTGATGGGTGTCACCTGCTACATCTCGCGCGCCAAGACGGGCGGCCTCAAAGGCGCCTTCGGCCTGGCCGAGGACAAGTCCGAGGCGTCCATCGCCTGCCGGCAGGTGGGCCCGATCGCCATCGCCAAGCCCATCAAGGAACAGGAAGAGATCTTCAGCGAGCGCACCAGCCTGATCTTCAAGCGGCTGCGCATCGTGCGCATGGTGGACGCCAAGCGGCATTCGCTGGTCTACCTCACGTACTCCGACCGCGTGATCGAAGGCTCGCCGCAGAACTCGGTGGCGGTGGTGGCGGTGGACCGCGCCACGCCGATGCCGGTGAAGTGAAGGGCGTTATCCTGTTCGGCCCTTGACCGATCGCCTTTCATGACATCCGATACCCAAGAACCCATTCACGAAGCCCGCGTCTGGAGCGACGAACACTGGACCGCCCGCGTCATCAAGAACGACGACGATGACGGCTGGGCCGTCGCCATGTACCTGGACAACGGGGCCGAACCGGCGCTGGTCGGCCCCTGGACCATGGGCCGCGACAAGAAGAACCCCAAGCCGCTGGACACCGCGGCCTTCAACACCCTGGTGAAGACCGCGAAAGAGGTGATCCGCCGCTCCGAGCAGCAGCGGCACGCGGAGCTGAACAAGAACGTGACCGTGGCGGTGGACGGGCAGCGCATCCGCGTCGCCCTGGCCATCGTGCCCGACGAGGAGGGCGCCACCGCCACGCTGCGCGCGCTCGACGAGTTCGACGCCGAGCTGGCCTGCGTGCCCGTGCCGCCCACCTTCAAGCTGAACGTGGACAGCGCGCAGGCCTGGATCGCCGCCGGTTTCGAGAGGCCCGCGCGATGATTGACGGCCTGGTCGCCGGGCGCCTGATGGGCGAGGCCTCCCGCCGCGTGGACAAGGCCGGGCGCGGCTACATCGTGGCCCGCGTGCTGGCCCGCAACCGGGCGGACGAGGAATTCATCGTCAACGTGATCGCTTTCGACGAGGCGGTGGGCCAGGCGCTGGTGGCGCTGCGCGACGGCGAGTCGCTCAGCCTCTCGGGCGGGCTCACGCCCAAGGTCTGGACGGACAAGCAGGGCATCGTTCGCCCCAGCCTGGACATGGTGGCCACCCACGTGCTGTCGGCGCACCAGCCCGGCGCCGGGGCTTGACCCCGCTTGCCCCAAGGGCGCGCGCCTCTGCGAAAATCGCCCGGATGAACGCGACCAACACCACCGAACTCATGAACACCCTGGGGCTGCAGGCCAAGGCGGCCTCGGCGCTCATGGCCAAGGCCAGCGCGGCCACCAAGCTGGCGGCCCTGCGCGGCCTGGCCGCGCTGCTGCGCGCCAACGTGGACGCGCTGCAGGTGGACAACGCGAAGGACCTGGAGCGCGCCCGCGCCAATGGCCTGAGCGAACCCATGGTGGACCGGCTCAAGCTCACGCCCAAGGTCATCGAGACCTGCGCCCAGGGCTGCGAGCAGCTCGCGGCCATGCCCGACATCATTGGCGACATCAGCGGCATGAAGCAGATGCCCAGCGGCATCCGCGTGGGCCAGATGCGCGTGCCCATCGGCGTGTTCGGCATGGTCTACGAGAGCCGGCCCAACGTGACGATCGAGGCTGCCTCGCTGTCGATCAAGAGCGGCAACGCGGCCATCCTGCGCGGCGGCTCCGAGGCCATCGAATCCAACCGCGCCCTGGCCGCGCTGGTGCAGCGCGCGCTGACGGACGCCGGCCTGCCGGCCGACGCGGTGCAACTGGTGCCGACAACGGACCGCGCCGCCGTGGGCCAGCTCATCACCATGCCGCAGTACGTGGACGTGATCATCCCGCGCGGTGGCAAGGGGCTGATCGAGCGCATCAGCGCCGAGGCCAAGGTGCCGGTCATCAAGCACCTGGACGGCAACTGCCACACCTACGTGGACGAGCCCTGCGACATCGCGCTGGCGGTGAAGGTGACCGACAACGCCAAGACGCAGAAGTACAGCCCCTGCAACGCCACCGAAAGCCTGCTGGTGGCGCGCGGCGTGGCCGCCGACTTCCTGCCGAAGATCGGCGCCATCTTCGCCGCCAAGGGCGTGGAGATGCGGGCCTGCGCCGAGAGCCGGGCGATCCTGGCGGCGGTGCCGGGCGCGAACCTGAAGGAGGCGACCGAGGCCGACTGGTCGGAGGAATACCTCGCCCCGGTCATCAGCATCAAGCTGGTGGCGGGCGTGGACGAGGCCATCGCCCACATCAACCGCTACAGCAGCCACCACACCGACGCCATCATCACCACCGACCACGTGCACGCCCAGCGTTTCCTGCGCGAAGTGGATTCGGCTAGCGTCATGGTGAATGCGAGCACCCGCTTCGCCGACGGTTTCGAGTTCGGCCTGGGCGCCGAAATCGGCATTTCCACCGACAAGTTCCATGCCCGTGGCCCGGTGGGCGTGGAGGGCCTGACCTCGCTCAAGTACGTGGTGCTGGGCGAGGGCGAAGTGCGGGGCTGACGCCCTGAAAGACCGGCCGTGAAACGCCCGGTGCGCCTGCTGGCATTCCTGGCCCTGGCGCATGCGGGTGGGGCCGTGGCGGGCGAAGCGGTGCAGAACTGGTTCAACGACCCGTTCTTCCAGATCTCGGCCGCCGTGCCCGATTGCCCCCGGCCGGCGGGGCCGTTCATCACCGAGCGCGAGCGGCTGGCCCAGACGCACCGGCGCGCCGAGAAGGGCACGACCTGCTGGCTCGCGAAAGCCTGTGATCGCCCCAACGCCTTCGCCTACGACCAGGACATCGCCACCGCCTTTCGGCAGGCCCTGAAACGGCGCCCCGCGTTCACCGCCGCCAGCACGCTCTGGGTGACGGTGCAGGGGCGTGTGGTGTACATCGAGGGCTGTGCCCGGCGCCAGGCCGTGGCGGCGCAGGCCGAGGCCTTTGCGCGGGCGTTGCCGCACGTGCAGCAGGCCAGCGCGATCATCCGCCACGACCCCTCGGCGCGCCCGCCCTACCGGACCGCCGCCGACCGCCCCTGAGGGCGTTCACCAGGAGTGAAGAGACCATGTGCCGCAACATCAAGACCCTGTTCAATTTCGAGCCGCCCGCGACCGAGCTGGAGATCCGCGACGCCTCGCTGCAGTTCGTGCGCAAGCTCAGCGGCTTCAACGTGCCGTCGCAGGCCAACGAAGCGGCGTTCGACCGCGCGGTGGAGCAGGTGGCCGCGACGGCGCGCGAACTCATGGCCTCGCTGCGCACCACGGCCGCGCCGCGCAACCGCGAGGTGGAGGCGGCCAGGGCGAAGGCGCGCTCGCTGGCGCGTTTTGGACCAGGCTGATTTGATAATTAATTAGAACTTTTCGTCTAAAATAATCAACTTGTTTAACAAAAATTGAGTAAAAAAGATGAAGATTTTCTTCGCGGCCACGCTTGCGGCCCTGACAACGGCATGTGCTTCCTTGCCCATGCCTCTGGCCGAGGGGGCCCCCAAAGTTGATCCCTCGAAACCGCTGTATCTGATGTCGGTGCGCGTGAACAATGAACACAAGCCGAGGTGGAAGCCAGATGTGCTTGGTGTTCTTCTGGATGCGCGTGGAGGCGTGGCAAAACCTGAGCAGGTGGCCTTTCGGATGGACGGCAAGGGCCGTGTCGTCTCACCTGCAGAAGACGGAAGCGTGACCTACCTATTGCGTTTCACGGTCGATAGTGCGGCGTACACCCTTCGTGGCCTCAACGCCATGAGCGCTGCGTTTCCCGTACTGGGCACTTATTTCGTGCCTTTGCACTCCGAACTGCCCTTGGCAACCGCCGGCGCTCACTACCTTGGGGCGGTCAATGCGGTGATTCGCGAACGACGGGACAACGAATTCCGTGCAGGCCCTGTTATCCCATTGATTGATCAGGCGATTGCGGGGGCTTCGACCGGGACTTTCGATATTGAAATCACGGACGCCTACGAGAGAGATGTGGCTCTTTTCAAAAAGACCTTTACCGCTTTGGACGGAGTGGAAATCCAGAAGGCTGTATTGCCGCCTTGGAGCCGGAATGATGCCCAGACCTATTGGGAAAAAAACTGAGCCTCAGCGCCGCCCCGGCCAGTCCGTCCCGCCTTCCCCTTCGAACACCGCGCGCAGCAGGTTGCCGGCCTGGGAGGCCAGGGTCAGCAGGCCCCAGATGAGCAGCCAGGGGCTGGCGCGGGTCGGGCGCATGCCGCTGTCCCACCAGTAGGCGAAGCCGCCGGCCAGGGCGAACAGGGCGCCCAGCAGCAGGAACACCCCCATCAGCAGCACCCGCAGGCCGGTGCTCTCGGGTGGCCGCCACACGCTGAACCAGGCGGCCAGGGCGGTCATCAGGGCGAAAATCGTCATCGGAACCCTCCCTCGGGCCGTTGTGGGGCCGCTTCCAGGCGCTGGAACCGGCTTGAAATTGGCGTCATGCGCCCCCATTACACTGGTTGCCTCCCCAGCCGCCAATACCCCTCCCCCTATGGTCCCGCACCTCGTCACCGCCCTGACCGGCCCCATCAACGAGCTCGAGCAGCGCATCCTCGAGTCCACCCCGGTGATCGAGCGCTGGTTCCGCCTCGAGTGGATGGAGCACACGCCGCCGTTCTACACCTCGGTGGACGTGCGCAACGCGGGGTTCAAGCTGGCGCCGGTGGACACGAACCTGTATCCCGGCGGCTGGAACCACCTCACGCCCGAGATGCTGCCGCTGGCGGTGCAGGCCGCGATGGCGGCGATCGAGAAGATCTGCCCCGAGGCCAAGAACCTGCTGCTGGTGCCCGAGAGCACCACCGACACCTTCTACCTGAGCAACCTGGCGCAGCTGCAGCGCATTTTCTACATGGCCGGGCTCAATGTGCGCCTGGGCTCGCTCTCCAACGACATCAAGGCCCCCACCACCATCGAGCTGCCCGGCGGCGACAAGGTGGTGCTGGAGCCGCTGCTGCGCAGCAAGCGCCGCCTGGGCCTGAAGAACTTCGACCCCTGCACCATTCTGCTCAACAACGACCTGAGCGCGGGCGTGCCGGGCATCCTGGAAGACCTGCACGAGCAGTACCTGCTGCCACCGTTGCACGGCGGCTGGGGCACGCGGCGCAAGAGCCACCACTTCAAGGCCTATGAAGAGGTGTCCAAGCGCTTCGGCAAGCTGCTGGGCATGGACCACTGGCTGATCAACCCGATGTTCAACCAGTGCGGGCAGGTGGATTTCAACGAGGACGCCGGGCTGGAATGCCTGCGCAGCAACACCGACGCGCTGCTGGGCAAGATCCGCCGCAAGTACAAGGAATACGGCATCAACGAAAAGCCGTTCGTGGTGGTCAAGGCCGACAACGGCACGGGCGGCATGGGCATCCTGACGGTGCGCGACGCCAAGGACATCGACAACCTCTCGGCCAAGACCAAGGCCCGCATGGCCGTGGGCCAGGCCGGCCAGGAGGTGCACGAGGTCATCATCCAGGAAGGCGTGCTGACCAACGAGCGCATCAACAGCGCGGTGGCCGAGCCCGTGGTCTACATGATGGACCGCTACGTGGTCGGCGGCTTCTACCGCGTGCACGCCGACCGCGGCGTGGACGAGAACCTCAACGCGCCCGGCTCCAGCTACGTGCCGCTGGCTTTCGAGCAGAGCGCGCAGCTGCCGCAGCCCGGCCAGAAGCCCGGCGCGAGCGTGCCCAACCGCTTCTACATGTACGGCGTGATCGGCCGCCTGGCCATGCTGGCGGCGAGCTACGAGCTGGAAGCCACCGACCCGGACGCCGAAGTCTACGAGTGAGTTGCTGCGGCGCAACATTCGGCGCGGGCGCCGCCGTTTAGAGCGCTGAGCCGGCAGACAAGGCCCTGCCGGCGGGCGCACAATCGCGTTCCCTCGACAACCGAACCCCGTGCCAACAGGCCGGGGTTGTTTTGTGTCCGCTTCCAAATCGTCACTGGCTGCGCTCACCCTCGGCGCCATCGGCGTGGTGTACGGCGACATCGGCACCAGCGTGCTGTACGCCGTCAAGGAGGTCTTCGGCTCCGGCCACGTGCCTTTCACCCACGCCAACGTCTACGGCATCCTGTCCATCCTGTTCTGGACGCTGACGGTCATCGTCTCCCTCAAGTACGTGGTGCTGGTGCTGCGCGCCGACAACAACGGCGAAGGCGGCCTGATCGCGATGCTCGCGCTGGCCTCCATGGCGGTGAAGGAGCGGCCCGCCCTGCGCCAGACGCTGCTGGCCATCGGCATCTTCGGCACCGCGCTGTTCTATGGCGACGGCGTCATCACGCCGGCGATCTCGGTGCTCTCGGCCGTTGAGGGCCTGGAGGTGATCTCGCCGCACTTCAAGCACTACGTGGTGCCCATCACCCTGCTGGTGCTGTTCGCGCTGTTCGCGGTGCAGAAGCGCGGCACCAGCGGCATCGGCCGCTTCTTCGGCCCGATCACCCTGGCCTGGTTCCTCACCATCGCGGCGCTGGGCGTGTCGCAGATCGTGGGGCACCCCGAGATCCTGGGCGCGCTCAGTCCGTTGCACGCGCTGCGCTTCATGTGGGCGCAGCCCGGCACCAGCTTCATCATCCTGGGCGCGGTGGTGCTGTGCGTCACCGGCGCCGAGGCGCTCTACGCCGACCTCGGCCACTTCGGCAAACGCCCGATCCGCCTGGCCTGGTTCTCCGTCGTCATGCCATGCCTCACGCTGAACTACTTCGGCCAGGGCGCATTGCTGCTGGCCGACCCGGCGGCCGTGAAGAATCCGTTCTTCAACATGGCGCCCGAGTGGCTGCTGCTGCCGCTGGTGATCATGGCCACCATGGCCACGGTGATCGCCTCGCAGGCCCTGATCACCGGCGCCTTCAGCGTGACCAAGCAGGCGATCCAGCTCGGTTACCTGCCGCGCCTGAAGATCCAGCACACCAGCGTGAAGCACACCGGCCAGATCTACATGCCGTTCGTGAACTGGAGCCTGTTCACCGCCATCGTGCTGGCGGTGGTGATGTTCAAGTCGTCCAGCAACCTCGCGGCGGCCTATGGCATCGCGGTCACGCTGGACATGCTCATCACCACGGTGCTCACCTTCTACGTGGTGCGCTACAGCTGGAAGTACCCGCTGTGGCTGTGCGTGCTGGCCACCGGCTTCTTCTTCCTGGTGGACCTCGCCTTCTTCAGCTCCAACCTGCTCAAGCTGTTCGCCGGCGGCTGGTTCCCGCTGCTCATCGGCGGCGCGGTGTTCACGCTCATGATGACCTGGAAGCGCGGCCGCTCGCTCATGACCGAGGCGCAGCACGCCGAATCGATCGAGCTGAACAGCTTCCTCGATGCGCTGTTCATCGCACCGCCCGTGCGGGTGGAGGGCACGGCGGTGTTCCTCACGGCCGACATCGGCACCGTGCCCAACGCCATGTTGCACAACCTCAAGCACAACAAGGTGCTGCACGAGCAGAACCTGTTCGTCACCGTGCGCAGCCAGGAAGTGCCCTGGATCGGGCTGAACAAGCGGCTGGAGATCGAGCCGCTGGGGCACGACTGCTGGCAGGTGGTGGTGAACTACGGCTTCAAGAACGACCTGGACCTGCCCGAGGCGCTGTCGGCCATGCGCGGGCGCGGCTGCGACATGGGCCCGATGACCACCAGCTACTTCCTCTCGCGCGATGTGGTGGTGCCCACCATCGGCAGTGGCATGGCGCCCTGGCGCGAGAAGCTGTTCGCCCAGATGCACCACAACGCGAGCGCGGCGGCCGAGTTCCTGAACCTGCCGAGCAACGCGGTGATCGAGCTGGGCTCGAAGGTGGAGATCTAGGGGTCAGATTTTCCGGAAGGACGCCTGGTGGTCCGAGATGGTCTTGCTCAGCCGGTCCAGCCGCTTCTTCTGCACGGCCTCGGCGAGGGCCTTGTCCTGGACCTCGTTGCGCGGCACATCGGGTGGGTAGACGCCCGGTGAGCCGACGGGCGACATGGACCAGTGGTACGCCAGGGTCAGGAACGAGCCGGCATCGACGACGACACCCTCGTCGGGATCGTATCTGTAGCCGGCGTCGTCCATGATGTGCGCGACCTCCGGGTCGGTGCACGGCATGAGGCCCGCCTTCAGAAGCACCTCGGCGACTTCACTCAGCCGCCACTCGCCCACAGGCTCGCGCGATGTCGGCAGGGCCGTGCAGCCGCCGGCCTGCAGGCAGCGCAGGGTGTGGGCCGCGCAGTTGTTGGTCCAGGCACCCGCGGAGGAGGTTTCGGTCTCGCCGGGCGGCAGCATCAGGGGTTCGTGTCGGAAGCGTTGGCCCGGCACGGAGACGGTGGTCGTCAGGCCGCGGCCGAAGGCGCCTTTTTTTTCCAGCAGATGCTGGTCGGGATCGGTGCCGTAGGCGAGCGACCGGGCGTTCACATAGCTCTCGTGCGCGGTGCGATCGTTGAATTCGCGCAAGGCGGCCCAGTTGTTCAGGTGGGCGAACTGGACCATGGGCGGGCCGGAGAGGTCGTACGAATGCCGGATCGGCAACGTGGTGAGCTCACGGGCCTTGTCGCCCAGCACCCGCTGGTGAAGGTCCGTGGTGTCGTAGGTGTTGGACGGCACCCCGACGATGCCCGGCATCAGGTTGCTCACAGGGTCTTGGGCCGATACCCTGATGGACTCGTGGTGGCAGACCGATGCGCCGCCATCCGGGGCGAACGCCATCAGCGAGACGTGGGTGATGCCACCCTTGTAGGTGTCCTGGTGGTAGCAGATGGCCGCCACGCCTTGGTGCGGCTGGCACGCCCGCAGCCGCTTGCCGAGCCCGCTGAAGAAGGTGGTGCCCCAGGTCTCGTCGTGCTCGAAGACCTCGCCGAAGATCAGCCCCTTGGCCGCCAGGTCGGCGCACATCCTGTCAAAGACCTCCTTGGACAGCCCGGACGCTTCGAGGAACTGGCCGTGGAAGCGCTGGTTGTCGAGTCGTTCGGGGGCCGCCACGCCCTTGCCGGGTCGAAACTGGATGGCACCGTTGTCGTCCGCCCCGAAATGCACCTGGGCCAACGCGCCGACATCCTGGGGATAGCGGCAGTCGGCCAGTGAGGCGGCGAAACGCATCACGGCCCGGGGTGAGCCCTCCAGTCGGGCCCATGCCACCAGGACCGCCTTGACGAAATCGACGCAGTTGGGGGCGTGCCGGGGCGCTTTGCCGTCGATCAGGAATGCGCGGAGGTCTTCGGCGCTGAGCATGTCGATGGGCTTGTCACCGCGCAGGGAGTAGAGGCCGAATTCTTCACCCCCGATGACCCGCGCCAGTGCTTCGAGGTGTTGGGGGGTGAGTTCACCGACGCCCGTGGACCGAGGGGTGTTGTCGAAGCGCTGTTCTGCCCACCGGGGGAGCGCAAGCCAGGTGAGGTTCTCGTATTCGACGTCTTTCCCACCCATGTCGGTGTGGATGGTGTCGCGGCGACGCACCGGCGTGTGGTTGTCGGGCTGATGGCCGATGGACCCCGGGCGTTCGGCGTCTGCGGGCTGGCCCAGGAAGCTTTGGAGCGAGGTGAATTCCGTGGCGTTCAGTCGGAAGGCGATGTGGCCGGTCTTCGACAGCGCGCCCTCGGGGTTGCGCCTCGTCTCGCTGAACAACAGCTGGGCGAATGGTTTGGCGTGGACCTTGACGAATGCGCTGCCCACGCCGGGGAGGCAGGTGCCGAGGGCGTTTCTGATGATGGGGTTCATGAGGGGCTCAGGCGCTGGCCAGCGCGGTGCGGGCCTGGTTGACGCGCGCCTGCAGCCAGGCCGGCAAGGAGGGGGTGCGTTCCAGCGCGTCCAGGGGCACGTCGAAGCGGTACGCCACCTTCCCCGAGTTGGGCACGACCACGAAGCAGCCCGACACCTCGTCATTGGCGCGGGCGTTGTACTCCAGCAGTTGGATCTCGTTGCCGGGTTGATGGCCGAGGTCGACGTACACGACGAGACCCGAATCGCCTTTGGGAATCAGTCCGACGATGGTGCCGTCCACCTCGAAGTGAGGGGTCCGGGCGGTGCCCTGCCAGTTGTCCAGCTGGGTTTGCTCAAAGAGCTTGTGCATCAAGGCGGCATAGCGCATGGCGGGGTCCTGGTTGAACGGCCGGGCCGTCTCGAGCGCGACCCGTCAGGAAGTAGTGCGGGGCCTGGCGGTTCGGTTCCGTCGGCGCCCGCCGAGCAGGGTTCCGGGGCCATTGCCGGTGGCCCCCGTGCGTTGTGCCGCCGCCCGGCACAATCGCCCGATGTCTTCCACCGCGTCCCCCTCCTTTTTTCGAGACGTCAACCTCTCGGCCGCCACGGCCGGCTTCGTGGCCGTGCTGGTGGGCTTCACCAGCTCGGTGGCCATCGTCTTCCAGGCCGCGCAGGCGTTTGGCGCCACCCCCGCGCAGATCACCTCGTGGATGTGGGCGCTCGGCCTGGGCATGGGCCTGTGCTCGGCCATTCCCTCGCTGGTGCTGCGCCAGCCCGTCATGATCGCCTGGAGCACGCCGGGCGCGGCGGTGCTGGCCACGGCGGGCCTGGCCGGTGGCTTCACCATGGCCGATGCCGTGGGGGCTTTCCTCATCAGCGCCGCGCTCATCGTGCTGGTGGGCGCCACCGGCTGGTTCGAGCGCGTGATGAACAAGATTCCGATGGCGATCGCCTCGGCCCTGCTGGCCGGCGTGCTGGCGCGCTTTGGCCTGCAGGCCTTCGCCGCCGCGCAGACCGCGCTGCCGCTGGTGGTGCTGATGCTGCTGGCCTACCTGCTGGGCCGGCGCCTGCTGCCGCGTTATGCGGTGCCGCTCACGCTGGCGGTGGCCATCGCCTACGTGGTGGCGCGGGGGCAGTTCAATGGCGGCGCGGTGAGCCTCGAGCTCGCCATGCCGGTGTTCACCATGCCCGCCTTCAGCCTGGCCGCGTTCACCAGCCTGGCGCTGCCGCTGTTCGTCGTCACCATGGCCTCGCAGAATTTGCCCGGCGTGGCCGCGATCCGCGCGGCGGGGTACGACATGCCGATCTCGAAGGTCATCACGCTCAGCGGCGCGGCCACGCTGGTGCTCGCGCCTTTCGGTGCCTTCGCGCTCAACCTCAGCGCCATCACCGCGGCCATCTGCATGGGCCCCGAAGCGCACGCCGACCCGAAGAAGCGCTACACCGCCGCCGTGGTGTGCGGGGGCATCTACGTGCTGATCGGCCTCTTCGGCGCGGCCATCACCGGCCTGCTCATCGCCTTCCCGCGCGAGCTGGTCATGGCCATCGCCGGTATCGCGTTGCTGGGCAGCATCGGTGGCGGCCTGCACGCCGCGCTCAAGGACGACGCGCACCGCGAGGCCGCGCTCATCACCTTTCTTGTCACGCTCAGCGGCGTGGTCATCGGTGGCATCGGCTCGGCCTTCTGGGGCGTGGTCGCCGGCGCCGTCGCGCTGCTTGTGCAACAGTACGGACTCACCTCGAAAAAGCCCTGAACGAACAACGCCATGAAAAAGATCCTCGTCGTCGCCGACCCGCTCGAAGCCTTCAAGATTTACAAGGACACCACCTTCGCCATGATGCGCGAGCTGCAGCGGCGCGGCCACACGCTGGCGGCCTGCGAGCCCGAGCACCTGCAGTGGCAGAGCGGCCAGCCGGTGACGGCGCAGGTGCGCCACGTCACGCTCACCGGTGACGCCGAGGCCTGGTTCGCCACCACGCGCGAAGGCCGCGAGCCGTTGCACAGCTTCGATGCCGTGCTGATGCGCAAGGACCCGCCGTTCGACAGCGAGTTCTTCTACGCCACGCACCTGCTGGAGCAGGCCGAGCGCGAAGGCGCGCGCGTGTTCAACAGCCCGCGCGCGCTGCGCGACCACCCGGAAAAACTCGCGCTGATGGAGTTCGCGCGGTTCGCGCCGGCCACGCTGGTGACGCGCCGGCCCGAGGCCATCCGCGCCTTCCACGCCGAGCACAAGGACATCATCCTCAAGCCGCTCGACGGCATGGGTGGCATGGGCATCTTCCGCGTCGGGCCCGATGGCATGAACCTGGGCTCCATCATCGAGACGCTGAACCAGGGCGGCGCCACCAGCGTGATGGTGCAGCGCTACCTGCCGGAGATCGTGCTGGGCGACAAGCGCCTGCTGCTGATCGGCGGCCAGGTCGCGCCCTTCGTGCTCGCGCGCATTCCGCAGGGCAGCGAGGTGCGGGGCAACCTCGCGGCCGGCGGCAAGGGCGTGGCCCAGCCGCTGAGCGACACCGACCGCGCCGTGGCCGAGGCCATCGCCCCCACGCTGGCCGCGCGCGGCCTGCTGCTGGTGGGGCTGGACATGATCGGCGACAAGGTGACCGAGATCAACGTCACCAGCCCGACCTGCTTTCAGGAGATCCAGCAGCAGACCGGTTTCGACGTGCCCGCGATGTTCGTCGACGCGCTGGAGGCGGCGCTCGCATGAGCGACACCCCCGCGCCTTCGGCCCAGCCGCGCAACCCGCTGCACGGCCTCACGCTGGAGGCGATCCTCACCGCGCTGGTGGACCACTACGGCTGGGATGGCCTGGGCGAGCGCATCCCGGTGCGCTGTTTCAACATCGACCCGAGCATCCCGTCCAGCCTGCGCTTCCTGCGCAAGACGCCGTGGGCGCGCGAGAAGGTGGAAGGGCTGTACCTGTTCATGCTGCGCGAACAGCGCCGCGCGGGCCGGGACTGACCAGCGCCAGCAGCGCGGCGGCCAGTGGCACCACGGCCTGCGCCGAACCCAGGGTGGCCAGCGTGGCCGCGCTGAGCAACAGCCAGGCCACCGCGCCGGCGCGCAGCGCCCAAGGCAGGGCGCGCGGGTGGGCGTCGAGGCAGAGCAGCAGGCCCAGCGTCGCGATGGCCGTGGGATCGGGCGCCAGGCCGATCACCTCGGCCTGCGACCACGGGCGGCCGAAGACCAGGGCCAGCGCGGGATGCGGCCCCACCGCCCACAGCAGCAGGCCCAGGCCGAGCCGGCGGCGGCCCGGTGAGGTGGTGGCGTGGGGCCGGCGCCAAGCGAGCGCGAGCAGGCCCAGCGCCTGCAGCGCGAAGGCGATGGCGAAGGCACTCGCGGCCCAGTTGATCGGCGTGTAGCGCCACCAGAGAAAGCTCCAGGCCACCCAGGCCCACGCGAGCGCCGCGCCGATGAGGCCCACGCGCGCGGCCTGGGCAGGGCGGCGCCACAGGCCGATCGCCAGCGCCATCGCCAACAGGCTGAAGACCCAGGGCGCCGGCCACCACGCGGCGTTCTGCAGCTCGAATAGCCGCCAGTAGGTGCGCGGCGCGAACATCAGGAAATCCGCCGGCCGGTAGGTCCACCATTCGCTCATGGCGTGGCCCTACAGCGCGGCCACGTCGCGCGCCATGCGCGCGCGCAGCGCCGCGTCGGGCAGGGGGCCGCGCGCCGCGCCCATGTTCTGCCGCAGGTGCGCGACCTGGCTGGTGGCGGGGATCGCGCAGGTCACGCCCGGGTGCGAGACCACGAACTTCAGCGCCACCTGCGCCCAGCCGTCGCAGCCGATCTCCGCCGCCCAACCCGGCAGCTTGTGGCGCGCGAGGTCGCGCAGCAGCGCGCCCTCGCGGAAGGGCCGGTTCGCGAGCACCGCGATGCCGCGCTCCTGCGCCAGCGGCAGCAGGCGCTGCTCGGCCTCCCGGTCGAGCAGGTTGAGGCTGAGCTGCACGAAGTCGATCGGCTGGGTGCGCATGGCGCGTTCGAGCTCGGTGTGCCGCCGGCCTTCGGAGGTGGTGATGCCCACGTAGCGCAGGCGGCCTTGCGCCTTCATCTCGAACAGGCGCGGCAGGTGGCCCTCCCAGCCCAGCAGGTTGTGCACCTGCATGAGGTCGAAGCGCGGCACGCCCCAGAAGGCCCGCGAGGCCTCCATCTGCGCGGCACCGCGCGCCGCGTCGCCCACCCACACCTTCTCGGCCGAGAACAGCGCGGCCGGGTGCCGGAGTTTCGCCAGCGCGTGGCCGATGGTGGGTTGCGAGGAGCCGTACATGGGCGAGCTGTCGATCAGCCGCCCACCGGCCTCGAAGAAGGCGCGCACCACCTCGGCACAGGCGTCGCGCGCCTGCGGGTCGTTGCCCACGTTGAAGGTGATCCAGCTGCCCAGGCCGACGACGGGCAGGGCCTCGCCGCTGGCCGGGATGCGGCGCGTGAGCAGGCCCGGTGCCGCCGGGTTGGCGGCCCAGGCCGGCCAGGCCGCGGCCAGCGGTGCGCCGAGCGCGGCGCCCAGCCACTGGCGGCGGTTGCCGCGGAACGGTGGAGGAAACATGGTGGCCTCCCGTTGGGGCGTGAAAGCCGGTGGGACGTGGCGCGGCGCCGGGAAGTTCCGGCCCGCGCGGCTTACTTCAGCAAGGGCGAGCGCAGGATGATCTGCACGGTGGCGAAGAAGTGTTCTTCCAGCGCCTTGAGCGCGGCGGGCTCGTCGCGCGCGAGCACCGCGTCCACCAGGCGTTTGTGTTCGGCCTTCACGTCGCGGTGGTGGTCGGTGTCCAGCGGCACCGAGAGCAGGCGGTATCGCTCGCTTTGCGCGTAGAGCAGTTCGCGCATGCGCAGCAGCCACACGCTGGGGCAGGCGCTCACCAGCGCTTCGTGGAAGGCGCCGTGGGCCTGGTTCCAGGCCGGCGCCTTGCGCGCCTCTTCGTCCGAGGGGATGTCCTGCAGCCGCTCCATGCGGTGCGCCGCCGCGACGATGCGGATCTCCCACTCCACGTCGCCGTGCTGCATGGCCTTGCTCAGGCAGAGCGATTCCAGCTCCACGCGCGTGCGCGTGAGGTCCAGCAGCTCTTCCCTGCTGACCGGCGCCACGCGGTAGCCCCGGTGGGACTCGGCGACCACCATGCCCTCGGCCCCCAGGCGCGAGAGGGCTTCGCGGATGGCGCCCAGGCTGACCTCGAACCGCTGTTCCAGCGCCTTGATGTTGAGTTTGGCCCCCGGCAGCAGGCGGCCCTCCAGGATTTCCGCCCGGATGAGCTGGCAGACGGTCTCGGCCTGGGTGAGTTTGGCGGCGGGGGTGGTCATGGCAGGCGAGATTGTATGAGGGAATGTACCAATGAGAAAAGAATAGATTATTTGTTGAAAGATACATCGTCGGTGATAGAGTCCCGACCCAGACACATTCACACACAGAGGAGCATTCGATGAAGTTGTTGCGTTTCCAGCGGGACGGGCATGAAGGCTGGGCGGTGCAGGACCCGGCCAGCGGGGGCTGGCATGGCGCCACCGAAGGCGCCGCCGCCTACCCGGGCGCGCTGGACGCCGCGATCCGCGCGGGCCGCCCGGCGCTGGACGCCGCCGCCGCCGCGATGCGCGCCCAGCCGGTGGTGGATCTCGCCACCGTGCGCTTCCTGGCCCCGGTGGCCGAGCCGCGCAAGATCATCTGCGTGGGCCTGAACTACCGCGACCACACCGAAGAAAGCGGCTTCGAGCAGCCGGCCTACCCCACGCTGTTCTCGCGCTTCAACACCAGTGTGGTGCCGCACGGCGCGCCGCTGGAGCACGCGGGCCTGTCGGACTCGCTGGACTTCGAAGGCGAGCTGGTGGCGGTGATCGGCACCGGCGGCTCGTGCATCCGCCACGAGGACGCGCTCTCGCACGTGCTGGCCTATTCGGTCTTCAACGACGGCAGCGTGCGCGAGTACCAGTTCAAGACGCCGCAGTGGACCATGGGCAAGAACTTCGACCGCACCGGCGCCTTCGGCCCCTGGCTGGTCACGGCCGACGAGCTGCCGCCCGGCGCGCGCGGCCTTCGGCTGGAAACGCGCCTCAACGGCCAGACCGTGCAGTCGGCCAACACCAGCGACATGGTGTTCGACGTGGCCTCGCTCATCGTGACCATCAGCGAGGCCATCACCCTGGAGCCCGGCGACCTGATCGTGGCCGGCACGCCCGCGGGCATCGGCCATGCGCGCGAGCCGCGCCTGTACATGCAGCCCGGCGACGTCTGCGAAGTCGAGATCGAGCGCATCGGCCTGCTGCGCAACCGCATCGAGGCGCGCGCGCCCGCGCCCACCCCTCACCACCCCGCCCCCAAAGAGGAGACAACCGCATGAAGCTCAACCGCCTGCTGGCCGCCATGGCCCTCACCACCTTCGCCGCGCTCGGCAGCACCGCCGCGCTGGCGCAGGACTTCAAGGCGCGCAACGCGCGCTTCGGCCACGGCATGGCCGACGCCCACCCGGCCGGCCAGGCCGCGAAGCAGTTCGCCACCGAGATGGAGAAGGCCAGCGGCGGCAAGATGAAGATCGCCGTGATCGCCAACCAGGCCCTGGGCCCGGACCCGCAGATGCTCGCCGCGCTGCAGGGCGGCGTGCAGGAGTTCTACACCGGCAGCGCGCTCGCCATGCTGGGCCAGGTCAAGGAGCTCGGCTTCCAGGACGTGCCCTTCCTCTTCAACACCGAGGCCGAGGCGCACGCCGTGTTCGACGGCCCGGTGGGCGCCCACCTCAACGCCAAGCTCGCCGCGGTCGGCATCCACGTGCTGGGCTGGTGGGAGAACGGCTTTCGCCACATCACCAACTCCAAACGCCCGGTCAACACGCTGGACGACCTCAAGGGCCTGAAGCTGCGCACCCAGCCCAACCCGCTCACGCTCGACGCCTTCAAGGCCATCGGCGCCAACGCCTCGCCGCTGCCCTGGTCCGAGCTGTTCGTGGCGCTGGAGACCAAGGCCTTCGACGGCCAGGAGAACCCGGTGGTGCTGATGTACACCCAGCGCTTCTACGAAGTGCAGAAGTACATGACGCTCTCGGGCCACGTCTACTCGCCGCTGATCTTCGCGGTGTCGAAGAAATACTGGGACAGCCTCTCGCCCGATGAGCAGAAGGCGATGAACACCGCCGCGAAGAACGCCACCGCGTTCCAGCGCAAGTCCACCGCCGCCGAGGCCGGCAGCGCGCTGCAGGGCATGAAGGACAAGGGCGTGCAGGTCACGCAGTTCTCGCCCGCCGACCTGCAGGCGATCCGCGACCGCGTGCCGCCGGCGATCGCGCCGCACCTGGAGAAGATCGGCCCCGAGTTCATGACCCTGGTGCGCAGCGAGATCGCCAAGGTGCGCACCGCGTCGAAGTAAGCCCGCCTTCCCAGGCGCTGTTCCTTCCCTCACACGACCGGGCCACGCGCCCGGTCGGCCTTGCCATGACCGCCTCGATTTCCTTGCCAGCCGCCGTGCTGGACGGCCTGCGCCAGCTGCTCGGCGAGCGCCTGTCCACCAGCCCCGCCGTGTGCGAGCACCACGGCCGCGACGAATCCATCTTCGCGCCCATGCTGCCGGCCGCCGTGGCCTTCGCGCGCCACACCGACGAGGTGCTCGCCATCGTTCGCCTGTGCCGCGAGCACCGGGTGCCGCTGGTGCCCTACGGCGCGGGCTCCTCGCTCGAAGGCCACACGCTGGCCGTGCGGGGCGGCGTCACGCTCAACCTGCAGCAGATGGACCAGCTCGTCGCGATCCACGACGAGGACCAGACCGCCACCGTGCAACCCGGCGTGACGCGCAAGGCGCTCAACGCCGCCTTGCGCGACAAGGGCCTGTTCTTCCCGATCGATCCCGGGGCCGATGCCACCATCGGCGGCATGTGCGCCACGCGCGCCAGCGGCACCAACGCCGTGCGCTACGGCACCATGCGCGAGAACGTGGTCAACCTCACCGTGGTCACGCCCGACGGCCAGCTGGTGAAGACGGCGCGGCGCGCGCGCAAGAGCGCCGCCGGCTACGACCTCACGCGCCTGTTCGTGGGCTCCGAAGGCACGCTGGGCGTGGTGGTGGAGGCCACGGTGAAGCTGCACCCGCTGCCCGAATCCATCCTGGCCGCAGTGTGCGCCTTTCCCAGCATCGACGCGGCGGTGCAGGCGGTGGTGCAGACCATCCAGGTGGGTGTGCCGATCGCGCGCTGCGAATTCGTCGACCGCGTGGCGATCCGCGCGCTCAATGGTTACAGCAAGACCGGCTTGCCCGAGCAGCCGCACCTGTTCTTCGAGTTCCACGGCAGCGAGGCCGGCGTGCGCGAGCAGGTCGAGCTGGTGCAGGCCATCGCGGGCGAACTCGGGGGCGAAAGCTTCCAGTGGTCTCACACACCCGAAGAGCGCACGCGCCTGTGGGAGGCGCGGCACAACGTCTACTTCGCCGCGCTGCAGCTGCGCCCGGGCAGCCGCAGCGTGGTGACCGATGCCTGCGTGCCGATCTCGCAGCTGGCCGACTGCGTGAACCAGACCGCGCAGGACCTCGCGCAGTCGGGCCTGATCGCGCCCATCGTCGGCCATGTGGGCGACGGCAACTTCCACGTGCAGATGCTGGTGGACGGCGACAGCGAACACGAGGTGGCGCAGGCCGAGGCGCTCAACGCGCGGCTGGTGGCGCGCGCGCTGGCGATGGACGGCACCTGCACCGGCGAGCACGGCATCGGCCTGCACAAGCAGGGCTTTCTGCTCGACGAGCTGGGCGAGGCGCCGGTGGCGCTGATGCGGCAGATCAAGCACGCGATGGACCCGCACAACCTGATGAACCCAGGCAAGATCTTTTCCTTCTGAAGCTCGGCAACGCACCCCATGAAAACCCTCATCCACTGGTACTTCAAGGCGCTCGAGGGGGTCATGGTGTTGTGCCTGGCCGCCATGTGCGTCATGGTGTTCGGCAACGTGGTGCTGCGCCACGTGTTCGACTCGGGCATCAACACCTCGGAAGAGCTCTCGCGCTTCATGTTCATCTGGCTCACCTTCCTGGGCGCCATCGTGGCGATGCGCGAAGGCGGCCACCTGGGCATGGACATGGTGGTGCGCCGCCTCACCGGGCGCACCCGCTGGGTGGCGCTGATGCTCTCCCAGCTGCTGGTGCTCGCCTGCTGCGCCGTGCTGCTCTGGGGGCTGATCCTGCAGCACGGCATCAACGTGGCCAACATCGGCCTGGTCACCGGCCTCTCGCTGGCCATCGTCTATTCGGTCGCCTACCTGTGCGCGGCCTCCATCGGTGTGATGGTCCTCGCCAACATCGTCACCCTGCTGCGCGGCAAGGACCTGCCCGACCCGCAACTCACCGACGCCGCCTGAGCGCCCCTCCCATGATCGTCCTCATCTTCGTTTTTGCGCTGCTCGCGGCGATGGCGCTGGGCATGCCCATCGCCTTCGCGCTCATGGTCTCCAGCCTGGCCATGATGGCCTGGATGGACATCTTCAACGCCCAGATCCTGGCGCAGAACATGCTGTCCGGCGCCGACAGCTTCCCGCTGATGGCGATTCCCTTCTTCGTGCTGGCCGGCGAGCTCATGAACGCCGGGGGCATTTCGCGGCGCATCGTCGCGGTGGCGGGCGCCTGGGTCGGGCACTTCAAGGGCGGCCTGGGCTACGTGGCCATCTTCGCCTGCGTCATCATGGCCTCGCTCTCGGGCTCGGCCATCGCCGACACCGCGGCCGTGGCGGCGCTGCTCATCCCGATGATGCGCAAGGCCGGCTACGACATGCCGCGCGCCTCGGGCCTGATCGCCTCGGGCGGCATCATCGCGCCCATCATTCCGCCCTCCATCGGTTTCGTGATGTTCGGCGTGGTCGGCAACGTGTCCATCACCAGCCTGTTCATCGCCGGCATCGTGCCTGGCCTGCTGATGGCGGTGGCGCTGGTGGGCACATGGATGTACCAGGCCAAACGCGACGACATGCCGCGCGAACCCAAAGTGTCGATGCGCGAGCGCTGGTCGGCCACCTTCGCGGGCGTGTGGGCGCTGCTGCTGCCGGTGCTCATCGTCGGCGGCCTCAAGGGCGGTTATTTCACGCCCACCGAGGCGGCCGTGGTCGCGGTGTTCTATGCGCTCTTCGTGGGCTTCGTGGTGTACCGCGAGCTCAAGGTGGCGCAGCTCTATGCGCTGCTGCTCGCGGCTGGCAAGACCTCGGCCGTGGTGATGTTCCTGGTGGCCGCGGCGCAGGTCACGGCCTGGCTGATCGCCGCCGCCAGCATCCCCATGGTGGTGGCGGACATGCTGCAGCCGCTGGCCGACTCGCCCACGCTGCTGCTGATCGTCATCATGCTGCTGGTGATCGTGGTGGGCACGGCGCTGGACTTCGCGCCCACGATCCTGATCCTGGTGCCGGTGCTCATGCCGGTGGTGCGCATGGCCGGCATCGACCCGGTGTATTTCGGCGTGCTCTTCATCATGAACAACGCCATCGGACTCATCACGCCGCCGGTGGGCACGGTGCTCAACGTGGTCTGCGGCGTCTCCCGCGTGCGGCTGGAGTCGGTGATCCGCGCCGTCTCACCCTACCTGCTCGCGCAGCTCGGGGTGCTGTTCCTGCTGGTGTTCTTCCCCCAGCTGGTGCTGGCGCCACTGCGCTTCCTCACGCGCTGAGCCAGCGGGGCGGGGTGCGGTCCGCGCGCCGGGTACAGTACGGCCCACGTTCAACACCCGGAAAGTGGACTCACGATGGCGACTCGGCGCAGCAACACGGCGGTGCGACAAGGGCGCAAGGTGCTCAACCTCGCGGGTTACGTCACCTCCCACCTCACGGTGCTGGCCAACCGGCTCTCCAGCGGCGCCTCGCGGCTGTACCTCCAGCGCTATGGCATCGGCATCATCGAGTGGCGCGTGCTGGCCATGCTGGCGGTCGAGCCCCGCATCTCGCCGGTGCGCGTCTGCCAGGTCATCGGGCTGGACAAGGGCGCCGTCAGCCGCGAGATGCGCAAGCTCGAAACCAAGGGCTATCTCACGGTGGAGGAAGACCCCGAGAGCCCGCGCCGGCACACGCTGGCGCTCACGCCCGAGGGGTATGCCGTCCACGACGAGGTCATCCGCGCCGCTCTGGAGCGCGAACGCCGCCTGCTCAAGGGCCTGTCGGCCAGCGAGGTGGAGACGCTGCTGGACCTGCTGGTGCGCACCACGGCCAACGTCCCGTTCGTGAACGAGTACGAGCCGCCCGAGGCCGCCCCCGCTCCACGCCCGCGCAAGAAGAAAGCCTGAGGCGGGCGCGCCCGCCGCGCTCAGTCCCTGGCGCGCGCTTCGTCGCCGTCGGTGGGCCGGGGCACCACGTGGCTGAGCGAGGGCGGGATCTCGCCCGTGCCCGGGTTGCCGATGCGGCGGCGGAACAGCTCGGTGCGCGCCAGCAGGATGGTGGTGACCGGCACCGTGAGCGAGAGGAAGATGATGATCAGCCAGGCGTGCAGCGAGAGCCGTTCGTCCTGCGCCGAGAAGTAAACGATGCTCGCCAGCGTGACGCACCAGGCCGAGAAGCTGAAGGCCAGCGCGGGCGGGTGCATGCGCTGGAAGAAGGTCTTGAAGCGCACCACGCCGATGGCGGCGGTGAGCGTGAAGATGCCGCTGAGGATCAGCAGCAGCGCCACCGGGATTTCGGCCCAGAGCGAGACACCGGCCGGCATCATCATTCGATCACCTCGCCGCGCAGCAAAAACTTGGCCATGGCGGCCGAACTCACGAAACCGAAGACGGCGATCAGCAGCGCCGCCTCGAAGTACATCGCGCTGCGGTAGCGGATCGCCAGCACCATGAGCACCAGCATGCCGATGGTGTAGATCAGGTCCATGGCGAGCACGCGGTCCTGCGCCGAGGGGCCGCGGTACAGGCGCAGCAGGCCCAGCGCCATGGCGAGCACGTAACAGGCCAGCGCGAAGACGATGGCGCCAAAGAGGAAGGGACTCATTCGAAGATCTCCATCAGGGGACGCTCGTAGCGCTGCTTGATCAGCGCGATTTCGTGCGGCGCGTCCTTGAGGTCGAAGATGTGCACCAGCAGCGCACTGCGGTCCAGCGCGATCTCGGACCAGATGGTGCCCGGGATCACGCACATGATGGCGGCCAGCACCGCCAGGCCGTTGGGGTCGCGCAGGTCCAGCGGCACGGTGATGAAGCCACCCTGAGGCATGTGCTCGCCGCGGCCCAGCGTGCCGCGCAGCACGCGCCAGTTCCATTCGATCACGTCGACGCCCACGCGCAGAAAGAGTTTGACGGCCACCCAGGGGTGGCTGAAGCGCACCGGCGTCGGGCGCAGCGACTGCGTGAGCAGCGGCACCGCGAAGCCCAGCACCAGGGCCATGAGCCATTGGCCCAGGCTGTAGGGGTTGTTGAGCACCAGCCACAGCGCGACCAGCGCGAGCGACAGCAGGGGGGCGGGGAACAGGCGCCGCATCATGGCTGCTTCTCCGGCACGGGCACGCCCAGGCGCTCGGCGTTGGTGGGGGTGGGCAACGGCTGGGCCGAGAACACGGCGTCGATGTAGCCGCGTGGGTGGTACAGCGAACTCGCGGTGGCGGCGGTGTAGCGCATCACCGCCTCGCCGCGCACCGTGAACAGCACGCACAGGCCGATCAGCACCGCGATGGGCACGTACTCGGCCACGCGCAGCATGTGCCCGCCGCGCTCCATCGGCGCCCAGAAGAACCGGATGCCGGTGCGCGAGAGCGCCACCAGCGCGAACAGGCCGGAGGTGATCACCAGCACCATCAGCGTCCAGCTCGCCGCGCTCACCGCCGGTGTGCCGCTCTGCAGCGGCAGCAGCGCCGAGAGCATGGCGAACTTGCCGATGAAGCCCGAGAGCGGCGGCAGCCCGGCCACCAGCACGGTGCAGCAGATGAAGGCCAGGCCCAGCAGCGCGGTGGTCGCGGGGATCGCGCGGCCGATCAGCACTTCCTCGTCCTCGTCGAGGTTGGCGGTCTTGGCGATTTCCAGGTCGGCCAGGGCGAACGGCAGGTGGTCCTCTTCGTCTTCCGGCGCGCGCTGGCTCGCGGGGTCGGTGCGCGAGCGGTCCATGAGCTCGGCCAGCAGGAAGAAGGCCGCCACCGCCAGGGTGGAACTCGGCAGGTAGTACAGCGCGCTGGCGGTGAGCTCGGGCCGCGCGAAGCCCAGCACCGCGAGCAGCGTGCCCGAGGACACGATGACCGAGAAGCCCGCCAGCCGTGCGGGCCGCTGCGAAGCCAGCATGCCGATGGCGCCGAAGGCCAGCGTGGCCATGCCGCCCCAGGCCAGCCACTCGCTGCCGAAGCCCGCCGAATGGCCGGCCTCGGGCGAGAAGAGCAGGGTGGACAGGCGCAGCAACACGTAGATGCCCACCTTGGTGAGCAGCGCGAACATCGCCGCCGAGGGCGCGCTGGCGCTGGAGTAGGCCGGCACCAGCCAGAAGTTGAGCGGCCACATAGCGGCCTTGGCGAGGAAGGCCACGGCCAGGATGGCGCAGGCGGTGTGCAGCAGCGCGCGGTCGGCCGAGGCCACGTCCGGAATGCGCGCGGCCAGGTCAGCCATGTTCAGCGTGCCGGTCACGCCGTAGATCATCGAGGCGCCCACCAGAAACAGCGAGGACGCGGCCAGGTTGATCGAGATGTACTGCAGACCGGCCTTCACGCGCGAGGGCCCCGAGCCGTGCAGCAGCAGGCCGTAGGACGCGGCCAGCATGACCTCGAAAAACACGAACAGGTTGAACAGGTCGCCGGTGAGGAAGGCCCCGTTCAGGCCCATGATCTGGATCTGGAACAGCGGGTGGAAGTGCGCGCCGGCCTTGTGCCAGCGCGCCAGCGCGAACAGCAGCGCCATCAGCGCCACCATCGCGGCCAGCAGCAGCATCAGGCCCGAGAGGCGGTCGAGCACCAGCACGATGCCGAAGGGCACGTCCCAGTTGCCGGGCAAATAGACGCCGAACGCGCTCGGCCCCTCGCCCTGCTTGCTCCAGAGCAGCAGCGCCACGGCCACCGCCAGGTTGATCACGGTGGCGCTCAGGCTGATGGTGGCCTTGGTGCGGTGCCGCCGGTCGCCCACGAACAGCAGCAGGCAGGCCGTGACCAGCGGCAGCAGGATGGGCGCGATCATCAGGTGCGGCATGAGCGCCGCGGTGATCGACTGGATCAATCCTCCCGTCACTCCGCGTCCCCCTGTCCGTCCACATGGTCATTGCCGAAGAAGCCGCGCTGCGCGAGCAGCACGACCAGGAACAGCGCGGTCATGGCGAAGCCGATCACGATGGCGGTGAGCACCAGGGCCTGCGGCATCGGGTCGTCGTACTGCAGCAGCGTGGCCTCCAGCCCGGGCGTGAGCACGGGTTCGCTGTCCACCGAGAGCCGGCCCATGGCGAAGATGAACAGGTTGACGCCGTAGCCCAGCAGGCACAGGCCCATGATGACCTGGTAGGTGCGCGGGCGCAGCATCAGCCACACGCCGCAGGTGGTGAGGGCGCCGATGGCGATGGCCATGACGAGTTCCATCAGTGAGCTCCTTCTTCTTTTTCCTGCTCGACCTTGGCCTGGCGGTGGCCGCGCACCGACTGGTGGCCCAGCGCGGTGAGGATGAGCAGGGTGGCGCCCACCACCAGGGTGAAGACGCCGATGTCGTAGAACAGCGCGCTGGCGACGTGGATGTCGCCCAGCAGCGGCAGGTGCAGGTGGGCCGTGTGCGTGGTCAGGAACGGGTAGCCGAACCAGAACGAGCCCAGGCCGGTGGCGGTGGCGGTGAGCAGGCCGGCGGCGATCCAGCGCTGCGGCATCAGCTGCATGTTGGCCTCCACCCACTGCGTGCCCGAGACGATGTACTGCAGGATGAAGGCGGTGGAGAGCACCAGCCCGGCCACGAAGCCGCCGCCGGGTTCGTTGTGGCCGCGCATGAAGAGGTAGACCGCGATCACCGCCGCGATCGGCAGCAGCAGGCGCACCAGCACCGCCGGCACCATGAGGTAACCCTGCGCGGTGTCTTCGGCCAGCTGCGGGTTCACCAGGTCGGTGTCCAGGTCGGCCGGCAGGGCCAGCTGCTGCGGCGGCAGTTCGGTGCTCTCGGGCGCGGGCCGGAAGCGGCGCAGCAGCGCGTACACCGTGAGCGCCACGATGCCCAGCACCGTGATCTCGCCCAGCGTGTCGAAGCCCCGGAAGTCCACCAGCATCACGTTGACCACATTGGTGCCGCCGCCTTCAGGCAGCGCGCGCTCCAGGAAGAAGGGCGAGATGCTCTGCGGGAAGTCGCGCGTCATCACCGCGTAGGACAGGCCGGTCATGCCAGCGCCCGCGGCCAGCGCCAGCAGCAGGTCGCGCGAGCGCCGCGCCTTGGCTTTGGTGCGATCCCACAGGGGTTCGCGGTCGTCCTGCACCTCCAGCCGCTTGGGCAGCCAGCGCAGGCCGAGCAGGATCAGCACCGTGGTCACCGCCTCGACCGAAAGCTGCGTGAGCGCGAGGTCGGGCGCGGAGAACCAGGCGAACGTGATCACGGTGGTGAGGCCGGACACGCTCATGAGCGCCAGCGCGGTGAGCCGGTGGTACTTGGCCTGCCAGACCGCGCCGATGGCCGCGCCCACGCCCACCACCCAGAGCAGCGCGAACATGGGCGAGAACGGCAGCAGCGTGCGATCGCCGGGGGAGAGCACCGGGTTGGGCACGGCCAGGCGGAACGCGGCCACCGCGCCCACCACCGTCACCAGCACCAGCAGGAACAGCTGCGGCTGCAGGCGCCGCGTGCCCAGCAGGCGCAGGGCGCTGCGGGCGGCGGCGGTGAGCCGGGCCATGGTGTGGTGGAACAGGCGCTTGCCGTTGAACAGCCCCACCAGCGGTGCGCGCTGGATGCGCCCGCTCTGCAGGGGCTTGCGCAGCAGCAGGTACAGCACGATGCCACCGGCCAGCGCGAGGAAACTCATCCACAGCGGCAGGTTGAAGCCGTGCCAGACGGCGAGGTCGAACTCGGGCAGGGTGCCGCCCACGACCGGCGAGGCGGCCGTGCCCAGGATGTGCTGGATGGACCACTGCGGCACGATGCCCACCACCAGGCAGGCCAGCACCAGCACCTCGATCGGCACGCGCATCCAGTGCGGCGGCTCGTGCGGCACGCGCGGCAGGTTGGCGCAGGTGTCGGGGCCGAAGAACACGCGCGCGGTGAAACGCAGCGAGTAGGCCACGCTGAACATGCCGGCGATCACCGCCGCCGTGGGCAGCAGGCGCTGGAACCAGGGCGCCGCGCTCACGAACACGGCCTCGGTGAAGAACATCTCCTTGGAGATGAAGCCGTTGAGCAGCGGCACGCCGGCCATGGCCGCGCCGGCCACCACGGTGAGCGTGGCGGTCACCGGCATGTAGCGGGCCAGGCCCGAGAGGCGGCGCATGTCGCGCGTGCCGGCCTCGTGGTCGACGATGCCCACCGCCATGAACAGCGAGGCCTTGAAGGTGGCGTGGTTGATGATGTGGAACACGGCGGCCACCGCGGCCAGCGGGCTGTTCATGCCCAGCAGCGTGGTGATCAGGCCCAGGTGCGAGATCGTCGAGTAGGCGAGCAGGCCCTTGAGGTCGTTCTGGAAGATGGCCGCGAAGCCGCCGATCAGCAGCGTGATCAGGCCCGAGCAGGTGACGATCCAGAACCACTCGTCGGTGCCCGCGAGCACCGGCCACAGCCGCGCCAGCAGGAACACGCCGGCCTTGACCATGGTGGCCGAGTGCAGGTAGGCCGAGACCGGGGTGGGCGCGGCCATGGCGTGCGGCAGCCAGAACTGGAACGGGAACTGCGCGCTCTTGGTGAACGCGCCGAGCAGGATGAGGATGAGCGCGGTGGTGTAGAGCGGGTGGGCGCGGACCACGTCGCCGGCGCGCAGCACGACGTCGAGGTCGTAGCTGCCGACGATGTGGCCGAGCACGAGCACGCCGGCCAGCAGGCACAGGCCGCCCGCGCCGGTCACGGTGAGGGCCATGCGCGCGCCGCGCCGCGCGTCGCGGCGGTGGTGCCAGTAGCCGATGAGCAGGAAGGAGAAGAGGCTGGTGAGTTCCCAGAACAGCACCAGCTGGACCAGGTTGCCCGAGAGGACGACGCCGCTCATGGCGCCCATGAAGGCGAGCAGGAAGGAGAAGAAGCGCGGCACGGGGTCGTCGGGCGACATGTAGTAGCGCGCGTACAGGACCACGAGGGAGCCGATGCCGAGCACGAGCATGGAGAACATCCACGCGAAGCCGTCCATGCGCAGCACGAAGTTCAGGCCGAGGGAGGGCAGCCAGACGAATTCCTGCCGGATGACGCCGCCGGCGGCGACTTCAGGGAAGTACATCGCGGCCTGCACGGTGCAGAAGAGTGCGATGGCGCCGGCCAGTGTGGACTCGGTGTTGCGCGCGTTCGCGGGCAGCAGCGCAGCGATGAGGCTGCCCACGAAGGGGAGGGCGACGAGGAAGATCAGGGAGACGTGCATGTGGCTTCGAGTTTAGTGGCATGAGTTTGCAGGGCCTCGAGGGTTCCCCCGTGGGGGGTGTGTCGTGGGTTTTTTCTCTTTGCGCTCGGCTGCTTCGCGGTGGGCCGAGGGTGGGGACCGAAACACACCTGTGCACGCAAGCCTTGTGTGCCTGGACCACCCGACCTTGCCCACACAGAGGCGAGAAGCTTTATGGCACCATGCCCGGTTGCCCCGCCAAGACCCAGACGCATGACCGCCCCCCGCCACGGCCCCCTGATCACCAACCTCGTCGCCCAGCTCGCCTTCGGTCTGCTGGCCATGACCATCTGCATCCCCTCGATGCAGGAGTGGGGCGCGATCTTCGGCTCGAGCCAGGCAGCGGTGCAGCTCACCTTCAGCGGTTACGTGGTGGCCTATGGCGGCCTGCAACTGCTGTATGGCCCGCTGTCCGACCGCCTCGGGCGCAAGAAGATCCTGCTGCTCGGCATCGCGCTGGGCGGTCTCGGCTCGCTGCTGGCCGCGCTCGCGGGCGATCTGCTCATGCTCACCGCCGCGCGCGTGCTGCAGGGCGCGGGCTGTGCCGCCGGCATGGTGGTCGGCCGCGCCATGGTGCAGGACCTGTTCGACGGCCCCGAGCGCACCCGCGTCATGGCCTACATCGGCATGGCCATGGGCCTGGTCCCGCCGCTGGCCACCATCATCGGCGGGCAGCTGCATGTGCGCCTGGGCTGGCAGGCCAACTTCGTGCTGCTGACCGGGCTGTCCCTCGTGCTGTTCATCGCCGCCTGGCGCGGCCTGCCCGACCACACCGCCCCAGCCGAACCGCAGCAGACGCACTGGCTGCGCGACATGGCCTCGTCCTACGCGCAACTCGCGCGCGCCCCCGGCTTCCTGCTCTACGTGGCCCTGCTCTCCATGACCACCGCCACCTTCTACGCCTTCCTCGCGGGAGCGCCCATCGTGCTCGGCAGCTACGGCGTGGGCCCGGCGGGCATCGGGTACTACATCATGCTGGTCCCGCTGGCCTACATCGTCGGCAACTACCTCACCACGCATCTCGTGCACCGCATCGGCGAACGCACCGTGATGCGCCTGGGGCAGGGCAGCTCGCTGCTAGGCATCGGCCTCATGCTCGCGCTCGCGCTGGCCGGGGTGGACACGCCGCTGGCCCTCTCGCTGCCCCTGCTGCTGCTGGGCATGGGGCACGGCCTGCTGGTGCCGCCCACCCTCATCGGCACCGTGGGCCTGCTGCCGGCGCTGGCGGGCGCGGCCGCCGCCGTGGCCGGCCTGATGCAGCAGCTCATGGGGGCGGTGGGCGGTTTCGTGGTGGGCCTGGTGCCGCACGACGGCGCGGTGAACCTGGGCTGGCTGATGCTCGCGCTCTCGGCTTGCGCCGCCGTGGCCATGGCGCTGCTGCAGCGCGGCCAGGCCACCTGCCCGGCGGCCGGCTGATCACACGCCCGAACAGGGGCGCCGGTATACTGGCCCGACCATGCGCCCTTGGCTTGCCGCCGTCTTCGCCCTGCACCTCTTCCTGAGTGTGGGTGCGTGGGCATTCGGGCCTTCCCATGGGGTGGAGGCCGTTCAGGCCAGCCACGCGCAGAGCCTGGTGATCGAGGCGGTCGCTGCCGTCCAGCCGACGCCCGACGACGGCCTGAGCGCCGACCCTTGGCCCGAGCACGGCCTGGCCGATGCCCAGGCCGACCTGCCCGAGTGCCTGGACGCGCCCATCGCCACGTCCGGCCCGGGCGAACACCTGCGCACACCGTCGCCGCCCCCGGCGCCAGACCTCACGCCGCCCGTGCTCGACGGGCTCCAGCGACCGCCCCGCGGCCAGCTCGCCCTCGCCTGACCGTTTCCGCCGCGCGGCCCTGAGGCCGCTCCGGCGCCCAGGTGTCCCCTTTTTCGCCAGGCCGCTGGCGCCCCGTTCCATGGAACTGCTCACCGACCCCAATGTCTGGATCGCGTTCGCGATGCTCACCGCGCTCGAGATCGTGCTCGGCATCGACAACATCATCTTCATCTCGATCCTCGTGGGCCGGTTGCCGCCGCACCTGCGCGACAAGGCCCGCCGCCTCGGCCTGGGCTTTGCCATGCTCTCGCGGCTGGCGCTGCTGTTCACCCTGAGCTGGGTCATGGGCCTCACGGCCGACCTGTTCACCGTGGTCGGCCAGGGCATCAGCGGGCGCGACATCGTGCTGCTGCTGGGCGGCCTGTTCCTGCTCTACAAGGCCTCGCACGAAATCTTCGTCGAGGTCGAGGCGCGCGAGCAGCACGGCCCGGCCGCGACCGACAGCGCCGAGCTCAAGGCCGCCGGCAGCAAGCTGTTCTGGGGAATCATCGGCCAGATCGCCATCATCGACATCGTGTTCTCGCTCGACTCGGTCATCACCGCCGTGGGCATGGTCGACCAGATCAGCGTGATGGTGGCCGCCGTGGTCGTGTCGGTCGGCGTGATGCTGGTGGCGGCCCGGCCGATCGGCAATTTCGTGGACGCCCACCCCTCCGTCAAGGTGCTGGCCCTGGCTTTCCTGGTCATGGTGGGCATGGCGCTCACCGCCGAAGCCTTCGACCGCGAAGTGCCCAAGGGCTACATCTACGCCGCCATGGCCTTCTCGCTCGCGGTCGAGGCGCTCAACATCCGCGCCCGCGCCAAGCGGCAGGCCCTGGCCGCGCGCCAGGGCACCTGAACACCACTTCTTTTTCTCTCACTCACCCTTCCATTGCTTTTCTCAAGGACCCCCATGAACCCGCATCTCGACCTCTCTTCCCCCGCCGCCGCCGGCCAGGCCGTTGCCGTTGAACGCAACCGCGTGCTGCGCAACACCTACTGGCTGCTCGCGCTCTCCATGATCCCCACCGTGCTGGGCGCCTGGATCGGCGTGACCACCGGCATCACCGCGCCGCTCACCGGCTTCCTCGGCATCGCCGTCTTCCTGGGCGGCGCCTTCGCCTTCATGTACGCGATCGAGAAGACCAAGAACTCCGCCGCCGGCGTGCCCGTGCTGCTGGCCTTCACCTTCTTCATGGGCCTGATGCTCTCGCGCCTGATCGGCTCGGTGCTCGGCCTGGCCAACGGCGCGGGCCTGATCATGACCGCCTTCACCGGCACCGGCGTGATCTTCCTCGGCATGGCCACGCTGTCCACCGTCATCAAGCGCGACCTGGGCAACATGGGCAAGTTCCTGTTCATCGGCATGATCATGCTGCTCGTGGCCGGCATCGCCAACGTGTTCATCCAGTCCGGCGCGCTCATGATCACGCTCTCCGTGCTGGCCATCGGCATCTTCTCGGCCTTCATCCTGTACGACCTCAAGCGCGTGCGCGACGGCGAGGAGACCAACTACATCACCGCCACCCTGGGCGTGTACCTGAGCCTGTTCAACATCTTCCAGAGCCTGCTGGCCCTGCTGGGCATCGCCGGCGGCCGCGAGGAGTGAGGCGGGCGCTGCTGCTGGCGCAGGCCGCGCTGCTGGCGGCCTGCGCCGACGGTTACCCCAGCGAGGACGGCGCGCTCCATCTCAGCCACGACATGAAGCTGGACAAGGCCCTGGGTGCCATGCACCACCTGGGCCACCGGCGCCAGCTCGACCACCACTGGCACTACGAGCTGCTGCCGGGCTGCGTGCTGCAGGCCCAGGCCAGGCGCTTCCTGCGCGACCGCGAGCCGGTGCAGGTGGCGCTGCGGCGCTCCGTGGCCGTGGTGGAGAAGGACGCCAACACCGGCAGCCACGCGGTGCGCGTGGCGCCCACCGGTGACGCGCAGGGCGTGCTGGTGCTCGATGGCGTGGATGCGCACGACGCCGCGCAGATGAAGTGGCTGGTGGACTTCCTGCCGCGGCACTGCGCGGCAGGTGCCTGAGCGCTGGCGATCAGGCGTTGAGGATCACCTCGAAGCCGCCGTAGATCATGCGCTGGCCGTCGAAGGGCATCTTCATGTCCTTCACGCGCGGGTCTTCCATGAACCTCTTCATGCCCTCGTCGCGCTGGGCGCGCGAGGGCCAGGTGATCCAGGAGAAGACCACGGTTTCGTCCGGCTTGCGCTGCACGGCCATGGGGAACGAGGTCAGCTTGCCGTCGGGCACGTCGTCGCCCCAGGTCTCCACAACGTTCAGCGCGCCGAACTCCTTGAAGACCACGGCCGCCAGGCGGGCGTGTTCGAGGTACTCCTTCTGCTTGTTGCTGGGCACGGCGGCCACGAATCCATCGATGTATTTCATGCTGAATCTCCTGGGGTAGGGGACAAGGGAAGGTGGGCGCCCAAACGCCTCACCTTTCTCTACGACGAAGCAGGGTGGCCGGAATCGACAAAGGGTCAAGAAACGTTTCAGGGCGGCTTCGGCTTTTGCATGCGGCGGCAGAAGCGCGTCGAGGCGGCCTTGTCGGGCCCTTCGATCCGGTCCTCCAGCTCATCCAGCACGTCCATCACGCCGGGGTTGGCCCGGTACTTTTTCCTGAGCCGCGCGAGTTCGGCGTCCGTGCCCGTGCAGGTGCGGCACACGCCGCGGTCGATGTCGGCCTGCCGCGCCTTGTCGTAGCCCGCTTCACCGCGCCAGTGGTCGCATTCCTCGCGCCGCTCCAGGAACTGGCGCAGGTCGGTGGGATGCTCCGCCGCCTGGGCGGGCCACCCACCGCCAAGCAGCAGCAGGGTCAGGACGGAGAGGGACGTTGCCCGCAGGGCGGGCCGCGTCACTTCTTCTGTTTGGCGACGGCCCGCCCGTAGTCGACGGACATCTTGTCCATGTAGTCCAGCGCGGCCTTGTGCTGCTCGGCATGGAACTGCATCAGCTTCTCGAACTGGTCCGCCGCCACCTCGAACGGCATGCCCACCCCGCGCATGGAGTCCAGCAGCGCCTTCTGGGATTTCAGCACCATCCACCAGGCTTCGTGGGCCTGCTGGGCGGCCGCCTTGGATTGTTCCCAGAGCGTTTTGGCCATGTCGGCCTGAGCCTTGTCGATCATGTGGGTCTCCTGCTTCGTTGAGGGGGAAGGCGGGCGGCGGCGCGGCCGGGCCCTGACGAAGAATATAGGCAATGCCGTCCGCTGGATACCCTGGCTGCCGTGCAGCCGGTCAGGTCGCGGGCGCCGTCCACAGCGCCCAGATGTCTTGCGACAGCTCGAGATAGCGCTCGCGCGGCCCGGCCGTCTCCGCGCCGAACCAGCGCACGAATTCCTCGTGCAGCACGGTGGCCACCTCCTGGGCGGACTGGCAGTCCCGCAGCCTCGGGATGACCGTGCCCGCTTCCGCGTCGTACTCGTCGGTGTTGAAGTGGTAGTTGATCTCGACGGGATCCCGGAGGAACATGGCACCCGACACCGCGGCGAAAAGTTCGGGGTGCGCCTGGCGCACGCGCTCGCGCTCGACCTGCGTCTGCTGGATGGCCCGCACCAGTTCAGGGGGAATGTCGTCGGCGTTCGCGTTGGCCACCATGGTGTGGTCCTTCCCGTTGGATGGAGGTGCAGGCAGTCTATGCGCGCCGGCCCGCAAGCCGATGCACACATGGGGGAGACGCCGCATCGGGCCGGCCCAGGAACTTGCCGCGCGCCTCTTCGCCTACTTGCTCACCGCGGCCTGCTGTGTGAAGGCCAGCGCCACGAAATCCACGAAGGCCCGCACGCGCGCGGCCAGCTGGTGGCGCTGCGGGTAGACCGCGTGGATGGAGGCGTCGGGCGTGAAGTACTGCGGCAGCACCTGCACCAGCCGCCCGTTGCGCAGGTAGCGCTCGATGTCCCATTCGGCGCGCATCAGGATGCCGTGACCGTCCAGCGCCCAGTTGACGGCGATCTCGCCGTCGTTGGTGGTGAGGTTGCCGCGCGTCTTCACCGCCTCGGTGCTCACCGTCTTGCCGCGCCCGCTGGAGAGGCGCCACACGCCATACGCTTCCTCGCCCTGGCGGATGCCGATGCAGTTGTGTCGGGTGAGGTCGTGCGGCACCTTGGGCGCGCCGTGTCGGGCCAGGTAGGCGGGCGAGGCGCAGAGCAGGCGCCGGTTGGGCGCGATCTGGCGCGCGATCATGCGCGAATCGGGCGGCGCGCCGAAGCGGATGCAGACGTCGAAGGCGTCGTCGGTGAGCGGCGGCGGGTTCACCGAGAGCTGCAGCTGCACCTCCACCTGCGGGTGCTTGCGCACGAAGCGCGAGATGAGCGGCGCCACGTGGCTGCGGCCAAAGCCCAGCGTGGCGTTGACACGCAGCAGGCCGGTGGGCGTGGAGCGCGAAACGCCGAGCAGCTCCTCCATGTCGTCGATCTCGCCGAGGATGCGGCGCGCGTGCTGCAGATACACCTCGCCCTCGGGCGTGAGGCTCATGCGCCGCGTGGTGCGGTTGAGCAGGGCCACGCCCACGCGCGACTCCATCAGCGCCAGGTGCTTGCTCACCGCCGGGGTGGTGATGCCGAGCTCGCGCGCGGCCGCGCTCAGGCTGCCGGCGCTGGCGAGCACCGAGAAGAAGCCCAGGTCGGCGGGCTGGATGGCGGAACTCATGGCGGTCTCACTGTTGAATCCAGGTTAACGATGGATTCACTTTAGCGGTGTTTCGGAAAACCGTCGAATCCCTACAGTCCACCCATCGACCCACCCCATCAGAGAGACCGTTATGAAGACCTACGCGATCGCGACCATTCCCGGAGACGGCATCGGCAAGGAAGTCGTGCCCGCCGGCCGGCAGGTGCTGGAGGCGCTGGCCACCACCAGCCACGCCTTCCGTTTCCAGTTCGAGGACTTCGACTGGGGTGGCGACTACTACCGCCAGCACGGCGAGATGATGCCGGCCGATGGCCTGGACGCGCTGCGCGGCAAGGACGCGATCCTGTTCGGCTCGGCGGGCGATCCGCACATCCCCGACCACATCACCCTCTGGGGCCTGCGCCTGAAGATCTGCCAGGGCTTCGACCAGTACGCCAACGTGCGCCCCACGCGCATCCTGCCGGGCATCGACGCACCGCTCAAGCGCTGCAAGGCCGAGGACCTGAACTGGGTGATCGTGCGCGAAAACTCCGAAGGCGAATACGCCGGCGTGGGTGGCCGCGTGCACCAGGGCCATCCGATCGAGGCCGCCACCGACGTGAGCATGATGACCCGCGCGGGGGTGGAGCGCATCATGCGTTTCGCGTTCAAGCTGGCGCAGTCGCGCCCCCGCAAGCAACTGACCGTGATCACCAAGAGCAACGCCCAGCGCCACGCCATGGTGATGTGGGACGAGATCGCGGTGCAGATCGCGAAGGAGTTCCCGGACGTGACCTGGGACAAGGAACTGGTGGACGCCGCCACGGCCCGCATGGTGAACCGCCCCGCCACGCTGGACACCATCGTCGCCACCAACCTGCACGCCGACATCCTGAGCGACCTGGCCGCCGCGCTCGCGGGCAGCCTGGGCATCGCGCCCACCGGCAACATCGACCCCGAGCACCGCTACCCCTCGATGTTCGAGCCCATCCACGGTTCGGCCTTCGACATCATGGGCAAGGGCCTGGCCAACCCGGTCGGCACCTTCTGGAGCTGCGTGATGCTGCTCGAACACCTGGGCGAGTTCGATGCGGCGCAACGCCTCATGCGGGCCATCGAGCAGGTCACGGCCAACCCCGCGCTGCACACCGGCGACCTGGGCGGCAAGGCCACCACCGCGCAGGTCACGCAGGCCGTGTGCGAGCTGCTCACCGCGAGCCTGCAGCGCAAGGCCGCCTGAATTCCTTGATGGTTCCCGGCGCAATCCCGCGCCCACGACCGGACGGTTCGTCCGGCGGTTCACACGCACACCGTGCAACAGGAGACAGACATGCAGAACGCCCGACCCATCCCGCGCCGCCTCGTCCTTCAGGGGGCGGCCCTGGCCGCCGCCATGACGGTCACCGGCGCCATGGCCCAGGCCTGGCCGAACCGGCCCATCACGCTCATCGTGCCGTTCCCGGCCGGGGGCACCACCGACGTGCTGGCCCGCGCGCTGGGCGAGCGGCTGCAGCAGAGCCTGGGGCAGCCGGTGGTGATCGAGAGCAAGCCGGGCGCGGGCGCCACCATCGGCGCGGACTTCGTGGCCAAGGCCAAGCCCGATGGCTACACGCTGCTGGTGGGCGCGGTGCACCACACCATCGCGACCAGCGTCTACAAGAAATTGCCCTACGACTTCCAGAAAGACCTGGCGCCGCTCACCACGATTGCCATGGTGCCCAACGTGCTGGTGGTCAACGCCGCCACGCCGGCGAAGAACGTGAACGAACTCGTGGCCCTGCTCAAGGCCGAGCCGGCCCGGGCGAACTACGGCTCCAACGGCAACGGCACGGCCCAGCACCTGATCGGCACGCAGTTCCAGAACAACACCGGCGCCAGGCTCACGCACATCGCCTACAAGGGCAGCGGCCCGCTGGCGACCGATCTGCTGGGTGGTCAGATCCTGCTGTCATTCGACACCATCACGCCGGTGCTGCCCCACATCAAGGCCGGCAAGCTGCGCCCGCTGGCCGTCACCACCGCCACGCGCTCGCCCGCGCTGCCCGACGTGCCGACGCTGGACGAAGCGGGGCTCAAGGGCTTCAACATCGGCACCTGGTTCGGGGTGCTCGCCCCGGTGGCCACGCCCAAGGACATCCAGGCGCGCCTGAGCAGCGAGATGGTGAAGATCATCAAGTCGCCCGAGTTCCGCCAGCGCATGGCCGACATCGGCGCCGACCCGATCGGCGACAGCCCGGAGCAGATGGCGCAGACCATCAAGGCCGAAACCGAGAAGTTCGGCAAGCTCGTCAAGGACGCGAACGTGGTGATCGACTGAGCAAAGCGCCTTCGTCCGCCACGCGGATCGACTCCACCGTGCCCGCGTAACGCGCCAGGCCCCGCAGCAGCACCTCCGCCGCTTCGGGGCCGATGTCTTTCAGCATCTCGCGCTCGGCCTTCTTCACCGCCAGGCCGAAGGCCTTGAGCCATTCTCGGCCCGCCTCGGTGAACTTGACCATGCGAGCGCGCTTGTCGGTCGGGTCCGCCTCGCGCTGCACCAGGCCCAGGCCTTCGCACTGGTCGATCAGTTCGGTCATGGCGGCGTTGGTCATGCGGGCGCGGCGCGCCAGCTCGGTGATGCGCGTGCCTTCCAGGTCGAGGTGGCGCGTCAGGTTCACGTGCGAGAGCCGGGTGTCCGCATGGCCGGCGGCGGCCATGAGTTCGAGCACGCGCGATTCGAAGCGCGTGACGGCGTTGCCCAGCACGCGCCCCGCGTTGCCCAGGCGCCAGGCATCGGGCGCGCGGCGCCGGGGTTGAGGGGTTTCGGTTTTCATGCGTACAATGGATTTGCTTAGGTTGCCTAATTAAATCGACGATGGAGACGGGTGTGGCGGAATTCTCGACGCTGGAGCAGGCGCAGGCCGAAGGGGGCGAGCTGCGGGTGGACGTGCTGATCGCGGGCGCGGGTCCTTGTGGGCTGATGCTGGCCAACGAACTGGGCTTGCGCAATGTACCGTGCTTGGTGGTGGACCCCAAGGCCACCACGGCCTTCAACCCGCAGGCCAACGCCACGCAGGCGCGCACCATGGAGCACTTCCGCCGCATCGGCATCGCGCGGCAGATCCGCGCGCTGGGCCTGCCCGGCGACCACCCGACCGACATCGCCTACTTCACCCGGTTCGCGCGGCACGAGCTGGCGCGCCTGCGCCTGCCCACCGCCGCGCAGGCCACCGAGCAGATCAAGTCCCTGGCCGGTTCGTGGAGCGCGGCCGAGCTGCCGCACCGCGTGTCGCAGAAGTACGTGGAAGCCGTGCTGCGCGAGCATGCCGAGCAGCGCACCGGGCGGCGCATCGGTTTTGGCTGGCGGCTGCAGTCCTTTGACGACACCGGCGACGAGGTGGTGTCGCAGGTGGCGCCTGCCGCAGGCGGCCCGGCGGTCACGGTGCGGGCGCGTTACCTGGTGGGGGCCGACGGCGCGCGCAGCGCTGTGCGCGGCGCGCTGGGCATCGAGATGGGCGGCGCCACCGGCCTGCAGCGCCAGTTCATGGGCGGCAAGATGTTCGCGATCTACCTGCGCGCGCCGGCGTTCTACGAGCGGTATCCGCACGACATCGCCTGGATGTACGTCTCGGTGAACCACGAGCGGCGCGTGTTCATGGCCTCGGTGGACGGGCGCGGCGAGTTCGCCTTCCACGCCGCCGTGCACCCGCACGAGACACCGGAGGACTGGACGCACGCCGACGCGCGCCGCATCTTCGCCGAGGCCAGCGGCATGGACATCGACTTCGAGGTGCTGTCCACCGGCGTGTGGATCGCGGGCCATTCGCTGGTCGCCGAGCGTTACCAGCGCGGGCGCGTGTTCATCGCCGGCGACGCGGCCCACCTGTTCACGCCCACCGGGGGCCTGGGCTACAACACGGCGGTGGGCGATGCGGTGAACCTGGGCTGGAAGCTCGCGGCGGTGGTGAAGGGGCAGGCGCACGCCTCCCTGCTGGACAGCTATGAGCAGGAGCGCCGCCCCATCGGTCTGCGCAACACGGCCTATGCGCGCGAGTTCGCCGATTCGGTGGGCCTGTTCGAGGTGACGCCCGAGCTGGAGGCCGAGGGCGCCACGGGCGACGCCCTGCGCGCGCAGGCCTGCGAGGTGCTGGGCGCGCACGTGCGGCGCGAGTTCAACATCCCGGGCGTCACATTCGGCGAGCGCGTGGATGCCTCGCCCACCGTGTTCGGCGACCCGGCCCGGGTGCCGCCCGACCAGGCCAACGCCTACCACCCGTCCACCCAGCCGGGCGGGCGCCTGCCGCACCGCTGGCTGGAGGGCGAGCGTTCGCTGTACGACCTGCTGGGCTTCGAGTGGACGGTGCTGGCGCCGGCCCACGCAGGGGCCGAGGCCACGCGCCTGGCCGAGGCGGGCCGCGCGGCGAGGCTGGACGTGGCCGTGCTGCTGCTGAAAGCGGAAGAGGCGGGCGACCTGCTGGACGAAGGCCTGCTGCTGGTGCGGCCCGATCAGGTGATTGCCTGGCGCGGCGCGGACGTGCCCGAGAACGCTGCCGCCCTCTGGGCGCGTGTGGCAGGCACCTGAGCCTTGGCAAGCGGTGCCCGACCGGTGGTGGGGTCCGCGTCGCCTGGGCGACTGGCACCGGGTATTCACTATGGGTTCGGGCGATCTCCAGTCGCATAACCGACTCCCTGCTCAGCCATGCGCGGGCAGGCATCGGTTCCCAACAACGACAGGAGACAAGCTTGAAAACACCTATCAGACTTCGTTTGGCGGTTTTGGCGGGCACGGCATGGCTCGCGGCGTGTGGTGGAGGAGGCGGTGGCAACGAGCCCGCGCCGCCCCCGCCGGTGGTTCCGGAAGAGGCCCGCGCTCAGGACAGCAAGGTCTACACACCGGCCGCGCCGGGCGCCACCACCTTTGCCGTCATGGCCGGCGTGGCGGTCGGCACGGACCGATGGGCCGGCGTGCTCAATGGCGCGTCCTACCAGATCGAGGTGCCGGCGACCTGGAACGGCAAGCTGGTGATGTACGCGCACGGTTATGTGGGTGAAGTGCCGTCGCTCAACGTCACGGCGCCCACGATCCGGCGCTACCTGATCGAGAACGGTTATGCCTGGGCCGCGTCGAGCTACTCGAAGAACTCGTACGACGTGCGCGCGGGCGTGGAGGACACCAACGCGCTCGCGCTCGCCTTCAACCAGATTGCGGCGGCCCGAGGCCGCCCGCTGCCGGCGCCCACGAAGCTGTACATCACGGGCCATTCCATGGGCGGGCACGTCACCGGGGCCGCGATCGAAGAAGAGACCTACGCCACGGCGAAGAACAAGGTGCGCTACAACGGCGCCGCGCCCATGTGCGGCGTGATGGGCGATGCCGAGCTCTTCAACCGCTTCGCGGGCATGCAGGTCGCGGCCCAGGCGATCGCGGGCGTGCCGAGTTACCCCACCAACAAGTGGTCGGAGATCCAGGGCCTGGTCACCACCGCCCTGTTCACCACCTACAACAATGCCAACATCGTGCCGAGCAACCCGCTGGGCGTGAGGTACCTGTCGGTGGTGGAGAACCTCACCGGCGGCGATCGCCCGCTGTTCGATCAGGGGGTGACGTTCGGCCGCAGCTTCCAGTCGGCCTACGGCGTCTTTGGCAGCGATGGCACGGTCAACGGCATCCTGAACAAGAACGTGCTGGACACCAACGCCTACACCTACATGATCGACGGCGACGTGCCGAACTCCGCCGCCCTGAACGCCTCGGTGCAGAAGCTGACGGCCGCGCCCGACGCGAACCGGCTTCGCCGCGACGGCCTGCGCTGGATCCCGGCGATCCACGGCGACTTCAAAGTGCCGGTGGTGTCCATCCACACGCTGGGCGATCTGTTCGTGCCTTTCAGCATGCAGCAGATCTACCGGCAACGCGCGGTGGCCAAGGGCAACGGGAATCTGCTGGTGCAGCGTGCGATCCGGGGCGCGAGCCATTGCGATTTCACCGTGGCCGAGCAGGTGCGGGCGTTTTCGGACATGGTGGCCTGGGCCGAGGGCGGGCCGCCGCCAGCCGGTGACGACGTGAGCACCCCGGCCACCGTGGCCGCCCCCACCTACGGCTGCGCGTTCACCGACAACACCATCGGGCCGGACGATGCCGGCTCCGCCGCGTCCTTGTTCCGCCCCGCCATCCTGGGCGCGCTGCCCGGCGTCTGCCCGCCCTGAGGGAGGGTGTCCCCAGCTTCGGTGCGGCAACGCAACCGAGGCTGGGGCGCCGGAATCGATGAGCGGTTGAATCCGAGCGCCCGGTGAAGGCATACCCGGGAGGGGTACTCGATAGGATGGAACGTGGGGTCGCGCCTGGTGTGACGCCCCCGTTCGATACCTATAAACGGAGCCCCACATGCAGTCCTCCCCGCCCATGCCCGGCCTTTCGCGCCGCCATTTCAATGGCCTCGTGGCCGGTGCCGCCGTGTTGGGCGCGCCCGCGTTGCGCGCGCAGTCGGGCAACCGCATCGTGCTCGGCCAGTCGGCCGCGTTCACGGGCGCGGCGGCGCAGCTGGGCATCCAGTTCCACGCCGGGGCCAAGCTGTTTTTCGACCAGCTCAACGGCCAGGGCGGCGTGAGCGGCCAGCGCATCGAGATCGTGCAGCTCGACGACGGCTACGAGCCGGACCGCTGCGCCGAAAACACCCAGAAGCTGCTGGCCAGCCAGGTGTTCGCGCTGTTCGGCTACATCGGCACGCCCACCAGCTTGGCCGCGCTGCCGCTGGCGACCAAGGCGCAGACCCCGTTCATCGCGCCCTTCACGGGGGCCATGGGCCTGCGCCAGCCGTTCAACCGGCTCGCCTTCCACCTGCGCGCCTCGTACAACGACGAGACCGCGCTGATCGTGCGCCAGCTCACCAACCTCGGCCTGAACAAAGTGGCGGTGTTCCACCAGAACGACGCCTACGGCAAGGCCGGCCTCGATGGCACGGTGCTCGCGCTGACGGCGCGCAACCTCAAGCCCGTGGCCACGGCCACGGTGGAGCGCAACTCGGTGGATGTGGCGCAGGCCGTGGCCACCATCAATGCGGCCAAGCCCGACGCGGTGGTGCAGATCAGCGCCTACAAGTCGTGCGCGGCCTACATCCGTGCCGCGCGGGCGGCCGGCTACGGTGGCACCTTCTACAACGTGTCCTTCGTCGGCACGCAGGCCCTGGCCGACGAACTCGGCAAGGACGGCGCGGGCGTGGTGGTCTCGCAGGTGGTGCCCACGCCGTACAGCGCGTCGCGCCCGATCACGCGCGAGTTCATCGAGGCCATCGGCAAGGGCGGCAACAAGGTGCAGCCCAATTTCTCCAGCATGGAGGGCTTTCTCGCGGCGAAGCTGTTCAGCGAAGGCCTGCGCCGCGCGGGTTCGCGGGTCACGCGCGACAGCTTCATCAACGGCATGGAGGCCATCGGCGAACAATCCTTCGGCGGCTTCCAGGTCTCGCTGGGCCCGAACGACCACGTGGCGTCCAGCTTCGCGGAGCTGTCGATGCTCACCGGCGACGGCAAAGTGCGGACCTGAGGCCTTCTCAGCGGATCGCCGCGTAGCGCTGTTCCATTTCCTGGCGCATGGTCTTGCGCAGCGTGGCCGCCGCGTGCCGGCGGTGCTCGTCGGGCGTGCCGGGTTCGAGCGGCGGCACGGCCTGGGGCTTGCCGTGGTCGTCCACCGCGATCATGGTGAAGAAGCAGCTGTTCACGTGCCGCTGCGCCTGGGTGCGGATGTTCTCCGCGATCACCTTGATGCCGACTTCCATCGACGAGGTGCCGGTGTGGTTCACGGCCGCGAGGAAGGTGAGCAGTTCCCCCACCTGGATCGGCTGGCGGAACATCACCTGGTCCACGCTGAGCGTGACCACGTAGGACGCCGCGTAGCGGCTGGCGCAGGCGAAGGCCACCTGGTCGAGCAGCTTGAGCACGGTGCCGCCGTGCACCTTGCCCGAGAAGTTGGCGGTGTCGGGGGTCATCAGCACCGTCATGCTGAGTTGGTGTCGGGGCAGTTCCATGAATCGGTCCGTGGGTCGGTTGGCGCAAGAGCGGGGCGCAGGCGGGTGATTCTGCAGGCATTAAAGAAGCTGTTTCGAATATCCGGATTTTCAAGCTAACCTCGGGCTCCCCCACCACAGGAGACCACCATCAACACCCGTCTTGTCCCGCTGGCGCTCGCCGCCTTGCTGAGCACCGCCGCCTGGGCCGGCCCCCAGGACCCTTCGCCTTTCGACGGCACGCGTTACGCCCCTCAGAAAGCGCTGTACGACTTCAACTTCGCCAAGCCGCTCGAGGGCAAGGCAGCGTTCGGTTACATCAAGAACCACCTGCGCGCGATCAAGGAATACGGCGACCCGGCGAAGTCGCACATCGTGATCGTGGCGCACGGCAACGAGCTGCACGCCTTCTCGCGCCTCAACCGCGCGGCCTACCCCGACATGTACGAGGAGCTCAAGGCGCTGAAGGACGCGGGCGTGACGATCCGCGTGTGCAGCAACGCGGCGCGTTCGCGCGGTTACAAGCCCGACGAGTTCTACGACGTGATCACCGTCGTGCCGGCCGCCGTGATCGACCTGGCCAAGTGGCAGAACGAGGGCTACAGCTACATGTACGCCGAGAGCTTCCCGCGCCTCACGCGCGAGGAGCTCGTGAAGCAGACGATCGAACTGCAGTAAGCCACGGACGGCCGGCTCAGGCCGGGGCGGCGCCCTGCACGGTGGGCGCCGCCTCGGTGAGCGCATCGGCCGCGCGCAGGCCGTCGGCCTCGGTGCGGTAGAGGTGCAGGCGCGGGCCCGCTTCCAGGTGCCCGGCCAGGCGCAGCACGTTCTCCACCGGCAGCTTGATGCCGACCAGGTGCAGTTCGATGCGCTGGTCGTCGAGCTGTTCGCGCAGGCGGCCGAAGGCTTCGGCGCCGGTGGCATCGATCCAGTTGATCGGGTGCGCGATCAGCATCACGTGGCGGGTGTCGGGGTGGGCCGCGATGTGTTCGGACACCGCGCGCTCGAAGCCGTTGGCGGTGGCGAAGTCCAGCGCGGCGTCCATGCGCAGCGCATACAGACGCGGCGCCAGCGGCGGCAGTTTCCAGAGGTGGCGGTCACGCAGGCTGCCGTCGGGGTGCAGGCCCACCTCGATGATGCGCGGGTGCAGCCGCAGGTAGAGGAAGTGCGACAGCGCCATGAGCACGCCCGCCAGCACGCCCCAGTACAGGCGTGGCGCGGCCAGCACCGTCACCGCGAAGGTGATGCCGGCGATCACCGTTTCCACGCGCGAGAGCTTCCACAGCTGGCTGAAGGCGCGCGGCTTGATCAGGCCCATCACCGCCACCAGCACGATGGCGGCCAGCACCGCCAGCGGCACGTGGTGCAACAGCGGGATGAACAGCAGCAGAGTGATCAGCACCACGATCACCGAGAAGATGGTGGCCCAGCCGGTCTTGGCGCCCGCGTACAGGTTGAGCGCCGAGCGCGAGAACGAGGAGCTGGTGGGGAACGCACCGCTCAGGCCCGAGGCCAGCTTGGCCAGGCCTTGGCCGATCAGGTCCTGGTCCTGGTCCCAGCGCTGGCCGCGCTGTCCGTTGTCCACCTTGGCGCTGGACGCGGTTTCCAGAAAGCTCACCAGCGTGATCACCAGCGTGGGCACCACCAGCTGGCCGAGCGTGGCCCAACCCGGCCAGCCGGGCCAGTAGGCGGCGGGCAGGCCCTGCGGCAGCGAGCCGATGACCGCGCCGCCCAGCGCCTCGAAGCCCACGGCGTAGCTGATGGCCGCGCTCGCCACCATCACGGTGAGCACGGTCGGAAAGCCCGGCCGCCAGCGGCGCGCCAGCACCAGCAGCGCGAAGCTGGCCACACCGAAGGCCAGCGAAGGCCAGTGCACGTGGGGCTGGGTGAACAGCGTGTCCCAGCCCGCGAAACCGAGCAGGGCCGGCAGTTGCGAGGCGATGATGAGCACCGCCGCGGCCTGCGTGAAGGCCATGAGCACGGGGGAGTTCACGAGGTTGAGCAGCCAGCCGAAGCGCGCGAAGCCCAGCGCGATCTGCAGCAGGCCGGTGAGCAGGGCGAGCCACACCGCCAGCGCCACCCATTGCGCGCTGCCAGGTTCGGCCAACCCGCTGAGCGAGGCGCCCACCAGCAGGCAGGTGAGCGCGGTGGGCCCGACCGAGAGGCGCGGCGAGGCACTGAACAGCACCGCGATCAGCGCCGGCAGCAGCGAGGCGTAGATGCCGGTGACCAGCGGCATGCCGGCCAGCGCGGCGTAGGCCACGCCCTGCGGGATCACCATGAGGCCGACCGTGAGGCCGGCCAGGGCCTCGCCGCGCAGGAGGGCGGCGTCGGGGCGCGGCCAGCGGAGGAAGGGGAACAGGCGGTGGAAACGTGACATGCCCCGATCCTACTGAATCGACCGTGGCCTGCCCGCAGGGCCCAGGCGGTTCGTGCGCGCGATCGCTTGATTCGTTCCTGATTCCGCCCAGGCGGACCCACAGCGCCAACCGCGAGGCGAGAGTGGCTCATTCTGTGGGCGTTTCTGTCGCCCCGCACCAAGGATTCGCGCCATGTTGTCAAGCATCTTCCAGCTCTTTCACCATGCCCTCGCACATGCGGAGGCGGATGCCGATCCTGCCGGCGGATGGAAACAGCGCCTGGCGGGCCTGCCCGCGCAACAGGCCGAAGTCCTCGCCGCCAACGACCACCTCCGGGGTTTCCTGGCGGCGGTGATCCGGCACCACGAAGAAGGCCGCATGGCGGAGGGCGCGTGGCCCGAGATCGTCCAGTTCCTGACGGGCAGGCGGGCGGCGCTTCCCCCGTCGGTCGCGCACCTGGGGCCTCAGTGGCCCGGGGCGCGTGACAGCTCGGCGGTCCTGGCCGAACTCTGGCGCTCGGATCGAGGGGGCGCGGATGGGACCCCTGAAGACACCATCGTCCGGTTCCAGGCCGTGTTGGCGCACCTGAAAGAGCAGGCAAGGGGCGAATCGTGGCTGTCCCACGGCTTCAAGGTGGAGTTCCAGGGTCTGTGCCGCGACCCGGCCGTGGGCCCGCTGGACCGCATCGAGGTGGTGGACGTCGCCGAGCTGAAACTCGGCCCCATGGATGGCGAGCAGCTGCGGGGCTGCGTGCAGCGCATCGCCCGGCTCCAGCGCCTGCTGCCCGAGGAGGTGTATCCCTGCATTCACGACGTGCTGATCCGGATTGCCAATGAGGCGAGCTGGCAGCTGGACCTGTTCGGCCCGTCCGAAGAGCGCTTGCTGCCGGCGGCTCAACGCTGCGGCATGTCCTTGGCCGAATAACCCAGGCTCACCGTCGCATCCACCGGGATGGGCGGCACGCTGGCGTCCCAGGCCACCCACTGTTCGCGCATGCGCGCCAGCCGCTCGGGCTCGCGCGCGGCGAGGTTGGCGCGCTCGCGCTCGTCCTTGCCGATGTTGAACAGGTACTCGTGGCCATCCACCTGCAGGTATTTCCAGTCGCCCTCGCGCAGCGCGCGCTGGCCCCGGTGGTTCATGCGCCAGTAGAGCGGGCGCTCGAAGCGCTGCGCGGGGTCGCGCAGCACCTGGAGCAGGCTCACGCCATCCAGGGGCCAGTCCGGGTCGGCCTGGCCGCCGCCGGCTGCGAGCAGGGTGGCCGACCAGTCCATGGTCATGCAGTGCTGGGTGCTCACCGTGCCGGCCGGAATGGCAGCGGGCCAGTGCGCGATCCAGGGCACGCGGATGCCGCCTTCGGTCAGGTCCATCTTGCCGCCCACCAGCGGCCAGTTGTCCGAGAAACGCTCGCCGCCGTTGTCGCTGGTGAAGACGATCAGGGTGTTCTCTTCCAGCCCCTCTTCGCGCAGCGCGGCCATGAGGCGGCCGATGCCTTCGTCCATGTGGTGGATCATGCGGCGGTAGGTCTGCACGTCGCCGCCGTGCAGGTGGAACAAGTTCTTCGCCACGTCCGAGGCCACGTGCGCGTCGTCGCGCGTCTCCCAGGGCCAGTGCGGCGCGGTGTAGTGCAGGCTGAGCAGGAAGGGCTTGCCGGCCTTGGCGTCGGCCGCGCGCTGGCGCACGTGGTCCACCGCGCGCTGCGACAGCACGTCGGTGAGGTAACCCACCTCGTGGTGCTCCTGCTCGTCGATGTAGAGGTCGTGTTCGCCGCTGGACGAGCAGTGGGTGAAGTAATCCACGCCGCCGGCCATGATGCCGAAGAACTCGTCGTAGCCCGAGCGGCGCGGCCCGAACGAGGGCGGGTAGCCCAGGTGCCATTTGCCGATGAGGGCGGTGTGGTAACCGGCCTTCTTCAGCAGCGACGGCAAGGTGGGCACCTCGGGCGGCAGGCCCAGCGTGGTGCTGCCCTTGCTGCGGCTGTTGATGGGCTCTTCCATCGCGCCGCGCAGCCGGTACTGGTAGCGCATGGTGATGAGCGCGAAGCGCGTGGGCGAGCACACCGGCGAGTTGGCGTAGCCCTGGGTGAATTTCACGCCGCCGGCGGCCAGGCGGTCGATGTGCGGCGAGACGGCGCCGAAGTCGGCCTCGCGCCCGCCGTAGCAGCCGAGGTCGGCGTAGCCGAGGTCGTCGCAGACGATGTAGATGAGGTTGGGGCGTTGCTGCGTTGAGGTCATGGTGTGCTCACTCCACCTTCATGCCGGTGGCTTTGACGATCGGGCCGTAGCGGTTGTACAGCGCGTCCAGGCGCTGGCTGGCCTGCGCGCCGGTCAGGCCTTCGAAGAACAGGTCCAGGTGGGTCATGCGGGCCTGCACGTCGGGCCGCTTGAGCGCGTCCACGATGCCCTTCTGCAGCGTCTGCGCCACCGCGTCGGGGGTGGTGGCGGGCACCATCACGATGTAGAGCACCTCCTGCTCCAGGCTCTTGAGGCCGGCTTCGGCCACCGTGGGCAGCTCGGGCGCCAGGCGCGAGCGCTGGCGGCTGGTGACGGCCAGCGCGGTGATCTTGCCGGTCTGCACGTGCGGCAGCATGCCGGGCGTGGCGAGCACGCCCCCGTCGACCTCGCCCGAGAGCACGGCGGTGACGGCCGGCGTGTTGCCGCGGTAGGGCACGTGGGTGATCTTCGCCCGCGTGGCTTCCTTGATGACCTCCACCGCGAGGTGGCCCGGGCTGCCGCTGCCGGCCGAACTGAAATTCAGCCCCTTGGTCTTGGCCATCTCGACCATGCCGGCCAGGTTCTTGATGCCGGTGGCCGGGTTCACGCCCACCAGCAGGCCGGAAGAGGCCATCACCACCAGGGGCTTGAGGTCGCCGCGCTTGAACGGCATGTTGCCGTAGAGGTGGGGGTTGACGGTGAAGGTGGTGTCGATGCCGAACAGCACGGTGTAACCGTCGGCCGGCGCGCGCGCCACCTCGGCCGCGCCGATGTTGCCGGCCACGCCGGCCTTGTTCTCCACCACGAAGGGCTGCTTGAGCGTCTCCTGCAGCACGGCGGCGACCGAGCGCGCGAGCAGGTCCGAGGGGCCGCCGGCGGGGAAGTTGTTGACGAAGCGCACCGGCTTGTTCGGGTAGCCGTCCTGGGCGGCAGCGAAGGGAACGGCGGTGGCCGCGAGCAGGGTGAGGGCGAGGCGGAAGGCGGTGATCTTCATGGAGACAGATAAAAGGAAAAAAGAACTTGGTTTTTCACCGAGCCGTTTGAATCGAAACAATGCCCACCAGGGGCACCAAGGGTCCGGCTGCGCCGGCCCGAGATGCCGTCCCCCCTCGAAGCGCCGAAGGCGCGCTACGGAGGGGGGAAGCCGCGCAGCGGCGCAGGGGGGTGTTCACGGCTGATATCCGGACTTCTGCACCACGGGGGCCCATTGAGCGCGGTAGGCCGCGAGCATGCGGCGCGTTTGCTCGGGCGTGCTGGCCACCGGGCCCAGGCGCGCGTCGTTGAAGCGGCGCACGGTCTCGGGGTCCTGCATGACCTCGCGGATCGCCTGGCCGAACTGCGCCGCGCGGGCCGCGGGCATGCTGGCGGGGGCGAAGAAGGTGTTCCAGCCGTCGGCGCCGAGGTCCAGCCCGGCTTCCTTGAAGGTGGGGATGGCGGGCGCGAAGGGCGAGCGCTTGGCGCTGGAGACGGCGAGGATGCGGATCTTGCCGGCCTCGTGCTGCGGCAGCAGGGTGTCGAAGGTGTCGAAGGCCACCGGCACCTGGCCGCCCATCAGGTCGGCCAGCAGCGGGCCGGAGCCCCGGTAGCCCACCACCTGGGCCTTCACGCCCGCCTTCTCGCCCACCATGAGGCCGAAGAAGTGCGGCAGGCTGCCAGTGGCCGGCACGCCGAAGTTGGCCTGCTCGGGGTTGGCGCGCAGCCAGGCCAGCAGGTGGTTGAGTTCGCGCACCGGCACACCCGCGCCCACCGCCACCGCGAACTCGTAGCTGCTGGCCTGCGACACCGGCTGGAAATCCTTGTCGGGGTCGTAGCCCGCGTCCTTGAACACCAGCGGCGCGACCAGCATCAGCGCCGGGTTGGCCAGCAGCAGCACGTTCTGGTGGGCCGGCGTGGCCTTGAGCTGCTGGGCCGCGATGCGCCCACCGCCGCCGGTGCGGTTCTCCACCACCACGGTCAGGCCCAGCTTGGGCCCGAGCTTGTCGGCCACCAGGCGCGCGACGCGGTCGGACGAACCACCCGGCGCGTAAGGCACCACCATGCGCAGGGGGCCTTCGAGGGCCTGGGCCTGGGCCTGGGCCGGCAGGGCGGTGGACGCGGCAAGCACGGCGGTGAGGGACAACAGCAGCCGTCGGCGGGGGGTCATGGTGGGTCTCCAGAGGGGGAAATTTCCCGAGCAACCCAGCATCCTATGCAGCGACAATCAATTGCAGAAATCAATCATTGCGGGTGTTTTCCCTGATGAGCAACCGAATCACGGCGCCGCAGCGGCAGGCCGACCTGCTGCTGTACCGGCTCTACCGCATCCACATCACCGCCGGGCGGCTGGTGGTGCACATGTGCGAGAGCGAATTCGGCATCACGCGGCGCGAGTGGCGCATCCTGTCCTTCCTGGCCGAGCGCGAGGGCGCGCTCTCGTCCCAGCTGGCCGAACACGCCATGCTCGACCGCGCACGCACCTCGCGCACCCTGAGCACGCTGGTGACCAAGAAACTCGTGGTGCGCCAGCCTCGCCCGTCGGACCGGCGCGAGGTGCACGTTTTCCTGACCGACGAGGGCCGACGGCTGTATGGTGAGATCTACCCGCGCGTGGCGGCGATCAACCGCGAGCTGGTGGCCGACCTCGATGGCCCTCAGCTCGAACAGCTCGACGCCATGGTGGATGCCCTGCAGGCCCAGGCCGGCCGCATGGTGGCGGCCCGGCCCGAGACGCCGACACCGCAGGACGGTGGAGATTGAGGAGGACCCTTTCATGCAACTCATCGTTTCGGCCGGCGTGATCCTGGCCATCGTTCTGTGGGGCGTCATCGCCCCCGATTCCCTGGACGTGCTGTTCCAGGGTGCGCTGGCGGTCATCACGCGCGACTTCGGCTGGCTCTACCTGTGGGTGGTGCTGGGCCTGGTGGTGTTCGCGCTGGTGCTGGCGTTCAGCCGTTATGGCGATCTCAAGCTCGGTGGCGAGGACGATGAGCCCGAGTTCTCCATCGGCAGCTGGTTCGCCATGCTGTTCGCGGCCGGCATGGGCATTGGCCTGGTGTTCTGGGGCGTGGCCGAGCCGATCTCGCACTACGGCACGCCGCCGCCCGGCATCGCGGCGCGCACGCCGGAAGCCGCCAACGCGGCCATGCGCTACAGCTTCTTCCACTGGGGCCTGCACCCCTGGGCGGTCTACAGCATCGTCGCGCTGTCGATCGCCTTCTTCCAGTTCCGCAAGGGCGGCACCGCGCTGGTGAGCACGGCGGTGCAGGCGCTGCCCTGGGCGCCGCTGCAGCGGCTCGGGCCGGTGGTGAACGTGCTCGCGGTGATCGCCACCGCCTTCGGTGTGGCGGCTTCGCTCGGCATGGGCGCGCTGCAGATCAACAGCGGCCTGCACGCGCTGCTGGGCCTGCCGGTGGGCGAAGCCCAGCAGGTCGGCATCATCGTGGTGACCACCGTGTTGTTTCTGGCCTCGGCCGTCAGCGGCGTCACCAAGGGCATCAAGTGGCTCTCCAACATCAACCTGGTGCTTGCCGCCCTGCTGGCACTGGTGGTGTTCGTGGTCGGCCCCACGGTGGTCATCATCGACGCCTTCACCTCCACGCTGGGCAGCTACGTCAGCGAGCTGGTGCGCATGAGCCTGCGCATGACACCGTTCCGCGACAGCACCTGGGTGGGCGGCTGGACCATCTTCTACTGGGCCTGGTGGGTGAGCTGGTCGCCCTTCGTGGGCCTGTTCATAGCGCGCGTCTCGCGCGGCCGCACGATCCGCGAGTTCGTCCTGGGCACCATGCTCGCGCCCAGCCTGGCGGCCTTCGTCTGGTTCTCGGTGTTCGGCGGCACCGCGCTGCATCTCGAGATCATGCAGGGCGTGCCCGTGGCCGACGCGGTGCGCGCCGACGTCTCCACCGCGCTGTTCGCGATGTTCAAGGCGCTGCCCATGACCGCGCTGATGTCCGGCGTGGCCACCGTGCTCGTGCTGCTGTTCTTCGTCACCTCGGGCGACTCGGCCACGCTGGTGCTGGGCATGATGAGCACCGGTGGGGAGGAGAACCCCGGCGCGCGCGTGAAGATCGCCTGGGGCCTGCTGATCTCGGGCATTGCCATCAGCCTGCTGCTGGCCGGCGGCCTCAAGGCCGTGCAGACCGCCACCATCGTGTTCGCCCTGCCTTTCACCGTGGTGATCGTGCTGATGGCCATCGCCCTGTGGCGCGGCGTGCGCGACGACTGGGACGAAGAGCAGCGGCGCGAGCGCGCGCTGCGCCGGCGCATGCGCGACCTGGTGGAGCCGCCGCGCGCGCCTTGAGACAATCGGGTGCATGACCCTCGAACTTCTGCTGGCGCTCGGGAAGAGCTTTCTCTTCGTGTTCGCCGCCATCCTGCCGATCCTGAACCCGGCGGCCACCGCGCCCATCTTCCTCGGTCTCACCGAAGGCGCCTCGCCGTCCACGCGCGCGCTGCTGGCGCGGCGCATCGCGCGCAACATGTTCGCACTCATGATCGGCTCCATGCTGGTGGGCTCCTACGTGCTCGACTTCTTCGGCATCTCCCTGCCCATCGTGCGCGTGGGCGGCGGGCTCATCGTGGCGGCCTCGGCCTGGCGCCTGCTCAACGCCGGCCACGCCACCCAGGACAGCCGAGCCGAACTGGCCGAGGCGTTCACGCCCGAGCAGGCGCGCCGGCAGGCGTTCTACCCGCTCACCTTTCCCATCAGCTGCGGCCCGGGCTCCATCGCGGCGGCCATCACCGTGGGCGTGGCCCTGCACGACCAGCGCTTCGCGCTCTCGCTGGCCCGCATGGGCGGCGGTGTGCTGGCGCTGTTCGTCATCGGCGTGCTGCTCTACCTGGCGTTCCGTTACGCCGACCGCTTGCTCAAACCCCTGGGCGAAGCCGGCACGGTGATCTTCCTGCGGCTGTCGGCCTTTATCCTGCTCTGCCTCGGTGTGCAGATCGTGTGGGACGGGGTCAGCGAATTGCTGCGGGGCTTGCTGGTGGCGGCGTGAGCGCCGGCGGGGCGGGGAATCTCGTCACCTGACCACTGGGCAGCTTCGCCATGGCGGCGGTGAACAGCGGGTGCGACAACCACCCGGCCAGCCAGGCTTTCAGCGCGGGCAGGGGCAGGCGGTCCTCGAACCAGGCAGGGTCCACCGCCGCGAACTGGCGCACGAAGGGAAAGATGGCGAGGTCCGTGGCGCAGGGGCGGTCGCCGCCCAGCTGGGCGCTCTGTTGCAGGCGGGCGTCCAGGGGTTGAAGCAGCGCGTCCACCGCCTGCGCTCGGTGCCGCGCCGGGTCGGCACCGTCGAAACGTTCGGGGTACTTGGTGCGGTCCAGGTGGTGCTTGAAGGCGCCGTCGCACAAGGACAGCAGCTCCAGGTGGGCCGGGCTCTGCGCGCGCGCCCACCAGCCCGCCGGGTCGTGCACCGAGAAGGCCCAGCGCATGATGTCCAGGCTTTGCTCCAGCACCTCGCCGCCGGGCAGCACGAGCACGGGCACCGTGCCCTTGGGTGAGAGGGCCAGCATCTCGGCGGGTTTGTCGCGCAGCACGATCTCGTGCGCATCGAACTCGATGCCCGCCACCAGCAGCGCCATGCGCGAGCGCATCGCGTACGGGCAGCGGCGGTAGCTGTACAGCAGCGGGACCACGCCCGCGCCCTCAGGCCCGCAGCACGTCGCGGATCGACGGGTCCTTGTCGAACTGCGACTTCGCGAACGGGCAGAGCGCGATCACCTTGGTGTTGGTCGAGCGCACCCAGGCCACCAGCGCGTCGAGCAGCTGGCGGCCCACGCCCTGGCCCTTGAGGCTTTCGTCCACGTGGGTGTGGTCAATGATGATCAAGGTCGGGTTGGTGCGGCTGTAGGTCATCTCGGCGATGCGCTGGCCGTTCTGCTGGACGAAGAAAGCGCCGGTGGCGTTCTGTTCCTGGTGTTGGATGGAATGCGTGGTCATGGAAGGTGTGGAGGTGGGTGAAAAAAGGTGCTCAGGCCAGAACGTCTCGGATCGACGGGTCGCGGCTGAACTGGGCCTTCACGTACGAACAGACGGGCACGACCTTGTTGCCCGTCTGGCGGGCCCAGGCCACCATCGCGTCCTGCAGGTGCTGCGCCACGCCCTGGCCGCGCAGGCTCGGGTCCACGTAGGTGTGGTCCACGACCACCAGCGCAGGGTTGGTGCGGCTGTAGGTCATCTCGCCGACGCGCTGGCCACTGCGCAGGACGTGGAAGGCGCCGCGCGAGCCGCTTTCTTCGTGTTCGATGGCATGTTCCATGGCGGTTCTCCGGTGAAGGTTGCAGGCGTCAGGCTACCACCCGTGCCAATCACCTGTCTGTCGGCGGACACTGACAGGCGCACCGCCGTCTCGGAGTGGGTCGAAAAAAAGCCTGCCAACCCGTGAGGGCTGGCAGGCTTGAAGCCTTGGAGTGGGGGCGCGCTCAGAAATCGTGGCGGATGCCCACGGCGTACAGGCGGTAGTCGCGAGTGGTCACGCCCGCGGCGTTCTCGGTTTCGCCGTCCAGGTAGCCGCCGTACACGCGCGTGCGCTTGGACAGGGCGTAGGTCGCGGCCAGGGCGAAGGCCGCGCCCTTGCCGCTGGTGGCGCCGGCGGCGTTCTTGGCCTTGCTGCGCGAGTAGCCGGCGGTCAGCTCCAGGTTGCCCAGCGGCACGCTCACGCCCAGCGCCATCTCGTTGTCCTTGCGGTTGTCGCCGGCCTTGACGTTCTGGTACTGCGCGGAGAGGCGCGCCGGACCGAAGTTGTAGGTGGCGCCGACGGTGGTGTGCTGGCGGTCGTTGACCAACAGCGGCTGGTCTTCGTCCTGGTGGGCGACGCCCAGGTCGAGGTTGCCGGCGCGGTAGCGCGCGCCGATGGCGGTCACCTTGGGTGTGCCGGCCACGTCCTCATCGAGCGCGTAGGTCAGGCCGGCGCTGAAGCCGCCGAAGCTGGGCGAGTCGTAGCGGATCTGGTTGTTCGGGCGGGCGACGTAGGCGGCCAGGCCGGCGCGGTAGGCCTCGACGGCGGAGTTGAACTGCGAGTCGGCCGAGATGTTGTAGGTGTTGCCCAGGTCGAAGATGTCCTTGTAGATGCTGTCGGCCTTGCCCATGCGGACCGAGCCGAAGCCGCCGCTCAGGCCGACCCAGGACTGGCGCGAGAAACCGGCCGCGCCGGTGCCGTCGTCGGCGTTGAATGCCGTCTCGAGCTGGAAGAGGGCCTTGAGTCCGCCGCCCAGGTCTTCGCTGCCGCGCATGCCCCAGCGGCTGTTGGTGAGGTTGCCGCTGTAGAGCTGCGTGGTGCTCACGCCGTTGAGCTTCGTCGCCCCCAGCGAGGCATCGATGCGGCCATAGAGGGTGACGTTCGTTTGCGCCATGGCGCTGCCGGTACAGGCCAGGACGGCCAGAGCCATCAAGCTCTTTTTCATGAGGGATATCTCCTTGTGGTTCGGTCGGAGCCCGTCAGGGCCCCCGCCTTCCACACCGTGCGGAAGGCGGGCGGATTGTAGGCAGAAGAACAAAATTTTCTATCTAAGTAAAAATACCCGGTGTATTTAAAATCATCAGGGTAAACCCCTAAAAAAATGCCCAAAAATGGCGTTGATTCAAGGGATGTGGCGCCTTTACACTGGAGATCAACAAATGATAGATAGCTAAGTATTTTTCTGAAATCTGACCAAACCCCTCGATAGGAGATGAGCGATGGAAACGGCTGAAGGCAACCAGTTCTTGACCCAGGTGGGCAAAGGCACACCCATGGGCGAGCTGATGCGGCGGTACTGGCACCCGATTTGCGCGGTGGCCGACATGGACGGCAAGTGGACGAGGCCGGTGCGGCTGCTGGGCGAACGCCTGGTGCTGTTCCGCAACCGACAGGGCGAACTGGGCCTGATCGCGGAGCGCTGCCCCCACCGGCGCGCGTCGTTCCTGCACGGCATCCCCACGGCCGAGGGCATCCGTTGCCCGTACCACGGCTGGCAGTTCGACGTGGCTGGCAAGTGCATCGAGCAGCCGAACGAGGTCGACAACTGCGCGTTCCGCGACAAGGTGGCCATCGATGCCTACCCGGTGCAGGAGCTGGGCGGCCTCGTGTTCGCCTACCTGGGCCCCCAGCCCGCGCCGCTGCTGCCGCGTTTCGACGGCTTCGTCGCCGGCGGCACGATCCGCATGCTGGGTCGCGCGGAGTTGCCGGTGAACTGGCTTCAGGTGATGGAGAACTCGCTCGATCCGATCCACACCGAGTGGCTGCACGGGCACCACTACGAGTTCCTCAAGGAGCAGGAAGGCATCAAGGTCGCGATCAGCGCCCACCATGTGAAGATCGATTTCCGCGAGTTCGAGTTCGGCATCACGAAGCACCGCCTGCTGGAGGGGCATTCGGAGGATGGCGACGACTGGCGCATTGGCCATCCGGTCGTGTTCCCGAACATGCTGGCCGTGGGCAATGGCGACGAGAAGTCGCGCTACTTCTCGTTCCAGATCCGGGTGCCGATGGACGATGAGAACACCTTGCACCTCTGGTACAACGCCTACGTGCCGCCCGAGGGTGTCTCGGTGCCGCAGCGCCTGCTGGACAAGGTGCACACCTACGACGTGCCTTTCAAGGACGACAAAGGCGAGTTCATCGTGGACAACGTGGACGGCCAGGACATGATGGCCTGGATCACCCAGGGCGCGATCGCCGACCGCACCCTGGAGAACCTGGGCGCGTCGGACAAGGGCATCGCCACCTACCGCCGCGTGCTGCGGCGCGAGATCAAGAAGATGCAGCAGGGCCAGGACCCGATCGGCATCGTTCGCGATGCCGCGCGCAACGCCTGCATCGACCTGCCGAACGAGAAGAAGAAGCACCACAACAGCGACGGTTTCGCCAGCTTCATGCTGCGCACCCACGCCAAGTACTCGCCCATCGCACAGGACCTGGTCAACGTGTTCGAGAACCCCAGGCTTCGGGAAGCGACCGAAGCCGCACTGGAAGCGCAGCATGGCTAACCCGGCGCAGACCCGAGGCGGCCTGAGCGCGGAAGACGCCCGGCAGGTTCTCATCGACTCGGGGCTCATCCTCGAGGCCGCGGGCCAGGGCGACCTCACGCGCGGCCACGTGTCGGTGCGCGTGCCCGGCGACCCGACCCACTTCTACATGAAGCCGCACAGCTTCGGCTTCGACGAGATCACCCACGAAAACATCGTCATCTGCAACCTGGATGGCGAGAAGATCGGGGGCGGCGGGCGAAAGCACAGCGAGGTGTACATCCACTCCGAAATCTACAAGGCGCGGCCCGATGTCATGAGCGTGATCCACACGCACCCCACGCACGCCGTGGCCTTTTCGGCCACGGGGCGGACCATGCGGCCGATCAGCCAGCCCAGCGTGGCGTTCCTCGATGGCCTGCCGGTGTACACCGACACCATCGAGCTGATCCGCACGCACGCAATGGGGGCCGGCGTGGCCAAAGCCCTGGGTCCCCACAAGGCCGTGCTGATGAGGAATCATGGTGTGGCGGTGGTGGGCGCCAGCGTCGAGGAGTCGACCATCCTGGCGATCCTGCTGGAGAACGCCTGCGAGATCCAGCTGCTGGCCGACGCGGCCGGTGCCGCCGGGGCCGAGTTCGACCGGGCGTGCATCGAGCGCCTGCACGACACCATCACCAAGACGGAGCAATACACGATCAACTTTGAATACCTGCGACGGCGCGCCATCCGCCAGAAGAGCTGAGAGGCGAGCCATCCAGCCGTTGCGAGCCGCGCCGGGAACACCGCCTGGACCCCATGATGAAGGAGACACAGCAATGAAGAAGATTCTGAAGAAAGTGGTGGCGAGCGCCCTCGTGGTGCTCGGTGCCCAGGGTGCCCTGGCCCAGGGCAGCGTGAGTGAACTGGCCCTGTACCAGGGCCCCGACCGGCAGGCGCGCCTGGTGGAGGCGGCCAAGAAGGAGAACGGGATCACGGTGTACCACTCGTATCCCGCGCTCACCAACGTGATGGCGGCCTTCACCAAGAAGTACGGCATCAAGACCCGCGCCTGGCGCGCAGGCTCGGAGGCCATTCTCCAGCGCGTGATCACGGAGTCGCGCGGCAACCGCTTCGAGGTGGACATCGTCCAGAACAACGCGCCCGAGAACGAGGCGGCCCACCGCGAGAAGCTGCTGCAGGCCGTGCGCTCCCCCCTCACGGCGGAGCTGATCCCTCAGGCCACACCGGCGCACGGCGAGTGGGTCGGCGTCACCCTGGACGTCTGGACCGCGGCCTACAACACCAGCCGCATCACGGAAGCCGAGCTGCCCAAGAGCTACGAGGACCTGCAGGACCCGAAATGGAAAGGGCGCCTGGGCATCGAGGCGAACAACCACGGCTGGTTCGGCACCCTGCTGCTGGAGATGGGCGAGGAGCGCGGGCGCGAGATCTTCAAGAACATCGTGGCCACCAACGGCATCTCCGCCCGCAAGGGGCATTCCCTGTTGACCACCATGGTCGCCTCCGGCGAGGTGCCGCTGGCCCTGACGGTCTACAACTGGAACCCCGAGCAGCTCAAGGCCAAGGGCGCGCCCATCAAGGGTTTCACGCTCAAGCCCGTGATCGCCCAGCCCAGCACCGTGGCCCTGCTGAAGAAGGCGCCGAACCCGGCCTCGGCCATCCTGTTCTACGACTTCATCGTCAGCGAGGAGGGGCAGCGCATCCTGCAGGAGTTCAGCTATGTGACCACGCACAAGAAGCTGCCCCACCCCCTGCGCGACGACGCCCTGCGCTACATCGATCCGGCCAAGGCCATCGACATGCAGAACGCCTGGCTGACCACCTTTGACGAGATGATCGTCAAGAAAGCCAAGTGATCACCGACATGAGCACTTCGCTGAATGCCGCCGGTGCCCGCCCGGCCAGGGTGCCGCCCTGGCGCAGGCTGGGCGGGGCGCTGAACATGCAGTGGCTGGTGATCGGGGCCTGCCTGCTGGCGGTGGCGTACCTGGCCCTGATGCCGCTGTGCTTCCTGATCTGGCAGAGCTTCTTCACGCCCGACACCGCGGGCGAGGCCTCGCGCTTCACGCTGGAGAACTACGCCCGGGCCTACGGCTCGACCGACACCCTGCACCTCATGGGCAACTCGCTGGTGTTCGCCAGCGGCACGGCGGTGTTCGCCTTTGGCGTGGGCGGCATGCTGGCCTGGATGAACGAGCGCACCAACACGCCTTTCAAGAAGCTGTTCTTCGCGCTCTCGATCATCCCGTTGATCATTCCCGGCATCATGTTCACGATCTCCTGGATCCTGCTGGGCAGCCCGAAGATCGGCCTGATCAACCTGCTGCTGCAGAGCTGGTTCGCCACCGACCACGTGTTCGTCAACGTGTACTCGATCTGGGGAATGATCTGGGTCGAGGGCCTGCACTACTCGCCCATGGCCTTCCTGATGATGACGGCGGCGTTCCGCTCGATGGACCCCTCGCTGGAGGAGTCGGCCCTGATGAGCGGCGCCAGCATCGGCCAGATCTTCTGGCGCGTGACGCTCAAGCTGACCTGGCCGGCGATCTTCGCCTCGATGTTGATCCTGTTCGTGCGCGCCATCGAGGCTTTCGAGGTGCCCGCGCTGCTGGGCATTCCGGTGGGCACGCAGGTGCTGACCTCCGCCATCTACCAGGCGGTGCACCAGTACCCGAGCCAGGTGGGCCTGGCGTCCTCGTACGGCACCACGCTGCTGCTCATCACCACGGCGGGCATCTACCTGCAGTCCCGGCTCACCGGCAAGGGCAGCAAGTACGCCACCGTCACCGGCAAGGGGTTCCGCCCGCGCGTGGTCGACCTGGGCGCCTGGCGCTATGTCACGGCCGCGGTGTTCATCCTGTACTTCGCGCTGATCGTGCTGCTGCCCTTCCTGGTGCTGCTGTGGTCGTCGCTGCAGAGCTACTACGCCGTGCCCTCCATGCAAGCGGCGCGCAACATGAGCCTGGACGCCTACCGTTTCCTCTGGGACCACCCGACCATCGCCAACTCGGTGTGGAACAGCCTGCTGCTGGCCTTTGGCAGCGCCACCATCGTGATGCTGATGACCTCGGTGGTGTGCTGGATCGTGATCAAGACCAAACTGCCCGGCCGCTGGCTGCTGGACAACGTGGCCTCGCTGCCGCTGGTCTTCCCGGGCCTGGTGCTGGGCCTGGCGGTGATGGTCTTCTACCTGAATTTCAACATCGGCGTCTACGGCACGCTGTGGATCATGCTGATCGTCTACGTGACGCGGTTCATGCCCTACGGCATGCGCTACAACAGCACGTCGATGCTGCAGATCCACAAGGAGCTGGAGGAATCGGCCCAGATGAGCGGAGCGGGCTGGGGCACGATGTTCTACCGCATCCTCCTGCCCCTGCTCAAGCCGGGCCTGCTGGCCGGCTGGATCTACGTCTTCATCGTTTCGATCCGCGAGCTCTCGGCCTCCATCCTGCTGTACAGCCCGGGCAACGAGGTCATCGCCATCGTGATCTGGGAGCTGTGGGAGAACGGGCAGTTCGTGGAGTTGTCCGCGCTGGGCGTGGTGTTCATCCTGGCCCTGCTGATGCTGGTGATCCTGGCCCAGTACGTGGGACGCCGCTTCGGGGTGAAGGAAATCTGATGAACAAGCAACTGGAGACAAGCACATGCTGCGCGTAAGCAACCTCAACACGCAATACAAGGACAGCCACGGGCGCATCGTCAAGGCGGCGCAGGACATCTCCATCGAGGTGCCCCGGGGCAAACTGTTCACCCTGCTCGGGCCCAGCGGCTGCGGCAAGACCACGACCATGCGCTCGGTGGCCGGCCTGGAGAAACCCGTGTCGGGCAAGATCACGGTGAATGGCCAGCCGGTCTACTGCTCGAGCACCGGCGTCTTCATCGCGCCCAACAAGCGCAACTTCGGCATGGTGTTCCAGTCCTACGCGATCTGGCCGCACATGAACGTGTTCCAGAACGCGGCGTTCCCGCTCGAGGTGGGCTCTAAGAAATTCAGCCGCCGCGAGATCGAGGACAAGGTCATGCGCGTGCTGACGGTGGTGGGCCTGGAGAACTTCGCGGACCGCGAGGCGACCATGCTCTCCGGCGGCCAGCAGCAGCGCCTGGCGCTGGCGCGCGCGCTGGCCATGGAGCCCGAGCTGTTGCTGCTCGACGAGCCGCTGTCCAACCTGGACGCCAAGCTGCGCGAGCGCATGCGCTTCGAACTCAAGCGCCTGCAGCGCGAACTCGGCCTGACCACCATCTACGTCACCCACGACCAGAGCGAGGCGCTGGCGTTGTCGCACGAGATCGCGGTGATGAGCGAAGGCCGCATCCGCCAGATCGGCTCGCCGCGCGACATCTACGAGCGCCCGGCCAACCGCTTCGTGGCCGACTTCGTGGGCCTGACCAACTTCATCGAAGGGGACGTGCGGGCCTGGGTGGGCGAGAACCTGTGCGACGTCATGACCGGCATCGGCGTGCTGCGGGTCACCGCCTACGAAAAGCTGCCCGTGGGCGCACGGGTGCTGCTCTCGGTGCGGCCCGAGGACGTGGAGCTCAGCGAACTGGCGCCGGTGGGCGAGAACGTGCTGGCCGCGACGGCCGACGCCAAGGTGTTCCTGGGCGAGTTCATCGACTTTCAGGTCAAACTCGGCGACCGTTCCCTGATGGCGCGCGCGCACCCTTCGCTCAAGACCATGGTGGGCGAGCCCCTGTATGTCAGGATCAACCCCGAAAAATGCATCTGCATCAGCCCGGACTGACGCTTCCATCCACCCCGACCCCGCCTCAAGCCCACCGATCGCCATGTCTCAAGCAGAAAACAACAGGGAAAAAGAAGCCATTGCCGCCGACTGGCGCGGGGTGCTCAACGACGAGCGCCTGGCCCACCTGGTCAAGACCGCGTTCCGCTGCACCTCCAGCAGCCTCTCGCGCCGGCTGAAGCAGCACGATGTGCTCTACGGCCACTGGACCCTGCTGCGCATCCTGTGGCGCGGCGACGGCCTGACGCAGCGCCAGCTCAGCGAGCAGGCCGGCGTGACCGAGCCCTCGACCATCACGGCCCTCAAGGGCATGGAGGCGCAGGGCTATGTCTTTCGCCAGAAGGTGCCGGGCAACAAGAAGAACAACCGCGTCTTCCTCACGCCCAAGGGCGTGGCATTGCGCTCGGCCATCGTCATCTGCGCGGAGGAGGTCAACGCCATCGCCTCGCAGGGCGTGCCGGCCGAGGACCTGGCCACGACGCGGCGCACCCTGCTGGCCATCATCGACAACCTGAGCCGGGACGCCGCCCGGCAGGTGGACGGTGACGACGACCTGGGCCTCGACGGAGAACCGTGATGTCCCTTCCCCTTCGCATCGGCATGCTCGGAATGGGCAATGCCGGGTTGGCCTTCGTCCCTGCGATCGCCAGACACCCGGAATTCGAGCTGGCGGCCTTCGTCGAACCGCACGAAAACGCCCGTCTGGCGGCACAGGCAAAGTACGGTGTGCCGGGCCACGCGACGCTGGCGCAGCTGCTGGCCGAAGGCCCGCGCCTGGACGCGGTCTGCATCGCCTCGCCGACCGAATACCACACGGCCCAGGCGCTGCAGGCCATGGAGGCGGGCCTGCACGTGCTGGTCGAGAAGCCCATGGCCATCGCGCTGGACGACGCGCGGTCCATGGTGCGGGCGGCGCGCGAGCGCGGCGTGGTCCTGCTGGTGGGTCATTCCCACAGCTACGACCTGCCCATCCGCAAGATGCGCGAAGTGATCGCCTCGGGCCGCCTGGGTGGCGTGCGCATGGCCCACAACTGGTGCTTCACCGACTGGATCTACCGCCCGCGCCGCCCTGACGAGCTGGATGCCCGGCAAGGGGGTGGCGTGACGCTGCGCCAGGGTTCGCACCAGTTCGACATCCTGCGGCTGCTGTGCGGCGGCGAGGTTCGCCGCGTGCGCGCCCGCGCCTTCGACCTGGACCGCGGGCGGCGCGCCATCGGCGCGCACTGCGTCTACCTCGATTTCGAGAACGGCGCGGTGGCCACCGCCGTGTACAACGGCTACGGCGGTTTCCAGACCACCGAGATCCTCGGCGGGCTGTCGGAATGGGGCTTCCCCGCTCCCGAGCAGGGCTGGAGCGTGCAGCGCCGCGGCGGCGGCGGCGCGCGCGACGCCGCCGCCGAACTCCAGGCCAAGCAGGCGCGCGCCGGCCAGGTGATTCCGGACCAGGCGCCCTTCCACCCCTTCTTCGGCATCACGCTGGTCAGCTGCGAGGGCGGCGACATCCGGCAGTCGCCACAAGGGCTTCAGGTGTACGACCGTGACGGCGTGGAGGAACTCCGCTTCCCCACCGACCGCAGCCCGCGCGAGCTCGTGCTCGACGAATGGGGCGATGCGATCCGCGGCCGCGCGGCCGCCGTGCACGACGGCCTGTGGGGCATGGCCAACCTGGAAGTGTGTCTGGCGGCGCTCGAGTCCTCCGAGCAGAACGCCGACGTGGCCTTGAACGAACAGAGAGCGGTTCCCGTATGAGCAACGAAGACCTGGCCGTCGCCACGGCCCCGACCCCGTCCACCGTGGACAACGGCTGGATGAGCCTGCAGGTGGTGGGCAAACAGTGCATCGCGAGCGATGTGCACGAGTTCGAGCTGGCGCGGGCCGGTGGCGGTGCCTTGCCACCCGCCGAACCCGGCGCCCACATCACGCTGCTCACCCCCAACGGACTCACGCGGCGCTACTCCGTCTGCAACCGCCCGGGCGAGACGGCGCTCTACCGCATCGCGGTCAAGCGCGAGGCGCAGGGCCTGGGGGGCTCGCGCAGCCTGGTGGACCAGGTGCAGCGGGGGGACCCGGTCTCGGTGTCGCCGCCCGCCAACTACTTCCCGCTGGGCATGGAGGCGCCCTCGTACTGGCTGATCGCCGGCGGCATCGGCATCACGCCCATCCTGTCCATGGCGCGCGCCCTGCGGCAGCGCGGCAAGGCCTTCAAGGTGCTGTACCTCACGCAGATGCCCGAGTCGGCGGCCTACCGCGACGAACTGCTGGCCCCCGATCTGGCGCCGCACGCCATCGTGCACCACAACCACGCCGACCCGGCGCAGCGCTTCGACCTCGCGGCCGCGATGCAGGCCTGCCCGGCCGATGCCCACATCTACTGCTGCGGCCCCCGGCGCCTGATGGACGCGGTGAAGGAACTGGCGCGCGGCCGCCCGAGCGGCACGGTGCATTTCGAGGACTTCGGCACCAGCGAGGTCTCCGATGCGCACACCGACATCCCGTTCAAGGTCAAGCTCAGCAGGACCGGCCAGCTGATCGACGTGCCCTGCGGCAAGACCATCCTCGACGCACTGCGCGAGGCCCGCGTGCTGGTGCCCAGCTCGTGCGAGAGCGGCACCTGCGGCTCGTGCCGCACCCGGCTCGTGGCCGGTGTGGCCGATCACCGCGACTACGTGCTCGACGAAGACCAGCACGACAGCGAAATCATGATCTGCGTCTCCCGCGCCAAGAGCTCCGTGATCGAAATCGACCTTTGAGAAACCCCACCATGTCCCAACTGCAAATCTCCGTCGCCATGGGCGACTACGACCGCAACCGCGCCCTGTTCGACGGCCGCGTCCAGATCGATGGCTGCGACCCGGTCTACATGCTGCTCAGCCCGGAGGAAATGTTCTTCCGCGCCATGCGCAACCGCGACTTCGACGTCACCGAGCTGTCCTTCTCCAGCTACCTCGTCAAGCACTCGGCCGGTGACAGCCCCTACGTGGCCATCCCGGTCTTTCTCTCGCGCGCGTTCCGGCACACCTCGATCTACGTGCGCAAGGACCGCATCCGGCGCCCCGAGGACTTGAAGGGCTGCCGCATCGGCATCCCCGAGTACCAGCTCACCGCCATCGTCTGGGCCCGCTCGATCCTGCAGGATGATTTCGGCATCCGGCCGGAGGACGTGAAGTGGGTGCGCGGCGGCATCGACACGCCGGGGCGTCCCGAGAAGATCAAGCTGAACCTGCCGCCCGGCGTCGACGTGACGAGCGCGCCGGAAGGCCGCACCATCTCCGACCTGCTCGACCAGGGCGAGATCGATGCCTTCATCGCGCCGCGCCCGCCGAGCGGTCCCGCCCTGAGCAACCCGCAGGTGGGCTGGCTGTTCGACGACCCCACCGCGGCCGCGAAGGACTACTACGCCCGCAAGGGCATCTTCCCCATCATGCACGTGGTCGGTGTGCGCAAGGAGCTGGTGCAGCGGCACCCCTGGTTGCCCGCCGCGCTGTTCAAGGCCTTCAGCGAATCCAAGGCGCGCGCGCTGGAGCTGCTGGCCGACACCTCGGCCACCAAGGTCACGCTGCCGTTCGTGGAGGAGCAGCTCAAGGCCGCGCGCGAACTGCTGGGCAACGATTTCTGGTCCTACGGCGTGGCGCCCAACACCCGGACCCTCGAGGCCTTCCTGCACCACCACCATGCGCAAGGCCTGTCGGCCCGCAAGGTCGAGCTCGCCGAGCTGTTTCACCCGTCGACCTATGAGAGCTACAGCATCTGAGGCCGGCCGCGCCGCCGCCGCCTGCCATGGTCCATCGAATGAGTGAATTCCAGCCCGCCGCCTGGTTGGTGTTCCTGCTGGCGGGGGCGGTCATCGTCCTGGCGGCGGGCATCGTCAAAGGCGCGATGGGCGTGGGCATGGGCATGCTGGCCGTGCCCATGCTGTCCCTCTTCGTTCCGCCGGCCCAGGCCATCGGCCTGATGGTGGTGCCGGTGCTGTGGTCCAACGTGGTCCAGACCATCGAGCGCGGTTCGCCGATCTACAGCGTGAAGCGCTTTCGCTGGCTGATCGTGTCGCAGCTGTTGTCCGTCGTGCTCACCGTGCGCCTGACCTCCAGCCTCTCGGCCGACCAGATGAACGTGATGTTCGCCTGCGCGATCCTGGTCTCCGTGCTGCTGATGGCGACCAGGCCCAACGTGCGGATCGCGCCGCGCCACGAGACCGCGGCCAGCGTGCTGGCCGGCATCACGGCCGGTGTGATGGGCGGGGTGTCGTCCCTCACCAGCCCGGTGCTCATCACCTACCTGATGGCGCTGAACCTCAAGCGCGAGGAGTTCATCGGCAGCATCAGCGTCATCTACCTCTTCGGTTCGGTGTTCATGTACTCGGCCATGATCTGGTACGGCCGCTTCGGCGCCTTCGAGCTGCTGGTGTCCTGCGCCACCGTGCTGCCCATGCTGCTCGGGCTCGCGCTGGGCAAGAAGATCCGCTACCGGCTCAGCGAGACGCGCTTTCGCGCGCTGCTGCTGGCCTTTCTGACGGTGCTGGCGACGGTGCTGCTGTTCAAGTGAACCAGGACGCCCTCCCGCCCACGCCCGTGTCCGAACAGGGCCCCCTGGCCTGGAGCGACGAGCTCCTGCTCGGTTACCCACCCATGGACCACCGGCACGAGGAGTTCGTGGCCTGCCTGGGCGACCTGCAGCGCGCGCCCGACGAGATCCTGCTGGTGGCGCTGGACGCCATGATTGATCACCTGGCCGCGCACTTCGGCGAGGAGGACCGCTGGATGGAAGAGAGCGGGTTTCCGCCCCGCCAGTGCCATGTGGACGAGCACGCGGCCGTGCTCCGCTCGGCCGCCGAGGTGCGCGCTCTGCTGCTGCAGGGCGAGATGGCGCCCTGCCGGCGCCTGGCCGATGCGCTGGAAGACTGGTTCCCCGGCCATGCCACCCACCTCGATTCCGCCCTGGCGCACTGGATGTGCAAGGCCCAGCTGGGCGGCAAGCCGGTGGTCCTGCGGCGACGTTCCTAGCCCCTTTTTTCTCTCTCTCTCTCTCCCTTCTCTGCCGACGATGATGGACCTCGACATTCCCCCCACCCAGATCGACGCCGACGTGCAACGCGCCCTGACCGAGGACGTGGGCGCGGGCGATCTCTCCGCCGGCATCGTGCCCGGCGACCGGCGTGCGCGCGCCGTCGTGATCTGCCGGCAGGCTGCTGTGATCTGCGGCGAACCCTGGGTGCAGGCCACGCTGCGCCAGCTGGCCCCGGCTGCCACGGTGACCTGGCGGGTGCCCGACGGCGGGCGTTGCGAACCCGGGCAGGCGATCTTCGAGGTCGAGGGGGGCGCGCGCGAACTGCTCACCGCCGAACGCACCTGTCTGAACTTCCTGCAGTTCCTCAGCGGCATCGCGACCCGGACGGCGGTCTTCGTCGATCGGGTGCAGGGCACGGCCGCCCGCGTGCTCGACACCCGCAAGACCATTCCCGGCCTGCGCCAGGCCCAAAAATACGCCGTGCGCTGCGGCGGCGGGCACAACCACCGCATGGGGCTCTTCGATGCGGTGCTGATCAAGGAAAACCACATCCACGCGGCCGGCAGCCTCCCGGCCGCGTTCCGCGCCGCCCAGGCGCTGGCGCCTCAGGCCAGCTTCATCCAGGTCGAGGTGGAAACCCTGGCGCAGCTGGAAGAGGCGCTGGCCATCGGCGTGACCATGGTGCTGCTGGACAACATGCCGCTGGCGTCGGTCCGCCTCGCGGTGGCGATGGCCGGCGGCCGGTGCAGCCTGGAGGTCTCGGGCGGCGTGAACCTGGAGAACATCCGCGCCTATGCCGAGACCGGGGTGGACCGCATCTCGGTGGGCGCGCTGGTCAAGGACGTCACCGCCGCCGACTTTTCCATGCGCTTCGCGGCCTGAGTCCGACCCCCTTGGCGGGGCGCGCGGCTCAGACGTCCTTGAGCACCGGCCCCAGGTCCAGCGTGCTGCGTTGCCCCAGGTCCTTGCGGTGCGCATGCAGCCAGCGGTCCGCCGCTTCGCGCCCCATGGCGTGCAGGTTGGAGAGGAAGGCCCATTGCGTGTTGGTCTTGCTGCCCGCGCCCAGCGCCGCGAGCGAATCGCCGCCCTCGATCAGGTGCACGCGCAGCCGCTGCACGCGCTGGAACAGCGCGGGGTTGCCGGGTGAGCGCTGCTCGCCGATGACCTGCTTGAGCAGCGCCAGTGTGCGCAGCTCTTTCACCAGGCTGGCGTTGAAGGTCACTTCGTTGATGCGGTCGAGGATGTCGCGCGCGCTGGTGGGCACGCTCTCGCGCTGCGTGGGGTTGATCTGCACCAGCAGCAGGTCGTCGGCGCGGGTCTCGTTGACCAGCGGCAGCAGCGTGGGGTTGCCCGCGTAGCCGCCGTCCCAGTAGGCCTCGCCCTCGATCTCCACCGCCTGGAACAGCAGCGGCAGGCAGGCCGAGGCCAGCACCATGTCGGCCGTGAGTTCCTGCTGGCCGAACACGCGCAGCGCGCCGGTGCGCACCTGCGTGGCGGCAATGAAGAGCTGCGTCTTGTGGCAGCGGCGCGCGCGGTCGAAGTCGATGGTTTCGACCAGGATGTCGCGCAGCGGGTTCAGGTTGAGCGGGTTGAGTTGGTAGGGCGAGAGCGTGTGACCGAAGGCGTCGGCCGCCTGCTGCAGCGGCTCGGTCCAGGGCTTGAGCCAGGGCGCGAGCCAGTCGGTGGCCGGGCCCATGAGCACGCCGATCGGGCTGGTCTGCAGCCGGTGGAAAGGCGAGAGCTCGGCCACGCGCGTCCAGAACTGGCGCAGCACGCGCTGCGCGCCTTCGCGCCCGCCGTCCATGAGGCCCGACGCCAGCGCCACCGCGTTCATGGCCCCCGCGCTGGTGCCGCTGACGGCGGCGATCTCCAGCGTGTCGTCTTCCAGCAGGCGGTCGAGCACGCCCCAGGTGAAGGCGCCGTGCGAGCCGCCGCCCTGCAGAGCGAGGTCGATCGGGTGTTTGCCGGGGCGGGGGGTCTGGGCCATGGATCGCATTGTCAGGGGGGAGGGTGGTGCATTGCACCATGGCCGGGTGACATCGGGCCCGGTCTGGGACAATCGGCGTTTGCTTTCGCGTTCGCATGTCCACCCCCACCCTTGAGCCCTCTTCCGCCGACACCGGCGCATCCGCCGCGCCGGTGGCCGGCCCGCTGGCGCGCGAGGCGATCGCGCTGGCCGCGTTCGACCACGTGGTGGCGCACGCGCCGGGTTACCGCGCGCGGCCGGGCCAGCGCGAGATGGCGGCCCACATCGCGCACACGCTCTCGGGTGTGGCCCTGGGCGACGGCGCGGTGGCGAGCGACGCGGCGCTGCCCGCGCGCGGCATCGCGGTGGTGCAGGCGGGCACCGGCGTGGGCAAATCGGCGGCCTACGCGTCCACGGTGATTCCGCTCGCGCTGGCGCAGCAGAAGCGCGTGATCATCAGCACCGCCACGGTGGCGCTGCAGGAACAGCTGATCGCCAAGGACCTGCCCGCGCTGGCCGCCACGCTGCCGCAGCCCTTCAGCTTCGCGCTGGCCAAGGGGCGCGGGCGCTACGTGTGCCGCCTCAAACTGGACCAGCTCAGCGGGGGCGACGCGGCGAGCGCCGACCTGTTCGAAAGCGACGATGGGGGTGGCGACACCAGCGCGGCCGGCATGGCGGCGCAGGCCGTGGCCTCGGCCGCCGCCGCGGCGCGCTGGCAGGAGCGCGGCGTGCAGTACACCGCCTGGGCCAACGCGCTGGACAGCGGCAGCTGGGACGGCGACCGCGACCGGCTGGACGACCCGCCCGACGGCAGCCTGTGGGCGCCCGTGGCCGCCGAGCGCCACACCTGCACCGCGCGCCACTGCCCCAGCTACAACAGCTGCAGTTACTACCAGGCGCGCGCCAAACTGGCGCAGGCGCAGGTGATCGTCGTCAACCACGACCTGCTGCTCTCCACCCTGGGCCTGCACGCGCTGCCCGCGCCGCAGGACTGTTACCTCGTGTTCGACGAGGCCCACCACCTGGGCTCGGTGGCGCAGGGGCAGTTCACCGCCTCCATGGACCTGATGCGCGGCCACTGGCTGGACAAGCTGCCGCGCGCGGTGGACGAAGTGGCCACGGCGATCGACCACAAGCCCACCATCGATGTGGCCGCGTTCACCAAGGAACTCAAGAGCGCGCAGACCGAGCTGGCGCGGCTCGCGATGCAGCGCATCGGCTCGCTGCCGGCCTGGCTGGACCTCACCGGCCGGTCCGCCGGCCGCTCGCCCGCGCGCGCCGGTGGCGGTTCTTTCAACGACGCCGGCGCGCCGGTGGTGGACCGTTTCGAGGGCGGTGTGCTGCCGGCGGAGTGGCTGGAGGTGGTGGGCAAGCTGCACGCCAACGCCAGCAGCCTGCTGAAGGTGTTCGAGGCGCTGGCCACCCAGCTCAAGGCCAATGCGCGCGAGAACCCGGGCGACGCGGCGCGCTGCGCCAAGCTCTACAGCCGCCTGGGCGTGCTCGCGCCGCGCCTGCAGAGCGCGCAGGAAACCGCCAGCTACTGGCAGCAGGCGGCGGGCGACGGGCAGCCGCCCCTGGCCAAGTGGCTGGAGGCCGGCGTGAGCCACGGCCTGGTCACGCTGACCGCGCACGCCTGCCCATTGCAGCCCGGCAGCCTGCTGCGCAACCACTTGTGGAACCAGGTGCGCGCGGCGGTGGTCACCTCGGCCTCGCTCACCACCTGCGGCAGCTTCGATCACTTCCTGCACGAGTCCGGCCTGGCCTGGGACGGCGCGGTGGCCGCGCGCGAGGTGCAGAGCCCGTTCGACCACGCGCGCCAGGGCCGTCTGGTGGTGGTGCAGACCACGGCCGACCCCAAGGACGTGGACGGCTACACGCGCGAGATGCTGGCCCTGCTGATGGCCGACCTGCGCGAGGTCGAGCGCGGCGCGCTGGTGCTGTTCACCTCGCGCGCGCAGATGCGCCAGGCACAGAGCCTGTTGGAGCGCGGCGAACACGGCGCGCTGCGCGACCGCGTGCTGGTGCAGGGCGAGGCCTCGCGCACCGTGCTGCTGCGCCGCCACGCCGAGCGCGTGGCCGAGGGCAAGCCCTCGGTGCTGTTCGGCCTGCAGTCCTTCGGCGAGGGGCTGGACCTGCCCGGCGAGTTGTGCGAATGGGTGTTCATCACCAAGCTGCCCTTCGCCTCGCCGAGCGACCCGGTGGGCCAGGCACGCGCCGACTGGCTCAAGAGCCAGGGCCGCGACCCGTTCAGCGAACTCGTGGTGCCCGCCACCGGCGCGCGCCTGCTGCAATGGACCGGGCGCGCGCTGCGCACCGAGGCCGACGAGGCGGTGGTCGTTTGTTACGATGCCCGCTTGCTGCGCCAGTCCTACGGACGGCGCATGCTCAAGGGCCTGCCGCCCTACCGGCTGCAGCGCCGCGTGGACGGCGTGCTGACCGAAGCCTGACCTTCCTCACAGAAAGCCCCGCGCATGATCTTCTCCGCCCTCAAACTCATCCACGTGCTGGCCGTCATCCTGTGGGTGGGCGGCATGGCCTTCGCGCACTTCTTTCTGCGCCCCTCGGTGCAGGCGCTGGAGCCGCCGGTGCGCCTGCGCCTGCTGCAGGCCGTGATGAAGCGCTTCTTCTCGGTGGTGCTGTGGGCCTCTCTGGTGGTGCTGGCCACGGGCCTGTGGATGATCGGCCGCACGGCCAAGGAAACGGTGCAGGCCGGCCTGGCCTTCAACATGCCGCTGGACTGGACCATCATGGCCACGCTGGGCATCGTGATGATCCTGATCTTCGGCCACATCCGCTTCGCGCTGTTCAAGCGCCTCACGCGCGCCGTGGCCGCGAGCGACTGGCCCGCGGCTGGCGCGGCCATGGCGTCCATCCGCAGCTGGGTGTTCGTCAACCTGTGCATCGGCGTCGTGATCGTCTGTGTGACGCTGCTGATGGGCTGAACGCCTCCGCCGCGCCGTCATGAGCGTGCCTTCCATGGGGATCTTCCAACGAGGTGGGTGGATGATGGCGTTGCTGACTGCCCTGCTCCAGGGCTGTGCCCTGCCTCCGCTGGAAGGGCGCACCGAATCCCGGGCCCTGGCGCCGGCCGAGGCCGCCGCCACGGCGCTGGGCCGTGTGCTGAGCGCTGACGCGCAGGCCCATCCCGGCGAGTCCGGCATCCTGCCGCTGGCCGATGCGCTGGAGTCGTTCGCGGCGCGCGTGCTGCTGGTGCGCGCGGCCGAGCGCACGCTGGACGTGCAGTACTACATCTGGCGCGACGACATCACCGGCAACCTCTTGCTCAACGCGCTGCGCGAGGCGGCCGACCGCGGCGTGCGCGTGCGCCTGCTGCTGGACGACAACGGCGTGGCCATGGACGGCAAGCTGCTCGCGCTGGACCGGCACCCGGCCATCGAGGTGCGGCTGTTCAACCCGTTCTCCATCCGCCAGCCCAAGGCGCTGGGCTACCTCACGCACTTCAGCCGCGCCAACCGGCGCATGCACAACAAGGCGCTGGTCGCCGACAGCCAGGCCGCCATCATGGGCGGGCGCAACGTGGGCGACGAGTACTTCGGCGCCACCGATGGCGTGCTGTTCGCCGATCTCGACGTGCTGGCCACCGGGGCGGTGGTGCCCGAGCTGTCGGCCGACTTCGACCGCTACTGGGCCAGCGCCTCGGCCTACCCGATCGACCGCATCGTCCCGGCCGGGACGGTGGTGGCGGCACCGGACGCCGCGGTGCAGGCCGAGCGCGATCCGCGCGCCACGCGCTACCTGCAGGCCCTGCGCGAGTCGCGCTTCGTGACCGACCTGCTCACGGGGGGCATCGTGCCCCAGTGGGCGCGCGTGGAGATGGTCAGCGACGATCCCCGCAAAGGCCTGGGGCTGGCCGAGAAGGAGGGGCTGGTGACCCACCAGCTGGCCCAGGTGCTGGCGCGCCCGCCGGTGCGCTCGCTGGATCTGATCTCGCCGTACTTCGTGCCCACCGCGGCGGGCGTGGCGGTCTTCGAGCGCCTGGCGGCCAGGGGCGTGCGCGTGCGCATCCTGACGAACGCGCTGGAGGCGACCGACGTGTCGGCCGTGCACTCGGGTTACGCGCGCTACCGCCAGGACCTGCTGCGCGGCGGCATCGAGCTGTATGAGATGCGCCGCAGCGCGGTGGTGATGGGCCGCTCGGGCGTGTTTGGCAGTTCGGGCTCCAGCCTGCACGCCAAGACCTTCGCGCTCGACGGCGAGCGCGTGTTCGTGGGGTCGATGAATTTCGATCCGCGCTCGGCGCACCTGAACACCGAGCTGGGGTTCATCATCGACAGCCCGGCCATGGCGCGCGCGGTCGCCGAGGCCTTCGACCGCGAGGTACCGGCCACGGCGTACGCGGTGCGGCTCGATGAGCGGGGCGATCTGGTGTGGATCGAACGCCGCGATGGCCAGGAGATCCGCCACACCCGCGAGCCGGGCAGCTCGCTGGGGCAACGCGCCTGGATCGGCCTGCTGTCGGTGCTGCCGATCGAGTGGCTGCTCTAGCTCGCCGGTGACGGTGGCCGGTTGCCCAGCAGCCGGTGCCACAGGCCGGGCAGCGCGGTGGCGAGGTCCGGGCGAGAGCCGTTCAGGGTGGGGCGGTGGCCCCCGTTGTCCCGCTCGGTGTCGGTGCCCAGGTCGAAGCGGAAGGTGTAGTGCGGCTCCTGGCCCATGCGCAGGTCGGTCACGAACAGATGGCCCTCGGTGGCCGACACGCTGTAGAAGCCGTGGGTGAAGGCCGCCATGCGCGCGAGGTAGGGCTCGTTGCGGTGTTGCGCGATCAGGTCCGCGCCGCGCTCATGCACCGTCCAGGTGATCCGCGGGCTGTCGTCCAGCAGCGAGTAGAAGCCCTCGCGGTACTCGGTGGGTGTGGTGGCCACCAGCCGCCAGAGCACGGTGTTGAACGGCGAGGGCGTGACCAGCAGGTGCTCGGCCGCGATGCCATCGGCCTGCAGGGACGCCTGCGCCACCCGCGTGACGTGCTGCTGCGCGCCCACGCTCCAGCCCAGGTAGAGCGTGCTGAGCACCAACCCGGCGGTGTTCCACGCCAGGCCGCGCGCGGACTTCAGCCGCAGCGCCGCGACCACGCCCACGATCAGCGGCAGGGTGTAGGCCAGGTCGATGATGAAGACACTGCCCACGGCGAATGGGTAGTCGCTGAACGGCTGCAGCAGCTGTGTGCCGTAGACCGTCATGGTGTCGAGCAGCGGGTGGGTGATGAGCACCAGCCACATGGCCAGCCACCAGCGCGTGAACAGCGCGGCCTCGCGGTGCACGCGCGAGACGATCCAGGCGAGCACCGGCGCGGCCAGCGTGAGCACGAAGAGCGCATGGCTCTCGGCGCGGTGGCGCGTCATGTTGAGGATGGCGTCGCCGTGGTTGATGAAGGCGTCGAGGTCGGGCAGGGTGCCGCCGATGGCGCCCCACAGCGCGGCCTTCCACGCGGCGGTGCGCCGGCCCATCACGGCCACGCCCACGGCCGAGCCGAGGGCAATCTGGGTCAATGAATCCATGCGGCGAGCTTAGCCGCCCGGCCTCAAGCCTGCACGGCGATGGGGAAGGTGGCGCGCAGGCCGTCGCTGCCGGGGGTGAAGGGCACGGTGACCGCGGCGCGGGCCTCTTCGTTCATGCGCCGCCAGAGGCCGTCGCGCTCGTTGCCGGGGTCGCCCGCCACGTACAGCTGGGTGGTAAGCAATTCCTGCCGGTCCAGCCGCACCTTCACATGGATGTGCGGCGTGCGGCCGGTGTAGGGCACGGGTTTGAGGGTGCGGAAGCGGTAGCGCCCGTCGCGGCCCACCGTGACCTGGCCGAAGCCCTGGAACGCCGGGTCGGCCTTGCCGCCGTCGCCGGGGTGGTGGTAGCGGCCTTCGTGGTCGCACTGCCAGATCTCCACCACCGCGCCCGCCACCGGCACGCCGGCAAGGTCGGTCACCGTGCCGTCGACCCAGGTCGGCTGGCCCTTGCTGTAGACCGCCTTGCCGTTCCTGAGCAGGTCGGCATCGCTGTCGGCCGGCAGCGTGACCGGGTAGAACGGGCCTTCGGTCTGGCTCGGCGTGGGGCGCAGGGGCTTCGGCTGGGCGATCGCGGGCGACAGCCAGGCCGGTGCGGCCACGGCGGCGGCGCTGGCGATGAGAAGGCGGCGGCGGAGGGGATGGGTGCTCATGCAAGTCTCCAAAGACGGCAGTCTGATTGGAAGATCCGTCCGGGCGCAAGTTCCGCGGGCCAGAACACCGCGGAACTGGCTTTGCCAGGCCGCTGGTGTTGCCCCCTGGGGGGTGACGCCGTAGGTAGGCGGCGCGGGGGGTTACTTCGTGCTCATCCAGGCGAGCAGCGAGGCTCGCATGGCTTCCTCGACCGACATCTCGATCGGCGTGGTCCAGCTGCGTGGCACGAACACGGTGTAGCCGCCGATCATGTAGCCCATGGGCAGGTAGACCGCCACGTGGTCCAGCTCGGCCAGCCCGGGCGGCAGGCCGGCCATGTTCTGGCGCGTCACCAGGCCGACGATGGTCATCTCGTTGTCCGGCATCTTCAGCATCACCACCTGCTGCTGGGCGTCCTTCTTGTTGGGCGCGAAGTAGTCGGCGAAGCTCTTGAGCGAGGAATAGATGCTTTTGACAACCGGCAGGTTGGTGAACGGCAGCTCCACCCAGGAGAGCATGCGCGCCGTCACGGGCTGGGAGATCAGGAAACCCAGGCCGAAGATCATGGCCGCGCCGATCACGATGCCCAGGCCAGGCAGGTAGAAGTCGCCGACCAGCGGTCGGATCGCCCACATGGCGATGGTTTCCACCCAGACGATGAACAGGTACAGCACGTAGACCGTGAGCGCCACCGGCAGGAAGGTGATCAGGCCGCGGAAGAAGTACTGGTAGATCGGTTTCACACGCGGGAGCATACCGCGAGGTGGCTTGCAAACCGCCAGAATGCCCCCATCTGCCCGCTGTTTGCCCCATGCCGGGTGGCATGCCTGGTGTTCGCGCCAGTTCAGGAACTCCCTCGGGGCCAGGAGGCTCTCTCATCCATGAATGGACTCTTCGACTTCTTTGGCCGCGTGCTGCGTGGCGTGATCCGGCTGGCGCTGGCCCTGGCCGCCCTGGTCTTCGTGCTCAGCCTGCTGCTGGCGTCCCTGGTGGTGGTGGTCGGCGTCTCGCTCTGGTCGCTGGTGACCGGCCGCAAGCCCGCTCCGGCGGTGGTGTTCAGCCGTTTTCGCCAGACCTCGCAGCGCTACACCCAGGGCGTGTGGCCAGGTGGCACGGGCGGCGTGCGCCGGCCCATGGGCGATGTGGTGGATGTCGAGGCCACCGAGGTGCCCGACGCACCGCCCCCGGCGCGCGAACCGGGGTCCCGATCGGGCCCCGACCACACGGCGCGCGTGATCTACTGATCGGCCCGCCGGGCCAGCGCGGCCTCGTACAGGGCGTTGCGGGGCTGGCCGGTGATCTCCGCGCACAGGCGCACGGCGGTCTTCAGCGGCAGTTCGGCCAGCAGCAGGTCCAGCGTGCGCAGCGCCGCCGCGTCCACCGCGCCGGCTTCGACCGCCTCGGCCGTCAGCGGGTGCACCATCAACACGAACTCGCCGCGCGTGCGGTGCGCGCCGGCCTGCAGCCAGCCGGGCAGGGCCTCGGCGGGCATGGGCGCGATCTCCTCGAACTGCTTGGTCAGCTCGCGCCCCACGGTCAGGGTCCGTGGGCCCAGGGTGGCCAGGTCCTTGGCCAAAGCCTCGATGCGGTGCGGCGCCTCCAGCAGCACGCAGGCGCGCGCATCGGCGCCGATCTGCTGCACCTCGCGCTGGCGCTCGGCCGCCTTGGGCGAGAGAAAGCCAGCGAACACGAAACGACCGTCCCAGCCGCTGTGCCCGGCCACGCTGAGCAGCGCGGTGATGCTGCTGGCGCCCGGGATCGGCAGGCAGCGCAGGCCGGCGCCGGCCACGGCCGCGGCCAGGCGCGCGCCCGGGTCGCTCACCCCGGGTGTGCCGGCGTCGCTCACGTAGGCGATGCGCTGGCCTTCCTGCAGGCGGTGCACCACGGTCTGCGCGGCCTCGGCCTCGTTGTGTTCGTGCAGCGCCAGCAGCGGCTTGTGCAGGCCGTAGCTCTGCAGCAGCGCGGCGGTGTGGCGCGTGTCCTCGCAGGCCACGGTGTCCACGAGCGAGAGCACCTGCAGCGCGCGCAACCCGATGTCGGCCAGGTTGCCGATGGGGGTGGCGACCATGTAGAGCGCGCCCTGCGGATAATGCTGGTGCCCCGCCGCGTCGCGGGCGGCGGCCAACAGGGATGGAGTGCTTGCAGACAATGTGGACATCCAGAAAACAGGCGGCGCCCTCGGGGAGCGGCGCGGCGAAACAGACCACCAAGGACCGGGGCGACGCCGCGGAAGATGCGGCCCTGGTCCACCTGCGGCGCCATGGCCTGGCGCTGGTGCGGCGCAACTTCAGGACCCCGGGCCGGGGCGGTGGCGAAGTCGATTTGATTATGCGCGAGCCCGACGGCACGCTGGTCTTCGTCGAGGTGCGCCAGCGCGCCAGCCAGCGCCAGGGTGGGGCCGGCGCCAGCATCACCGGGGTGAAACAACGCCGCATCGTGTTTGCGGCGCGGCACTTTTTGCTGCGGCTCGGCTCAGAGCCTGCATGCCGCTTCGATGTGGTGCTGATCGATGGTGCGTTCGACGCGCCGACGCCGGTGCGCATCGAGTGGCTGCGCGCCGCCTTCGATGCCTCCGTGGCATTCTGAGCAAATGGATACACCCCTCACCGCTATGATCGCGCCATGCTTCTGCAACGCATCCAGCAACAGTTCATCGACAGCGCCGACCTGAAGTACCAGTGCGCCCAGTCCCTGGCACCGATGGTGGAGTCGGCCATCGCGGCCGTGCTGGCCAGCGTCACGGGCGGCGGCAAGGTGCTGGCCTGCGGCAATGGCGCTTCGGCCGCGGCCGCGCAGCACTTCGCGGCCAGCTTCGTGGGCCGCTACGAACGCGAGCGGCCCGAGCTGGCGGCGTTTTCGCTCTCGTCCGACGCGGCGGTGCTCACCGGCATCGCCAACGATTTCGATGCCCGCGCGGTGTTCGCCCGCCAGGTGCGCGCGCTCGGCCAGGCCGGCGATGTGCTGCTGGCGCTGTCCACCAGTGGCAATTCGGCCAACGTGCTGGCGGCGGTGGAGGCCGCGCACGAGCGCGAAATGGTCGTGGTGGCGCTCACCGGCGCGCGCGGCGGCCGCCTCTCGATGCAACTGCGCGACACCGACGTGCACCTGTGCGTGCCGCACGAGCTGCCGGCCCGCATCCTCGAAGTGCATCACCTCGTGCTGCACTGCATTTGCGACGGCGTGGACGCCCAGCTGCTGGGCCTGCCCGACGAGTCCAACACCCCTATGGAGAGTGCCTCATGAGCCAGATCAAGAACACCCCTTCCTTTCACCGCATCGCCGCCGCCGCGCTCGCCGTGGCCGCCCTGGGCGCCACGCTGAGCGCCTGCGCGCCCCTGGTGGTGGGCGGCGCGGCCGTGACCGCGCTGGTGGCGGTGGACCGCCGCACCTCGGGCGCGCAACTCGACGACCAGGGCATCGAGCTGAGGGCGTCCAACCGCCTGAAGGACGAGCTGGGCGACGCGCACGCGCGCTACAACCTCTCCAGCTACAACCGCCGCGTGCTGATCACCGGCGAGGCCTCCAGCGAGGCGATCAAGACCAAGGTCACGCAGATCGTGTCCGGCGTGGAGAACGTGCGCGAGGTCATCAACGAGCTGGGCGTGACCAACAGCCCCTCGCTCAAGGAGCGCGCGAGCGACACGCTGATCACCGGCCGGGTGAAGGCCTCGCTGGTGGACGCCAAGGACCTCTCGGCCAGCGCCTTCAAGGTGGTGACCGAGCGTGGCACGGTGTACCTGATGGGCCGTGTGACGCAGCGCGAAGCCGACCGCGCCACGGACATCGCGCGCAACACGCAGAACGTGTCGCGCGTGGTGCGCGTGTTCGAGATCATCTCCGAGCAGGAACTCGCCAACATCGGCGCCGCCAAGCAGCCGGCGCCCACCAACCCTGCGAAGTAAGCAAACAGCGGCGCCAGCGGTAGCGCCATCCAGAACACGGCGGAACCGGCTTCGCCGGGCCGCACGTGTTGCCCCCTGGGGGGTGACGCCGAAGGCGGCGCGGGGGGAACCTACCTCAAGCGTTTGATGAGGCTGGAGGTGTCGAAGCGCTGGCCGCCCATGGCCTGCACGTCGGCGTAGAACTGGTCCACCAGCGCGGTGACCGGCAGGCGCGCGCCGTTGCGCTTGGCTTCGTCCAGCACCAGGCCCAGGTCCTTGCGCATCCAGTCCACGGCAAAGCCGAAGTCGAACTTGTCGGCCACCATGGTCTTGCCCCGGTTGTCCATCTGCCAGCTCTGGGCCGCGCCCTTGCCGATCACGTCCAGCACCTGGGTCATGTCCAAGCCGGCCTTCTGACCGAAGGCGATCGCTTCGGACAGGCCTTGCACCAGGCCGGCGATGCAGATCTGGTTGACCATCTTGGTGAGCTGGCCGGCGCCGCTCTCGCCCATGCGGGTGAAGGCGCGCGAGAAGGCCATGGCCACCGGCCTGGCGGCGTCGAACGCGGCCGCCTCACCGCCGCACATCACGGTCAGGGCGCCGTTCTGCGCGCCCGCCTGGCCACCCGAGACGGGGGCATCCACGAAAGCGATGCCCAATGCCTTGCCCGCGCCATGCAGCTCGCGCGCCACGTCGGCCGAGGCGGTGGTGTGGTCCACGAACACGGCGCCGGGCGACATGCCGGCGAAAGCGCCGTCGGCACCGAGCACGATGGAGCGCAGGTCGTCGTCGTTGCCCACGCAGGCGAACACGATGTCGGCGCCCTGGGCCGCCTCGCGCGGCGTCGGTTTGTGCGCCCCGCCGAACTCGGCCACCCAAGCGGCCGCCTTCGCGCTGGAGCGGTTGTAGACCGTCACAGCGTGGCCGGCGCGCGCCAAGTGCCCGGCCATGGGGTACCCCATGACACCCAGGCCGATGAAGGCGACCTTGCGCGCAGGGGTGGATTCGTAGGTGCGTTCGGCGATGCTGGTCATGTGAAGAAGCTTCCAATACAAGAAATGTCGCGGAACCGGCTTTGCCGGGCCGCAGACATTGTCCCCTTGAGGGGGTGACGCGCGCCAGCGCGGCGCGGGGGTGGGTCAAACTATGGTGAGGTGCTCGGTGCCCGCTGCCAGGTCCAGCGACTTGGCGCGCTGGCTGTTGAGCTTGATCTGCAGCCGCAGGTCGTTGAGCGAATCGGCGTTGCGCAGCGCGTCTTCGAGCGTGATGAGATTGGCCTCGAAGGCGTTGAACAGCGCCTGGTCGAAGGTCTGCATGCCCATCTGGGTGCTCTTCTTCATGATCTCCTTGATCTCGGCGACATCGCCCTTGAAGATCAGGTCGGAGATCAGCGGCGAGTTCAGCATGATCTCCACCGCCGCGTGCCGGCCCTTGTTGTCCTGGCGCGGCACCAGGCGCTGGGAGACCAGCGCGCGCAGGTTCAGCGACAGGTCCATCAGCAGCTGGGCACGGCGCTCTTCGGGGAAGAAGTTGATGATGCGGTCCAGCGCCTGGTTGGCGCTGTTGGCGTGCAGCGTGGCCAGGCACAGGTGGCCGGTCTCCGAGAACTGGATGGCGTGCTCCATGGTCTCGCGGTCGCGGATCTCGCCCATCAGGATCACGTCGGGCGCCTGGCGCAGCGTGTTCTTCAGCGCGGCCTCCCAGCTGTCGGTGTCCAGGCCCACTTCGCGCTGCGTCACCACGCAGTTCTTGTGCGGGTGCACGAACTCGATCGGGTCTTCCACCGTGATGATGTGGCCGTGCGTGTTCTCGTTGCGCCAGTCCACCATGGCCGCGAGCGAGGTGGACTTGCCCGAGCCGGTCGCGCCGACCAGGATGCACAGGCCGCGCTTGGAGAGCGCCACGTCCTTGAGCACCTGGGGCAGGCCGAGCTTGTCGATGGTGGGCAGCACGGCGGGAATCGTGCGCAGCACCATGCCGACCTTGCCCTGCTGGATGAAGGCGTTGACGCGGAAGCGCCCGATGGCCGGCGGCGAGATCGCGAAGTTGCACTCCTTGGTGCGCTCGAATTCGGCGGCCTGCTTGTCGTTCATGATGGCGCGCGCCAGCGCCAGCGTGTGCGTGGCGTTCAGGGGCTGCGGCGACACCTTGACGACCGAGCCGTCGACCTTGATCGCTGGCGGAAAATCGGCGGTCAGGAACAGGTCGCTGCCCGAGCGGCTGAGCATGAGGCGCAGCAGGTCGTTGATGAATTTGGATGCCTGGTCGCGTTCCATGAGAGTGTCCTTTGATCAGCAGCGACGGCCGCCGCGCAGGGCCGCCCCAAGCAAGGCCAGCCCCCTTGGGGGGCAGCGACCCGCGCAGCGGTGGAGCGTGGGTGTCGTCATTTCAGCCCGGGAAGTTCTCGGGGATCTTCGCCTTGCCGCGTGCTTCCGCCGGGCTGATCACATTGCGCTTGACCAGCTCCGAGAGGTTCTGGTCCAGCGTCTGCATGCCCACGCTGTTGCCGGTCTGGATGGCCGAATACATCTGCGCCACCTTGGCCTCGCGGATCAGGTTGCGGATCGCGCTGGTGCCCAGCATGATCTCGTGCGCCGCGACACGACCCGAGCCGTCCTTGGTCTTGCACAGCGTCTGCGAAATCACCGCCACCAGCGATTCGGAGAGCATCGCGCGCACCATGTCTTTCTCTTCGGCCGGGAACACGTCGATGATGCGGTCGATGGTCTTGGCCGCGCTGGAGGTGTGCAGCGTGCCGAACACCAAGTGGCCGGTCTCGGCGGCGGTCATCGCCAGGCGGATGGTTTCGAGGTCGCGCATTTCGCCGACCAGGATCGCGTCCGGGTCTTCGCGCAGCGCCGAGCGCAGCGCGTTCGAAAAACTCAGCGTGTGCGGGCCCACCTCGCGCTGGTTGACCAGGCACTTCTTGGACTCGTGCACGAACTCCACCGGGTCTTCCACCGTGAGGATGTGGCCGTACTCGGTTTCATTGAGGTGGTTGACCATGCCGGCGAGCGTGGTGGACTTGCCCGAGCCGGTGGGTCCGGTCACCAGCACCAGGCCGCGCGGGCGCAGGGCGAGGTCGCCGAAGATCTTGGGTGCGTTGAGTTGCTCCAGCGTGAGGATCTTGCTCGGGATGGTGCGGAACACCGCGCCGGCGCCGCGGTTGTGGTTGAAGGCGTTGACGCGGAAGCGGGCCAGGCCTTCGATCTCGAACGAGAAGTCGCACTCCAGGAACTCTTCGTACTGCTTGCGCTGGCTGTCGTTCATGATGTCGTACACCATGCCGTGGACCTGCTTGTGGTCCAGCGGTTCGACGTTGATGCGTCGCACATCACCATGCACCCGTATCATGGGTGGAAGACCGGCCGAGAGATGAAGATCGGATGCTTTGTTCTTGACGCTGAAAGCCAGCAGTTGGGTGATATCCATCCCGGGGTCCCGTGCGGTGTTGAGGTATGACGGCAGATTATGACGACCATTGAACGCAATCTCCAAGGGCTGAAAGAGCGCATTTCGCGTGCTTGTTCACATGCCGGACGCCCCGTGGAGGCGGTGGTTTTGCTCGCGGTTTCCAAGACCTTCGGACCGGACGCCGTTCGTCAGGCGCAGGCCGCCGGTCAGCGGTGTTTTGGCGAAAACTACGTGCAGGAAGGCGTCGAGAAGATCCTCGCGCTGCGCGAGTCGGCTGTTGCGCCGACGCCAACGCAATGGCACTGCATCGGCCCGCTGCAAAGCAACAAGACCCGTTTGGTGGCCGCGCATTTCGACTGGGTGCAATCGGTGGACCGGCTCAAGATCGCCGAGCGCCTCAGTGAACAGCGCCCCGAAGGGCTGCCGCCCTTGCAGGTGTGCCTGCAGGTGAATGTGGACGGTGGCCTCACGAAGGCGGGCGTGGCGCCGGCCGAACTGCGCGAACTGGCGCAGGCGGTGGCGCGCTTGCCGAACCTGCGCCTGCGCGGCCTGATGTGCATCCCCGAACCGGCCGAGACCTTCGAAGCCCAGCGCGCGGTGTTCCTGCAGGTGAAGGAGTTGTTTGATCAACTCAATGGCGCGGGCTTGGCACTCGACACGCTGTCCATGGGCATGAGCGATGACCTCGAGGCCGCCATCGCCGCCGGCTCGACCATGGTGCGCGTGGGGCGCGCCGTGTTCGGCGGCCGCCCCGCCAAGCTCACTTCCTTGGCTTGACCGTCCCGCAGTCGGCCGACAGCCACTTGCCCTGGCCGTCCATGGTCATGGTCTGGGGCTTGCCCTGGTGCGTGGTGTTCATCACCATCTTCACGGTGTAGGCGGCGTCGCCGCTGAAGGTGTAGGTGCCTTCGCCCGAGGACGGGGGCTTCTTGCAGACGAAACTCATCTTGAGCGCGGTGGCGCTGCGCGAGGTGACGGTGTTGGTGCAGTCGCCATCGCCTTGCATCGGCATGTCCTGCCGCGCGGCCATCTCGGGCGTGATGCAGACCTTCATGGCCATGCCGCCGCCCGAGCCCGGCGTGGGCATGGCCTTGCCCTGTCTGGCCAGCATGTCCTCCATCTGCTTGCGTTGCGCGGGCGGCATGCTGGCCATCTGCTGCTGCATCTGCGCCATGGCCTGGTCCATCTGGGCACTGCCACCGACCTTCTGGGTCATCTCCCACAGGCCGGGTTTGATGCTCTGGGCGTGCGCGGTGGTGGCGGCCAGCGTGACGCCCAGCAACAGGGGGGTGATGGTGGTGTGGTGCATGGCGGCTCCCATGGGTGAGAGTGCCATTGTGCGGCGCCGGGTGGGCGTGTCAACGGCGGCGTCAATGGATCACAAGGGCAGCCGCGAGCTGTTCTTCACCTCTTCCATCACCGCGTAGGTTCGCGTCTCGCGCACGCCGGGCAGCTGCCACAACACGCTGCCGGCGAAGTCGCGGTAGGCGGCCATGTCCGCCATGCGGGTCTTGAGCAGGTAGTCGAAACCGCCGGCGACCATGTGGCATTCCATGATCTCGTCGCGCACCTGCACGGCGGCCTTGAATTCGTTGAACACGTTGGGCGTGGTGCGGTCGAGCAGCACCTCGACGAAGACCATCATGCCCCGCCCGAGCTTGAGCGGGTTCAGCCGCGCCTCGTAGCCCAGGATGTAGCCGTCGCGCTGCAGGCGCTGGGTGCGCGCGAGCACGGCGGTGGGTGACAGGGCCACCGCCTCGGCCAGCTTGAGGTTGGTCAGCCGGCCGTCGGCCTGCAGGAGCTGCAGGATCTTCAGGTCGATGCGATCGGGTTCCTGGGTGTCGGACATGGTGGTGAATTATCCGGTTGGAGCTGATATTTTTGGTGAAAAACTCAGCTGATTCGGCGGCACCATGCGTGAATTCACCGATTGCCCGCCTTTCTGGAGTGTTCCAATGCCCCGTGCCCAAGACCGCCTGCCGTTCCCTTACCGCCCCGAAGCCGGCGTTCTCGCCCAGCGCCTGAGCGCCTTGCGCGGTGCCCTGGATTGGGTAGCCGCCGCGGACCATGCGGCGCCCTGGGTGCGCGCGGTGCGCGAGAACCCGCCGCCGTTCTGGGCCATGGAGAGCCTGCTCAAGGAGTACCCGATCTCCAGCGCCGAGGGCCTGGCCCTGATGCGACTGGCCGAGGCGCTGCTGCGCGTGCCCGACGCCGAGACCGCGATCGCCCTCACCGCCGACCAGCTGGGCCGAGCCGACTTCGATGGCGCGGCCGACTCGACGCTGGCGCGCCTCTCGTCCACGGCGATCGCCATGTCCAAGCATTTCCTGCCGCAGGCGGGCAGCGAGCCCGGTCTGATGGCCAAGCTGGGCGCCAAGACCGTGGTGGCCGCGACGCTGCGCGCGGTGCAGTTGCTGGGCCGCCAGTTCGTGTTGGGGCAGACCATCGAGGAGGGCATGAAGGAGGCCGCCTCGGCGCGCAGGCGCCAGGCCAACCTGCGCTTCAGCTTCGACATGTTGGGCGAGGGCGCCCGCACCGACGAAGACGCCCTGCGCTACCTCGCGAGCTACCGCAACGCCATCGCGGCCATCGCGCGCAGCGCCGACCCGGCGCGGCACCCGGGCCAGAACGACGGCATCTCGATCAAGCTCAGCGCCTTGCACCCGCGCTACGAGGACGCGCAACACGACCGCGTGATGCGCGAGCTCGTGCCGCGCGTGTGGTCGCTGTGCGAGGCGGCGGCCGCCGCCAGCCTCAACCTCACCATCGACGCGGAAGAGGTGGACCGGCTCGAACTCTCGCTGGCCGTGTTCGAGGCCCTGGCGACCCGGGTGGCGCAACACTGCCCCCAATGGCAGGGTTTCGGCCTGGCCTTGCAGGCCTACCAGACGCGGGCGGTCGAGCTGATCGAGCACGTGGCGGGCCTGGCGCGGCAGCACCGGTTGAAGTTCATGTGCCGCCTGGTCAAGGGCGCGTACTGGGACGCCGAGGTCAAGCGCGCGCAGGAGCTGGGCCTGCCGGCCTACCCGGTATTCACGCAGAAGCCGCACACCGACGTGAGCTACCTGGCCTGCGCGCGGGCCCTGTTCGCGGCGCACGACGCGATCCACCCGCAGTTCGCCACGCACAACGCGGGCACCATCGCGGCCATCCTGCAGATGGCGGCGAAGCAGGGCACGCCGTTCGAGTTGCAGCGCCTGCACGGCATGGGCGAAGGCATTTACCGCGAGGTGTTGAAGAACCCGGCCGTCTCGTGCCGCGTCTACGCCCCGGTGGGCGCGCACCGCGACCTGTTGGCCTACCTGGTGCGCCGCCTGCTGGAGAACGGCGCGAACTCGTCGTTCGTGCACCAGCTGGCCGACGAGTCGGTGGGCATGGACGAGCTGCTGGTGTCGCCGCTGGCACAGTCCCGGCCCGAGGCCCTCGCGTCCACGCTGCCCTTGCCGCCCGACCTGTACGGCCCGGCGCGCCCCAACAGCGAGGGGCTGGACCTCGCGGTGGTCGCGCACCGCGAGCCGCTGCAGGCCGCGCACGCGGCGCTGGTGGTGCCTGCGGTGGCCGAGGCCCGCGCCGCCGACGCACCAGCCGCCGTGAATGCCGCCGTGCGGGCCTTCGCCGGCTGGAACCACACGCCGCTGGCCGAGCGCGCGGCCGCGCTGCGCCGCGCGGCCGATGCGATGCAGCAGCAGATGCCGCGGCTGTGCGCGCTGCTGGTGAAGGAAGCGCACAAGGGCTGGAACGACGCGGTCTCCGAGGTGCGCGAGGCGATCGATTTCCTGCGCTACTACGCGAACGACGCCGAGCGCGTGATGGCCCCGCAGGCCCTGCCCGGGCCCACCGGCGAGAGCAACACGCTGCGCCTGGAAGGGCGCGGCGCCTGGGTCTGCATCAGCCCCTGGAATTTCCCGCTGGCGATCTTCACCGGCCAGGTGGCGGCGGCGCTGGTCACGGGCAACACCGTGTTGGCCAAGCCGGCCGAGCAGACCCCCGCCATCGCGCTCGAAGCGGTGAAGCTGCTGCACACGGCGGGCGTGCCTACCGACGCGCTGCAGTTGCTGCACGGCCCGGGCGACACCGTGGGCGCGGCGCTGGTGGCGCAGCCCGGCGTGGCCGGCGTGGTGTTCACCGGGTCGACGCAGGTGGCCAAGCTGATCCAGCGTGCGCTCGCCGCGAAGGACGGCCCCATCGTGCCGCTGATCGCCGAGACCGGCGGCATCAACGCCATGCTGGTGGACAGCACGGCCCTGCCCGAGCAGGTGGCCGATGCCGTGGTGCAGAGCGCGTTCCGCAGCGCGGGCCAGCGCTGTTCGGCGCTGCGCCTGTTGTGCGTGCACGAGGCCGTGGCCGATGGCGTGATCGCGATGATCCAGGGCGCGGCGAGCGAGCTGGTGGCGGGCGACCCGGCCGATCTGGCCACCGACCTGGGGCCGGTGATCGACGCCGAAGCCTTCGAGGGCATCGGCCGCCATCTGCAGCGCCTGAATGCCCAGGCCCGGCCACTGCTCGACGCGAACCGCTCGCCGGCCCTGCCTCAGCTGGTCGCGCCGCGCATGTACGAGGTGGGTGACATCGCCGAGGTGGCGCAGGAGATCTTCGGCCCGGTGCTGCAGGTGGTGCGCTGGGGCGGCGACCCGATGGGCGTCATCCAGCAGATCAATGCGCTGGGCTACGGCCTCACGCTGGGCATCCAGACCCGCATCGACAGCCGCGCACTGGCGCTGGCCGGCGCGGCGCGCGTGGGCAACGTCTACGTGAACCGCAACATGATCGGCGCCGTCGTGGGCGTGCAGCCCTTCGGGGGCGAAGGCCTCAGCGGCACCGGGCCCAAGGCGGGCGGTCCGCACTACCTGCAGCGCTTCTGCGCCGAGCAGACGCTCACCATCAACACCACGGCGGCCGGGGGCAACGTGGCGCTGTTCACCGGGTAACCCTCCGACACGTTTCGACACCCGGCCGGTGCGATACTGGCCGCCGCCATGAGCCCGCCCACCATTCCCGCCGCGCCCAAGCCCCTGGAGGCGGCGCCCTTTCGCCCGCTCGACGCGGGCTGGCTGCAATGGATCGCCGAGAACCGGCTGCGCCATTGCACGCCCGAATCCATGCTGGTCACCATGACCGAGGCGGGCCTGGACCCGGCGGAGTGCGAGCCCGCGATCCGGGCGATGGACAGCGACCCGGCGTTCCTTGCCGCGCGCAAGTTTCAGCAGCTGCAGACCAAGCTCGAATCGGTGATGGCCAACCAGCAGAAGCTGCTGGAGCTGAACCCGCGCTATGGGCAGGTGGAGAAGCGCGGCGACGTGCCGCTGGACGAGTTCGTCGAGAAATACGTGGTGGGCAGCCGCCCGCTGGTGCTCACCGGCGTGGCGCGCGACTGGCCCGCCCTGCAACGCTGGTCGCCCCAGGACCTGCGGGAGCGCTTCGGCCACCTGCAGGTGGAGATCCAGGCCGAACGCAGCGCGGACCCGAATTACGAGGTCAACAAGCTGGACCACCGGCGCAGCGTGGGCCTGGCGAATTTTGTCGATCAGGTGCTGGCCGGCGGCACCACCAACGACTACTACCTGACCGCCAACAACGAGATGCTGGCGCGGCCCGAATTCGCGCCCATCCTGGCCGACATCGGCAGCCTGCCGGCCTTCTGCGACCCCTCGCAGCTGGCGCGCCGCGCCTCGTTCTGGTTCGGCCCGGCGGGCACGGTCACGCCGCTGCACCACGACACGCTCATGCTGTGCCACACGCAGATCGTGGGGCGCAAGCGCTGGCGCTTCATCTCACCCTTGCAGACGCCGCTGCTCTACAACCACTTCGAGGTCTACAGCCCGATCGATCTGGACCGGCCGGACCTCGCGCGTTATCCGCTGTTCAGCCAGGCCACGGTGCTCGAGGTGATCGTCGAGCCGGGCGAGACGGTGTTCCTGCCCCTGGGCTGGTGGCACCAGGTGACGGCGCTGGACGTGAGCCTGTCGTTCTCGTTCTCCAACCTGGCCCTGCCCAACCATTACAGCTTCCAGAACCCCACCATCACCAACTGGTGAGGGGTGGGGCTGCCGCCGTTCAGGACAGCACCAGCATGCCCGCGGTCGGGTTCTGCAGCAGGGCGTCGAGCGCCTCGATGGGCAGGGGCTTGGCGAACAGGTGGCCCTGGAACTGGTCGCAGCCCTGGTAGGCCAGGAAGTCGCGCTGTTCCTGCGTTTCCACGCCTTCGGCCACCACCTGCAGGCTCAGGCTTTGTGCCAGCGCGATGATGGCGCGCGAGATCGCGGCGTCGTTCGGGTCGGTGAGCACGTCGGCCACGAAGCCCTTGTCGATCTTGAGCTGGTCCAGCGGCAGGCGCTTGAGCACCGAGAGCGAGGAATAGCCGACGCCGAAGTCGTCGAGCGAGAGCGTCACGCCCAAGGCCTTGAGCATGCCCATCTTGTCGATGGTGATCTCCATGCGGTCGGCCAGCAGGCTTTCGGTGAGCTCGAGCTTGAGCTTGTGCGGTCGGATGCCGGTGCGCGTGATCGCGGCCATCACCATGTCCACGAAATCGGGGTGGCGGAACTGGCGCACGCTCACGTTGACCGCGATGCTCAGGTTGGCGGTCTGCGCCCGGTCGGCCCAGGCCGCGAGCTGCTCGCAGGCCTTCTCCAGCACCCACTGGCCCAGCGGCAGGATCAGGCCGGTGTCTTCGGCCACGGGAATGAAATCGGCCGGGAACATCAGGCCGCGCTGCGGGTGCTGCCAGCGCACCAGAGCCTCCACGCCGGTGATCACGCCCACGCGGTCCACCTGCGGCTGGTAGTGCACGACGAATTGCTGCTCGCTCAGCGCCACGCGCAGGTCGGAGCTCACGGTGGCGTTGGCGCTCACCGTGGCCTGCATGTTGGGGTCGAAGAAGCACAGCGTGTTGCGGCCCAGCGACTTGGCCTGGTACATCGCCAGGTCGGCCTGCTTGAGCAGCTCGCCCACGTCGCTCTGCTGGCCGTTGAACGAGGTCACGCCGATGCTGGGTGTGGCGAAATGCTGGTGGCCGGTGAGCTGGAAGGGCTCTCGCAGCGTATTGAGCACCTTCTCGGCCAGGGCGGTGGCCTTGAAGGCGGCGGCGTCCGGGTCGGTGCTCAGGTCGTCGACCATCACCACGAACTCGTCGCCGCCCAGGCGCGCGACCATGTCGGTCTTGCGCACGCTCTTGGTCAGGCGCGCGGCCACCTTCTGCAACAGCTGGTCGCCCATGTGGTGGCCCAGCGTGTCGTTGAGGATCTTGAAGTTGTCCAGGTCGATGAACATCAGCGCACCGTGCTGGCCCGAGCGCGCGCTCGCCGCCAGGGCCTGTTGCAGCCGGTCCAGCAGCAGCTGGCGGTTGGGCAGGTCGGTCAGCGCGTCGTAGAACGCCAGGTGGCGGATCATGTCCTCGGCGGTCTTGCGCTGCGTGATGTCGCGCCCCACCGCCACCCAGTGCGTCACCTCTTCGGCGGTGGCCTGCACCGACACCACCTCGAGCTCCACCCAGAACATGGCGCCGTTCTTGCGGCGCACCATCAGTTCGGTGCGCGCCTGTTGCGTCTGCTGCAGGCCTTGCGCGAGTTCGCGCAGCTTGGGGATGGCCGGGTCGAGTTCGAGCAACATGCGTGGCGTCTGCCCCAGCACCTCGGCGCGGCTGTAGCCGGTGTGCTGCTCGAAGGCGTCGTTCACGAACACGATGCGCGGCTCCTGGTCGTCGCTGCCCGCGCCGGTCTCGGCGATCACCACGATGTCGTTGAGCCGGGACACGCTGGTCTCCAGCAGCATCAGCTGTTCCTGCGAGCGCCGCCGTTCGGTGACGTCGCGGAAGTAGACCGCCAGGCCTTCGGCGAACGGGTAGGCCCGAACCTCCAGCCATTTGCCCAGCGTGGGGAAGAAGTCTTCCAGCTCCACGCGGCGGTTGGTGTTGAGCGATTTCGTGAGCTGGTCTTTCAGGCGCTGCGAGAGGCCGGCGCTGAAACCTTGCCAGACCTCCAGCCCCAGCAGATCGGCGGTGGTCTTCTGCAGCAGCCGTTCGCTCTCCTGGTTGAGGTAGGTGAAGCAGCACTGCCGGTCCAGCGTGACGAAGGCTTCCGTGATGCTGGCCAGGGTGGTGGTCAGGCGCATCGCCAGGCGCAGCGTGTCCTGCTGGGCCTGCTTCTGCGCCGAGATGTCCTGGATCGCACCCTGGATGCGCACGATCTGGCCGTTGGCGCGCCGCACGGCGGTGCCCACGGTGCGCACCCACTTGGGCGCACCGCCTTCGACCATCACCTGGATCTCCTCGTCGAAGCCTTCGCCGTACTGCGCGCAGCGCTCCAGGCGCTGGCGGATGCCGTTGCGCCATTCGGGGGAGTAGCGCTGCACCATGTCCTCGAGGTTGCGCACCTGCCGGTGATCGGCCAGTCCGAGGATGGTGGCGAACTCGTCCGAGTGCACCACCTCGCGGGTGGAGAGTTGCAACGACCAGCTGCCCGCGCCGGCCGTGTGCTCGGTCAGGTTGAGCCGGCTTTCGCTTTCGCGCAGCACGTTGGCGTTGTACTGCTCGCTTTGTTCGCAGCGGCGCGCCAGCGCCAGCACATCGGCCGCATGTTGCGACAGCAACTGCAGCAGGGGCGTGCCGATCGCCGGCTGTTCGCGCGGGCCGTGGTCGAGCAGCAGCAGGCCGGACTGTCCCACCGCATCGAACACCGGCAGCCAATGTCCGTGGCGCCAAGGGCTGGCGGCCTCGGGCAGCCAGCGCTCCACATCGGCGCGCTCGCGCAGCAGCGCGGTGCAGGCCTCCAGGGCCTTGGCCGCCTGATCCGGGTCGAGCCCGTGCGAGCCCAGAACTTCGGGCGGCGCGTGGGACAGGTCCACCAGCAGCGCCGCGCCCGTGCCCGCGAGCTGCGTGGCCATCTGGGCCAGGCGATCGAGCTCACCGCGCTGGTGAGGCACGGTCCAGGCGCCGGTGCGCTCCATCGCGGTGTCGGCGACCAAAGGGGGGCGGTTGTCGGATCCAGGGCGCATGGCAAGGGGTTTCGGTGGTCGAGGGTGCAGCATACAGACCGTCTGTCATCTGCCGCACACATGGCGGGCGTAAGGTCGACCCAGGCGTGTGAACTTCCGCACGACCTCCCCAAATGTGGGGAATTTTTGTAACATAAATGTTAGATTTTGTTGCTTATGTTCTAACATGGCCCCCATCGCCGATGCCAAGCCTCCGTTTTCACAACACTTTCGCGCCACCGCATCGCCACCACCGCCGATTTGAACTTTGAGGGAGTTGATTGTGAGCACACTCGCAGAACTCAGGCAATACAGCGACGTCTCCAGCCTGAAATCCGCACTGCACCAGCTGTGCAGTGAGTTCGGGCGCATCACGCGGCTCGACATCCTGACCGCCATGCACGAAGGCACCAAGCAGGCCATCTGCTTCCTGCGCATGGAGCGCCCCGAGCAGGAGCAGGTGCTCATGAAAAGCCTGGGCGTGGGCCGCTTCGGAGGTGAAGTCGTCTTCGTGCTGAACCTCAACGTGCCCGTGACGGCCGAGGACGGTCCTTCGTCCCAGTGGGCCGACTCCGACATCTATTGAAAGCACCCCCCGCGTCGCCTGCGGCGCCACCCCCCTGAAGGGGGGCGACACTTCGGGCCGGCAAAGCCGGACCCTCGGTGTCTCTGGAAAGGGAGCTCCTCGCTCCGGCTCTTTTCCCTGTCTCCCGATTGACCTCTGCGCACCCTGGCGCCGCGCAGAATTGGCGCATGAATGCCTTGCGCTCTCCCCTGGCCGCTCAGATCGTTCAATGGCTGGTCGCCCCTGGTGACCCGGTGCGCCAGGGCGACGTGCTGGTGATCCTCGAAGCCATGAAGATGGAGCACGAGCTGCGTGCCGAAGCGCCTGGCCGTGTGCTGGAGCTCTTGTTCGCCCCGGGCGAGTCGGTGCAGCAGGGCGACGTCCTGTTGCGCGCCGAGCCGGTCGCCCGCGCCGCCACCCCGCCCACCACCGCACCGCAGGAGACCGCCCAGGCCGGGCCGGCCGCGCTCAGGCCCGACCTGCAGCGCCTGCTCGACCGCCAGGCCCGCACGCTCGACGCAGCCCGGCCCGAAGCCGTGGCGCGCCGCCACGCCCTGGGCCAGCGCACGGCGCGCGAGAACATCGCCGACCTCTGCGACGAGGGCGGCTTCATCGAGTACGGCGCGCTGGCGGTGGCCGCGCAGCGCCAGCGCCGCAGCGAAGACGACCTGATCGCCCACACCCCGGCCGACGGCATGGTGACCGGCATCGGTTCCGTCAATGCCGCCCAACACGGCGCCGAGCGGTCGCGCGCCGCGGTGATGGCCTACGACGCCACGGTGCTGGCGGGCACGCAGGGCATGCGCAACCACCAGAAGACCGATCGGCTGCTGGGCGTGGCGCTGGCGCAGCGCCTGCCGGTGGTGCTGTTCGCGGAAGGCGGTGGTGGCCGACCGGGCGACACCGACATGCCCATCGTCGCCGGCCTGCATGTGGGCACCTTCGCCGCGTTCGCGCGCCTCTCGGGCCAGGTGCCGGTGCTGGGCATCGTCAGTGGCCGCTGCTTTGCGGGCAACGCCGCCTTGCTGGGCTGCTGCGACGTGGTGATCGCCACCCGGGGCAGCAACATCGGCATGGGCGGCCCGGCCATGGTGGAGGGGGGCGGGCTGGGCGTGTTCCGGCCCGAGCAGATCGGCCCGAGCCCCGTACAGCACGCCAATGGCGTGATCGACGTGCTGGTGGACGACGAAGCGCAGGCGGTGGCGGTGGCCCGCCAATACCTGTCGTTCTTCCAGGGCCCGGTCGACGGCGGACGCGCACCCGATGCCCGGGCCCTGCGCGACGTGGTGCCGGAGAACCGGCTGCGTGTGTACGACACCCAGGCGGCGATGGCAGGGCTGGTCGATGTCGGCAGCCTGCTGCCGCTGCGCACCGGCTTCGGCGTGGGCATCCACACCGCGCTGGCGCGCATCGAAGGGCGCGCGGTGGGCCTGATGGCCAACAACCCGCTGCATCTGGGCGGTGCGATCGACGCCGACGCCGCCGACAAGGCCGCGCGGTTCATGCAGCTGTGCAACGCACACGGCCTGCCCATCGTGAGCCTGGTCGATACGCCCGGCTTCATGGTCGGGCCGGACATCGAAGCGAGGGCGCAGGTGCGGCACGTCAGCCGCCTGTTCGTGGTGGCGGCGGACCTGCGTGTGCCCTTCTTCAGCGTCGTGCTGCGCAAGGGCTACGGCCTGGGCGCCATGGGCATGACGGCCGGTGGGTTCCATTCGCCGGCCTTCACCGTGGCCTGGCCCACGGCCGAATTCGGCGCCATGGGGCTGGAAGGCGCCGTGCGCCTGGGCTATCGCAAGGAGCTCGAAGCGGAGCCGGAGGGGCCGCGGCGCGATGCCTTGTTCGACCGGCTGCTGGCGCAGCAGGTCGCCAATGGCTCGGCGGTGCAGATGGCGACCACGCTCGAGATCGATGCCGTGATCGACCCGGCGCTCACGCGCGACTGGCTGGTCAGGGGACTGGCGGGGGCGAAGGTGTCAGAGCCCCGCCCGGGGCGATTCATCGACACCTGGTGAGGCCCGAGGAGGGCCCCGGGTTCATCAGATCAGGTCGCCGAAACCGGTGGTGCGCACGCCCGCGCTGGGCAGTTGCGGCGCGGTCTGGTTGATGTTGATCCAGAACTCGCATACGTGCTTCATCGCGCTGAGGAACTGCGAGAACTCGGTGGGCTTGGCGATGTAGGCGTTGGTGCCCGCATCGTAGGCGCGCAGCAGGTCGCTCGGCTCGGTGGAGGAGGTCAGCACCACCACGGGGATGTGATGCAGGTTGTCCGAGCCCTTGATTTCCCGGAGCACGCCGATGCCATCCAGCAGGGGCATCTTCAGGTCCAGCAGCACCAGCATGGGGTTGCTGCCCGAGCGGTTGGTGAAACCGTTGCGGCGGTGCAGGTAGTCCAGGGCCTGCATGCCATCCGAGACGTGCGTCACCCGCCCGTCCAGCCCATGGCGCGCCAAGGCCAGCTTGGTCAGCTCGGCATCGTCGGGATTGTCTTCAACGAGAAGGATGGCGTCGGCGTTTTTGCTCATGGTTCCAGGGCGGCCGGCATGGAGTCGGGAGGAGACTCGAACCCATGGGCGCCTTCAAAAGGTAGCGAAAAATAGAACACACTGCCCTCTCCGAGCTGGCTTTCAGCCCAGATGGTGCCGCCGTGTCGCTCAATGATGCGCCGCGTCAGTGCCAGGCCGATGCCAGTGCCTTCAAACTCCGAGGCGCGATGCAGGCGTTGGAAAACGCCAAACAGCTTCTGGGCGTATTTTGTGTCAAAACCCACGCCATTGTCACGAACAAAGAAGGTATAGCCGACAACAGGGTCCATGCTCCAACCCACCTCGATGCGCGTTCTTTCACGCGGACGGGTGTATTTGTAGGCGTTGCCCAACAGGTTGGCCCAGACCTCGCGCAGCAGCAGGGCGTCGCCCTGCACCACGGGCAGGTCGGGCGCCACCACCCAGTCGACCACCCGGCCTTCGGTGTCGTGCCCGATCTGGCCGACCACTGCATCCACCAGCAGGGTGAAGTCCACCGCCGTGAGGTTCACGGCCGAACGCCCCAGGCGCGAGAACGCGAGCAGGCCGTCGATGAGCTGGCTCATGTGCCGGGCTGAATTGCCGATCGTGCTCAGGTAGCGGGCGCTCACCTCGTCGCATTGGCCACCGAGGTGTTCCTCCAGCAGGCTGACGAAACTGGAGATGTGGCGCAGGGGCGACCGCAGGTCGTGCGAGACCGAGTACGAGAACGACTCCAGGTCCTTGTTGGCGGCGAGCAGCTGCTCGGTGCGCTCGACCACCCGGTTCTCCAGCTCGTCGTTGATGTTGCGCATCAGGTCGTCGAGCCGCTTGGCGTCGGTCATGTCCCGGTTGACCTTGGCGAAGCCCTTGAGTTCGCCGCTGTCGTCGCGCAGGGCAATGAGCACCGAGTGCGACCAGTACTGCGAGCCGTCCTTGCGGGTGTGCCAGTTGTGCAGCTCGTGCTGCCCACGTGAGGCCGCCAGGCGCAGCATCTGCATGGCGCTGACCTTGCCATGGTCCGGGTTGACCGGATCGAACAGCACGCCGTAGTGGCGGCCCAGCATCTGCGTGGGCGAATAGCCGTCCATGCGCTGGGCGCTGTCGGTCCAGTCGGTGATGATGCCGTCGGCATCCATGAAGAAGATGCAGTAGTCGCGCAGGTTGTCCACCATGAGGCGGAAACGCTGTTCGCTCTCCAGCAGTTCCAGCGAGCGCTCGCTGATGCGTTGCTCCAGTTCCTCGTTGAGGTGGACGACGCGCTCTTCGATGCGTTTGCGGTCGGTGATGTCGATGATCTGCACGAACAGGCCCTGCACCTTGCCTTCGTCATTGAAGTCGGGCAGGTAGCTCGCGCTCACGAAGATCTGCTGGCCATCGATGGTGGGGCGCCAGGTCTCGAAGTGGTGGGGCTGGCCGGCCAGCGCCATCCGCATGCGAGGCTCGATGTCGGCCCAGACGTCGGGTTTCACGCATTCACCGATGTGCCGCCCGATGATGTACTGGGGGTCCATGCCATAGACGCGCAGGTGCTCGGCATTGGCGAACCGGAAATGCAGGCCCGCATCGAGGTAGGCGATCAGGCCAGGCACGTGGTCGGTGATGGTCTGAAGGAAGCGCTGGTTGTCGCGCAGCGCCATCTCGGCCGCCTTGCGCAGCGTGATGTCCACCACCGTGGTGTTGCTGCGCAGGAAGCGGCCGTCGGCATCGCGCACGGCGGACGACGAGAGCAGGGCGTGGAAGGTGCTGCCGTCGCGGCGGCGCATCTCGTACTCCACGGCCTCCAAGGCATCGTCCTTCAGGATCTTCTGCATGCGGTGCTCCAGCAGATCCGTGTGCCGCGGCGCCATCATGTCGCGGAAGGCCATCTTGCCCACCACCTCGTCGCGGCGGTAGCCCAGCCAGTCGAGCTCGGTGTCGTTGATGGACACGTAGATGCCGTTGACGTCGAGCGAGTGGTAGCCGCAGGGCGCGTTGTTGTAGAGGTCCTGCGACTGCCGCAGTGCGCTGTTGAGCTGGCCGTTGGCCTGGCGCACCAGGTCTTCCGACGCCTTGCGCTGGGAGAGGTCGATCATCTGGATGATGATCCCCTGCACCTGACCCGCATGCCAGTACGGCGTGTATTCGATGCCGGCGTAGAAGCTGTGGCCATCGGGGAAGGCTCGTTTGCCTTCGAAGCGCTGGATTTCGCCGGACAGCGCGGCGGCCAGGTTCAGGCGCGAGGCCTCGAAATCCTGGGGCCGCGCGATCTGGCTCAGGTGCATGCCGATCAGCTGCTCGGTATCGCCCTGCACCCAGCGCGCGTAGCTGGCGTTGGCGAAGCGGCAGATCAGGTCGCGGTCGAAGAACGCCAGCTGCACCGGCACGCTGTTGGTGATGGCCTGCAGGAAATTGCGCTGTCCCGCGAGGGCGTTCTCGGCGCCCTTGCGTTCGGTGATGTCCACCAGGGTGTTGTTGGTGCTGACGAAACGGCCGTTTTCGTCGACGACCGCGGTGCTGCTGAGCAGGGCCAGGAAGGTGCTGCCGTCGCGGCGGCGGATCGGGAACTCGGCGGCCTCCAGTTTTTCGCCGCGCGTCATGCGCGCCAGGCGCTCGCCGACCAGGTGTTGGTGCTCGGGCGGCACGATGTCGTGGAAGCGCAGCTTGCCGACCACCTCGTCGCGCTCGTAGCCCAGCCAGTCCAGCGCGGTGCGGTTGATCAGCACGAACACGCCGTCGGCGTCCACCGAGTGGTAGCCGCAGGGCGCCTGGTTGTAGAGGGCCTGGGCATCGCGCAGGGCCTGGTGGATGCGCTCCTTGGCTTCGGCCAGTTCGTCGGTGCGTTGCCGCACGCGGGCTTCCAGCTCGACGTTGAAGCGCTGGATCTCTTCCTGCTGCTGGTGCAGCGCGGTGATGTCGCGCGAGACGGCCAGCACCATCACGGGCCGGTTCTGCGCATCGCAGATGGGGGTGACCACCGTGTCCCACCACTTGGGTGTGCCCTTGAAGGTGTTGCCGAACGCCACGAAGCGCGCGCTCTTGCCCTGGCGCGCGCTCTCCAGGGCTTCGCGCGAGAGCAAGGCCCCGTCGTCCGGCCACCAGGTGACCCATTCGCTGTTGCGCACCTGTTCGAAATCGTCCACCTCGACCAGGCGGCAGCCCTGGGCCGTCATCTGCACCACGCGGCCTTGCAGATCGAGCACCTTGGTGCAGTCGGGGCTGCTGGAGATGATCTGGCGGTTCAGCTCGTCCTTGATGCGCGCGTCGGCTTCCAGCGTGCGCATGAGCGTGATGTCCTGCATGAAACCGAGCTGGCTGACGACGGCGCCGTTGGCATCGCGCAAGGGTGCGTTGCGCACCAGCACATGGACCACCTCGTTGCCCGGGCGCACCAGGCGGAACTCCACGCTGAGCGTTTCGGCCTCGGAGATCGCCCGAAACCAGTGCTGCTGCACGCGTTCCAGGTCGTCGGGGTGCACGCGGCTGAACCAGCCGAAGTTGGGGAAGTCCTGCTTCTTCAGCGCGAAGATCGCCTGCAGCTGCTCGTCCACGTGGGTGAGCACGCCCGCGTGGTCGGTGCGAAAGACGCCGATGGGAAAGACGCTGGCCAGGGCCGAGAACAGCGCTTCGTATTCGATCTGCGCGGTGTGCGGAGCCCGGTCCAAGGCGGCCGCTTCCAGCGCGGTTTCCAGAGGCAGTGGGAGGTTGGCCTGGCGCTTCAGGTCGGTGCTGTCGGGCTGGCCGCTGAGCCGCTGCGCGTAGCTGCGGCGCAGGTGCTCGTTCTCCGCTCGCAGGGTTTCCAGCTCCAGAAGCAACGCACGCTCACGCTCCACAGCCGAGCGTTCGGTTCTGTGGCTGTCAACGCGTTTGTCCTCCGAGGGAAAAAGGGTGCTCATCCGGCACAACTGTACCCCAGGGCCCTCTTTCTCCAGCGTGATATTTGACAGCTAGAAACGCGGTAGCTCAGGGTGCGCCAAAGCCCCCGCGCGCACCAGCATCCGACCGTATTCAGCACAACGTTGCAGGGTCGGGATGACCTTGCCCGGATTCAGTAGCCCATTGGTATCAAAGGCCCGTTTGACGGCGAACATCTGGGCGTTTTCCTCGGCGGAGAACTGGACACACATGCTGTTGAGCTTTTCCACGCCCACGCCATGTTCGCCGGTGACCGTGCCGCCCATGGCGACGCTGGTCTCCAGGATCTCGGCACCGAACAACTCGCAGCGGTGCAACTGGTCGGCGTCGTTGGCGTCGAACAGGATCAGCGGGTGCAGGTTGCCGTCGCCCGCATGGAACACATTGGCGCAGCGCAGCCCGTGCTTCTTCTCCATCTCGGCGATGGCCAGCAGGATGTCGGCCAGGCGCTTGCGCGGAATGGTCGAGTCCATGCACATGTAGTCCGGGCTGATGCGCCCGCTCGCCGGGAACGCGTTCTTGCGCCCGCTCCAGAAACGCAGGCGCTCGGCTTCGTCGCGGCTGACCGCGATGGCGGTGGCGCCGCATTGGCGCAGCACCGCGCTCATGCGGCCGATCTCTTCTTCCACCTCCTCCGGCGTGCCGTCGCTCTCGCACAGCAGGATGGCTTCGGCGCTCAGGTCGTAGCCCGCGTGCACGAAGTCCTCCACCGCCGCGGTCATGGGCTTGTCCATCATTTCGAGGCCGGCCGGGATGATGCCGGCCGCGATCACCGAGGCCACCGCGTCGCCAGCCTTTCGGATGTCGTCGAAGCTGGCCATGATGCAGCGCGCCAGCAGCGGCTTGGGCACCAGCCTGACCGTGACCTCGGTGGTGACGGCCAACATGCCTTCGCTGCCGATCACCAGGGGCAGCAGGTCCAGGCCGGGTGCGTCGAGCGCGTCGCCCCCGAAGGTGACGGGCTCACCCTCGACGGTGAAGCCGCGCACGGCCAGCACGTTGTGCAGGGTCAGGCCGTACTTGAGGCAGTGCACACCACCCGAGTTCTCCGCCACGTTGCCGCCGATGGTGCAGGCGATCTGGCTGCTGGGGTCGGGCGCGTAGTACAGGCCCTGCGGGGCGGCGGCTTCGGAGATCGCGAGGTTGCGCACGCCCGCCTGCACGACCGCGGTGCGCGAGCGCGGATCGATGCGCAGGATGCGGTTGAACTTGGCCAGCGACAGCGTGACGCCCAGCGCGTGCGGCATGGCACCGCCCGAGAGCCCCGTGCCCGCGCCGCGCGCCACCACCGGCACGCCCAGGCCGTGGCAGGCCTTGAGCACGGCAGCGACCTGGCCCTCGGTCTCGGGCAGCACCACCACCAGCGGGCGCTCGCGGTACGCGGTCAGGCCATCGCATTCGTAGGGCACCGTGTCCTCGGCCTGCCAGAGCAGTGCGTGCGCCGGCACCACGGCCTGCAGCGCGCGCACCACGTCGGCCTGCCGTTGCGTGCGTTGCAGGGAGGTGTTTTCGGCGGGGCGGGCGGGTGCGTTCATGTGGGGCCGGTGCGGGTCGGATCAAGGGCCGCTCCAGTCTAGGCCAAAGCTTGCGTGCCGGATTGAAGAAACTTGCAGCGCTTTGTGAACGCTTCGGCGGGCGGTGACGAAGGGCCCTTGAAATCGGCGGGCAGTGGCATCAAGTTGTGTTCACCGCAGGGCGCCTGTCGCGCCCTGGAACCTCATCATCCATCAGGAGCTTCTTGCCATGAACAGCCTCATTGCCCGCCGTGGTTTTCTCGACGACTTCTTCAACGACGTCGCTCCCGCCTTCTACGTCAAGCCGCTGCACGGCGACGGCCTGCCGGCGCAGATCCGCGTCGATGTGAAAGAGACGCCCGAGGCCTACACCTTGCAGGCCGAAGTGCCCGGCGTGTCCAAGGACGACATCCACGTCAACGTCGACGGCAAGCTGGTGACCCTGCGCGCCGAGATCAAGCAGCAGGACAGCCAGACCGAGGGTGGCAAGCTGCTGCGCAGCGAACGCTACTACGGCGCCGTCTCGCGCAGCTTCCAGCTGCCGGTCGACGTGGACAACAGCGCCGCGAAAGCGAAGTACGAGAACGGTGTGCTGCAGCTCACGCTGCCGAAGAAGACCGCCGCCGCGGCCCAGCGCCTGGCGATCGAATAAACCCGCGATCCGCCGCCGGGCTCGTCAGTTCACGCTCTTCTTGAGCCACTCGGCGAACGCCGCGCATTCCCACCGCTCCATCGCACCGGCCTGCCAGCACAGGTAGTGCGCATGGGGCGATGGGATGTTGCGTTCCGAGATGCGTTCCAGCGAGCCGTTCTCGATCCAGGGCGCGCCCAGCTTGAGGCGCACCAGGGCGACGCCCAGGCCTTGCGCCGCGGCATCGCACATCAGCCCGATGTCGTTGAACGACGAGCCCTCGACCGGCTCGGGCCAGTCGAGTTCGTGCGCCGCGAACCAGGTGCGCCAGGGTTCGAGCGGGCTGCGCAACAGGGCGGCGCGCTGCAGGTCTTCCACCGTGTCGAACGGGCCGTTCTCGCGGATGTAGGCGGGAGACGCCAGCGGCGTCACCTCGTCTTTGAGCAGGCAGATGTGCTCCACGTCGGCGTAGCGGCCGGTGCCGTAGCGCACCGTGAGGTCGGCGTCCTCGGCTACCACGTCCAGCAGCGGGATCGAGACCTGCAGCGTCAGGTCGATCTCCGGATAGGCCTCGGTGAACTGGCGCAGGCGCGGCATCAGGATCGAGCGCGCGAAAGTCGGTGTGACGGCCAGCTTGAGCTTGCGTTTGCCCGGCGCCGTGTTGCCGCCCGGGAAGCGCTGCAGGATGCCCAGGCCTTCGCGCACGTGGGCCAGGTACTCGCTGCCCTCGGTGGTGAGCGAGAAATCGGCGCGGCCGAACAGCTTGGTGCCCAGGATCTGCTCCAGCTGGCGCACGCGGTGGCTCACCGCGCTGGGCGTCACGTTCAGTTCCTCCCCCGTCTGCGTCACGCTGCGCAGGCGCGCCAGCGCCTCGAAGGTCAGCAGGCACTGGATGGGAGGAATCCGGATGGTCATGGCGCCCCCACGCTCCACCGCTGACGCGTGGTCGCTGCCCCCCGAGGGGGCTGAGCGGCCTTGGGGCGGCCCTGCGGCATCGCGTTCACTTGAACACCACGGTCTTGTGGCCGTTGAGCAGCACGCGGTGTTCGCTGTGCCATTTCACGGCGCGCGCCAGCACCTGGCTTTCGGTGTCGCGGCCGCGCGCGGTGAGGTCTTCCACCGCGTCGGTGTGGTCCACCCGGGCCACGTCCTGCTCGATGATGGGGCCTTCGTCGAGGTCGGCCGTCACGTAGTGGGCGGTGGCCCCGATCAGCTTCACGCCCCGGTCGTGCGCCTGGTAGTAGGGCTTGGCGCCCTTGAAGCTGGGCAGGAAGCTGTGGTGGATGTTGATCGCCTTGCCCGAGAGTTCGCGGCACAGGTCGTTGCTGAGCACCTGCATGTAGCGCGCCAGCACCACCAGCTCGGCGCCTTCGTTCTGGATGATCTCCAGCTGCTTGGCCTCGGCCTGCGGCTTGGTGGCGGCGGTCACCGGGATGTGGTGGAAGGGCACGTTGTAGCTGGCCGCGAGCTGGTAGAAGTCGCGGTGGTTGCTGATGATGGCGCGGATGTCCAGCGGCAGCAGGCCGCTCTTCCAGCGGAACATCAGGTCGTTGAGGCAGTGGCCTTCCTTGCTGACGAAGATGACGGTGCGCACCGGCTCGGCCAGCGGGTGCAGGCTCCACTGCATGGCGAACGGTTCGGCGAACAGCTTCAGGTGCAGGCGCAGGTCGTCCTGGGTGAGCTGGCCGCAGGCGAACTGCACGCGCATGAAGAACAGGCCGGTGGCGTGGTCGTTGTACTGCGCGGCTTCTTCGATGTTGCCCCCGTGCTCCAGCAGGAAGCCGGAAACGGCGTGCACGATGCCCGGGCGGTCCGAGCAGGACAGGGTAAGAACGTAGGTGTGATTCATGGCGTGCGAATTGTCGCAGCAAGGCGCGGTGGGCCTGGCCGAACCCGGCGCAATGGAGCCCCTGGAGGCGGGAGGCGGTGACAAAATGCCGCTTCCCCGTCCTTTTGCCGCAGGAGACGCCCGCATGGCCTACAACGATTTCCGCATGGACAACCAGTGGTTGCCCTTCACGCCCAACCGCAGTTTCCAGAAAGACCCCCGGGTCTTCGTGGCGGCCGACGGCATGTACTTCACGACGCACGACGGCCGCCAGGTCATCGACGGCATTTCCAGCCTGTGGTGCGTGGGCGCCGGCCACAACCGCAAGCCGATCAACGAAGCCATCAAGCAGCAGCTGGACACGCTGGACTACAGCACCGCCTTCAGCGTCAGCAACGACAAGGCCTTTCGCGCCGCCGAGATGATCGCCGCCATGGCGCCGGGCGACCTGAACAAGGTGCTGTTCTGCAACTCCGGCAGCGAGGCCGCCGACACCTCGATGAAGGTGGCGCTGGCCTACCACCGCGCGCGCGGCGAAGGCCACCGCAACATCTTCATCGGCCGCGAGCGCGGTTACCACGGCGTGGGCTTTGGCGGCATGAGCGTGGGCGGCATCCCGGCCAACCGCAAGGTCTACGGCGCCGCCCTGCTGCCGCGCGTGGACCACCTGCGCTTCATCCACGACCCGGTCAAGCACGCCTACGTGCACAACACCGAACCGGTGTGGGACGAAGACCTGCTGCTGGAGTTGGAGAACCGCATCCTGCCGCTGCACGACCCCAGCAACGTGGCGGCCGTGATCGTCGAGCCCGTCGCCGGCAGCGCGGGCTGGTACGTGCCGCCGCAGGGGTACCTCAAGCGCCTGCGGGAGATCTGCGACAAGCACGGCATCCTGCTGATCTTCGACGAGGTGATCACCGGTTTCGGCCGCCTGGGCACGGCTTTCGCGTCGGACTACTACGGCGTGCAGCCCGACATGCTGAATTTCGCCAAGGCCGTGACCAACGGCGTGTTCCCGCTGGGCGGCGTGGTCTGCACCGACCGCATCTACGGCGCCATGATGGGCGCGCACGGCAGCGCGCCGGACCACGCCATCGAGTTCTTCCATGGCTACACCTACTCGGGCCATCCGGTGGCCTGCGCGGCGGCCATCGCCACGCTGGACCTGTTCCGCGAGGAAAACCTGTTCGCCCGCGCGGGCGAGATGGGGCCGGTGCTGGGCGACGCGATGCACACCGCGCTCAAGGGCTTGCCCCACGTGATCGGCATCCGCAGCCTCGGGCTGGCGGCCGCCGTGGAGCTCGCACCGCAGCCGGGCCTGCCCGGCAAGCGCGCGTTCGACGTGTTCATGGACTGCTACCACCGGGGCGTGCTGGTGCGCAACGCGGGCGACAACCTGGTGTTCGCGCCGCCCTACATCGTCGATCGCGCGCAGATCGAGACCATGGTGGGCACGCTGGCCGACGCGATCAAAAGGCTGGGGTAACCCCCCTGCGCCGCTGGCGCGGCTTCCCCCCGGTGGGGGGACGGCACCTGGGGCCGGCGGAGCCGGACCCTTGGTGCCCCTGGATTCAGCGCTTCATCTGTTGGCGCAGTTCGGCGCAGTGGTCGCGCGGGGGCAGCGCGGGGGTCTGCCACACCGCGTCGGCCGGCGGTGCGCTGGCGTCCTTGGAGGTGCCGGCCTGCGCCATCACCACCTTGTGGCCCACGGACGCGGGCAGGTGCAGGGGCACGCCGAGGTCTTCGCGCACATGGCCGTTGCCGGCCACCAGCAGCACCGTCTTGCCCGGGATGAGGGCCTGCGTGGCCGTCTGCGCCATGGACCGGTCGCGCGCGAGCTGGATGCGCGTCATGGGCGCGATCTGGCTCTCGGGCAGCAGGCCGCAATGGCTCTCGCGGATGCCGTCGCGCTGGCGCTGCAGCACGCTCTCGCTCACCAGGCCGTCCAGCTCGGCCTGGCCCATGGTGCCGCGCATCTGCGCGCGCGGCAGGTTGCCGCCGATCACGGGCACGCCGCTGCGCACGGCGGCCATCACCACCGGGCCGTACACCGGCCAGGGCCAGCCGCTCTGCTCGGTCCAGCCCAGGGCCTCGCGCACGCGCGCCTCGTCGGCGTCGCTGGGCAGGCCTTGCGTGCTGCGCCCCTGTTCGATCATTTCCATCACGACCGCGCCCAGCTGGTCGCGCCGGGCCAGGGCCAGCACCACGTCGCGCTGCAGGGCCTGGTGTTCGGCGGCGTCGTGTTGCTCGCCGAGCAGCAACACCGGCGCGGGCAGCACGCGGTCGAGCAGGGCCGGCACGGTGGTGGGTGGGCGGTGCGCGCAAGCCGCGAGCAAGGACAGGCCCAGGGCAATGGCGACAGCGGTTCGACAGGTCATGCGTGGATACTAAGCGCACCCGAGGCCCCTTCACCTTCCCTTTCCGCGTGTCCTTTCTGCCTGTCTGGCGGCCCGATTCGTGGCCGCGCGTCTGCCTCACCCTGACGATCGCCCTGGCCGCCGCCCTGCTGTGCCGCTGGCTGCGCACGCCCATCCCCTGGATGATCGGTCCGCTGCTGGCGACGGCGCTGGTGTCGGTGCTGGGCATGCGCACCGAGAGCTGGACGCCTTTGCGCAACAGCGGGCAGTGGGTGATCGGCACCGCGCTGGGCCTGTACTTCACGCCGGCCGTGGGCGCGCTCGTGGCCAGCCTCTGGTGGGCCATCGCGCTCGGCATTGCCTGGGCATTGGCCCTGGGTCTGGGTTTTGCGGCCTGGCTGCGCTGGCTGCACGCGGGGCATCTGGTGGCCTTGACGCCGGCGGAGCTGCGCTGCACCACCTATTTCGCTGGCGCGATCGGCGGCGCGTCCGAGATGACGCTGATCGCCGAGCGCCAGGGCGCGCGCACCGATCTGGTGGCGGCCGCGCACAGCCTGCGGGTACTGCTGGTGACGGTCACCATCCCGTTTGCCCTGCAGTTCGGGGGCGTGAGCGGGCTCGACACCGGGGCGCAGGGCGTGCGGGACGTGCAAGCCCTGGGGCTGCTGGCGCTGGCCGGGCTCACGTTGCTGGGCGCGCTGGCCATGCAGCGCCTGGGCCGCGCCAACCCCTGGTTCATGGGCGCGCTGGTGGTCACCATGGTGGTGACCTTGAGCGGCCACACCCTGTCGGCCATCCCGCAGAGCCTGTCGAACGCGGCGCAGCTGGTGATCGGTGTGAGCCTGGGCGTGCGTTTCACGCCCACTTTCGTGCACACGGCGCCGCGCTGGCTGGCGTCGGTGGCTTTCGCCACGCTGGTGATGATGGGCCTGTGCGCCGGCTTCGGCTGGGTGCTGGCGCAGCTGACGGGTTTGCACCCGGTCACGCTGCTGTTGGGCACCGCGCCCGGCGGCATTGCCGAGATGGCCATCACCGCCAAGGTGCTGCAGCTGGGCGTGCCGGTGGTGACGGCGTTCCAGGTCTGCCGGCTGGTGGCGGTGCTGGTGCTGGCCGAGCCGCTGTACCGCTGGCGCCACGGCCCGACATGAAAAAGGCCGCTGGGGTGCAGCGGCCTTTTTTCAGAGGAAGCGCGTTCGTTCAGTGCATGACCACGGGCATCTGGGCCAGCGTGGCATAGCCCTCGAGCGTGTCTTCCACCTCTTCCTGGGACGGTGTGCTCTGCTGCCAGGCGGTGATCTGGAGCTGGAACATCTCGGCCCAGGAGCCGTCGAGGTACACCTCTTTGCCCGAGCGCTTGTCCACGATCTCGAAACCGTGGCGGGGAATCTGCGGGCCGTCGGCCACTTCGTTGTCACCCTCGACGGGCGCATTGGCCAGGATGTGGACCACAGCGAAGGCATCCGAGTCGTAAAGCATGTGCATGACTGAAATCCTTGAATAGAAAAAATCTGCGTTCCTGACAACCTTATATCGGCAAATACGCGCCGATTTATAGGTCAGATGCAGCTTTACGTGGCGACGTTCCCCCGGACTTCAAGATGCGTGTCTTTTTTGGCACAGATGGGTGTTTGTCCTACAGGTGTTTGCCTTACGGCATCTGGCTGAGTTGCTGATCGGCCACATCGCCGTTCGACTGTTTCACCCGCAGGCGCACGGGCAGGTGGTGCAGGCTGGGCGCGAGCCACATTTCGACCGTGCTGTCGAATTCCTTGCGCGGCTGGCGCACCAGGTGGCGCACCTTGAATTCGCCCGCTGGCAGCGAAATCGTCGATTCTTCGCCCACGTCGAAGCGCCAGACGGGGGCGTCGCCCGTGCCGGCCACCTGCATGTCCACCGTCTGCCCGGTGGTGTAGGCCTGCGGGCGGGCCTGCAGCAGGCTGGCGAGCTGCAGGAACAGGCTCAGGCGGTCCTGCGCCCCCGGCTGCAGCGGTGCTTCGGGCGCGTTGCTGCTGAAGCGGATGCGCTGTTGCGCCGCATCGAAATGGGCGGCTTTCTCGCTGCGGCTCTTGTCGGCGAAGCGCTCGGGCATCAGGCCTTCGGGGCCGATGCGGCCGATGCTGGTCTGCGAGCGGCTGCCCAGCAGCAGCACGCGCATCTCCATGCGGGCCTCGTAGCGGCCGTCGGCCACGGCCCAGTCCAGCGTGCCCTGGGCCTTGTAGCCGATGCCCTTGACGTTGCCGGTCACGTCGTAGTGCAGGCGGGTGCTGGGCGGCGGCGTGGCGGGTGGCAGGGCGACGGGGGCGCTGGGTTTGCCGTCGGTTGCTGCCGACGGCGTGGTGCCGGTGGGCTCGCTGATTGGGGGTGTTTCGGGCGTGGCAGCAGGCGCCGCCACGGCTTCTGCCGGCGCTTCGGGTGCCGGCGCCGGAGGCTCGCTCACGGCCACTTCCTGCGAAGCGATGGCCGGCGTCTCAGCCGGCGCGAGGGCGACGGCCTCGGCGGGTTCGGGCGCTGCCTGGGCCACGGCGACGGGTTCGGGAACCGGGGCGGGGCGGGCCGTGGGCGCCGCCTTCGGAACGGGCTTGGGCCGGGGCGCGGGTTCGGGGCGCGGCGCGGGCGCCGGGGCGGCGGGCACGATCCAGCGCACGGTGCTCACCTGCACCGGCTGCGGGCGCGCTGCCGGGGTGGAGGCGGTGGCGGGCGGTTCGGCGTTCGCGGCGGATGCACTGGCGCCGGTGGCCGGGGGCGCTGGCGCCCGGGCGGTGTCGGGCAGTTGAAGCGTGATGCCGCCGGCGAGCAGGACCAGGTGCAGGCCCAGCACCAGCGCCACCAGCGCGGTGAGCACCGACCCGCGTGGCGAGGCAGAAGGTGACAAGGGCGTTTGGGTCACGGGCTGGAAGGGGCGGGGCGGTGCCCCAGGTCGGCGCTGAGCTGGCGGGCGCAGCGCAGCAGGGCGGTGGCGGGGGCGCCCTGCCAGTCGGTGTCCAGCGTGGCCACGGAGCCGAGCACCACCAGGCCCAGCGCGAGCCGGCCCTGGGCGTCGAACACCGGGGCGCAGAAGCCGCCCACGCCGGGCAGCAGGCTGTGCACCACGCGCGCCAAGCCCCGGCGCCGGGTGTCTTCGAGCAGGGCCTGCACCTCCTGCGGCGACTGGGGCACGTCCACCAGGGGCAGATCGCCATGTTGCGGCAGCTTCTTCAGGCGCGCGAGTTCGTCGCGCACCATGGGGGCGATGCGCTGGGCGTCGCGGCCTTCACTGCCCATGAAGGCGGCAAAGCAGCGGCCGGTGGCCGAGGTCAGCAGCGGCATGACGTCGCCCAGGCGCAGGGTGACGGGCACCGTCTGAGGCGCCTCGATCCAGTGCACCATGGTGGGGCCCTGGTTGCCCCACACCGCGATGGCCAGGGTGTGGCCGGTCTCGGCCAGCAGGCCATCGATGCGTTCGCGCGCGAACTTCACGGCGTCGAGGCGCGCGAGGCTGGCCAGCCCGATGCGCAGCGCGGCGGGGCCGAGGTCGTAGCGCGTGCTCACCGGGTCCTGCACCACCAGGCCCATGCGCTGGAAGCTCACCAGGTAGCGATGGGCCTTGGCCGCGCTCATGCCAGCCGCGGCGGCCAGGTCGCGCAGCATCAGGGCACCGTCGGCCTGCGACAGGGCATCGAGCAGCTCGAAGCCCACTTCCACCGACTGGATGCCCGCGCGCAACGGTTCCGCGTCGTCACGGGTTTCGGTGTCGATGGCGGGGCGTTGGGCAACAGGCATGTGAATCAGGGTCACGAAGGTTGGACGGTCGGTCGGGCGGTGGGTTCCCCGGGCCGGTGGCGGGTCTTGCAGCGGTTCACGGGGCTTTCGTCTAGAATCCCGTATTTACGAATAGGTGAATCAATTTCACTATCCGTAATTCAAAGACATCCACCGAGTGTGCCACCGATCCGCCCCCAGGCGGACAATGTGCCCGCTTTGACCCCAACCTGACAGCAGGAGACTTGCATGAAACTCGCCACTTACAAAGACGGCTCGCGCGACGGACAACTGGTGGTGGTCTCCCGCGACCTGAGCACGGCGCATTATGCGACCGGCATCGCCCACAAGCTCCAGCAGGCGCTGGACGACTGGAACTTCATCAGCCCCCAGTTGCACGACCTGTACGTCACGCTCAACCAGGGCAAGGCGCGCCACGCCTTCCCGTTCGACCCCGCCCAGTGCATGGCCCCGCTGCCGCGCGCCTACCAGTGGGCCGACGGCTCGGCCTACATCAACCATGTGGAACTGGTGCGCGCCGCGCGCAACAGCGAAGTGCCGGCGTCGTTCTACACCGACCCGCTGATGTACCAGGGCGGCAGCGACGACTTCATCGGCCCCTGCGAAGACGTGGTGGTGGCCAGTGAAGACTTCGGCATCGACTTCGAGGCCGAGATCGCCGTCATCACCGGCGACGTGCCCATGAGCGCCACGCCCGAGCAGGCCTTGGAGGGCGTGCGCCTGCTGATGCTGGCCAACGACGTGTCGCTGCGCAACCTGATCCCGGCCGAACTGGCCAAGGGCTTCGGTTTCTTCCAGAGCAAGCCGGCCACCGCGTTCAGCCCGGTGGCGGTCACGCCCGACGAGCTCGGCGACGCCTGGCAGGGTGGCCGCGTGCACCTGACCATGCAGTCGACCTGGAACGGCCGCAAGGTCGGCATGTGCGAGGCCGGCCCGGAGATGACCTTCCACTTCGGCCAGCTCGTGGCCCACATCACCAAGACGCGCAACGTGCGCGCCGGCTCCATCGTGGGCAGCGGCACGGTGAGCAACAAGGGCACGGACGTGGACGGCCGCAAGGACTGGCCCAAGGGCTACAGCTGCATCGCCGAGAAGCGCGCGATCGAGACCATCCTGGACGGCCAGCCCTCGACCGCCTTCATGAAGTTCGGCGACACCATCCGCATCGAGATGAAGGGCAAGGATGGCCAGTCCGTGTTCGGCGCGATCGACCAGAAAATCGCGCCGCTGGCCTGAGGCCAGCGTTCAAACAGCGTAGACCTGCTCGATCGACGCGAAGCCCTTGACCTCGATCGGGTTGCCGAAGGGGTCGCAGAAGAACATCGTCCACTGCTCCCCGGGCTGCCCCTCGAAGCGCACCTGGGGTGGCAGCACGAAGTCCACGTCCGCGGCCTGCAGCCGCGCGGCCAGCGCTTGCCACTCCGGCAGCAGCAGCACCAGGCCGAAGTGCGGCATGGGCACCAGGTGCTCGCCCACGCGGCCGGTGCGCTGCGTCTTCAGCGGCTCGCCCAGGTGCAGCGAGATCTGGTGGCTGAAGAAATCGAAGTCCACCCAGGTGTCGGTGCTGCGGCCCTCGGCGCAGCCGAGCACGCCGCCGTAGAAGCGGCGCGCCGCGTCCAGGTCGGTGACGTTGAAGGCGAAATGGAACAGGCTGCGGGTGTGCAGCGCAGCGGTGGACGGGTTCATGGCCGCCAGCATAGACGCTGGCGCGCGGTCGAGCACAATGACCGACAGAACCCCAGCCCTTCAGGAGACCCGCATGAGCAGCCCCGTGGACTACAGCCGCTACCAGACCCTCGCCATCACCCGCCGCGGCCCCACCGTGGACGGCGTGCCTTCCGTGCTCGACATCCAGATGCGCGCCGACGGCCCGGGCGGCAACGGCAAGCTCCCCACCGCCGGCCACGACGGCCACTGGGAGCTCAGCGAGATCTGGCGCGACGTGGGGCGCGACGACAGCGTGCGCTGCGCCGTGTTGCGTGGCAGCGGCATGGGCTTCTCCGGCGGCGGCGACCTCGCGCTGGTGCAGGACATGGCGATCGACTTCGAGGTGCGCACGCGCGTCTGGAAGGAAGCGCGCGACCTGGTCTACAACGTCATCAACTGCGACAAGCCCATCGTCAGCGCCATGCACGGCCCGGCCGTGGGCGCGGGCCTGGTGGCCGGCCTGCTGGCCGACATCTCGATCGCGGCCAAGAGCGCCAAGATCGTCGACGGCCACACGCGCCTGGGCGTGGCGGCCGGTGACCACGCGGCCATCGTCTGGCCCCTGCTGTGCGGCCTGGCCAAGGCCAAGTACTACCTGATGTTGTGCGACCCCATCAGCGGCGAGGAGGCCGAGCGCATCGGCCTGGTCTCGCTCGCGGTGGAGGACGCGGCCCTGCTCGACAAGGCCTATGAAGTGGCCGACCGCCTGGCCAGTGGCAGCCAGACCGCGATCCGCTGGACCAAGTACTCGCTCAACAACTGGCTGCGCCAGGCCGGCCCCGCGTTCGACACCTCCCTGGCGCTCGAATTCATGGGTTTTGCCGGGCCCGATGTGCGCGAAGGTGTGGCATCCTTGCGTGAGCGCCGCGCACCCCGCTACGGCGTGGACGGCTGAGACAGACAAGACCTAGACGGCACGACAGGAGATCTCCATGAGCGACGCCCCCGGCAGCGGTTTCGGCAAATTCGTTCCCGGCTTCGAGTTCCTGCAGAACCTCGCGGGCCAGGCGGCCGGCGGGGTGGCGCAGGGCATCAGCCAGAACATCCCGCAGTTGCCCAACCTCGGCAGCTGGGTGGCGCCCACCTTCAACGTGGAAGACCTCGAGAAACGCATCGAGGAACTCAAGGCCGTGCACTTCTGGTTGGACCAGAACGCCAAGGCGCTGGGGGCCACCATCCAGGCGCTGGAGGTGCAGAAGATGACCTTGTCCACGCTCAAGACCATGAACTTCAGCATGGGCGATGTGGCCAACGCGCTCAAGATCAAGGCCGCCGACACCCTGGCCGGCTTCACCGGTTCACCCGCCGCCGCGCCCACGCCGTTCGCCGGCCTGGAAGTGCCGCCGCGCACCTACGGCACCCCTGCCGAGCCCGAAGCCGCGCCTGCGCCGGCGCCGCGCAAGAAGAAGCCGGCCCGCAAGACGGCGGCCACCGCCGCGCCGGCCGCCGGTGGCGTGGTGGACCCGATGCAGTGGTGGGGCGCGCTGTCGCAGCAGTTCCAGCAGATCGCGAGCAACGCGATGAAAGACGTGGCCAAGCAGACCGCGCTCGACACCACGCGGCAAGTCGCCAGCGGCCTGACCGACCAGGCCCTGAAGACCGCCACCGGCATGGCCGGCAAGGCCGCCCGGGGCGTGGGCCGCGCTGCCGCGCGGGCGGTGGCCCGGCCGGCCGCCAGCCCTTCTGCCCAGCGCCCTGCCGCGAAATCCGCCGCCAAGCCGGCCGCCAGGAAGGCCCCGGCCCGCAAGGCCGCCAGCCGACGTTGAACCTCCCACGCCGCCGTGTTCGCGGCGCGCCGCCTTTTTTCTCATGAAACTCTTTCCTTACGCCCACGCCACCCACCCGCAATGGCGGATGGCCGCCGCTCTCGTGCTCGCGCAACTGCGCGCGCAGATGGCGCTGCCCGAATACGCCAAGTCGCCCTGCCTGGGGCTGCTCTACATCACCGACCACTACGCCGACGAAGCCGAGGCCATCCTCAAGCACCTGAGTGCCGAGCTGTCGTCCGAGGCGATCGACTGGGCCGGCACCGTGGGCGTGGGCATCGCGGCCAACAACGTGGAGTATTTCGACGAGCCCGCGATGTGCGTGATGCTGTGCGATCTGCACCCGGGCCAGTACCGTGTGTTCAGCGGGGTGGCGCCACTCTCCACGAGTGGCCGGCCGGCGATCGCCGACCGTTTCGAGGCGCACACGGCGCTGGTGCATGCCGACGGCGGCACGCCCGAGCTGGCCGAACTCATTGCCGAAATGGCCGAGCGAACGCGCAGCGGCTACGTGTTCGGTGGGCTGGCGGCGAGCCGGCACCAGAGCGTGCAGTTTTCGCTCAGCAGCGCGGGCACCCTCGACGGCCAGGGCGCGGCCAGCGGGGTGTTCCATGGCGGCCTGAGCGGCGTGGCCTTCGGGGCGGACGTGGGCCTGGTCTCGCGCGTCACGCAGGGGGCGCAGCCGGTGGACCGCGAGCGCACGGTCACCGCGTCCGACGGCAACCTGGTGCTGATGCTCGACGACGAACCCGCGCTGGACGTGCTGCTGCGCGAGCGCGTGATCTCGCTGGAGCAACCCGAAGAAGCCATGCCGCGCCTGCGCGCCACGCTGGTGGGGCTCTCGCCGCCGCTGCCCGAGCACAGCGCGTCCTCAGCGCCCGCCCCGCGCGTGCGCGGCCAGTTCGGCACCGAGGTGCTGGTGCGCCACCTGATCGGCCTGGACCCGGGGCGGCGCGGCATCGCGATTGCCGACGTGGCGCCGGTGGGCACGCGCCTGGCCTTCTGCGAACGCAACGCCGAGGCCGCGCGCGCCGACCTCGTGCGCGTGTGCGCCGAGGTGCGTGAAGAGCTCGAGCCCGAAGAGCTGGGCCTGTCGATGGCGACGGCGCTCTCGTCCACCGACGTGGAGGCCGGCCCGCATGCCGCGCGTCGCATCGCCGGGGCGGTGTACGTCAGCTGCTCGGGGCGCGGCGGGCCGCATTTCGGCAGCCCCAGCGCCGAGCTTCAGGTGGTGCGCCGCGCGCTCGGCGATGTGCCGCTGGTGGGTTTCTTCGCCGGTGGCGAGATCGCTCACCACAGCCTCTACGGTTACACCGGCGTGCTCACCGTGTTCACCATGCCCTGAGACGACCGGCCCAGGCCGATGCCGCGCGCCCGCGCGCGCCGCAGCAGGAAGAACACGATGCTGACGTTGAGCAGGTTGAAGCCGATTCCGTTGAGGAAGGCGGCCTGGTAGGAGCCGGTCAGGTCGAAGATCGCGCCCGACATCCAGCCGCCCAGCGCCATGCCCAGCAGCGTGGCCATCAGCACCGTGCCCACGCGCACGCCGGCCTGCATGGGCGCGAAGTGCTCGCGCACGATCAGGGCGTAGCTCGGCACGATGCCGCCCTGGAACAGGCCGAACAGGCCGGAGATCAGGTACAGCGGCACCAGGCCATCGAAGGGCAAGAACATCAGCAGCGCCACGCCCTGCAGCACCGAACCCAGCAGCAGCGTGCGCAGGCCGCCGATGCGGTCGGAGATCCAGCCGGAGATCAGCCGGCTCGCCACGCCCATGCCCAGCATCACCGAGAGCATCTCGGCGCCGCGCGCGGCGCCGAAACCCAGGTCGGTGCAGTAGGCCACGATGTGCACCTGCGGCATGGACATGGCCACGCAGCACGACACCCCGGCCACACACAGCAGGGCCTGCAGCGTGCCGGGCGACAGGCCGAGCGGCCGATCGCCTTGGGCGACGGTCGCGCTGGCGGGCGCAGCGACCGGCACCGGCGCAGCTTCAGGAGGCGGGCGCCGCCGCAGCACCAGGGCCAGCGGCAGCATGGTGAGCAGGCAGAACACGCCGATGAAGGTGTAGGCCTCGCGCCAGCCGCCGTGGTCGATGAAATGCTGCGTCACCGGCGGCCAGATCGCGCCAGCCACGTAGTTGCCGCTCATGCAGATCGCCAGCGCGATGCCGCGGCGCCGGTCGAACCAGCGTGAGGTGTCGGCCACCAGCGGCGCGAAGGTGGCCGAGGTGCCGAGCAGGCCGATGAGCAGGCCTTGCGCCATGCTGAACTGCCAGAGCGTGGTGGCCGCACCGGCGGCGATGAAACCCAGGCCCAGGCCGATGGCGCCACCGAGCACCGGCACCATCACGCCGAAACGGTCGGACAGCTTGCCCATGAGGATGCCGCCGACGCCGAAGCCCACCATGGTGAGCGTGTAGGGCAGCGAGGCGGCGCCGCGATCCACCCCGAAGTCGGCCTGGATGCGAGGCAGCACCACGGTGACCGAGTACATGCCCACGCCGCCCAGCGTCATGAGCACGAGCGAGACGACCAGCCGCCACCACGCGTAGGGTGATTCGGTGGTCGTCGCGGGGCTCATGCGGCGCGGGGTGTCTGGCGGGCGCGGGCGCGCTCCAGCGTGCGCCGGGCTTCGTGCACCGGCATGCCGTACATGTCGGCGAAGGCCTCCACCGTCTGCCCGCTGGCGTCGAAGGCGCGCAGCAGGGCTTCGTCGCGCGCGGCGCGGCTGGCCGCTTCGGCCAGGGCGTCGGCGGTGATGGCGTTGACGGTCTCGTCGCGCCCCATCACCAGCGTGGCGTAGGCCTCACGGCCCAGGCCCGAGGCCTCGAAGGCCTGCACGATGCGCTGGCGCAGCTTGGGGACCAGGTCTTCCGGCGAGCGGCCCTGGCGGCGGCGGAAGACCTCGATCAGCGCATGGTGCACGTGCTCGGGCGCCAGGGGCTCCACCGGCTGGCCGGCGAGGTCGTGGCGCGGCTGGCCCGAGGCCACCACGGTCAGGTAGCGCGACGAGCGGGTGTGCAGGGCCAGCGCGGCCTTGAGTCCTTCGGCGTCCAGCACGCCTGGGTGGGCGTCGAGCAGGTCCTGGTAGATGCCGCGCTTGAGCGGCTTGAGCACCTCGCCGAAGAGGCTGGGCGCGAGCTGGGCCAACTGGTCGAGCACCGGGTGCTGGCGGGGTGGGCGCGCATCGGTGCGTGGGGCCTTGTTGCGCGGGGCGCCGCGGCGCGCCCGGGCCGGTTGGGCGGTCGCGGGCGCGTCGGGCGGGATGGTGGCTGTGTTCATGGCTGGGAGTGGGACCGGCAGCGGGGCTGCGAAGTCCGACATCATGCCAGTGCCTGGGATGCGGGCCACCTTCGTCCATGCATGGGGCGCCGGAACGGTCCATGGCACGCCGGCCATTTTTGGATTTCGATAACCTTTTTGTTCATTTCATGCCGGAAAAGCATGGGTTTTGTAGAAAAACAGTGTTATAAATTTCCGCGCGCGGGTGTTTTGAACGGTCCACCAGAGACGGGCTCCGCGCAGCAAGTGCCGATGGGCACCTCATGCCGGCGATGGTCGGATCGCGCCGGATGGTAATGCCCCTTGGTTTCAATCCAACTTGATTCGGGAAAGACCTCGGCATGTTCGATGCATTCGACGAGGGTGGGGGGCTTGGTGCCACCCATCACAGGGGAGAGGGGTGGGGGAGGCCTGGGCGGCACGAGGCAGGCGCGCCCGAGGCCATGGGCGGTGCGGCCGGGCGCGGCGTCACGGGCATGGCGTTTCGGGACGTGCTGCAGCACGTGTACGTGCGTGAAGCCGAACGCGATGCGCACGAGCCCGCCGATCTGCGGCGGCTCAACGGGCGGCTCCTGTGCGTGCTGACCGCGTGCCACGAGGTGGACACGGCCCGGCGGCGGCTGATGGGCAGCCTGAACACCCAGCAGACCTTGAAAAGCCTGGCCCACCTCCTCACGGCAAGGGGGGACGCTGGGTTGGGCCCAGGGACGGAGCAGCGCAAGCTCACGGAAATGCTGGCGGACTTGCGATGCACGGTGGAGATGGCCACGGCGATGTGGGAGGCGGCAGGCCGGCACTTCACGCGGGTGACGCGCCTGTTGCCGGCCCAGTTGGACACGAATGGAACCCACTTCATCCCGGCGGCGCCTGCCGAGATTGACCGGCTGGCGCTCGAAGCGCAACGGCAAGGGGATGAGGCCATTTCGAAGACGCCGGATGGGCATCGCACCTCGGCGAGCGATCGTTTTGCCCAGGCCAGGGAGACCTACCTGCAGGCGGTCATGGATTGGGAGCTGGCGCAAGCCCGATGGGCGCGCGCCGGTCGCGTGCGCCAACTGGCCGAGCCCGGGTGTCACACCGGATCTCAAGGCGCGATGGCGTTCGCTCAGGCCGTGGCCGGCCAGGAATGGCAACGCAGCAACCTGCTCATGCGGGAGGCACATGCCTGCATGACGCGCCATGCCCTCTACGCCGTGGCCCTGCAGTTGCCCGCGCACTTCGGGGTGGGCTGAGGGGCCAGCAAAAGGCCCGCAGCGCCGAGGCGCGTGCGGGCCTGATCGTGAAACCTGGCGGGGCGGCGTCAGAACGGGATGTCGTCGTCCATGTCGTCAAAGCCGCTGGACTGGCGCGCGGGCGCGGCCGCCGGGGCCTGGCGCGGCGCGGGTGCCGGGGCTCGGGGGGCCGCGGCGGGGCGCGAGTAGCCGCCGCCACCACCGCCTTCTTCACCGCCGCCACCGCCCATGCCTTCGCGGCCGCCGAGCAGCTGCAGTTCGGTGGCGATGATGTCCACCGTGTTCTTCTCCACGCCGGACTGGTCGGTGTACTTGCCGTACTTGAGGCGGCCTTCGACGTAGATCGGGCGGCCTTTCTTCACGTACTCGCCGGCGATTTCGGCCAGGCGGTCGTAGAAGGTGACGCGGTGCCACTGGGTGTCTTCGATCATCTCGCCGCTGTTCTTGTCCTTGCGGCGGCTGGAGGTCGCCACGCTGACGTTGGCCACGGCCTGGCCGGACGGCAGGTAGCGGATTTCGGGATCGCGGCCGCAGTTGCCGACGAGGATGACTTTGTTGACGGATGCCATGGTGGTGATGTCCTGAAGAGAGGGCAGGCCCGGGCGCGGCCGGGACGCGGCCTGACATTGTGCCGCAAGTGCCGGCGCGCCGGCCCGTATCGGTCGATACACTGGCCCCCCATGAAAGGCGAACCGGACTTCCTGCAGAACCTGCGCGACGAAATGGGCGGGGGGCGTCAATGGCTGGACCGCGCGGTGGTGATCGTCTATGCCGTGCTGGCGGGCCTCGCGGTGGTGGCGTTCACCTTGCTGGCCGAGGGGGCCTATGCCTTGTACAGCGGCTTGCGCAGCGGCTGGTGGTGGGCGCCGCTGGTGTGGACGCCCGCGCTCACGGCGCTGGTGGTCTGGGCCATCCGCCGCTGGGCCCCCGGGGCGGCCGGCTCCGGTGTGCCGCAGGTGCTGACCGCGCTGGACCCGGCCACCCCCTTGCGCGAGCGCTCGCGCTTCGTCTCGCTGCGGCTGAGCCTGGTCAAGATGGTGGCGGTGTCCGGCGGTGTACTGGCCGGGCTGTCGATCGGCCGTCAGGGCCCGTCGGTGCAGGTCGCCGCCGGGGTCATGCTGCACGCGCGCCGCTGGCTGTCGCCGAACTCGGGCATCACCCACCGCGAACTGCTGGTGGCTGGCGGCGCGGCCGGCATCGCCGCGGCCTTCAACACGCCGCTGGGCGGCATCGTGTTCGCCATCGAAGAGCTGTCCCGGCGCCTGCAGGACCGCAACAGCGGCCTGATGCTGGCGGCCATCGTGATCGCCGGCCTGGTGGCGGTGTCGGCGTTCGGCAACCTGTCGTACTTCGGGCGGGTGCGGGCCGAGGCCCTGTCGTGGAGCCTGTTCCTGCCTGGCGCGCTGGTGGCCGTGGGCTGCGGGCTGCTGGGCGGGTTGATGTCGCGCCTGATGCTGGCCTCGTTCATCGGCCTGCCCGACCGCTTCTGCGCCTACCGGCGCAAGCGCCCGGTCACCTTCGCGGCGATCTGCGGCTTCGCGGTGGCGGTGATCGCCGTGATCAGCGACGGCACGGCCGTGGGCGGGGGCCACGAACACACCAAGGTGATGCTGGAACAGGTCGGCACACCGGGCGCGTCGCACCAGCCGCTGGTGTTCACGGGCCTGAAGTTCGTGGCCTCGTGGCTGTCGTCGTGGGCGGGTGTGCCCGGCGGGCTGTTCGGGCCCAGCCTGTCGATCGGCGCCGGTGTGGGCGCGGACGTGGCCTGGCTGCTCGATTCTCCGCACGGCGCGGCCCTGATCGCGCTGGGCATGTGCGGTTTCCTGGCGGCCGTGACGCAGACCCCGATCACCGCCATGATCATCGTGATGGAGATGACCGATGGCCACAGCATGGTGCTCAGCCTGATGGCTTGCGCGCTGCTGGCCAGCCTGATCTCGCGCATGATCAGCCGGCCGCTCTACAGCACCATGTCGCAGCTGATGATGCGCTCGATGCGCGATGGTGTGGCGGCCGCGCCGCCGCCCGGCGAGGGTTCAGCGCCGGGCCGCTGAGGGCGGCGGCGCCTGCATCGGCCAGGCCACCACCAGCCACACCAGCATGGCCACGGCACAGACCGCGAACAGGCCTGGCGCGCCGTGCGCGCGCGCCAGCCAGCCGCCCACCGCGCCGCCGACGAAGAAGCCGACGGACTGCAGGGTGTTGTAGACGCCCAGCGCCGCCCCCCGGGCGTGCGCGGGCGCCAGTTTGGACACCAGGCTGGGCTGGCTGGCTTCCAGCGTGTTGAAGCCGATGAAGAACACGAACAGCAGCCCGCCCAGGGTCCACAGGCCGGGTGAGGCGTCGGCCAGGGCCCACAACGCGAGCTGCACCGCGCCGATCAGGGCGATGGCGATCAGGAAGGCCGCGCGCAGCCGGCCCCGGCGCTCCATGGGAAAGAGCACGCCGCCCATCACCAGCAGGGACGCCACCACGGCGGGCAGGTAGACCTGGGCATGGTCCGCCTTGGGCAGGCCGGCGGCCACCAGCAGGGCCGGCACCGCCATCCACATCGCCAGCTGCACCGCGTGCAGCACGAACACGCCCAGGTTCAGGCGCAGCAGGCCCCGGTGGCGCAGCACCTCGGCCAGGCCGGCGCGCAACTGCTGCAGGTCGGAGGGCCGGTGTTCGCGCGGTTCGGGCGGTGCCACCCAGATCACCACGGCGATGGCCAGCAGCGCCAGCGCGCCGGTGAGGGCAAAGATGCCCGAGAGGCCGACCCAGGCCGCCAACGCGGGCGCCAGCACCAGGGAGAGCGCGAACATCAGCGCGATGCTGGCCCCCACCATGGCCATGGCTTTGGTGCGCACGCTGTCGCGCGTGACGTCGGCCAGGAAGGCCGTCACGGCGGCGGAGATGGCGCCCGCGCCCTGCACCGCGCGGCCGATGGCCAGCCAGGTGAGGTCGGGCGCCCAGGCGGCGATGCCGCTGCCCAGGGCAAACAGCAGCAGGCCGGCCACGATCACGGGTTTGCGCCCGAAGCGGTCGGACGCCAGGCCCAGGGGAATCTGCAGGAAGGCCTGCGTCAGACCGTACAGGCCCATGGCGAAGCCCACCCGGGCCGCGTCCTCGCCGCCGGGCAGGCGCGCGGCTTCCAGCGCGAACACCGGCAGCACGATGAACAGGCCCAACATGCGCAGCGCGAACACCAGGGCCAGGGAGGCGCTGGCGCGGCGCTCGGCGGGGGTCATGCGGGCGGCGTCGGGCGGCGTGGTGGCCGCGTTGGCGGGGGAGGGGCTCAGGGTGGACAAGGCAGCGAAGGCCGGCAGGGCGGGCAGGGGAGACAAGGGGACGGCGTATTGTCGGCGAAAGGCCGGCGCCCGCCGGGCGGAGGGGCGCAAAACCGCGTGGCGGCTTATCATGTCGGGTTGCCCTGAACCCCGCATCGCGCCTTGAACCAGAACCTTCCCCCGGACCTGAAATTGCCTGGATCGACCGGCGCCGACACCCCCGGGACGCCGCCGTCCGTGGGCGAGCCATCCCCCCGTTACCTGGGCGCCGCCCTGCGGCATGCCAGCGCGTTCCTGTCGGTGCGCGGTGCGCGCACGCACAACCTCAAGAACATCGACCTCGACATTCCCAAGCACGCCCTGGTGGTGATCACCGGGCTGTCGGGCTCGGGCAAGTCCAGCCTGGCGTTCGACACGCTCTACGCCGAAGGCCAGCGCCGCTACGTGGAGAGCCTGTCGGCCTATGCGCGGCAGTTCCTGCAACTGATGGACAAGCCCGACGTGGACCTGATCGAAGGCCTGTCGCCCGCCATCGCCATCGAGCAGAAGGCCACCAGCCACAACCCGCGTTCCACCGTGGGCACGGTGACCGAGATCCACGACTACCTGCGCCTGCTGTTCGCGCGCGCGGGCACGCCACACTGCCCCGACCATGGCTTGCCGCTGACCTCGCAGAGCGTGGCGCAGATGGTGGACACGGTGCTCGCGCTGCCCGAGGGCACGCGCCTGATGATCCTGGCCCCGGTGGCGCGCGAGAAGAAGGGCGAGTTCACCGAGCTCTTCGCCGACATGCAGGCCCAGGGTTATGTGCGCTTCCGCGTCGACGGCGCGGTGCTGGAGGCCGAGGCGCTGCCGGCCTTGAAGAAAACCGAGAAGCACAACATCGACGTGGTGATCGACCGCATCAAGGTGCGCGTCGACGTTGAGGAAGAGGGCGTGAATCCCTTGCGCCAGCGCCTGGCCGAGAGTTTCGAGGCCGCGCTGCGCCTGGCCGACGGCCGGGCCATCGCGATGGAGATGGACGCGCCGGAAACCCCTGGCGCGGTGCCGCGCGAGCACGGTTTCTCGGCGCGCTTTGCCTGCCCGCTGTGCCACTACACCGTGGGCGAACTCGAGCCGCGCCTGTTCTCGTTCAACTCGCCCATGGGCGCCTGCCCGACCTGCGACGGTCTGGGCCACACCGAATTCTTCGACCCCGCGCGCGTGGTCGCCTTTCCCTCGCTGAGCCTGGCCAGCGGTGCCATCAAGGGTTGGGATCGGCGCAACGGTTATTACTTCGCCATGATCGAGAGCCTCGCGGCGCACTACAAGTTCGACGCCGAGGCGCCCTGGGAGAGCCTGCCCGACGCGGTGCAGCAGGTGCTGCTCTACGGCTCGGGCGAGGAAGAGGTGAAGTTCAGCTACGCGCTCGAATCCGGCGAGCGCGCGGGCAAGAAGATCAGCAAGAAGCACCCCTTCGAAGGCATCGTGCGCAACTTCGAGCGCCGCTACCGCGAGACCGACAGCGCCGCCGTGCGCGAGGAACTGGCGCGCTACCGCGCCGTGCAGCCCTGCCCGGAGTGCGGCGGTTCGCGCCTGCGCCGCGAGGCGCGCCACGTGTTCGTGGGCGAGGGTGAACAGAAGCAGCCCATCTACAAGATCAGCCACGTCACGCTGGGCGAGGCGCTGGCCTATTTCCAGCAACTGGAGCTGCACGGCGCCAAGGGCGACATCGCCGCGCGCGTGATCAACGAGATCCGCCAGCGCCTGAAATTTCTGAACGACGTGGGCCTGAACTACCTCAGCCTGGACCGCAGCGCCGACACGCTCTCGGGTGGCGAGGCCCAGCGCATCCGCCTGGCCAGCCAGATCGGCAGTGGCCTGACCGGCGTGATGTACGTGCTCGACGAGCCCAGCATCGGCCTGCACCAGCGCGACAACGACCGCCTCATCGCCACGCTGCAGCACCTGCGCGACCTCGGCAACACGGTGCTGGTGGTCGAGCACGACGAGGACATGATCCGCACCGCCGACCACGTGATCGACATGGGCCCGGGCGCGGGCGTGCACGGCGGGCGCGTGATGGCGCAAGGCACCTGCGAGCAGGTCATGGCCACGGCCGATTCGCTTACTGGTCAGTACCTCAGCGGCACGCGCCAGATCGCCGTGCCCGCGCGCCGCACCCCCTGGCTGCCGGTGGTGAAGAAGGGCGATGCCCCGAAGGCCGCGCCCGCCAAGCCGCGTTTCCCGCCCAGCCCGGCGGCCGAGCGCCGTGCCGCGCGCGAGGCCGCGCACCAGGCCACGCTGGGCGAGCTGCAGGAAATCCGCGTCGTCAACGCGCGCGGGCACAACCTCAAGGGCGCGAGCGTGGCGTTCCCGGTCGGCCTGCTGACCTGCGTCACCGGCGTCTCGGGCTCGGGCAAGTCCACCCTGGTCAACGACACGCTGTACGCGGCGGTGGCGCGCACGCTCTACCGCTCGCACGACGAGCCGGCCGCGCACGACGCGATCGAAGGCATCGAACACTTCGACAAGGTCATCAACGTCGACCAGTCGCCCATCGGTCGCACGCCGCGCAGCAACCCGGCCACCTACACCGGCCTGTTCACCGGCATCCGCGAACTCATGGCCGAGATGCCCACCGCGCGCGAGCGCGGCTACGGCCCGGGCCGTTTCAGCTTCAACGTGGCCGGTGGCCGCTGCGAGGCCTGCCAGGGCGATGGCGTGGTCAAGGTGGAGATGCATTTCCTGCCCGACGTGTACGTGCCCTGCGAGGTCTGCCACGGCCAGCGCTACAACCGCGAGACGCTGGACGTGCAGTACAAGGGCCGCAACATCGCGCAGATCCTGGACATGACGGTGGAGCAGTCGCACGCCTTCTTCAGCGCCGTGCCCACGCTGCACCGCAAGCTGCAGACCCTGCTCGACGTGGGCCTGTCCTACATCCAGCTCGGCCAGAGCGCGACCACGCTCTCGGGTGGCGAGGCACAGCGCGTCAAGCTCGCGCTGGAGCTCTCCAAGCGCGACACCGGCCGCACGCTCTACATCCTGGACGAACCCACCACCGGCCTGCACTTCGCCGACATCGAACTGCTGCTCAAGGTGCTGCACCAGCTGCGCGACGCGGGCAACACCATCGTGGTGATCGAACACAACCTCGACGTCATCAAGACCGCCGACTGGGTCATCGACATGGGGCCCGAAGGGGGCTCGGGCGGTGGCACGGTGGTGGCGCAGGGCACGCCCGAGACCATCGCGGCGCACCCCGACAGCCACACCGGGCGCTACCTGCGCCGCCTGCTGACGGTCTAGAGGCCTAGTTGTTGCGGTAGGCCAGGCCGACGGTGGCGCCGTAGGCGGTCTGGCGCCCCGCCAGCGGGCTGCGCGCGGCCGCGCCCTGCAGCTGCGACACGCCCACGCCGCCGTAGGCCACCCAGTGGCGGTTCAGCGCCGAGGTGATGCGCCAACCCAGCGAGACCGTGTCCCAGCCCGAGCCGATCGCGAACGCCGGCACACCCGTGGCGGCCGCCGGGGCCGGGTCCACGCCGTAGTGCGTCTGCCGGTAGGTGCCGTTGGCCCAGCCCGCACCCAGCGACAGGTCCCAGTGGGTCTGCGAAGAAACGGGGTGGCGGTAGCTCAGGCCATGGTCCACACGCAGGCCGCCGGCGCGGCCCAGCAGGTCTTGCGAGGCCCGCACCGAGTAGGTCCAGCGCTGGCTCAGGGCCGCGTTGGCGCCGACGCGGCCGCGCAGCGTGGCGCGCACGTCGGGCAGGCCGCGGAAGACGGCGTCGTCGTCCCACGAGCGCCCCTCGTCGATCGACAGCGAGGTGCTCAGCGACCAGCGGTCGTTGCCGGCCAGCACCGTGCTCACGCCGGTGTCCACGCTCTGGCGGCCCTGGCTGAGCAGGGCGCTGGCGCCCGAGGTGGCGAAGCGGAAGCGCCCGAGTTGAAAAGCCCAGATCGGGCGCAGCCGTAGGCGCTGCTCGACATCGCTGCCGAGTTGCGGCGCGGACGACACCACGGCGGCGCCCACGAGGTAGTCGCGGCTGGCCTCCAGGGCCACGGTGTCGGTGGGAGGCGCTGCCGCGCCCGCCCCGGTGGCCAGCGCGGACAGCGTGGCCGCGGCAGCAAGGACAGGGCAGCGCATCGCGAGTTCAGAACCGGCCGAGGTCTTCGATCGCATCCACCACCATGCCCGTGCCCACGGCGATCATCAGGATGTCGGCCGCCACGCGCACGTACTTGTAGCCCGAGGGGGGCAGGCCGATCTGCACCGACACGCTGTTGGGCACGGGGTAGTACACGACGTCGCGCGGCAACGGATAGCCCATGCGCCACTTCTTCGCCTGGCCGGGTGGCATGCAGCCGTTGTGTTTCTTGGCCAGGCCCGGCGGGCATTTGCCGGCCTTGAACCGGGGCTCGTAGTAATCGTGGGCGATGCGGCGCTGGGGCTCACCGAAGTAGCCGCCGATCTGGATGTTCACCGACACGCTGGACGAGGGCGAGCGCGGCCCGTCGCGGCGGTCGTCCCGCCGGTCATCGCGGTGGTCGTCGCGGTGCTTCTCGTGCCTTTCATGCTTGTCGTGTTTGCCACCCTGCTTGCCGGCCCATTCGGGTTTTTCGGCCAGGGCCGGCAGGCTGCCCAGCAGCATCAGGCTCAGGAAGGCGATGGAGAGGCGCGTGCGCGGTGGGAGAGTCATGTCGTGGGCTTGTGGGGTGTTGTGTCGAACGACCGGGTCCGAGGGGGCGCGGCCTGTCGCGATTCTGGCGTGGCGCGTGGCCGTCGGCGTTACAAGGCGTAAGGCTGTGGCGGGCTCGCCGCGTGGCGCGGTAGATGAATTTCCCCGGTGCTGGCAGACTCGCCGCTCCCCCCGTGCCCCAACGACCCCATGCCCCAGGAAACCGAACTCAAGCTCGAACTGCACCCCGAGGACCTGCCGCGCCTGCTCGCGCACCCGCTGCTGAGCGGGCAGGCGCCGCGCCGCGAGCGCCTGTTCAACACCTATTTCGACACCTCCACCCTCACCCTGCGCGCGCAGCGCCTGGCGGTGCGCGAGCGCCGCGTGGGCCGCCGCACCCTGCTCACGGTGAAGACGGCGGGCACCTCGGTGGGGGGCCTGTCGCGCCGCGGCGAATGGGAGGCCGCTTGCCGCCCGGGCCGCTTCGACTTCGCGGCCCTGGTCGACGACGAGGCGCTGGCGCAGCAACTGCTGTGTGTGGCGTGGCAGCTGGTGCCGGTGTTCCGCACCGACTTCACGCGCCGCAGCTGGACCCTGTCGCACGGCGGCGCGGTGGTGGAGGTGGCGCTGGACCAGGGCGCCATCACCACCGGCAACGCCGAGGGCAACCACCGCCAGGCCATTCTGGAACTGGAGCTGGAGTTGCTCAGCGGCCCGGTCGATGCCTTGCTGGACCTGGCGCACACGCTGGCCCTGGGCCCGAGCGGGCAGGCCGCCCAGGGGCTGCGCCTGCTGCCGGCCCAGCGCAGCAAGGCCGAGCGGGGCTATGCCCTCTTCACCGGCGAACGCCTGCGGCCCAGCAAGGCCGAGCCGCTCGCGCTGGATGCGCAGATGGCGCCGGTGCAGGCCTTCCAGGCCGCCGCGCTGAGCTGCCTGAGCCACCTGCAGGCCAACGAGGCCGGCGTGCGGCCGCCCGGGCCGGATGGCGCCGTGCCCGACCCCGAGTTCGTGCACCAGGCGCGGGTGGCCCTGCGGCGGCTGCGCACCGGCCTGCGCCTGTTCCGGGCCCACCTGCCACGCCGTTTCGTCGCGCACTGGGCGGCCGAGTGGAAAACCCTCGCGGGCCAGCTCGGCGACGCGCGCAACTGGGATGTGTTCGCCACCGAACGCCTGCCCGCGTGGCAACCCGAGGCCGTGCCGGGCGCCGCGATGGCGCCCGCCGAGCAGGCTTTGCTTGATTGGGTGCGGGACCAGCGCCAGGCGGCCCACCAGCGCGCGGCCGATGCTCTGGGTGGATGTGAGCACGCGCTTCGAATGCTGGCATTCACCCGGGCCGTGCTGGCTTTGCAGGCCCGTGGCGAAGCTCCGCAGAGCCTGCCCGACTGGGCGCGCGACACGCTGCGCCAGCGCCACATGGCGCTGCAAGCCGAAGCGCGCCGCGCGCGCCGGCTCGGACCGGAGGGGCGGCACGAGCTGCGCATCGTCTTGAAGAAGCTGCGGTACGCGCAGGAATTCCTGGCCAGCGTGTTGCCGCCCAGGCGGCTGGAGCGCAGCACCGAGGCCCTGGCCGACGCGCAGGAGTTGCTGGGCCAGCTCAACGACCTGAGCACCGCGCAGGCCTTGCTGGCCACCGTGCCCGAAGGCCTGGCCACGCCCTGGGTCGAGCGCTGGCAGGAGGCGCTGCGGGACCAGCTGGCATCGGGCCTGCAGGCCCTGCCCGCCATGGAGCGCGCGCTGGCGCGCACACCCACGCCCTGGGGTTGAGCCAGGGCTTCAGACCAGGGCGCTGGGGCGCGTGGCCACGCGGTCGCGCCAGGCCTGCAGCGCGTGGAAGCCTTCGTCGGCGGGCTTGAAGCGCATCAGCCGCGCGAATTCGACGGTGCAGAAGGCGGTGATGTCGGCGATGGTGAAGCGGTTGCCGGCCACCCAGGGCTGGCGCTGCAGCTCGGCGTCGAGCCAGGCGGCGGTCTCGCGGGCCTTGGCCACCTGCGAATGGCCGAAATCGGGAAACTGCGGCTGCTCCAGCGGCGCCAGGCCCGGGTGCGTGTGGCGGATGGCGTTGGCCATGGGCAGCATGAAGTACCACTCCACGCGCCGGTCGGCCATCTCGATGAAGGCACGTTCCTCGGCGTTCTGCCCCATCAGGTTGGGCGTGGGGTAGCGGCCTTCCATCCAGGTGCAGATCGCGCGCGTCTCGGTGAGCACGCGCCCGTCATCGAACTCCAGCGCGGGCACGCGCGCCAGCGGGCTCTTGGCGCGGTAGCCGCTGGTCTTGTGCTCCTGGGCGTTGAGGTCGATGTTGACCAGCTCCAGCCCGTTGATGTTCTTCTCGACCAGGAACATCAGCACCCGGCGCGGGTTGGGGGCGCGCGGCGACACGTACAGCTTCATGCGTCACCCCCGCCCGCCTTCAGGCTCTGGCCGGTTTCCATCAGGCGCCGGGCGTCCTCGGCGAAGCGTTGCGCGCCCTGTTCCCCATCGCGCTCCAGGTCCATGGTCGAGGCCGGCCGCTCGATGCCGCGCTGCACCGCCGGGCGCGCGCGGATCGCGTCGCGCCAGCGCTTGAGGTGGGGCAGGTCGCCGATGTCCACCCCGGACCAGCGGTGGGTGCGCACCCAGGCCCAGTTGGCGATGTCGGCGATGGAGTAGTCGCCCGCGAGGTACTCGTGCTGCGCCAGGTGGCCGTCGAGCACGCGGAACAGGCGCTTGCATTCGCCCTGGTAGCGGTCGATCGCGGCCGGGATCTTTTCGGGAAAGTAGCGGAAGAACACATTGGCCTGGCCCATCATGGGTCCGATGCCGCCCATCTGGAACATCAGCCACTGCATCACGAGCGAGCGCCCCTTCATGTCCGACGGCATGAGCCGGCCGGTTTTTTCGGCCAGGTAGATCAGGCAGGCGCCGGACTCGAACACCGCGAAACCGCCGGCCTCGTGGTCCACGATAGCCGGGATGCGGCCATTGGGGTTGATCTTCAGGTAGTCGGGCTGCCGCTGTTCGCCTTCGCTCAGCTTGAGCACCTTCAGCGTGTAGGGCAGGCCCAGCTCTTCGAGCGCGATGGACACCTTGTGCCCGTTGGGCGTGGCGGCGGTATAGAGGTCGATCATGCAGAGGCCCGCTGAAGAAGTCGGGCCATCTTAGGGGCACTTCACCGGAGGGCGGTGTCAGGTCGGGAACACCGCGGAACCGGCTTTGCCGGGCCGCAGGTGTTGCCCCTGAGGGGTGACGCGCCGCAGGCGCGGCGCGGGGGGAGCCCTCTAGAGCATAAAGCCCAGGTTGGTGGGGTAGTCGACGCTGTTGAAGTTGCCCAGGTTGGGCAGGATGCCGCTCATCTCGGCGCCCTGCACGCCGAACCAGGTGGCCAGGGTGCCGGCGTACTGGTCCACCGAGGTGCTGGGCAGCAGCCGGCCCTGGCCCACGTGCCACTGGTCGTTGGCGTCGGTGGTGGAGTTGCCCACGCTCACCGGTGGCGCCTTGCCGTAGAAGGCCTTGCCGCGCACCGCGCCGCCGACCAGGAAGTGGTGGCTGCCCCAGCCGTGGTCGGAGCCGTCGCCGTTGTAGCTGAGCGTGCGGCCGAAGTCGGACGCGGTGAAGGTGGTGACCTTGTCGGCCACGTTGAGCGCCGCCGTGGCGTTGTAGAACGCGGTGAGCGCCGAACTCACGCGGTCCATCAGCGTGGCCTGGCCCCCGATGAGGTTGTCGTGCAGATCGAAGCCGCCGATGGAGACGAAGAACACCTGGCGCTGGTTGCCCAGCTGGGTGCGCGCGGCGATCAGGCGCGCCACCATCCTGAGCTGGTCGGCCAGGCCGTTGGCGGTGGGGAAGGCGTTGAACGGTGCGTCGGTGGCCGGGAAGGCGGCCAGCGCCGAGGTGAGCGCGCTTTCGGCGCCCACGGCGCGCGCGGTGACGAGGTTGTATTCGTTCTCCAGCACGTGGGTGCGGGTCTGCAGCGCCAGCGAGGTGATGGCCGCGCGCACCGCGGCCGAGTTGTAGACGTTGTTGTTGACCGCGCTGATCTTCACCGCGCCGTTGGTGCTGACCTGGTACGACAGCGCCTGGTCGCCGGAGAGGAACACCGTGTTGCCGGTGACCGAGACGCAGGTGAGCACGCGGTTGGTGTTGGCCGAGAGCGCCAGGTCGCCGATGTGGCCGCCCCAGCCGGTGGTGGCGCCTTCGGGCTGCGACGATTGCCAGACCGACTGCTGATCGTTGTGCGAGAACAGCTTGGGCGGCAGCGGGTAGGCCACGCGGTTGCTGCCGTGGTACTGCTGGCGCGTGACCGGCGCCACCAGCGGGCCGACGTTGAGCTGCACCGCCGCCACCCCGCTGTTGAACAGGCCGGCCAAGCCGGTCATGGCCGGGTGCAAGGCGTACTGCTTGCCACCGGGCAGGGCCACGGTGGGGTTGAGCACGGTGGGCGTGAGCGCGGCCTGCGCCAGGGCGATGCCGCCGGCCGTGCGGTTCGCGCCGCCGCCGCGGATGGCGCTGTACTGGTCGTAGCTGGCGGTGTCGTAGTTGACGACGGTGTTGGCGTAGTCGTTGCCGCCGTTGAGGAACACGCAGACCAGGGCCTTGTAGTCGGTGGCGTTGAACGCCGCCGCGTCGGCCATGGCCGCGAGGTTGAGCGCGGTGGGCAGGGCCGCGCCGGTGAAGGCAAGCTGGCCGGCGCGGCGCAGGAAGGCGCGGCGGGTGTGCAGATCGGGCTGGATGAAGTGCATGTCGGGCCCCTTATTTCTGGATCAGGTATTCGGGACAGGCCATGACCATCAGGATGGCGGCCCAGATGCGACGGCGCTTGACGGTGTCGCTGCTGGCCGTGGTCACCGGCGTGGCGTTGAGCGCCGAGACCATGGTGGCGCGCGAGGCGCTGGAGACCTGGCCCGCCGCGAGCACCAGGCAGACGTGGTTCACCAGCGCCGTGGCATCGGCCACCAGCGCGAGTTCGCGGCTGTAGTTGGCCTGCACGTCGTAGGCGTAGTTGGTCCAGGCGGCCTGCGGCGCGCCGGGCTCGGGGCAGTTGATGCCGCGCTCGATCACGCCCTGCATGAAGTTCAGGTAACCGCCCACGGTGGACTCGTTGACCAGCTGGAACTCGGGCGCGGTGGCGCCCGCGGCCGAGAGCGCGGTGCCTGGTGGCACATAGCCCGGCCGGAAGAAGTTGAACACCGAGGGCGAGCGCAGCGGGCTCTGGCCGAGCTGGGTGGCCGTGTTGTTCAGCTCGAAGATCTTCCAGCTGCCGGCCGCCGAGGTGACGCCGAAGGTGCGCGCCCACTGGATGAAGCGCAGCATGGGTTCGCGCAGCTTGCCGAAGGTGGTGCTTTGCAGCGAGGCCGGACCGCGCGCCTCGTCGTCGAGCAGGATCGCCACCCACACCGCCTTCAGGTCGCCACGCACGCCCGCACCGTTGTCGTTGAAGCGCGATGCGACGCGCGCCACGTAGGCCGGGCTGGGGTGGCTGGTCACCAGGCGCTGGATCATCTGGCGCGCGAAGAAGGGGCCGGCATTCGGGTGGTTGAACAGGGTGTCCAGCGCCATCCGCAGGGCGGTGGGTCCCGGTGTGTTGGCCGGCACCGTGGTGCCCAGGAAGCGGGCTTCCAGGTTGGAGTGCCGGTTGGCGTTGAACGACATGCGCTTGCCCGCGAAGGCCTTCGACTCGATGGTGTAGTTGTCCACCGGATGGCGCACGCCGTCGGAGGTGTCGAAGTTGTAGCCGGTGAACACGCGCGCCAGGCCGGTCACGTCGGCCTGGGTGTAGCTCTCCAGCGGCACGCCGCCGCTGGTCTTGGGCGTGCCGTCGAGGTTGAGTTCGACCACGCCGATGGTGAAGAGCTGCATAACCTCGCGCGCGTAGTTCTCGTCGGGCACGCGGCCGGTGCTGGCGTTCTCTTTCTGGTTGCCCTTGGTGTTGAGGAAGTAGCCCATCGCCGGGTGCAGCGTGACGTCTTCCAGCAGCTCGCGGTAGTTGCCGAAGGCGTTGCGCGCCAGCGTGTCCCACCAGCTCGCGTAGGCGTGCGAGCGCCAGGTGAACTCGGCCGAGGCGAGCGAGGCCACGAAGAACTCCGAGAGCGCCAGCGCGGCGCGCTTGCGCATCATGTCCGGCCCGCTCAGGAGCTGGTTCCAGATCATGAAGTCGGCCGGGTAGTAGGTGAAGAAGTAGTTGTTGGCGTCCACCGCGCCATAGCCCCGGGCCTCCAGCCAGTTCCAGCCGGTGATGCCCTGGTAGCGCGCGAACTGGTTGGACAGCCATTGCGCGCAGCCCATGCCGCGCAGCTCGGCCATCTCCGCCGGTGTGGAGGAAAACTGCGCCTGCTGAAGGAATCGCGCGGCCTCGGCGTCGTTCGTGGGGTTGATGTGGCTGTAGCCGGCGATGGGAAAGTCGATCACGCCCACCGCCGGTGCCGCGTCGGCGGTGCCGCCGCCACCACCACCGCCGCCACAAGCCGCGAGCAGCGCGGCCGCCGCCAGCGGCGTGAGCGCGTGCCGGGATGCTGGCGTGGGGTTCTCCGGCGAAGAACCTGGTTCTTGGTGTGCGTCGGCCGCGCTCGCATCGGCCGCTTGTTCAGGCGCTTCTTCGATGTCCATCATGACGATCCCTCCTCGGTTCGACGAGCGCGAGTGTAGGGAGGCGCCTTCAGCGGAAAAGGCCGAATTTCAAGTCGTTACAAGTGGGTGTGGCGCGTTCGCGGCACCCGCCCGACGGCGCTACCGCCGGGGTTTGCCCGGCGGCCATCCGTCGAAATTCAGGTGCGCGCGGCGCGCAGTTCGTCTCGTGTTTTCTGCGCCACCCGACGCGCCGCGTCCGCGAAGTCCGCACCGGCCGACGCATACAGAATGGCGCGCGACGAGTTCACGATGATGGGACCGGTGGTCTCATCGCCCTGGGTGCGCAGGCCAGCCTTCACGGTGGCCACGGCATCGCCGCCCTGCGCGCCCACGCCGGGAATCAGCAACGGCAGGGTGGGCGCGATCTCGCGCACGCGCTCGATCTCGGCGGGGTAGGTGGCGCCCACCACGAGGCCGAGCTGGCCGTTGAGGTTCCATGGTCCTTGCGCGAGGCGCGCCACGTGTTCGTACAGGCGCGGTTCGCCGTCGATGGAAGCGAAGCGCTGGTTCTGCAGGTCGTCGCCACCGGGGTTGGAGGTGCGGCAGAGCAGGAACGCGCCCTTGCCGTGGTACTGCAGGTAAGGCTGCACCGAGTCGAAGCCCATGAAGGGCGAGAGCGTGACCGCGTCGGCGCCGTAGCGCTCGAAGGCCTCGATGGCGTACTGCTCGGCGGTGCTGCCGATGTCGCCGCGCTTGGCGTCCAGGATCACCGGCACCTGCGGCGCCACGCGGCGCATGTGCGCCATCAGCCGCTCCAGCTGCTCTTCCGCGCGGTGCGCCGCGAAGTAGGCGATCTGCGGCTTGAAGGCGATCGCCGTGTCGGCCGTGGCCTCGACGATGGCGGCGCAGAAGTCGTAGATGCGGGAGGCGTCGTTCTTCAGGTGCGCGGGGAAACGGGCGGGATCGGGGTCCAGGCCCACGCACAGCAGGGAACGGTTCTGGCGCTCGGCGGTGCGCAGCATGTCGAGAAAGGTCATGGGCCGATTTTAGTTGGCCGCCTGCCGCGAGGTCTTGGCGGTCCCGCGACGGACACCGCCCCCCCGCGCCGCCTAAGATCACGCCCATGCACGCCCTGTCCCGACAACAACTCGTCCTGCTCGTCCTGCTCACCCTCGTCTGGGGCATCAACTGGCCCATCATGAAGTTCGGTGTGACGGGTTTTCCACCCCTGACCTTCCGCACCATCTGCATGTGGATCGGGTTGCCGGTGCTGGGCCTGTTCCTGTGGTGGCGGCGCGTGCCCTTCCGCATCCCGCGCGAGCACTGGCGGGAGCTGGCGGTGCTCACGGTGTTCAACATGCTGTTCTGGCACACGCTGGCGATCCTGGCGATCCAGACGCTGTCGAGCGGGCGCGCCGCGATCCTGGGTTACACCATGCCCGTGTTCTCAGCGCTGGTGGGCAGCTGGTGGTTCGGCCAGCGGCTGGCGGGCCGGGCCTGGGGCGGCGTGGCGGCGGCGGCGCTGGGCGTGCTGCTGCTGCTGTGGCACGAACTCACGCAGCTCTCGGGCAAGCCGCTGGGTGTGGTGATGATGCTGGTGGCCGCCGCCACCTGGGCGGTGGGCACGCAGATGATGCGCCGCACGACGATTCCGACGCCCACGCTGACCATCTCGTTCTGGCTCACGGCGCTCACCACGGTGTGGATGACTGTGTTGTCGCTGACCTTCGAGCGCTCGGCCTGGGTCTGGCCCACGCCGGGCATCTGGTGGGCCATCGTCTTCAACGCGCTGGGCGTGTTCGCCTTCGCCCAGGTGGCCTGGCTCTCGCTCGCGCGCGACCTGCCGCCCATCGCCTCCACGCTGTCGGTGATGTTCATCCCCGTGCTGGGCGTCTTCACCGGCGCGTGGTGGCTGGGCGAGGTGCTGCATTGGCAGGACTGGGCCGCCGTCGCGCTGGTGATGGTGGCGATCGCGTCGGTGTTGTGGCCGTCGCGGCGCGGCCCGGCCTAAAGGGCTAGGCGATGCCCACGGCGTCTATCAGCGTGGGGTGGTCCAGCAGCGCCGCTTTTTCGGCGACGATTTCCTTGTGCTTGACCAGCACCACGACCACGTCCGCCGTGAGCGCCTCGGCGAGAGAGGACGCCATGCGCGCGCGGTGGCGCGAGAGCCGATCCGGCAGTTGATCGATGTTGGGCTCGAAGGCCATCAGCTCGACGCCGAGTTCGGCCACCTTCTGCGTGATCTCCAGGGCGGGGCTTTCGCGCAAGTCGTCGATGTCGGGTTTGAAAGCCAGCCCGAGGCAGGCGACCTTGATGTCCGGCATCGTCTTCTGCGGCGCCGAGGCGAGCGCGGACACGATCGCCGACTTGATCTTCTCCAGCACCCATTCGGGCTTGTGGTCGTTGACCTCCCGCGCGCTGCGGATCAGGCGCGCCTCATCCGGCGCCGAATCCACGATGAACCAGGGGTCCACCGCGATGCAATGGCCCCCGACCCCTGCACCGGGCTGAAGGATGTTGACCCGGGGGTGGCGGTTGGCGAGCTTGATCAGTTCCCACACGTCGATGCCCATCTTGTCGCAGATGATGGACAGCTCATTGGCAAAAGCGATGTTCACGTCCCGGAAGCTGTTTTCCGTGAGCTTGCACATTTCAGCCGTGCGCGCGTTGGTGTGGATCAGAGCGCCTTTGACGAAAGTCTGGTACAGGGCGCTGGCCATGTGGGCGGCCTTCTGCGTCATGCCGCCGATCACCCGGTCGTTGGCCACGAGCTCGTGCACCACACGGCCCGGCAGCACGCGTTCCGGGCAGTACGCGATCTGGATGTCCGCCGTTTCGCCTGCGTGCTGGGGAAAGCTCAAGTCAGGCCGCGCACCCGCCAGCCACTCGGCCACCTGCTCGGTCGTCCCCACCGGCGAAGTGGATTCGAGAATCACCAGATTGCCCTTGGCCAGCACCGGCGCGATGGAGAGGGTGGCCGCGCGCACATAGGACAGGTCGGGCTTGTGTCCCTCGGAGAAGGGCGTGGGCACGGCGATCAGAAAGGCATCGGCCGCCTCGGCCCGGGTGGTGGCCCGCAGGTAGCCCTCGTGAACCGCGGCGTGCACCAGCATGTCGAGCTCGGGTTCGACGATGTGGATCTTTCCCTGGTTGATGGTGTGCACGGCATGCTCGGACACGTCGACGCCGATCACTTTTTTCTTGCGGGACGCGAACAGCGTGGCGGTGGGCAGGCCGATGTAGCCCAGGCCGATCATGGAGATGGTTTCAAACATGGGGATCATTCGAGTGGAATCAGAAAGAGAGGGCCTTGAGGCGATCGCGGATGCGCTCGGCGGCGTGCCCGTCGCCATAGGGGTTGTGCGCGCGGGTCATGGTGTCGTAGGCCGCGGGGTCGTCCAGCAGGCGGAAGGCCTCGCGCACGATGGTGCCGCGATCGGTACCAACGAGCTTGACCGTGCCGGCATCGACCGCTTCCGGCCGCTCGGTCGTGTCGCGCATCACCAGCACAGGCTTGCCGAGTGAGGGGGCTTCTTCCTGCACACCCCCCGAGTCGGTGATGAGCAGATGGCACCGGTCCATCAGATAGACGAAAGGCAGGTAGTCCAGCGGCTCCAGCAAATGGACGTTGGGCAGGCCGGAGAGGATTCGGCGCACGGGCTCCTGCACATTGGGGTTGAGGTGCACCGGGTAGACCACCTGCACGTCGCCCCGCCCGGCAATGTCCGCGAGCGCGTGGCAGATGGCTTCGAAGCCCACGCCGAAGTTTTCACGCCGGTGCCCGGTGACCAGGATCAGGCGCTGCCCGGCGTTCAGGAAGGCGAACTGGGCCTCGAAGCGCGTGCGCATGGCGGCGTCGGTCCGCACCCGGTCCGCAATGCCCAGCAGCGCATCGATGACGGTGTTGCCCGTGATTTCGATGCCTTCCGGGTGCACCCCCTCGGCCAGCAGGTTGTCCTGTGAGCGCTGGGTGGGGGCGAAGTGGAGGTCGGCGATCGAACCCGTCAGGCGGCGGTTCAGCTCTTCGGGCCAGGGGGCGTACTTGTCGTGTGTGCGCAGACCCGCTTCCACATGGCCCACCCGCAGCCGCGCGTAGTAGGCCGACAGGCTGGTGGCCAGCGTGGTCGTGGTGTCGCCATGCACCAGCACGATGTCGGGTTTCCATTGCTCGTACACCGATCGCATGCCCAGCAGCACCTGGCTGGTGATGTCCGAAAGGTCCTGGCCCGGCTTCATCAGGTCCAGGTCGAAGTCGGGCTTGATGGAAAAAAGCTCCAGCACCTGGTCGAGCATCTGGCGGTGCTGGGCGGTGACGCAGATGCGGGTTTCGAAGAACGGATCGGCCCGCAGAACGTTGACCACGGGGGCCATCTTGATGGCCTCGGGGCGTGTTCCGAACACGGCAAGTACTCTCATCTCCCTGTTTCTCTTTCTCTGGAATGAAGGGTCTGATCAAACAATCATCACACAGGGGGCGCAGCGAGCTGCTCCATCGCCAGGCACAGGTCGGCCCAGGCCTTGCCCTTGTCGCCGGGGGTGCGCAGCAGGTAGGCCGGGTGGTAGGTCACGATCACCGGCACGCCTTCGTAGCGGTGCACCCGGCCGCGCAGGCGGCCGATGGGTTCGGTGGTCTTGAGCAGCGACTGCACCGCGAAGCGCCCCATGGCCACGATGACCTTGGGCTTGACCAGTGTCACCTGGCGCACCAGGTAGGGCTCGCAGCGCGCCACTTCCTCGGGCTGCGGGTTGCGGTTGGCGGGCGGTCGGCACTTGAGCACGTTGGCGATGTAGGCACCTTGCGCCCCCTCGCCCTGGCGGCTGCGGCCCACCGCGCGCAGCATGTTGTCGAGCAGCTGGCCGGCCGCGCCCACGAAGGGTTCACCCTGCAGGTCTTCGTTTTCACCGGGCGCTTCGCCCACGATCATCCAGTCGGTCTGCACGTCGCCGACGCCGAACACGGTGTTCTTTCGGCCCTTGCACAGGCCACAGGCCTGGCAGTTGGCCACGGTCTCGCGCAGCTCGGGCCAGTCCATGCGGTCCACGTGGCTGGGGCGGGCGGGAGGGGCTTCGGCGGGCGCGAGCGGCGCGCTGCTCGGGGCTGGGGTTGGCACCGGGCGCGAAGGCGCGGTGGCCGGTGGCGCCGCGACCTTGGGCGTCCCGGCGGCGACCTGGGGTGCCTCCACCACGGGGCCCGCCACGGCCGGCGGCACGGGCTTGGGCGCCCAGACGCGCACGCCCATCTCGGCCAGCATGGCGCGCTGGCGCGCATCGAGCAGCGGAACAAAGGAGGTGTCGAGCACGTCGTCGCTCATCGGGTGCCCCGCGCCGCCATCAGGTTCAGGCTCATGACGATGGCGTCTTCCCGGCGCAGGTGGCCGTCCGGGTAGTAGCCCTTGCGCAGGCCGACCTGCGAGAAACCGTAGCGCTCGTACAGGCGGCGCGCGGCTTCGTTGCTCTGGCGCACCTCCAGCCAGAGCCACTGGGCCTGCTGGCCGCGCGACCACAGCACCAGCGCGTCGAGCATGAAGCGCGCCCAACCCTGGCGCTGGTGGGCCGGCGCCACGGTGATGTTGAGCAGGTGCACCTCGTCCACGCCCGGCATGGCCACGAGGTAACCCAGCAGCACGCGGCCGTCGGCGCGCACGGCCTGCGCCTGTTCACCTGGCAGCGCCTCGCCCAGCAGCAACACCGCCGGGTAGCCGGCCTGCAGCGAATCGTGGAAATGCTTGCGCGACCAGGGGTGGGCGTAGGCCGTGACTTCCACCGCCCGCACGGCGTCCAGGTCGGCCTCGGTCATGGGCTCGAAGGCGATGCGGCGTTCGCGGGTGGCCGGGGGGCGCACGGTGTCCGGCAGTGGCCACACCGCCTGCGGGGGCTGGGTGGCGCAGGGGGTCATGGCCCGCAGCAGGGCGTTCACGGTGGTGTCCATCGTGAGCCTCAGGGCGTGACGGCCGCCACGGCCGCTCTCAGGCGTTCGCGCTCGTCGGTGGTCTGGGCCACCTTGTCGCGCACGTACAGCGGCAGGGCATCGCGCGCGGCCACCGCCGCGCCCGCGGCCAGCAGGCCGGGCGCCAGGCGCAGCAGCGCGGCGGCCGTGGGCAGGGCCGGCAGGCGGGTGCCCGGCAGTTCGGCCAGGGCGCTGGCGTAGCTGTCGAACACGTTGCCCGCGAGCAGGGTGGCGCCATCGGCCTGAAGGTGCGCGCCCAGGTCGGCCGGCGCGCACAGGCGGGCCGGCGCCAGCGGTGACAGCCCTGCTGGCGCGCAGGCGTAGGTGGCCACGTACAGCTCGCCCATGCGGGCGTCGAGCAGGGCGGCGATGCGCTTGGGCGGGGTCTGGCCGGCGTGCCGGTGGTTCCAGCGGGCCTCTTCGGCCAGGGCGAGGAGGGTGTCGACCGGCAGCACCGGCAGGCCCCGCGGGCGGGCCGCATCCTGCGCTCCGTAGGCCAGGCCCTGGGCCACGGCACAGGCGGTGCGCAGGCCGGTGAACGAGCCCGGCCCCCGGCCGAACACCACGGCGTCCAGGCTGTTCAGGGCCCAGCCCGAGGCATCGAGCAGCTGTTTCACCAGCGGCAGCAGGGTGGTGGACGCCATCGCGCCGCCCGGGCCGCTGTGCTGCCACAGCGGGCCGTCGGGCGCGCCGCTGCCCAGGGCGACCGAGAGGGTGTCGGTGCTGGTTTCAAGGGCGAGCAGGCGCAAGGCGGAAGGCATCCCGGGATTATCGGGCACCGGGTGCCTCCGTTTCCGGGGTGGGGGCGCGCCGCCGGCCATCCACCGCAACGGCCATTCACACAGCCGTGGCCGGTTCTTCCCCGGTGCCGTTTCATAATGAAACACCATGTTCGATATCGACTTCCTCCGCCGTGTGACCGCCTTGCGCCCGGTGCGCGGGCTGGTGCTGAGCCTGCTGGCCGGCCTGGCGCTGCCCGCGTGCGCCCAGATGGCGGGCCGGAGCGACCCCCTGCCGCCCGCGGTGCTGGCGGCCATGAGCCGGGCCCAGGTGCCGGCCAGCGCGCTGTCGGCGCTGGTGATCTCGGTCGATCCCGACGCCCATGAGCGCCTGCGCCACCGCGCCAGCACCCCGGTGAACCCGGCCTCGGTGATGAAGCTGGTGACGACCTACGCCGCCATCGACCTGCTGGGCAGCGATTTCACCTGGAACACCCGCTTCTACACCGACGGCACGGTCGAGAACGGCGTGCTGCGCGGCAACCTGTACGTGCGCGGGGGCGGCGATCCCAAGTTCGTGCTCGAACGCATCCAGGAGGCCTACCTGGCCCTGCAGGCCAAGGGCGTGCGCGTGATCCTGGGCGACATGGTGCTCGATCACAGCGCGTTCGAGCTGCCCGCGATCGACCCCGGCGCCTTCGACGGCGAGGCCCTGCGGCCCTACAACGCCACGCCCGACGCGCTGCTGGTCAATTTCAAGTCGGTCATCCTCACCTTCCAGCCCGATCTGGCCAACGGCGTGGCCCACGTGGTCAGCGAGCCGCCCATGGCCGGCCTGGCGGTCGACGCCTCCGTGCCGCTCTCGCGCGGCACCGCCTGCGGCGACTGGCGCAGCACCGTGCAGGCCCGCTTCGACGACCCGAACAGCATCCGCTTCGAGGGCCGCTACCCGCAGGTCTGCGGTGAACTCAAGTGGCCCGTGGCCTACCAGCAGCCCGCGAGCTACGCCGCGCGCGCGATGGAAGGTCTGTGGCGCGCCAGCGGCGGCTCCATCACCGGCCAGGTGCGCGACGGCACCATGCCGGCCGAGGTGCAGTTGCTGCACGAGGCGCGCTCGCTGCCCCTGTCCGAGGTCATCGTGGACGTGAACCAGTGGAGCAACAACGTGATGGCGCAGCAGGTGTTCCTCACGCTGGGCCAGCTGGCGCCGCCGCAGACGGCCACGCCCGTGCTGGCCGTGGTGGCCCCGGGTTCGGCCGCCGCCCGGCTGGTGCCCTCACGCCCGGCGCGCTTCGAATACTCGCGCGAGGTCGTGACCGACTGGTGGAAACGCACCTTCGGCCCCCGCATGCCGGGGCCGGTGCTCGACAACGGCTCGGGCCTCTCGCGCGAGGAGCGCATCACGCCCGAGGCGCTGGCGGGCCTGCTGCGCCACGCCGCGCGCCACCCGCAGGGCGTGCAGTTCGTGCAGTCGCTTTCGATCGCAGGCGTCAGCGGCACCGCGGCGCGGCTGGCGCGCGGTGGCCAGAGCGCCGCGCGCGGCAACGCCTGGGTCAAGACCGGCACGCTGCGCGACGTCACCGGCATCGCCGGCTACGTCAACGCGGCCAATGGGGCGCGTTATGTGGTGGTGGGGTTCATCAACCACCCCAACGCCTCCGCCGCCCGGCCCGCGCTGGACGCGCTGCTGGAGTGGACGGCCCTGCTGCCGGATTGATGCGGCTTTTACCGCGCCGGAGCGCGACCCGCATCGGATGAAGCAGCCCCGTCCAGGGGCATCAAGGGTCCGGCTCCGCCGGCCCGAGATGCCGTCCCCCCTCGAAGCGCCGAAGGCGCGCCACAGAGGGGGGAAGCCGCAAAGCGGCGCAGGGGGGTGTTCCTCCTCATGCCGCGGCGCGCCTCAGCCGGTCGCGCACGCCGTCCCAGGCCGGGTCTTCCGGTGGCGTTTCCACCCAGATGAGGCGCACGCCGGTGGCGTCCAGCTCGCGCAACACGGCAAAGAGTTCCTGGGCGGCGGCGGCCGCGTCGTCCGGCATGCGCCGGCGCGGCACGCTTCGCGCGGGCTCCACGGGGCTGCGCGCGTAGAGCGCGATGTGCTTCGCGTCGTTGCCCAGCACCTGGAAGGCCGAGCGCAGCTGATGCGCGTCCATCAGCCGCACCTTGGCGCGCGGCGCGTAGTGCGATTCCAGCGTGCCCGAGGCGCGCGGCGCGGCCTCGTCGCGCTCGCGCAGGGGCTGGCCGCAGGCCGCTTCAAGTTGCGCGACGGTGATCATGCCGGGGCGCAGCAGCACGGGGTGGCCGCGCGTGCAGTCGACGATGGTGGATTCGATGCCCACCGGGCAGGCGCCGCCGTCGAGGATCAGCAATTCGTCTTCCGCCAGGCTGGCGAACTCCTCGGCCACGTGCGCGGCGGTGGTGGGGCTCACGCGGCCGAAGCGGTTGGCGCTGGGCGCCGCCACGCCGCTCACGCCGCGCGCGGCGGCCGCGCTCAGCAGGGCCTGGGCCACGGGGTGGGCCGGGCAGCGCAGGCCGACCGAGTCCTGCCCGCCGGCGGCGACCGCGGCCACACCCTCGCGGCGCGGCAGGATCAGCGTGAGCGGGCCGGGCCAGAAGGCGTGCATGAGCGAGGCGGCAAAGGCGGGGACCTCGCGCGCGTAGTGGTCCACGCCGGCGCGCCAGCCGTGCGCGCCCGGGCCGGGCGCGAGGTGCACGATCAGCGGGTGGTCGGCCGGGCGGCCCTTGGCCTCGAAGATGCGGTGCACCGCCGTGGCGTTGTCGGCATCGGCCGCGAGGCCGTAGACGGTTTCGGTGGGCATGCCCACCAGCGAGCCGTCGGCCAGGCGCTGCGCCGCGCGCTCGATGGCGGCGGGGTCTTGCGCGGACAGCAGCGGCGGTGGCATGGCGCGCCTCAGGCGCCGAGCGCGGGCAGGCCGAGCAGCGCCAGCACCTGCGCGGTGGTCTCGCGCACCTGGGCCACGCTGGCGCCGGTGACGTTGAGGTGGCCCATCTTGCGGCCCGGGCGGGCGCCCAGCTTGCCGTAGAGGTGCAGGTGGGTGCCGGGCAGGGCCAGCACCGCGCCCCAGGGCGGCGACATGGGTGTCCTGCTGGCTTGCGCGCGCACGGCATTGGGCGCGAACCAGAGATCGCCCAGCAGGTTGACCATGATGGCCGGGCTGTGCTGGCGCGGCGTGGGCAGCGGCAGGCCGGCGAGCGCGCGCACCTGGGCTTCGAACTGCGACAGGTCGCAGGCGTTCTGCGTGTAGTGGCCGCTGTTGTGCGGGCGCGGCGCCATTTCGTTGACCACAAGGTCGAGCGCGCCATCGGCGTTCTGCACCACGAAGTACTCGACGCACAGCACGCCCACGTACTGCAGGTGGTTCGCGATGGCCACCGTGCTGGCCTGCGCGCGCTGTGCCAGCGTGGGATCGAGCGCGCCGTCGAAGACCTCGGTGAGGGCGAGGATGCCGTCGTGGTGCGTGTTCTTCTGCACCGGAAAGCTCACGACCTGGCCGTCGGCGCCGCGCGCCACGATCACCGAGCATTCGGCGCGCAGCTGGAGCAGCTTCTCCAGCACGCAGGGCACCTTGTCCAGGTCGTCCCAGGCGGCGGCGAGTTCCTCGCGCGTGGACACGCGCACCTGGCCCTTGCCGTCGTAGCCCATGCGCGCGGTCTTCAGGATGCCGGGCAGCAGATCGGCCGGCACGGCCTTGAGCGAGGCGTCGGTGGTGATGACGGCGTGCGGCGCCGGTGCCACGCCGCTGATGGGCGCGCAGTGCTCGAAGTGGGCCTTCTCCTTCACGCGGTCCTGCGCCACGGCCACGCAGGCGGCGGACGGGGCCACCGGCCGCTGGGCCGCGAGCGTGAGCAGGGCGTGCGCCGGCACGTTCTCGAATTCGGTGGTGATGGCGTCACAGCGCTGCATCAGCTGGGCCAGGCCCTGCTCGTCGTCGTAGGCGGTCCTGATGTGGTGGTGGCTGACCAGGCCGGCGGGGCTGGCCGGATCGGGGTCGAGCACCACGGTGAAATAGCCCATGGCCTGCGCCGCCTGCACGAACATGCGGCCGAGTTGGCCACCACCCATCACGCCCAGCGTGGTCTGCTGGCCGCTGTGCACGGAAGGGTTGCCGGGGAGAAGGGTCTTGAAGCTCATGCGGGCAGGGTCATCGCGCGGGCGGCGGCGGTCTGTTGGGCGCGGAAGGTGTCGAGCTTGTGGCGCAGCTCGGGGTCGTGGCTGGCCAGCAGGGCCACGGCGAACAGCGCCGCGTTGGCCGCGCCGGCCGCGCCGATGGCGAAGGTGGCCACGGGAATGCCCTTGGGCATCTGCACGATGCTGTGCAGCGAGTCCACGCCACTGAGGTGTTTGCTGGCCACCGGCACGCCGAGCACCGGCACCACGGTCTTGGCCGCCAGCATGCCCGGCAGGTGCGCCGCGCCGCCGGCCCCGGCGATGATCGCCTTGAGCCCGCGCCCCGCGGCGGCCTCGGCGTAGGTGAACATGTCGTCGGGCATGCGGTGCGCCGAGACCACGCGCGCCTCGTGCGCGATGCCGAAGTCCTGCAGGATCTGCACGGCGTGCTGCATGGTGTCCCAGTCGCTGCTGGAGCCCATGAGCACACCCACTTGGATGGAGTTCATGACGGTGCCTCTGGCCGGTGCGCCCCCCGCGGGGGGCTGGAGCGGTCGCGCGCATGGCAGGGCATGGCGTCTCCGGTAAAGTGTGGATTTTACGTTTGCCCAGGCCGCTCCCATGATCAACGTCACCGTCGCCAACTTTGAAGCCGAGGTCATCGAGGCTTCGATGCACACCCCCGTGCTGGTGGATTTCTGGGCCCCGTGGTGCGGCCCCTGCAAGGTGATCGGCCCGCTGCTGGAGAAGCTGGAGGCCGATTACGCCGGCCGCTTCAAGCTGGTCAAGATCGATTCCGACCAGGAGCAGCAGCTCGCCGCCGCCTTCGGCATCCGCAGCATTCCCACCTGCGTGCTGCTCATGAACGGTCAGCCGGTCGATGGTTTCATGGGCGCGATGCCCGAGGGCCAGATCAAGGCCTTCCTCGACAAGCACCTGCCCCCCGGCGGCGACGAAGCCGAGGCCGAGGCGGTGGAGCCCGATGCGCAGGACGCGCTCGCCCAGGGCGATCTGGACGGCGCGCTGGAGAAGATGCGCGAGGCGGTGCAGGCGGCACCGGACAACGACGACGCGCGCTTCGACCTCGTGAAGCTGCTGCTGGAGATGGGGCAGGACGACGACGCCAAGGTGGCGTTCGCCCCGGTGATCGCCAAGGCCGCGGGCGTGCGCCGGCTCGACTCGCTGCAGCGCTGGATGGCCGCGCGCGATGCGCAGGCCGAGGTGGCCGACCCCGATGCCCGCGCGGCGGAGCTGCAGGCCGCCATCGCCGCCAACAAGCGCGACTTCGAATCGCGCTTCGCGCTCGCGCAACTGCTCATGGCCTACGGCCAGTGGACGGCGGCCATGGACGAACTGCTGGAGATCCTGATGCGCGACAAGGCCTGGAAAGAGGAGCTGGCGCGCAAGACCTTCATCGCCATCCTCGACGTGATCGACCCACCCAAACCCAAGGTGGCCGAAGGCCAGGTGCCGCCGGAAGACCCGACGGTGGCGACCTACCGCCGCCGCCTGTCGTCCGTTGTCTTGAGCTAGCCCATCAGGCGCGTGAGCGCCTCCTGGTACTTCGCGGCGGTCTTCTCGATCACCTCGCGAGGCAGGCGCGGCGCGGGCGGGGTCTTGTCCCAGGGCTTGCCGCTGACCTGCGCGGTCTCCAGCCAGTCGCGCAGGAACTGCTTGTCGTAGCTGGGCGGGTTCTGGCCCACCACGTAGCTCTCGGCCGGCCAGTAGCGCGAGCTGTCGGGCGTGAGCACCTCGTCCATGAGCACCAGCTTGCCGGCCTTGTCCAGGCCGAACTCGAACTTGGTGTCGGCAATGATGATGCCCTTCTTCAGCGCGATCGCCGCGGCCGCCTTGTAGAGCGCGATCGACACGTCGCGGATCTGCGCGGCGAGTTCGGGGCCGATCATCTCGACCGTGCGCTCGAAGGTGATGTTCTCGTCGTGCTCGCCCATGGCCGCCTTGGCCGCGGGCGTGTAGATGGGCTCGGGCAATTGCGAGGCGTTCTGCAGGCCCTCGGGCAGCTTCACGCCGCAGACCGAGCGGCTTTCCTGGTACTCCTTCCAGCCGCTGCCGGCCAGGTAGCCGCGCACCACGGCTTCCACCGGGATCGGCTTGAGGCGCTGCACCAGCATCGAGCGGCCGGTGACCTGCGGCACCTCGGCGGGCGAGACCACGCTCTCGGGTGCGTCGCCGGTGAGGTGGATCGGGCAGATGTTCAAACCCTTGGGGCCGAGCTGGTCGAACCAGAACAGCGAGAGCCGGGTGAGCAGCTCGCCCTTGCCGGGGATCGGTTCGCCCATGATCACGTCGAACGCGCTGATGCGGTCGCTCGCCACCATCAGAATGCGGTCGTCGCCCACGGCGTAGTTGTCGCGCACCTTGCCGCGCGCCAGCAGGGGCAGGGAGGTCAGGGCCGAGGTGTGCAAGGCAGAGGTCATGATCGGATCGGAAAAAAGCAGGACAAGAAAAAAGCCCGTTGAACAGCCAACGGGCTTTGAACCATTCCGGGGGATTATCGCAAGTTGGCGGCGGGATGGGGCCGAAAGTCGAGTCCGCCGGTGCGGCGCCTATTTGGCGGCGAGCCCCAGGCGCTCGATCAGGGTCTTGTCCTTGGCGTAGGTCTCGGCCGCCCACTTGCGGTAGTCGTCGCCGCTGCGGTACCACATGGCCTGGTTGAGCTGGCCCAGCACCTCGATGTGCCTGGGGTCCTCCATGGCCTTCTTGAACGCATCGTGCAGCACCTTGGTGACGGCCGGGTCCATGCCCTTGGGGCCGGCCAGGCCATAGGGCGAGGTGGACACCACGCCGTAGCCGAGCTCCTGCGCGGTGGGCACCTCGGGCCAGCGCTGGGTGCGCTGTTCGCCGAAGGTGACCAGCAGGCGCATCTGGCCGCCGTCCACGTACTTGTCCCAGCCGCTGGCGTCGCTCTGCGCCATCACGTGGCCGCCGAGCAGGGCGGCCTGCAGGTCGGCGTTGCCCTTGAAGGGCACGTGCGTGAGCTGCACCTTGGCGTTGCCGGCCAGCTCTTCCATCAGCAGGTGCGGGCTGCTGCCGGTGCCGGTGGAGCCGTAGTTGATGGCGCCGGGCTGCTTGCGCGCGGCCTCGATGTAGTCCTTGAAGGTCTTGTAGGGCGAGTCGGCCTTGACGGTGAGGCCGAAGGTGTAGCCCGAGACGCCGATGATGTAGGTGAAGTCGGTCAGCGGGTCCCAGTTGGTCTTCTGCATGTGCGGCATGCGCAGCAGGCCGAGCGGGAACTGGGCGATGGTGTAGCCATCGGGCTTGGCGGTTTGCGCCATGGTGCTGGGGCCCAGGGTGCCGCCGGCACCGGGGCGGTTCTCGATCACGATGGGCTGGCCCAGGTGTTTGCTGGCGATCTCGGCGAGCGCACGCAGGTGGCGGTCGGTCGAGCCGCCGGCGGGCCAGGGAATGATCATGGTCACGGGGCGGTTCGGGTACGCGGGCGATTGCGCCTGCGCGAGGCCGAACGGGGCCAGGCCCGCGCTGGCGGCGCTGGCCAGCAGCAGCGCGCGGCGGCGCTTCGAGGGGGGTGATGAGGGGTGTTGCATGCCTTGTCTCCTTCTGTGGTGATGCCGGGTGGGCGGTTGCTCAGGAGGGATGGGGTGTCTGTGCGTCGCGCGCGGCCTGCTGCGCCTGCAGTTCGCGCCACATCACCTTGCCGCTGCCCGAGCGGGGCAGCGTTTCCACGAATTCCACGATGCGCGGGCTCTTGTAGGCGGCCATGTGGCCGTGCGCCCACTCGATCACGTCCTGTTCGCTGACCTGGCCCCGCTGTCCAGGCCGCAGCACCACCAGGGCCTTGACGGTCTCGCCGCGGCGCGCGTCGCGCACGCCGATCACGCAGGCTTCCTGGATCGCCGGGTGGTGGTACATGAGCGCCTCCACCTCGGCCGGCCAGACCTTGAAGCCGCTCGCGTTGATCATGCGTTTGAGCCGGTCGGTCATGAAGAAGTAGCCTTCTTGATCGACGTGGCCGAGGTCGCCGGTGCGCAGGAAGCGCTGGCCGTCGATCTCGATGAAGGCCTCGCTGGTGGCCTGCGGGTTGCGCCAGTAGCCCTGCATGAGCTGCGGCCCGTGCACCACGATCTCGCCGGTCTCGCCGGCGGGGCGTTCGGTCAGGGTGTCGGGGTCGAGCACGCGCGCGTCCACGTCGAACACCGGCAGGCCCAGGCACTGGGGCTTGGGCCGGTGCGTGGGGTTGATGTGGGTGGCGGCCATGGTCTCGGACATGCCGTAGCCCTCGATGTAGTCCTGCCCGGTGAGCGCCTTGAGGCGCGCGGCCACCGCATCGGGCATGGCGGCGCCGCCGCCGCGCACGCACGCCAGGCTGGCCAGGTCGAACTGGTCGAGCTGCGGGTGCGCCAGGAAGTCGATCACCATGGTGGAGATGGCCTGCCACATGGTCACGCGGTAGCGCTGCATGCAGATCGCGGCGACCTCGCGGTCCCAGCGCGAGAGCACCACCAGGGTGGCGCCCGCGTACAGCGGGCCGTTCAGGCTGCCGGAGAGGCCGGTGACGTGGAAGAAGGGCAGCACCGAGAGGCAGACCGCGTCCTGTGAGGTGCCGAACCAGCGCACGCCGCCGACCAGCGTGCTCATCACGCTGCGGTGGGTGTGCATGCAGCCCTTGGGCAGGCCGGTGGTGCCCGAGGTGTAGGGCATGGCGCAAAGGTCGTCGGGCCCGGTGGTCAGCGGCCCGGGCGTGCGGGCGGCGGCCACCACGTCGGCCCAGGCCACGAGGCCGGGGCCCTCGATGGGCGCGCGCGGCGCGGCCACGAAGTCGGGCACGCGCAGTTCGGTGGGCACGCGCAGGTGGTCGCTGTAGGTGGCGACCACGAGGTGGCGCAGGCCTTCGCCCTCGGCCTCAGTGGTGAGCAGCGGTCGCAGCTGCGGCAACAGGTCCTGCGCCACGAAGGCCGCCTGCGCGCCGCTGTCGCTGAGGCAATGGCGCAGCTCTTCCTCGCGGTTCATCGGGTTCACCGGCACCACCACCGCGTTGGCGCGCAGGATGCCGTAGAAGGCCAGGGCCCATTGCGGGCTGTTCTGCATGCACAGCAGCACGCGGTCGCCCGGCTTCACGCCGCACACCTGTTGCAGGTGCCCGGCGATGTGCTCGGCCTCGCGCAGGAAGCGCGCGTAGCTCAGCGGCGTGTCGTAGAAGACGATGAAGGGCTTGTCGGGAAACCGCGTGGCCGAGACCTCGAGGTTGTAGAAAAGGTTGGTCTGCGGCAGCGTGAGTTGCCGGGGCAGGCCGGGCGGCCAGTGGGCCGTTTGCGAGGGCATGGTGTTTGATTCCGCTTGGCGGAAAACAAGAAGATGAAGATCAATATACGGTCCACGCCTTGGCCGTGTAAATGCCATTGAGGGAAACCGAGCATCCGGCATCCGACGAAAGAGCCTCAGAATTCCGATGCGCGGAATACGGGAGGTGCCGTATTCCGATCTGCAGAAAAAGGACACATCCCATGGGGCGCCAGCGCCACACGCCAGCGACCCCGCTGGCCGACACCGATCCCGCCGAGGACCGCCGTTTCGTCACCGCCCTGGCTCGCGGGCTCACGGTGCTGCGCAGCTTCGGCCCGTCGGACCGCTGGCTCGCGCACCAGGAACTCGCGCGCCGCACCGGGTTGCCGCAGGCCACCGTCTCGCGCCTCACGTTCACGCTGACCAGCCTGGGCTACCTGCGGCACCGCGCGGCCACTGGCGAGTACGCGCTGAGCCCGGCGGTGCTCTCGCTGGGCTTCAGCGTGTTGTCCAACTTCCAGGTCGGGCGCATCGCGCGGCCGTTCATGGAGACGTTGGCCGAGCACACCCAGGCCGCGATCTCCTTGGGTGTGCGGCATGGCACCTCGGTGGTCTATGTGGCGCACTGCCGCAGCATGGCGCGCCTCATCCTCGGGCTGGACGTGGGCACGCGCCTGCCGTTCGCCGAGACCGCGATGGGGCGTGCGATCTGGTGCGCCACACCACCGGGCATGCGGGCGCTGATCGCCGGCCGGCTGCAGGCGGAAAACGCGGCGCTGTGGCCGGTGCGCGAAGCCGGGCTGCGGCGCGCCGAGGCCGACCACGCCGAGCGCGGCTGCGTGACGTCGGAATCCGAGTGGGAGAGCGAGATCGCCGCGATCGGCGTGGGCATCGACCTGGGCGACGGCCGCGAGCCGCTGGCGCTCACCGTGGGCGGGCCGGCCTCGCGCCTGCAGGGGGCCTTGCTGCACGAGAACTTCGGGCCTGCGCTGGTGCGCTCGGGCCGCGAGATCGTGGCGGCCATCCAGGCCGCTGCATGGGAGGATTGAGCGCCATGAAAAACGCCACCGGCGGTGGTGGCGTTTTCGGGGGAGCGGTGGACGCTCAGTTCACGAGCTGGGCGAGTTCGCCCTTGGCGTACTTCGCCGCGACGACCTGCAGGCTCTCGCCCTTGATCTTGCTGCCCTGGCCTTCGCAGCCGAACTCCAGGTAACGGGCCTTGCAGACCTGCTTGGCGGCTTCGCGCGCGGGCTTGAGCCACTCGCGGGCGTCGAACTTGTCGGGGTTCTCGGCCAGGAACTTGCGCACCGCGCCGGTCATCGCCAGGCGGATGTCGGTGTCGATGTTGATCTTGCGCACGCCGTGCTTGATGGCTTCCTGGATCTCCTCGACCGGCACGCCGTAGGTCTCCTTCATCTTGCCGCCGTACTGGTTGATGATGGCCAGCAGCTCGGCCGGCACGGACGAGGAACCGTGCATCACCAGGTGGGTGTTGGGAATGCGCTTGTGGATTTCCTTCACGCGGCTGATCGCGAGAATGTCGCCGGTGGGCTTGCGGCTGAACTTGTAGGCGCCGTGGCTGGTGCCGATGGCGATGGCCAGGGCGTCGAGCTGGGTGGCCTTGACGAAGACGGCGGCTTCCTCGGGGTCGGTCAGCATCTGGCTGTGGTCCAGCTTGCCTTCGGCGCCGATGCCGTCTTCCTCGCCGGCTTCGCCGGTTTCCAGGTTGCCCAGGCAGCCGAGCTCACCTTCCACGGTGACGCCGACCTTGTGCGCCATGTCCACCACCTTGCGGGTCACGTCCACGTTGTAGTCGAACGAGGCCGGGGTCTTGCCGTCTTCCATCAGCGAACCGTCCATCATCACCGAGCCGAAGCCCAGGTTGATCGCGCCTTCGCAGATCTTGGGCGAGGTGCCGTGGTCCTGGTGCATCACCAGGGGGATGTGCGGGTAGGCCTCCATCGCGGCCTGGATCAGGTGCTTGATGAAGGGCTCGCCGGCGTATTTGCGGGCGCCGGCGCTGGCTTGCAGGATCACCGGCGCGCCGACTTCGTCGGCGGCGGCCATCACGGCCTGCACCTGTTCGAGGTTGTTGACGTTGAAAGCCGGAATGCCGTAGCCGTTGGCGGCGGCGTGGTCGAGCAGTTCGCGCATGGAAACGAGCGCCATGAGATTCCCCTTAATCAGTTGGTAACCGTGGTGTAACCCGGCATTTTAACTTTCGACCTGTTGGCCGGAGGTGACGGACTTGTGTCATTTCACACGCCCTTAATGTGCGCCGGCCAGACTGGGTCGAACTTTCCACCCTGCCATGACCCAACTCGACACCCTGCTTTTCCTCTGGATCAACGCCACGGCCGACACGCCGGCCTGGCTGCTCGCGCTGGCGCGCTGGGTGTCCACCGACCTGCCCGCCCTGGCGGTGCTGGGCCTGGTGCCCCTGCTGCTGTTCGGTCCAACCGGGCGCCGGCAGTTCCTCGGCGTGTGCCTGGCCATGGTGCTGGCCTGGCTGGCGGTGCGCGGCATCCGCGAAACGGTGCACGTGGCCCGGCCCTTCGAACTGGGCCTGGGCGGGCAGTGGCTCGAGCATGCGGCGACGGCGAGCTTTCCCAGCTTTCATGCGGCGGTGGCGGGTGCCTGGGCCCTGGCGCTCACGCTGTTCGCCCCGTCGCGCCCGCGCCGCTGGCTGGCCGTGGCCGGTGGGGTGGCGCTGGCCATCGCCTGGAGCCGGGTGTTCCTGGGCCTGCACTTCGTGTCGGACATCGCCGTGGGCCTGCTGCTGGGGGCGGCATGCGCGGTGACGGCCCGGCAGGGCTTCGCGTGGCTGGCGCGGCGCCGCGCCGCCTGGCCGGTCAGGCCGGTGGCCGGTTCAGGAAACCGCTGACGCGATCCAGCACCGGCGCCAGTCCGCGCAGCGGGCGTGCCATCGCACCGATCAACGTTGTGTGGTTGACGCGGTCCAACAGCTCGACGTCCACCGGCGTGCCCCGCCGTTCCAGCGCGCGAGCCATGGCGAGCGTGTTGCGCCGCGGGTTCACCAGGGTGTCTTTCCGGGCGGCCAGCAGGAGCACGCGCCGGGGCGTGGCATGGCCCGCGTTGGCGTGGAACAGGGGCTGCGAGTCGGCCGGCGTGTGGGGCCATTCGAAGGCCACCTGCACCTCGGGATTGCCGATGGGCAGGAAATCGTAGGGCCCGGCCAGGCCCACCCAGCCGGCCAACTGGCGCGGGGCCAGGTCCACGCGCGCCAGCCAGCGAGGGTCGAGCGCCAGCATGGCCGCGTTGTAGGCGCCCGCGCTGTGGCCCACCACGAAGATGTGTTCGCGCGAGGCGCCGAACGACGCCGCGTGGTCGGCGGCCCAGCGCACCGCGTCGGCGCCGTCCTCCAGGAACACCGGGTAGCGCACATCGGGGCTCAGACGGTAGTCGGCCACCACGGTGACGATGCCGCGCGAGGCCAGGGCCTCGCCGACGAACCGGTAGTCCGCCCGGTCGCCGCTGCTCCAACTGCCGCCATAGAAGAACACGGCGAGGGGCGCGGCGGTGATGGCAGGGGCGGGGATGTACACGTCGGCCCGTTGGCGCGCGTGGCTGCCGTAGGCCTGGTCGCGCAGCACCGTGTGCGTGTCGCTGCTGACGGTGGCATTGATGAGGCGCAGCGGCGAGCAAGCCTGCAGCCACGGCAGCAGCGCGAGCGTTGCCAGCAGGCGACGGCGTGGCGTGGGGATCGGTGAATGGGTGGTCATTCGGGTTTTACGCGGCCGGGCGGTGGATGGATTCAAGGCGAATCGAAACCTTTCGTCACAAAACACGGGGAACTGCGGCCCCGCCAAGGCGAACCCTCTTAAGGATCACTTTGCCATTCCGGAACAACAAGAAAGGACTCGCCATGCCCTGCCGCCCCCTGATCGCGACACTGACCGCCGTCTCGGCCCTGCTCGCGCCAGCGCTCTCGCAGGCCCAGGTCACGCTCAAACCCGATGGCCAATGGCGCTACCTGCTGACCGCCGGCGCCAACATCTCCTCGGGCAACAACAACGCCGGCACGCTCAACCTCGCGGCCGAGGGCGCGCGCGAGACCGACGACGACAAGTGGACCTGGGCCGCCAAGGCCGACCGCGCGCGCAGTTCGGGCGTGGACACCACCGAGCGCTACGGCCTGCGCACCCAGTACAACCGCGACTTCTCGGTGGACTGGTTCGGCTTCGGTTCGGGCGAGCTGCTGCGCGACCGGCTGGCCAACATCTCCAGCCGGACCTCGGTGGCCAGTGGTGTGGGCCGGCACGTGTGGCAGGAGGAGCGGGGCTTCTTCGACGTGTCGGTCGGTCTGGGCTACACCTACGACCGCTACATCCGGTCCACCGACATCGCTGGCGCCATGCGCGACCGGTACGGCCGCCTGGAGCTGGTGCTGGCGGAGGAGTCCAGCCACAAGCTCACCGAGACCACCAGCCTGCGCCAGAAGTTCTCGCTGTACCCGGACTTGCGGGATTCGGGCAAATACCGCGCCGTGCTGGACACGGGCCTCACGGTCGCGATGACACAGACGCTCAACCTGTCGGCGGGGCTGAGCTACCGCTACGACAGCGACCCCGGGACCAACCTCAAGAAGGCCGACACGATGTTCGTGACCGGCGTCTCGCTTCGGTTTGACTGAGTAGGCGCTGCCTTTGGCCAGGGCACACGAGGATCCGGCTTTGCCGGTCCCAGGGTGCGCCCCCCTTGAGGGGGACGCGCGCAGCGCGGCGGGGGGCTCGCTTAAGCCGCGCGGCAGATCTTGAGCGTGTTGGTGCCGCCGGGCTGGCCCATGGGTTCGCCCACGGTGATGGCGTAGACATCGCCGGTCTGCACGATGCCGCGCTTCTTCAGGTGCGCCTCGGCGTCCAGCAGCGCGGAGTCGCGGTCGGTGCTGTTGTCCATGAGCAGCGGTCGCACGTTGCGGTAGAGCGTCATGCGGCGTTGGGTCGAGAGGTTGGGCGTCATGGCGTAGATCGGCATGCGCACGTTGTGCCGGCTCATCCACAGCGCGGTGGAGCCCGAGTCGGTCAGCGCCACGATGGCCTTGGCACCCAGGTGGTGGGCGGTGAACAGCGCGCCCATGGCGATGGACTGGTCGATGCGCTTGAAGGTCTTGCCCTGGAAGTCGGCAGACAGTTCGCGGTACTCGGCCTTTTCGGCTTCCGAGCAGATGTTGGCCATCTCCATCACGGTTTCCAGCGGGAAGCGGCCGGCGGCGGTCTCGGCGCTGAGCATCACCGCATCGGTGCCGTCGAGCACCGCGTTGGCCACGTCGCTCACCTCGGCGCGCGTGGGCACCGGGTTGACGATCATGCTCTCCATCATCTGCGTGGCGGTGATGACCACCTTGTCCATTTCGCGCGCAAGGCGGATCATGTGCTTCTGCAGGCCGGGCACCGCCGCGTTGCCCACTTCCACCGCGAGGTCGCCGCGCGCGACCATGATGCCGTCGGACACCTTGAGGATCGCGGCCAGTTCGGGGATCGCCTCGGCGCGTTCGATCTTGGCGATCAGCGCCGGTTTGTGGGCCAGGGCGGCGCCAGCCACATTGCAGAGCTGGCGGGCCAGTTCCATGTCGGTCGCGTTCTTGGGGAAACTCACCGCCACGTAGTCGGCCTTCAGGCCCATGGCGGTCTTGATGTCGTCCATGTCCTTGGCGGTCAGCGCGGGGGCGGTCAGGCCGCCGCCCTGCTTGTTGATGCCCTTGTTGTTGGACAGCTCCCCGCCGAGCTTGACGGTGGTGTGCACTGCCGGGCCGACCACCTTGTTGATGGTGAGCACGATCAGGCCGTCGTTGAGCAGCAGGGTGTCGCCGGCCTTCACGTCGCGCGGCAGCTCCTTGTAGTCCAGGCCCACGCCCTCGATGTCACCGGGTTCGGTGCGCGAGGCATCGAGCACGAAGGGCATGCCCGGCTCCAGCATGACCTTGCCCTGGGCGAACTTGCCGACGCGGATCTTGGGCCCCTGCAGGTCGGCCATGATGCCGACCTCGCGGCCCGCGCGCTGGGCCGCCGCGCGCACCAGTTCGGCGCGGTCGATGTGGTCCTGGGCGGTGCCGTGCGAGAAGTTGAGCCGGACCACGTTGACACCGGCGCGGATCATCCGCTCCAGCAGGTCGGGGTCGCTGGAGGCAGGACCCAGGGTGGCAACGATCTTGGTGGCGCGCATGGACATGATGGAAGCTGTCTCCAGAAGGGGCCGCGAGGCCGGTTTGTAATTTGGTTTCAATTATCCGTGAAACCAGTTACACGCTGGTTACAGGCCGCCGCCTGTCGCTTTTGTAGGACACGTCCGACACCCCAAGCCGCCGTTGTCCGGTGGGGCGGCGGGCCAGCCGTCCCTACAGTGGACCCACGCGCGAAGGATGCCCTCCGGAACGCCGAAGCCATTCACGGAGGACCTCATGCACATGCCCGCACCTGCCATCGTGGGTTACCTCGCGACCCTGGTGATCGCCGTGTCGGCGGCAGCGGTCCATCCCTGGTTCGATGTCGAGGCCCATTTCGTGCGGGCCGTGGCGGGCATGAACACCGCCGTTTCGGCCCTGGCCACCACGCTCACGCCTTGAGCCTGGCGGCTCTCAGCGCCCGGCGCTGGCGAACACGTTGACCGCCGTGGCCAGCACGATCAGATTGAACGCGAACGACAGCAGGGCGTGCACCAGCGTGAGGTGCCGCATGCCGCGGCTGCGGATGCTCACGTCGGACACCTGAGAAGTCATGCCGATCACCGCGCTGTAGTACAGCAGGTCGAGGTAGTCCGGGTCCTTGCCGTCGGGAAAGCCGAGCCCCCGGTCCGGCGTGTCTGCACTGCCCTGGCTGCGGTAATACACCCGCGCGTAGTGCAGCGTGAACACGCCCTGGATCAGCAGCCACGCGCCGGCCAGCGACAAGGCCATGAGCCCGAGGCTGGACGCGCGTTGCCAGCCTTGCAGCGCCTGCGTGGCCTGTACGTTCATCGCCACCGCCACGAGGCTCGCGCAAGCCGCGGCGGTGACCAGCACGAACAGCATCGCGGCACCCGGGTCTTCGCGTTGCGCGCGCTGCTGGGTGGCGGTTGCGTCCAGCCGCGCGGCGAGGTGCCAGACCAGACCCACGTAGGTGGCGCAGTACACGATCCAGGCCATGAGCCAGGGGGCGGGGCCGGGGAGGGTGGCCCAGGTGGCGCTGGCGGCGCCCACGAGCACCGCCGGCAGCAAGGCCACCGCCTGCCGCTCCCAGGCCGTGAGGTGGGTCAGCCGGTGCGGCAGCGGGTGGGTGGGCCGTGAGCGGGACATGGGCCGGCGGGCAGGGCGGCGCGTTCAGGCCGAATCTGCGGCGGGGGTGTCCACGGTCTTCGCCGGCAGCTCGGCCTCGACCAGGGTGCCCTGGCGTGGCTCGCTGTGGACGTGCAGCTGGCCGCTGTGCGACTCCACCCGCACCCGCATGCCCAGCAGGCCGTGGTGGCCCGCCGGCACGCTGTCGATGTCGAATCCCTGGCCGTCGTCGCGCACCGAGACGCGCACCGTGCTGTCCTCCTGCGCCAGTCCCACCCACACGCGGTGGGCCCGTGCGTACTTCTGGACGTTGGTCAGGGACTCCTGCACCAGCCGGTACACGGTGAGTTCCGCGTCCTTGCCGAGTTCGACCGGCGAGAGGTGCATCTCCACCTCGATGCCCATGCGGCCGGCCGCGTCCTGGCAGAGCATTTCCAGCGCGGGGATCAGGCCCAGCTGGTCCAGCGAGGACGGCCGCAGGTGTTCGATGATGCGCCGCTTCACGGCAATGCCCTCGGTCAGGCGCTGTTCGATGCTGGCCAGGCGCTCCAGCGCCGGGGGCGGCAGGGCGGGCACGCGGCGCAGGCGCGCGATGTCGAGCTTCATCGCGGTGAGCAGGCCGCCCATCTCGTCGTGCAGCTCGCGCGCCACCCGCCCGCGCTCGTCTTCCCGGGCGTTGACGTGGTGGCCGGCCAGGTTGCGCAGTGCGGTGGTGCGCAAGGCCACCTGCGTGGCCAGCCGCTGGTGTTCCTCGGACTGGCGCCGGTCGTTGTCGCGCAACTGGCGCATGAACAGGATCAGCGCCACCCAGGCCACCAGCACCAGCAGGTGGATCGCCAGCCGGTTGATCATCATCGCGTCGTAGAGCGATACCCGCGCCGTCTTCTGGATCGCGGCGGCGCGTTCGAGCACGAATTCGAACTCCTGGCGCAGTTCGGCATAACGCAGGCGGCCCTGGTCGCTCACGGCGAGTGTCTGGGCATCCATGCGCCGGCCCTGCTCAGTCATGCTCACCCACTGGTTCAAGGTGGCCGTGCGCTCCTCGATCCGCTTGCGCACGTTCACCACCGACACGGTGCGCTTGGGGTCCAGCTCTTCCAGCCGCTTGAACGCATCCTGCTGAACCCCCTCCATCTCGTTGATGGCCTCGCGGTAGTTGCTCAGGTCGGCCTGCTGGGCGCTGAGCATGAAGGCGCGCACCGCGACCTCGGCGTCGGTGAGGGCCTGCAGGGTGCGGGCGGCCTGCTGGCGCGCATCGCTCAGCGTGATGCCCTGCATCAGCGTCGAACGCGAATGCTGGTAGCTGGCTTCGTTGACCACCAGCATGATCAGCGCCAGCGCCAGGATGATGGGCATCCCGAAGCGGTTGCGCGCCACACGTTCGATGGAGGACTTGATCATCATCCCGAGGTTGTAGCACGTGGGGCACCGGGCGGGGCCGGATCGCGCTGGCGCAAGGGCAGGCGCGCCATGACGCGGGTGCCCGAGCCCGGCACGGAGTGCACGCTGAACTGCCCGCCGAGCGACTCGATGCGGTGGCGCAGGTTCCTCAGTCCACTGGCCGAGGTGGTGCCCTGGCGGTCGGCAAAGCCCAGTCCGTTGTCCTGCACCTCCACCACCGCGTGGATGCCTTCCTGGGCCAGGCGCAGCGAAACGATCGTGGCGCTGGCGTGCCGCTCCACATTGGACAGCGCGCCCTGCACCACCGCGAACAGCGCCTGTTCGGACGGCACGTCCAGCGTCACGGGCATGAAGGCGAGGTCGATGGTCATGCCCGTCTGCTGCTCGAACTCGGTGGCGCGGTGCTCGATCGCGGCCTGCAGGCCCAGGTTGTGCAGGGCCGATGGCATCAGCTCTTCCATCATGCGCCGCTTCATCCCGATGCCTTCGTCCAGCGAGGAGCTCAGGTGCCGCAGCCGCTCGGTCACCTCCGGGTCGGTGGTGTGCAGCGAGTGGCGCAACCGCGTGAGGTCGAGCTTGGCGGTGGTGAGCAGGGCACCCAGGTCGTCGTGCAGCGCGCGCGCCAGGCCGCTGCGCTCGCCGTCGCGCATCTCCTGCAAGCCGAGGTTGAGCTGCGCGAGTTCTTCCGTGCGCAGCCGCACCTGGCTCTCCAGCGAATCGCGCTCCATCTGCAGATGGCGGGCATGTTCGATCTGGCTGGTCTGCAGGGCGGCGTTCTTGCGCAGGAAGAACACGTAGGCCAGCAGACTCAGCAGCGTCAGAACGTACACGCCGATGTGGCCCACCGCCAGCGTGCGGTAGATGGCCGCGCGCTCGATGCCCAGGCGGCGCTCTTCCGTGACCATCAGCACGTCGGCCACCCGGCGCACCCCTTCCATCTTCTCGCGGCCGATGTCGGTGAGCATCAGCCCGTGCCAGGCGGCGTGGGAGCCGGCGTTGTACAGGGCGATGGTCTCGGTGACCTCCGAGGTTTTTTCGCGCGCGCGCTCCTGCAGGCTGTCCACCAGGCGCAGCAGATCGGGGTCGCTGCGGTAGTGCTCGCGCAAGCGGCTGATGGCATGGGCGATGTCGGTTTCGGCGGCCTGGTAGGGGTCGAGGTACTGGGGTCGGCCGGTGAGCAGGTAGCCGCGCTGGGCGGTTTCCATGTCCAGCAGGCGGCGCATCACAGTCTGGATCGCGTTGCGCGCGGTGTCGCGCGCGCCCAGGCTGGCCAGGGAGTCCAGGGCACGCTGGTAGGTCCACTCCGCCCCGGCCAACACCCCCAGCGCCAGCAACACCGCCAGCGCGATGGCCAGCGGGGTTCGCCAGGGTGCGCGGCGCCCAGGGATGGGAGGGGGGGAGGGCATTGGAGGGGCGGGCCGGACCTACTGAAGACCGCCGGGCGCGGTGGCCGAGCCGTCGGAAATGCGTTCGCAATAGGCGATCAAGTCGTCCAGTTCGCACGACTTGTCGAACACCCGGTCCGCCCCCAGCAACGCGCAGCGCTTGCGGATATCGGGTGTGGCGTAATTGGTGAGCACCACCCGGCGCGCCGGCACATTCGACTCCTGGGCGGCTTTCAGCACACCCAGGCCCGAGCCGGTGACCAGGAAGATGTCGATGATCATGAGGTCGAACCGATCACCCTGTTGCAGCCAGTGCACGGCCGTCTCTTCGTCGCTGGCGTGCCCGACCACTTCCACATTGGCCAGCTCTTCCAGCGTGGACACCAGGTTCTCATAGATGACCTTGTTGTCCTCGACGATGTAGGTTCTGAGCGGCGACATGGGGCAGGCGGGCGTGAGCGTTCCAAGGATATCCGGTGCGGGCGAATGGCATCCAGGATGCCTTCACGCACAAACGCGGCCATCTTGCCGCGCCTGTGCGTTCCCGCGCCTTCACGGCCGCTGATTTTCGTGTAGGCGGAATCCTACACGCGGCGGCCGTCGCTCGCGGTCAGCGGACCGCGATGTCGTTCTTGACGGATTTCACCCCGTTGACTTCACGCGCCAGGCGCTCGGCCGCGCTCTTTTCACCGGCGGACTTGGCAAAACCCGAGAGCTGCACCGTGCCGTTGAGGGTTTCCACATGGATGGAGGTGGCGGCCACGACCGGATCCTTGGCGTAGGCGGCCTTCACCCGGGTGGTGATGGTGGCGTCGTCGACGTAGGCGCCGACGGTCTGTTGATCGCGGGCCACGGCACAGCCGGTGATCTGAACGACGGCGGTGGCGGCGGCAATGGCCAGCAGGGTGTGTGACAGTTTCATGGGATTCTCCTCGGGGTTGGGTTCTTGGAGCGACCGGCGAGCCCCTGTGGACGGGGCCCGCCGGTGGCGGTGGTGGTCATTTGAAATTCAGAGAGAGATGGGTCTGGGGGCTGGTCAGCCCTTGGCCTCGACGGTCAGGCGGTTTTCCACCTTCACCACGCCTTCGACGGCAGCGGCCAGGACGGTCGCGCGATCTCGGGCGGCGGGGTCGGGTGCGGTGCCCTTGAGTTCCACGTGGCCATTGGTGGTGTCCACGTTGATCTTGAGCGCACTCAGTTGCGAGTCGCCGGCCAGGGCGGCATTCACCTTGGCGGTGATGGCCACGTCGGCGGCGCCCATGGCGATCTTGTCGGCGGCTTCGTTGCCGGCGGCCTTCACGTCCTGAGCGGCGTTGTTGGCATCGGCGCGCAGTTCAGCGCCCGCTGCCTGGGTTTGCTCCACCGTGCTGTCCATGCGCTGGCCCACGGTTTCGTCTTCCTTCTGGCCACAGGCCACGATCAGGCTGGTGGCCATGGCGGCGGCCGCGAGGGCCGCGAGTCGGGTGTTGCGTTTCATGATGTTGTCCTTTCAGATCGCCGGTCAGGCCGACGAAGGTGAATGAAGCAAATTCGCAGGTCAGTGCGGCTTGCGGTCGTTGGGGTTTTCGAACCAGTCGTCGCTGACGCGGCGTTCCCAGTCCGCCACCTGGCGTTCGGCTTCGTCCTTGGCCACGCCGTAGCGCTCCTGGATCTTGCCGGTGAGCTGTTCACGGCGGCCGGCCACGACGTCGAAATCGTCGTCGGTGAGCTTGCCCCACTGCTCGACCATCTTTCCCTTGACTTGTTTCCAGTTGCCTTCGATGCGATCCCAGTTCATGGCGACTCCTTGTGGTTGGGTTGCAGGTACCGGTCAGAAGACCGTGGAGTCACTGTAGGAAATCCGCCGGTTGCCGGATGTCGGGCGGCGGGCCGAGCGTGTGTAGGACATGGCCGATGCGCGGGGCGGGGTTGTAGGAGCCGTCTGACTGCCCCCGGGGAGCCGGCCTGTTAAATTGCTTGCGGCCCCCACCAAAGAGCATCAAGGACACCATGATCAAAGTCGGAATCGTTGACGACCACGCCATCGTGCGGTCGGGCCTGCGCCAGTTCCTGAGCGAACACGTGGACCTGAAAGTGACGGGCGAGGCCAACAACGGCCGTGAGGCCCTCGAACTCGTGCGCGGGGGCGAGGTGGACGTGCTGCTGATGGACATCTCCATGCCCGACCACAGCGGCGTGGACGCGCTGCAGGCCATCAAGGCGCGTTTTCCCGATCTGCCGGTGCTCATCCTCAGCGGCTTTCCCGAGGCCCAGTACGCGACCACGCTGCTGCGCTACGGCGCCAGCGGCTACCTGAACAAGGACTGCGCGCCCGACGACATCGTCACCGCCATCCGCACCGTGGCGCGCGGCCGGCGCTACATCAGCCCGGCCGTGGCCGAGCTGCTGGCCGACAACGCCGCGGGCGATGCCGAGCGCCCGCCGCACGAGCTGCTGTCCGAGCGCGAGCTGCAGGTGTTCCTGCGCCTGGCCAAGGGCGAGACCATCGGCAACATGGCCGAGTCCATGTTCCTGAGCATCAAGACCGTGAGCACCTACCGCACGCGGGTGCTCGAAAAGCTCAAGCTCACGAGCAACAGCGACCTCACCTACTACGCGCTGAAGAACGGCCTGATCCAGTAGGCGGCGCGCGCGCGAAGTGTCGGTGCCGTCCTACGAGACAACGGCGCTCGGGCTTGCAGCTTTCGAGCACGGGTGTCCCTACAGTGAAGGCATCACAACGGTGGTCGTTGTGAACCCACCAAAAGGCCGGACCACCGGCCTCACACAGGAGCCCACCATGCTGCACTACGCCGTGGTTTTCTTTGTCATCGCCCTGATTGCCGCTGTGCTGGGCTTCGGCGGCATCGCCGCCAGCGCGGCCGGCATCGCCAAGCTGCTTTTCGTGGTCTTCCTGGTCATGGCCTTGGTCTCGATCGTGGTCGGCCTGATCCGCAAGCGCTGACGAGCCATTCCGCTCGCTTCACCGCGATGAGGGCCCGACCGGTGTCTGCCGGTCGGGCCCTCGTTTTTTGGCGTCAGCGTTCGTTGCTCACGCGCCAGACCACATTGCCCGCGTCGTCGGCCACGAGCAAGCCGCCGCGCCGGTCGATCGCCACGCCCACCGGCCGGCCCTGGGCCTTGCCATCCGCATTCAGGAAGCCGGTCAGCACATCGACCGGCATGCCGGCGGGGCGGCCCGCCTGGAAGGGCACGAAGATCACCTTGTAGCCGCTGTGCGGCTGGCGGTTCCACGAGCCGTGCTGGCCGATGAACATGCCCTCGCCCACGAACGGCGCGGGCAAGGCGCTGCCACGGGACGAAGCCAGGCCGAGCGACGCGGTGTGCGGGCCCAGCGCGTAGTCGGGTGCGATCGCCGTGGCCACCAGCGCGGGTTGCGGCGGCTGCACGCGCGCGTCCACGTGCTGGCCATGGTAGCTGTAGGGCCAGCCGTAGAAGCCGCCGTCGCGCACCGAGGTGAGGTAGTCGGGCACCAGGTCGCTGCCGAGCTCGTCGCGCTCGTTCACCACCGTCCACAGCGTGCGGCCCGAGGCGTCCCAGGCCATGCCCACGGGGTTGCGCAGGCCGGTGGCGAAGAGGCGGTGCGCGCCCGTGGCCACATCCACCTGCCAGATCGCGGCGCGGCCTTCTTCGGCGGCCATGCCGCGCTCGCCCACGTTGCTGTTGGAGCCCACGCTCACGTAGAGCCGCTGCCCGTCGGGGCTGGCGATCAGGCCCTTGGTCCAGTGGTGGTTGATGCCGGCCGGCAGGGCCACCAGCGGGGTGCCGGGCGCGCCGATGGTGGTGTCGCCCGTGCGGTACGGAAAGCCGAGCACCGCGTCGGCGTTCGCCACGAACAGGCGCTCGCCCACCAGGGCCATGCCGAAGGGTGAGTGCAGGCCGCTGAGCAGCACCGAGCGGAACTCGGCCACGCCGTCGCCGTCGGCATCGCGCAGCAAGGTGACGCGGTTCGCGCTGGGCACGGCCGCGCCCGCGCGCTTCATGAACAGGCCGGTGACCCAGGCCTTGAAACCGCCCCCGCTGCCTTCCGGCTTGGGGGGCGCGGCAGACTCGGCCACCAGCACGTCGCCGTTGGGCAGCACCAGCAGCCAGCGCGGGTGCGCCAGGTCGCGCGCGAAGGCCGTCACGCGCGTGCCCGGCGCGGGGGTGGGCGCCGCACCACTGGGCCAGCCGACGACGGGCGCCACGTTCACCGTGGGGATCAGGGTCTTGTTCGGTGCCGGCAGGACCGGGTTCGGGCCCGTGCCCTCGGCCACGCTGTGGCGGGCCGATTCGGCGCAGGCGCCGAGCGCTAGCAGCGCGGTCAGGCCCACGGCGGTGCGGGCGCGCCAGTTCGGCGGAGGAAGCAGGTGGGGCCGGGGCATGGGGTTCTTCGTGGCGGGTGGGTTTCCACGGTAGGACCTGTGCCCGGCCCGGTCTGTTCGCCAGCGCACGCGCCGTGCTCAGCGCGCGCGGGCGTCCTCCCGCCAGAGCGGGCGCAAGGCCCACAGCCCCAGCGCGGGCCCGACCGCCAGCCAGGGCAGCAGCGCGCCCAGCGGCACGTGTTCGGCCAGGGACACGAACAGCAGGATGCTCGCGATGGAGATCGCGAAGCCGATGCTGTTGGTGAGCGTGAGCACGCTGCCCACGGCCTGCGGTGGTGCATTGCGAGCGGTCAGCGTGGAGAACTGCGGCGAGTCGCCCGAAACGGTGATGCCCCAGAGCAGCAGCCAGCCGATGAACAGCGGGGTCGGCGCGCCCAGGGCCCAGGGCGCGGCGAGGCAGCAGGCGCCGCTGAGCGCGAGTTGCGTGCCCGCCACCCGCGCGCTGCCCCAGCGCGGCGCGAGCCAGCCCCCGCCCGCGCAGCCGATGGCGCCCGCGCCCAGCACGAGGAACGCGGTCCAGGAAAGCCCCGTGCCCTCGAAGCGCGTGGCCAGCACCAGCGGCACCATCACCCACATGGTGTAGAGCTCCCACATGTGGCCGAAGTAACCGAGCACCGAGCTGCGCACGCGCGCATCCGTCCACAGCGTGGCCAGGGCGCGCCATTGCAGCGTGGTCACGCGCTGGGCTGCGCCGGGCGGGTCGCTGGTGCCGAAGAACAGCAGCAGGCCGCCCGCGGCGGCCAGCGCCGCCACGCCCAGCATGAGCGTGGGCCAGGGCAGGGCGCCGCTGAGCGCGCGCAGCGCGTGCGCGCTGGCCGAGCCCAGCACCAGCGCCCCGATGAGCAGGCCCAGCGCACCGCCCAGGCCGCGCGTGTACCACTGCGCCGCGATCTTCATGCCCACCGGGTAGATCCCGGCCAGGAAAAAACCGGTGGCGAAGCGCCAGACCAGCAAGGCGGTGTGGTCGCGAACCATCCACCAGGCCCCCACGGTGCAGGCCGCACCGGCCAGCGAGCACACCAGGAACACGAGGCGCGGCGCGAACCGATCGGCGATGGCCAGCAGCGCGAACACCAGCGTGCCGGCGATGAAGCCGAACTGCAGCGCCGAGGTGAGCGTGCCCACCGCGCTGGTGGGCCAGCCCAGCTCGCGCTGCAGGTCGGGCATGACGGCGTTGACCGCGAACCAGAGCGAGGTGCCCAGGAACTGGGCCAGCACCAGCACGGGCAGGATGTGGCGGGGCACGGAGGTGTTCATGCCGGCCTCAGCGCCGCAGCTGTGTGAAAGCCTCGAACTCCCAGCTGCGCATGGCCAGCACCAGCGTGTAGCCCTCGCGGTCCTTCTCGCTGAGCTTCTGGTCGGTCTGGTGCTGCTGCGCGAAGTCCTGCGCGACGCGCTGCAGGCGCTCCAGGAAGGCCGGCGCCAGCGTGCGGCTGACCGATCCGTGCACCAGCATCACGCCTTCGCCGCTGCCGTCGAAGCCGCCGGCGAAATAGTCCAGCAGCGCGTGCTCGCGGAAGTAGTTCATCACCGGGCCATGAGGGCGCCAGCGGAAGGTCTTGGCCAGCTTGAGGCGGTAGCGGTTGAGCGGGCGCAGCTCGATGATGCCGATGCGGTCGAGCTGCGCCAGGTACTTCACGCACTCGGCCTCGCTCAGCCGGTACTGCGCGGTCATCTGCTCCAGCGTCCACTGGCTGAGCACGCAGATGGCGACGAGCAGCAGCTTCTTGTCGGCCACCACCGCGCGTTCCTGGTCCTGCGACATCTCGCGCAGCAGGGGCTGGGTGTCGGCCACGCGCCGCGACAGCTCCGCGAAATCCAGCTTCAGGGCGCGGCAGATCTCGTCCACGCGCGAGAGCGACATGTCGCCGCCGGCCAGCATGCGCTTGACGCTGGACTCCGCCATGCCGATGGCCTGCGCCAGGTCGGCGTAGGTCATCTGCGCGGCCTTCAGTTCCTTCTTGAGCGCGAGAACGAGGTCGGCGGTGGTGCTCATGGGGTGTCCGGTATCGAGATGCGGTACTTGGGGTTTGGTCTGGATCGACTGTATCGGAAGACGATGCCCGATGGGGTGGGGAGCATGACACTGCGCCGTGCGGCAGAATCCGCCGCACAAGCCCAACAGGAGGAGATGCACATGAGCCCATCCACCGCCACGTCCGCCGTGGCCCATCCGTCTCACGCCCCGGCCCACGAAGGCGGCCAGTTCGCGCTGCTGGGCCAGCGCCGCTTCGCGCCGTTTTTCTGGACGCAGTTCCTCGGCGCGGCGAACGACAACCTGTTCAAGTTCGCCTTCACCGTGCTGGTGACCTACCAGCTGCAGGTGGCCTGGCTGCCACCCACCCTGGCCGGGCTGGTGATCGGCGCCCTGTTCATCCTGCCTTTCCTGCTGTTCTCGGCCACCAGCGGCCAGCTCGCCGACAAGTACGACAAGAAGACGCTGATCGTCTTCGTGAAGCGGCTGGAGGTGCTCATCATGGCCCTGGCCGCGTGGGCCTTCTTCAGCACGAACATCGTGCTGCTGCTGGCCTGCACCTTCCTCATGGGTCTGCATTCCACGCTGTTCGGCCCGGTGAAGTTCGCCTACCTGCCGCACCACCTGGGCGAGCGCGAGCTCACCGGCGGCAACGGCATGGTGGAGATGGGCACCTTCGTGGCCATCCTGCTGGGCAACCTGGCCGGCGGCCTGATCATCGCCGTGCCCGAGATCGGCGCGCACCATGTGGGCTTCAGCTGCGTGGCGCTGGCCGTGCTCGGGCGGGTGACGGCGCATTACGTGCCCGCCACGCCCGCCACCGACCCGGGCCTGAAGATCAACTGGAACCCCTTCACCGAGACCTGGCGCAACCTGAAACTCGCGCACGGCAACACGGTGGTGTTCCGCTCGGTGCTGGGCATCAGCTGGATGTGGTTCTTCGGCGCGGTCTTCCTGAGCCAGTTCCCCAGCTTCGCCAAGGAGGTGCTGCACGGCAACGAGCAGGTGGCCTCGCTGCTGCTCATCGTATTCTCGGTCGGCATCGGCACCGGCTCGCTGCTGTGCGAGGTGCTCTCGCGCCGGCACGTGGAAATCGGCCTCGTGCCGCTGGGCGCCATCGGCATGAGCGTGTTCGCCATCGACCTGTACTTCGCCTCGCGCGGCCTGCCGCCGGTGGCCAGCCAGGGCGTGGCCGAGTTCATGGCGGTGCCGGGCCACTGGCGCGTGCTGGTCGACCTGACCCTGCTCAGCCTGTTCGCCGGCCTGTACAGCGTGCCCATGTACGCGCTGATCCAGATGCGCAGCCAGCCCACGCACCGCGCGCGCATCATCGCGGCCAACAACATCCTCAACGCGCTGTTCATGATCGCCAGCGCGCTCATCGCGGGCGCCCTGCTCGGCGCGGGCTTCACGATCCCGCAGATGTTCCTGCTGGTGGGCCTGGCCAACGCGGTGGTGGCGTTCTACATCTTCATGCTGGTGCCCGAGTACCTGCTGCGTTTCGTGGCCTGGGTGGCCTCGCGCTGCGTGTACCGCTTCAAGGTCACGGGCGACATGCACATCCCCACCGACGGCGCGGCCGTGATCGTCTGCAACCACGTGAGCTTTGTCGATGCGGTGCTGCTCATGGCCGCGAGCCCGCGCCCGATCCGCTTCCTGATGGACCACCGCATCTTCCGCGTGCCGGTGCTGGGCGCGCTGTTCCGGCTGGCCAAGGCGATTCCGATCGCGCCGCAGAAGGAAGACGCGGCGGCCTACGAGGCCGCGTTCGACGCCGCCGCCGCCGTGCTGCGCGAGGGCGAGCTGCTGGCCATCTTCCCCGAAGGCGGCATCACGGCCGACGGTCAGCTGCAGCCGTTCAAGGGTGGCGTGATGAAGATCCTCGAACGCGCCGAGGCCGATCGTCTGCAGGTGCCGGTGATCCCGATGGCGCTGACCAACCTCTGGGGTTCCTTCTTCAGCCGGGTCGAGGTGCGCCACGGCGAGAAGACCGCCATGGTGCGCCCGTTCCGGCGCGGCCTGTTCAACCGCGTCGGGCTGAACGTGGGCGAACCGATGCCGTCTTCGGCCGTGACGCCCGAGGCCTTGCAGGCGCGCGTCGCCCAGCTGCTGCGCTGATGGGTTGATCGGGTATCGAAAATCGATACTCGATCAGCCATTTTTCGATACAGGTCGAGTTTCCCGGGTCTTTCGAGGCGCGCCAGCGGCACCATCGCGGCTCCTCAACAACCCCAAGGGTTTCCACATGGCCTCGAACCGTTCTTCCCTCATCGTGATGCGCGACACCCGTGCCTGGCAACTGCAGGTGTGGGTCTCGTTCGGTGTCGCCGTCTTCCTGTGCGCCACCGGCCTGGCCTGGCTGCCGGGGCAGTCGCTGGACCGCGCGTTCATGGTGATGGGCTACGTGTTCTGTCTCTCGACCGTGTTCGTGCTGTCCAAGGCGGTGCGCGATGGCCAGAAGGCCGCGCTCAGTGGCGAGGCCGAAACGCCGATGTGGCGCATCGTGGTCTGGGGCGGTTTTGCCGTCGCCATGGGCCTGACCGGCTGGGGCCTGATGCGCATGGAGATCAACGACACCTACCGCGCCTACCTGGGCGTGAGCTGGCTCTACCTCGTCACCTCGGCGTTCACGCTGGCCAAGACCCTGCGCGACCGCCACGAGGCCGACCTGAGCGAGGCCCAGATTCGCGGCCGTCAGCAGGCGATGCAGGAACGCGCCGCCGGCACCGCCGAATGAACCGACCCACCCCTTCTTTTCTTTTCCAGCCGGAGTCTTCCATGAACACGTTCAAACTGAAATCGATGTCGCTGCTCGCCAGCGTCTGTCTGGCCTTGTCCCTGGCCAGCGCCCCGGCCCGGGCGCAGAGCGAGGCCTCGGCCGCGCTGTCCCTGCTGCCGGTGGCCTCCGTGGTCGTCACCGCCTCGGCGGGCGCGGCGGCCGTCAGCGTGCTGCCGGTGGCGTTCTCCACCGCCGGCGCGGTGCTGGTGGTGAAGACGGTGGAGAGCACCGCGCGCGGCACGGTCTATGTGCTGGAACGCGCTTCCGACGGCGCCCGCGCCAGCGTGGAGGTCGCCGGGCGCGCGGCCTCGGGTGTGGTGGTCGGCGTGGGCACCGTGGTGGCGGTCAGCGTGATCGGCACCGGCGTGCTGCTCTCGGCGGCCGGCGAGGTGCTGGCCTTCATCCCCAACGAGCTCGGCCGCGCCCTGCTGCACAACGAACGGGTGACGCAATGAAGGCCGCGCTGTGTTTCGCTTGTGGATGCGCTGCCGCGTTGATGCTCACGGCGGTGGCCCACGCCGGCCGCTCCTGCGACCAGAAACCGCTCACCGCGCACACCATCGAGCAGGGCATGGCGCTGGCGCAGCGCACCGCGCAGGCGCTGGACGCCGAGCACGCCCGCAGCGGCGCGCGCGTGGTGGTGTTGGCCCGCGCCGGGCAGGACCTGAGCAAGTACCAGCTGCGCTACTCGCACCTGGGCTGGGCCTACAAGACGGCGCAAGGGCCCTGGCGCGTGCTGCACAAGCTCAACCAGTGCGGCACCGCCACCGGCGACCTGTACCGCCAGGGCCTGGGCGAGTTTTTCCTGGACGACCTGTGGCGCCAGGAAGCCGCCTGGGTGGTGCCGGCACCGGCCCTGCAGGCGCCGCTGTTCGAGCTGTTGAACGACCCCCGGCGCTCGGTGGCCCTGCACGCGCGGCCCTACAACCTGGTGAGCTACGCCTGGGGCCAGCGTTACCAGCAGTCCAACCAGTGGGCGATCGAAACCCTCGCGATGGCGGCCGAAAGCGGTGTCGGCACGCGCGAACAGGCCCAGGCCTGGCTGCGTTTCAAGGGCTACCAGCCGACCACGCTCAAGCTGGGCGCGTTCACGCGGCTCGGCGCGCGCGCCGGCACGGCCAACGTGGCCTTCGACGACCACCCGAACGAGAAGCGGTTTGCCGACCGCATCGAGACCGTGACGGTGGATTCGGTGTTCGAATGGCTCTCTCGCAGCGGCATGGCGTCCGCGCCGCAGGCGCAGGCGTTGTAAAACGGTGCAACTTTCTGGAGGACTGAACATGGGCAAGGCATTGCGTTGGTCGGAGAAGTGGTTCCACCGAGGCCTCTGGCTGGTGGCCTTCGTGTTCGCGTGGTTCCTGGTGGGGCTGGGCAGCACCATCGTGGGCGACCTGCCGCAGGTCGAGCAGCAGCGCACGCTCGACGACTTTCTGGACCCGCAGCGTGCGCCGCAGGTTCGGCAGGTCATCGAGACCGCGCAACGCAGGGCGCGCGAGGCCCAGGACGCGCTCGATCAGGCGCAGCTTCAGCACCAGGCCGCGCAGGCCAACCACCGCGCGGCACGCGACACCTTCGGCAACTGGTTGAATACCCGCCAGGCCACGCAGCGGCCCGAGCAGGACCCGGAACTGATCGAGCGCACGCGGCAGCTCGACGGTTACCGCCAGGCCGAGCGCGAGGCGCTCGCGGCGGTGGAGTCACAACGTCAGGCAGCGCTTGACGCGCGGCAGGTGCAGCAGCGCGCCCAGGATGAACTGCAGCAGATGCAGGAAGACGCGCGCCAGTCCTACGAATCGGCCCAGCGCGCGCAGGAGCTGCGCGTGTTCCTCTACCGCCTGGCGCTCACGCTGCCCCTGCTGGTGGTGGCGGGCTGGCTGTTCGCGAAGCAGCGCAAGAGCACCTACTGGCCCTTCGTCTGGGGCTTCATCTTCTTCGCGCTGTTCGCGTTTTTCGTCGAGCTCGTGCCTTACCTGCCGAGCTACGGCGGTTATGTGCGCTACATCGTGGGCATCGTGCTCACGGTGATTGGGGGGCGCTACGCGATCCAGGCGCTGCAGCGTTACCTCGAGCGCCAGCAGCAGACCGAGGCGCTGCCCGATCGGCAGCGCCGCCAGGAGCTGGACTACGACCTCGCGCAGACCCGCCTGGCCAAGGGCGTGTGCCCGGGCTGCGAGCGCGCGGTGGACCTGAAGGACCCGAAGAACGACTTCTGCCCGCACTGTGGCATGGGCCTGCACAACCACTGCACGGCCTGCCAGGCGCGCAAGAGCGCGTTCGCGCGGTACTGCTACTCGTGTGGTGAACCGGCGGCGCGGGTCGAGGCGCCGGTGGTGGGTGCGCCCGGGGCTTAGCGCACCGTGGGGATTTCGTCGTCGATTGGCGTTTCGGTCTTGAACTGGGCCGCGTCGCGGATGTTCTTCTGCACCGTGACCGAACCGAACAGCGAGAGCAGGAAGGCCATGGCGTAGAAGCCCTTTTCGCTGTTGGCTAGCGTGGCGTTCCACAGGCCCACGGTCAGCAGCAGCACGGCCAGGCCCAGCGACAGCCAGCACAGGCCGTAGTAGATGCCGGTCACGGGAATGCCTTCGAGCCGGTCGCGCACGGACTTCTGCAGCGAGACGGCCGAGAACAGCCCGTACATCAGCAGCGTGAAGTAGTAGCCCTTCTCGTTGAGCTGCATCTGGGCGTTCCACAGGCCCGAGAGGTACGTGATGGCGCCGACCAGCATGGCGGCCCAGGCGGCCGCCACGAAGGCGCCCGTGGGCTTCTGGATGTGTTGTTTGGGCATGGGAATCCTCCTCCTTGGTTTTGGATTCGCCACTGTAGTGGATTCGGCGCCCCGGGCGCCGCCCGCTAGACCCCGCGCGCGCGATCGGTCTTGAACTTCGCCTGGAAGGCGCTGAAGGTGCCGGCGTCCAGCGCCTCGCGCACCTCGCGCATGAGGTTCAGGTAGTAGTGCAGGTTGTGGATGGTGGTCAGCATGGGGCCGAGCATTTCGCCGCAGCGGTCCAGGTGGTGCAGGTAGGCGCGGCTGAAGCCGTCGCGCCCGCCGTCGGCCCAGCTCACGCCGCTCTGGCCCGCGCAGGCGTGGCAGGTGCAGGTGGCGTCCAGCGGCTGGTGGTCGGTCTTGTGGCGCGCGTTGCGGATCTTCAGGTCGCCAAAGCGCGTGAACAGCGTGCCGTTGCGCGCGTTGCGCGTGGGCATGACGCAGTCGAACATGTCCACGCCGTCGGCCACGCCCTGCACCAGGTCTTCGGGCGTGCCCACGCCCATGAGGTAACGCGGCTTGTGCGCTGGCAGTCGGTGCGGCGTGTGCGCCATGATCTGCAGCATCTGTTCCTTGGGCTCGCCCACGCTCACGCCGCCGATGGCGTAACCAGGGAAGTCCATCTCGACCAGTGCGTCCAGCGACTCCTGGCGCAGGTGCTCGAACATGCCGCCCTGCACGATGCCGAACAGCGCGTTGGGGTTCTCCAGCCGCGCGAATTCGTCCTGCGAGCGCTTGGCCCAGCGCAGGCTCATCTCCATGCTCTTGCGCGCCTCGGCCTCGGTGGTGAGGTGGCCGTTGGTCTCGTAGGGCGTGCACTCGTCGAGCTGCATCACGATGTCGCTGTTCAGCCCGGTCTGGATCTGCATGCTGACCTCGGGCGACATGAACAGCTTGTCGCCGTTGACCGGCGAGGCGAAGGTCACGCCTTCTTCGGTGATCTTGCGCATCGCGCCGAGCGACCAGACCTGGAAGCCGCCCGAGTCGGTGAGGATGGGTTTGTGCCATTGCTCGAAGGCGTGCAGGCCGCCGAAGCTTTGCATCACCTCGCGGCCCGGGCGCATCCAGAGGTGGAAGGTGTTGCCCAGGATGATCTGCGCGCCCATGTCGTGCAGGCTTTGTGGCATCACGCCCTTGACGGTGCCGTAGGTGCCCACGGGCATGAAGATGGGGGTCTGCACCACGCCGTGGTTGAGCGTGAGGCGGCCGCGGCGCGCGTGGCTGTTCGGGTCGGTGGTGAGCAGGTCGAACTGGAGCATGGTGGGTCTCTTGGGGGACGGGTGTTCAGGGTGGGCTGGGCGCGATCACGATCACGCTGCGGTTGCGGTCTTCGACGATCCACAGGCGGCCCTCGGCGTCGAGGGTGATGCCGGCGGGGGTGCCCAGCGGGCGCACGCCCACCTGGGCGTGCCAGCCGCTCACCAGGTCTTCGCGCGCACCGCCGGGGCGGCCGTGTTCGTCGAGCCGCCAGGCCACGACGCGGTGGCCGCCCGTGCGGTAGCCATGCCAGACGGCGAGCAGGCGACCGGCGAACGGACCGGTGGTGAGGGTCTGGGGCGCGCTGAGCAGTTGCAGCGGGGCCACGTGCGCCGGCCAGGCCGCGTGGGCCGCCGTGTGCGTGGCGCAGCGTGCCCGGCCTTCGTAGCCGCGCGCCGGCACGGCCTTGCCGCGCGCATCGCTCACGCAGTAGGGCCAGCCGTAGGACGCGCCTTCTTTCAGTTCGTTGAGTTCCTCGGCGGGCAGTGCCGCGTCGGTGTAGTCCACCGAGTTCTCGGCCTGCCACAGGCGCACCGTGCCGTCGCGCGCGCTCGTGCTGGCCAGGCCGAGCGAGTTGCGCAGGCCGGTGGCCAGGGGCTGGAAGCTCTGCAGCGCGAAGTCCGCGCCGCCGAAGCGGGCCACGTAGACCGCGGCGCGCGGCTGCGGGCCGGTGAGTTCGGGGCAGGGTTGAGGCTGCTGCTGGTCGTCGCCCCGGCAGGCGTCGGTGACCGAGCCCAGGTTGACCAGCAGGCGGCCATCGGGCGTGAAGGCCAGTTCCTTGAGCGGGTGCGCGCCGCCGGTGGGCAGGCCGGTGATCACGTCCTGCCGCTGCAGCGCCTCGCCCACCGGCGTGCGCCACACGGTGCCGGCTTCGCCGATGTAGACGCGGCCGTCCGGCCCCAGGGCCAGGCCGTGCGGGCGGTCCAGGCCGCTGGCGAGCACGCGCACGCGCCCGGCCTCGCCGCGCGCGAGGTCGGTGCGCAGCTCCAGCAGGCGGCCTCGGCGCGGCTCCCAGTTGCCCATGTCGATGATCCAGAACCGGTGCGGCGCCACGGCCAGCAGGCGGCGCGGCATGCGCAGGCCATCGCGCGCATCGGCCACCAGGCCCGCGCACCAGCCATCGGGCACCTTCAACGCGATGCCCGGGTGGCCGTCGCAACGGCCCTTGGCCGCATACAGGGGCTGGGCGGCCGGCGCGGCGGGGGGCAGCAACAGGGCGAGCAGGGCCAGGAGCAGAGGGCGCATGGTGAGACGGTTCAGGCGCGGCGCAGCAGCATGGCGTCGCCATAGCTGAAGAAGCGGTAGCGCCCGGCGATGGCGTGGTCGTACAGCGCGCGGATGCGGTCGTAGCCGGCGAAGGCGCTCACCAGCATCATCAGCGTGGACTGCGGCAGGTGGAAGTTGGTCACCATCAGGTCCACCACGCGGAAGCCGAAGCCCGGGGTGATGAAGATGTTGGTGTCGCCCTGGGTCTCGCCCGAGCGCGCCCAGCTTTCCAGCGTGCGCACGGTGGTGGTGCCGACCGCCACCACGCGGCCGCCGCGCGCGCGGCAGTCGGCGATGGCTTGCAGCGTTTCGGGGGGAATGGCGTAGCGCTCGTGGTGCATCACGTGGTCTTCGATGCGCCCGGCCTTCATGGGCGCGAAGGTGCCCGCGCCTACGTGCAGGGTGACGCTGGCGCGGCGCACACCGCGCGCGTCGAGCGCGGCCAGCACGGCCTCGTCGAAGTGCAGGGCGGCGGTGGGCGCGGCCACCGCGCCCGGCACGCGCGCGAACACCGTCTGGTAGCGGCGCTCGTCGTCGGCCTCGTCGGCGTGGGTGATGTAGGGCGGCAGCGGCACGTGGCCGTGGCGCGCCATCAGGTCGTAGGGCGTGTCACCGGCCGGGCCGTGCAGGCGGAAACGGAACAGCTGGCCCTGCTCGTCGGGCCAGCGACCGAGAAAGACCGCGTCGAACCCGCCGCCCTTCAGGCCGCCGGCCATGTGCAGGCGGCCGCCGGGCTGGGGCTTCTTGCTCACGCGCAGGTGGGCCACCACCTCGTGCGCCGTGCCGTCGCTGGCCTCGTGGGGCAGCAGCACGCGCTCGATCAGCATTTCCAGCTGGCCGCCGCTGGCCTTCTGGCCAAAGAGGCGCGCCTTGACGACCTGGGTGTCGTTGAACACCAGCAGGTCGCCGTCGTTCAACAGGGCGGGCAGCTCGCGGAACACGCGGTCCACCGGCGCGGGGCCGGTGCCGTCGAGCAGGCGCGAGGCGCTGCGCTCGGGTGCGGGGTGCTGAGCGATCAGCTCAGGGGGGAGGTGGAAGTCGAAGTCGGCGACGGTGAAGGGGCGCGCGACGGTGTCGGGGAAAGAAGAAGCGGTCATGCTGCTTGAGGGCCGAACAAGGCCCGTGCCAAGTGAAAAGGAGGGGTTGGGAACCGGGCAGAATTGTCCCATGCCCGACGCCACCCCTGCCCGCAAGCCCCTGTCTGCCCCTCAGAAGGCCTTGCACAAGCTCGGGTTGGTGCGCGACATCGACCTGGCCCTGCACCTGCCCCTGCGCTACGAGGACGAGACCCGCATCGTGAGCCTGCGCGGCGCGCGCGATGGTCAGCTGGCGCAGATCGAGGGCACGGTGACGAACAGCGAGATCAGTTTTCGCCCGCGCCGCCAGCTGCTGGTGACGCTGGACGACGGCACCGACACCTGCACGCTGCGTTTCTTCACCTTCTACCCGGCGCACCAGAAGACGCTGGCGGTGGGCGAGCGGGTGCGCGTGCGCGGCGAGCTGCGCGGCGGCTTCCTGGGCTGGACCATGGTGCACCCGGCGTTCCACGCGGCCGGTGGCGAGCTGCCTGACGCGCTCACCCCCGTCTATCCCACCAGCGCGCAGCTGCCGCAGGCCTACCTCCGCAAGGCCGTGGCCAGCGGCCTCAAGCGCGCCGACCTGAGCGAGACGCTGCCGCCCGCGCTGCTGGGCGGCCTGCAGGCCGTGGTGCGCGGCACCTGGACGCTGCGCGACGCGCTGCAGTACCTGCACCACCCGGGGCCGGACGTGTCGCTCGACGCGCTGGAAGACCGCAGCCACCCGGCCTGGCAGCGCCTCAAGGCCGAGGAATTGCTGGCGCAGCAGCTCTCGCAGTTCACGGCCAAGCAGGAGCGCGCCGCCTTGCGCGCGCCCGCCCTGCGTGCCGCGCCGGGCGGGCTGCACGAGCAGCTGCTGGGTGCGCTGCCGTTCGCGCTCACCGCCGCGCAGCGCCGCGTGGGCGAGGAGATCGCGCGCGACCTGCTGCGCCAGGTGCCCATGCACCGGCTGCTGCAGGGCGATGTGGGCTCGGGCAAGACGGTGGTGGCGGCGCTGGCCGCCGCCATCGCCATCGACGCGGGCTGGCAGTGCGCGCTGATGGCGCCGACCGAGATCCTCGCCGAGCAGCACTTCGCCAAGCTCATCGGCTGGCTGGAGCCCTTGCTCGCGCCGCTGGGCAAGCGCGTGGCCTGGCTCACCGGCAGCCAGAAGAAAAAGCAGCGCGGCGAGATGCTGGCCCTGATCGCCAGCGGCGAGGCCGCGCTGGTGGTGGGCACGCACGCCGTCATCCAGGACCAGGTGGTGTTCAAGCACCTCGCGCTGGCCATCATCGACGAGCAGCACCGCTTCGGCGTGGCGCAGCGACTGGCGCTGCGCAGCAAGGTGGGCGTGGCGGAAGACGGCACCGAGCAGGAGCCGCACCTGCTGATGATGACGGCCACACCGATTCCGCGCACGCTCGCGATGAGCTATTACGCCGACCTCGACGTGTCGACCATCGACGAACTGCCGCCCGGGCGCACGCCCATCGTCACCAAGGTGGTGGCCGACAGTCGCCGCGCCGAGGTGATCGAGCGCATCCGCGGCCAGCTCGGGCAGGGCCGGCAGGTCTACTGGGTCTGTCCGCTGATCGAGGAGAGCGAGGCGATCGACCTCTCGAACGCCACAGCCACGCACGCCGAGCTGTCGCAGGCCCTGCCCGGCGTGCTGGTCGGCCTCTTGCATTCGCGCATGCCGGTGGCCGAGAAGAAGGCCGTGATGTCGCTGTTCACCGGTGGGCAGATGGGCGTGCTGGTTTCCACCACCGTGATCGAAGTCGGGGTGGACGTGCCCAACGCCTCGCTGATGGTGATCGAACACGCCGAGCGCTTCGGCCTGTCGCAACTGCACCAGCTGCGTGGGCGCGTGGGGCGCGGCGCGGCGGCCTCGGCCTGTGTGCTGATGTACACGCCGCCCGATGGCGGGCGCCTGGGCGAGACCGCGCGCGAGCGCCTGAAAGCCATGGCCGACACCAGCGACGGCTTCGAGATCGCGCGCCGCGACCTGGAGATCCGGGGCCCGGGCGAGTTCCTCGGTGCGCGCCAGTCGGGTGCGCCGCTGTTGCGCTTTGCCGATCTGGCGACCGACACCCACCTGCTCGACTGGGCGCGCGAGGCCGCGCCGGTGATGCTCACCCAGTACCCGGCGGCGGCGGAAAAACACATCGCGCGCTGGCTCGGCGGCAAGGCCGAGTACCTGAAAGCCTGAGTGAATGGCTGAGGCGCCCTGCACGCCGCGGGCCACGGGCGCAAAATAGCACCCCATGACGCTCACCGAACTCAAGTACATCGTGGCCGTGGCGAGGGAGAAGCACTTCGGCAAGGCCGCCGAGGCCTGCTATGTGTCGCAGCCCACGCTGTCGGTGGCCATCAAGAAGCTGGAAGAGGAACTCGAGCTCAAGATCTTCGAGCGCAACGCCACCGAGATCGCGGTGACGCCGCTGGGCGAGGAGATCGTGCGCCAGGCGCAGACCGTGCTGGAGCAGGCCGCCGCCATCAAGGAGATCGCCAAGCGCGGCAAGGACCCGCTGGCCGGGCCGCTGCGGCTGGGCGTGATCTACACCATCGGCCCCTACCTGCTGCCCGACCTGGTGCGCCACGTCATCGACCGCACGCCGCAGATGCCGCTGATGCTGCAGGAGAACTTCACCGTCAAGCTGCTGGAACAGCTGCGCCTGGGCGAGATCGACTGCGCCATCCTGGCCGAGCCCTTTCCCGACACCAACCTCGCGATCGCGCCGCTGTACGACGAGCCCTTCCTGGCCGCCGTGCCGCACACCCATCCGCTGGCGAAGCAGGAGCACATCACCAACGAAGAGCTCAAGCGCGAGACCATGCTGCTGCTGGGCACCGGCCACTGCTTCCGCGACCACGTGCTGGAGGTCTGCCCTGAGTTCGCGCGCTTCTCGAACGACGCCGAAGGCATCCGCAAGAGCTTCGAAGGTTCCTCGCTGGAGACGATCAAACACATGGTCGCCGCCGGCATGGGCGTGACGCTGGTGCCGCGCCTGTCGGTGCCGTCCTCGGCGCTGGACGGCGCGAGCGCGCCGGGCCAGGACTTCGGCGACTCGTCCTACGTGCGTTACCTGCCGTTCCAGGGCGAGGCGCCCACGCGGCGCGTGGTGCTGGCCTGGCGGCGCAGCTTCACGCGCTACGAGGCCATCGCCGAGCTGCGCAACGCCATCTACGCCTGCGAGCTGCCGGGCGTCAAACGCCTGTCCTAGTTTTTCCTTTCCATTCACCATCCCAAGGAGCACACCATGGCCAAACCCCGAGGCACCGTCACCGCCCCCGCGATCAACATCGGCATCGGCGAGAAGGACCGCGCCGCCATCGCCAAGGGCCTGTCGCAGCTGCTGGCCGACACCTACACGCTGTACCTGACCACGCACAACTTCCACTGGAACGTGACCGGTCCGATGTTCACGTCGTTGCACACCATGTTCATGACGCAGTACACCGAGCTGTGGAACGCGGTCGATCCGGTGGCCGAGCGCATCCGCTCGCTGGGTCACGCGGCGCCGGGCAGCTACGCGCAGTTCGGCAAGCTCAGTTCGGTGCCCGATGTGCCGGCCACGCCGCCCAAGGCGCTGGAGATGGTGCGCATCCTGGTGCAGGGCCACGAGGCGGTGGCGCGCACCGCGCGCCAGCTGTTCCCCGTGGTGGAAAAGGCGGGCGACGAGCCCACCGCCGACCTGCTGACGCAGCGCCTGACGGTGCACGAGCAGACCGCCTGGATGCTGCGCTCGCTGCTCGAGGAGTGATTCGCCTGCCATGGTTGCCGCCACCTCGCCCGCGCCGTCGCGCCTGTCGCTGTACCTCGACCTGATCCGCTGGAACCGGCCCGCGGGCTGGCTGCTGCTGCTCTGGCCTTCGCTGGCCGCGCTGTGGGTGGCCGCGGGCGGTTTCCCGGGCTGGCACCTGCTGGCGGTGTTCGTGCTGGGCACCATCCTCATGCGCAGCGCGGGCTGCTGTGTGAACGACGTGGCCGATCGTGAATTCGACAAGCACGTCAAGCGCACGGCGCAGCGCCCGGTCACCTCGGGCAAGGTCTCGACGCGTGAGGCGCTTGCGGTGGGCGCGGTGCTGGCGCTGGCGGCCTTCGGGCTGGTGCTCACGACCAACACGCTCACGGTGCTGATGTCGTTCGCCGCGCTGGCGATCACGTTGATCTACCCCTATGCCAAGCGCTATGTGTCCATGCCGCAGGCGGTGCTGGGTGTGGCTTTCAGCTTCGGCGTGCCGATGGCGTTCGCGGCGGTGCAGTCGCAGGTGCCGCTGCTGGCCTGGGTGCTGATGGTGGGCAACCTGTTCTGGGTGCTGGCCTACGACACCGAGTACGCGATGGTGGACCGCGACGACGACCTGCGCATCGGCATGAAGACCTCGGCGATCACGCTGGGCCGGGCGGACGTGCCCGCTGTCACGGGTTTCTACCTGGTGTTCCTGGCGATCTGGACGGCCGCGCTCTGGGCGGTGGTGAATCCCTGGGTCTGGGGCGCCATGCTGGTGGTGGCACTGGCCCAGGTGGTCTGGCACTTCGGCCTGATCAAGGAGCGCACGCGCGAGGGCTGCTTCAAGGCCTTCCGGCTCAACCACTGGTTGGGCTTTACCGTGTTTGTGGGCGTGGTGCTCGGGTTGCTTTGAGTTTCGATCGTTGGACCTCGCGGCCGGCGGGCGCGGTGTGCTCTGCTCCGCGGCTGTCCCCCGGCGGCTGGTGCCGCCTCCTCCTTTACGCCGCTGCGCAGAACACACCACGCCCACCGGCGCAGGAGCGGCTTTCTCGTTTGTGACACCCGCTCGCGGATGCGGCGTGCTCTGCGCAGCGGCGTAAAGGGGGAGGCCGGCGCAGCCGGCCGGAGGACAGCCGCGGAGCAGAGTGCGCCGTGTCCGCGAGCAGCGAGAGAAACAACGTAACGTTTACTTCCCGAACTCGCGCCCAAGCTCCTCGGCGCGTGTCTGTGCCGCGAACAGCGCCTCCTCGAACTTCGTCTTCACGCCGGCGGCATCCAGAGACGTGAGCGCGGCGTAGGTCGTGCCCCCCTTCGACGTCACGCGCTCGCGCAGCGTCTGCGGCGGGTCGTCCGAGCGCTGGGCCAGCGTGGCCGCGCCGACGAAGGTGCCCACCGCGAGCTGGTAGGCCACCTCGGGCGGCAAGCCCATGCGGGCACCCGCGTCGCGCATGGCCTCGAGGAAATAGAACACGTAGGCCGGGCCCGAGCCCGAGAGCGCGGTCACGGCGTCCAGCTGGGCCTCCTCGGCCACCCACACCAAGTCGCCAGTGGTCTTCACCACGGCCTCCACCAGCGCGCGGTCGGCGTCGCTGGCGCCCGCGCGGGCGAACAGGCCGGTCATGCCCAGACCGACCAGGGCCGGGGTGTTGGGCATGGCGCGCACGATGCGCTGCGTCTGCAACCAGCCGGCCATGCTCTCGCTGGTGATGCCGGCGGCCACGCTCAGGTGCAACGCCTCCTTCAGGTGCGGCGCGCTGGCCAGCGCGGCTTCCTTGAAGGTCTGCGGCTTCACGGCCCAGACCACCAGGCCCGAGGGCTGGAGCGCGGGGCCGGCCGCCGGCAGCACGCTGACGCCGGGAAACTGCCGCGCGAGCTTGGCGCGCTGTTCGTCCCAGGGCTCGACGATCTGCAAGGCGCTGGCGGGGTGGCCCTGGCGGACCAGGCCGCCGACGATGGCGCTGGCCATGTTGCCGCCGCCGATGAAGGTGATGGTGGGGTGGGTGGAGGTGTTGCTCATCGCGCCATTGTCGCGCGTCGCATCAGGGCGCGACGGTCTGGCGCACGGCGTGTTCCCACTGCGCCATCTTCTCGGCCGCGCGCTCGCGCGAGAGCGTGGGGTGGAAGGTGCGTTCGGCGCGCCATTGTTTCGAGAGTTCGTCCAGCCCGCCATAGACGCCGCTGTGCAGGCCGGCCAGGTAGGCCGCGCCGAGCGCGGTGGTTTCGATCACCGCCGGCCGCACCACGGGAATGCCCAGCAGGTCGGCCTGGATCTGCATCAGCAAATTGTTCGCGCAGGCGCCGCCGTCCACGCGCAGTTCGCTCACCGGCACACCGCCGGCGGCCAGCGCGTCGCGGCTCATGGCGTCGAGCAGGGCCGCGCTCTGGAAGGCGATGCTCTCCAGCGCGGCGCGCGCGATGTGGGCCATGGTGGTGCCGCGCGTGAGGCCGGTGATGCTGCCGCGCGCCTCGGGTTGCCAGTAGGGCGCGCCCAGGCCGGTGAAGGCGGGCACCAGCACCACGCCGCCCGCGTCGGGCACGCTCTCGGCGAGCGACTGCACTTCGCTGCTGGAGGGGATCGCCTTCAGGCCGTCGCGCAGCCACTGCACCACGGCGCCGCCGATGAACACGCTGCCCTCCAGCGCGTACTGCTGTGGCCCGGGTGGTTGGGCGGTGGCGGTGGTGATGAGACCGTTCTCGCTGACCTGGAAACGTTCGCCGGTGTGCATCAGCATGAAGCAGCCGGTGCCGTAGGTGTTCTTGGCCATGCCGGCGGTGAAGCAGGCCTGACCGAAGAGCGCGCTCTGCTGGTCGCCGGCCACGCCGCCGATCTCCAGCGGCGCGCCCAGCCACTCGGCCTTCATGCGGCCGAAGTGCGCGCTGGAGGGCAGGGCCTCGGGCATCAGGCGCTTCGGGATGTCGAGCAGGGCCAGCAGCTCGTCGTCCCACTCGCGCGTGTGCACGTTGAAGAGCATGGTGCGCGAGGCATTGCTCACGTCGGTCACGTGGCGTTCGCCGCCGGTGAGCTGCCAGATCAGCCAGCTGTCCACGGTGCCGAAGGCGAGCTCGCCGCGCTCGGCCTGCTCGCGCGCCCCGGGCACGTGGTCCAGGATCCACTTGAGCTTGGTGCCGGAGAAGTAGGCGTCGATGCGCAGCCCGGTCTTCTGCAGCACGGTGTCGCTCGCGCCGCGCTCGCGCAGTTCGGCGCAGGTGTTCTCGGCGCGCCGGTCCTGCCAGACGATGGCGTTGTACACCGGCTCGCCGGTCTGGCGGTTCCACACCAGTGTGGTCTCGCGCTGGTTGGTGATGCCCACGGCCTGGATCTGGTCGGCGCGCAGCTTCGCCTGCTTCAAGGCCTCGCGCGCGGTCTCCAGCTGCGTCTGCCAGAGGTCGCGCGGGTCGTGCTCGACCCAGCCCGGCTGCGGGTAGATCTGGCGGAACTCGCGCTGCGCCATGGTGACCACGCGGCCCTGGCGGTCGAACACGATGCTGCGCGAGCTGGAGGTGCCCTGGTCGAGGGCGAGCAGGTAGGTCATGGCGTCTTCCGGGAGAACAGTGTTGGTCAGGCGTTGTCGGTGCCGATGCCGGCGCGCACGCATTCGACGTTGGCCTGGGCGAGCAGCTCGTCGAACGGTGGCGGCGGCGCCACGTCGGTGAAGACCACGTCGATGTCGTCCAGCCGCGCGAGCTCGACCATGGCGGGGCGGTTGAACTTGCTGTGGTCGGCGGCCAGCCAGACCTCGCGCGACTGCTCGACGATGGCGCGCGCCACCTTCACCTCGCGGTAGTCGAAGTCGCGCAGCGTGCCATCGGCCTCGATGCCGCTGATGCCGATCAGGCCGATGTCGACCCGGAACTGGCGCATGAAGTCCACCGTGGCCTCGCCCACGATGCCCTGATCGGCGCCGCGCACCAGGCCGCCGGCCACGATCACCTCGCAGTCGGGGTTGGTGCTCATGAGCGAGGCGATGTGCAGGTTGTTGGTGATCACGCGCAGGCCGCGGTGGTGCTGCAGCTCGCGCGCCACGGCCTCGATGGTGGTGCCGATGTTCATGATCAGCGAGCAGCCGTTGGGCACGCGCCGGGCCACGGCGCGGGCGATGTGCGTCTTGGCGTCCGCCTGCATGGCCTGGCGCTGGCGGTAGGCGATGTTCTCGGTGGTCGAACCCGGTTGCCGCACCCCGCCGTGAAAACGCGACAGCAGGCCGGCCTCGGCCAGGCGCTGCACGTCGCGGCGCACGGTCTGCAGCGTGACGCCGAAGCGCTCGGCCAGGGCTTCGATGGTCTGGGGACCGTGGGCGCGCACTTCGTCGAGCAGCTGGGTGTGGCGGGGGTTGAGGTTCATCGGGGCGGGCGGTCGTGGGTGAAAAGGCCACCCGAACATAACGGAATTCTTTTGGGCCCTCCTCAGGGTAAGTACCGAATAAAAAGGAACATAAACGAACAACATAATCGGCAAAACGAATCGCCACCTGCTTTCGGGTGTGCGCTTTTTCACACTGGGACTCGAATGCAGCTGTCACTGGAGCACGTGGGCAAGACCGTCGGGCCAACGGCCCACCTCTATCCCCTGAGCCTGAACCTGGCCCCGCGGGAGGTGACGGTGTTGCTGGGCGCGACCCAGGCCGGCAAGACCAGCCTGATGCGCGTGATGGCCGGGCTGGACACGGCCACCATCGGCCGGGTGCTGGCCGACGGGGTGGACGTGACGCGGGTGCCGGTGCGCCAGCGCAACGTGGCCATGGTCTACCAGCAGTTCGTCAACTACCCCTCCATGACGGTGGCGCAGAACATCGCCTCGCCCATGCGCCTGCGCGGCGAGCGCGGCGTGGACCAGCGCGTGCGCGAGCTGGCCGCGCGCCTGCACATCGAACCCTTCCTCGACCGCCTGCCGGCCGAGCTCTCGGGCGGCCAGCAGCAGCGCGTGGCGCTGGCGCGGGCCCTGGCCAAGCAGGCGCCGCTGATGCTGTTCGACGAACCCCTGGTGAACCTGGACTACAAGCTGCGCGAGGAACTGCGCGAGGAGCTCACCCACCTGTTCGCCACCAGCGACTCCACCGTGGTCTACGCCACCACCGAGCCGGGCGAGGCCCTGCTGCTCGGGGGCCACACGGCGGTGATGGACGCGGGTGAGCTGCTGCAGTACGGCCCCACGGCCGAGGTGTTTCATGCGCCCAGGAGCATTCGCGTGGCGCGCGCCTTCAGCGACCCGCCGATGAACCTGATGGCCGCCGAGGCGGTCGCGGGCGGTGTGCGCGTGGCCGGCGGCGAGGTCTGGCCCCTGGCCTTGCCGGCCGACGCGCCCGCGCGGCTCACGCTCGGCCTGCGCGCCGGTGGCCTGCGGGTGGTGCAGCGGCCCGGCGACGTGGCGGTGCCCGGGCGCGTGGAGCTGGCCGAGATCGCGGGGTCGGACACGTTTGTGCACGTGCACACGGCCGTGGGCGAGCTGGTGGCCCAGCTCACCGGCGTGCATGACTGCCCGCTGGGCGATCCCATCACGCTGTACCTGCGGCCCGATCAGCTGTTCGTCTTCGATGCCGAGGGCCCGCTGGTGCAGGCCCCGGCGCGCGCGGGGAGGGCGGGCTGATGGCACGCATCGAACTCGACCTGGCGCACGCCTACCGGCCCCATCCCAAGGCGGACGAGGATTACGCGCTGCTGCCGCTGCAGATGACTTTCGAGGACGGCGGCGCCTACGCGCTGCTCGGCCCCTCCGGTTGTGGCAAGACCACCATGCTCAACATCATCTCGGGCCTGCTCGCGCCGTCGCAAGGCACGGTGCGCTTCAACGGCGTGGACGTGACGCGCCAGAGCCCGCAGCAACGCAACATCGCCCAGGTGTTCCAGTTCCCGGTGATCTACGACACCATGACCGTGGCGCAGAACCTCGCGTTCCCCTTGCGCAACCGCAAGGTGCCCGAGCCCGAGATCAAAGACCGCGTGGGCCGCATCGCGGAGATGCTGGAGATGAGCCACCAGCTCGACCAGCGCGCGGCCGGCCTGTCCGCCGACCAGAAGCAGAAGATCTCGCTGGGCCGGGGCCTGGTGCGCTCGGACGTGTCGGCCGTGCTGTTCGACGAGCCGTTGACCGTGATCGACCCGCACCTGAAATGGCAGCTGCGGCGCAAGCTCAAGCAGATCCATCACGAACTCAAGCTCACGCTGATCTACGTGACGCACGACCAGGTGGAGGCGCTGACCTTCGCCGACGAGGTAGTGGTGATGACGCGCGGTCGGGCGGTGCAGGTGGGCGCGGCGGCGGCGCTGTTCGAGCGGCCGGCGCACACCTTCGTGGGCCACTTCATCGGCTCGCCCGGCATGAACTTCCTGCCCGCGACCAGCGTGCGCGGCGGTGTGGTGGTGCTGGAGCACCCGCTGGCGCTCACCAACGGCCAGGTGCTGCCCGAAGGGCCGGTCAAGCTTGGCATCCGCCCCGAGTACCTGGCGATCGGCCAAGCGGGCGAGCCCGACACGCTGCCCGCGACGGTGACGCGCGTGCAGGACATCGGCACCTACGTGATGGTGACCTGCGAGGCGGGCGAACACCGCCTCAAGTGCCGGCTGGCGCCCGAAGCCAGCGCGCCCGGGGTGGGCGAGACCGTGCACCTGCGCGTGCTCGGGCGGCATACCTGCTTTTACAAGGACGAGGTGCTGGTGGCATGAGCAATACAACCAAACCCGTGAACCAGAAGGCCTGGTGGCTGGTGCTGCCGGTGATCCTCTGCGTGGCCTTCTCGGCCGTGCTGCCGCTGATGACGGTGGTGAACTACTCGGTGCAGGACGTGCTTTCGCCCGACCGCCGCGTGTTCGTGGGCACCGAATGGTTCGCCGCCGTGATGCGCGATGAAGAGCTGCACCTGGCGCTGTGGCGGCAGATCCAGTTCTCGCTGGCGGTGCTGCTGGTGGAGATCCCGCTGGGCATCGCGCTGGCGCTGTCCATGCCGGCGCAGGGCTGGAAGTCCTCGGCCGTGCTGGTGCTGGTGGCGCTGTCGCTGCTGATCCCGTGGAACGTGGTCGGCACCATCTGGCAGATCTTCGGCCGCGCCGACATCGGCCTCATGGGCTACTTCCTGCAGTGGGCCGGCATGGACTACAGCTACACCGGCAACCCGGTGCACGCCTGGTGGACGGTGCTGATCATGGACGTGTGGCACTGGACACCGCTGGTCGCGCTGCTGGCCTTCGCGGGCCTGCGCAGCATCCCCGACGCCTACTACCAGGCCGCCAGCATCGACGGCGCGAGCAAGTGGGCCGTGTTCCGCTACATCCAGCTGCCCAAGATGCGCGGCGTGCTGATGATCGCGGTGCTGCTGCGCTTCATGGACAGCTTCATGATCTACACCGAGCCCTTCGTGCTCACCGGCGGCGGCCCCGGCAACGCCACCACCTTCCTCTCGCAGTACCTCACCACCAAGGCGGTCGGCCAGTTCGACCTCGGCCCGGCGGCGGCGTTCTCGCTGATCTATTTCCTCATCATCCTGCTGTTCTGCTTCGTGCTCTACAACTGGATGCAGAGCCTGGGCACGTCGGAGAAGGAGCAGGGTCATGGATAAGCGCCGTTTCAGGAAGAGGACGCTCTTCCTCATCGCCTACCTGGTCTTCGCGCTCCTGCCCATCTACTGGATGGTCAACATGAGCTTCAAGACCAACCAGGAAATCCTCTCGTCCTTCACCCTGTGGCCGGCCGAGTTCACCTGGGCCAACTACCGGACCATCTTCACCGACCCGTCCTGGTACTCGGGCTACATCAACAGCCTGATCTACGTCGGCATCAACACCGTGATCTCGCTCACCGTGGCGCTGCCGGCGGCCTACGCGTTCTCGCGCTACCGCTTCCTGGGCGACAAGCACGTGTTCTTCTGGCTGCTCACCAACCGCATGACGCCGCCGGCCGTGTTCCTGCTGCCCTTCTTCCAGCTCTACACCACGCTGGGCCTGATGGACACGCACATCGCCGTGGCCATGGCGCACGTGCTGTTCAACGTGCCGCTGGCGGTGTGGATCCTGGAAGGCTTCATGCGCGGCATCCCGCGCGAGATCGACGAGACGGCCTACATCGACGGCTACAGCTTCCCGCGCTTCTTCTTCACCATCTTCCTGCCGCTGATCAAGGCCGGCGTGGGGGTGGCGGCGTTCTTCTGCTTCATGTTCAGCTGGGTCGAGCTGCTGCTGGCGCGCACGCTCACCAGCGTGAACGCCAAGCCCATCGTGGCGACGATGACGCGCACCGTGAGCGCCAGCGGCATGGACTGGGCCACGCTGGCCGCGGCCGGCGTGCTCACCATCGTGCCGGGCGCCATCGTCATCTGGTTTGTGCGGCACTACATCGCGAAGGGCTTCGCGATGGGCCGCGTCTGAGGAGCTTCACCATGTTTCAGTGGATGGTCTGGACCACACCCGTGGCCGTGTTCTTCACCTGCATCGCGCTCATGCTCGCCGGCATGACGCTGTGGGAAGTCAAGGCGCCCACCGTCGAGCGCAAGGGCTTCCTGCCCATGGTCACCTCGCGCGGCGACCGCCTGTTCATCGGCCTGCTCGGCGCGGCCTACATCAACCTGGCCTTCATCGGCCTGGCGGGCTGGTTCGCCCAGTGGTTCTCGCTGGAGCAGGAGCCCAGCATCTGGATCGCCTTCGTGCTCTCCATGGGCTGGCTGCTGCTGGTGATGCGCAAGGGCTGAGCGAGCCGGTTTTCTTTGTGGATTCGGCCCAATGCTTCCCCGGGGCCGAGATCTCTCACACACCGGGGAAGCACACCGCTAGAGGAGACGACATGAAATTGCGACACACCACCCTGGCCCTGGCCGCGTTGCTGGCCATGGGTGCCTTGCCCGCGTGGGCCGACGAGGCCGCCGCCAAGAAGTGGATCGACAGCGAGTTCCAGCCCTCCACCCTCACCAAGGCCCAGCAGGCGGCCGAGATGAAGTGGTTCATCGACGCGGCCGCCAAGCTCAAGGCCAAAGGCGTGAAAGAGATTTCGGTGGTGTCCGAGACCATCACCACGCACGAGTACGAGAGCAAGACGCTGGCCAAGGCCTTCGCCGAGATCACCGGCATCACCGTCAAGCACGACCTGATCCAGGAAGGCGACGTGGTCGAGAAGCTGCAGACCTCCATGCAGTCGGGCAAATCGATCTACGACGGCTGGATCAGCGACTCCGACCTGATCGGCACGCACTACCGCTACGGCAAGATGATGAACCTGACCGACTACATGGCCGGCAAGGGCAAGGAGTACACCAATCCCGGTCTGGACATCAAGGACTTCATCGGCACCAGCTTCACCACCGCGCCCGACAAGAAGCTCTACCAGCTGCCCGACCAGCAGTTCGCCAACCTCTACTGGTTCCGCGCCGACCTGTTCGCGCGCCAGGACCTGAAGGACAAGTTCAAGGCCAAGTACGGCTACGACCTGGGTGTGCCGCTGAACTGGAGCGCCTACGAAGACATCGCCGAATTCTTCACCAACGACGTCAAGACCATCGACGGCAAGCCGATCTATGGCCACATGGACTACGGCAACAAGGACCCGTCGCTGGGCTGGCGCTTCACCGACGCCTGGCTGTCCATGGCCGGCACCGCCGACATCGGCATCCCCAGCGGCAAGCCGGTGGACGAATGGGGCATCCGCGCCTCGGCCGATGGCTGCAACCCGCAGGGCGCGAGCGTCTCGCGCGGTGGCGCCACCAACGCGACGGCCGCCGTGTACGCCCTCACCAAGTA